>Ga0207639_10000010_pt1 | contig 415264 bp, 322 predicted proteins | sample KBSCornC32_FD_184299 | JGI IMG/M metagenome (GOLD analysis project Ga0207639, IMG submission 184299) | Corn rhizosphere microbial communities from Kellogg Biological Station, Michigan, USA - KBS Corn C3-2 (SPAdes) (version 2) | ecosystem: Host-associated > Plants > Roots > Rhizosphere > Soil ...
TTCCGCCAGCAGCTCGAGCAGCACCGCAAGAATCCCGAGTGCGCCGGCTGCCACAAGGCGATGGACCAACTCGGCTTCGGCCTCGAACAATTCAATCCCATTGGCGCCTGGCGCACGACGGTCTCCGACAAGCCCGTCGACTCTGCGGGTGAGCTGCCCGGAGGCGGCAAGTTCAACGGAGCGCCCGAGTTGAAGACGCTGCTCGTCGCACGCAAGGACGAGTTCACCCGCAACGTGGCCGGCAAGATGCTCAGTTACGCGCTCGGCCGGGGCGTCGATAATGGCGACTGGCTCGCCGTGCGGCAGATTGCCAAGTCCGTCGCGCTCGATGGTTACAAGGGCCAGCGGCTCGTTCTCGAAATCGTCAAAAGCTTTCCCTTTCAATACCGGCAGCCCGCCGGGAAAATCGCCAGCTCGAAACCATGATGAATCCAAATTTGACGCGTCGCACCTTTTTGCGGGGCCTCGGGGCAACGCTCGCTTTGCCGTACCTGGAGTCCATCGCGGCGCCCGCCGCGGCCGGCAAGCCGCCCGTGCGCATGGCCGTGCTCTACATGGCGAATGGCGCGAATATGTCCGAGTGGCTGCCGAAGACGACGGGGCGCGACTTTGAGCTCTCCCCTTCCCTGCAGCCGCTCGCGGCCCGCAAGCAGGACATCACGGTGATGAGCGGGCTTTGGAACCGCGCGTCGAACACCGGCGACGGCCATTACGTGAAAACGGGCGGCTATCTCACCAGCACCACGATCACGCGCACCACCGGCGATCACTTGAACAGCAATGGCGTGTCCATGGATCAGCTCGCGGCGAAGAAGATCGGCCTCTACACACCGCTGCCCTCGCTGGAACTCGGCCTCGAGCCGCCCTCCACGGGCATAGATGCGAACGTCGGCTACACGCAGCTCTACGGCGCGCACATCGCGTGGAGCCAGCCCACCACGCCGATCGCGAAGGAGATTAATCCCAAGCTCGCCTTCGATCGTCTTTTCCGCCCGAAACCTGCCACGAATGCCGAGGCTGCGGCCCTCGCCGCCACGCGCGATCGCAGCGTGCTCGACCTGGTGGCCAATGATGCCAAGCGCCTCCAGCAAAAGCTCGGCACCGACGACAAGGCGCGGCTCGACGAATATCTCGAGAGCGTGCGCGCCGTGGAGCGCCGCATCGAATGGGACGCGAAACGCCAGCACGAGACCGTGATGAGCGACCCCCTCGCCCGGAAGGAAATCGAATCGCTCGGCAAACGCATCGACGCCTATCTCGATCCCGCGCAGGCCAGCGAGCGCTCCGGCAATCACACCGGCCACGCGCGGCTGATGCTCGATATCATCGCGCTCGCCTTCTGGACCGATACCACGCGCATCGCCACCTTCATGTTTGGCAATGCCGTCAGCGGGCGCAGCTTCGCCTTCCTCGGCGAAGGCTTCGGCAGCCACCACGAGACCTCGCATCACGAGAACCACGCGGACAAACTCGCGCGCTACCAAAAGATCAATCAGTGGCACGTCGAGCAGTACGCTTATTTACTAGAAAAACTAAAAGGACTCAAAGAAGGCACGGGGAACGTGCTCGACAATTCGATGATCCTCCTCGGCGCCGGCATGAGTGACGGAAACGCCCACAGTCCCCACAATGTCCCCCTCGTCCTCGGGGGCCAGGCGGGCGGCACTGTGGCCTCCGGCCGCTATGTGAAATATGAAAACGATGCGCCGCTCGCAAACCTCTGGCGCTCCATGCTTAACCGCGTCGGCTCGCCCGTGGACCATTTTGCCGACAGCACCGGCGAGCTGAAAGGGCTTGAGGATCCTAACTATAAAGGAACCTGAACCATGAGCACACTTTCACCAGAAAGTGTGTGATAAGTTCCATTGAAACCGACAAACAGATTTTGTTAAACGCGCTTATTGTGTCAAACCAGAAGAGCCGCAAGGGCGGTAAGACTAACCCGAAAACATCCTCATCACCCATTCTTCCCCATGGCGATTCCATCGCCAGCGGACAATGGCTCGAGACGCTTGCCGCGATCTCTCCCGCCGCCATCTATCGCACCGATCCGGACGGCCACTGCGTATGGGTAAACGCCAAGTGGTCCGACCACACCGGCCGCCCCGAAGAAGCCGCGATCGGTGAAGGCTGGCGCAAGGCCGTGCATCCGGAAGATCTCGCCCGGCTCGACAAGGAATGGTGGCGCGCCGCGCACCGCCGCGAGCCCTATGTCGGCGAGTACCGCTACATCCGTCCCGATGGTTCCGTCTGCTGGGTGCTCTCCCGCACCACCGCGCAAACGGACAGCCGGGGCCGCGTGATTGGCTACATCGGCGTCTGCGTCGATATCACCCAGCTGCGCGACGCCCACGAGGCCATCAAAAACGCTGACCCCGAGCTCACCACGGATCTCACCACACGTGAACGCGAAGTCGCCGTCCTCCTCGCCGAGGGCCGTTCCAACAAGCAAGTCGCCTCTCGCCTGGATATCAGTGTTCGCACCGCTGAGGCCCACCGCGCCCGCATCATGCGCAAGCTCCGTGTCGGCTCCCTCGCCGGCCTGGTCAAATACGCCATCAAGCATCGTTTGATCGAAGCGTAGAGCAGGAAAGCGCGTTCGGACGGACGCCGGCAAGCAAAGTAGTCCCCGACTTTATTCGGCCAAACTGTCCCGCATACCATTGCCGCCGCCCGAGCGGAAATTGCGAGGCGCGATGCAGCTGCGATCGGCAGGTCGCCGAGCGAGCAGCAAAGGGAGAAATGGCGCCTCAGCGTGGAGCGCGATCCCTACCTTGTTTCGCCGCTCTCCGGCCATCTCGTGCAGCTACAGCTTTATTTGGAACTCTCGATATCGAGCCCCTCCAGGCCTCCAGCAAACGTCCATCCTTTTCTTCATCTCCCCCCCGAAATGAAAGGCGGCCGGCACCCCCACTACAAAGTGCCGGCCGCCCCCAACCAAAAATCTTGTTGAAAGCAAATTACGCAGGTTCGGCGTTTGCGCAAATACCACACACATTTTTCATCTTTGCTCCCGCGATCGTCTATTTTCCTACTTCTCCGAGCCATTTCCTCAAACGGTGCTAAGCATCGCAAAACGCATTTTGCCCGGGACCGCTCTTACGAAAAACAGAGCTGCCGCCCGCAAGTTTCGACTTCCAACCGGCGTTTCCGCTTCACGCCAAGCCCTCTGAATACTGAACACCGACTGCACCGCGAAACCCGCCACTACCACCCACTCGCCCCGGAATAAGACCCGCCCCTTCCGACTCGTATCCTCCACAACAAATCATCCGTCTTCCGCATACAACCTGCATCCACACCCTCTTGCAAATGCGTTATATTTTCTTGGATCTCCTCAGAAAGCGCTCTCCTCTTCGGAAAAAATCCATCGCCTTGCTGCTTCTGGGGTTATAATTCCCGCGACGACCGTTGATGAATCCGCTCGAACAGCGCCTCAAATACAAATTTCGGAACCCCCTGCTATTGGCCGAGGCTCTCACCCACCCTTCTCTAGGGCATGAGACCCAGCGGCACCATTTCGACAACCAGCGCCTCGAATTTCTGGGCGATGCCGTTCTTCAGCTGATCTTCACCGAGTGGCTCTTCGACCACTTCCCCCGCTTCAGCGAGGGCCAGCTCACCAAGCTCCGCTCCCGCCTTGTCTCGCGCGATGGCTTGAAGATGCATGCCGAGCGGCTCGACCTCGGCACGCATCTCATGATGGGCCGCGGTGAGGAAGCTTCCGGCGGCCGCCTCCGCAGTTCCGCCCTGGCCGACGCCTACGAAGCGCTCATCGGTGCCATCTACCTCGATTCCGATTTTGTCACTGCACGGCGCATCGTGCTCACTGAGGCGCGCGAGGATTTGGAAAAACTCGACGTCGACCCGCCCGACGCGAACCCCAAAGGCCGACTACAGGAGATCCTCCAAGCCATTTCACCGATCAGTCCGCATTACTCCATCCTTGCCTCCGAAGGCCCCGAGCACTCCAAGCGCTTCATCGCTTCAGTGCATTGGAACGGCCTCGACCTCGGCGAGGGCGAAGGACGCAGTAAAAAAGACGCCGAGACTGCCGCCGCCCGTAATGCTCTTGAACTTCAGCGTTGGTGCCAGCTCGACGGGGCTGCGGCGGCCAGCACCGCGGCGTAGGGCAAAGCTGCCGGGGGTTCGAACGTCGACCGGTCCGTGCGGAGTTCCGCCTTTAGGCGGCAAAGGTTTTGGACGCGCAGCTCGACTCCAACGTCGGCACCGCCGCTGAGAACGCCCATCGCGGTCTCGCCCGAGCAAGCATTGGTGCCCGGCGCCGACATTCGATACACGTCTTTGGATGGACCACTCTTTAACCGGTACCCCCAAGGACCGCGGTGACGCCCACTGAATACGCCGCTGCGGCCGTTACCATCCAACCCTTGGCCCCACCTCCTCCATCCGCTATCATCTCCCCGCCATTTGGCAGACACACCATCGCCACAACCCGATCCAACAACTTGGGAATAACTGCGAGTTTTCGCCGAGTTTCATCGAACAACCGCCAATAATTTCCGAACCCCCGCACCGCTTCAGCAATTACCCAGCAATTCTTCACAGCCAGCGATCCCTGCGGAACACTGAAGAATAAAGCGTGGAGCACCCACTCCGGGAGTTATTCGCACGAAGAAGGTGATGATGAATTTGTCCGGATCGTTCTATCACTTCATTCTTCGTGTGAACAAAACGGCTCGGTTCCAGGGACGGCACCCGGCCATGGCATCAGTCTTAGCGAGGGCGTGCATCCCACTGAACGCGCCGCCGTCAGCTTGCTCGGGCTCTCCAACACTGCGGTTTCGGAAGAGCCGTGGCCGCACCTTGCAAACAGCAGACAGCAAACAGCAATGCGTGATGCGTCATTGCTGACTCCTGACTCCCGTGCCCCGCCGCCTTCAACGCGCTACAAACTCCCGCACCCGCATCAGGAACGCCGCCATCACCGGCGCCAGCTCCATCGTTTTCATCATCACCGTTCGTCGGGCCCGTTGCGCGAGCACCAGCACGGCATCGAGGTCCGCCGGCTTTGGATCCTGCGACAAATGCAGGAACAAATGGGAGCCGGCTTGGATGGATTCCAGCGCGATCAAGTGCAGATGCTTGGGCGGCGTGGCAATGATCACCGCATCCGGTAAAAAGCTAAGCGCCTCGGCCAGATCATTCGTGGCGAAACATGCATGCGCCTGCGCCGCCAGGGCTGCAGCGCGCCGTGGGTCCCGGTCACATGTCACCACCAGCCGAGCATTCTCCAATAGCGCAGCGCACTGCGCACCGTGCGTGCCGCAACCAACGATTGCGACCCGAAGTGTAGGCAACTCAGGCATCTCCGAGGAACGCCGGGGACTTTGTACCATTCGGATTCCCTTGGCAACCTCCTCCGGTCGTTAAATTTAGCAAATGTCCAGAATTCCAAAAACTAAGGGTTTTTCCCTATTTTCTCTCATTCTTTTCTACATGTTTCCCCGGATTCTTCGGGAACGGCAAAGATGGATGACGCCCAGCTCCGGACGTATTTCAGCGATGTGGATACCTTTTTGTGGATCCGCGCGCTGCGGCGATCTGAATCGGGGGATCTGGATAGTGGGTACCGCACGGAGCGCCCGCGCTCATGAAGAAAAGCGAAAATAGCACTTGCCGAAAGTACGCCTACGTAGCATAGTGGCCGCGTTCTGGGGGGAACAGCGGCTCTCCGGTTGCCTATCGGCACCGGGGAGCCGCACTTTTTTTGTTCTGATTCGACGGGCGTCCGTGGGGCCGGGAAAGATATTTCAGAAAGCGGGATGTGACCGGGAGACTTGCGCCGCAGGAACACTCTTCTTCTAAAACGCCAACCCCATGGGAGGACCTCTTCGCCCTGTGGGGCCCAGAGGTCCCATTCATAGGGGCTGCCCCCCACGCCCCACCTTTCTCAAAAAAGGTGAAAATAGCGCTTGCCGAAAGTACGCCTACGTAGCATAGTGGCCGCGTTCTGGGGGGAACAGCGGCCTTCCGGTTGCCTATCGGCACCGGGAGGCCGCACTTTTTTTTCCTGATTTCCCCGTGGTGCAGCGAAGCCCTCCGCCGTGGCCGTTCATTCCCCCGGCAACCAGCAATCGGACCCCACCCATATGCTCTACATCTGGGGCGCCCCGCTCGAACACGACGAGAGCGATCGTGCTGCGACCGGAAGGTCGCGGAGAAGGGTCCAACTTTCGCAAACCGCTTCCATTGTCGCCAGCGTCACGCTCGCGACAATCCTTCGTTCCCGAGACCGATCGGAGTCCTCTCCAAAGCTCCAAGCAGTTGCGCCGATCCTCCGGGCCGCTTGAGTTTTATGCCCTTCCGGAAAAGGCGAAAATAGTACTTGCCGAAAGTACGCCTACGTAGCATAGTGGCTGCGTTCTGGGGGGAACAGCGGCCCTCCGGTTGCCTTTCGGCGCCGGGGGGCCGCACTTTTTTTGCCCTAACCTCCCCTTCCATCAGGCTGCGGTGGGTCAACCATGGGTGGACTGCGAGCCGACCGCCTTAATTCCCGGAAGACAGCTTGCGCACGCCCTCTTCTGTCCCCTTTACCCGGATCTGCGCCTTGTCCTCCAGTCGCTTACTGGGCGGCTCCAGCAGGTAATCCTCTTGGAAATATGTCCACGTTGCCGGTGCCCGTTAGTCCTGGCGGTCCACCGCCAACTGAGATGGTCTGTCGGTTTGAATGGCAGGTGGTCATCGGGATTCTTCGGATCGGCCTCCCACTCTTTTGGCCGCCACCGCACACGGATTCGCCACAGGCCGCGAAGCCGCCACAGGACCGCTCCACAAGCACCTGACGCGCCTGCTTGTCCTCCGCGACATCCTTGGGAAGCCCCGGGGTTTCCAGGAAGGCGAAACAGGTGCCCGTCCCAAACAGATCCCCCCGCAACACCGCTCCGGCTTCGTCTAAAACATAGGTCTGCGCCTCCCTGCTTGGGCGCAGCTTGGAAAGGAGGGGCGCCAGTTCCTCCGCGAACGAAGCTCGCGCCGCCTTGGCCTGGGGCAACGGGACCGCCAGGACCCGCAGCGCATTGGGCGGCGCACCCGGTAACACCCCATCATCGCTCCCGGCCCGGCCTGCCGGGTCGCCGAGAAAGATCGGCTGTAAAAGGAGTAATAGGAGGAGGCGCATTATCCGGATCCCCTACGTGCGGATGGTCCTCGACCTTTCATCGCCCCCGCCCGCTCGGTGAAAACCTGCCTTTCCAAAGAAAATGAAAATAGCACTTGAGGAAAGTACGCATGCGTAGCATAGTAGTGGCGTTCTGGGGGGAACAGCGGCTCTCCGGTTGCCTATCGGCACCGGGGAGCCGCACTTTTTTTGCCCAGATAATTCCCGGGCACCCTGGGAACTCTTCAATTGCTAGGCGCCCCCCTAAAACAGCCCCGCGCGGACCCTGCCATCCTCACAAGGAACAATGCCATCCACGGCTTCATCCGGGCCCGCATACATATCCGGACAGTGCCCCACAATCACTGGGACACCGAGCAAGCTTAGCAAATCCTCCTCCAGGGAGGTATGCCGTGTTTCTGGCGGCATAATAGTACGACGAGAGACTCCCCGCGCCCGCCGGCGTCTTTCAAGGATGAGGTATTCGAGGCCGTTGGCAATCGTGCGGATGCTCAACGCGACCCTTTCGTCGTCCACGATCCCGCGAGTCGGGAAATAGGGATTCTTGAACACCCTCATACAGGCCCTGGCGAGCGCAGCGCGAGGGATGGCCAGCAAATCCGTCTGCAAGAACACCAGCCGAGAGTCGCGCGCCCCAGCTGCGCACTGGTACCTCGTCAGCGCCAATACCTCTGGCTGCTCCTAGGACTACCGTTCGACGTTTTGCGAAAACTCCGGATCCGAGATGGCGGTTGCCTCCAGAGGAAATGCCGGGCGATCGCCTGGCCCTGAGCTTGCGCCAGTGAAATGGCGTTTCCCGGCGCCCGCAATGGGAACCTCACCTACTGGCAGAGCTTTTGTTCCGCCTCGGTGTATTATGCGGCTGAGACCTGGAAGCTCCACGACCTTCAAGGACATCAGCCGGGCTGGTCCCGCCGGAACTCACCGCGGCTCCAGGCGCTTCAGCTTGTCTCCCGCGGCGCATACGAGGCCGAGAAGGTACAGGCAGATCGACGGCCACCACTCGTCTCTTGAATTGTAATCACCGGGGAGTGATTCCCCTCGGAGCTAAGTTCAGCGGTGATCGTGGAGCAGATCCCGTTCGCCTCGAACCGCACCTGATCGGCGATGTGCCATTCGTCCTCCTCATGCCGAAGAAGGAACAGGACCCCGATCACGCTCGGGATATCCCATTTCACGCGCGCCTGGGCAAAAATGACTGCCAAGCTGGCATCGGCATGCAGAGCGACGCAGTGTTCGATGCGGTCTCCGGGCACGGGGTGGTCTGGTTGATCATCGGCATCACCTGCCAGTTGGACGAAGAGCGCGGCGAGGCCATCCGCGTTGCCGAGGGTTTTAGCGCTTTGACGGTCTCAAGGAATGCTTCCGCGGATGGGAAGCCGGTCTGTTGGTCCCTCCCGTGCTGGGTGGCCCGGAATCTCCGGCCCAGAGCGTAAGCAGCAGGGACGGGATGAAGCGGCGACGGAGCATACTTCCCATAAGGGAAGCGCGCAGTCGTTTTGCGGTAAATTGTCTTCCATGAGGCTGCGCTCGGGTGAAAGCGAGGCAGCGCCCTGCCACTTCCCAGCGCTTCCGACAGATTGCGCTTTCTGCCGCTAGCTAGAGGGTGCGGCACACAATAGGTTGTGGGTCTGGCTGGGAATGTTCCACGTGGAACATTCCCGGATCGTGCAAAGGCGTCCAGCGTGCTCTGAAAGGCCGGGTGGGAAAGCGGACCGGGGAATATGGAACTGGCTCACGCGGGTCACGGGCGAGCGGAAGGGAGTGACTCGACGCTCGTCGAGTTCACTCTCCGCTCCCCGCCCTTTGCTCGACCGTGCTTTGAGTCCATCCTGCTTCGAGTGTTCCCTCCTTTGGATTTCCAACCATGCGTTCGCAGCAATAAAACGGGTGTCTGGGTGATACATCTTGCGTTGGTGGACCAACGGGCGCTCGAGGCGAGGCAGGGGCTCGCATTGGAACCTGCGGGGTGCGGAGTTCACGCACTGTAGCGTCGAAGAGATGAGGCGCTCAAATCCGGATGACTGGGGGCGGCGTTCAGGAAGCATCCGAGAAGCGCGGTAGCTAGTCGAAAAGTGCGGAGGGGCGGCATCGGCCTTCCCACGCATCCTGGATCGCCCACCAGCCTCCTATTCTGGAACCCAAGTCAAATTCTAGAGGCTGTCCGGTCTTTTGTGGCTCCGGCTGCGGAGGGCCGGAGGCCCGATTCATCCCAGCCCGTGGTGTCAGCCTTGGGTTTCTCATCAACCACCGTCCGAGCCGTGAGCCCGAGCGAGTCAACGAGCGAGTCATCGCAGCGTCTGAGCGTGCCGATGAACTGCCCCTACCGGGCTCTCCTCCGAGATTGGAATACGGATTCCGGGAATGACGCCCGGGGCCGGGATGAATCGGGCCTTTGACTCCCCGCAGCGCACCGTGCAAAGTGCCGTCCAGGCTCTGAGGGTTGGCGTAGACGTTCCGACGCCGATTGAGGACTCCATTTCTTTACGGGTCAAATCATGCTCCACCGGGCCTCGACCTTGCTTCAGCTCTCCGCCGTAAACTAAATTGTTCCACGTGGAACATTCTGGGCAACCCCTTTCAAATTACCGAGGAGACAGTGCCCCATGGTCAGGACGCCACAAACCGCACCGGAACCTCAACCCTCGAGCTTACGCTCTTCCCATTCTGCTTTGCCGGTTCGAATCTCCACCGCGAGACGGCCGCCACCGCTGCCTCATCGAGGATCGGAGACCCGCTGCTCTTCCGGAGGACCACGCTGGCCGCTCGTCCATTTTCATCCACCAAGACCAGGAGTAATACCTGACCGGACAGTTTGTCCTTCTTCGCAGTCGCCGGATAAGGCGGTGCGGGGCATCGGCTATAGCGCGCCGCCACCCACGCTGGTCCGCCCCCTCCATTTCCTCCGATACCCTCGCCCCCTCCCCCTCGGGTTCCGGACAGCTGCCCGCCGCCCTCTGAGCGGTCGTTGGTCTTCTTCCGCCCAACAGGTTTCCTAGTCGCCGGCTCCGCCGCAGGCGGGACCTGGGCGGCCGCAATACCTGCGGAGGCCGGCAACGCCGTCACAACTTTGGATTCCACCGGCACCACCAGATCCGTTGCGGCCGGCTCGGGCATATCAGCTGGTGGAACGGCAGCCGCAGGAGGCACACTCTCCCGCGGCTGCCCAAGGTCCGAGGTTTCCCGCCCCGATGACTCCTCCGTTTGAACGAGAGACCCGCCTCTACTTTCGAAAGCGAGCGCCGAGGCATCGCCTCCGCCCGGGCCGGCGTCCCGGTGAAACACCACTCCTACCGTGGCCGCGATAATGCACCCGTGAATCAGGAGAGACAGGGCCAAGGCTCGCGGGCTGGAGGTCACGGCATGGTCGCTCAGCGAATCCCGGAAACGGGATGATATTCGGAGTCCTTCGGGCCGAAGTCGTAGCCGAGGATGAGGTAGCACTCCTGGCGCGGCGAATCATCATTCGCGCCAATGAGGGCGGTCATGTCGATGTGAAAGTTTTCCGTCGGGCGCCATTGCACGCTCGGTCCCCACAGGAAGATATTCTCGGCATCGCCGCGTCCGCCTTTCACCGTGTCGTTGTCGTATTTGAATTCAATGCCGAGCCCCAGCTTGCCATCGAGGATCGTTTTGCTGATGCCGGCCACCACCTGGTACTCGCACTCGCGCTCTGCGCCGAGCTGCTGTTCCCAAATAAAGTTGATGCCGTAGTGCCAGCCACCGGCAATCTGGTCGCCGAGCAAAATCTTCCCTTCGAAGACATCGGCGCCATCGGGCACAATCTTATACTCAGCGTACACGGTTGGGTTGAGCGGAATCTTACCCCAGTCGGCAAACGCATAGCGCAGCTCAAAGGCAAAATCCTCCGTGCGCGAGTGGCCGTCACCGTCCACCGCGTGATCGTAATACATATCGAGCTGCATCCGGTACGGGAGACCGATTTCCACCTCGCTGCTCAGCCGGCTAATGGAGCTGTTGTCCCGGCGATAGCGGTAGCGCCACCATTGTTCGACCCCCACTTCCCACGGCGCCTTCTGGATATACACCCGGGTGGTGGTGAAGCGGCGGGCGCTGGTCCATTCCGGTCGACCAGTTTCATCAATGGGACGCTCCTCCTTCAACCACGTGGCATCGGTGGAGGTCACGGTGGGCATGCGCGCGGTCGTGGTCGCGGGGGCTGGGTCAGCGGCTACCGCCACCCCGGAAAGGAGGGCGAGAGTCGGCAAGGTGAAGATGATGGTCCTAAGGCCGGAATTTTGAATCATGGTGGCTTTTTCTGAGGCGAAAGCGCGTCGGCGCAGCGGATGGCGTGCCACCTGCTACAGGATCATGGGGTATCTCTGGATATTATTAAATCCTAGGTCAAAAAGCGGTTCCCCTATGGTTAGAGGGGGACATTTTTTATTCATTGCGAGGCCAGTGGTGGCCATCTTTTGTGCAAGGCGCCCATGAATTCGATCGCCCGCCGCCTTGCCCTCCCTTTCCTTGCCTTTGTCGTCGCTGGCTCGTTGGCGCTGGTCTGGTGGCTGGGCAACCAGGAGCTGCGCAGCTCGCGCAAACTCTTCACGGTCATGGCTCGGACCACGGCGGAGTTTGTGCGCAAGCAAAACCTGGCACCGAGCAGCCGGACGGCGGAAGCGCTGGGCGATGTCCTGGGGGTGAAAGTACAGTTCGCCGTCAGCGGCACGGCGCCGGATCTGCCCGGGGCCACCGCGCCGGAGCTCGCCGCGCTCGCCACGCTGCCGGACCTCTCCCCCGGTGAAGTCCTGGCGCTGGATCGCCCACGCATCGAGGCGGTGTCGCTGCCTGTCGTTGCCACCACGCCTACGGCGCCGGGCACGTGCATGTATTTGTTTCGGACTCCGCCCTCGAGCACCGGCTTTCTCGCCCAACCACGCACTCTGCTCACGCTCGGAGCTTTTTGGGCGCTTTCGCTCGGGCTCGCATGGATGCTGGCACGCGGCATCGTGCGGCCGCTGCGCTCTTTCGCCGCCCGACTCCCACGCATCGCCGAGGAAACAGCCGAGCCCATCCCCGAAGTGGGCCGCGACGACGAGATCGGCCAGCTCGCCCGCGCCTACGCGGAGACGCGGGCCCAGCTCGCCGAGGAGCGCTCCGCACGCGAACAGGCCGAGCGGCTGGCCACGCTGGGCCGCATGGCCACGGGCCTCGCGCATGAGATCAACAACCCCGTGGCGGCCATCAAACTGCACGCGCAGCTCCTCGAGGGCGAAATCACCGGCGCTCCACCGGAGCGGCTCGACATCATCCTAGCGGAGTCGGCGAAGATCGAGAGCCTGGTGAGCCAGTGGATGTTTCTCGCCCGCCCGCAGCCGCCGCAGACCGCGCCGGCGGATCTCGCGGATCTCGTGGGCGCCAGCGTCCGCGCCCTCGAGCCGGCGGCGGCTCATGCTAATGTGCGCATCGAAGCGCGACTCCATGGCGCCACCGTCCTCTCCGTCGATCGCCGCCGCATGCTGCAGGCCATCACCAATCTCATCGTGAATGCGGTCCACGCCATGGCCGGCGCGGGCGGCACACTGACCATCTCGGTGGAGCGCGGGGATGGTTCGGTGCAGCTGCACTTTGCCGATACCGGCCCCGGCTTTAGCGCCGCGGGGCTTACCCATGCCACGGAGCTGTTTTACAGCGAGAAGGAAGGCGGCATGGGGATCGGCCTCAGCGTCACCTCGGAGATCCTGCGTGCCCATGGCGGCCAGCTCCTCGTGCGCAACGGCGCCGAACGCGGCGCGCTGGTCACCATGTGCTTCACCCTGCCGGCCGCCGGTCTGGGGCTCGGGGTCCCGGCTCCCGGTGCAACTTCGGAGAAGCAGTCATCATCTTTCGGAACCACTTAAATCAGCCATGTCAGAAATCCTCATCATCGAAGACGAATCCTCACTCGCCTCCGCCCTGGCCTCCGCCTGCCAGCGGCTGGGTCACACCGCCCGCACCTGCGGCAGCGGGACCACCGGCCTGCAGGCCTTGCGCGCGGGTACCGCGGCGCTCGCGCTGCTCGATATCGGCCTGCCTGATCTCAGCGGGCTCGAAGTGCTCAAATCCGCCCGCGCCAGTTCCCCGGCTACACCGGTGGTGATCATCACCGCGCACGGCAATCTCGAGAACGCCGTGGCCGCGCGCCAGCTGGGCGCCGCGGCGTACCTGGTGAAGCCGCTCGATCTGCGCGAGGTGCAGCAAACGATCACCCAGGTCCTCGCCGCCACCACCCAGCCGGCGCCGGCGCCGAAAGGCGAGGCAGGCCGCGCCCAGCTCGTTGGCGTGGCCCCGGCCATGCAGCGGGTCTTCGCGGAGATCGCGCACGCCACCACGGGTGATGCCCCCGTCCTGCTCACCGGCCCGACGGGGGTGGGCAAAACGCTCGCCGCCCGCGTCATTCATGAGCACAGCGCGCGTGCTGGCGCTCCGTTTGTTGCGCTGCATTGCGGGGCGCTGCCCGAGCAACTGCTGGAGAGCGAGCTCTTCGGGCACGTGAAGGGCGCCTTCACCGGCGCGCTCACCGATCGCGAGGGGCACATCGAACGCGCCCGCGGCGGGACACTTTTCCTCGACGAAATCGGCGACATCTCCGGCACCGTGCAGGCAAAGCTGCTGCGCTTTGTCGAGGAGCGCGCCTTCTCCCGCGTGGGCGGGCGGGAGGACATCCGCGTGGAGCTGCGGCTCATCACGGCGACCAACAAGAACCTGCGCGATGAAGTGGCTGCGGGCCGCTTCCGTGAGGATCTGTTTTACCGGCTGCACGTGCTGGAAATCGGCATGCCGCCGCTGCGCGAGCGCCGCGCGGATATCGAATCGCTCGCCCGGAATTTTCTGCGCTCCGCGGGCCGGTCGCTCGCGCTCGGGCCGGAGACCGTCCTCGCGCTGCAGGCCCACGAGTGGCCAGGCAATTTGCGCGAGCTGCGCAACGCGCTCGAGCACGCCGCCGCCGTCTGCACCGGGCCGGTCATTCTGCCGCAGCATCTTCCGCGCGAATTGCGCGAGCAGGCCGAGCACGCCCCCGGCGCCGAGCAACGTCTGGCCACGGTGCTCGCGGAGTGGCTTGACCAGCGCCTCGCCGAAAAAGCCGACTACGACGCGATGCACGACGCAATCGAAGGCATGGCGCTGCGCCACCTCCTCGCGCGCTTCGACGGCAAACCCACCGTCCTCGCCCGCGAGACCAATATGAACCGCGTGACGCTCCGCAAAAAACTCAACGCCGCCCACGGCCCGGAAGGTGGGGAAGGGGAGGAGTAGCGGTTTTTAGAAAGGAGATCTCCGCGTGACGGGAGGCGATCTTGGAGTGCAGTGGCCAGCGACAGCGCGCCGCCGCCTTTGGACCACTCCGCACCACTGACAACACTCAAATCACACGGTGGATGTTCGCAGCCATGTAGCTGCGACCGGAAGGTCGCGGACTGCGTGCGCGCTTTTTCGAAAACTACTCCTCCTGCCGGAAGCTCCCAAAGGCGGTGTGGCGCTGTCGCTTCCCACCGCACTCCAGGATCGCGCCCGCCATTACCGCGTTCTGACCGTATAGGCCCCTACTTGTGCAAAATGCTCCGGCGCAGCCAGAGGTTGTCCTTGGCGCGGTCGATGGTCTGAAAAAGCAGCAGATTCTCGCTGCCGGCGCTCACGCTCCAGTAGCTCTCGTGGATTTGCTCTTGCGTGGCGGTGGCGTCTTCGGCTTTCGCGAGAAACTCCATGGCCTCCTGCTCAGTCGCGTCCCTCTTCGCCTTGCCTTTCAGTTCGCTCACGGCCTCGATCGCCGAGGCCTCGGCGAGCTTCGGCCACACGCGCGTGAAGAGATCGTGGCTCGCAAAGATCTCCGCGCTGTTGATCTGCCCATTAATCACCAGCACGAAGCCAATCGCCTTTTCGTTTTTCCCGGCGAGCGGCTTGAGGACATCGAGATACGCCCCCGTTTGCTTTTTGAGATCCTTGTCCTCCAGCGAGAGCTGCAGGCTGGTGGGAGAGAGAGCCGCGTTCACCGTTTTGCCCACGTTGCCGGAAATCTTCCTCTGCACATTTTCCACGGAGTTCCACACCTCGCCCTGGTTCTTTGCGCTCCGCACCGCGATTTTCTGCTCCTTACTCGCGATGGTGTTCATCGATGAATCAAAATTCGCCACGCTATTTCCGGTGCGCGCCTGCCAGCGGCCATGTTCCACACAAAAGGCGCTGACGGGCACGCCGAGGGAAGCGACCGCGCCCTGGCGCCCGGCCGCCGCCACGCCGCCGCCCGCATGGGCCGCCACGTCCGCGCCTTTGCGCAGCGGCAGATCCACGGCGAGCGTGCGATCCTGTTTCCCGCCTTTCACAATGTCGCCGGCCATGATGAAGACCGTGTGCTCCGGATCGAGATTGCGCACCACGAGCTCATTCACGTTGCCCGTCTCCGCCACCTCGATGACGCCCGTCTTTTGCAGCGCTTCCTCGAGCGTGAGCACGTTGGAAGTATCCATCTGATCCGGTCCCTCGATGAGCATCACTGCGAGGTTCGCCTGCTTCACCGGCGCCGCGACCTTGAGCCGCTCCGCGAGGCGATCGAGCGTGGCCGGCTGCGGCGGAACTTTGGGCGGCTGGTTGATCTGGTTGAGCCGCCGCTGCAGTTGCGGCTCTTCCACCGCCCGTTGCCAGCCCTGCTGCCCGACCGATGGCTCCGCCGTCTGCGGGAGCTGGAGCGGAGCGTCGTTGAGCACGGGTTCTTGCTGACGGGCGGGTTCCTGGGCCGGGAGGTCGCCGGAAGTTCCAGCGATGAGGAGAGCGGCGAGCGCCGCGAGGACGGAGGGGAGAGAATACGTCTTCATACGGAAAACTTGGAAGCCGCCGCCCCCCAAGCGTTCACGGAGGAGTTGTAAAAGAATTGTTTGCGCGTGGGGATGCGGCGCCGATGCCGTTTCCGTGGGCGAGCCACCTACCGGGAGCCGCGGCCGAGCGCACCCAAACGACAAGAATCGTTCCGCGCCCTAATCACCTTGCGGCCGCTGGTACTCCGAGCTGGAAATAATGCTGCCATCCTTCATGCGGCGCAACGAGCCACTCTCGCCGGAGCGTGGATGGGGCTTTTCCTGTCCTTTCTTCCGCTCGGCTGGGCTGCGGAAGTCCGGTTCATGCCAGCCGCAATGCTCGCAGCGCCAAGGCCATAACAGCTTCTTGGCGGCGGCGGATAGAAAACAGACGCCCCACACGCCGCACGTCAGCACCGTCAGCAACAAGTGCATCTTCCAATGGAAATCAGCACGCACGAATGGCTGAAGGTGCCGGCAACGGGGGCAAAATGCTCGGATACTGCGACGGCCCACAGCCTCGAAGGATGCGCCATCCGTTTGTAATCTCAAATCCTAATCACTGTTATTTTGGGTAACGAGGATGACAGAATTGGTAGGAAGTGGCGGGGCCCGGGGTGGTTACGGGAAGCGACTTGGGGCGAAGACCGGAGGAGGGCAGGGGATGGCAAGAGGCCCATGGCCATAGAAAAGGAAACTCGTTCCATCGTCGCGCGACGATGGTTTTAGCCCAGCTTCCGCTCCCACCAGGGGAATCATCGGTGTCTGCTGTTGATCCGATTCATTACCTAAATACCCTCTGGCCATGCTCACGCCTCCCCGGTTCCTCCTCTTTTCCAGCATGGTGGTGATGGTGGCCCAGGCAAAAGACAGCGCCGGCCCGACTCACGAGGCGACGATCCATGTGGTGCATGCTGGGAAGCCGGTGAGCGGAGCCACGCTCTATTTCCTCGAGCAGATTGATTTTGAACCGAGCGGGCCTCGGAAACCGCCGGCTTCCTTCGTTACCGATGCGCAGGGCGACGTGCACATCCGCCTGCGCGGGCCGGAAGTCCTGGCGCTCGTGGCCACGAAGGATTTCGCGCCCTTGCAGCAGGTCGTAAAATTCAAGGATCGCGCTCCGGCGGAGCTTTCGTTGGACACGGGAGTGGTGGGAAGGATCCAGTTTACCAGCCACGAGGGCGAGCCGTTCGCGGACGCGCCGGTGATGCTCAGTTCCATGGCGTCTGAATTTGGCTTCCGCGTGCTGCAACCGGAGAGTGCCATCCTGCTTGGCCGAACCGATGAGAACGGCTATTTTACTTGGAGGCATGCGCCCCGCGCCTTCGCGTTGGTCGGGATTCCCAGTTTGGTGACGGGCGGCCTGACCACCTTTATTTGGGACGCTCGGAAAGAGCCCAACAAGCTGGTCCAAATGCGTGCACGATAGCCGGGAAGCGCGTTCCGATTTGCGCTGGTCGCGAGCCCGTGCGCGAGGAGCGGGATCCCGGTGGCCGCTACACCTCCACGAGGTCGCCCACTTCGACCTCTTCGGTCGTCTCCTCTTCCTCCTCGTTGGCATTGTCGAGCGGCGCGAAGCGCTCGGAATTAAACCCGAGCTCGCGCTTCCGTTTGTCCACCGGATTCAGCAGCTCCATCAGCAAAATGCCGCAGGTCGCCCCATCCGAGCCCGGCGCCTCCTGGCCGAGGTACACATCGCGCACCGTATAGACGCGATCTTTGATCGGCAGCTGGGCAAACATCTTGGCAATGGAAGCGTGAAATTTGTCGTCGACGCAGACGACCCGTTGACCTTTGACGAACATGGCAGTCGGCGAGTGTCGCACTTTGGTCCGCGCGTGCCAAGTGTGGATGATCCGATGGGGCGCTTCACTGGGGGCCGCTCCCATCCGCGCACAAAAAAAAAACACCCGGCCCCATTTTCGGGAGCCGGGTGTTTTTGAAAGGTCGAAGCGTGGTTCGCTCCGCGCAGCTTAAGGAGCTTAGGCCGCGGCGGGTTCGCCTTCCGCCTTGGCCTTCGCCTGCAGGACGCGGGCGAGCTGGCTGGCGGGTTCGTTGAGCAGGCGGACGAGCTTGCTCGCGGGCGCATTGAGCACGCCGAGCAGCGTGGCCAGGAGCACTTCGCGGGACGGCAGGTCGGCAATCGCGGCGATCTGTTCAGGACCGACGATCAGATTGTCGAGCACGCCCGTCTTCACGGAGAGTTTCTTGAACTCGCCGGTGAAGGTCTTGAGGACCTTCGCGGCGGCGGCGGCGTCTTTGTCGCCGACGACCACGGCCGTCTGGCCGCGGAGTTCGCCCACATCGGGAAGACCGGCTTCCTTCAGCGCGAGGCGCAGGAAGCTGTTCTTCACCACGATCACCCGCGCGCCGGCCTTATCGAGGCGGCTGCGGAGTTCGCTGAATTGAATCACGTCGAGCCCGGCGTAGTCCGTCACGAAAACGAACGGCGAGGCGTTGAGCTTTTTATTGAGGTCGGAAACGACCGTTGCTTTGGCAGGATGCATGGTTTGGTGTCCTCCGGATTAAGCGAGTTTCAGGAACGGCGACGCATCCACGGTCACGCCGGGAGTCATGGTCGCGGCGAGGGTGATGTTGTCGACGAAGCGGCCCTTCGCGGTGGCGGGGCGGGCCTTGACGACGGCGTCGATGACGGCGCTGCCGTTTTCGAGCAGTTGCTCGGGCGTAAAGCTGAATTTGCCCACGGGCACAGCCACGTTGGCGTTCTTATCGAGCTTGAACTCGACGCGGCCAGCCTTCACTTCCTTCACGGCCTTCGCCGTGTCATCGGTGACGGTGCCGGTCTTCGGGTTCGGCATGAGGCCGCGCGGACCGAGGACTTTACCGAGTTTGCGGACTTCGGCCATGGCGGCCGGCGTGGCGATGGCCACGTCGAAATCCTGGAAGCCGCCGTTGCACTTCTCGATCATGTCCTTGTAGCCGACGAACTCCGCGCCAGCGGCACGGGCGGCTTCCGCGGAGGCGCCTTCGGCGAAGACGAGCACGCGGACTTTTTTGCCCGAACCATGGGGCAGCGGGCAGGTGCCGCGGACCATCTGGTCGGATTGCTTGGGATCGACCCCGAGGCGGAAAGCCAGGGTCACGGTTTGGTCGAACTTCGGCGCGGGCATCTGCTTGAGAGCAGCGATCGCCTCGGCCAGAGGATAAACCTTGGCGCCATCACGCTTCGTGACGGACGCCCGGTAACGTTTGGAACGATATTGAGCCATATGTAGTTGCAGTGCTGGCGGACTTTCGCGAATCCTCCTGCGGTTGCATTTCTAGTTTAAAAAACACCCGCCCCGTGGAACGGAGCCGGGTGGCGAAAGGGCGGGGAAGGTAATGGAAGGGGAGGGGGCGTCAAGGGGATTATCAGAGAAAGACGGGCGACCAAAAGAGCACGTAGTTCGAGCGCATGAACGAATCGGACCTCACCCTTTGGCCAGGATGGCCTCGATCTCTCTCGCGACCCGGGTCGACTCGCCCTCGGGACCCAGCGCCGAAACGACTCCGGCCAAAGCCTGGCGCAGCTCTTCGCGAACCTCCGGCGTGGGACAGGCGAGCCTCATATCAGATCCTTGCATCCCGGAGGCGGGGCGAACCAGTAGTCGTACCACTGCGTCACCAGTTCCAGTGCGGTTTCGCTGCCGCCGGTCCTCGCCAATTCGTCCGGCCAGCGCTCCAGGATTCCCTCGCACACGGAGTCGCGGACTTCGAAAGCCAGCTCTCCGCCGGCAATGTAGCTATGGCCCATGATGGAGAGGTGAGGCCAGTCGATGCGACGCTGCAAGTCAGCATGGAAAGCGGCTGGAAGCCGCTTCCACGAGCCGTAGCGATGCAGCTGCCAGCTCGCGCGGGCAACTGCACCCCATGGTCGTTGAATGGCGGCCGGCTTAATCGGAGATCTCGAGCAATTCCACGCGCGCGGCCCAGTGCGTGTAATTGGAGCTAGTCGTCGGCTCGGCTTGCCAACTCTGTTCAAACCAAGCCAAAAACACTATTCCAAGAACGTGCTGAGCTATTTGTGAACTTCGGTAATATCCAGTTTCACAACCCAATGAATGTTCTTGGATGCCTGACCGCTCACCAACACCTTGAGCACGGTCGAGGAATCCGTCGAGAACGCGAGCGCCCAACTCGAGCTAGCCGTTTCCTGCTGGGTGGTCACGGAGCCGAGGCCACCAACCATGGACGTGGTGCCGCCAATATTCTTGGCCGAACACGTCCGCACCATGCCCTTGGTATCACCGTTATCCTGAATGGCGATCACCGACGCCGTCACAACCACGCTCGTGTCGAGGGGGATGAAATAGCGATTTTCAGCACCATCGGGCGTGCCACCATCCGTCGTCGCCTCTGTCTGGGTGCCATCGGTGGTTGAGCACGAGAGAATCATCGTGTGGTTGGCGCGCGCAAAGGTCGCAGCCCGACCGGGGATCGTCAGTCGGCCTTGGATGGATGTGTTGCCCTCCACATTCAGCGTCGCGGTCCCCGTCGGCTGCGACGCCGCATTGTGCCCAATCGTCGTGCGGTTGTTCACGCTGTCGTGATAGATCCGCGGAATTGTCGGATCCGCATTCGCGGCAGCGCCTACGACGAAGGCGAAATCCGCCGGCACGCCCGGCGTGCCGGTGGCAGTAAACACATCGCCCGTGAGCAGCCAATTACGGCCAATGGTGGGACCGGCCATATAGGCAAAGCCGCCGCGCAACGGATCCGTCGTGCTCGTTACGTCGCCGAGAGAAGTCCCCGCGACGAAGTTCTTGCCAGCGCTCAACGTCGGCTCGGCTTGCCAACTCTGAATGGAAGAAATGTTACCCCCGGCGGTCGTTAGACTGGATTGGAGAGTAGTGATCGTAGAATTGGCCGTGGTAAGGCCAGATTGCAGGGTCGTCAGTGAGCCAGCCACCGCAAAAGGGATCGCCAAAGTCTTGGTATAGAGGAAAGATTGAAGCGTACCAAAATCGATTCCGGGGCGGTTGGCGGAAGTAGGAAATGCCGCCAGAAAGTCGTCCATGGTTCCAAATCCTTCGATTCCAGGTTCCATGACCGCGCTGTTCAAATCGTACCCAGAACCACCGTGCAGATAGTCAGAATCCACCTCGGTGCCCTCCGCAGGCCGAGGGTCCAAGTGGGTGGGAATGGTTGGATCGATAGGCTGGGCCCATTGCGCAAAGGTTTGGAAGTGGTAAGAGCCAAGATCTGTCCCTGTCGACTGGTTGGGGAAAAAAACGCCGCCATCGTAAAGAAACCGGAGTCCCCACTTATTCCCGGATTTTACATAGTAAACATTCCGGTCGATGACGTTATCTCGCACGGCGCTGTTTGGTCCCGCCCCTCCCCCAAAGCCGTTCCGATGAGCAAACAAAACCCAGTAAGTCTTGTTATCGTAGAAGACGTTATCGACAATGGAGTTTCCCACCAGGTCTTGCTTGTCGGTGCGCGGCAAACACACCATTTCGATCACGCAGTTTTGCCCGGAAGCGCCAGCATACGCATCCGTAAAGAGATTGTGCGAAACGCGAGTGTTCGAGGCGTTGACGAGGTAAACGTTCGAGGAGGCCTTGCAGTGGCGGAAAACATTTCCGGTAATCAAAGCATTGCTGCTGGCTTCAACGTGGACGGCAAATGCAAGTCCGTCTTCGAAGTAGTTGTTCCGAACCACCAAGGGCGGCAACTGCGGAGTTCCCCACGGCTGGCCATCGCTGCATTCGTCGAACCAGACCCCGCCTTTGTTTTTGCTGAACGTGCAACCTTCAATGAGAATGGATATTCCGGGAGTTCCGATACATTTGATGGCGCCACTACCCTCGCCGGTAAAACTGTTCCAATCGGGGTTATTCGAGTCATCAAGACTCGGGGCGTCCGCGGAATTATCTCCGGGGACAAAGACACCACGAATGGTGTTGAAATTTCGGTAAAAGTAGCAATTGCGAACGACCACACGCTGGCCGGCGTTCAACCCCGAGCGCCCGCAATTTTCCACCGAACAATCCTCCAACAAGGAATCATCGCGCAGGGAGATGCCGTAAAGATCAAACCACGCCAGTTTGCAACGGCGAAAAGTGGAATTGGCTCCAACGTAAATGGCCGGGAACCAAGTGTTCAACGAAGCCGAGTTGGAATGTTTGATCACGAGATCCTCAAAAACCAAATATTTACCGTCAGAACTGGTGGCCTGGACCAGCACGGACGGGCTCGTCGATGCTTCCACCACCGTGCCCCCCGCGCCCGGATTGGCATCATCTTTGAGCCACACAAAAATTTGCGACGTATCCGTCGCCAAGTCTTCCTTGTAGTAGAACGTCCCGGGTTGCATGTCATCGAGGGTTCCGGCACCGACGATGTCGAAGTTGCATGGAATGCTCAGGTTTGAATCCAATCTGCCTCTGGAGTTGGGGGTGTCTTTGGCATTGACCCGGCGCAGGGCATAGTCGGTGGGGCTCTCGGCCGTTTCCGATGAACTGACAAAGATTTGCTGAGGGTTGCTGAAGCGGGAATCCCAGTTACTGAAAACATCGAGATTATTCGAACCATCGCACCGCCAGTGGTCCTTCATATAGACTTTGTTGGCGCCAATCGCGCAGGCGCGAGCGTGGCTGAAACCTTGAGTTTCCAGATCGGTGGCGGAAAGTGCGACCCACCCGGTGACGCGCTCGGAACCTTTAATGACCGGAGTTCCGGATAGGTACGGCTTGATGGTAATGGGATTCCCGGCCGTTCCCGAAACCGATATCGTGGCAACGGAGCCATTGTTTCCCGAAGGGTTGTAGTTGTCCGATGGCGGACGATAGACACCTCCGCAGAGATAGATGGTGTCGCCTGGGGCGGCGTGTGGGGTCTGGCCGACATCCAGAATTTTCTGCAGCGTCTGGAGTGGACCATGTCCACCTCCAGTTGTTGGTGCCAGACCGTCATTGGCGTTACTTCCAGAGTTGGGATCGATGTAGTAATCCGTGGCGAGAGCAGAGCCCGCCGAGAAAAGGGCAGCAAACGCGAGGGCGCAGAGGCGGATGGTATTTTTCATACAATTTTTCGGATCGAGGCGAGGGCCAGCGGCAAGCGGGCGGGGCCATCCTCTTGCGGCAACTGGGAACAGTGTGCGATGTTGTCGGGAGATCGGCCTGTGTCAAGCGGACAGCATCCTTTCTTTGAATATCTACACGACTGGCGCTCGTGGCTTCAGCACTCTTCTACGGCTCCACCTTTCGCTTGAACACCAGGCGCTTGGTATCGTTCGGATTGTTGAGGTTCACGCCTTGGCCTTCCTTGAGGTCGGGATGGTATTTCAGCTCCCACGTGGCCTTGCCATTGGCGACGATCTGGAAAGTGTCCGAGCCGGTGATTTTCCACGCCATGTGGGCGTGCGTCGCGGGGTCCGGTTTGATTTTTCCGCCCGGCAAAAACGTCCAGACCTTGTCCTCGCGCGCCATCCAGAGCCACTCGGTATTGGCAAAGGTCGATTCGTCGAGCGGCTTTGGCAGCTCTACCCCGGCGGTCGCGGCGAGGCGGACTTTGAGCGCGTCTAGTCCGGCGCGCGTGGGAGCATCGGGCGGCAGCGTGGACTCGATCCCCTGGAGCGCCGTGAGATATCCCGCCGCCAGGTGCTGCGCGCGTTCTGCATAATCCGCATCCACCGTCGCCATGGCAGCCAGCGTCGCTTCGCGCCGTTTGGCCAGCGCGGCCGGCAGCCCGGGCGTGGCCTCCCCTTTGCCCCCGCTTTGCCGCAGGGCCTGCATTTCCTTTTGAATGGCGGCCCTCTCCGCGGTCTTCGCTGCGCCCCCGGCGATCGCCTCGCGTTCGGCCGATTTCAGATCTTCCAAATAGTGGTCGCGGATCTTACCGCCGACGGTCTCCTTTGTCTTTTGCAAAGCGCTAAACTCCGCCTCGAATTTCCGCGCCAGCTCCGCCGGATTCGCCGCCGGTGCCTGCCCGAAAGTCATCGCGGCCAACGTAAAAAATGTGAGGAGGAGACAGCGCATGGACGTAAGCGGGAGGCGCGAGTCTTATCGCCAGACGCTGGGTCGCAAGCGAAAAGGAGCGCCGCGGCGCGCCAGGCTACTCCGCCTCATGTGCCTCTATTCCGCGAACCGCTGCCGCTTCGCCGTGCAGATGTAACTGGGTTGCATCACCCTGGTCACACGCGCGCCCGGGCGGTATCGAAGCGCGCCCCTCCAGTTCACCACCCCGGCAATTTCCCTACTAGCGTCCGCCCCGGCGGACGGTCTAAGGCTTGCGCGCGCATGACGTGGTTTCATCTCAATCTGGAAGCATTTTCGCTGAATCTGCTCAGCATCCTCTTTGAAGGAATTCCGTTCCTGCTGCTCGGGTCCATCATCTCCGGGCTCGTCGACGTCTTCGTTTCGTCGGAGCGTGTCTCGAAGCTTATGCCGAAAAGCCCCACCGGCTCCGTCTTCCTCGCCGGGTTGCTCGGTCTGATCTTTCCCATCTGCGAGTGCGGTAGCGTTGTCGTCATTCGCCGCTTTGTGCGGAAGGGCCTGCCGCTCGGCAGCGCCGTCGCCTACATGCTCGCCGCGCCCATCGTCAGCCCGCTCGTCGCGCTCAGCACTTATAAAGCGTTCAAAGCCGGGAGCGTCGGTGGCGCTGCCATTTCGCCCGCCACCATCGTCGCCCTGCGCCTTGGGCTCGGCTACGTCGTCGCCGTCCTCGTCGCGCTCGTCATCCAGCGCCTACCCGCGCGCCGCATCCTGCAGCCCGGCATCCTCGCGGAGCAGACGGACCGCCGCCGCGCCGGCTTCACCGTTGCCGGCAACGGGCCCGATTTCTCCACGCTCGTCGCGCAGGCCTCGCCGTTCCGGAAAGTGCTTCTCGCCGTGCAGTCCGCCACCTCGGACTTCCTCGATGTCGCTTTCTTCTTCGTCATCGGCGCCGGCCTCGCCTCCGTCTTCCTCGGGCTGAATGAGCGCATCATCAATCCCCTCGCTGAGTCGCCCTTCCTCTCGATCCTCACCCTCATGGGCCTGGCCTCGCTGCTCTGCCTCTGCAGCACCACCGACGCCTTCGTCGCGGCCAACGCTTTCGGCAAATTCTCCGTCGCCGCGAACTTGGGCTTCCTCGTCTTCGGCGCCATGGTCGACCTCAAGCTGTTCTGGATGTACGGCATGATCTTCAAGCGGCGCTTCATCCTCATCCTTGTCGTCGGCATGTTCGCTCTCGTCTCCTTCCTCTGCTGGCAAATCGGCTCCGTGGATTCCTGGAAGCTCCAGCCTCCTCCAGTACCCGCCGTCGCACCCAACCCATGAAACGGAACACCCAACCCGCAAGTATTCCGTGTTCAGTGTCCAGTATTCAGTGGGTGCTGTTGGAATTCTCCGCGCGCTCTCCGATCTGCGAGTTGTGCACTGAATACTTCGAGCGTTCCATGTTTGATGTTCCGCAAATCCCTGTATCTTCCGCCCGATGAAAGCGCTCTTCGATCGCTGGTTGCCCGCGCTCACGCTCGCCCTCTGGGGCGGCACCATCCTCTTTTATAAATTCACCGGCCGCCTCGATGTCGTGCTCTGGGGTGAATACCGCACCTACGCCGTCATCGCTGCCGGCTTCCTCCTCGCCGGCGCCGTGGTCTTCGCGCTGAACCCCGTCGATGCCGCGTGCTGCGCCGACTCCGCGTGCGGCCACGGCCTCAGCCGCTCGCGCGCCGGCCGCCTGCTCACTTTCGCCATCATCCTCCTGCCCATCGGCCTCTCTTTCTTCGGCTCCGCGCAGCAACTTCAGGCCGTGCAGGCCCGCAACCGCACTACCATGGAAGATAAGAGCAACCTGCCCGTCGACCTGCAGCAAAAGCTCGACCAAAAATTCGCCAATCGCCCCGGCGCTACGGCACCCGCCGCCCCTGCGCCCGCGCCCGTTTCCAGCAACACGCCGCCCGCCCCCGCGAATCCCGGCCCCTCCGCCACCCCGAAAGATATCGCCTCCACGCAAGCGCCCGCGCTCCCCGGCGCCGTGCAGCCGCCACCGCCGCTCCCGCTTCCCGGCAAGGACGGCTCCACGCCCGCGCCGGATCCGAACGCCAATTCCCAAAAGCCGCCTACCGACTACCTCTCGCGCAACGCCGACGGCATGATCATCGCCGAGGTCATCGACCTTCTCTACGCCGCGCAGGACGCCACGCTGCAAAAAGATTTCGAGGGCAAGCAGGTCGAACTCAAAGGCCAGTTCCTGCCCGACCGGTCTGCCACGCCCGCGCCCGGCACCCCCGCGCGCTTCAAAGCGGTCCGCATGCTCATGACGTGCTGCGCCGCCGACGCCCGCCCCATCGCCACGCTCGTGGAAGTCGACCAACTCCCGCAGTTCGCCGACATGGAATGGGTCCGCATCGTCGGCACCCCCACCTTCCCCGTGGAAAAGGGCCGCCGCATTTCCGTCCTCAAAGCGCAGAAAATCGAGAAAACCGAAATCCCCCCCGACGAACTCAACCCCACCGGCCCGCAGTAATGTCGCTGCAGCCGGAAGGCTGCGGTCTATCGACTGAGCTGTTCGATCCATTGTGGCCCGCCAGAAAGTGGAACGGCTTTTCAAGCCGTGGCCGAAAACGCCGCGTTGCCCCAAAGCGCCCTGTGCTACCGCTTCTCCGTCCCCAAAATCTTCCCCATCCATTCCGGAAATTTCTCCATGAAATCCGGCGGCCGTGCATGCTTCGACACGCCGGGATACAAATGCAGCGTCGCCTTCGCCCCGAGCAGCTCCGCCATCTGCGCGTACAGCTTCGTCAGCCCCACGTTGCCCGGCGCCTCGTCCGCTCCGCACAGGCAAAAGTACACCTGCTGCTGGTGCAGTGGATCCCGCACCGTGACCGGCCTCGGCGCCTTGATGCCGCCCGCCGACATCACAATGGCCCCGCGATAGGCCGCCGGATACCGCGACGCCAGATCCGCCGCCATCATCCCACCCTCGGAAAAGCCAAACAGCCCCACGCGTTTTAGATCGAGATTCAGCGGCGCCTCCATCGCTTTCAGCCGGTCCTGGATATACGCATGATCCGCCACCGGTTCCTCCGACCATTGCTGCGTTCCGTCGCCGAGATCCGTCGTCCCCGGAAACCCGATGATTACCGCGCCCAGCGCATCCGCCTGCTTTTGAAACGCCGCTTCCGTCTCTCCCGGCACATAGCCCGCCGGCGAATATCCGCGGTAGCCATGCAGCCACACCGCCACCGGAAACGGCCCCGATCCCGCCGAGGGTTTGAAAAAGAACGCCTTGGGCTTTTCAGCCCGCGCGCCGGCCCCAAAGACCAGCAGACCAAGGAACACAACGATACGGAAAAAGTGCATGAGACGGGAAACGGCCGGATGATGTCCGCGCATCCCCGCCGCCGCAAGCGCGAGAAAAAACGCTCCCGCGCCAAGACGCGCAAGCTGGCATTCCAGATGCCTGCGCCATCCACCTAAAGAAGGACAGACGCGCCCGCCCGCGCCTGCTACCGACGACCCCCGCCACCGATGTCCTCACCATCCGCCACACCCGCCCCGCCGATTCACCTCGGCTTCGCCGGCTCCCGCACCCTTTTCGAAGATCCCGCTCAGCGCCCCGCGCTTGAAGCCGCGCTGCTCTCCCAGCTCATCGCCACGCTCCGCCAACTCCGCACCGACCTCGCCCTCACCCCGGATGAGCCCCTCTGCGGCATCTCCCAAATCGCCATCGGCGCCGACTTCCTCTTCGTGCAAGCCTGCGCCGCTCTCGGCGGCACCCACCGCCTCTTCCTCCCCCAGCCGCTCGACGACTTCCTCACCGCCGGCACCCCTGCGCCGGATGGCACCTTCACCCTCGACTTTACCCCCACCCAGCAAGTCGACGCCCGCGTCCTCCTCAGCCGAGCGCGTCCCACCGAGCAGCGCGTCGTCAGCACCTCCCCTGATCGCGATCAGCGCTTCATCGACACCAACCTCGCCATCGCCGCCGCCAGTGACGTCGTGCTCTGCCTTCTCCGCGCCGGCGCCCCCGCCGCCCCCGGCGGCACCGCCCATTTGCAGGAAGTCGCCCTTCACTGCGGCCTCCCCGTCCTCCGCCTCGAAGTCTCCCTCGAAAACCAAACCCCCAAGCTCGAAGCCCACTGGCTCCAAATGGAAGCCTTTGCGCGGTAGAAAAGTTCTACCACGAGCATCGGCGCCGCCTCCGCGCACGCCCAGCCTCAGCCCCCAATACTACCCCTTTGCCGGCCTCCAGCCAATATGTGGCGAGCGTCAGGAGCCGCTCCGCAAAGGAAGTGTCGCGCAAACATACATCCGATTTCGGAAAATATTTCGATGTAAACCAAAACGCGTCTGCCCAACGCCATGAATATCCCGTCTCCACACCCTGTCCCCGTCCTTGCCCCTATCCCGGTTGCGGAGCGCCAGCCCCTGACTCTTTTCCACCAACTCCAGGATGGGGACCTCGTTTTCATCCGCTCCCGCACCGCCAACGCCGCGAACATTGCCCGGCTCTCCAACGTCGAAGCCACCGATGACGACTCTCCGCTGAGCGACAAAGTCTTCACCCACTGCGGCATCGTTTTCAAAGATGGCGAAGATTGGAAAGTGTATGAGGCTGCCGGTCGCGGCACCGATAATCACGGTCGTCCCATCGTCTACACACTGGAGGAGTGGCAGCGCGAAGAAGCGAAAGTCGGTGAAGTCGTAAAGCAGCCGTTGCACCACGTCTACGTCCGGCGGTGGAATGGCATGCCGCCGCTCGATGCCGATAAGCTGCGCACAATCCACAACGAGGCCTTCCGCATGCATCAAACCGGCTACGATAAGGGCTTTTGCTGGACGAACCATCGCACCTATTGCTCCGAGTTGATCTGGAAAGCCTACGGCGCGGCCGGTCTGGTGTTCGGCCAGTTGCCCACCATGGGCCACTACGTCGCCGCCCTCACCCAGTCTTCGCACGAAGCCGCCGAAAGAGTGAAAGCCATGATTGAAGCCGCCAAGCACGAGTACCGCGACGGCAAAGGTTACGACGAAAACGAGAGCGCGATTTCGCCCGAGGACCTTTTCAACAGCGACGCGCTTATCTCCGTCACGGACTAAACAAGAAATGAGCCCCCTCCTCCACCTGCTCCTGCCCGGAGTGCTGTTTATGCTCTGCTCCTGCGTCTCCAGCGAACCCAATCGTAATCCGCGCGCCGGCCTCGGTCACCCGCGCATGGCTGATCATCAAGCCCAGGAATGGCCCGCCCCGGGCCAATGCTCCGACCAACCCGCCATTCCACATGGTCTGCTCTTTCCCGCCCAGGGCGAGGCCCGCGCCACGCTGCTTTGCCTCCACGGCATCCAGACCCACGCGGTTTGGTTTGCCCCACTCGCGGACATCCTCACCAAGAACCACTTCAACGTTGTCGCGCTGGACCGGCGTGGGAGCGGCATGAACACCACGGGCTCATTCGTGAAGGGCCACGCGGATGGACCGAAGGAACTCCTCGATGATCTGATGCATCAAATCGATGTCGTGGAAAAAGACCCCAAGCTGCGCCACACGCCTCTCTATCTCGTGGGAACGTCCTGGGGTTCGAATGTCGCCACCGTCTATGTTTCCCAGCGAAAAGACCAGCGCATCAAAGGGGTGATCCAGTTGGTGCCGGCTACGCGCAGCTTCTTCGAAAAGCCCGGGCAGGCCTTTTTCGCGAGTATCGCCAGCGCCATCGCACCATGCTGGGCGCGAAAATTGCCCTTTGGTCCAAATCACTATCAACCCGGAAATCCTCAGCCCCGTCCGCGCGATCATGGTCCTGAACGTTCATCGGTAAACGAGTCGGCTCCGCTCCCGCTCCCCGATCCTGAACTCGCCAACTGGCTCGCCGTGGACAATGAGGAAGACAGGAGCCGCCAGATCCGTCCCGTCTCGGTCAACAAACCCAGCGTGCGCTTGCTCCATACCGGCCTGAGCCTTGCGCGCGATTGGCGGAAGGCACACGAGCCATTGCCGGTCCCGCTCCTCGTCATCGTCGCCGAGCGTGATCAAATCATGGACAATCAGGCCGCCTGGACCGCCGCCGTCGCCCACGCCCCTCGGCACCACCTGGAAGTCATCCCCGGCGCCGGCCATGGCGCCCAAATCACGCACCCGGACTTGATCGCAAAATACATCGTTCATTGGGTCCATCGGCCATAGAATTTTGCCCGATCCCCGCTCTTGGCCGGCCGCCGGTCAGGAAGTCCTCGGCCACTCTGCGCCTGGCTCATTGCCTTTGAGCCCCACGCGCGCACCCCTCTCGACCGCGCGCAGCGCTTCATCGACACCAACCTCGCCGTCGCCGCCGCGAGCGACGGCGACATCTGCCTCCTCCGCATCGGCGCCTCCGCCGGCCCGGGCGGTACTGTCCATTGCCGGAAGTCGCCCTCCCATCTTCCGCCTCGAAGTCTCCCTCTGCATCCCCATGCTTGCGCGTCCGCGCCAATCTGCTTTTCTCCGCGCCCCATGAAAATCGTTCTCGCGTATTCCGGCGGCCTCGACACCAGCGTGCTGCTGACCTGGCTGAAAGAAACCTACTCGGCGGAGATCATCGCGTTCTGCGCGGATGTCGGGCAGGAGGAGGAGCTCGACGGGCTCGATGCGAAGGCCTTCAAAACCGGCGCGAGCAAATGCTTCATTGAGGATCTGCGCGAGGAGTTCGCGCGCGATTTCATTTACCCGATGATGCAGGCCGGCGCGATTTACGAGGGCCAGTATTTCCTCGGCACCAGCATCGCCCGCCCGTGCATCGCGAAAAAGATGGTGGAGATCGCCAAGGCCGAGGGCGCCGACGCCGTGGCCCATGGCGCGACGGGGAAGGGGAACGATCAAGTGCGCTTCGAGCTCGCGGCCGCGGCGCTCGCGCCGGAGCTGCAGGTCATCGCGCCGTGGCGGCAGGACCGCTTCCGCGAGCAGTTCCCCGGCCGCGCGGAGATGATCGCCTACGCGGAAAAGCACCAGATTCCCGTGCAGGCCTCGGCGAAAAAGCCGTACTCCATGGACCGCAATCTCCTGCACATCAGCTTTGAGGCCGGCATCCTGGAAGACCCGTGGTTCGACGCCAGCGCCGAAAAGGCGCGCGAGATGTATATCCTCTCCGTGTCGCCCGAGGAAGCGCCCGACAAGGCGGAGCACGTGGAGCTCACGTTTGCAAAAGGCCTGTGCACCGCCGTCGGCTACAACGAAATCGGCGCCGTGCTGAAAGAGCTCGGCTACAGCGGCGAGGTGAAATTCAACGCGCACAACCACGCGATTCTTTCCCCGCTGTGGGTCATGCGCGTGCTGAACAAACTCGGCGGACGCCACGGCTGCGGCCGCGTGGACATGGTGGAAAACCGCTTTGTCGGCATGAAGTCCCGCGGCGTCTACGAGACCCCCGGCGGCAGCATTCTCCACTTTGCACACCGCCAGATGGAGAGCATCACCATGGACCGCGAGGTCATGCACCTGCGCGATACGCTCATCCCGAAATACGCCGAGCTCGTCTACTACGGTTTCTGGTTCGCCCCCGAGCGCGACGCCCTGCAGGCGCTGATCACCGAGTCGCAGAAAAACGTGAGCGGCGTCGTGCGCGTGAAGCTCTACAAGGGCAACATCATCGCCGCCGGCCGCAAGTCCCCGCTCTCGCTCTACAACCCCGAGATCGCGACGATGGAGGCCGACCCGACGAAGGCCTACAATCAAAACGACGCCACCGGTTTCATCGCCCTCAACGCCCTGCGCCTCAAAGTCGCCGCGCGTGTGCACGGGACGAAGTAGGCAGCCAGCGCTTATTGGGAGCCGGGGCGCCCCCGCCCCGGGCCCCATTTAAGGAGAAACGAAACCCGAGAGTCACGTAGCTGCGACCGGCAAATCAACGATTGGAAAGAGGCGCTGCGCGCGATGGTTTAAACTCCCGAGCGGAGCCGGGAGCCACATTGGCGGCCGCTGCTTGAACTGTTCTACCTGCCGCGGTGCGCGTGCTGGTTTGCGACCTCCCGGTCGCAGCTACAGACGCAGCCGCGTGATTTGTTCCGCGCCGCACCAGGGGGCCTCTTCAGATCGGAGGCCCGGAGCGCCGATTCGATATTAGCTGGTCGGCGTGAGCCACCGGGTCGAGCCGTAGAAAAATCCAAGCCCCGGCCGTTGCGGCAGATTCATCGCTCCCTAGAAACGCTCACAGACGGCCAGGCATCCGCCCAACCGTCTGAAAGCGATTTTGTCCCCAAAAAGTTTACGCCGCCTTCGCTTCGGTCACCGGATGAATATCCGTCAGTGCCCGAATTACCTGCGCGGCCATCGCCTGGCGCGCCGGTTGCAGTTCGCGCAGGCGCTCGATCGCCCGGCGCCGCGCCAGCGTGAGGATCCAGCTCAGCACCGGACCGGCCGAAGCGTGGTAGCGGTCCGCCTCGCGGGCCACTTCGGCAAAGATGCGCTGCGCCAGCAGTTCCGTCTCACGCTCGTCGCCCAGGACGCGCATGATCTGGCTGCGGCAGGCCGCGATGTGGCGGTAAAGCAAGATGCCCAGTGCTGCCTCATCGCCCTGCTGAATGTGGGCCATGAGCTGTTCGTCCGTCTCCGGGTAATCCTTCGCCCAACCCGGCGAAACTTGAAGGTCGCAGATGTCTTGGGGGCCGGTGGCGTGGTGGTCAAAAGAGTAAAGCATATGTCGTTGTTCGTGTTTGCTTGGGAACGACTATTTGCCCGAAGCGTGCCAACTACCGTCCGTCTCTGTTGGAGCCTCTTTCCGAGGGAGAAACCGTGTATCTAAACAAGACACGAGTGTCCGGATGTCATGACATTGTGAGACACGAGGCCCACTCCAAGATCGCCTCACCCCAGCGCCAGAGCCACAACCCCCGCGGCCATGCCGAATGTGGCCGCCAAACGACGGGCGGCATCGCCTTCTTTCAGGATTCGTGCGCCGAAGTATGCGCCGATGAGGATGCTCACCTCGCGCACGGGTGCGATCGAACTCAGCGGTGAGAACGTCATCGCCCACAGCACGAGCATATAGGCGCCCGGGCCGAGTATGGCCACCGTCAGGCATTCCCGCCGGTAGGTGCGCCAGACGTCCCGGCATTCCACGCGGCGCCGCCACGCGAGCGGCGCCAGCAGCATGGAGCGCGCAAGGTTTCCGCCCCAGTCGAGCAGCAGCGGCGAAACCCCCGCGAAAACGACGGCCCGCTGATCCGCCACCGTATACGTGGCGATGAAGAGCCCGCAGCAGACGCCGTTGAAAATGGCGTGTCCGTGCGGATGGCCATTCCAAAGCGCCGGGCCGCCCGTCAGGTAAAAGATGCTGAGAATAATGAGCGCGATGCCCCCGAGCGCCAGTGGCGCGGGACGCTCGCCAAGAAACGCGATGGCCGCCAGCGACGACAAAAGCGGCCCGGTCCCGCGTGCCAGCGGGTACACGAGCGAGAAATCTCCCGACCGGTACGCGCGCTGGAGAAAGATCGAATACCCCGCATGCAGGACGCCGCTCAGGATCATGAACGCGACCCCGAGCCAGCTCAGCGGGACCGGATGCCACCAGCAGAAGCCGACCACGACCGGCGTCCAAATTAGGAACGAGAGCCCCCCGCTGACCCACACGTACGGCAATCCGCTCGCCGCGCGCTTCGAGGCGAGATTCCACGTTGCATGCATGACGGCGGCCATGAGGACGAGCGCCAGAGCCAGAGCTGACATGCGGTGAGGAATTACGAAATCCGCCAGGAAGACGAAGGGAAATTGCGCAAGGCGGGGCGCACGCGAGATGAGGGGTGGGCATCACTGGGCGCCCCGGCTCCCCGTGTTTCCTTCTCAGCCGATGGAGAGCAAAATCACCGACTTCGCGTCGAGCGCGGCGAGGCTCTTTTGAATGGCGGCGATGCCGTCGAGCATGGCTGAGCCGATGCCGGGTTCAAAACGTCCGGTGGAATCCTGGAAGTATTCGCCGAGGTCGTCGGAGGAAAAAAGATCCGGCGCGAGCTTGTCGTGAAAAGCCTTCCGGTGCTCCGGGGTGAAAATGAAGATGCTCGCCCGGCGGCTCTCCGAGAGCTGGCGCGCGATGGCCTTGTAGGGCGACTCCATGAGATTGATGCCGCACTCTGCCAGATAGGGCAGGAGGGTGACGAGGACGTGGCCCGACCAATCGAACTCCACGGCGGGGCGGCCTTCTTTTTCCACCGTTTCACCGAAATGAGACCGGAGCTCGTCGACGGCGGAGACGGGCAGGCGAATAAATTCTGCAAGAGCGGACATGCTGGACTGGGTGGCGCGCCGAGCCGCGGCTGGCGCTTGAGGCGGATTTTCCCGAGCGGAAAACCCGGGAGACCCTTCCGTCTTTCTCTACCCGGAACGCGCGAAAAAATTGGGCGCGCACCGCGTGCGCAGAGCAAAATAAATCAGCGCCACGGAGCCTAAACTCCGTGGCGCTGAGGGCTCATTTCTCTACGCCTTGGGCTGCGGCGCAGACGGTGAGAGATGCTTAGAGCGGCAGTTCCACTTGCTCGGTCTCCACGCGGCCGGGCAGGGTGCGGTTGCCGTCCGTGTTCAGGCCTTCGAGCACGCCTTGCTCCTGCAGCCAGATGACCTGGAAGCTGCGGGCGCCGATGCCGCGGCCGGAGAGCACGCCGCTGCTCGGCGTGTAGCGGCAACGGAGCGCGACGGGACGCGACAGCGCTTCCGTGGACATCACGCCCTGGCCTTCCGGAAGAGCGCCGGTGACCACGTAGGAGTCCTGCGTCTCGAAGCTGAAGCGCAGGCCGAGCACGCCTTCCGGCGTGGCCGGCGTGTAGCGGCCGCCGAAGACGCTGCCCCACGTATCGATGCCGTGCGGGTAGAGCACCAGCGCACCGGCGGGCGCAACCCAGCGGAACTCACCGCCGAGCGAGCCCTGGTCGGAGCTGCGGTCGATCGCAAAGGTGCCGCTCATGAAGCCTCGGCGCGCCGCGGAGTAGAGCCCGGAGTAGACGTGGAATTCCGACGGCGCCGGAAATTCAGTGCTGCTGGCCGTCGTCGTGGTGCTTTCGTCCGGCGTGCTTTCCGTGGAAGCGGCGGCCGCGTAGAGCGGGCGGTCGTCCCTCGAGGCACATGTCGGTTTGATGAGGTAGCTGCTGCCCGTCATCGCGGTGCCTTCGGCCGTGCGGCCGACGAAGGTCACATGGCCGTCCTTGGCCACGGTGAAGGTGGCGAAGCCGCTGCCGATGGGGCCCTGGGTGTGATCCACCGGGCTCACGCCTTCCACGCCGTAGTGGTCGCCGCGGAAGACGGCCGTGTATCTGCCGGCCACTTCATTGCTCGCGGGCTTCTTCGCCGAGTACATCGCGGGATGCAGCTCCAGCACCACGCCGGCGGTCTGCACGACGAACATCGCGTCGCCCGATGGATCGACGCTGAGCGTGAGGTCGGCGCTGACCGAGGCGCCCTTTTCTCCGCGGAAGGTCACCACCTGGTGGTTGCCCGTGAGCTGGAGCGGGAAGGCGGCGCGGTACTTGTGGCCGGCGACATTCACCACGCCGGTGATGTTGTTTTGCGGCGTCACGTTGAAGCTGGCCTGGCCATCGTAGTTGCCACCGTCGAAGCGGCGCTTCGCCAGCAGCGGCATCGGATCGACGACGTTGATCGTGCGCGTGACGGGCGCGGCCGCGTTGCCGTGGCTGTCCTGCGCATGGTAGGTGATGGTGTAGCTGCCGACGGTGTTCGCATCGACGCGGCCGCTGCTGCATACCTTCACCCATTGATCCACCGCGTCGTAAGCGGACGCGCCGGGGTCCTCAAAGCCGCTGCCCAGGGCGACATTGATGGTCTGCGCGCATTCGCCGCCGTAGATGGAGATCTCGGGACCGGTCGTGTCCTGCACCTGCACGACGAAGGAACCGGTAGACGTGAGTTCGCCGGAGTCGGTTGCGGAGACGTTCACCGTCGTGTCGCCGAGGGCGAAGGTGCTGCCGCTCGGCGGCATCACTGTCACGGCCGGAGCCACGGCGTCTTCCGCATCGCTGGCGGTGACGTCGAAGAAGACCTGCGCGCCCCAGGGGCCGGTGGCCTCCGCGACGATGGTCTGCGTGGGGAAACTCAGCGTCGGCGCGGTGTTGGTGGGCGGTTCATCAGTCGGCGGGAATGGCGGATCGATCGGCGGTTCGTCGATCGGCGGCCAATCAATGGGTGGGACCTCTGAGATGGTGAGCGGACCGCCCCACGAAATGTATCCGCGGCTTGGCATGTAGAGCACCAGTCCTTCGTCGTCGAAGAGCCGGAACGCCCACGGGGTCGTGGTATTGTACGTGCCGATGTTCACCGGCCACTGGTTGACCGAAAGCGTGTCCCGGTTGAACGACAGGGCGAGGTCCTGGAAAATCTTCTCGCCGCCTTCCACCTCGGTCCAGGTGCCGATGTAGCCGCCGGAGCCATAGAGCGAGACGGACATATCCCAGATATCGTCCTGGGTGATGGTGCTCGAGGGCGTGTTGACGTTCGCCGTGACGTGTCCGAGGACGTAGTAGCCGTTGCTCCCGAACCAGTCCAAGTCATAGTCCTTCAACTGAAGGCCGTTGGCTTGGGCCGGCGCAATGGTGGTCGCAAGGGCCAGGATGCCGAGCGCGCCTGTGGCTAGGCGGCGGAGCGTGCGGGTGAAACAGGGGACGGGTGATGCGCCGGAAACCGACGCGTGGGTTTGATGATGCATGGATTGCTTGTTGTTTTTGTGAAGCACGGCGCGTCAGGGCGCCGCGCGTTTCGCCAGCCGTTCCGCGGTGGGGACGCATTCCGATTGGCGGCCCGAACGCCTAGCCGCCGACATGCCAACTGCATGCCAAGCCGCGCAAATACGGGATCTCCGCGCCACCGCGGCGGAGATCTTCCCGCGAGCAAGTCAGGGTAATTGTGGAGAGAGTGTTGGGAATGCCGTCACCCATGAGCGCAGGAGCGTCGCAGAGTTGCGTCGCAAATATGCGGAATGCGAATTGGGAGATGGAACCGTATAATAAATCGGCGCGATCGAGTGGGCGCGCTGCGGCCGGGACCGCCGACGTCCTCAGTCGGCTTCTTCGCCAAAAACGATGCGGCGCCATCTCGGTGTGCGAGATGGCGCCTTGCTTGCGCAGCCAATCCATCCGCGCCCATCCGCGTAATCCGCGGTAAAAGGAGACCGCGGATTACGCGGATGGGCGCGGATGGGATGAATGCGAACTCCACAGATTATTCGGCGTTGAGATGGCACTACATTTGGCTTGGCGCTTCGCGCTGGAAGAAGCCGACTGAGGACGTCGGCGGTCCCGGCCGCGGCGCTCTTGCTCGGTTGCGCGCTTCTTCAGAATGTCGTTCGGATTTACGGCGCGGTGGTGCGCTGGAGGCGCTGGGCGCGCAACGCGGGGTCGCTGATCTTGGCGGCCCAGGTCAGGGAGAGGTCTGGTGCGGTGCTCGCAGTCACGTTGCAAAACGCACTTACGGCCAGATCGCGAGAGCGCGCGGGCGGCAATGTTTGCAGCCAGCGTGCTGCGCCGGCGGGATCCTGGCCGGCCCAGGTGGTGACGAGTTGCCCGGCGACCTGCTCGCGGGCGGGGCCCTCCGGGAATCGCGTGACCCAGCGTGCGACGGCGTCGGGATCCGTGACAGCCCATTTGGCGGTAGTGTTTCCGAGCGCGTCGTGCTGGCCATGCTCCGGCGCGAGGCCGGCGGCCCACGCGGCGGCAGCCGGAGGATCCAGTTCGGCCCATTTGGTGGCTACGGCTTTCAGCAGCGTGGGATCGTGTCGCTGATCCGCGTAGGCCGCGGCGGCGGGGGGATCGACCTCGACCCAATGATAGGTGGCCTGCAACTGTGTGAAGCCTTTGGTAGCGTTGTCCGGCAGCGATTCCAGCCACGCCATGGCGCGCGGGGTGTCCGTCGCCGCCCATGTGGCGGCGACCTGGCCAATTACGTTGTCCCATGCGCCGGAGGAACCATCCGCGAGTTGCTGGAGCTTGGCGGCAGCGGCGGCGGGATCGGCTTTGGTCCACGTGCGGAAGAATGGCGTATAGAGTTCGCGCCGCGCGGACTCCGGGAGCGATTGCTCCAGCCAGGCGAAATGCGCCGTCGCGTTGTGTCGGCCGAGTTCCTCCGCGAGGATCGCGCAGGCGTTCTGGTGGAGCTCATCGTTGATGGACTGCTGACCGAACCATGCCGCGAGACCGCGCAGATCGCGCCGGGCCCAACTGCCGAGCAGGGCCTGGCGCTTTTCTGGTGGAGCGTCCGTCAGCGTCCTGGCGAGTGCTTCGACGGGGAGAGAGTCAGCCCAGTCGGTGAGGGAGGGTGTGGACGCCGCGAACTCTTGCGACGCGGGAGGCGGGGCGAGATGCGGATTTTGGAAGCGCGGGGGTGGGGCGCTGTCAGCGGGTTCCGGTGCGGACTGTGGTGTGAGGGAAGTAATCTTCGCAGTGACAGGGCGCTCGCTCGTGTCGAGGTAAACGACAGCCACTGCAACGACCGCCATCAGCGATCCACAAACGGAGAAGAGTATTCGACGTTTCATGGCAGCGTAACACTGGGAGCCGGGGCGCCCTCGCCCCGAGCTTCGTTAATCAACCTTGGATCCCGGGGCGAGGGCGCCCCGGCTCCCAGTGTGTGCGTGCTGCTCACGGCTACCAGGTCGTCACCGTGAAATTCTTCATCGAAGCCCGCGCGCCGGAGCGCGTGAGCACGCCGCTGAAGGTGGTCGCGGCATTCGTGAAAGCGGAGCTGGAGAACGTTCGCGGCACACCGTTGAAGACCACGCTGGAGATGGCGCCCGTCGCGGTGTCGACGTTGTAGGACAGCGTGTAGAATACGCCGCTGGTGAGAGCGCCGGTGGCCACGGGCGAGCCGACGGCGGCGCCGTTCGCGTAGAGCTGGAGGTTGCCATTCGCGAGGAGGTTGAGGCCGGTGAAGCCGGTGAGCGAATCGGCGCCGTCGGTGCGCGCGGGCATCGCCGACCAAAAGCCGAGGCCGCCGCCATTCGCGCGGGTGGTGTCGACTTGCAAGTCCGCCGACACATGGAGATGCGCCGGCTTCGTGTAAGAGCCACCACTGGCCAGCGAGAGGCCAAGGGCGGTCTTTTCCTCAGCGAGATTCGCGCAATTCAGCGCGCCGCCATCCCACGTGGCAGGCACATAGGGTGAACCCCAGTTCCAGCCCGCGCCCCATACCCAGTTGCCGGCGGGAAGATCCGTGGTCACTCCGGTCTGCGTGCCATTGAGCGTCTGCCGGTTGGCGGTGGTGGTGAAGCTGGTCACAATCACATTGGTCGGCGCGGCGCTGATGGGCGTGACCTTGAAATTCCGCATCGAAGCCCGTGCTCCCGAGCGGGAGAGCACGCCCGCAAAAGCCGTGGCGGAATTGGTAAAGGCAGTGCTGGAGAACGTCTTCGCACTGCCGTTGAAGACTACGTTCGAGATCGCGCCGGTCGACGTGTTCACATCGTACGCGAGCGTGTAGAAAGCGCCGTTAGTCAGCGCACCCGCCGCGACGGGCGAGCCGACGGCGGCGCCATTCGCATAGAGCTGCAGATTGCCGTTGCTCAGCAGATTCAGGCCGGTGAAGCCGGTGAGAGAGTCCGCGCCATCCGTGCGCGCAGGCATCGCCGACCAGAAACCAAGCCCGCCGCCATTGGCGCGCGTGGTATCGAGCGAGAGGTCGCCGGTGATGTGCATTTGCGTGGGCTTTGTGTAGGAGCCGCTGCTCGCGAGTGAGACGCCGAGCGCCGTTTTCTCCTCAGCGAGATTGGCGATGTCCTGCGGCGCGCCATCCCACGTGGCGGGCACATAGGGCGAGCCCCAGTTCCAGCCCCCGCCCCACACCCAGCTGCCATTCGGTAAATCCGCGGTGAGCCCGATCGTCGTCCCGTTCAGCGTCTGCCGGCTGCCGGTGGGCACGAAGGTCGTCGCAATGACGTCGCCGCCACCGCCACCGCCGCCCGTGCCGCTTGGCTCCAGAATCACCGGATGATCGCTCAGCGTGAGCGAGACGGAGCTGACGTTGCTCAGCGTCTGCGTGGGTGACGTGCCGACGGTGGGATCGTAGACCTTCACCGTGGCGAAGGTTTGGCCGAGGTTCACCGTCACGCTGTTCGTGCCCGTCGCCTTCTCGCTCCACACCGCGAGCTCGAATTGTCCATTGCTCTTTTGGATGAGCAGATCGTGCACGGTGGCGGGTTCGCTGGGGATGGAGTAGTTGAGCGAGCCCGGCGTGGCGGAGCCGGTGTCCGCCAGGATCGTCGTCATGTTATGCAGATAGGTGCCGGAAAGCTTCGGGCTGTAGTCGGTGTGGAAAAAGCCCCAGTAACCCTGGCCAGCGTCGTCGTGCAGCATGTAGACGAACGTGTAGGTCCAGCCGCGCTTGTAGGCGGAGAGATAGAGATTGAGGAAGAGCTTGCCCTGTTGGTCCTCGGTGATGGCGTTCGTGCCCTGCGTCACCCAGCCCGTCTCCGTGGTTACGCGCGGGAGGGTGAGGAGCTGGGCATTCGTGTAGCCGTTGTAGCCGGGGCTCCACCACGTGTGGCCGTATTCCACGTAGAGACCGTCCCACGAGCTGTTCAGCGTGGGGTCCTCGGCCTGCCAAGCGTTGTTGTCGACGATCGCGGAAAAATGCGCGCACACGTAATTGTGCGGGTTCGCGTAGTCGGCGTAGATGGTGCCGTCGGGCATCAGCGTGCCGGCGCCGGACGGGATGGTGAGGAATTGCAGGCCGCAGTTGTTCGGCTCCGAGCCGCCGGCCTCGCTCGACGCAAAGACCGGGATCCCCGCGAGATTCGGGTCCGCTTTTACCGCGGCGTAGAGGTCCTTGCAAAAGCGCGCGATCGGCAGCGAATCGGTGCCGGAGGAGGTCTGGCCCTGATACGTTACGTGCCAGTTGTTCGGCTCATTCGGTTCCTCGCAGGCGAGCAGCGCGCCATTCGCCTTGAGGTGCTCCCACTCCGCGATGCTCGCGTTCACATCGCCATTGATGCAGAGCAGCGAGACCTTCGCGCCGCTCGCATTGTGCACATCGATGAACTTCTGCCGCGTGGTCGCGCTGGTGGAACCGTCATCGCGGATGTTGCGGATGCCCGCATAGGTGAGGCAGGTCGCCACAGTAGTGGGGTTATCGATGCCCTGCGTCATGTGCGTGCAGGCGCCGATGGAATTCAGAAAGTCATTGGCGCGGACGGCCGTGACTTGTGCCTGCGCGCCGCCGGCGAGCACCGTGAGCAGGCCCGCGGCGGCGAGGGTTGAGGCTGTCCACCATCGGGATCGATGGCGGATACGGAGCGCGGGCGGTGTGTGGCGGGTCGCGGAGCTGACGGCAGTGCGAGTGGTGTTCATAGGCGGTGAAGGATGGCGCAGTGGGACGCGTCTGCTTTGGCAGAGCAAAGCAGCGTCACCCGTGGCGCGGTTGATGGTTTGTGGTTGGTTCGGCAGCCGGGGTGCGCGACGACCGTCACGCGGGGAAGCGGGTTCAGCCGGGCCTGCCGGGGCCGGGCCGAGATGATGCTCGAAGGGTTAGTTCTGGCGGCCTGGAGACGAACTCCGGGCGTTGGTTGGTGTGTGGCTTTAAACGGCGCCGAGCACGGGTTGAAGCTGCTCAGCGCAACTGCGGGAGGCGTTGTGGAAGGATGATTGTGGAAACTACCAGCGTTTCGATTCTTTGCCTATTGCCCGAAATGGGGATGCGGTGATGATGCACGCGCGTTGCTCCGTCGTCCGGGGTTTCCCGTTGCTCGCCCTGCCTAAATCGGCCACCTTTCCTCCGGGCCTTTTAAAAAATGACCATCACGCCGATTGGTTTTGCGAGCGGGTATTTTGAGATGACGGGGGTCGTCGTGGGAATCAGCTATCTCGTGGTGATGATGTGGTTGCTCGTCGCCGGCTGGCTTGGACGCCGTCGCTCACTGAAATGTGCCCGCCTGTCCTTTCTCGCTGCCTTCCTGCTTTCCCTGGGATTGGCGGGTTTCTTGTTGGCCACTGGCTTCCATCGGTTTTCGCCCGAATCGGTGGCGCTCACCTTCGCTTTGGCCGGGGCCAGCTTGGGCTCGCTCTTTCTGATCCGCGGCGCGGCTTCCGAAAATACGCACGCCAAGTAACTTCCACGCCGGAAGCAGCGCGATGGCCGGGCAGGGCGGTGAACTTTCCTTAGCCAGGTGAAAAATCCGCATTATGGTAGGAAGATGGGACGCATGTACCTTTTGCGGAAAACTGTCCTGCTGTGCCTAGGACTCGCCCTGGCTTATGGGGCGTGGCGGCTGGGCGTGGATGATCGCCCGAAGGCGGCGGACCCGAATTTCGGTGCTTACTACCAGGCGAACGTCGCGCCACTCATTGATGCTGCGACGACGCGCGAGGACCAGGCCGTGGCCCTCGCGCTCGGGCGGCTGCACGAGCACTTCGATACGTTCCGCCGCGGCGCACCAAATTTCGCGCGCGATCTTTCTACGTGGTCCACGCGCTTTTCGATGACGGGCCGCACCGTTGGTGATCTGTGGACCCGCCTCTGGCATGGCAGCGGCCAGGCCGTGAGCGTGCGCAATCTCGCCGAGACGAAATTCCGAGCGTGGGTCGTCAACGAGCAGAGCCTCACGCATGCGTTGGAGGACGCGCTCGCCACTTACAAAGAAGCCACCGAGGCGAGCCGCAACCGGCTGGAGGGCGAGATTCGCCTCGCCATCGGGCGGCCCGATTGTCCGCTGCGCGTGCCTACGCCGCGCATGGAGGACTGCTTTAAAAATGCCGCGACCTCCGCGCGCGACCTGGCGGTGCAGTCGGGGAATCGCAGCATGCTCGGCGGTGGCGGCGCATTTGTCGGGAGCTGGGTTGCGACCGACGCAGCCATCGCGCTCACCCGGGTGATCATCGCGCGGCTGGCGACGAGCGGCATCGCGGCTACCGCGGCGTCGGGCACGGCCACGGCGGGAGCAGCCGCGGCGGGCGGCACCGGTGGAACGGCAGCGGGTCCCGCGGGGACGATTATCGGCGTGGGGGTGGGTATTGCCGTCGGGTGGATTGTGGACGAGGTAATCAGCGATGCGACGAATGCGAAAATCCAAAAGCAGGTCGTCGCGTATCTCGATGGGCTGGAGCGGGAGATTATCGATGGCACGAATGGTCAGCCGGGACTGAAGACCATGCTGCTCAAGTCCGCGCATGACGGCGCGCAGAATTACCGCTCGGCCCTTTTTACCGAGCTGCAAAAAGCCAACCTGCCATGAAACGTCCGCCTCTCTTTGGAAAACTTCTCGCGCTGCTGGTGGTGCTCGCGGCGCTTCCGCTGGCGCGTGCGCAGACCGGTGCGGTGGCCCGGGAGATCGCCACGCAGCTCGGCGAAAAACTGGGGCAGCGCGGGGCGCGGGAATTGGCCGAGGCCGGGGGCGAGGCCATCGTGCGCGAGACGATTGAGAAAGCCGCGCACGAGGGCGGCGAGCAGCTCGCCCGCGAGGTGGCCGGCATGGCGGAGCGCTATGGTGCGCAGACTCTCGGCGCCTTTCGCGAGGCTCCGCAGGCCATGGTGCAGGCGATAAAAAAGGTCCCGGCGGAGCTCGCGGATCACGCCATGCGGGCGGTCGCGCGTGAGCCCGCCACAGTGGCCAAGCTCGTGGCCGCCCACGGCGAGGACGTCCTCGTCGTCGCGGCGAAGCATCCCGGCGTCGGCGTGGACCTCGCCCAAAAACTTGGCCGCGAGGGCTGCCAGGTGGCCAAAGAGCTGACGACGGACAACGCCATCCGCCTCGCCCGCATGAGCGAGGACCTCGCCAAACTCCCGGCTGCCGAGCGCGCCGGCATCCTGGCCCGCGTCGCCAAGTCACCCGTGAAAGTGCTGGAGTGGCTGGAGAAGCACCCGAAGGTCCTGACCACCGCCGTCCTTGCCGCAGGGGCGTATGAGACCATCGATCGGATGCTCGGCACCTCCACTTCTCCCGGATTTCTGGAGCGGGTCGCGACGCAATTTCACGATCCACTCTCCTGGGTGATCATCGCGGGAGCGGCGCTCCTGTTCGTGCGCGCGGTATGGTGGTGGCGCCGCCGGCACGTTCCCCAAAAAGCCTGACGCGCCGGGCGCGGGCGACTGGAGAAATGCTTTAGGCTTGCGAAGAGGGAGGCGCGCGCGCACCTACGCGGACGCGAATTTCATTGTACGATGCCTGACACCGATCTCCGAGACGCCATTAAGACCATGATGGTCGAGAATTTGATGCTGAAAGTGGCGAAGGAGGATATTCGGGACGACCAGCCGTTGTTTGGCCCGGAGGGACTAGGGCTGGATTCCATCGATGCGCTGGAACTGGTGGTGGGGCTCGAGAAGAAATTTGGCGTGACGGTGCCTAACTCGGAGACCGCGCGGCTGGCGCTGGCCTCGGTGAATTCGATCTACGACTATGTGCTGACGAAGCGGTCGGAGATGGGCATGCCGCCGCTGTAGGGGCATGGGTCCTATACGGCCCATGAGTTCCAGGAGACCGATGGCTAATGGCGGTCAGACGTAAAATGACGGGGAGAGCAGCGGGACGGTGAACGTGGGACCGGTTTCCAACCGGTCGTGGGCGAGCGCAGCGAGGCGGAGTGCAAACCTCGCATCCTCCACCCGTTATTCTATGCGTAACGGTGTGCGGTGCCCAGAGAGTAGGAGCTTCGGCCACCAAGGGAATTTCTCTCCGAAAAATCATCCCGGGTGGGGTGGGTTTCTGCTATGGAATGGGTGACTTGATGAACAATCGCGGCGAACCCAAACCCCCGGCGGCGTGGCTGGATGCGTTGCACTCCTCCGAGCAGTGGGAGCGGCTGATTGATATCGCGCGGCGGAGCTTGGCGGTAGACCCGAATGATGCCGGGACGCACCGGCATCTGGCCTGGGCCTACGCGAAGACGGAGCGCTTTACGGAGATGGCGCCGCACGTGGAATTCCTGCTGCGGGCCGACCCGGAGTCGGTGCCGAATCAGCACGTGGCGGCGGTGTATACGTTGGAGGTGGGGGCTTTCACCCCGGCTCGGACGCATGTGAATTTCCTGCTGGCGCGTTCGCCCCGGACGGCGACGTTCCATTACCTGGCCAGCATCCTGGCGTTGCGGACGGACAATTTGCCGCAGGCGCGGAAGTCCATCCGGGAAGCGCGTCAGCTTGCGCCGCAGTGGGCGGCGGCGGCGCTGCTCGAGGTAAGGATGGATGGCATTGGGCCGCAGCAAGCGTGGGAGGGGTGGAAGCGGGCGCGGCGGTTGGAGGAGATCCTGGCGCTGGAGCCGCGGAATGCACGGGTGCTGGCAAACCTGGGCGTCATCTACCTGAATGAACTGGAGCAGCCGCGGAAAGCGGAGACCTTTTTCCGGCAGTCGCTCAGCATCGACCCGAGCGACCAGGAAACGCAGAAGAATCTGCTAACAACTTTCCGGGCGCGGAGCCTCATTTACCGGACCTTGTCGCTGCCCACGAGGATGGTGCGCTATTTTTGGAAGAGGCCGGTGCCCATGAATGGCGCGGGCTTTCTCCTGCTCCTGGTGTGGGCGATTTGGGTGGGCATTTATTTTGCGCCGGCGGCGTGGATCTATGAGCGGATGGTGCTGACGGATTACCTGCCCGTGCGCTGGCGGGTGCTGGCGCCGCTCGCACGAATGCTCCGGTGGCCATCGTGGGTGCGGCTCTTGTTTTCGCTGACGCTGATCAGCGGGCTGATCTGGCTGGCGCTGTGGAAGTGGGTGGGCCTGAAGCCCTGGAGCGCGGTGGCGATCATGGCGGAAGTCTTTGGCTTCCATTTCGCCTTCGTCTGCTGGGCGGTGGGCATGCGGAAGATGCGGGTCTGGCGCGGCCGGCGGAAGGCAGCCCAAGCCGCGTGGGCGGAGGTGAAGCCGGTGGAGAGTATGGGCGAACCGGAGTTGCGGCTGGAGCGGTGAGAGCGGTGAGAGTCGTGGAAGGGCGAAGCCCTTCGGTGGATGGCGCCCAGCGGCTCGCCGCGTTCGTCAAAAGTTACCATTGGCTCCGCCGCGCCATGCGAAAGCACACGCCGCAGGCGCTTTGTCTGGTCTCAGCGTCGGTTTACGACCGTGATGCCGGCGAGAACCAGAACGGCGCCGAGGACGAATCGGGGATCCAGGGGTTCCCGCAACAGGATCACGCCGAAGGCCACGCCGAAGAACGGCGTGAGGAAGGAAAAGATCGACAGGCGGGAGGCGAGGTAGTGCCGCAGGAGCCAAAACCAGCAGAGGTAGCTGACGAAGGCGACAACGAGGGTCTGAAATGTGAGGTTGGCCCAGAGGCCCGGGGAGGGCAGGATCTTCCCGGCATCACCTCGCCACAGCGCGACGGGGAGGAGCATCAGCGCAGCGCCGGCGAGTTGGTAGAGGAGCGTTTTGGTGGGCGGCGCCTCGGAGAGTTTGCTGGCGCGGATGGCGAGCGTGGTGGCGGCCCAGAGAATGCCGCCGAGGATGCCGAGGGCGTCGCCCAGCAAAAAGCGGGAGCTGCCGGGAACGAAGAGGCTGCCGGAGTAGCCGACGGCGATGCCGAGAAAGGCGAGCGCCACCCCCCACCACTGGCGCCGGCTGAGGTGCTCTCCTTTCACCAAGCCGTGCAGGCCGAGGGCGGTGAAGACGGGGGCGGTGTAGAGGAACACGGCCATGTGGCCGGCGGTCGTGTAGTTGAGCCCGAGCGAGACCGCCAGGAACTCGCCGCCGAAGAGGAGTCCGACCAGGACGCCCGCGCGGGCGGTGCCGTCGCGTAGAGAGAGGCTTTCCCGGCGCCGAATCATCAGCAAGGTGACGAGCAAAGCGGAAAGGAAAGAACGGATGCCGACCTGCAGGACAGGGTTCATCTGCGGCGCGGCGGCCTTGATGGCCACTTGCTGCAGGCCCCAGCATACGCAGAGCGCCACCATGGTGGAGGCGGCAAAGCCATCGAGCGGCTTGCGGAGCATCGGAACGGACGCGGACATGGGCGGACGGTTCGAGAGGCGGCGGCGGGGCGTCAAGGGAATCCCTTGGCGCGGATCGGCGCCGGGTTGATGCATTAGGTAGCGGCGCTTTTTTCACCCGCACTTTGGCGCTTTGCACTTGTCTTGCTAAATGCCTCCAGCGTTCATTCATACGATGCGCACAGCCCTTTTCGCTTCCCTGGCGGCACTGCTCCTCCCCCTCGCCGGTGCCCACGCCCGCTTAGGCGAAACGACGGCAGAATTGGAAGCTCGCTACGGACCGGGCAAAGTCGACGACAAACCCAGTGTGATGGTAACGCTTTTGCCCGGGGCGCAGGGAATTCGTTTCGAACCACCTTCTGGAAAAGTGAACGTCGTGATTTTCCAAGGCAAATCGGTATGCGAACGCGTGGTCCTGGAAAACAAGAACACGCGGAAGGCGGACACTGAGACCCTGCTGAAAGCGTATGCCGGGGACTCGCACTGGACCTACCGGGAGAAGGAAAAGCGGTGGCACCGCAATGACGGCAAGGAGGTGGCCTATTTTTACAATGCTGACTGGTTTGTCGTGACGGACACCGAGTACGCGAAGGCCTGCGAAAAGGAAAAGGAGAAGGCCGCCAAGGAGAAAGACAAGGGGCCTGGGACTTCGAGCCTGAAGGGGTTTTAGAGAACGGCGTAGGCGAACTTGGGATCGCGCTCCTGATGAAGAGCGCAACGTTTCCATTTGCACGGGGGGCAAGGGCGGGCCATGTTATGCGTCTTTTCTCAAGTAAACATGACGCTCACCGAAAAACTGCTCGCCCGCGCCAGTGGCAAGGCGCATGTCGCTCCCGGCGACAATGTCTGGGTCAATGTGGATGTGCTGATGACGCACGATGTGTGCGGGCCGGGCACCATTGGCGTGTTCAAGCGGGAGTTCGGGCAGGCGGCCAAGGTGTGGGACAAGAGCAAGATCGTGATCATCCCGGATCACTACATTTTCACGGCGGACTCGATGAGCAACCGCAACGTGGATATCCTGCGCGACTTCGTGCGCGAGCAGGGGCTCCCTTATTTCTACGATGTGATCGATGACCCGAACGGGCACTGGCACTTCGACCCGTCGCGCGGCCAGCTCAAGCAGCAGTATGGCAAGCACTATGCGGGCGTGTGCCACACCACGCTGCCGTGGAAGGGCCATACGCGCCCCGGCGAGGTGCTCGTGGGCACGGACTCGCACACCTGCATGGCGGGCGCGTTCAACCAGTTCGCGACGGGCATCGGCAATACCGACGCCGGCTTCGTGATGGGCACGGGCAAGATTTTGCTGAAGGTGCCGGAGACGATGCGCTTTTACCTCGAGGGCGAACTGGCCCCGGGCGTGATGGCGAAGGACGTCATCCTGCACGTCATCGGCGACATCGGCTTTGATGGCGCCACCTACCGCGCGATGCAGTGGGAAGGCCCCGGCGCGTATGCGCTGAACATGGACGACCGCATGACGATCACCAACATGGCGATCGAGGCAGGCGGCAAGAACGGCATTTTCCCGTACGACGAAAAGTGCGGCGCGTATGTGCGCGAGCGCCTGCAGGAGAACGGGACGAAGCAGACCTTTGAGCCCGTCGAAATCGACCAGGAGCAGGGCTTTGTTTTCGACAAGGTGTATGACCTCTCCAAGCTGGAGCCGACGGTGGCGTGCCATCCGGATCCGGGTAATCGCAAAGCGGCGAAGGAGATGGGCGACGTGAAGCTGGACCGCGCCTACATCGGCTCCTGCACCGGCGGCAAGACGAGCGACTTCCTCGCCTTCGCCAAAGTCGTGCAGGGCAAGCAGGTGAAGATTCACACCTTCGGCGTGCCCGCGACCACCAAGGTCGTCGGCGAGCTGAAGGACACTGTTTGGAATGGCCAGAGCGTCTGGAGCATCCTGGAGAATGCCGGCGTGCAGATGACCGAAAACGCCTCGTGCGCCGCCTGCCTGGGCGGACCACAGGACACCTTCGGCCGCATGAACGAGAAGGCGCTCAAGTGCATCAGCGCGACGAACCGCAACTTCCCCGGCCGCATGGGCCACAAGGAGTCGCAGGTGTTCCTCGCGTCACCCTACACGGTGGCGGCGAGCGCGCTGACCGGCAAGATCACGGACCCTCGCGAGTTCCTGAGCTAACCCTGAGGAAGCGAGGGGCAGCGATGACGGCGGAAGAAATCCGGAAATGGTGGCAGGCGCGGCCGTTTGTGCCGTTTGACCTCGTGCTCGCCAATGGCGAGACGTGGCATGTGCCGCAGCCGGAATTTCTCTCCGTGTCGCCGCGCGGGCAGACCGTGCGGATCTGGGCAGTGGATGATCACTCCACCTCGGCGCCGATAGCGGCCATTCGCGCGGTGAAGAGCGCCGCGGGCAGCTCGGCGCGCCGGCGGCACATGCAAAAGGAGGCCGCCGTCCGGCATCTCGCCCGGCGCGGGAACCGGGGCTGCAGCCGGATTATTTCCGGGCTCGCCTCTTCGCGCATGCTCGCTAAGTTTACGGCCCAACGGCTGCGGCGCGAGCTAAGCCGGAAGAAATTCTGCACGTCCCAAACTCTGAGACTGGCGCGCCGGATACGGTGACGCCGGACTCTCCGTAGACACCGACAGGTGAAGCCCAATCGTCCCATTCTCGTCCTCACGGCTTTCACAGCACTCGTGCTGGGCGGATGCTCGTCGCTGGATGAGACGCGGGATGTGGGGCACTACGTGGTGAGCGCGCCGAAGACGCCGCTGTATCGGTATGGCCCAGCGCAGAGCTTCGGCGCGGATTACAATGTGATGCAGGGTCAGCACGTGGTGATGATTCGGCGGGACTCCGGCTACAGCCGCATCATGACGGATGACGGCCAGACCGGATACGTGGCGACGGAGGATCTTTCCCCGGCCCCACCGCCGCCAAAGCCAACTCCGTCGACGCCGAGCCGGATGTTCGCGCGCGGAGGGAGTGGAGGCGGGAGCCGGATCAGCTCGGCAAACCGGCAGATCCAGGAATCGGGGCCGCTGTTTAACGACACGGATCTGCCGCCGCTGCCCGTGCAGAATTACGAGGAGACGAGCGGCAGCGGGAAGCACAAGGCGGAACCGCCAAAGCCGGAGCCGAAAGTGGAGGAGAAGAAGAGCGAAGAGAAGAAGCCCGGCGAGAAGCCGCAGTTCCGCTACCCGAAGCCACGCCCAGGGTTCCGGGTGAATGTGGAGACGAAGCAGTAGATCTTGGTGCGGCAGCATTTCAACGAGCGGCGATTGGGCCTCTCGGTCTCGCTCACTCCTGTTTATCCAATCTTCTTAAGATCAGGTCCCCCACATGTGTATTGTCGCGGTTCTCCATACCTGGGGCCTTCTTGCTCCAAAAGATCTGCTGCACAATCTCGATGGAGTCGACGTCCACATTCCACTCGTGCCGTTCACCATGAAAGGTCCCGGGAAGGAACCTGTCGCTAAAAGTGAACCCATGTTTCCAATCCCATGGCTTGGCAAATTTCAGAACCCCTCTGAAATTTGCCGTCCCATTGGTCCAGCTAAAAACGATCCCCAAATTCTGCCCCCGGCTGGAGACGCTCTCCGAATTTTTCGACATTAAACAAAGTTCGCCCGTCCCTGTTGGAAGCAATCCCATGTGCGCCAACTTCAGGGATCTTCCCCCATTCGGAGCTCGGAATTCCAGATCAAACATGGTGAGTGGTTTTCCGGTAATCTTAACCTTCATCCAGGAGGTTTCCAGAAGCGCCAAGATATCGATAGCGGAGGGGCCCGAATCCTTCAATTCATCTGATTGAGCGGGGAGGCACATCAAAGCTGCACAGAGCACACTGGCGATGATCGTTTTCATGGCGTTTGGTTCTTCGGGGACGCGGCACTGTTATTGGGCGTGTGAGTTCTACTCCAGTCCGTGAGTTCCGGTACGGTGGTTCACTTCCTTACACGCGAAATCCATGATGGCAACCGACGTCCGAGGCGCGCTCGAAAAGGAGGACCGGCCGCGGAAGCGCCGTCGTCCCGGCGCGCGCCCGTGAACGCTGACGTCGCTTGAAGATCAGCCCGCGACCTTCCAGTCGCAGCTACATTAAGGGCGCGCTTCCAGTGAGGGGCGCACCTAAAACCCGAAGCTCTGCATACCCGGCTTGATCTCCTTGAAGCTGCCCTGGTTTTGCTCGGCGAGAGACTTCATGAAGGCTTGGCCGCTGTCGGCGAGGTAGGCGACAACGTGGATTTGGGCGGGGCGCGGGAGTTCCTTTTGGTGCGCGGCGACTTTGGCGAGGATGTCCTTCGCCACGCCGTCGCTCGGGATGCCGTCGCTGACGAAGCAGATGGCGTCCGGGTTCATGGCAAAGGCCATGTCGAGCGCGGCGCTGGCGCGGGTGCCGCCGTGGTTGAAATTGGTGACGCTCTTGGGAGTATTCGGATTGTCCTTGAAGCCTGCCTTGGCGCGCTCGGCGGCGCGCTGCTCGGCCACAAGATTGAGGCCGGGGCTGTGGCGGTTCACGAACTGGATGGCGCGCTCTTTCTCCGTGTCGGTCACTTTCACCATGAGCTGGTTGTAGGCCTCCACTTCGCCTGCGAAACAGATCACGCTGAAGGACATATCGTTGCCAAGGGCGCGGATGGTGCGGGCGACTTCGCGCTCCAGCGCGGCGTAGGTGTGCGGGCCCTTGAGCGGCTTGTTGTCCACGCCGGCGCCCGGCTGGCCGGGGGGGAGCGCGGAGCTCATCACCATGGAGTCCGACACGTCCACGAGGAAGACGATGGTGCGGGCGCGGGTGCGCAGGCCAAAGAAATTGATGCCGCTGCCGCCGCCATTCCCGCCGCCGCCGGGGGTGCCGGTGGGGCCAAAGGCGCTGCCGGCGCCGCCCATGCCGATGGCGCGATTGGCGAAGACGTCCGTCGTCGCGGTGGGCATTTCGGGCATTTCGGGCAAGGCCACTTTCGCAAAGGCGCTATTGGTTGTGACGCGCTTGGCCTGCTCGGGGGCGCTCATGGTGCTTTGCTTGCGACCGAGCGAGACTTTGTGCTCGGCACCCTGGCGGGCCGCATCGGCGCCGGCGCCGGGAGCCATGAACTTCTTCCGCGTCGTGTTTTCCTCGTGGACCTTCCACATCATGAAACCGCCCGCGAGGGCGATGTGGAAAAGGATGGAATAGAAGAGAAACTGGCGCGTGGCGATCTTCTGCCAGAGCGTGCGGCGCCGGATGACCGACGATGGGCCGGTCACGACGGTAGGTTGCGGAGCTTCGGTAGTAGCCATCGGTGTCAGGAGGCGGGTTTGGTTTCCGCGGCAGCGGTCTTCGGGTCGGCGAGCTGTTCCTTGCGCTTGCGCACTTTGGCCTCGAGCTCGGTGGTGGCCTCAGCCTCCGCCGTTCCCGGGTAGTCGCGGCGGAGCTCGTTAATGGAAGTGAGGGCGCGCTCGAAATCATCCATGCCGTAGTAGGCGCGGATGGCGCCGAGGGTGCACTGGGGCATGTATTGCTTTTGCGAGGGATAGAGCGCGGGGATGCGCAGGTAGCTGAGGAGCGCGGCCTCGTACTGGCGGGCGGCTTCGTCCATCTCGCCCTTGGCGCGCAGGGCATCGGCGATGGCCACGAGACTGTCGCCCTTATTCACGGCGATGAGGCCCTGAATGTCCGGGCGCTTCGTGGCCTTATAGGCTTCGTCGTAGAGCGGCAGCGCGGCCTTGTGCTCGCCTTTGCGGGTGCGGGCCATGGCGGTAAAGGCACGGCTGATGAGCTTGTTCTCTTCAGTGGTGGCGAGGGCCGCAAAGGTGTCGGCGGCGGAGATGGCCTCCTTGTCTTTCTTCACTGCGAGCAGGGCCTGGATTTGGAGCGGGACGAGTTCATCCCACCAGCTGCCGGGAGCGTCGCGGAAGCCTGCGAAGGTTTTCAGCTCCTTCTCGATCTGTGTGAGCGCGGTGGTCGCGCGCCCGGTGGAAATCATGGCCGGGCCCTGATCGATGATGGCGGGCTTGGGGTAATAAAGCTTGGCGACGTCCTTGAGCGCGAAGCCGAAGTCGCCCTGGCCGGGTTGGCCGCCGGTCTGCTGGGGTGGCGTCTCGAGCGTGGCGATGATGGTGTCCTTATCCCGGCGCATGGCCTTCGGGTAGAGGACGCGGCCATCGTTGAGCTCGAGGCGGATGGGGTCGAGGGGCGGGGCGGTTTGCTGGGCAGGGGCAAAGGCACCGAGGCTGAGCGTAATCGCCGCGAGTAGAACGGAAAAGATGGCCCGCAGCCTTCCGGCTGCAGCTACATTAGAAGAGCGCTTCATACATTTCCTCCGAGTTCCTGGAGGCGTTTTTTGGCTTGGTCGAGTTCGGGGAGGCCGCTGAATTTCTCGACCTTCTTGAGGTCGGGTTTGCCATCGAGCTCACGGGGATCGAGCAACTTTTTGAGGGCCTGCTGGGCCTCGGGATTTTTGCCCTGGCGGTAGTAGCCTTCGGCAGTGCGGAGGATGGCGCGGGCGACCCAGCGCGGATACTTGGACTGCGAATCCGTCATGCGCTCGAAGGCCTGGGTGGCCTCGGCGAATTTATCCTGCCGGTATTTGAGCTCGGCGAGATAGTAGAGCGAGAGGGCGGTGCTCTCGCCACGCCACTCGCGCACACTGGCCACTTCCTCGAACTGCTTCCGCGCTTTTTCGAGCAGCTCCACGATCTTCGGCGAATTGTGATCGCGCTCCTTTTCCTCGGTGGCGAATTCCATCCAGCACTTCGCCTGACCGATGAGCGCTTCCTTGAGCTTCCAGGGGGCGCCGAGGCGATCGATGGCGTAGGTGTAAAGCTCCAGCGCTTTCTTAAAGTCCTTCTTCGCGTAGTTCACGTCGCCGAGGCCCACCCAGCCGGCGTCCACACGCTCGGACTTCGGAAAATCTTCCTTCAGCCGGCGGTAGGTCGCTTCCGCGCGGTCGACCTCGTTTTTCGACATGAAGTAATCGCCGGTCTCCATGAGGAGATGCGGACTGAGGTCCTCGACCTTGTACTTGCCGGCGATGTCGCCGATGATCTCCACGCGCTTCTCCGGCGTGCGGCCGATGCGGTAAAGCTCGGCGTGCGCGTATTCGAGGCGGGCCTGCGCGGTGGGGCTGGCATTCTCCGCGATCGGCTGGAGCATCTTGGTCAGTTCGGCCTCCGCGTCCCACTTGGGCGCCTCCGCGACGGGCGGCGGCAGGCCGGGCGCGGTCGGCGCAATGGAAGCGACCTCGGCCGGAACGATCTTGGACTGCGGCTTTCGGCGGGCCCACTCGGCCATCTGGCTGAGCATCATTTCCACGCCCTCCGTCTTCGGGTTGCCGATGTGCTTTTGCAGCGCCTCCAGGGTGATCTTCTTGGCCTCCTCGAGATTGCCGAGGCGGTATTTCGCCTTGCCCATCCAGTAGATGGCAGTGACGGCCGCGGGATGCTCGGGGCGGGTCTTCACAAACTCGGTATAGAGCTTGTCGATGCCCTCCCAGTCGCCCGCCTTTTGCAGCTGCTTGCCGGCCTCGAAGAGCGAGTAGTTCAGCACTTCGTCGGTGGTCGCGCGCTTGTAGCTCTCGATGTAGGCCTTGGCGGAGTCCTCGTAATTTTTCAGCGCGGCTTGGGCGTCGCCGAGGAGCGCGTACACTTCTGGCTGCAGGATCTCGTCCTTGTTCTCGCCGTAAGTCTTCAGCCACTCCTCGCACTCCTTCACGCACTCCTCGCTTTCGTAGGCGGCGTAGCGGCAAATCGCGAGGCGATACTTGGCGTCGCTGCCGTAGCTGGATTGCACGCCCCATTTGGCGATGTAGGCCTGGAGACGCTCAATGGCGCCATCCTCGCCGCCATTTACCGCGGGATCCTTTTGGTAGTGGCCCTGGAAAAGATGGCAAAGCCCGAGCTGATACTCGGCGTCTTCCATGAATTCGCCTTTGCCACCGGCCACGTTGCCAAACTCCGAGATGAAGGTGTTGAAGTCCTGCTGGGCGACGTCGAATTTATTTTGCAGGAAGCGCGCATTGGCGAGCTGGTAGCGGCATTGCGTCCAGTAGAGCTTTTTGTGGTTCTCGGCTTCCTCCTGCAGCGTGGAGGCCTTGGATTTAATCTTCGGGTCGGTGGACCGGCGGGCGGCGGCGGCAGTGCGTTCAGGCAGATCGCCCAGCTCTTTCACGGCGATCTCGAAATTCTTCTCGCCCATGTACCAGTCCTTCTTCCGCATGGAGGCGATACCGCGCAGGTAGAGCGTCTCGGCGGCATGCGGGCCGGTGGGATATTCCTGGAGATACTCGTCGCAGTAGCGATAGGCGCGCTCGGCCACATTCAGATCCACGTAGAGCGCGAGGCGGCTGAAAACGACGAGCTCGCGCACCGGCGAGTTCGGGTAGTCCTCGAGGATCTGGTTGAAGACCACGATGGCCTCCCACTTTTTGTTCAGGTCCGCCTGGCAGCGCGCGAGCCGGAAGTAGAGGGACGGCATGAAGTCCGGCACCTTCATGTACTCGGCCAGGATCTTTTTGCTTTCGGCGAGGCGTGGCTTGATCGTCTCGTCGATGATCCGGTTCGCCTGCATCGTCTGCTTCGGATCGTTCTTCGCCTGCGCGAGGAGCTGGTCGGCCCGGAGCTGGATGGCCTTGATGCGGTCCTCCTGCATCTTGGCTACAACATCGCGCGGGCGCACGGCCCAGTAGGCATCGAGCGCTTTGGTGAAAGCGTGGACGTCGAGCAGCTCATCGCCCAGCTTGATGGCGATGCTGTTCAGCGCGATGAAGTTTTCCACCAGGTAGGACTTCCCCTGGAGGCGCTTGAGGAGGTCGACGGCTTTGTCCGCGAACTTGATCGATTCCGGGTCGGCAGGGTCGTGCTTCAGCGCATAGAGCGACATGAGACGCACGGCGCCCTCCGCGGAGACAGGGGTGAAGAAGTCGGGATACACGAGGCGCTCGAGCACCTTGATTTCCTCATCGGGCTCCTTGGTTTGCTTGAAGCAGAAGGCCTGGCCATCGAGGGCGTTTTCCTTCATGGAGCGGCCGTAGACTTGGGTCTGCTGATCCAGCTTGGGATTGCTCTGCATGGCCCCGCCCATCCCCTCGACCTGCACCCAGACTTCCACGGCGTCCTTCCACGCCTTCATTTTCATGTGGCAGCCGGCGATGGCCGACTTCACCTGGATGACCATGGGGTCATCGGGCCAGAGACTGAGGTAAGTCTTCCAGGATTCAATCGCCGCTTTGAAGTGCTCGTCGCCCCCGAGGCGGTAGTGGCACTCGGCAATGAGGAGGTAGGTGACCTTCTCCGTTTCGTGCTTCTTTTCGTCCGCCGTCAACTGGCTCAGGTACTCCATCGCCTTGTTGATGGCCTCCTGGTATTTGCCGCCCTCGAAGTACTGAAGCGCTCCGTTTTTGAGCTGCGAGAGTTTGACGGCGCGGGAGTCGAGATTTCCCTGCTGGGCGCCCCCGGCGGTGGGCACCTGAGCCCAGGCGGAGCCCGCGAGCGCGGCGGCGGCACAAATGGCGAGTAAGCAGTTTGTTCGGGGCATGGGCGGATTGGTAATAGGGCAGCGGAGACTACTTAAAGTCCAGCATCCAATTGCGACAGAAAGATGAAAACGGGGTTCGTTTTGCCGGAGAAAGAGATTTGTAATGAGGGAGATGGGGAGATTGTGAGCAGGACGGGGAAGGCGGGATCGAGGACACGCTACACCTGGAGGCTGTACGGTACTTTTGCGCCGAGCGCATTTGAGGATCGAAGGGCCTGGATCTTTTTGGCCGCAGAGCGCATCCGTCAGGCGTTTGGTGATTAAAAGAGCGGGCAGCGCGCCCTCCTGGGAGAGCGCGCTGCTCGCTCCCCTCGCTGATCAAGTGGAGCCCTTCCTTCGTGGTCCGGGGGCCAAGCGCCTTGGCTGGCCTTCAGACAGCGATCGCCAACCAGTACCGTCTCGCCTTTAGTCCGGAAGTCTGATTTCCTGTCGCCGGCGTTCTCTTTTATACCCCGCCCATGGCGACGATTGTCCTCAAGCTGGATCCGGAGCGATTGGAAAATCCGGACGCGGATTTGCGGTACCTGGTGCCGGATTTTCTGGCGCAGCGGTCGGAGGGCGTGATTGCGGACGATGGGTATGACTACCTGGAGAATTATGAGATGGTGATTTTCCTTCAGGTCACGGATGTGGCGCGAGCGTCGGAGATCATCCTGCAGGTGCTGGCGACGGAGCGGATCCACGGGAATGATTTGCGGCCGGGGTGCACGGTGGGCGTGGAGCGCGATGGGACCTATGAGGTAATTTTCCCGCCGGGATTTCAGGGGGAATTCCGGGTAGCGCCGCTTTAAAAGCCGCCGGAACTCGAAGGGACTTGGGAGTTACCACAAAGCGCACAGGAAACACAAAAGACACAGGGAGAAGGCACGATCTGGTTACCACAGATACCGCTGATAACTCAGATAGCGCAGATGCGGTCACAAGCCGCTTGCCAGCGTGGCTTGGGCGTTGGAGAGTCCCGCGCCGTGTTCCAAATCATTTTCAATGAATTAAGCGCCGCCGAGATGGCCGCCCTGCCGAAAGATCTGCAATTGGATCTGCTGGCGGAGTTCCAGGTGCTCCCCGACAATCTCGATGATCTCGATCCGTCCAAGTTTGGCGTGATTGAGCGCGACGGGAAGAAGCTGCACCGGTGCCGCGCGAAGGATCACCGCATTTATTTCGAGCGCTCCGCGGAGGGGATCATCGTGCACCGCGTGCTGCACAAGAACACGCTGCGCGATTTCCTGTTCCGCTCCAAGCTGCCGGTGGGCGAGGATGAAGCGCTGAGCAACAAGGAAGATTTTTGGAAGTTGATTGAGGCAGGCGAGAAGGCGCGGCCGGCGCGATGAACACGAAGCTGCTGGTGTTTTGCGTGAGCGTCGTGGTGGTGGTCGGCTACATGGCCGTGTTTTTCATCATCCAGCATTCGCGGGAGATGGCCGGCCCAGCCTATGTGCCGCCGCCGGATACGCGGTTCAAGAGCACGACGATCCATTATCAAGATGAGCAGGGTCGCGAGGTGCAGCGGGAGCGGCGCTTCGAGGTGACCACGGAGCTGGTGAGCCCGGAGGTGATGAAGACGTTGCCGCCGCCACCGCCGGCGGGAAACAACCCGGTCAAAGGTCCCGTGGGCTCAACGGCGCCGTAGGTGGCGTCTTGGAGTGCGCCCCGTAATTTTGCGATCAGCGCAAGTATTGCCGCCACTCATCGGACTCGGCGACGAGCTGGATCATGGCGTTGCGCTGGAAGAGGAGGTTCCGCATGTAGCGGGTGAGGAAGAGGGTATTGGCGAGGTGGCCGAGCCAGCCGAGCGGGGATTCAAACGCGAAGACGTCGCGCATGGTCGTGCCAGTCGAGGTGGCTTCGAAATAATGGTGATGCTCCATGGAGCGGAAGGCGCCGCGGACCATCACATCCGCGAAATGCGCAGGGCGCTCCCACGCGGTGATGCGGGAGGTGAGTGTTTGCCAGATGCCGAAATGCCGGGCGCGCCAGGTGACTTCCTGGCCCGGGCCGATGAGGCCTGTGGTCACGCCGGCGATCGCTTGCTCGCCGGTGTGCGCGGTGGAGCGCGTGTGCAGGTCGATGCAGCAGGAGAGATCGAACACCCGCTCGATCGGAGCGGCGATGTCGGTTGTGAGTTCGATGACGGGCATGAGTGAATGCTGGCCGAGATCGACCTGCGGCGCGAGTTGAGAGCGGAGCCAAAGGTTCGCGCGGTGGCGCTGGAGTTGCTTGGGTCTCGGTCGAAACCCATTCCGACCTGTGTCCGCTGCCGCCACCCGACCCCGCACGAGCCTCCGCCGTATTTTCTGGCTCCTGGTCATCGTGCTGGGAGTGTTTTCGTTTTTGTTTTTCCTCGTGATTCCGAGCCTGGATGCGTGGAGCAAAGCCCGCACGCTTTCCCAGGCGATGAAGACGGCGCGCTCGGTGACGCTGGTGGAGTTTGAGCGCAGCACGTCCGGGCGGACGGAAGTGATTTTTCAGCGCGTAGCGGCCACCCCAGTGCAGATGGATGCGCTCCGCGCGGCGATAAGTGCGTGGTATGCGCCGATTCCGCGTTGGCAGATGATGTGCTACGGCCCGCACCACCGCGTGGAAGTCATGCAGGCGGATGGAAGCACCTTGCAGTTCGAGATCTGCTTTCACTGTGGAAACTTCCGCTTTGGCGGGAAGGACTATCTTGGACTGCAAACGCTGCCGGCCTCGTGGAAGGAGCCGCTCGCGCGCTTTTTCACGGAGGCGGGCATGGCCCCGCAGGACAACTACACGGCGCGGGCGCGGGCGCACCCGGACTATCAGCGCTACAAGGAGGATGAAGGCGAAGCGGACGCGGCAGCGGAAGCGTTCGTTAAAGAAGAATCGGAGAAGGAGAAGGCGAAGTGAGTGGCGATGAACCGCCTCCGGCGAGGGCGCGCTCCTGGGAGCAAGAGCAAGAGTGAGAAGTATGGGGGCGCTGGTGACACCAGCGGCGGCATTCTGCCCGCTTGATGGGCCCGATGGGGGGGGGCGTATTAATACGGAATCAGCTTTGCATTGGCTCTGCGCGGCAAATGCAGCAGACTCGTCGTCTTCTTTATACGGACTAACTTCTTGAAACCCCCGGCCGCTTTCCCATTGCCAGTTCCAAATCCGTCGAACGCCGTATGAATCCGCGCCGTCTTTGGATTGGGCTGGGGCAGATCCCCATCGCGATGGGCGACAAGCGCGCAAATGTGGCCCAGATTTTTCACACCATCAGCGCGGCGGCGGCGCATCACTGCGATGTGGTGGTGCTGCCGGAATGCAGCCTGGCGGGCTGGCTTTCGCCGGAGGCGAAGACGCTGGCGGAGCCGATTCCCGGGGCGCTGACCCGCAAGCTGTGCACGCGGGCGCGGCACTACGGGATGGCCATTGTCCTGGGGATGGAGGAGCGCGTGAACGGGCGCGTCTTCAACACCGCGCTCTTCATCAATGGCGATGGGCGCATCCTCCTGCGGCACCGGAAAATCAATGAACTGGAGGAAGGGCGTGCGCTCTACGGGCCGGGCACCTCGCTGCAGGTGGCGGAGTGGAAGGGGCGGACGATTGGGCTCTCGATCTGCGCGGACAGCTGGCGGCCGGAAATCACGGACGCGCTGTATCTCATGGGCGCGCGGATGATTTTTTCGCCGTCGGCATGGGCGATCGCGCCGGGGCAGGAGAAGACGAATCTGGAGTGGATCACCGGGACCTACCGGCAGCGGATCGGGGACCGGGACTTGTACTTTATCTCGCCCAATGGCGTGGGCCCGGTGACCGAAGGCCCATGGAAAGGACGGGTGCTGCAGGGAAATTCACTTATCGTTGGTCCCAAGGGAACGGTGCACGCGTGCGGGCAGACGAATGAGCCGGAGTTGCTGTGCTGGGAGATGCCGTAAGCCTTACCCGCCATTTTGAGCGAAACTCCTTTGCGGCGCGCGCCCGAATGGAGGCGCCGCGGCCGGGAGCGCCAATGCCAGCCCGGCCTGGACCGTCCTCAGCCGGGTTCTTCGAGCGCGAAGCGCCAGGCCAAAGGCATCGCCATTCCAGGGACCAAATATCCGAAAGTCTTGGAATCCACGAATCCGTGCCCATCCGTGTCATCCGCGGTTGTTTTAAACCGCGGATGACACGGATGGGCACGGATATTTAAAAAGGACCCGTTGAGAGAATTCTGTGGTGAAGAGAGCACGGCATTCATCTTGGCGCCTCGCGCTCGAAGAAGCCCATGGAGGACGGTCGGGCTGGACTGATACTGGCCCCCCGACGGTGGCGCTTCCGCGTGGGCGCGCCCTTGTCGAACGGCATTCTTTTGGCTCCTCTCACTCCATGCCACCCCGTAGCGCGCGTTCCTCATTGATGGCCTCGATCGCCTTTGGAGCGTTGTTGGTCGTGTTTGGGACGGTCCTATTCTTCGTGGCGCGAAAGGCACAGCTGCGCCAGGGCATTATTCCGGCCGCGGGTAGATTTTCGTGGATGACGCCGGAACAGGGCTATGCAGCCGCAGGGTTGGCCGTGCTGGTGGGCGGATTCTTAATCGTGTCGGCAGTGCGTGAATGGCTGCGGAAGTGAGGGTGGAAACAGGAGGACGATAGATTTCTTGCATCCGAAACCGGTTTTCCGGTGTTGAAGGGGGGACATGGGGCGCCGCAAGACGCGCCTTGTCCCGCATGAATCGACCTGCCAGCTTCCGCGCCGTGAAATTTCTCCCGCTGTTTGCCGCCACCGCCGCACTCCTCACTGGGTGTGAGACGCACTATACCAAATTTACCGTGACCGACGCCGAGGGGGTCCGCAAGGCCACCTGGATTTCGGAGGGATTTTATTACCTGAACGATCAGGGCTATAAGATTCGGGCGGTGGAGCGCACGAGTGGCGAGCCGGCGCCGGTGACCAACCACTATCCCAACGGCTGGAAGACCATCGTGGTGGGACCGAATATCGTGCACGAGCGCGTGGACAAGCCCGAGTGGCTGAAGGAGTTGGACGCCGGCCACGAACCCACCACCGCCACGTACGAGACGCACGGGACGCGGCGGGATTGGAAGTAAGGATAGGGCCTATAGGTCCTATAGGCCCTATACGGCCTATATGTCCTCTGAGCGGAGCGCGCCTTCTGAAGAAGCACTAGAAGTAAGGGCGGGAAAGCTCACGCCCTTCTCATATTCGTTACGGGGCATTTACCTTGCCTCCGGGAGTTTCCATGGGATGTTCGCGGGCCCGACACCACTGCACACCTCACCTCCTTGATCCCTCGTCCCACTACTCCCGCTTTTCACCGCTGGCTACGCGCGGCGGCGCTGGCTGGGCTGGCGCTGGGTGGAATGCTGATGCCGGGACGCGCGGTGGTGGGGAGCAACTCGGGCGACAATATTTTCAACGGCCTCTATATCAATGAGGCTATCGGCGCGGGAACGTACTACAACCAGGGCTTTTTTGGGACGAATTCGATCATCGCGAATATCGAAGCCGGATACGTTTGGAATGGGCATGAGACGCTGACGCAGCTGAACACGTTTCTGAGCAATCCCAACGTGGTGAACACGTCGCTGGGGCAGTTTGACTGGCACGCCACGATGGTGGGGCAGGTGCTGAATGGGCAGGGCATCTACACGTATCAGGACGGCATCGCGGCGGGGTCCACGCTGTGGTCCTCGGCCATCGCGACGGAGTGGAATGGCGGACCGGATGAGGAATACACGGGGAACTTTGAAATCACGAATGAGAGCTTTCTCTACGGTTATACCAAGCCGCTACTCACGGGAGTGGATGGGCGGATCGCCAATGTGATCAATAGCAGCTGGGGCTTTGGCGATTCGACGGGTTCGAATTTTGAAACGGTGACGATCGATGCGCTGCTGCGGTCGTCGGGCGCCGTGGGCGTTTTTTCCGCGGGGAACTCGGGGCCGGATCCGAACAGCGTGGGCAGCCCGGCGGCGGGGTTCAACGGCATCTCGGTGGGGGCGCTGACGGACGACACGGGGGCGCATCCCTTTACCACCGTGGCGGATTTTTCGAGCCGCGGCCCGATTGATTTCTTCAACCCGGTGACCTCGACGCTCATCCCGGCGGCGCGGCCCGGCGTGGATATCGTGGCGCCGGGGGATAACCTGACGCTGGCTTTTTACGGCGGGGTGACCGGTGGGCACGTGACCGGGACGGACCCGACGACGGGCGAGTTTCAGGGCCAGTACTACATCCCAAACATGGGCGGCACGAGCTTCGCGGCGCCCATCGTGGCCGGTTCCGCGGCGCTGATGGTGGATGCGGGAAAATCCTTTGGCGGCGGCGAAATCATCGACCCTCGGGTGATCAAAGCCATCCTGCTCACGAGCGCGACGAAGACGCCGGGGTGGGACAATGGCCAGCATCTGGATCCGGACGGCGTGGTGCGTACGACGCAGGCGCTCGACTATGCGGCGGGCGCGGGCGCGCTGAATCTCGATCAGGCCTACCGCATCCAAATCGGCGACCCGCTCGGGCCGGGGCTGCGCATCCTGGGGCTGAATACCACCGCGGGCCTTGGCGGGCTCGGTGGCGGCTCGGTGCTGCATCGCGGCTGGGACTTCGGCCTCGCCACGAACCTCTCACCGGTGGACTACCTGCTCGTGCAGCCCATCACCGCAGGCGACACGCTCACCGCCACGCTCGCGTGGTTTGCGGACCGCGAGTTTGACGCGAACCTGCAAATCCCCACGGACGTGAGCCTGGATAATCTCGCGCTGCAAATCTGGCTCGATCAATCCGGCATCCCGGTCACGCTCGTGGCCGAAAGCGACGCGCCCTACACCACCGTGGAGCATCTCAATTTCATCATCCCGCAGGACGGCAACTACAGCCTGCGCGTGGTCTGGGAGGGCGAGGTCTACGGCCCGGGAACGGATACGCAACAAAACTACGGCATCTCCTGGAATGTGACCCCTGCCTCCACGCCGACGCCGGAGCCGGGCACGGTGGTGTTGCTGGTGGGAGGGTTTGGCTTGTCCTTGCGAAGAAGGCGTCGCCGCTAAGGGCCACCCGCGCTATTCGCCTTCCACGCAGGGCGCCATCCCTACCTCGCTGCTCGCTCCACTCGCTATTGAAGGAAGAGCACCCGCGCCGCCGTTTGATAACCACACGCCTGACGGACCCGCGCAGCGGCTAAACAAATACCGCCGCTATGCAGTCGCGGATTGCGGGAAAGTCGCAGCCGAAATACGCGGCAAGTGGAGGACGCGTCTCCGATTCTGCTATCTCCGCCGGCGGCGCCCCGCGAGCACCCCAAGGGCGCCGGCGAGGAGGGCGGCGCTCGTGGGTTCAGGGATGGGCGGGACGGTGACTTTGATAGCCTGCACGCCATTGTTGGTGCTCATGGCGTAGACGGTCACATCGTTGCCACTCACCGGACCGAAGGTGATGGCGCCGCCAGTGTTGGCGTTCGCCATTTGGGTCCCGACGAGATTCAGCGCGCCAAGCAGCGTGATCGTATTCACGCCGTTCACCACGGAGTTCGTGATGTCGTAGATGCGGACCCGGCCGTTGTTGGCGGCGGTGCCGGATTCCTCAATGGTGGCCATGAGCCAGGTGCCATTGACATTGGTGATGTCGATTTGCCGCTCGGAACTGCTCGTCAAGGTAGAGGTGCCCAGGGCGGTGCCGTCCGTCTTGCTGCGGGCAATCCCCGTCCCGGCCCCAATGGTGCCCCACACCGTGGAGCCGTCGACAAACGCCACGCCGCCCCGGTACGCATTCGCATTGCTCACCGTGACGTAGGTGCTGTCGAGAATGATGGGATTGACGATGGTGTAACCCGTCCCGGCGGCGGGGGACGCGGCGGTGTCGTTGTAACCCGAAACAATTTTGGTGGTGCCGTCGGCGTCGGACCCGAAGACGTCGATGTTGTCTCCCAAGCGGAAGTTGAAGAGACCAAGGCTGGCGAAATTCACCTGGGCGGGATTCGCGGATTCATCCGCCCAGCGGTAGACTTTGTAGGGGTTGACGCCGTTGGCCGTGGTGGAGGCATTGCTGGCGTAGATGATGCCGTCGGTGGTTACCCCGATGCTGGTGAGGATGCCGGCGCCGCCGCCGGAGATGTTGGTGATGCTGAGGTCTTTAATGTAGGCCCCCGTGGAGGCGTCAAACACCCCGACCCGGATCGGCGCGCCCACGCCCGTGCGGCTGGTGATGTAGAGGTGATTGTTGACCGCATTGTACGCGAGCCCGCGCTGGGTGACGGTGGTGGTGCCATCCGTGAGGAAGCTTTGTTCCGCGGGCGAGAGCCAGCCGTCGCCATTCGGGCTGAAGGTGTTCAGCGCCTGCATGGAGAAGGTGACGGGCGCCGCCTGGAGGGTGACGAAGGACCCCTCGTCACCGGAATTGCTGGGACTGCTGAAACTGGTGGGGCTGCTGCTGATCAGCGCCTGCATCGCCGAGGCGGTTGGCCCGGTGGGCGTCTGGCTGGTGGCATGCGGCACGAGGGAGAGCGGCCGGGCCGCGGAAAACTGTGCCTGGGCCGCGCCCGCGAGCCCGGCCAGCGTGAGCAGGACGACCGGAAGGAACACGGATGAGCGGCGCGGGGCGGAAGCTTGGGGCGCCGCAAGGCGATGGATGGTGAACGGTAACGGTGCGAAGACGAGTTTCATGGCAGTGGCAGCGAGAGTGACGGGAGTGACGACGGCTGGGCAGAAAGCACGAAAGCGCCCCAAGGAGTGCGCATGGGGCGGCAGGCCGGCGAAAGCTCGCCGGCAAGGTGGGGATGGGAATAGGCTTGGGGCAGCTTGGGAAAACCGATGGCCCCGGCGCTCATCTCCGTTTCCTCCGGTGCGCCGTGAGGAAGGCGAGTCCGCCCATGAGCAGCGCGGCGCTGCCGGGCTCTGGCACCACGGAAAGAACGAGGTCCGTGTTGCTATCCGCGAGCTGGATTTGCGCCGGCAGTCCGCCGACAGTGCCATCGATGACCGCGCCGAGGGTGCCGGTAATGGCCGTGTCGCCCGCAAACAGTGTGTAGGTCCCCTGGCCGAACCCGCCGAGCGCGGTGAAGTTGAAGTCGTCGAACTCGAGGACGGCGATGCCGATGTCGACTGGGCCGCCGGTAACCGTCACCTTGTCACTGGCCGCCGGGGTATCGAGCTCGAAGACGAGCGCGGCGGAGCCGGTGGCGGTGACGCCGCCGCTGAGGGCCACGGTACCGCCGGTGAGAGTCACGTTGAGATTGCCCGCGCCGGTGCTGCCGGGCGCCAGCTTTCCGCCCGCCGAGAGGCTGACGCCGCCGGTACCGCTGGGGAAAACGGTGCCGGTGCCGCCGAGCGTCCCGGCGACGGTGACCCCCGAGGTGCCGGAAAGAGTGCCATTCACGAGCAGCGTGCCTGCATCCACAGAAGTGGCGCCGAAATGCGTGGCGGAGCCTGTGAGAATAAGGGTGCCGGTACCCGCCTTGGACAGGCCGCCGGAGCCGGCCGTTCCGCCGGAGAAGGTGACCGGATTGGCGCTGCTCACGGTGACTGCCGGTGTGCCCGCAGCGATCGCGATGGTCCCGGAGAATTCCACCGCCTCGCTTGTGGCGCCGACGGTGAAACTCTGATTCAGCGTCACGGCATTGGCCACGGCGTTGGCTCCGGTGAGGTTGGTCGTGGCGGAGATGGAGATGGGATTAGCCGGCGCCGTGACGGCGTCGCCGATGGTGAGCTGCCCGACGCCGAAGCCTGCCTTGTTGCCGATGGAAACGCCGCGGCTCGAGATCTTGAAGCCGCCGTTGTAGGTATTGGCGCCGTTGAAAGTCAGGGCCCCGGCGCCCGTATCGTCGCGGAGCAGCCCGCCGGCGCCGCTGATGACGCCGTTAAGCGTGAGGGCATTTCCCGTCGTGGAATAGATCTTCGGCGCGGCGCCGGAGGAAAGGATCACGTCATTGGGGAGGACGACGCCCGCCGCGGTGGAAACAAATTCGTCCGCCGTAGAGGCCACGGTGATGACCGCGGTTCCGACGGCGGTATTACTGTTGAAGTTGATGCGCCCATCATTGAACGCGACCGCTGTGAAGTCGTTGTTGCCGCTAAGTTGCTGGATGCCCGTGCCGTTCTTGGCCAGCACGCGGGAGCCGGCGGTGCCGCTATAGTTGCCCGTGAAACTAGCGGTGGAACCGTTGTTGCCGGTGAGCGTGAGGTTGGCGCCGTTCACCACGTTTCCCGCGCCGGTCAGCGAGCCGATGGTGTCGGTGACATTGTTCATGTCCAGCGAGGCGCCGGACGCGATGTTGATCTGCGAACTGTTGCCGAGGCCGGCGGCGCCCACGTCGTATTTGATCGAGCCGGCGTTGATGTTGGTGATGCCGGTATTGGTCCACTCCGCGCGTGTGGAAAGCACGCCACTGCCGACTTTGGTGAAAATGCCGCCGCTGCCCGCGACAACGCCGATGTACAGGGTCGAGGTATTGTCGCTGCCGACGGTGAAGACCTTGCCGCTGGCGATGCTGACCGTCCCGCCGGCTCCGCTGAAGTTGGTGGCGTTGAGAGATTGGCTGAGGGTGAGGGTGCCGAGGTCGACCTGCACCGAGCCGGTGAAAGTCGAAGTATTGCTGGCGTTGGTCAGGGTCACGCCGCCGGTGCCGCCTTTCACAATCAATTTGCCAGAACCGCTTAACGGGCCGGGGACGGTGAGCGTGCCAGTGCCGACGCCGTCAAATCCGCCTCCATTAGGGCCGATAACGATGCCGCGATTGGCAACGAGGCTGATACTGACGCTCGTGCCAATGTAGCCGCCATCCAGCGTGATGGCATCGGTCATCACACTGCTGGGGGCGGCCCCGAAGGCGGTTTCAAAGTTAGCGCCCGAGACGTTCCCCAGGCGGTAGGAGCCTTCTTTGACGACCAGCTTTTGGAACGTGTTATTGGCCATCCCAGCTCCTTGAGCGCGGAACTCGTCCGGACCTACTTTCGTGAGCGTGCCAACTCCCGCCGCGGTCGTTCCGCCCGTTCCGGTAATGGTGCCAGCATAAATGATCGCGAAGGCATTGGTGCTGCTCAGGTCGTCGTAGCCGACGAAGCCGCCATTGGCGGTGATTTCAAGACCTTTGGTGGCACTGATAAACGAGCCGCCGGTACCGCCACTGTTGTTGCTATACAGGGTGCCACCGTCCAAGACTACCTTCCCGGCCGTATTGAGCCGGCCGACGGCGCTGATATTGACCCGGGCGGTGCTGCCGGCGCCATTGCCAATGGTGAACGTGCCGGTGCCTGTATCAATGGTCCCGTTGCTGATGGTGATGTTTCCCTCCTCGACCAAGACCCCGGCGGCGGTCTGCGTGCCGTTGCTGGTGGTGCTGAGGACGAAGCTTCCCGTGGCATCGGAGCCCGCAGAAAACACGGCGACTTCCGTGGAGGACCAAGCCCCGGTGGCGCTCGACCCCGTGGGATCGGTGCTCCAGAACGCGCTGGTGCCCCAAGTTCCCACCGGCGACGTGCCCGCTCCTGGAGTAGCGCCATTGCTGTCCCAGTACAGATTTCCCGCCGCGGCCTGACCCGCGATCGCCAGCAGGATGCTGGAGGCGAGGATGAACTTGCGGTGTGGTGACGTTAAGTGGCTGGACCTAGACGGACTGGACGGGCGGTTTTTGACGGAGTGCATGGTGGTAGTGGAGCAGGCAGCAGGGGCGGAGCGCCGGGGAAACGGCGCGAAAGTGCGTCTTCGCTCGTCCGGTGGCGGGACGGGAGAGGACAGGGGGCGATGTCTGGGGACTGCGTACGACCGCGGGCAAAGGGACCGCGCAGTGATTACCTCGATACTGGGGTGTCTTCATCATACGGTGGCACGCTGACACGCAGGCACGCAGACTCGACAAACGGCAATCTGGTTTAGCGGACAATCCGCCAATCCGCCGCCATGGGAGCCGTTTTCGGCAATCCCTGTCAAGGCCCCAAATTTCACGATCCAGATGCGTTTGTCACAATTCCACAAGGCTTTATGTAAGCGCGAAAAAGCGCGCGGGCGTGCGCAACGTCTCTGAGGAAAAGGGTTTTTACCGATTGTTCGCCGGCTTGGAAGTTAACTGGGCTTGTAGAAAATCGGCGTTTCCGGAGCCTCCAATAAAATGGAAATAGGATAGGAAATAGTGGGCGAAGGAGGGAAAAACCGAGAGGTGGCGCGGAAGAAATGGAGCCGCGAAATCGATCCGACGAGAGAGCTGGAATGGCGCGGAACGGGGATCCCAAAAAGAGCGGAGAATGGGCCGCGAGGACGCGGGTGGGCGCAGGCGATCCGTGGGCCCGGCGCACCCCATCGGCGATTTGGGCGGGGGAGTGAGAATGAACGACCGAGACCGATGCGACGGCGGCGGACTACACCGGTTTGTTGTCGTACTTGGCTTGGAGGGCGGTGATGCCTTCCTCCCATGAGCGGCCGCTATGGGCGAGTTCGGCCAATTCGGTGAGATAGTGGACTTGGTCGTTGCCGGGGAGGAAGCTGAAGAGCATGCGCGCGGGGGCCTCGGCGGATTGCCATTGATGCGGGGTCATCTTCGGCACGCGCACGACGTCGCCTGGACCGGCGAGAAAGGTGGAATCCCCGGAGGTGATGGCGACCTTCCCCGACACGACGTAGAAGATCTCATCCATCCTGGTGTGCAGATGTAGGCCTGGGCCGAGACCGGTCGTGGGCATGGTGGCGTCGAAACTTTGGATAAGTTCATCCGCGACCACGACGCGGATGGTCATCTCGCCGATGCGGAGGAGAGGCTGGTCGGTGCTCATTGGATGGTGCGTTGGCGAGAGTATCGCGCACAGATGAGCCGATGTCGTGGGCGAAATGCCGGGGCGCACCGTGGACTGCGGCAGCTTGCTGCTGCTGGACGGAGGGCGCAGCTTGCTGCGTGAGGAGGGTGCAGCGTTCGGCGCACGGACAGATCATGGATGGACGCGGAGCAAGAGCCTACCGTCTCTCGGCAAGCTATTCCCGCCGCGCGCAGCAAGCTGCCGCATTCTACGTCGTCCTACGACAGCCCCGCCACTTCCCAGCCTTTGCGGTAGGTGCGCTTCAGGTATTGGTCCGCGGCGGCCACGTTATTAAAGCGCAGGGCGGCGGCGTTCCACTCGAGCGTTTGCTTGGGGAAACGGGTCGCGACACTGCCGAGGAGCACGGCCTCCGTGAGGGGGCCCGCGTAGTCGAAATTGGCGTCGGCGGCTTTGCGGTTGCCGAGGACGGTCTCAATGAACTGGTGCCAGTGGTTGTCGCCGGCTACTTTGTCGAAGGTGGGTTTTTCGGCGTCCACGAAGCGCGGCTGCGCGATGTGCGGGAGAATCATCACGCCGTGCGTGCCGAGGAAAATGCTGCCCTGGTCAGGCATGGAGCCCTTTTCCGCGCGGTTGATTTTCGCGGTATCGAGCACCGACTGCGGCGGACGTTGGTCGCCGTCGTACCACACCACTTTCACCGTCTTGTCCGCGGTGTAGGCGGTGCCGGGGAAGACGTAGTGGATCACGGCATCCGTGGCCCAGGAGTGTTCATTCGGCGAAGCCCCTTCGCTGAGCACGCTGAGCGGCGCGGTGAGGGCGAGCGCCTTGAAAACGGGGTCGTAAATATGGCAGCCCATGTCGCCAAAAGTGCCGGTGCCGAAATCGAGCCGCTTGCGCCAGTTGCCGGGGTGGTACCAGCCATTGCCGATGAAGGGGCGCGCGGCGGCGACGCCCAGCCAGCGGTCCCAATCGAGGTTCGCCGGCGGCTGCTCGGTGGCCGCGGGCATCTGGCCATTGTCGCCCCATTTCTTGCTGCTCCAGGTGTGGACCTCCACGACCTTGCCGATGGCGCCGGCCTGGATGGCTGCGCAGGCGGTGCGATACTCGCTGTTGCTGTGGATCTGGATGCCCATCTGCGTGACGAGCTTCTTTTCCCGGGCGATGGTCGTGAGCCGGCGCACTTCGTAAATATCATGCGCGAGCGGCTTCTGCCCATAGACGGCGAGGCCGCGGTTCATGGCGCTGACGCCGATGGACGCGTGCATGTGGTCGGGCGTGGAGACGTTCACGCTCTGCAGGTCCTTTTCCTTTTCGAGGAGCTCGTGGAAATCGGTATAGATGCGGGCATCCGGGAATTTTTTGCGGAACTCGGCGGTGCGCGCGGAGTCGACATCGCAGCCGGCCACGACTTTCACGGCCTTGTGGCTGCCGATGGCGGAGATATCGCTCAGGGCCATGCCGTTGCAGCCAAAGGTGGCGTGGTGCACCACGCTATTGGGCGACTGGGCGCGGAGTCCGCTGGTGACCCAGGGAAAGGCGATGGCGCCAACGGCGGCGCGGCGAATGAAACTGCGGCGGGAAATGGAGTGGCTCATGAGAGTGTCGGTCGAAATAGTGAAGCGTTCGGCGCTATACAAGACGCAAACGGGCTCGCGCTTTGGACATTTTTGCCGGACAGTGCGTGGATGTTGCGGATTCTTTCGTTGGAACACTTTCGGGCTGATGGACCGGGCAAAATTTTGGGCTGGATCGAACAACGCGGGCATACCCTACAGCGGATCTTTCTCGATGAAGGCCAGCTCCCACCAGCGCTGGAGGCTTTTGACCTGCTCATCGTAATGGGGGGGCCGATGAACATTTACGAGCACGAGCAGCATCCGTGGCTGGTGCTGGAGAAGCAGTTCATCCGCGACGCGCTGGATGCGGGGAAGCCGTTCCTCGGCGTGTGCCTCGGCGCGCAATTGGTGGCCGATGTGCTCGGCGGCAAAGTGACGCGCAACCGGGAGCGGGAAATCGGGTGGTGGCCCGTGCATTTTGTGAAGCGACCGGGACCTTTCGCGGCATTCCCCGAGACGCTCGAGGCCTTTCACTGGCATGGCGATACCTTTTCCCTCCCACCCGGCGCCGAGCACCTCGCGAGCAGCGAGGCGTGTGATGAACAGGCGATCCTGGTGGGAGATCGGATCGTCGGGCTGCAATTCCATATCGAGGTGTGGAATGTGGAATCCCAGGACTTGATGAATGCGTGTCCGGATGATCTGCGCCCCGCCCGCTACGTGCAGAGGCCCGCGCAAATCCTCGCCCCACCGCTTGGCACCGCCGCGCTGGAGCCCGCGCTCTTTTCGCTGCTGGATTACCTGGCGGAGATTGTGGTGCGGGAAAGGCGGGAAGTGGGGGCGGGCGTTTAAGTATTCAGTGTTCAGTATTCAGTTTTCAGTGGGCGCCGCCGAATTTCGGGCGACCGGTTTGAATTTCGTCTGGTAAGCCGCGGGAAGGAGCTCGGGACGGATCGGCGTTCGAGCCACGCCCAAAAATCACGACGGCGCCCGCTGAATACTGAATACTGCATTGCCCTCCCTCACCCTCACCCGCTTTCCTACGACCGTGCAAACCATCGTCATCGGCCACAAAAATCCGGATATGGATTCCATCTGCGCGGCGCTCGGCTACGCGGAGCTGAAGCATATGCTGGGGTGGAAGAACGTGACGGCGGCGCGCTGTGGGGCGACGAATGCCCGTATCGATTTTGTGCTCGAGCGCTTTGCAGTGCCGTCGCCGGAGCTGATCACCGATCTCTCCCCGCGGGTGCGTGATGTGATGCAGCCGCATGTCATCAGCGTGCATGCGGATACGCCCATCTACGAAGCCGTGCAGCTCATCGAACGCAAGCGGCTGCGCGGCCTGCCGGTGGTGGATGATCAGCGGCGCTGCCTGGGGCTGTTGAACGCCTTCAAAATTACGCACCATCTTTTCCCGCCGCGCGAAGAGTCGAGTTCGGCGCGGATCGTCACGGCGTCGCTCGCGGCCGTGGCGCGCACGCTCGGGGCGCAGCTCATCTGCGGCAACCTCGATGCGACCGAGGAGGATTTATTCCTGCTCGTGGGCGCGATGCAGCAGGACAGCTTTGGCCCACGCGTGGCGCGCTATGCGGGTGAAGGGCGCCGCGTGGTGGTGTTTGTCGGCGATCGCCCGCACATCCAGCGCATGGCCATCGAGCACGGTGTGCGGGCCATCGTGGTCTCGGGTGGCTATCCGGTGGACCCCGATATCGAAATCGCCGCGCGCGCCGCGGGGGTCACCATCCTCTCCTCCCGGAGCGACACGGCCACGAGTGTGCTAATGACCCGTGGCGCCGTGCGTGCCGGGCGGATGCTGGAGACGGACTTTCTCGCCTTTCAACACGATGCGCGCATTTCCGAGGCGCGGCATCGCGCCGGCCCCTCGAGCGCCTTTATCTTTCCGGTGCTCGATGACCACGGCTCACTGTGCGGCATTTTGTCGAAGTCGGATTTCATCAAAAACATCCCGCGCCAGCTCATCCTCGTGGATCACAATGAGCTCGATCAGGCCGTGCGCGGGGCGGACCAGCTGCCGATCATCGAAATTCTCGATCACCACCGGCTGGGCGGCTTCACCAGTGCGACGCCGATGCTTTTTTTAAACAACCCGCTCGGCAGCACGTCGTCCATCGTGGCGCAGTGCTTCGCGCAGCATGGGCTGGAGATCCCGCGTCGCGTCGCGGGCTGCCTGCTCGCGGGTCTGCTCAGCGATACGCTGAATCTTCACTCGCCCACGACCACGCCGGTGGATCGCACGATCCGCGACGAACTCGCCCGCGCTGCCGAGGTGGACGCCGATACGTTTGCCAACGAGATCTTCAGCGTAGGCAGCCCGCTTCTCACGCTCACGCCGGAGCAGGCCATCAACGCGGATTCCAAGCCCTATACGGAGGAAGGGCACCAGTTCATCGTGGCGCAGATCGAGGAGCTCACCTTCGCCAATTTCCAGGCCAAGCGCGAGGCGCTCGTGGCGGCGCTCGACGCCCAGTGGCAGCGTGAGGGCGGCCTCTTTACGGCGCTGCTCGTGACCGACATCACCACGCAATGCTCACTGCTCCTCGTGCGCGGCGAGGACCGCTTCTGCGAAGCGATCAACTTCCCGCAAGTCGGCCCGAGCCTCTGGCAGCTCGACGGGGTGGTCTCGCGGAAGAAGCAGTTGCTGCCGTACCTCATTGATTGCCTGAATCGGATGCGGCCGGAGGCGTAGGCAGTTACTCTTTGCCGCAGTCGATATGTGATTGAGCGCTCCTCGCAATCTGCTAAGCTCCTAATATGGCTGTCGCCGCCGAACGCAAACTGCGCCTTCCTTTGGGCAATCCGTTGTTGCCGCTGCAAACGGGTGACAGCATGACGTCGGCTGAATTTCTGCGCCGGGCGGAGTCCTGCCACGCGGATCAACGAGTGGAATTGATCGACGGCATTGTTTTTATGCGCCCTCCTCTCACGACGGATCACGCGGCGCCTGACAGCACGATTGGCATGTGGCTTTCCCACTATGTAGCCTTCACGCCCGGCGTAGAGCACTTCTTAAACGCCACGTTGATCATCGACGCCGACAGCACTGTGCAGCCGGATTCCATTCTTTGCACGACTCCCCGGGCCGATGGACCGGTCTCCATCACGCCGGATCGTTATCTCGCGGGGGCGCCGGAATTAGTGTGCGAAATCGCCACGAGCAGCGTGTCGTTGGATCTGCACCGCAAGCTTCATGTGTATCGCCGGGCGGGGGTGAAGGAGTATCTCGTTTGGCGCACACGTGACGAAGCGTTCGATTGGTTCGTCAATCGCGATGGCACCTTTGTGCGACAGGAGCCTGACCGCGCGGGTTTGCTCAGCAGCGAGGTTTTTCCCGGCTTGGCATTGGATCACAAAGCATTGCTGGCCTTCGACCGGGCGGCGCTGCTCCGCTGTCTCGACAAGGCTCTGGCGCGGCGCGCGAAGACGCGGTCGAAGAAACGCTAGGGCGACTAAAGAAGATCCGGAGCCGCTCCCTGCAACGTTGCTGCTCCCAGCCGCTCGCACCCTCCGGGTCCGCCAGAGGCGGATCTTTCTCGCTCCGCTCGAATCCGGCTGCAGCTACATTGCTTCGGTGTAGTTCACCTCCGCGCGACGAGCGACAGCATCGGCCATTGCCAGGTGGTCTTCCCGCCTTCTTCGCGGAGATCGTAGGCGGCGCGGGTTTCCGGGGAGGCGGTGCGGATCATCTCCAGCACGGCAGCGCGGTTTTCGGGCGTGGTCGCAGCGGTGTCGAAGTACCACTGCAAGTCCGGCTGCATTTTCAGCCGCAGCCAGCTCCGCTCCACGCGCAGTCCGGCGGCCTCGCACCAGGTACGCCACTGCGAAGGGGAGTAGAGTTCCACGTGGCTCGGGTCGCGCAGCTTTTCCAGGCGGTTCAGCCACGCGGCGGCCTCGGGGTTTTCATCGGGCACGGTGCCGTCGATGAGCAGGAACCAACCACCCGGCGCGAGCACGCGCTCCACCTCGCGCACAAACGCGGCGGGTACGCTGAAATGGTGCGGCGCCACGCGGCATGTCACGAGATCGAAGCTCTCATCCGCATAGGGCATCGACTCCGCGGGATGCTCGCGGGTCTCCACGGTGAGACCCCGCTCCGCGGCCGCCTCGCGCACGCGCTGCAGCATGGCGGGCGAGAGGTCCGCGCACGTGACGGTGTGTCCTTGACCGGCGAAATACAGGCCGGTGTGGCCGGCGCCGCAGGCAACATCCAGCACCCGCGCGGTGGGGGAGGGGAGCACGAGGAACTGGGCCGCTTCCTCTACATCAGCCACGTTTTCCAAAATGTGACCTTTGCCATACCGCGTGCTCTGCCGTGAGAATTGTGCCTGTGCCGCCCGCTGCGTGTCGTTCAATTCCGTCGTATTCATCACGGCATGATGCGCGGGAAACGAGGGCGCGCAATGGCGGACGCTGGCCGCTGGGCGCCCCGGCTTCCAGTTGCTAGTACTTCGGAACGCCGAGCGCTTCGACCTGGACGAGCGTGCCTTCCCAATCAAGCGCCACCCGCCATACCGGACGGATGTTGGACGACCTGCTCTGCGCGGGAATATAGAGGATCACCCCGCGATTCTTCGTCGCCGAAAGCAGCGACATCTGATCCGGATCGGTCACCGGCGGATAAGTTTTGGCGAGGTGCTCTTTTCGGATTTCGGGCAGCGCGCTCGCGATGAAAGCCGGAATGCTGCGGAGACCCGTGGCGTGAACGCTGTCCTCCGTGTCATCCTTCACCACTGGCGTGGTAGCGCAACCGGCCAGGGCCGCGGCGGCGAGCAGGATAAACAAACGAAAACCGGGGCGCCGGCCATGGTGGCCTCAGGCGTGATCACTCCTCGTCATTCATCGCATTGAAGACGGCGCGGAGGCGGCCAAAGTTGCGCTTGTGCGGCTGGAAGACGAGGCGCGGGAGCTGGGAGATTTCGGGCTCCTTGTTTTCCTCGGGGAAAGCGGCGCATTGCTCGAACTTTCCGCTCGCGAGCACGTCGGCAAACTCGGTGTCCATCCGCTGCAGGTGCTTCTCCGAGAGCTTGCGCTGGAGGCGTACGATGAGGCGCGGGCCCAGCCAGCGGTAGCTGTGGAAGTTTTTGAAAAATCCGAGGATGTGGTCCGCGGCGCACTGCACGGAGTCGCAGTTGTAGATGAGGTTGAAATCCTCGGGCGACACGAGACGGTTGCCGAGCAAGTGGTCGTGCAGGAAGCGCAGGAGCTCCTCCCAGTATTTGCCGCCGGATTTATCCACAAAGACCACGGGCATGATGCGGGCCTTGCCGGTTTGCATCAGCGTGAGGGCCTCGAAGCCTTCATCCATTGTGCCGAAGCCACCGGGGAAGAGCGCGATCGCCGAACTCTCCTTCACGAAGTTCAGCTTCCGGGTGAAGAAATAGTTGAAGTTCATGAGCTTCCGGTCGCCCACGATCGTCTCGTTGGCCGACTGCTCGAAGGGCAGCTTGATATTGAGGCCGAAGCTGTTTTCCGCCCCGGCGCCTTTTTGCGCGGCGCCCATGATGCCGTCGCCGCCACCGGTGATGACCATCCAGCCGCGCTGCACCATCTCGCGGGAGAAGGCGCTGGCCATCTTCGACTCGGCCGCCTCCTCGGGGGTGCGAGCGCTGCCGAAGACGGAAACCTTGCGGTATTGCGTAAAGGGCGCGAAGACCCGGCTGGCGAAGCGCATCTCCTTGAGAGCGCGATTGAGCATCTTCAGGTCGGCCACGGTGGTCTGGTCGCGGGCCATCTTGAGGGCGGTGGAAATCATCTCCTCGATGAGTTCGTGCGGTTTGTCACCCCCCGCTTCCTTGACGAGTTCGCGGACGCGGGCATCGAGGGCAGAGTCCCCCGTGGTGATCGGACGTTTGGGCCGAGGGGTCGAATCGGCAGTGATCGTATTCATTAGTATATTCGGCCCATTGTAAGCGGCGGTTGAAAAACTGGCAAGGGTGCGGCTAGACTCCGGCTCGAATGAAAATCGCTTTCGCCGCCGTGTTCGTGGCCACCCTCGCGTGGGCGCAGGAAAATTCGCCCCCTTCTCCGCGGGTGGATACCCCCGCGGCGGCGGCGCCGGCGGCCGTCCCCGCGACCGATCCCGCGAAGCCGCTCCTAAAAGCGACGCCACCCGGCACGGCGCCTGAGCCGCTGCTGGGGCCGCCGAAGCCGCTGAGTTCGCGCGACGCGGCGGACGCGATGACGCCCGAGGAGCTGAAGCAGGCGATCGATATTCTGCGCGATAACTACATCCGCCCGGAAAACTTGAGCGAGGACGCGCTCGCCCGCGCGGGTATGCAGGGCCTGCTGGACCGGCTCGGCGCCGGCGCCCGGGTGTATCCGCAAAAAGCAGACGCGCCTTCGGTGGAGAGTCCCTTTCATCACGAGTTGCTTCGGCCGGGCGTGGCCTATGTGCGCATGGGCTCGCTGAATGGCGACAACCTCGGGGCGCTGGATAAGGCGCTGAACGACCAGGGGGCGAACCCGGCGGGCGCGCTCATCCTGGATTTGCGGGCCTCGCCGCCGAGCACGGATTTCGAATTCGCGGCGGAAGTCTGCCGGCGCTTTTGCCCGCGCGGGCGCATCCTATTTTCCATCAAGCGGCCCAAGGTGAATGATGAGGAGATTCTGACGTCGCGCGATGAGCCGCGCTGGCGCGGCCTGCTGGTGGTGCTGGTGGATGGCGATACCGCGGGCGGCGGCGAAATCATCGCGGCCGTGCTCCACACCCATCTGCGCGCCTATGTGGTGGGCCAGCGCACGCAGGGCGAAGCGGCGCAGTTTGAAGACATGCGGCTCGCCGGCGGGAAGACGCTGCGCGTGGCGATCGGCGAGGTCTCGCTGCCGGATAATACGCCGGTTTTCCCCGGTGGCCTGCAACCGGATCTGCCGGTGGCGGTTTCGCCCGAGGAAACGCGGGACGTGCTGGCGGCCGCGTTGAATGGGGGCGTGGCGCCGCTGATTGAAGAAAAGGAGCGTCCGCACTTGAGCGAGGCGGCGCTCGTGGCCGGGACCAGCCCGGAGCTCGATGCGATGCGCGAAGCGCAAAAGCTGCGCGAGAAAGGCCAGGCACCGAAACCGACGCTGCGCGACGTGACCCTGCAGCGTGCGCTCGACTACATCGCGAGCGTGATGGTGTTTGAAGCGGCGCAGGCGAAAGTGAAGCCGCGGTAGAATCGCAACCGGGCGTAACGACAACACCGCCGATGCGTGCGGGAACGCGGAGGCGTAAGGCGTCCACAAAACCACAGATGGCACAGAGAGCACAAAGGACGCAGAGAGGAATTTATAGGCCATGAGCATTTCCTTTCGCGTGCTCGGCGCGGCGGGCCGGGACAATGCGCTGCTGGTGGAGGTGGATAGCGGGCAGGCGCTGGAGCGGCTGTTGTTCGATTGCGGGGAGCGTTGCCTGGCCGATGTGCCGCCGGGGGAAGTGCTGGGAATCGACCAGCTCTTCTTCTCGCACTTCCACATGGATCACATCGGTGGGTTCGATGCGTTTTTTCGCGCGAACTACGATCGCGAGAACGCGCCGAACCACATCTGGGGTCCGCCGGGCAGCATCGACGTGCTGCAGCACCGGTTTCAGGGTTACGTGTGGAATCTGCATGAAGGCATGTCGGCCACGTGGCGGGTGAGCGAGGTGCATCCACGGGAGATCCGGACGGCGCGCTTTGAGCTGAGCGAGGCCTTTGCGTTGCGGCACCGCGAAGGGACGCGGGAATACGACCGGGTGATTTGGGAAGGCGCCGGCTGCACGGTGGAGGCCGTGGCGATGGATCACAAAACGCCCTCCCTGGCCTACGTAGTGCGCGAGAAGGCGCGGCGAAACATCGATACCTCCAAGCTCGCCGCGCTCGGCCTGCGTCCCGGCGTATGGCTGAAGTTGCTGAAGGACGGGGCCGAGACCGTGGTGATCGACGGCGTCGAGCGCGCGGCCGCCCAACTGCGCGCGCAGCTAATCGTGGAATCCGAAGGCGAAGCGCTGGCTTTTCTCACGGACTTCCTGCTCGATGACGCAGCGATGGAGCGTCTCGTCCCGGTGATCCGCGGTTGTCAGGTGATGGTGTGCGAAGGCCAATACCGCCACGCCGATCTGGAGCTGGCGCAGAAGCATCACCACATGACCACGGTTCTCGCTGCCACGCTGGCCAAGCGGGCGGAGGTAGGCGAACTGGTGCTGGAACACTTGTCGGATCGGTATGAGCGCGCCGAGTGGCTGCAGATGCTGCGCGAAGCCCGGGAGGTATTTCCGAAAACGCGGTTTCCGGAGGGGTGGGCGATTGGGAATGACGAATGACGAATGGCCGACGAGCGTCGGGCAGTCAGTTCGGAGTTCCGCCTTTAGGCGGCGAGCGCTTCCGCTTCACGAACGCGCCTACATTCGTTGAGCAGCCCGCGAGCTTCTGTTCGCAGCTACATTATTTTGCTCACACCCCGACGAACTTCCCCGGATTCAGGATCCCCTTCGGATCCAGTGCGCGTTTCAGCGCGCGGTGCACATCGCGGTTCACGGCGCTGGCGGCTTGCGGCCACCAGGGCTTTTTCGCGAGGCCGATGCCGTGTTCGCCGGTGATGGCGCCGCCGGCTTTGAGCACCCAGGTAAAAAGTTCGTCGAGCGCGCGGTCCACGTGGCGCTTGGTCGCGCGGTTTTCGTGGTAGCCGCCGGCCATGATATTGACGTGGATGTTGCCGTCGCCGGCGTGGCCGAAGCAGGCGACTGGGTAGCCATATTTCTTGGCGAGATGCTCGCCAAACTCTGCGAGCTCCACGAGCTTGCCGCGGGGGACGACGATGTCCTCGTTCAGCTTGGTGAGGCCGGTCGCTTTCAACGAGGCGCTGTAGGCGCGACGCAGGCCCCAGAGTTTTTCGGAATCTTCATCGCCCTGTGCGGTGAGGAGTGAGGTGGGCTTCAACTCGCGCAACACCTTGGCCAGCGCGGCGGTCTCCAGCTTCACGGACTCCGGCCGACCATCGAGTTCCACGAGCAGGAGCGATTTTGCGCCGGGCGCGATTTCCTTGCCGAGATACTCGCGCGCGCTTTGCAGCGTGAAGGGATCGGCGATCTCCATCGCGCTGGGCAGGAAGCCGGCGGCAAAGGTGCGCTGCACGGCATCCGCGGCGGTGCGGAAACTGGCAAAACTCACGGCCAGCGTGGCGCGCGTGGGCGGGTGGGGGAGCAGGCGCAGCGTGGCCTCCGTGACCACGCCGAGCAGCCCCTCGCTGCCGACGAAACTGCCGATGAGATCGAAGCCCTGCTTGTTTTTATGCGTCCGGCCGCCGCAGCGGAGCACACGGCCATCGGCCAGCACCACTTCCAGCCCGAGCACGTAGTGGCGGGTCACGCCATATTTCAGGCAGCGCGGGCCGCCGGCATTCGTAGCGATGTTGCCGCCGATGCTGCACTCGCGCATGGACGCAGGGTCCGGCGGATAAAACAGTCCCACCTCGCGCACCGCGTCCTGCAGCGTGCGCGTGATTACACCCGGCTGCGCCACGGCCACGCCATCGGCAAAATTGATTTCCTTGATCCGATTCATGCGCGCCACGCTGAGCGCGATGCCGCCATGCGACGGCACGCAGCCGCCCACATAGCCATAGCCCGAGCCCCGCGGCGTTACCGGAATGCCGTGGCGATTCGCATAGCGCAGTGTTTTCTCCACGTGCGCGCGGGTCTTCGCGAGCACCACCACGTCCGGTTGGCGCGCAGCAAACCAGCGGTCGGTGGCGTGGACGGCGAGCGTCTCCGCATCATCGCGGACGACGCCGGGGCCGAGGAGCTTGGTCAGGGAGCGGGTGAGCGTGTTCATTCCGAGGTTTCCTCGCCGCGGAAGAAATCATGCATCTTGTGGCCGATGTGTTTGAAAGTGCGCTCCGTGGATCGGCCCACGTGCTTGGCCGTGGATTTCACCTCGGTCTTCACATGGTGGGGCGTGCTCTCGTGGTCATCGTGAGCGCACCCGGCCAGCAAAACCGCTGCCGCAAGGAAAGTGAGCGATCGCATTTACCGGTGGTATAGTGAGGATCCGCGACCCTTGCAACTGGCGGCGTTGTGAAGGGGCTTATGGGTCCCATAGGACCTATGGGGTGACATCCGCTGGCCCGCCGCCCGCCCATTGACGCGCCCGCGCGCCCTCAGTACACGCGGGGCGTGCTCAACGAAAAATACGTCCTTCCCAACTGCCAGGCCTCGGTGCTTTGCGAAGATATCCGCCGCGAAATCACCGGCATGCAAACGCTCGTGGGCGTGATCAACGGCGTGCCCGCTCCGCAGGTGCCGATCGGTTTTCTCAAGCTCTGCCTGTGGACCCGCTGGTGCAACGGCATCGGGCAATTCAAACAGACGGCGCGAATTCTCGACCCCGCGGAAAAATCCCTCGGGGAGAGCACGGTGAACTTTCAACTCAAGGACATGGAAGTGATGGCCACGAACGTGAATCTCTTCGGCAACATCCAGTTCAAGGAGTACGGAAACTATCACGTGGAGATTTTGCTGGATGACCAATTGATCATTCGCTACCCTCTGCCCGTCGTTAAATTCCAACTCCCAGGACAGCCGATCCAGTCGGGGGCATAACGATCCAAGAGAGGCGAAAAACAGGGCGCAAATCGTGAGGACGCCAAAGAGGAATGGGCGCGCAACCAAGGACCAGAGCGGGGTTCGAGGCACAGCCTTTCCCGACCGTTTTAGGACACATTGGACGCACTTTTTGTGAAATAGATCTTTTGCGAGAAAGCGGCGGCAGAACTACAGAACCGCATCGCGGGAACGGTCCCCAAAGCCGATTTACGCGTCACAAGAAAACAAACTCAACTACGTTACTGATATGAAGAACATCCTCAGCATCGCCGCGGCCTTCGCCGTGAGTGTCGCCTTCACCCAAGCCGCCGACGAAGCCAAGCCCGCCGAGGGCGCCAAGCCGGCCGCCGAGAAACCCGCCGCCCCCGCGAAGGGCGACGCCTTCGCCAAGAAGGACGCCAACAACGACGGCTTCATCTCCAAGGAAGAATTCGTCGCGGGCGCCAAGGACGCCGCCAAGGCGGAAGCCGCCTTCGCGAAGAAGGACAAGGACGGCGACGGCAAGCTCTCGAAGGACGAGTTCGCCCCGGCCGCTCCGGCCCACGCGAAGAAGAAGTAAGTAATTTCTCGCACCAACAACAGCGAATCAAGGCGCCGCATCCGCAAGGGTGCGGCGCTTTCCTTTTTGGGAGGGGCGGTGCCTGCCCGAGCTCGATGAAGCCACGTAGCTGCGACCGGAAGGTCGCCGAGGTTCGGGCAGTGAAGGTGCGTGCGTCTGCGACCTCCCGGTCGCAGCTACGTCCACCCAAGTTACTTTTTCGGCTCTGCCGCCGCAGGGGTGGCGGGGGCAGCCGGAGCCGTGGTGGCCGGAGCCGGCGGCGGGGGCGGCAATTGCGCCGGGAGCATCGTCCGGTTCTTCGCCCAGTCCGGATTCGGCTCCGCTTCCCAGATTTTCAGATTCCGCACTGCTCCCTCGCCGTTGGAGACAAACATGATGCTGTGTTTGTCCGACGTGATCAGCGGATGCTTCCCAGTGAGACTGTGCCCATTCAGTGTCCCCACCATCTCGTCGCCGTAGACTTCAAACACGACCGTCTGCCATTCCCCGAGCTTGAGCGGCGATTTGAAAAAGCCGAACGGCTCCGCCCGGTCTGGCCCTGCGTGGTCGTTGTCGTCCTTTTGGATCTTCATCCCCGTTTCATCGAGGATGATGCTGCACACATAATCCTTCGCATCGGTCGTGCGCACGCTGAAGGCCCGGCGGGTCCGCCCATTCAGTGGCACATCATGCATGCGAATCTCGCACTGGATCACCGCGTTCTTGAAATCAAAGCCGTACGACGCGGTGGCCGGGTGTTTACTCTCCGGGTTTTCCACGCCCCGAAACGTCCCCTCCACCACATCCCAATGCCCGCCGCGCTGCTCCACATTGAACCGCCAGGCGTGAAACCCGCTCGCAAACCGCGCCGTGCTTCCCTCCACGGGCGGCAGCGGCTTCGAGAAGTCTTCGCTCAAAATCAGCTTCCCCGGCTTGGTCATCAGTGTCTTTGGCGGTGCGTCGTCACCAAACACCGGCAGCAGGGTAAAAGCGGCCAAGGCCGCGAGGGTCGAGAGTAGTTTCATACGGGCGGTGGAATGATTCGCGATGGGGGAAAACCGTAGAGCGAGTATTCAGTATTCAGTGTTCGATCGGCTTGGTTAAATGGGACCGATAGGACCTATGCGACTCATCGGGCCGATGAGCAGGGCCCCACCGAATACTCCGGCCCGCCCCGCTCCCAGCTTGCTTTCGCCTGCTTCCCTCTCCTACGCTCCGCCACCCATCCGCCACCGCGCACCGCGAATAAATTCCGGCGCTTAGCGTCCAACTTGCTACCGACACTCCACACCGATCGTCCATGAAGACCCGCTGCACCATCACCGCGCTCCTCGCGGTTTTCGCCTTCCTCCTCGTCCCCACCACGCCGGCCCGCGCCCAGGGAAACGCCCGGGAAGCAGCCGACATGCTTCGCGCCCTCAATATTCAAATCGGTGAAGCCAAGCTCGCCGGCGATCTCCAGCGGGTGCAGCTCCTGCAAAATCGCTATTTGGACATCCAGAAAAAGTGGGGTGTCCGTCCCAGCCCGGGCCCTGGCGTCGCGCCGCGCCCCGAGCCGCCGCGCCCGGTGAACACCACGTGGACCGACGCCCGCAAAGGCACCGGCACCATCACCGGTTACAAGGGTGGAAAAATCGGCGTCCGCAGCGTGAAGGTCGTCATCACCAGTTTCTGGGACGAATTCCACAAGCCCAACCCTGGCGGCAAAGGCGCGAACCTCCGCTTCACCGACGACTCCGGTCGCGAGTTCAACTACTCCGGCAACTGGACCTGGCGCGGCAACCTCACCGTTTCCCTCAAGGTCGGCGACGGCGAAGGCGGCTTCTACAATGGCACCCTCAACATGGATAAAGAGGGCATCGCCACGATCAGCCTCGTCGGCTACGGCGAGGCCGACGGCTACAACGTTACCTTCTCGCACTAGGCGTTGGAACTGCGACCGGATTCGAGCGGCTGCGAGTAGCAACGTCGCGGGCTGTTTAGAGCGATGGCCAAAAGTCATCTCGGGTTGGACGAGCGCAGCCCAGGAAACCCTTTCAGGGTTCACCGCCGTTCGGATCCTGTTTCCAGGGTAGGCGCGACGCGCCAACCCTTCGCTGATGTAGGTAATCCCTTCGGGATTGGGCAGCGCGCCGGAAGATACTTTTGGCAACTACTCTAAAAGAACCGCCTCTTTCGGCTCTTCGTTTTGCCGCTCATCTCAAACATCCGCGCCCATCCGCGTCATCCGCGGTTCATTTTCACCGCGGATGACGCGGATGGGCGCGGACATTTCATAACTCGCCCACTGCGACCTCCCGGTCGCAGCTACATCGTCCGTAGCCGATTTGGCTAAATTGTTTAGTAAGAGCTTGTTAGGAGCGCTTGGGGCGATCGGTCCCGTTCCTGCTTCTCAAAGGTGCATGAGTTCCGCATCCACTGCGCCCGCTCTCTCACCACTATCTTTGCGTCTCGCGCACGCGTTCTGCACCACCATTGCGGTCGTCAGTGTCTTTTCCACCGGCTTTCGGACGCTCGTCTCCGCGCCGGGCGATGGACCGGAGATTCTTCCTTACGCCGCCTTCACTTTGTTTTTTGCGCACCTTGCGTGGCGGCTGGGCACTCGCGCCCACGACAACCCGCATCGGCGCAACCGCGCCCTCGTCGCCTTCGCTCTTTTTGCCGGATACCTTTGCACTGTGTGCGCCTTGCTCCATTTGCGGTAGCTCGGTTTCGGCGGCGCTCCCCGCGCAAAGGTGCGCCCCGCTAAATCTCGCGCTCGACTACCGCGCGCTTTGAACCACAGTGGCGGTTTCCACATCATGCGTTTTTCCATCGTCACTCCGAGTTTCCGGCAATTGGGCTGGCTGAAGCGGTGCGCCCGCTCCATCGCCGATCAGCAGGGCGTGGAGGTGGAGCACATCATCCAGGATGCCGGCACCGGTCCGGAGCTGGACGCATGGGTCACGCAGCATACGAAAGCCCGGCTGTTCGTGGAAAAGGACAATGGCATGTACGACGCGGTGAACCGCGGCATGGATCGCGCGCAGGGCGACATCCTGGCGTATCTGAACTGTGATGAGCAGTATCTCCCCGGCGCGCTGGAGGCCGTGGGCCGGGAGTTTGCGGAGCATCCCGAGACGGATGTGATCGTCGGCGATTTCCTTATTCTCGATGCGGCGGCGGAACTCGTCACGTTCCGGCGCGTCACGCCGCTGCGGCAGCTCTTCCTCCGCACAGACCATCTCTACGCTTACACCTGTGCGACCTTTTACCGGCGCAAAGTGTGGGAGGCCGGCATCCGCTATCGGCCGGAATTGAAGGACGTGGCGGATGGGCAGTTCATCCTCAATGTGCTCGAGCGCGGCTTCCGCCCCCACAACCTGCGGCGCTATGTTTCCATTTTTACCGACACGGGCGACAACCGCAGCGTCGGCGCGGTGGCGAAGTCGGAGCGGCACAAATGGCTCGCGGGTCTGCCGGCGTGGCAGCGCATGCTCACGCCCGTCTTCCGCGGCATCCGCCAGGTGGAAAAACTCTTCGCCGGTGGCTACGCGTCAACCCCCATCGAATACGACGTCTACGCGCAGGACGACGCCACCGAGCGCAGGCACTTCCGCTGCGAAAAACCGAGCGGCCGTTTCGGCGTCGCCGCCCCCGTAGCTGTGCCGGCGAAGTAAAAGACACAGAATTTTTGCGACATGGCTTATTTCGTCAAACCGGTGAACGGAGAAGAAAAGAAGATGGAACTCGCGGAGATCCATGAAGCGCTAAAAGGCGGCGCCCTCACCGAGCAGTGGCTCGTGCGCGATGAGCGGCAGGATTTTTGGTATTCCGTCGGCAAGCTCGTGGGAAAGGTGAGCTCCAATCCCATCGAGCAGCTCTGCCCGAAATGCCAGGCCCGCATTGCCGCCCGGCGCATCGATATCGGCCTGCCCGCGAAATGCCCGAAGTGCGAAACGCAGGTGATCCTTATCGATCCGGATGCCGTCCAGCGCCGCCTGCGCGACCGGGCGATTCTCGCCTCGCTCAAGCAGCGCGCGATTCTCGGTGCCTCGGCGCTGGCGCTGGGCCTGGTGATTTCCGTGGGCAGCTTCGTTTTCGCGAAGCCGGGCGAGATCTGGTTTTTCTGGTGGGGACCTTTCGCCTTTGGCCTTGGCACCTTCGCCGTCTGCTTCCCGCAATACCTCGACCTCAAACGCAAGCTGCAACAGCCGCCGCGGTAGCGAGCAGCTTTCAAAAATACGAGGCTCCCCGTGTTCGCGCCCCGCGCCTTGCCGGGCAACCGCCCCCCGGCTAAGGTTTCCGGCAACCATTGCAGCCTATGATCTTTCGCCGCACTCCACCGATGACGGACGAGGAATTTGTGGAACGCATCCGGCACCGGATGTCCCGCAGCCGCACGTGGCCCCGGATTTGGCTGGCGGTGTGGGGAATGTTGTTTGTCGGCTTTTCCATCTTCTTCTTTTGGGCCGTGAGCGACTTGAAGCGCACGTTGGTCAACGGCAGCGCTTACAATATGGGCTTCTTCCTCGGCGCCATGATGGGCTGCTTTTTTATCTTCGCCCTCTCCAAGTTTCTCCACGCGCTCACCGCCGCCTCTTTCCCCCACTTCCGGCTTCACCAGTTGCTGGTGAAATACTATGACGATGCGACCCGGCCCGCTTTTGCGAAGCGTCTCCGCGGAGACCGCTCCAACCCGTGACGCCCCCGGTTCCATCCGAAACGCACTCCGCCTCCCCTGGCGCCGCGAGCAAGCCGCGGATCGCCGTGGAGTTCTTTCTCGCCGCCCTCGTCTCCACCGGATGGTGCTATTTGACCAGGACTCCCATGGTGTTCCGGTATTCTGAAATCGTGCAGGATCCGGTCGCGCAGCGTTTGCCGGGGGAAATCATGCTTTGGCTGGTGGCCACCACCCTTTGGCTCGACCTGGCCCGGCGCGTGAAGTCCCGCCTCGTCCTCATCGCCGCCATCGTTCTGTTCCTGTTGATGGGGGCTACGGTCGTGGGCCATGGGTGGTTTGTCCTCCACGAATAACCTCCCATTTTTCCCACGCATCCGGTCCGCTTGCCAAATCCGTATCGGCTCTTACTCTCAGAACTCCAACTCAACAAACAATCATGGCCTACGAACTACCACCACTGCCCTACGCCCCCACGGCGCTCGAACCGCACATCGATGCCAAGACGATGGAGATCCATCACGGGAAGCATCACCAGGCGTATGTCACCAATCTCAACAACGCCCTCAAGGATCATGCCGACCTCGCGGCCAAGAGCCTCGATGATCTGATCAAGAATCTCGCGGCCGTGCCCGAGGCCATCCGCGGCCCCGTCCGCAACAACGGCGGCGGCCACTGGAACCACAGCTTTTTCTGGAAGCTCATGAAGGCGAATGCGGAAGGTAAGCCGGTGGGCAAGCTCGCCGCGGCCATCGACGCCGAGTTCGGCAGCTTCGCCGCGTTCCAGGAGAAGTTTGCCGCCGCTGCCGCGGGCCGTTTCGGCTCCGGCTGGGCGTGGCTCTGCGCGAAGGACGGCAAGCTCGCCATCTGCTCCACCGCCAACCAGGACAACCCGCTCATGCCGGAAGCCGGCTGCGGCGGCACCCCGGTGCTCGGCCTCGACGTGTGGGAGCATGCCTACTACCTCAACTACCAAAACCGCCGCCCCGACTACGTGAAAGCGTGGTGGAACGTGGTGAACTGGGCGCAAGCCGAGGAAAACTTCGCCGCGGCGAAGTAGTCCCGTAGTTTATCGAATCTCGAAAGCCCGCGCCGGTTCGCCGGCGCGGGCTTTTCGCATCCTGTGCCGTGGAGCGCGGCAGCTCGCTGCCGCACTCCACGGCGTCCAAGTCCGCCTCGCCATCGCCTCGATGGCTATGCTTCACTCCCCCTTCCCATGAGCATCACCCGGCGCATCCTATTGAATGTCGGCTTCGCCGCCGCTGCCGTGCTCGCACTCGTGGCCATCGTCACCTACCGCGTCGTCTACGCGGCGGCGCAGCATCGGGTGGTGGAGCATCTGGATACTTACGTCACCGAGCGCACCCGCCGCGAGGAGGCCGGCTTCAAGGTGGTCTATGCGAACCTCGACACCGCCCGCAGTCTCTTCCTCCAGCGCCTCGCCCAACCCATCCCGCCCGATCTCGACGCACAATGGCGCGTGCTCATGCACCGGGACCCGGATGGCGCCTGGCGCAGCGACCGCAAGCTCGGCCGCCCTTCGTTTTGGGGGCATCGCGATCTCCCCATTACCCCGCAGATGCAGCAGCGCACCCTTGCCGCGCTCCGCGTGTTGAAAGATTTGGAGCCCGGCTGGCGCACGGCTTTTCCGAGCGTCTTCTTCAACTTTCCGAAAGTGAGCATCGGCTTCAATCCCGAGCAGCCCACGTGGTCCTGGGATACGCCCGCCGATTTCAATTTGGACAAGGAGGACTGGTATTACCCCGTACTGCCCGAGAACGATCCCACGCGCGAGTTTTACTGGACCGCCCTCTGCCCGGATCCGATCACCAAACTTTCCGCCGCCACCATCCTCGCGCCCATCTATCAGGGCGACGAATTCGTCGGGATGCTCGGGCACGACATGTCCGTGGACCAGCTCATCAACCGGGTGATTCACAGCGAGTTCAATGGTGCGACGCACCTCATCGTCCGCGGGGATGGCAAGTTAATGGCGTATCAGCGGCTCCAGGACGCCATTAATAAAAGTGGCGGCGAGCTAAATGTGCGCGATGCCGGCGACCCCGCGCTGCTCAGCCTCTTCAACCTTGCGACGAAAGACGGCACCGAGCATGTGACCGGCACGGAGCCCGTGGGCCGCACCTATTTTTCCGCTTCGCGCCTGCGGTTGCCGGGAGCGAATTGGTATTTCATCACCACCATGCCACAGGCCTTTGTCGAGGCGCAGGCCTTCGCCGGTTCGCAGTGGGTGCTCTGGAGCGGTGGCGCTTCGCTCGCGCTGCTGCTGGTGCTCTTTGCGGGAGTGCTCCGCCGTCTCGTGCGCCAGCCGCTCGCGCAGCTTACGAAGGCCACGGATGCCCTCAGCGCCGGCAATGCTACCGTCCCGCTTCCCACCGTGCGCGATGACGAACTGGGCGTGCTGGCGAAATCCTTCGGCGTCATGGTGGAGCGCGTGGCGGAGCGCGAGGGCGAGCTCCGAGCGCTCAATCTCAGCCTGGAGCAGCGCGTGGCTGACCGCACCGAGGATCTCCGCCTGGCCCTCTCGCGCGAAAAGGAGCTGGGCGAAATGAAGAGCAGTTTCGTCTCCATGGTGTCGCACGAGTTCCGTACGCCTCTCGGCGTCATCGCGTCCGCGGCGGATGTGCTCCAGCGCTACTTCGACCGCCTCACGCCGGAAAAGCGCGACGATCACTGGACGATGATTCACCGCTCCACCAAGAACCTTTCCTCGCTCATCGAGGAGGTCCTGCTCCTCGGCCGGGTGGAGGACGGCCGGATGAAATTCGCACCCGTGGCGATGGATGTGGAGAAATTCTGCCGCGGCCTCGCGGACGAAGTCTTCTCCGCCACCCGCGGTGTCTGCCCCATCCATTTCGAAAGCCACGGCGCGCTCACCGAGGCGCTGAGCGATGAATCCGTGCTCCGGCACATCCTCACCAACCTGCTTTCCAACGCCTGCAAGTATTCCGAGCCCGGCCAGCCCGTGGACTTCCATCTCCGCCGGGAAAATGGCTCCGCCGTCTTCACCGTGCGCGACCGCGGTATCGGCATCCCCGAGGAGGATCAGGCGAAGCTCTTCACCTCCTTCACCCGCGCGCGCAACGTCGGCAACCGCCCCGGTACCGGCCTCGGCTTGGTCGTCGTCCAGCGCTGCGTGCAAGTCCACGGCGGCGAGTTGAAATTAGCGAGCACCGTCGGCGTCGGCACCACCGTCACCGTCACGCTCCCGCTCTTCAGCGCGGCTTAGAGCAGTTTAAGTTGAGTTGTAGCCGTTCGAAAATGACGAGCAGCGATGTAGCTGCGACCGGAAGGTCGCAGAGAACGGCTACGACTTTTCGCAAACGCTATAAAACGACGGGACGCGATCGGAGCGCGACTGTGTCCTCCGGACCAGTCGCAGCGATCCATCTTCGAGGCCGCGCAGTTTCTTTCGGCCGGCGCCTCCGCTTTCGAAGGAGGAGTGCCCGAGAAAGTGCCGCCCCTATTCCCTTTCGCCCCTGCTGCGACTGGTCCGGAGGACATAGTCGCGCTCCGACCGTCGGTCGCTCCCTCCGCGCCGGTCGAATACTTTGCTTCAAGACCGTTCTCGCCATTTCCCTCAGCAAATTCACTTCCCGTCCCCGCCTCGCGGGGCATCGTGCGGTGTCCATGAAAGCTCTCCTCCGACGGCCCTGGTTTTGGGTCTCCCTGTGCCTGGTGATTTTGGCCGGGGTGGGCTGGTCCTATCTGGATGCCTGGCTGGGCGAGCGCGAGTGGCAGGCCTACGTCGCCTCCGCGCGGGCCCGGGGCGTGAAGGTCTTCCCGTCAGACGTCGTCCTCCCGGCCCTGCCCGACGAAGAGAATGCGGCCGCCATGCCGCTGTGGATGATGGCGCGGCAATCGCCGCAGACCTTTGAACAAAATTTCCCGGCCCTCACGGAGGTGTGGTATCCGAGACTGTCCTCGGAAAAGCAACGTCCCCAGCTCGCCACGTGGCGGCAAAAGCTTCTCCAAAAGAATTGGCTGCCGCCCGGCGACACCGGCGGGAGTGACGCCGAGGCCGTCTTGCGGGCCCTCCAGTGTTACGCACCGCTCTTCGCGGAATTGCGCGCCGCGGCTCTGCGCCCGGCAGCGCAACTCCCCGTGAATTGGGAGGGCGCCTTCTACGATCCAGACCCCAATTTCGGCCCGGGTTGGCGGATGAGAGACCCGCTGATCTTGAAATTTGAATGCCACCTCGCCCTCGGTCAGGGTGCCGAGGCCCTGGCTGACTGGAAAGACGTCGTCACGGTGGCCAGACTCATGGCGGGCAGCCCGACATTATGGGGCTGCCTGGAAACTGCCCTTTACCGCCAGAGCGCGGCGATGTTGCTGGCGGAGGCGCTCGAAGACCATTTGTGGAGTGCGGATCAAATCGGCGAGGTGGAGGTCATCCTCGCGTCATGGCACCCCTTCGCGGAGTTGCAAACGGCCTACGCCGTCGACCGGGCCTATGTCACCCACTTAGTCGAGAAGGCTGCGGTGGACAAAGACATCGGCCCGTACATCGGGGAAGTAAGAGAATGGAATCTTACCGAGCTGGGCAACATACCGACGCGAGCCGCGTTTCAGCTGCAGGCCTGCCGCTCCCGGTGGTGGCGCACGGCGCAGATTGAACTCAACCAGGATTACGATGACCTCGCCCGCTACTGGGAGGCGGATGGCCTCCCGTGCCTCGCGGCCGATCTCTCCAGCCATGCCTTTTTTAAATCCCATGTCCCCGGTCCGCTCCAGTTGATCTCGTGCCGAGACTTCAGCTGCTACCCCAAGCAGTCCCTAAAGAGTCTCGCCACGATTCGCATGGCGCAAACCGCCTGCGCCCTCGCCCGCTTTCAGCAGGCGCGCGGCCGCTACCCCGCACAGCTCTCCGAGCTGGCGCCGGCGTTCATCCCGGCGCTGCCGGTCGATCCCTGCACCGGCAAAGCGCTCTGCTATCGGCTCCAAAGCCCCGGCCACTATCTGCTCTACTCTGCGGGCCTGAATCAACAGGACGAAGGCGGCGATCCCGGCGATCCGCATGCGGGCGATTCTCCCGACTGGCTGTGGCTCGTGCGCCCGCCGGCGCCTTGAATCATCGCCGAAAATCACTGCCGCCGTCCGGGGCCGCGCCACCATCCGCTTGCCTCGCTGCCTGCGCTCCGCCTACAACGCACCCCCATGATATCCGACGACCACGGAGCGGACGCGAATATGGCCCAAACGCCGGAGCACCGCCGGCTCTCGGAGGAGTCGCATCGCGAAGGGAACTGGAAGCGCTGGGGCCCGTACCTCAGCGAGCGCCAGTGGGGCACCGTGCGCGAAGACTACTCGGATAATGGCGACGCCTGGCGTTCCTTCCCTTTTGCGCACTCCCACATGCGCACGTATCGCTGGGGCGAGGACGGGCTCATGGGCATTTGCGACCGCCAGGCACGGCTCTGCTTTGCGCTTGCGCTGTGGAATGGGCACGACCCGATTCTGAAAGAGCGGCTCTTCGGCCTCGCAAATGGCGAAGGCCCGCATGGCGAGGACGTGAAGGAGGTCTACTGGTATCTCGACGCCACGCCCACGTCGTCCTACCTCCGCGCGCTCTACAAATACCCGCAGCGCGCTTTTCCGTACGACGAACTGCGGGAAAAAAACAAGCGGCCCTGCACCGAGCGCGAATTCGAAATCTGGGAGACCGAAGCTTTCAAGGACGACCGCTACTTCGATGTCTACACCGAGTACGCCAAGCGCTCTCCGGAGGATATCCTCATCCGCATCACGGTCGCCAATCGCGGGCCGGAGACGGCGCGGATCCACGTGCTGCCCACGCTGTGGTTTCGCAATACGTGGAGCTGGAAGAAGAAATCCGAGAAGCCCTTCATCCGCATGCTCGGGGCCAACACCGTCGAGGCCTCGCACATTTCGCTCGGCGATTATCGCTGGATCCTCGAGCAAGAGGCGCCACTGCTGTTCACCGAAAATGAATCGAACATGATGGCGCTTTACCAGGTGCCGAATGCGCGGCCTTTTGTGAAGGACGCTTTCCACCGCCACGTGGTGAAGGGCGAGCCGAGCGCGGTGAACCCGATGTTTGAGGGCACCAAATGCGCCGCGCACTATGTGCTCGATGTGCCGTCGGGGCAGGAAATCGTGCTGCGCTTCCGTTTGGGCGCCACGCTGGAGTTGGCCACGAGCCACTTCGACACATTCGAGGAGGAGATGTCCGAGCGCCGGCGCGAGTGCGATCTCTTCTACGCCACGAAGTGCGCGAAGAACGTGACCGAGGAGCAGCGCAATGTGATCCATCAAGCTTACGCGGGGCTGCTGTGGAGCAAACAGTTTTACCACTACGACGTGAAACAGTGGCTCCAGGGCGATCCCGCGTTTCCGCCGCCGCCGCCCGGCCACGCCCGCTCGCGCAATGCGGATTGGGGGCATCTCTTCAACGGCGACATCATCTCCATGCCGGATAAATGGGAGTATCCGTGGTACGCGGCGTGGGACCTCGCGTTCCACATGATCCCCATGTGCCGCATCGACCCCGTCTTTGCGAAGCAGCAGCTCATGCTCTTCCTCCGCGAGTGGTATCTGCGCCCGGATGGCGCGCTGCCCGCCTACGAGTGGAATTTTTCCGACGTGAACCCGCCTGTGCACGCGTGGGCGTGCTGGCGCGTCTACAAAATCTCCGCCACGCGCGGCCACCGCGACACGCTCTTCCTCGAGCGGTGCTTCCAAAAGCTGCTGCTCAATTTCACGTGGTGGGTGAACCGCAAGGACGCCCGCGGCCAGCACCTCTTCGGCGGCGGCTTCCTCGGCATGGATAACATCGGCCTCTTCGATCGCAGCAAGCCGCTCCCCGGCGGCCGCACGCTCGAGCAGGCCGACGGCACCGCGTGGATGGCTTTTTACTGCGCCACCATGCTCGCCATGTCGCTGGAACTGGCCCGCTCACGACCCGCGTACGAGGACATCGCGAGCAAGTTCTTCGAGCATTTCGTCGCCATCGCTGACGCGATGAACACGCTGGGCGGTTCGGGTCTCTGGGATGAGCAGGACGGTTTCTATTACGACCGCCTCCGCACGGACAATGGCACCGTGTCCGGCGATGCCCTCCCTCTCCGCGCGCGCAGCATGGTGGGCCTCGTGCCGTTGCTCGCCGTGGAAATTTTGGATCAGGACGTCATCGTGTCGCTGCCCGGCTTCCGCAAGCGCATGCGCTGGTTCCTGGATAACCGCCCGGAGCTTGCCATCCACACGAGCTACATGGAGCGCCGCACGAAGGATCAGGGCGAGATCCGGCTGCTCGCCATCCCGAGCAAGGAGCGCCTCATTCGCGTGCTCGAACGCATGCTCGATGAACGCGAGTTTCTCTCGCCCCACGGGATCCGCTCGCTTTCCCGCGCGCATCTGGATGAAACGTTCTGTTTCTTCCACGAGGGCGGTCACGTGTGCATTCGCTACGAAGCCGGCGAGAGCACCGACGGCATGTGGGGCGGCAACAGCAATTGGCGCGGCCCGATTTGGTTCCCGCTCAACTATCTGCTCATCGAGGCGCTCGAGCGCTACCACCTCTTTTTCGGCGATACCGTTCAACTCGATTTCCCCACCGGCTCCGGCAACAAGATGAATCTTGCGCAGATTGCCGCCGAGATCGCCCGCCGCCTCGGCTCGATGTTTTTGCCGGACAAAGACGGCCGCCGCCCCTGCCACGGCGACGATGAACTCGCCGAGAAGCTTGCCGCCGATCCCCACTGGCGCGACCTCGTATGGTTCCACGAATACTTCGACGGCGACACCGGTCGCGGCCTCGGCGCCAGCCACCAGACCGGCTGGACCGCCCTCGTCACGCGCTGCCTCAATCTCGCGCTTCGTCACGAGCGGGAAGGGAAGATAGCCGCCGTGGAGCCGAAGCCGTAGGGCGAGTATTCAGTGTTCAGTGGGGCTGTCCGAACATCGGCCGATCAGTTCGGAGTTCCGCCTTTAGGCGGCGAGAGGACACGCCTCACGAGTGATCCCTTAAATGGGAGCGCCGCCGTTATTCGACAGCGCGCCCGTGATACCACCCTCGCCGCCTAAAGGCGGAACTCCGAACTGACCGGCCGACGCTCGGACGCAGCCCATGAATACTGAGGACTCCGCGCCGCTTGTATTTCGCCGCAGTATCCAATATATAGTACTTCATTCCATGCGCCCAAGCATTTTCGATATGTTCACCATCGGCATCGGGCCGAGCAGCTCCCATGCGGTGGGGCCCATGCGCGCGGCAAAGCGCTTTACGGATCGCCTCCAGAACCGTGGCCATCGCGCCGCCACGGTGACCGTGCGCGCCGAGCTCTTCGGATCTCTGGCCCTCACCGGCAAAGGCCACGGCACCGATAGCGCTGTGCTCATGGGCTTGGAGGGCGAGACGCCGGAGGACATTAATCCCGAAACGATTCAAGAGCGCGTCGCCGCCATTCGCCGCGATGCCCGCATTACTCTTCCTGGCGGCCTGCCCATCGCCTTCGAGGAAAAGCGCGACCTCCTTTTCCACCGCACCGAAGTCCTCCCGCTGCACACCAACGGCCTGCGCTTCACCGCGCTGGATGCGAGCGGCGGCGCACTCGATTCCGCCATCTACTACTCTATCGGCGGTGGCTTCGTGATCGGCGAAAACGGCGTGCCGAAACTGGACCCCAACGCGCCCGCCGTCCCGTATCCGTTTGCCACCGGCGCCGAGCTCCTGCGCATGGCGGCGGAGAGCGGACTCTCCATCAGCGGCCTCATGCTCGAAAACGAAAAGGCCCTGCGTCCCGAGGCTGCGGTGCGCGAAGGCCTCGCCAAAATCTGGCGCACCATGAGGGAATGCGTGGAGCGCGGTCTGCGTCGCGAAGGCGTGTTGCCCGGCGGGCTCAAGGTACGCCGCCGCGCCCCGCGCCTGCACCGCCAGCTCCAGGAGCGCGACGCCGCCGGCACGCGCGATCCCCTCGCCGCGCTGGATTGGGTGGACCTGTGGGCCCTGGCCGTGAACGAAGAAAACGCCGCCGGCGGGCGCGTGGTCACCGCGCCCACGAATGGCGCCGCAGGCATCCTGCCCTCCGTGTTGCATTACTACGCGACCTTCTGCTGCGGCGACGAAGAGAGCATCCACCGCTTCCTCCTCACCGCCGGCGCGATTGAATTTCTCTACAAGGAAAACGCTTCCATCTCCGGCGCGGAGGTCGGCTGCCAGGGAGAGGTCGGGGTCGCCTGCTCTATGGCCGCCGGCGCGCTCGCCGAGGCCCTTGGCGGCTCTCCGGCGCAAGTCGAAGAGGCCGCGGAGATCGGCATGGAGCACAACCTCGGCCTCACGTGCGATCCCATCGGCGGCCTCGTGCAAATCCCGTGCATCGAACGCAACGCCATGGGCGCCGTGAAAGCGATCAACGCCGCGCGCATCGCCCTCCGCGGCGACGGCACCCACAAAGTCTCGCTCGATAAAGTCATCGCCACCATGCGCCGCACCGGCGCCGACATGAGCAGCAAATACAAGGAAACCTCGCGCGGCGGCCTCGCCGTGAATGTGATCGAGTGCTGACGCTGCCCGCCTTCAAGTCGACAGATTTGAACTCCCGGGTGGGACCGGTGGGACGGAAGGTGTTGGCGAGCCCGGTGGCGTATTCATTTCCCAAGAGATTTCCGCTCCAGGGTTCACCGTGCAAAATGCCGTGATCGCCTCTTCGCCCGGGCGGCGATAGTTCACTCGATAGCGCCGTCGCCAGACCTCTCGCCTGACGCGTACCCACTCCAGATTCACGGCCTCATATCCCAACGCGCGAAGGCATTGCTGGATCCGCTCGTAGTCGGCGGCGCGTGTCGTTTCGATTCGATGGAAGGCGAAGAGCCCGGCGGCGACTGCGAGCGCACCGTGCCCGTCGCAAGCAGGACTCCGGGATCGTCTCCGCTGAAGGCCGGATGATAAACCATGATGAGCATTTTGAAAAGGGACACGCCGTGCGCAGGGCAACCTCACCCCTTTCGGCGGCTCCGCTGTCGGCCGGATCCGGTGCTAAGGGCGACCGCTCTGCGGTGAAGACGCCGGAGGACCCGATGGATGCGGCGCCGCAGGCGGCGCTGGGGGCACGCTCAACTCCCAGGAGACGCCGGACATGAGACTCGTGAGACAGGTCCCCGTAACCGCTTGGCCGCCCGGGCGGCGATAGGTGACGTCGTATTGTCGATGGTATCGCCCGCCACCAAAGGTCCAGCAGATGCTCACGACTTCATAGCCCAGGGATTGCAGATGTTCGCGAATGCGAGCGTGGTCCATCCGCCCCGCCAAAAGCCGCAGCCCGACGATTATTCCAATGGCGATGAGGAAAACGGGACCGGCGACTTCCGTGCGTCCGGACGCAGTGTGAAGGACAGACTGACTTGGAAAGAGGATATCGGCAATAAGGGGAGTCATACTCCTGCTACAATCATGGCATCAGTCCGCCGCCCGTCAACCAAGGCAGGGAGATACAAGGTGGGGAGATGCGGGGCCTACGGCACCGCCGCCTTCTCGTCTGCCTTCTGCCGCACCAGCGTGATCACTCCGCGCGCGGGCACGGCCTCATGCAGCGTGATGTACGTGCTGCCGCCGCTGCGCCCCGGTGGTGTGGGAGGCTGTGGCGGCTGCCCCGAATCCCCATCTTTCTTCGCGCTCGCTGGGGCGGGGTTCGGCTTCGGTGGCGGCGGCATCATTCGCGGCCCCATCGGCGAAATGGTCGACACATGTCCGATCACATTTCCGCATTGATCCAGCACCGCCGAGCCGCTGGAGCCCGGCGCCCAATCGGTGCTCACGTTGACGCGCAGATGCTTCCACGCATCCGGCGCCTCGCCGTCTTTCGCGGCCTCATTCTTCCAGTAAAAGCGGTTGATGATTCCCTCGCTGAAATACCCGTGTTGGCCCATGGGCTCGCTGAAGCAATAAGCTGCGTCTCCGGGCGCCACGTTGTCGTTCAGCGGTAGCGGATCGTATTGCCCGCCGGCCACGTGGAGCACCGCTGCATCGAGCATGTCGTTGCGCGCGGAGATGCCCGTGACGGGCATTACTTCACCATGCGAGTCCACCGCGATGAGATAGCCCTCGCGCATCTCCCCTGTGGGATTCACGCAGTGGTGGCAGGTCACCGCCGCATCCTTCGCAATCGCATAGCCACCCGCGAGATTCAGATGCCAGTTGTCGCAGTGCGGGCAGAGATAATACCACCCGATACGCAGATACCCGGCCCGCGCGCGGGCGGCCACCTCGCGCCCATTGAGCGACTTGGTCGAGGCGGGCGGGAGTTGCACTTCCACCGGCACCGGCGTGGCCAGCTCCTCCTTCACCTTGGCGATCGTCAGCGGCAGCTTGTCCGCCTCGCGCAGCGCTTTCGCTTTCTCCAGCAGCGGCACATTTTTGAGCAGAGGCTCGTTGGACTCGATATGCACGCCCGGCGCCTGGGCGTGAAGGGACAATGGCGTGAGGACAACCAGGGTCAGGAACAGGGCAGTTTTCATAAGGTGGCCGCAGCGGGATGCCCGCCAAACTGTCACGCCATGATGGATTTCACAATCGTCCCGTGCACGTCCGTGAGCCGGAAGTCGCGCCCCTGAAAACGGTAGGTGAGCTTCTCGTGATCGAAGCCCAGCAACCGCAGCAGCGTGGCGTGCAGGTCGTGCACATGCACCCGCCCGTCGATCGGCGCGAAGCCGAGCTCATCCGTCTCGCCAATGATCCCCGGTTTGGTCCCGCCGCCCGCGAGCCAGAGCGTGAAGGCATCGATATGGTGATCGCGACCGATCGTTGCGCGCACCTCGCCCATCGGCGTGCGGCCAAATTCGCCGCCCCAGATCACCAGGGTGTCCTCCAGCAGTCCGCGCTGCTTGAGGTCCAGCACCAGCGCCGCGCTCGCTTGGTCCGTCTCGCGGCAGAGCTTCTCGAAGTTCTCGTTCAGGTTCTCGCCCGGTCCGCCGTGGCTGTCCCAATTCGTGTGGTAGAGCTGCACGAAACGCACCCCGCGCTCGATGAGCCGCCGTGCCAGCAGGCAGTTCCGCGCGTACCCGGGCTCAGCCGGATTGCAGCCATACGCCGCCAGCGTATCCGCGCTTTCACGCGAAAGGTCCATGAGCTCCGGAGCGCTCGCCTGCATGCGGTAGGCCGTCTCGTAGGCGTTCAAGCGGGTGAGGATTTCCGGGTCGCCCGTCTGGTCGAGGCGCGCATGATTCAGCGCTGCAACGGTATCGTAAAACTCCCGCTCCCGCTCCCGCGTAATGCCCGCTGGGCTTTGCAGATTCAAAATCGGATCACCCTTCCCACGCAGCGGCACGCCCTGAAAGGACGTGGGCAAAAACCCGCTGCTCCACAGCGCCGCGCCGCCGCGCGGTCCGCGCGGCCCGCTCTGCAGTACGACGAATCCCGGCAAATCGCGCGACGCTGAGCCCAGCCCATACGTCGTCCACGCGCCAAAGCTCGCGCGCCCCGGCGCCTGAAAGCCGGTATTCATGAAGAGCTTCGCCGGCCCGTGATTGAACACATCCGTCGTCATCCCGCGCAGCCACGTCACCTCGTCCACAATCTTGCGGTGATGCGGCAGCAGCTCGCTCAGGGACATGCCGCATTGCCCGTAGCGGTCAAACTTCCGCGTATTCCCGAGCAGCGTTTCGTTGCCTTTCAAAAAGGCAAAGCGCTTGCCGGACATCAGCGATGCCGGCGGCTTCTGCCCCGAGAGCGCGCGGAGCTTCGGCTTGTCCTCGAAGAGTTCGAGCTGCGACGGCCCGCCCGCCATGAAGAGGTAGATCACCCGCTTCGCCTTGGCCGGCAGCGGCGCCGGGCGCTGCGCCATCGGATTCGCGGGATCGATCTTGAGCGCGGCACTCGCGTCCGCCGCGAGCATCTGGTTCAGGGCCATTCCCCCCACGCCGAGCGCGCATTTTCCAAAAAAGTGCCGCCGCGTGATATCGAGCAAGTGGGCGTTTTCGAGATGGGAGAGGTTCATAAAATCAGAAAGTAGGCGCACTGGTGGGCGCCGTGGAGTGCGGCGGGCGCAGCTTGCTGCGGGTGGTGGGAGATGCTGCCGAGATAAGGAAACCGAGCGCACTGAATAAAAGGCTGCCGCGTTTTTGAAACTCGACCGCGCCTCCCCTCCGCACGCAGCAAGCTGCGCCCGCCGCACAGCGGCAGCAAGCTGCCGCACTCCACGGTGCGCTCCGCAATTTTGCCGATCGGTGTGTCCTCGCTCATTCCCGTGTGATGAAATTATCCATGTTCAACAGCACGCGTGCTGCGCAGAGCAGGGCCGCGCCTTCGTTTGGCGGCAGAGTTCCGATGGCGCGTGGCGCCAGCGCCTTTGCCGCCTCGGGATCCGCGGCAAACTCCTCGGTCTGCTTCTGCACATACTTCCGCAGCAGCATGAGCTCCTGGTCGGATGGCTCGCGGCATACCGTCCGCTGAAAGCCCAGCCGCAGCCGTGCGTCCATCTCCCCGGCCGGTTTCGCCATCCGGTTCGCCAGCCCTTCGGCGATTTCCAAAAACGCAGCATCATTGGCCAGCGTCAGCGACTGGAGTGGCGTGTCGCTCCGCGTGCGCCGCGTGCAGGTGGTCTGCATGTCCGGCACATCAAAGGTCCCGAGCAGCGGATACGCCGAGCTCCGATAAAAGATCGTGTACATCCCGCGCCGGAACCGCGCCGGAGCCGGGCTCACTTTCCACGACTTCGCCGTCTGGGTGAAGGCATACACGCCCTCTGGCTGCGGCGGGCGCACGCCCGGGCCGCCCACCGTCGCGTCCAGCAGTCCGCTCGCGCACAGCGCCGCGTCGCGGATGATCTCCGCCTCGACGCGCAGGCGCTCCTGCCGCGCCAGCAGGATGTTTCGCGGATCCTTCTCTGCGAGGTCGGGCCGCGCCTCCGACGACTGCCGATACGTCGCGCTCGTCACGATGAGCCGGTGCAGCTTTTTGTAGCTCCACCCGCCGCGGACAAATTCGCCCGCCAGCCAGTCGAGCAGCTCCGGGTGCGTCGGTCCCGAGCCCTGGGTGCCAAAGTCCTCATCCGTCTCCACGATGCCCCGTCCAAAATACTTCGCCCAGACGCGATTCACCGCCACGCGCGGCGCCAGCGGATTCTCCGGGCTCACCAGCCAGCGCGCGAGGTCGAGCCGGTTCTTCATCGCCCCTGGCGGCTTCGCAAAGTTCACGCTCACCGCCGTGAGCACGCCGGGCTGCAGCAGTCCGAGCTGCTTGTCCGGCCGGAGGAAATCGCCGCGCTGGAAAAGATACGTCTCCCGTGGCTTTGGTAGATCGTTCATGACCATCACGTCTGCGCTGTCCGCATCCGCCCGCAGCCGCGCGCCCTTTTCTTTCGAGCGCGGATGCGCTTGGGCAAACGCCGCATCGACGCGCTCCGCCTGCCCGGGCCCAAAACGCGCCGTGCGCGGCACCCGCAGCGCCGCCAGCAACTCGGCATCAAACGCCGCCTTCGGTGCCCCTGGCGCGGTGTCGGAAAAATCCAACGCGAACCGCCCGATGAGATACCGCTCATTCATCTCGTGGTGCAGTCGCACGGTGATTTGCTTGCCCGCCGTAATGGTGATCGGCTGTTTCAAAATAAATACCGCCTCGTGGGGCGCATTCAGCTTCGCCCCCGGCGCGCTGCCTTTGCCGGTGTTGATTGCCCAACCCGTGCGCCCATTTTTGTCGATCGCTGCGCTCGCCGGATATCCCGATTGCTCGTGGTCCGCAAATGCCGCCGTGAGGGGCTGTGGTTCGTCTCCCACCGTCACCTCAAATTGCGTCAGGACAAAATTCCCATTGTTCGCCCAGCCCGGCCCCTTGTTGGGCAGGGAATCATCGGTGAGCACGCGCAGCCGAATCGCCGCCACCTTGGGCAGCGCCGCTTCCGCCACCACGCGATACGTGTCATTCGCCGAGCCCTGCCCATCCGCGAGCAGCGAGCCGTCCGGCAGTTGCCGGATGCCTGAGTTCGTCTCGCTATCGAATTCCACATAGCGCGCCGGCACCCACTTGGCGGGCTGCCCGGCGGAGGCCGCCAGCGCTTCGAGCCGCTCGCGCTCCTTTTGCTCCCATTCGTCACGCAAGTTGTCGTCGTTCTCCACCACCGCCGCCCCATGGGGCACGCCAAACATCTCACCGCGGGTCACCGGCACCGTGGCGCCCTTGTTGTTCACGTCCTGCCCGGAATTGAAGAACGCGAACATCTGGTAAAACTCGCGCTGCGGGATGGGATCGAACTTGTGCGAGTGGCACTGCGCGCACCCGACCGTCAGCCCCAGCCACACCGTGCCCGTCGTGTTCACGCGGTCGATGCAGGCCTCCACCCGGAATTGCTCCGGATTGCTCCCGCCTTCTTCGTTGATGAGCGTGTTCCGGTGAAACGCCGTCGCCACGAGCTGCGCCTTCGTCGGCGCAGGCAGCAGGTCTCCCGCGAGCTGCTCGATCGTAAATTGGTCGAACGGCATGTCTGCGTTCAGCGCTTGGATGACCCAGTCGCGGTAGGGCCACATTGCCCGCTCGCTGTCGATCGAATAGCCGTTGGAATCCGCATAGCGGGCCTGGTCCAGCCAGTGCCGCCCCCAGCGCTCGCCGTAGTGCGGCGAGGCCAGCAGCCGGTCCACCAGCTTTTCGTAGGCATCCGGCGCCGGGTCTTTCACAAACGTCGCCACCTCCTCCGGCGAGGGCAGCAGCCCGGTCAGATCCAGATACACGCGTCGGCACAGCGTCACGCGATCCGCTTCCGGCGAAGGTGCGATGCCCTCCTGCTCCAGCCGCGCGAGAATGAATTGGTCGAGACCATTGCGCGCCCAGCCCGCTTTCTTCACCGGCGGAGGCTCCGCTTTCGCCAGTGGCAGAAACGCCCAGTGCCCCTCGTATTCTGCGCCCTGCTCGATCCACTTGCGCAACAGCGCCACGTCATGTGCGCTCAGCTTTGGCTTCTTCGATTTCGGCGGCGGCATCAGCTCATCCGCGTCATCGGAAACGATGCGCTCCAGCAACTCGCTCTTGTCCGGCTGGCGCGGCACCACCGCCGACATCCCCTCCAGATTCGCCGTCGCACCCTCCTTGGTATCCAGCCGCAGTTTTGCCTCGCGATGCTTCTCATCCGGCCCGTGGCAGTAAAAACAGTTGTTCGAAAGAATGGGCCGAATATCGCGGTTAAACCGCACCTGGTCCGGCAGATCGGCGCCCGCGCTCGCGAAGGCCGTAAACACGGCGCCGCCAGACCACGCGGCCGCAGCAGCGAGCAGGGAGATCTTGTGGTGGGAAAGAATCATGCGTCTCCCTCCTATTGTGCTCCCCGGGTGAAATCTCACGGAATTATTTCGAGAATCTTTTTTCCATTTCGCGTGTGAGATTTTCGTCCGGCGGCGCAATACGTGAAGAGATGCCAGATGCCTCGCCACTTCAGGTTGCCATCGATGCGGTGCTGCGCGGAAGCCCCGACGCCTTCCTCACAGTCGTGCGCCTGCAAGGGCCGCCTCTGCGCGCCTTCCTGGCGAGCCAGGTCTTTCATCTCGATGACGTGGACGACCTTGCTCAGGAAACCTTCATCGCCGCCTACCGCAGCCTGCACAATTTTCGGGCGGGGGAAGATTTTGGCGCATGGCTGCGCGGCATCGCCCGCCACAAGCTCTCGCGCTACTTCGAGCAAACGAGCCGGCGCTCCGAGGCGATGAAGACTTTCCACGAGGAAGCCGTGCACCTGCTCGGCGAAGACCTCGAAACCGCCGCCGCGGGCACACGCGCCGAGCACCTCCAGGCCATGCTCAGTTGCATCGGGAAACTCACCGAGCGCCTGCGCCACGTGATCCGCTCCATCCTCGATGGCAGCAAGGCCGAGGCACTCGCCAAGGAACTCGAGACCACCCCCGGCGCTATTTATCAACTGCAATACCGCGCGCTGAAAGCATTGCGCGAATGCACCACCCGGGAGCTGGCCCATGGAAGCTGAGCTGCGCGATGCCCTTATTGCCTGGCAGGGCGGAGGCCTGCCCGCCGGCCGCGTCGACGAATTGCTCGCGCGCCTGCGCACGGACGCTGATTTCCGCCGCGCTTTTTCGGAGGAAGTCTGGACGCTCTCGCTCACCCGCATCGCGCAGGCGCCCGACCCGCGCTGGCTCGCGCTCTACGAGGAACTCGGCCTCTCCGCGACCACGCTCGATGTGTCCGACGCCTCCGCGAGCGACGCGGATCTAATGGCGAAGATCCGCCGCGAGCCCACACCCTTCGTCTCCGCTGGCTGGCGCCGGGCTGCCTATGGCTGGATGGCCGCCGCCGCGGTGCTCGCGCTGACGGTGTGGGGCGTGCTGTCCTTCGGCCCCGGAGCAAAACCCACCACCGCGGGCACCGTCGTCGCGTCTGCGCCCCTCGCTGTATTAGTGCAGGCGGAAAGCGCCGTTTGGGATCGTGCCACGCCCAAGGACCTTGCCATTGGCAGCCCGCTCAATGCCGGCCCGCTTCGGCTTACTTCGGGCCGCGCGAGTGTCATGTTTACCAGCGGTGTGCTCCTCGATTTCGAAGGCCCTGCGGATCTCGATCTCCTCGCCATGGACCGCGTGCTCTGCCGCGGCGGCCGACTTCGCACCAAGGTGCCCCATGATGCGGGCGGTTTCTGCGTGGAAACGCCACGCGGCACCGTCACCGATCTCGGCACGGAGCTCGGCATCTCCGTCTCGCCCGATGGCAAAACGCACGTCGCCGTGTTCGAAGGCCAGGCCGAGGTCTCGCTCCAAATCCCCGGGCAGGAGGGCATCCGCACCGCGTTGCTGCAGGAGCGCCAGACCGCCGAGATGCTGCCCGAGACCGGCGAAATCCGCACCGAGACGCCCGAGGGTTTTCTCAACGCCACCGAGCTCCACCTCCCACCACTCCCGCTCGCGCCGAGCTACGCGCCGACCATCACCGCCGCGAAGCCGCTCCAATACTGGCGGCTCGACCACGCGGCCGGCGACATCGTGCCGAATGAAGTGCCCGGCGCCCCCCCCCTGCATCTGACCGGCGGCGTCTCGCTGCAAGCCGATGCCTCTGGCCGCACCAGCGCCTCCTTTCCCGGCCAGGCCGCGCGCGGCGCGCTCTACCTGGCCGAGCCCTGGGCCCAGCCCGCTGGCAGCCACGCCATCGAGCTGTGGTTCGCCACCAATAGCACCGAGCAAATGGCCATCATTGCCCTCACCGCCGCCGACGCGCCGGGCAACCATCTCGCGCTGCTCGAGCTTGGCTCGCGCCGCCCCGGCCGCGCCACCGAGCCCGGCGTGGTGCGCTATCTCATGCGCTGGCCCGTCGGCGCCCGCGGTGGCATGAACATCTTTTCCCCGCCGAAAGCGTTCCCTTACCAATGGCACCACCTCGTCGCCCAGCAGGCCGGCGGCGAACTCGAACTTTTCATCGACGGCGAGCGCGCCGGCACCGCCCTCGCCGACAAATTCCCCGGCGAAGTGTCCTGCGCCCTGCAATTCGGCTGCCTCGAGTACCACCCCCGCGATCCCGCCAAGATCGAACGGCCGTTCTCCGGCCGCCTCGCTGAAATCGCCCTCTACGATCGCCTCCTCACCCCCGAGGAAATACGTCACCACGCCGCGCTGCGCGTGGCCCAGTAGCCGTACCCTTACGCGCGGCGGGGTGGCTTGGCGCGCGGCGGCAGTGGCTTGCCCGACTTTGGCTCCGGCGTTCGCTGGGGAGACTTCGGTTGACGGGAGGGTGAGGGAGTTTTTGGCGCCGCCGGCGCGAGCACCGTCGCTCCGGGCTCCAGCACGATGCGTTTGGCCCGATAGAGCGCCCCCAGCGCTTGCTTGAACGCCTTCTTGCTCGTGCCAAACGCGGCGCGGATTTCTTCCGGCGAACTTTGATCGTGGTATGGCAGGCGGCCGCCCGCGGCCGTGAGGGCCTCGATGATTTGTTCCGTGAGCGGTTGGATGCGCTTGTAGCCCGTGGCGTCGAGCCCGAGATCCAGCTTGCCGTCAGGACGGATCGCCCGGACGAAGCCCTCGATCTGCTGCCCGATTTCCAGGAACGTGCCAAGTTCCGATCGGTAGAGGAGCCCGCGGTGCGCCTGCTCCACGATGGCCTTGTAGCCCAGCTCCGTTGCGGCCTCAATCAACAGCTTCACCCGCTGCCCCACGCGGTACGGGGGCGGCGTGAGGTCCAGCCATTTGTTCAGCCGCGCCGTGGCGATGATGCGGTTGGAGACCTCATCGATTCGGATGTAGACGACCACGCTATCCCCGGGGCGCGGCTGGCCGAGCTGTTCGCGATTGGGCAGGAGCAGATCTTTTTCCAGGCCCCAATCGAGAAAGGAGCCGAGACCCGGCCGCCCGCCCACAACTCGCAAGCAGGCAAATTCCCCGACTTGCGCGAGCGGCGTCTGGGTGGTCGCGACCAGGCGATCCTCGGAATCGCGGTAGACAAACACATCGAGCGAATCGCCGATTTGCGCACCGGACGGGAGATAGCGCCCCGGCAGCAGGATTTCGCCGAGGTCCCCGCCATCGAGGTAAAACCCCGGCCGGGCTTCGCGGACGATCCGGAGCGTGTTGCGTTTGCCAAGAAGTGCCATGTGCCGCGCAGTATGGGGCCCGCCGGCCCCTTCGGAAAGGATCAGTTCCTGCGACCTCCCACTATCACATTTTCATGCGATAGCGAGACTCCGAGGGCCCCGGTAGGTTCCGCTCGCCTTTCCTATGCAACCCACCCGTCACGGAACTCCTCGGTCCCCCCGTCGCGCGATCTTGTCCGGCCTCGTCACCAGCCTGCTCGCGCTCGGCGCCCCGGCTTGGGGCACGCAATACGTTTACACCCCGACCAACAGTTTCTCCGACCTGTGGTCGGCCGGCGCCGATTGGGCACCGCTCAGCCCCGTGGGCGCGACCGATGCGCGCCTCACCTTCGTCCTCAACAACACCGACGTCCTCGCCGGCGGCTTGGCGAATTTCAACACGGACGACCTGCCTGGCGCCTTTTCCCTGAACATTCTCGATCTCCAGGGCACGGGTCCGCTCGCGGGCACGGGCGCGGCATCCATCACCATCGCCGCCACGAGTCCAGCCACGGGCCTCAGCCTCGTTTCAAATGGCGCCACTACTCCCGTCGTCAACCTCAGCGCCCTCAATGGCGGCGACGGCCTCACCTACGACGTACAAGCAAATGTGACTCTCGGCGCCAACGCCACTTTCCAGGGCGCGGGCACGGCGAAATTTCAATTTAGCGGCGGGATCAGTGGCGCAGGTATGACGCTCACCAAGTCCGGCGCCAGCGCGCTCACGCTCGGCGGCACCTCTACGTTGGGGAATCTGGCCCTCGGCTCCAACGCGGGCGGCGGCAGCATCGTCGCCGCGCCTGGCAGCTCGCTGTCCATCGGCAGCGGCGTCGCGTCCACGTTCAATGTGGGCGTCGCCGTCGCCACGGCATCCTCGGGCACGCTCGATGTCTCCCAGTCGTCCAGCTTCGTCGTGAACGTCGGCAACATCCAGGTGGGCCGCACCACCGGCGCCGGGACCGCGCAAGGCACACTGAATCTCGGCCTGAATAACCAGCTCACCGCCTCCACGCTCTTCATCGTCGGCGACAGCAGCAACACGTTCAACAGCGTGAACTCCGGCGTCACCACGGCGGCCGGCGGCACCACGACGGTGCGTACGCCCACGATGACGATCGGCGGCGGGAAAAGCCGCGCGGCCTTCACGCTCGGCACCAATTCTTCCATCGATATCTCCGGCGTTACCGCGGGGAACCGCACCACGCTGAACGTCGGCCGCACCGAGATCGCCGGCGGCAGTGGCGGCTGGTCCGGCACGTTCGACGCCTCCGCCGGTACTTTCCGCGCGAATCTCGTCACCCTTGCGGTGGGCTACGTGAACACCGCCAGCAGCGGCACCAGTACGGAAACGGCCAGCTTCATCCTCGGCGCGAGTGGGGCAAATCACCTCGATGCCGCCGCGGCCGGGAATGTGATCCTCATCGGCCGCTATCTCGCGGGCAACTCGGTGAATGCCGCCATCGGCACCATGACCATCGGCAATCTCGATTCCTCCAGCGTCGTGACTTCCACGAACAATAGCGCGGCGATCCTCGTCGGCACCGGCGGCACCGCGGGCACGCAGCGTGCGACGGGCACGCTGAATCTCAATGGCGGCACGCTCACCATCGTGACGACTGGTTCCGCGATCAGCGGCGACGCCACGAATACGAGCAATGTGAGCAACGTGAATTTCAACGGCACCACGCTCCGCGCCGGTGGCAACAGCACCGCGTGGATTACCGCCATCACGAATACGAAGGTGCAGGCCGGCGGCGCGAAGTTCGATACCAATGGCTTCTACGTCACCACGGCGCAGAATTTCGTGCACGATCCCGCGCTCGATGTCCCCGCCCCCGCACTCGATGGCGGCTTGAGCAAAACGGGCAATGGCACGCTCATCCTTTCGGGCACAAACACCTACACCGGCCCGACGACGGTCGGCGGTGGCATCCTGCACGCGACGAAAACCGCGGCGCTCCCGGGCTGGAACGTGCCTGGCCAGATCACCGCGTTTGGAGGCGGCGGCATTGGCATGAATGTTGGCGGCCCGGGCGAGTGGACGCTTCCGGATGTCGAAACGATGCGCGCCAGCGTGAATTTTCTTGGCACGCCCTCGCTCGGCTTCGACACGACCAATGCCGGCGGCAACTTTATCTACACCACGATGATCCCCGGCGCTTTCAGTGTCACCAAGACCGGGGTGGGCACGCTCACGCTCGGCGCCGGCGCGACCGCGCTCGGTTCGCTCAGCATCGGCGTGAACAATAGCTCCGGCCCGGTGGTCACCGCCGCGGGCCTGGCCATCTCCGTGGGCACGGGCCTCGGCGAAAATATCAACATCGGCGTCAACAGCACCACCACCGCCGCGTCCGGCGCACTCAGCCTCCAAAACGCGGCGAGTTTCACCGCCAATGTGGCGAACATCAATCTCGGCACTGCGGTGAATAGCGGCGTGACGGGGCAGGGGACCATGAATCTCCCGGCCAATAACACCATCACCGCCACCGGCAGTATCGTCGTCGGCAATAGTGGCGGCGCGTTCAACAGCCCGGTGTCCGCGATCACCTTCGAGCCGGGCGGCCTCTCCACGGTGCAGACGCCGCAGTTCACCATTGGCGGCACGAAGAGCCGCGGCAATGTCACCGTCGGCGCGGGCGGCGAGGTGGATCTCGGCGGCACCTTCGGCGGACGCACCACGCTCTGGGTCGGACGCGGGGCGATTGAGGGCGGGAGCGGCAACTGGTCCGGCTTCGTGGATTTCTCCACCGGTACTTTCAAAGGCCAGCTCGGCAACGTGATCCTCGGCTACACCGATGCCGGCTCCGGCACCTGGACCGATGACGGCACGATGCTCCTCAGCGCGAATGCCACGAACCACCTGGATATTTCGGGCACCGCGAACCCGCTCCTGATTGCCCGCTGGATCAGCGGCACCAATGGCGCCACCACGGGGGGGATCATCGCCGCCACCGGCACGCTCACCATCGGCAATCTCGATGCCACCAGCGCCATCACCGCGACGGACAATAGCACCGCCATCCTCATTGCCGTGGGCGGCACCGCCGGCGTGCAGCGCGCCACCGGCACGCTGAATCTCAATGGCGGCACGCTCACGATCACCACCACCGGCACTGCCATCGGCGGCGACGCTGTGAATCCCAACAACGTGAGCACGGTGAAGTTTAACGGCATCACCCTCCGCGCCGGCGCACCCAGCAGCAACTGGATCAGCAGCCTCACCAACGCGAACATTTCCACTGGTGGCGTGAAGTTCGACACCAATGGCAATGACCTCACCATTCCCCAATTGCTGAATCACGAGAGCGGCCTGGGCACCCTCGACGGTGGTCTCACCAAGACGGGCAATGGCACCCTGACGCTCACCGCGTCGAACGGCTATAACGGCCCCACCGCCGTGCTCGGCGGCACGCTCGCGGTGGTGGGCAGCATCAGCGGCAGCAATGCCGAGGTCACCGGCGGCACGCTCACTGGCAGCGGACTGCTCGGCCCGGTGCACGTCGCCGCCGGAGGCACGCTCGCCCCCGGAGCGGGCCTCGGCCCCATGACGAGCGCCGCGCTGAGTTTCACCGGCGGCACGTTCGCGGCGGACGTCGATACCACCTTCGGCACGAGCGACGCGCTCACCGTCTCCGGCAATCTGACCATCGGCACCGGCACGCCGACGCTCGCGCTCAATGACCTCGGCGGAAACGCCACGCTGGCCCAGGGCGCGAAATTCACCCTCATTTCCTACACCCTCAACGGCTGGGACGGGAACGTCTTCCAATTCGGCGGCGTCCCGGTCCCCGACGGTGGCGCGATCCAATTTGGCGCGAATACCTACGCACTCGATTACAATGATGGAAACACCTCGGTGTCCCTCACCGTCATCCCCGAGCCCATGGCCGGTGCCGTGCTCCTCACGGGCCTCGGCATGCTGGCAATGCGCCGTCGCCGCCGCGAGAACCATGGAGCTGCGACCGGAAGGTCGCAGTCCGCCCGCCACATTTGAAACGCTATCGTCAATAGTGAATTTTGACTGTAGAGCCGCTGTTCTTGACGGGGAACAGCCCGCTCACGCCAAAAGGCCACCCGGACAGAGAACCGGGTGGCCTTTCTGGAACACTGGGCGCCGCGGAACGGGAGAGGGAGGCCCTCCGGGCCTCCGATTTGCGACTGGGCCCCGGCTCCCAGTGAGCGCGGCATCCACCTAGTGGATCACCCCAAAGTGCGTGCCTTTATCCCGCAGGAAGGGCCAGTAGACCAGCAGGCCAGGGCCCATGAAATTGCGCTCGGGCACGGGGCCCCAACCGCGGCTGTCCCAGCTGTTGTAGCTGTTATCGCCGAGGGCAAAATATTGGTGCGCCGGCACCGTGAAGGTCGCGCCGGGAGAGCCGAGCCGCGGGAAGGCGCGGCCATCCTCGGAGCGGTTCGAATAACCCCGGTAATCCGAGCCCGCCGCCGACTCGATCACGCGCTTGAACGTCCACTCCGAGGCTTCCTTCCCATTGACGAACAGCATCGGCGGGGCAATGCGAAGGGTATCACCCGGCTCACCGCCGAGCCGCTTGATGTAAAACTGCGAGGGCGGACGCGGCGGCGCTCCGCGGAGTTGCCCGGTGACGGGCTCGCGCTGGCCCTCGATGTCGGCGGTCGTGAAGACGATAACCTCCCCGCGCGTCGGCGTCCGGAAATTATAGCTGATCTTGTCGACGAACACGTGGTCGCCCGTGGTGGTGTAGCCGCGCACGATGGGCTGCCCTTTTTTGAAACTGAGGCCCACCATCGACTTCCGGCCGCCTTCCTCGCCCACGCCCCAGGTGGCCTCCACCGGGTCCCGCATTTCGTTCACGTAGTAGATGTGCTCCGTCCGGCTTGAGTCCCCGACGGTGCGGATCGCCGTATAGGTGAAAATCCGGCGCCAGCCGCCCCGCGCTTCTTCGGTCACGGAGGTAATCGTCTCGTCCTCCTCGGCCACCACATTGTGCCACGTACGGCCGCGCGCGATGAAGTCCCACACTTGGGTCGCCGCATTCGGCGGCTCCAGCTCCGTTTTCACGCCCATCACGCCGCACAGCGTGGGGAACATGGACGACGTCGGGATGGTGAAGGGCTGCAAAATGAACGTGCGGATGCCGAGCGCCACGATGAACGCCACCAGGAACACCTCCACGTTTTCCGAGATCCAGGCGTCTGGCTTCGTCGGGCACAGCTCGTTGCACAGGTCTTCCAGTTTCTTTTCCCCGGCCTCGATCTCGGTCTTGTTTTTCGCCTTCACCGCCTCCGTCAGGCCGTTGATGGCCCCCTGGAATTCGTCCACCTTCGCCACCGGCCACAGATCCAAATTGTAGGAGAGCCGCTTGCGCGCCTCTTTGATGTAGAGCCGCCCCTGCTTCAAATACTTTGGCGTGAGGAAAAACATGTCGGGCCGTGGGTAGCGGTGGATGGACAGGGACGCAAGGGGGGAAACGTCGCGCGTCCCGGTGCCGGTCGGTGCTTAGCTCAGCGCCAGCGCGCCACCCGAGCTCAGGTCCTTGTTGCCAAACGTCTCGAGGTTATGCCCGAAGGCCTGCGCCACCGTGACCCACAGCCGGTTGTGCGCGATGTTCTCGAACTTCGACGCCGTGCCCATCTTGAAATTCAGCCCGCCGCCGAGGAACAGGAACGGGATGTTGTCGTGGCTGTGCGAGTTCCCTTTGCCGAGCTCGTTCGTCCACACAATGGTCGTGTGATCGAGCATCGACCCATCGCCGCCTGGCTCCGGAATCGACTCCAGCTTCTTCGCCAGCGATGCCAGCTGCTCGGCAAACCACGTGTTGATCTTTACCAGCTTCTCCTGCGCGGCCGTGTTGCTGTCCGGCTCATGCGACAGGCCGTGGTGCCCTTCCTCGATACCCAGCCAGCGCATGCGTGCCTGGCCCACGGAGTTCGTGAAATCCAGCGTCGCCACGCGGGCGAGGTCATTGGCAAAGGCGTTCACCAGCAGATCCGTCTGCATCCCGCTCACCTTCGGCATGCCGTCATTGTCGGTCGAGACACCCTGTTCCAGCACCGGCGCCGGAAAGCGCAGCTTCCGCGCGGCGGCCATCTGCAGCTCCTTCTCCATCTCGCGAACGAAGGTGGCGTGCTTATCCAGCAGCGCGCGCTCCTCGGGATTCAGCTTCTTGGACACCGTCTTGAGGTCATCCGTGACATCGTCGAGCACGCTGCCGAGGCTCTCGCTATCCTTCATCTGCCCGTAGAGCTTCTCAAAGAGGTCGTAGGGATCGCTCGTCGGCGAGAGCGGCTGGTTCGGCCCCGCGTAGCTCCAGCGCGTCCAGGGATCGGCGCGATTCGGCACGGCCACGCCCACTTCCAGCGAGCCGAAGCGCGTCGCGGTGGCGGGATTCTTCTGCAGAAAGTTTTTGATCTCCTGGTCGATGGAGATGCCGCTCGCCCAGCCCGCCGGCTTGTCGCTGCCGCCCTGGATGTTCCCCGGGAAAAGCTCGATACCCGTGAGCAGGCAGCTCATGCCGCGCATGTGTCCATCGCCATCCCCTCGCACCTTGTTGGAGATGCCCTTGAGCATCATCATGCGATTCCGGAAAGGAGCCAGCGGCTGCAGGATGCGCTTCAGCTCAAACTCGGCGCCGAATTTGTCCGGCCAGAAGTCCGGCTGAACCGTCCCATTCGGGCTGAACATGAAAATGATGCGCTGCGCCGGCTTGCCGGCCTCCCCCGCGAGCAGCGAAGGCATCGCCGGCAAAAACGGCAGGACCGCGGCGGACAACCCCAGATTTTGCAGAAAGCGGCGGCGAGTGATCATGGTGCAGTTAGATTACTCCAGTTTAACCCCGGCTGCCATCGGACATTAGGGTAGAGGGCCATGGAGCTGCGGAGGGCATGTAGCTGCGACCGGGAGGTCGCAGAAGTTCGGGCGGTGACTGTGCGAGCGTCTGCGACCTCCCGGTCGCAGCTGCATGGCTTTTGGTGCTCCTCTCGGAGGGGGATTTCTCGGGGCGTCTCGGTTCTAGCTTTGCCTTCCCGGCAAAACGCGCTCCAATCGCCGCCATCATGCCTCATCCGATTTATAACACGCTGAAGGCCATCCCCCTCTTTCATGATTTTGCCGACCACGAGATTGACGAGTTCATTTCACTGACCGACCCCACCCTCTTTCGCGCGGGGGATTTTGTGATGCGCCAGGGGCACCCGGGCGATTGCATGTATTACGTGGCGGAGGGCCTGTGCCGGGCCATGGATAAGCGCGGGGACCGCATCGTGGAACTAGCCGACTTCGTCCCCGGCTGCATCTTTGGCGAGCTGGCCCTCTTTGACCAGGGACCGCGGAGCGCGGATGTGATGGCGGTGACGGACAGCATTCTCCTGAAATGCACCGATGGTGCCCTGCATGCGATGGCGGGGGTGTATCCCAGCGCCGCGTTCAAATTCGTCCTGGGCACAGTCCGGGAGATTGGCCTGCGGCTGCGCAAGGCCAATAAACGCTACGTAGATCACGTCCTCGGCGAACCGTAACCCCAGAGAAAAGCCTACAACTCCCTTGCTTCGGCGGGGTTTTGTCGCACGATGCCCTGCCTGCCCATGAAGTTCCTGCTGCTGCTCTTGATGACCGCCGTGACGGCGCTGGGTGCGAATGCCCCGACTCTTTCCGATCCCAATGCGGTGGTGGACGCCAATACCTCTGGGTCGGCGACGCTGAGTATCAATGTGAACACCAATGGCGGAACGACGAATGTGATTTTCACGTATGGCATTGGGCCGGATGCCGACCACCTGACCAATACCAAGAACGAGACCCGCACGGTGAATAATTCCTCGGATCCGAATCCCCAGACGGCATCCCTTACAGTCAACGGTCTGGCGGGTGGCCAGGACTATTTTTTTAAGGTCAGCGCCACCAATTCCGCTAATTCGAAGCCCGATGACTTGCCGGCCACGTCCCCTGGCGTGGCATTCCATATCGCGGGCTATAAGCCGACGGTGACCCTGTTGCCCGTGAAACTGGGACTCGCCGGCCAGGTGACTCTCTCGGCAAAAATCCAACTCAATGGATCGGACACCGACGTGACCTTCGTTTACGGCAAGGGCACCACCCCGGACTCTTCCAAGCCCGCCACCCCGAGCAAGTTGCTCGCCACGGGAGACGTGGTGCAGACGGTGAGCGTCGATCTTAGTCTCGAGCGGGGAGCCACCTACGGCTACAACGTCAATGCCAAGAACGCGGTGGATACGGGCACGAGCCCCGATAGCCCGAGATTCACCGTCAAAGGAAACCAGCCTCCGGTGGCCGTAAGTGACACCGTGACGCTGAAGAACACGGAATCCATCCTGATCGACCCGCTGAAGAATGACAGCGACCCGGAGGATGACGTGCCGATAAGGCTCATTTCGGTTTCTGCCGGCAAGCAGGGCACGGCGGTGCTAGAGGGCGACTTGGTGCGTTACACGCCGAATGGCAAGCCGACCGGCCCGGAGGTCCTCACCTACACGGTGTCCGATAGCTATGCGGCGGGACCGAAGACGTCCACCGGCAAAATCACCATCCGCGCCCCCGGCCTCGCTTCGCAGGGCGTACATGCGGTGACGATCACGGATGCGGATGGAAACGTGATGGGCATCCTGCGGCTGACGGGAACGGCGGCGGGGAGCGTGACGGGCAAGCTGCAGTTCTTCGACCAGCAGTACACCGTGGCTGGAACCATCGATGAGAATGGCCGCTTTTTTTACACCATCCCGCGCAGCGAGAACGGGCCGATTCAAGTGAAGGTGGCCTTTGACCAATCCGGCGACACGACGGCTCTGGTGGCGGACATTATGGCCGACGGCAAAAAGTATGCGGGCAATGCGGATGTGGGCGTTTTCAGCAACAGCCGGCTAAAGGAGCTGATAGGGCAGTACAATTTGCAGATGCCGGCGCCGGGCGGCGGGACCGGGACCAATGCCGCGGATCTCCCGGGCGGCATCGGTTTCATGCGTATCTCGATTTCGAACGACGGCATGGTCAATTTCAAGGGCAAGCTGGGCGACGGCACGAAGTTCACTGGCTCCAGCGTGCTCGCGGGCACGGATAGCGCGGCGACGATTCCGTTTTGGATCACACCGGGCGATTCGCGGGTGACGGGCGAAATCAAGTTCAGCGCCGACGCCAAAGCGCAGCTGACGAGCGATGTAAAATGGTTCCGCGCGGAGAACAACGATGCGACCTTTTATCCCAAGGGCTTCTTCGCCGACATCAGCGCCACGGGCGGATTTTACGAGAAGCCCACGGATGGCCGGCGCGCGCTCAGCCCTACGTCGAGCAGCGACAACCAGGTGGTGCTGACGCTGAGCAATGGGAACCTGGCGACGAACGTGGTAAGTGAGTTCGACATCAAAAAGAATGACCGGCTCGATCTCGTTTCCTCCAATGGCAACGGCATCTCGCTGACGATCGATCGCGAGAAAGGGACCTTCAAAGGCAATTTTGAGCATCCCTTCGATGGCTCCAATCGGAAGTTCCAGGGCGTCTTGGTGCAAAGCGACGAAACCGGTCGCGGCGTCTTCACCGGCATCGATCAATCCGGCACGGTGGAATTGAAATTTGGCACCATCCCGCCGCCGACTACCACCCCGGGCACCGGGAATGGAAACGGCAACGGCAATGGGACGGGGAATGGGAATGGCACTGGCAATGGGACCGGAAATGGAACGGGGACCGGAAATGGGACCGGCGACGGTACTGGCTTGGGCGACGGCACCGGCCTCGGCAACGATGGCTCGAATATCGGCGGTGCCCGCACCCAGCGGACGACGACCAAGAAGTAGGGGACGCGCCGCTTTGGCTTGCGGCGGTTCGAGCTCAGGGGGCGCGATCTTGGAATGCGGTGGGATTCGAGTGGAGCGAGAAAGACTGCCGAAGGTCTTTCTCGCTCCACTCGAATCCCACCGCACTCCAAGATCGCACTTCGTTATGGGAGCGCCAGCCGCTACTGCGCGTGGTCGCTGTATCGGTCGCTGTAGGCCGGCTTGGCCGGGCGCGCGGGCGGGGTCTTGGCGAGGCCGTCTTTGATTTCCGTGATAGCGCGCTCGAGCTGCGGGTCGACGCCCTTGGCCAGTTGCGCCGGGTCGTCGACGACTGGGATATCGGGATCCACGCCGTGGCCTTCGATGATCCATTTGCCGTCCTTGTCGTAGATGCCGAAGGTGGGCACGGTCACGCTGCCGCCGTCGATGAGCGGGGGACAGCCGGTCATGCCGATGAGGCCGCCCCAGGTGCGGGTGCCGATGACGGGGCCCAGCTTGTTTTGCTGGAAGAGCCACGGGAAGCAATCGCCGCCCGAGCCGCTCCAGCGGTTCGCCAGCATCACGCGCACCGTCGGGCTGGGCACGAAAGGCGTGGTCCAGTCCGTGCCGTCGCGCACCGCCCAGTAGTTGGTCGGCGGACGCTTGAGCAGCTCGATGAAGCGATCGGGAATCTGCCCGCCGGCATTCCAGCGCTCATCCACCACGATGGCCTCCTTGTGCGCCTGCGCGCGCCATTGGCGGAAAAGCTCCGTCTGGCCGTCGAGGCCGGTGTTCTTCACATACACATAGCCGCAGCGGCCGCCGGTGGCTTCATCCACCCGTTTGCGGTTCGCTTCGATCCACGCGTAGTGGCGGAGCGAGGACTCGGTGCCGAGGGTCTTCACGATGATTTCGCGGGCGCCGTCCATCACCGGGCGGTCATTGACCGAAAGAATCACCGCACGCTCGGCCAGGCCCTGGAAGGCTGCATAGGGTTCCTGCTTGGGATCGAGCGCGTGGCCGTTTACCGCCATCACGTATTCGCCTTCCTTGATCGTGATTCCGGGCTCGCGCAGCGGCGAGCGCACGCCCGTATCCCACGGCGCGACTTGCAGGATGCGCGCGATGCGGAAGGCGCCGTTCTCCAGCTTAAAGTCGCAACCGAGATAGCCCACATTGCGGTTTGGGCCGCCTTCCATGTCGCCACCACTGCGATACGCGTGCGAAGTGTTCAGCTCGCCGAGCAATTCGCCGAGCACGTAGTTCACGTCGGAGCGGGTGAGGCAGCCTTTGAGCATGTCGCCGTAGCGTTCGTGCATCTGCTGCCACGGCACCATGTGGAGGTACGGGTCGTAGAAGAAGTCGCGCTCGATGCGCCAGGCGTCGTCGAAGAGCTGGTGCCACTCGGCCACGGGGTCGACGGTCATTTCCAACGAAACGGGCACCGTTTTGCCGGGGCCGCCGTTTTCCGCCGCGTTGGCGATGGCCCACTGTCCGCCGCGATTCACGAGGATCTTCCGGTTGTCCGCGGAGATCTCATAAGAGTTCACACTCTCGAGTACCGGGCGCTCTGCGCGAGCGTCGATATCCCACATGGAGAGCGGCGACGTGTTGTTGTTGGAACCTTTGCGGGGCGGCCAGCGGAAGAGCACCTTGCCCGGCAGCGCGCTGAGTTGGTCGATGCTGCCGCTGCCCACGGGGAGGACGACGGCGCGGGCCTCAAAGTCATCGAGGTCGATCTTCACTTCGCGGAAATGCGGCGCTTCGGTGGGCTTTTTGTCCTCGCCCTTTTTGTCGTCCGTCTTCACCTCGGGCGCCTTGATCTCCGCGGGTTTGATGGCCGCTTCGGCGGGCCGCTCGCTCTTCTTGGAATCATCGGGCTTCTTCGTCGGGTCGGTCGACTTCGGCAGCTCCTTCTTTTCCTCCTTCTTCGGCTCCTCGCGGCGATACGGCTCCTCGTCGTTCTTCGGCGCGAGCGGTGAGGCCATGTCCTTGCGCAGCGGCACGCAGATGAGGCTGTAGGGATTCACATACGCCCACGTATTGTCGAAGTCGCTGTAGTGCGCCTGGAACATCCGCTTGCTGCGGTAATAGAGGTAGTTGCCCGCGGGATCGAAGACGGGCATGTCGTCATCGTAGTAGGCGCTGGTGACCTGGTGGGGTTTGCCTTCCTTCGTGTCGTAGAGGATCACCGCCTGTTGCTGCCCATCCGTGTCGCCGCCGTACGTGAACCAGCGGCTGTCGCTCGTCCAACTCACCCCGAAGCGCTCCAGGTCGCCCTGGTACATGTACTTTTGGTGGCCGATCTGGACGGTCTGTTTCGTGTCCAGGTTGGTCAGCCAAATCTTCATGTTGTTGTCGATGAAGACGAGCTTGCGCGAGTCGGGCGACCACGTGGGCGTGTAGCGCCAGCCGGGACCGAGATTGGTCACCTGCTCTTCCTTGCCCTTGCCGTCCGCCGGCAGGAGCGTGAGTTCATACTCGCCGCTGCGGTCCGAGAAATACGCGATGTATTTGCCGTCTGGCGACCACGTGGGATAGCGCTCCGCCACGCCCGAGGACTCGGTCAGGTTGCGCGTGATGCCGTTCTCCGCCGGCGTGGAGAAAATGTCGCCGCGCGCTTCAAAGATCACGCGCTTGCCGGTGGGCGAGATGCTCGCGTGGGCGATGTGGTTAGTCACATTTTCCAAGCGCGGGCGCAGCGTGGCCTTGTCGGTCACCACGTTGATCTTCACCTGCCGCATCGCCTCGGAGGCGAGGTCGAGCAAGTAGAGATGGCCGCCGTTTTCAAACACGATCTCCTTCGGCCCGATGCTCGGGTAGCGCACATCGTAGTCGGTGAATTTTGTCACCTGCCGCAGGGATTTATCCGCCGGGTTGTACTGCCAGATGTTCGCGCGCTTGTGGGCGTCGCGGTCGCTCACGAAGTAGAGCTTGCCGTTGGAGGTCCACATCGGCTGCGAGTCGCAGGCCGGGTTGTCCGTCACGTTTTCCGCCGCGCCGGTATCGAGATGAAAGAGCCACACGTCGGGCGCCATACCGCCGCGGTAGCGCTTCCACGAAGCGCGGTCCGTGTCCGTCATCGTGTAGGCGAAAGTTTTGCCGTCCGGCGAGAGTGCGCCGTATTCGCCGTAGGGAATCGGGAGCTGCTCCGCCGGGCCGCCCTGCGCGCTGATTTTGAAAAATTGGCCCACGCGATCGGTGAACGAATTCCGGCGCGAGGCAAAGATGAGCGATTTGCCGTCCGGATACCACGCCACCATGCGGTCGCCGCCGCCGTGGTAGGTCACGCGGCGCGGCTCGCCGCCGGAGACGGGCATCACGTACACGTCCTCGTTGCCTTCGTAGTTGCCGGTGAACGCGATCTCCTCGCCATTGGGCGAAAAGCGCGGCCAGCTCTCCTCGCCGCGCGGCGAGCTGAGACGGATGGCCGTGCCGCCTTCCTTCGGCGCGACCCAGATGTCGCCCGCATAGACAAAGGTGATCTGGGTTTCCGAGACCGAGGGCATCCGCATGAGCCCGGCATCGAGCGGGGAAGCAGCGGCGGCAAAGTGAGCTCCGGTGAGGATGGCGGCGGAAACAGACAGAATGAAGCGGATCTTCATAAACGCGGCAGGAGACACCGCTGGACGGGTCCCGGCAACGGGAAAGTGGATGAATTTCCGGGATGGGAGATTCGGTAGTTTTCCCGGTTGCGGGTGGAAAATTAATCCGTACCGGGCTCATCGAGGAGGCGCTGTGGGAGATTGCGCCTTCCGTGGATGACTCGCACCACGTCGAGCCCGTTCTGATGCACCCGATAGAAGATAAGATGCACTTGAAACGGCTTTCGAACGATAAAGAGCCGAAGGTTGGCGAGTTTCGGATCGCGATAAGCCGTTTGCTTTCCAAGCTGCGGTTAGAGCGATTGCCAAAAGTAATTTCCGGATCGAGGGGCTGAGAACCAATCCGGCTCGAAGGGCGGGCGACCTCTCCGAAAGGCGACCGACTTCTCCGGCCCGAAGGGCCGACGGACCCTAGCCGGGGGCTTCAGCCCCCGGGGCAGGGACGAACGGGAAGGCGCCGCGAAGTCGGCGCCGGGAACCGAGAAATCTCTCCCGGCGCTGCAGACCGTCCACCAAGTTCCAGACCATCACGAAAGCGATGCCCGCAGACCATTTTCAACACCACCCGCACCGCCCTGCGAAAGGTTTCCGGCGCCGACTTCGCGGCGCGTTCCCCCTGCTCCTTATTTCGGGGGCTAAAGCCCCCGGCTAGTGTCCATCGGCCCTTCGGGCCGGAAACGACCTTTTGGCATTCGCTCTAATCGGCCAACAACCGGATCGCTGCCTTCACAGCCCCACCGAACCGTTCGGCCAAGCGGATGCCACCATGCTCGGCATAGTAATCGGCCTGAAGCGCGAGGTCTGCCATCGCCTCCGGCGTTTTGACCACCTTTAAACTCACGCCCCGTATTTTTCCTGAGACCGGTGATAATATCGTCCAAGTCTTCGTCTTTCCAGGGCGTCCGAGGGCTGTCGATGGCCTCCAGGAGACGCCCTTCCACCTCTTCAGAAACAACGGCGGCATAGGACTCCTGACCCCGCCAAGCCGACAAAGCTGCCGCCACCACGGCTTCGGGCGTCGCGAATTCGCCGGCACGTACTTTGGCCTGCACGAACGCATCCACTTCCTCCGGAATCGTAACGGTCATAGACTTAAAATATCCTTAATGGGGCTCGAGGTCACTGGAAGGGGGCGGTGAGATCCCGAGAAAGCTCACCACGCTTACCACAAACCAGTAGATTTATCTTGTAAATACATTGCGTATACTATTGAAGTTTAACCCGCCACCATCCTCCTATTGAACTCTCCCTGCCGAATCCCACGGCTTTCATGCCTCCCTGCTCATTAAACCACCTCCTCCTATGAAGAAACAGCTGCCCCATTTTTCCGCACTGGTGCTGTTCTGGGCCCTGCTCACTCAGGCCGCGGCCTTCGGCGCGGTGCGCTATGTCAAAGCCGGGGCCACCGGCGCCAAGGACGGCACGTCGTGGGCCGATGCCTTTCCCGAATTGGTCTCCGCGATTAATGCCGCCCAGCCCGGGGACGAGATCTGGATCGCGACAGGCATCTACTATCCGGATTTTGATCCGGTGAACCGGGTGCACACGAATAATCGCATGGCGCATTTCGGCATGAAGTCCGACGTCTCACTCTTCGGGGGCTTCGTCGGGACGGAAACCCTTCGTTCTCAGCGGAACTCAGCGGCGAATCGCACCATCCTCAGTGGGGATATCGGGGTGCCTGGCGCGGCGACGGACAACAGCTGCAGCATCATGGCCACCGCCGACTACAATACCCCGGCTTTGAGTGGAGTCATCATCGACGGGCTAATCTTTGCCGGCGGGTACGCGAATGCGGCGGGTGGTGCCGGCAACGGTGTGGCCGGCAGCAACGGCGGCGCGGTGAATATCTACAGCGGCGCCGCCGAATTCCGTCACTGCACTTTCGTCGGAAACTATGGCCTCTATGGCGGCGCCATCCAACTGAACTATGCCAGCGGCACCGGTTTGCGGGTGATCAACTGCACGTTCGCCAGCAACGGTTCGCAATATGCCGGCGGGGCGATCATGTTTGGGTCTTATGTGGGACTGTTCTCCGTGCAGAATTGCACGATGGTGAACAACTACAGCGCTCGGGCCAGCGTCATTGGGGTGAATACCCTCGCCACCACGACCTATACCAACAATCTCATCTACGGGAATCCAGGGGGGTTCGGCCTGGCCAAGGTTGAGGTCGGAGGAACGACCCCGATTTCCAGCAACAATGTCCTCGAGGAAACCCTGAGCCCGGCCGGCACCAACAACCTGGTGGTCACCTCCAGCGGCCTCCTGCACCCGCCCTCGGCTGGGCCTGATGGCCGCTGGGGCACGATGGATGACATCCTGGATGCGCCGCTGGTCACCGGCGCACCCGGGATCGATTTGGGTTCGGCGAATTATCTGCCCGCGGATACGACGGATCTGGACGGCGATGGTGACGTGGCGGAGAGCATCCCCTACGATTCCCTGCACCAACCCCGCGTGCGCGACAATGCGCCCGACGTCGGCGCCTTTGAATTTTTCGATACCGAGACCCTCCCACCCCTCCTCACGTATCCGGCGGCGGGGAGCCGCACACGCAGTCCGGTAGCCGTGGTCTTCACACTGCCGGAACCAGCCAAAGCCGGCACCGTCACGCTGCGCTTTGCCAATGCCGGCAACACCTGCACGCTCACGCTGGCCTCTGTCCACGAGAGCGCCGGGGCACACGGGTTTAATTTTGATCCCGCTAATCCAGTCGCCGCTTCCGACATTCTCTCGGGCCCGTCCATTCCGGATGGAACGTACGACGTCACGCTTTCCTATCAGGACCTGCTCGGGCATCCGGCGGCTTCGGTGGTTTCCACCGGGGTGACCATCGATTCCCAAGCCCCGCTGCTGGTCCTGGATGCGGGCGCGATGGACTACCAGGAGAATGCCACGACGGCGATTTCGCCGGGAGCGCAGGCGGCCGACGCCCTGGAGGATTGGAACGGCGGCATCCTGACCGTGCAGCTCACCACCAACGCCTTTCCGGAAGATTCCGTGGCGATCGGGCCGGATACGGGCCTCACGATTTCCGCCGGTGGGCTCTTCGATGGCGCAACGACCTTCGCCACGGTCAGCCCCGCGAACGGCAAAGTGACCGGCGGCGCCAAGCTGACCGTCACGTTGAACACGAACGCCACGAGTGCCCGGGTGCAACGCCTGGTCCGCGCGCTGGTTTTCTCCAATGCGACGGATAATCCCTCATCCTCTGTCCGGACGACGACGATCACCTTGGCTGACGCCGCGGGAGGCCTGAGCTCGGCGATCCGATTGGTGACGGTGACGCCGGTGAACGATGTGCCCGTGGTCGTGGCGGGTGGGTCCATCACTTTTACGGAAAGCAATAAAGGGGTTTCGACACCCGTGACCGTGGCGGCGGCGCTGACGGTCACAGATCCCGATGCCCTCGCCCTGTTCGGTGCCACCGTGACGATCACCGGCAGCTACACCCCCGGGGTGGATGTCCTGGCCTTGGTGGCTAATCCGGCCACGATGAGCTCCATCACCGGCAGCTTCAACGCCCAACTCGGCGTGCTGACCCTCTCGGCCAACGGAGGGGCTCCAGGGCTCACCCAGTGGCGGGACGCGCTTCGCTCCGTGACCTATAACAATCTCTCCGACACGCCCAATACCACGCCACGGAGCATCATCTTTGTGGTCAGCGATGGAGCCGCCATGTCGCTGCCTGCGACGCGGACGATCAATGTGGTGGCCGTCAACGATACGCCCATCGTCTCGGGGCAAAACCTCACCACGGCGGAAGACACGCCGCTCGCCGTGGCCCTCACCGGCACGGATCCCGATAATGATCCGCTCACCTTCCCAATCGTTGCCCAACCCCTTCACGGGACCCTCACCAGCAGTGGCGGCAATGGTGCGGCACTCACCTACACCCCGGCTGCCAATTTCAAGGGGGCCGACTCTTTCACCTTCCGGGCGAATGATGGGTCGGCCAACTCCGCCACCGCGACGGTGAATATCACCGTCACCGCGGTGAATGACCCGCCCACGGTCGGTCAGTTGCCCAATCTCGATCTCGCGGAGGATGCCGGGACGCAGGTGATCCCGCTCAGCGGCATCGGCTCCGGACCGCCGGATGAAATTGAGAAAGTCACGATCACCGCATCGTCGGACAATCCCGCGCTCATTCCCAATCCCGACGTCTTTTACACGCCATGGGATGTTACCGGCCTGATCAGTTTCACGCCGGTGGCGGATGCCAATGGTACGGCCCACATCACCGTGACGGTGGATGATGGCCAGGCCGTGAATCATCTCACCACGCGCACCTTCACCGTCACGGTCGCGGCGGTGAATGACGCGCCCAGCTTTACCGCGGGCGGCGGCCTCACGGTGACGCAGGATGCCGGGCCGCAGACCTACGCGAATTGGGCGACGAATATTTCCAATGGCCCCGCGAATGAAGCCGGCCAGACGCACCAGTTTGTGGCGATGGTGGACGACCCGCAATTCTTCACCCAGCGGCCCAGTGTGGCGCCGGACGGCACGCTCACGTTTACACCGGCGGCCGATGCCAGCGGCACGACCACCGTGCAGGTCTTCCTGCGTGACGGCGGCGGCACCGCGCGCGGGGGCGTGAACATCAGCGACGTGCAGACCTTCCAGATTACGTTGACTACGTATGCGGAGGAGCTCGGCCTTTACACGGGGCTCGTGCACGCGGCCGATGGCCTGCCGGCGACGCAGGATCGCACCGGCTTGCTGCGCGTCACCATCACGAAGGGCGGGCTCTTTACCGGCTCGCTGCGCGTGGGCACTTTTGGGGTTCCCTTGACGGGCCGTTTTGGCAAGGACGGCGTCGCGCACTTTGGCGTGGCTGGCAGCACCAGCTTCGCCCTGCCGAAGCCGGGGCCGAGCCTCAGTCTCACGCTGCAGCTCGATGTCAGCGGCGGCAGCAGCGCCATCACCGGGGTGCTCTCGGATGGCGCAGCGCCCGCGGCGACGATCCTCGCGGAGCGCGCGTGGGTGGTGCCCGGCGCGAAGACCGTGCCGCCATTGCCGGCAGGCTTGGCCGGGCGGTACACCGTGCTGCTGGGCGTGACGGACGCGACGCGGGATCCGGCAACTTTTCCGGGCGGAAGCGGTTTTGGGATGCTGACGGTCAGCCCCGCCGGCATGGTCACCCTCACGGGCACCCTGCCGGATGGGACGCCGGTCGTCTGCACGAGCCCGCTTTCCAAAAATCTCACGTGGCCACTGTATATTCCGCTGGTCGCAGGCAAAGGTTCGCTGAGCGGGGTGGTCACATTCCGCGACGTCGCCGCCACGAGCGATTGCGATGCGCTCCAAATGGATTGGTTCAAGCCGGCCAATACCCTTCCGGGAGCCTTGTATCCGGCTGGCTGGATGGATGGCCTGCATCCGCAGCTCGTGGGTTCCAAGTTCGTGCTGCCACTCCCCGCAGCCCATCAGTCGGTGCTGCCAGGGCTGAGCAACACGCCCGGTGTGGCCAATGCCACGTTCGCCTTTGAGCTCGGGGGCCTGGCCGATCCGGGTTTTACCCAGGGCGTGAATATCAATGACCGGAACCGGGTGGTGCCGATCCAGTTGGGCCCGCAGCGGATGCAGGCGACGCTGGCGCCCACGGGTCTGTTCACCGGGCGGTTCCTGCACCCGGTGTCGCATCAATCGGTGGTGTTCCGCGGGGCCGTCCTGCAAAAGCAGAGTCTCGGCGCAGGTTACTTTATCGGCTTGGGTGCGGCAGGCGGAGTGACGCTGACGCCGTTGCCGTGAAGCTGTCCAATGGATAGTCGCACTCGCATGGCGGGGCGGTGAAAGTGGGACGGGTTTTTAGCGAGGCACGAGCGCAACCCGTCCGGATGGACTCACGAATCGAAAAGACAGTGCGAAACCTCGCATCGTAGTCCGCGTAAAACTATCACCTCTTCCCTGTCTGCGCAGACGCTCCCGACGGGTTGCGCTCGTGCCTCGCTAAAACCCCGTCCCACTTTCACCGTTCCGCGGTTCGGGGACAAAAGTTCGGTCGATCAGCCCGCGACCTTCCGGTTGCAGCTACATCAACTACAGCAGACTCATCTGCGGCGGCATCTCATCCAGTGCCTTCTGCGCGGCTTTTTTGCCACGGGGCTTGCCATGCTTGGGTGGCGGCGGAGCTTCGGCGAGGGCGGGTTTGCCGTCGGCGTTGAGCTCGTGGTGTTCGAGGTTGCTGAGGATCTCCTTGGCGCGGGCGACGACCTTCGGCGGGAGGCCGGCGAGGCGGGCGACCTGGATGCCATAGCTCTTGTCGGCGCCGCCCTTGATGATTTTGCGCAGGAAGATGACCTGGTCGTTCCACTCGCGGACGGCGACGTTGTAGTTCTTCACGCCGGCGCGGGTGAGCTCCAGCTCGGTGAGCTCGTGGTAGTGCGTGGCGAAGAGCGTGCGGCACTTCGTCTCGTCGTGCAGATACTCGGCCACGCTCCACGCGATGCTGAGGCCGTCGAAGGTGGACGTGCCGCGGCCAATTTCGTCGAGGATGACGAGGCTGCGCGCGGTGGCGTTGTTGCAGATGTTGGCGGTCTCGTTCATCTCCACCATGAATGTGCTCTGGCCGCGCGAGAGATCGTCGCTGGCGCCGACGCGAGTGAAGATGCGGTCAGCGAGGCCGATCTCCGCGCTGCGGGCGGGAAGCCAGGAGCCGATCTGCGCCATGAGCGTGAGCAGCGCCACTTGGCGGATATAGGTGCTTTTACCGGCCATGTTCGGACCGGTGAGGATGAGGAGACGGTTCGCCGTGTCGTCGAGCAGCACGTCGTTGGCGACGAATTTTTCCTCCACCAGCGCCTGGTCGAGCACGGGATGGCGGCCATCCTCCACGCGGAGGCGGAGATCATCGGCGAGGAGAGGGCGGCAGTAGCCAAAGATGCGCGCCGTCTCGGCGAGGCCGCAGAGGACGTCGAGCGTGGCGATGGCCGCGGCGGTCTGCTGCAGGGCGGAAAGCTCGCGCAGCACTTCGTCGCGGAGCTGCAGGAACAACTCGAATTCCAGCGCCTGGGATCGTTCGTCCGCGCCAAGAATCTTGTTCTCCACTTCTTTCAGCTCGGGCGTGATGTACCGTTCGCCATTGGCGATCGTCTGCTTGCGGATCCACGTCGCGGGCACCGAACCGAGGTTCGATTTCGTGACTTCGATGAAGTAGCCGAAGACGGAGGTGTAGCGAATCTTGAGCGACTTGATGCCCGTCTCCTCGATGGCGTGCTGCTGGAGCTGTGCGATCCAGTCCTTGCCCGCACGCGAGCCGTGGCGCAGTTCGTCGAGTGGGGCGTGGTAGCCATCGCGAAACATGCCGCCTTCCTTGGTCGTCGCGGGCGGTTCATCGACCAGCGCCTGGCTCAGCAACTCCACCAGATGCGGCAGCGCGTGGAGTTGCGGCAGCAGGATGGCGGCGAGGCTGTTGGAGGATGGGGGAATGACGAATGACGAATTCCGAATGTCGAATGCCTCCGGGGCGGGCGGCTCGGGTGGCTCGGGTGGCTCGGGGGAGAAGAAGGAGAGGGTTTCTTCGACCGGGTCGGTCGGGGTGGCGGGGAGTTCGGGAACGGCAGGTTCGATCGGGGCCGGCGCGGCGGGCTCATCACCGGGCAGGGAGGGGAGTGAGGCGATGCCAGGGAGGCCGGCGCCTTCTTTGCGGAGGAGCGCGGTGAGGTCGTTCTTGAGCTGGGGGATTTGCTCCAGCGAAGTGCGGAGGACTTGGAGGTCGCGGGCGTTACCGCCGGTCTGCGTGAGGCGGCCCACGGTGCGCTCGAGGTCGCGGATGCTCTTCAGCGTTTCGCGGAGGCCGCCGAGGGTGAAGGGCTCCGCGAGCAGGTCGCCGATGAGCTGCTGGCGCTCGCGCAGCGTGGCGAGGTCGCAGAGCGGATGCAGGATCCAGTCCCGCAGTTTGCGCGCGCCCATGGGCGTCTGCGTGCGGTCGAGGCAGCCAAGGAGCGAGGTGTCACGCCCGCCGCCGCGGCTCTGCACCAGCTCCAGGTTCGCCTGCGTCGCCGCATCGATGACCATGAACTGGCTGTGGCGATACACCGTGAGCCGCGAGACATGGCTCAGCGAGCGCCGCATTTCCTTGAGATAATGCAGAATGGCCCCGGCGGCCGCGACCGCCGCGGGCATCTCGGAGCAACCGAACCCATCGAGCGACTGCACTTTGAAATGCTCGCGCAGGATGAAATAGGCCTGATCGGCGAGAAAGGTGTAGCCATCGCGCGGTTGCACGCGGGCGAGGTCGCGATAGCGCGTCGCGTGTTCCTCGGCGGCGATTACTTCCACGGGTTGCACGCGCGCGAGTTCATCGGCCAGCGCCTGGTCGTCCGCCAACTCGGTGAGCCGGAAATCGCCGGTGGTGAGATCGAGAAAGGCAAAGCCGTGTCCGCTCTTGGCGCCGGGCTGGATGGCGGCGAGGAAGTTGTTTCGCTTCGCATCGAGCATGTGGAGGTCGGCCACCGTGCCCGGCGAGACGATGTGTGAGACCTCGCGCTGGACGATTTGCCCCGCCTTGGCCTCGCCGACTTGATCACACACGGCGATGCGCTTGCCCGCCTTGAGCAGGCGGCGCATGTAGCCTTCCTGGGCGTGGTGCGGGATGCCGCACATCGGCATGCCGTTGCGCTTGGTCAGCGCGATATTGAGGATGCCGGCTGCTACTTTCGCGTCGTCGCCAAACATCTCGTAGAAGTCACCCAGGCGAAACAACAGGATGGTATCCGGCGGCAAGGTGCGCCGGATGCCGTGGTACTGTTGCATCATCGGGGTGAGCGTTTCGGACATGAAAACGGGGAGGGTAATGGACGTCATCGCGACGGACAAGTCAGCGCCGCAGAATTTGTGCGGCACCTCTGTTTCCACAGGTCTGAGCGAAGTCCCTTGGAGGCGGGCACCCGAACGGGGGCGCCGCGGCCGGGAGCGCCGACGTCCTCAGTCGGCTTCTTAAAGCGCGAAGCGCCAAGAACAAGGCAGTACCATTTCAGCACGCAAGATGCCGCCCCGCTCGCGCTGTCCATCTTATCCGCTTCCATCCGCTTTATCCGCAGCCCTTTTTGACCGCGGATATCGCGGATTGGCGCGGATAGGATAAATTCGAATTCCTCAGACTATTCGGCGTCGAGATGCCACGCAGTTGGCTTGGCGCTTCGCGCTCAAAGAAGCCGACTGAGGACGTCGGCGCTCCCGGCACCGGCGCTCCGGCTCGGAGAGGCGCCGCCGAAAACTCTGCTTGTGGTTACGGCTGAGGGCGTGCTGCGTGCGTTTACAACTGCGCGTAGATGAGGCCCAGGGTCAGCGTGCAGTAGGTCGTGACGAGGTTCGGGTTCGTCTCTTTCCAACGGGGGGCTTCGTTGACCCAGGATCCGTCTGGCTTCTGCCGCTTCATGAGCTCGAGGGCGACTTCCTTGCGCCAGTCGACTTTCTTGCCGTTGACCTCGATCTCGGTGACGCCGGCGGCGGTGAGACCTTTGGCCATGAGGTGGATGTAGTAGTAATAGCCGCTCTGCTCCAGGCCGGGGTTCTCGGTGGTGCTGTAGTTTTTCTTCAGCCACTCAAGAGCGGCGACGACGCGCTGATCGTCCTTGTTCAGGTCGGCGTAAATGAAGCTGAGGAGGCCGGCGTAGCTCATGGAACCGTAGCTGCGCAGGGCCTTGCTGCCGCCGGGGAGTTCCTGTTCACCGGCATTGCTGACGCCGGGATAGTAGATGAAGCCGCCTTTGTTCGCCGGGTCGCCGCTGGCCCACTTTTCCGGGTTAGTCGCGGGCAGATTCTGGCAGCGCGAGACAAACTCGATGGCGGCCTTCCAGTCGAGGTCCTTGGCCTTCGGGTTGTCGGCCACGAGGTTTTGCGTGGAGCGCAGGGCCTCGAGGGCGATGATGGTGTTGTCGAGATCGGGATGGCCGCGCTTGGCGCTGGTGCCCACGGAGCCGTAACCCATGCCGCCATTGGTCTCGGGCTTGGCCATGCCGCTGGCCTGCTGGCCAACGACGTAGCCGCGCGCGTTGAGCAGGGTGTTTTTGTCAATGCCCGGCGCGCCGGCGAGGGCCACGAGGCAGACGCTGGTGTTGTAGTTCGCAAGGCCGCTGTCCTTGTTGTAGATGCCGCCATCAGGTTGCACGAAGCCGAGGAGGTATTTGTAGCTCTTGGGCAGGAACGCCGCGTTGGCGTAGTGCTGCGTGGGATCGCGGTGGAAAGCGACCACGGTGAGCGCGCTCAGCGCCGGGTGCGTGACATCGGGTCCAAAACTGCCGTCCGCATTCTGCTGCTTCTCGAGATACGCGTAGCCGCGCGACATCACGTCGCGGATTTCATTGCGGATGGAGAGATTTTTCTCGTCCTTGGGGAGCGGCTCGCCGTCGGCGGCGCGGAGACCGGTGAGGGCGGAGCAGGCGAACGTGAGGGCGAGGAGAAAGTGACGGCGGTTCATCGAGTTATTTGGCGGGCTGTTTCTTGGTGTCTTTTGGAGAGTTTCTCGGGGCGGGCTTTTCCTTTTCGTCGGCCGGTTTGTCGGCTTTGTCCGCGGCGGGCGCGTCCTTGGCGTCTTTCGCCGCTTCGCCCGCTTGGTTCAGCTTGATGGTGAAGGTGACCGGCGTGTCCTTCGCCGGGATGGACGCGGTGTTCACGAACCACTGGTGGTCATCATTCGAGCCTTTGCGCGGGTTGTTGATCAGCGCGCTCGGGTAGGTGACGACGGAGATGAAGACGCCCTCGGTCTGGGCGAGGAAGTGGTTTTCGAAAAAGAGGCTGCCGTTGTAGAGCCAGGGACCTTCATCGGCGGCGATGTTTTTGGCGGGCTTCTTCGCCACGGCCACGCGGCGGACCATCCAGGTCTCGGCGGGCGCGGTCTTCTCGGCGCCGGCGGGGTCTTTCCAGGTGACGGTCATCGAAATGCTGTCGCCGGTGATCTTCGGCGCCTTGGCGAGGTACTCGGCATCGATGCGCGCGGGGCCTTTTTGCGCGGTGTCCTTGTCGGGCACCATGCCCTTGGCGCCGAGGAGCGTCATGGCCATGTGGACTTCCTGCGGCTGCACATCGCTCACGAGCACGCTCTCGTGGACCGAGCCTTCGGGGCGGACCATGTAGTATTCCACGAGGCCATCGACCATGTTGACCTTGGCGGGAAAGGTGACCGTGCGCTTGTTCTGGTCGAGCTTCACGTCGCCGATCTCGTAGAGACCGGGGCCGGTGTTTTTGGGCGCCTTGAAGTCCGCCTGCGGCTCCGCGAGGGAGGAGACGGTGAGAATCAGCAGAGCAGAGAGGATACGCATGGGCTGATGATGGCGCTTTTGGATGCGGGCGTCTAGCGGATGGTGTGCCACACGGCGGGCGGACGGGGCGTGCTGAAGGAGGAAGTTTTCGGATGGGTTGAGCGCGGATGGAAAATGACCATGGGCGCAAGTGATGAGGGATGGAAAATGATCGGAGTTGCTAATTGCTGATCGCTGATTGGGCCCGTCTTCCGGACAAGGGAGAAAAAGGGGAAACAAGGGAGGTGTAGGGGAAAAGCGAACGCTCGCTGGGGAGGTAATGGGAAAGCCTGCGGTGGCGGTGCTGACTGCCTGGCGACTCTCAGTGATTGCAAGATCTCACGCTGGCGGTGCCATCACCGCTTTCCGCTTTCAAACTGGGATACCAAGCCGCTTCCCGTTGGGCCGCCAGTGCCCATGCCACTCCCGGCAGCCATTCATCCGTCTGGCACATCCGCTCCCGCAGTTCCCGAAGCTCCGTCTCAAGACGCTGTCCATAGGCTTGTAGTTCAAGCTCATCCGCCATCAGAGCCGCGCGTTCTGCATGCAACCGTTCCCGTTCATCGAAATGATTCTGCATCAACGATCGTATCGCCCCTCGCTCTCCCCAAGGCCCCGTTTAGTTTCACTGGTCCCCCTCCAAGCGCGGAGATCGCGACTTTCTAATCCGGGCTGCTGCGAAGAATGCGTCCCGTGGAGGCGTCCCTGAATTGGGGAATGGATATGGTGCGGATGAGAAGGGAGAACCATCCGTCTATGCAAATAAAGCGCGGCTTCCGGGAGCGCTGACGAGAGAGGTCAACGTTTCCAGAAGCCGCTCTTCCCAATTTAAAATCCGGTCGCTCCTAGTGGGTCCGCAGGGGCTTGCGCTTGAGGACGGGCGCGGGGTCGTGACGGTGCTGGTAGAGATAGACGGCGGCGGCGAAGAACGGGATGACGAGGATGAAGAACATCCAACGAGCCCGTTCATCGGTGGTGAGGCGAGTGTTGTTCGCGCAGGAGTAAATGCCATAGGCCCAGACGGCTGGGAAGATGGCGAGGGCCACGCAAACCATAACGGCAATGACGAAGTACATGAGAGTTAGTGTTTTTGGTGGGTGGGGCGCCCTTGGAGGGGAGCACCATCCATAAGAGTATCGGCGGGAGGGAGAGGGGTGGATGCCGTGGCGCGGGAATGACGATGACGAATGGGCGGACGCGAGCCTATCTGTCCTCTGTGACCTATCCGTCCTATAAAGAAGCGCGTGAAGGTAGGGGACGATTTGACGATGCAAGGAAGGGTGGTAGCATAGCCGGCATGCATGCGCCGATGACCACCCGGGGGGAAGTGACTCGTTTTCATTGGGTTATGTTGCTCGCTTTAGCGGAAGGCATGGCGTTTTCCCCGCTAGCGCGAGCCGTGGCGGCCCAGACAAACTATGACTCGGGCGATCCGACGGCGGAGGAGCAGTATATTTTGGAAGTGGTGAATCGGGCGCGGATGAACCCCGCAGGGGAGGGCGCGCGGCTGCACATCAATATCAATGAGGGGCTGACCAAAGGGACATCGGCGGTGGTGCGTCCGCCGCTGGCGATGAACAAGACCCTGCTCACGGTGGCGCGGGCGCACAGCGATGACATGTTTAACCGGAATTACTTCGCGCACACCACGCCGGAGGGGCAGGACCCGTTCGACCGCATGGATGCCGCGGGCTACAATGGCGCGGCGGAGGGCGAGAACATTGCGCTCTCCTCTCAAAGCGGTAACGTGGCGCCTCTCGGGCGGACGCTGGAGGATAACCTCATGGTGGATGCGGGCATCGCGGGGCGTGGGCACCGGGTGAACTTGTTGGACATCCGGGGGCCGGGGCTGCCGCCACTTTACCGGGAAATCGGGGTGGGGCTGACGTCCGGGATGGCAGGGCAAAGCGCGAAGACGTTGCTGACGCAGGATTTTGGCGACAACAACGCGGGACCATTTGTGCTGGGGGTGGTGTACAATGATGCGAACCACAATGGCTTTTACGATGTGGGTGAAGGGCTGTCGGGCGTGACGGTGACGCCGAACGCGGGGAGCTTCTCCGCAGTGACGGGGACGGCGGGCGGCTTTGCGTTTCCGGTGAGCGGGAGTGGGATGCTGACGGTGACAGCCTCCGGCGGAGGCTTGGGCGCGCCGATGCAGAGTGTGATCTCGGTGAGCGGGCAGAATGTGAAAATCGATTTCACGTCGGACGGGCCGATCACCTACACGCCGGCGGTGGAGGTAGTGGCGGCGTTGAAAGGGCAGGTGCCGGGGCAGGCGAGCGGGACGACGTTTGCGGCGCTGGGCGCGGCGGAGGCCGGGCCGTTTGCGGGGACTTATTTGGTGGGCAAGGTGAAGACGCCGGCGATTTTTTCGCAGGGCGGGGTGCTGCGCGTGAAGGTGGGGGATGAGGCGCCGGGGTTGACGAACAGCAAGATCCTCAAGCTGGGCGCGCCGGGGGGTGATGTGGTGCGCGCGACGCTGCAGATCAACACCGCCGCGGGCGTGACGGCGAAGGACAATGAAGTGCTGATTGGCGGGCTGACGAGCGGCACGCTCACGGTCGTGGCGCGGAAGGGTCAGGCGGTGACGGTGCCGGGAGGGCTGACGGGCGTGACAATCAAAACGATTTTGAATTTTGACGGCGCGGGGCCGGACTATTTTTTCCTCGCGCTGCTGCAGGGATCGGGCGTGACGCCGAAGAACGACAGCGCGCTGTGTGTGGCGCCGGGCGATGGCTCGGTGCGGGTGGTGATGCGCGAGCAGCAATCCTTCGGTGGGACGCCGCGGTTTGTGAGCGTGATTGGTTCGCTCGTGGCGCTGCCCGGCACGCTGGGCGAAGGGCGCTGGCGCGCGACGGCGCAGGCGTTTGGCGTGCGGGTGACCTTTCTCGATAAAGGGCAGCAGTACTTCACGGTGCCGGCGACAGCGACGAGCTCGGCGGATTGGATTTCGTGGAATGCGACGAACGATCCGTTCCAGGGTGGGCTCATCAAGACGCTGGGATTTCCGGGGTTTGGCGCGACAGGGGTTTCGGGTGTGGTAACGCTGAAATCGGGAACCTCGAAGATCCTGCCCACGGAGGATACGCTGGTGATCCGGAGCGATAGCGGGGGCACGACGGTGCTGGCGACGGAAGGCGACCCAGCGCCAGATGCGGCGGGCGTGGATATCCCGGGCGCGACGTTCAAGGCGTTTGGGAATCCGGTATGCGGCGCGGCTGGGAGCACCGCGCTGACCGCGACGCTCGCGGGGGTGAAGGGGAATACGGGCATCTGGTACGCGGCGGATGGCGTGCATTTGCGCCAGCTGGCGCGCGCGGGCGAGCCGGCGCCGGGCGGCGGGAAGTGGACGAAGTTTACGCAGCTCGCGCTGTCCGACGAAGCAGGCGGGACGCCGTATTTCACGGGCACGCTGGCGGTGGACAAAACGCTGGGGATTTCCGCGGGGAACAACTCGGGGCTGTGGGCGATCGATGCGAAGGGCAAGCTGGTGTGCCTGCTGAAAACGGGTGTGGGCATCGATACCGATGGCAGTGGAACGCCGCGCACGCTGACGAGTTTTACCACGCTGACGCCGGGAGCTGATTCGCTGGGCAGCGCGCATGGGTATGACGCCGCGGGGACGATCGCCGTGCGCGCGACGTTTCAGGATAAGACGGTGGCGGTGATGCGGTTGGCGGTGCCGTGAGAGCAGGAGGCAGGGGTTAGAAATCAGCCACACATAGGACCCATGAGACCTATAGTTCCTATAGGACCTATGTGGCTGACCCCTGACCCCTAGGCCCGCGGACGCGACAAGAGCACGGCAAACCACGCGAGGCAGAGCATTGCGGCGGCGGTGAAGACGGAGACGAGGAGGTTGCCGGCGAAGGGGGCGGGCTGGCGGAAGGCGTCGAGGATGCGCCAGCTGGCGGCCTGGGCGACGAGGCAGAAAAAAGCGAGGATGCCGAAGGTGATGACGGTGGCGCGCGGGGTGCGGCGGAAGCTGGCGACGAGGAGCCACAGGAAGGCGGCGCAGAGTCCGCCGCCGATTTGGAGCAGGCTTTCGAGTGCGTGCATGGCGTGTGCGGAAATGAATTGGACGACCGGACGTAGGAAACGTTCGGCGCTTTTACGTCCGGCGCAAGGGGAAGTGGATCAGCGGCCGCCGATGAAGGCGCGGGCGGGGATAAAGAGCGCGTGGCCCTCGGGCTCGGTGAAGGTGAGGCCGGCGGCGGTCCAGCTCACGGTGGAGCGGGAGATGTAGGCGTCGGGGTGGTCCTCGTTTTCGTATCCGAAATGGAAATGGAAGGGGGTGTAGTGGCCGTAGGCGGGGGCGTCGGCGCCACGGCCGATGAAGAGTTCGTAGCGGTGTTCCCGCGCGGTGAGATCCAGGCCCTGATCCAGGACGGAAAGCGTATAAAGATCGTAGCCTTGGTAATTGACGGAGCCCGGCTGGGACCAGTGGGCGACAACACGACCGGCGTTGAACAGGGACTGGAGAATGAGGAACAGCGCACCCGCGATGGCGCCGAAGGCGAAGAAGAAAAATCGGCGGCGGGGTGGGGCGGGGACGGGTGCGAGTGGTTGGTGGGGCGCGTTGGGATCGGTCATGGAGCAAGGTGGAGTAACCGGCGGGCGAAGGGATGGTCGCGGAGTGAGGAGCCAGCCGAAGCGAAAAAAGGATAGGCGAGACCAACCGAACATTCCCGCCCCGATGGATGCTGCGCATTTTGTTTTAGAACCCAGGCTTGCGCCCTGGGCTGGTATGAATCGGGCCGTTGGCCCTCGAAAGCCGCGCGCGAAAGGCGAAGAAAATTTGTGCACGGAGCGCCACGGCTTGAAAAGCCGTTCCACTTTTTGGGACCTGGCGATTTCAGGATCCTGGTGGTTCCGGTTGTTCGAAGCGGAGGGTGCCTTTGGGGATGCGGTCGTTGGGAAGTTCCTGGAGTTCGAGAAAGGTGAAGGGGTTTGGGGGAGGTGGAAAATTGCCCGGGAGAAGGCGGAGGTAAACGGAGTCGGCGTCGTTGCCGGAGAAGACGGTGACGGAGAGATGGGCGGAGGGAAATTGGACGACGGAGATCACGCCAGGGTAGCCTTCGATGTCGTGGTAGCGGTACGTCTTGCGCGGGTAGGAGCCGCGCAGGTGGTCGAGGCGCTCGCAGGCGGCGTAGTAGAGGTCGGCGATGCCGGCGGAGGAGATGTTGTCGGTAAAGGTATCGGCGCCGAAGAGGTGCTCCGACTTTGCGGGGAAGGATGGGGTGCCGGCGGCGTCGACGGACAGGCGATGGAGGTCGAGGCGGAAGGTGAGCGGCGTCCAATAAATCGCGGCGATGATTCCGAGGAGGGCGAAGACGGGAAACAGCCATGGGAGCCAGCGGCGGAGGCGTTTCATGGTGAACGGCGGGATGATCGAGTGGAAGATCGATGATCGGGAACAGAATGGTTTGTGGGGCCTATAGGTCTCATGGGAGCTTTCGGGCGGCGTTCGGGGCTTTGCGGGAGGCGGGTATCTGCTATAGTGGCGGGCTCATGTCTCATCCGGTTGCTGAATTTGATGCGTTGCTGGCCGCACCCCGGCCGGTGCTGGCGCTGGCGCCGATGCAGGATGTGACGGATCTGCCGTTTTGGCGGCTCATGACCCAGTACGGCGGGGCGGATGTGTATTATACGGAGTACTTCCGGGTGCATGTGGATTCGCGGCTGGAAAAGCCGATCCTGCGGTCGGTGACGGAGAATCCGACAGGGCGTCCGGTGGTGGCGCAGATGATTGGGAACGACATTCCGGCGCTGGTGCGGACGGCGCGGGAGCTGCAGCAGCATCCGATTGCGGCGGTGGATCTGAATTTGGGATGCCCGGCACCGGTGGTCTACCGGAAATGCGCGGGAGGCGGGCTGCTGCGGGAGCCGGCGCGGGTGGACGCAATCCTGGGGGCGTTGCGCGATGCCGTGAAGACGCGGTTCACAGTGAAGACGCGGCTGGGGTTCAACGACCCGGCGGTGTTTGAGGAATTCCTGCCGATTTTTGCGAAGCACCACATCGACTTGCTGACGGTGCACGGGCGCACGGTGGCGGGCGGGTATACGAGCGAGGTGGACTACGACGCGATCGGGCGGGCGGTGCAGGCGATGCAGTGTCCGGTGCTGGCGAATGGAAACATCGACTCGGCGCCGAAAGCGGCGGCGGTGGTGGCGCAGACCGGCGTGCGCGGGGTGATGCTGGGGCGCGGGGCGATCCGGAATCCGTGGATCTTTGAGCAGATCCGGGCGCATGGGGAAGGGCGCGAAGTGCGGCATCCGCAGGGGCGGGAGGTGCTGGAGTACATCGTGGCGCTCTACGAGGCCGTGTGCTCGCCGGAGGTGCCGGAGGGGTCGCAGGTGCAAAAGATGAAGAAGTATCTGAACTTCATCGCGCTCGGCGCAGAGACGACGGGGAAGTTTTTGCACGACATTCGGCGCGTGGCGACGCGGGCGGATTTCATGGCGGTGTGCACGGAGCATCTGGACCATGCGGAGCCGCTGGAGTTGGCGGTGGGGTAGAGGGGGCAAAAGTATTCAGTGTTCAGTATTCAGTGGTTGCTGGGTGAGGCGAATGACGAATGACGAATGACGAATTGCTGATTGCTGATTGCTGATTTCGGAGGCGCATGCGGCGTTTCTTTCGCAGGTGGGTGAAATTTGAAGATGAACGTTCGAGCCGATACCGCGACCACTGGATACTGCACACTGAACACTGAATACTTTTCTTCCCCGCTGCCTCCATGGACTTGCGATCCCCGCAGAGCGCTTTCTACACTCGCATATCGATGAAGACACCTGAAGAGCGCAAGGCGATGCTGCGGCAGCAATTGGCGGCGAAGGTGCAGTGGGGGGCGCGCGAGGAAGAGGTGGCGGAGTGGCTGAAGGAAAAATTTGGGATCGAGGGGGAAGAGGCGGAAGCACTGATGGCGGAGGCGTTGCGGACGCGGCGGAATTCGGCGCGGGAGCGGGCGCTGTTTAAGATTATGCTGTCGGTGATCGGGCTGACGTTTGTGGTGTTGTTCGTGGTGCGGTTTATGTGGGGCTACGATTTGGGCGGGCAGTTTGCGGTGAAGACGGAATTTCTGACGCCGGTGGCGGTGGCAGCGGCGTGGTTTAGTATCACGGCGCTCGTGAAAGGGGTGCGGGAGTGGTGCGGGAAGGGGAAGGAGAAGTAGAGGGCATTCCTCATGGAACGCTGGTAAGGAGTGGCTCCGCTCGCAGGCTGGCTCCGCGGGCTCCCGCCCGCAGCTACTGATCAGAGTTCGGAACGTAACGCGCACTGGACACGGGGTGGGGCGGAGCGGCAGGTTGCGGGGGACACCATGAAACGTATTCTTTCGGGAATTAAGCCGACCGGGGCGCCGCATCTGGGCAATTACTTTGGCATGATGAAGCCGGCCATCGAGCTGCAGACGCAGGGGGAGGCGTTTTATTTCATCGCGGATTACCATGCGCTGACGACGGTGCGGGATGCGAACGATATGCGGCGGAACACGATTGGGGTGGCGCTGGACTTTCTGGCGTGCGGTCTGGACCCGGAGCGGGCGGTGATTTTTCGCCAGAGCGATGTGCCGGAGCATACGGAGCTGGCGTGGATTTTGACGTGTGTGACGCCGATGCCGATGATTGAGAACTGCCACGCGTACAAGGATCAACTGGCGAAAGGGAAGACGCCCGATGTGGGTATCTTTGCGTACCCGCTGCTGATGGCGGCGGACATCCTGCTGTACGATTCGAACGTGGTGCCGGTGGGCAAGGATCAGAAGCAGCACGTGGAGGTGACGCGCGATATCGCGGGGCTCATGAACCGCACCTTTGGCGGGAAGGAGCAAAATCTCTTCGTGATTCCGGAGCCCAGCATCCGGCCCGAGGTGGCGACGATTGTGGGGCTGGATGGGCAGAAGATGAGCAAGAGCTACAACAACACGGTGCCGCTCTTTGAGGACGAGAAGCCGATGCGGAAGAAGATCATGGGCATCGTGACGGACTCGACGCCGGTGGAGGCGCCGAAGGATCCGACGAACTCGAGCATCGTGGCGCTCTACCGGCTCTTTGCGAGCGAGGCGGACGTGGCGAAGCTGGAGGCAGATTTCCGCGCGGGTGGGTTTGGTTATGGGGATTTCAAGAAGCGGCTCTTTGAGGGGCTGTGGGAGTACTTCCGTCCGTTCCGCGAAAAGCGGGCGGCGCTGGCGGCGGACCCAGGATACGTGGAAGGTGTGCTGAAGAAGGGCGCGGAGAAGGCGCGCGCCGTCGCCACGGGGACGATGGACCGGGTGCGGAAAGCCACGGGGCTGCGGTAGTAAATCCGCGGGATGGTCCGGGGAGCGCCGTCGTCCCAACGGCTTCGACTCAGCGCGCGAAGCGCCGAGCATGGCGCCTTGCCATTTCAGCGCCGGAGAAACCGGAAATTTTGGACATCGATCATCCGCGCAATCCGCGGTCTTCTTTAACCGCGGATTACGCGGAGGGATGGAATGCAAAGGGCCTCGGAGCTTGGCCGCTGAGATTATTCAGCTGGGCGCCTCGCGCTCTCATTAATGCCGCCGGGACGACGGCGCTCCCAGGACCGCCCCGCGGCGTTGCTGCGACAAAGACGTCCCCGGCGTCGTTCCTGCTTCTCCCCGGCAATGCACGAAACGGATCCTGCCGCTGGTTATCCCCAGCGATTCCCAAAAACCCAAGCGGTGGGGTTAAAATTGATTGCGCGCCACAAGATGTTTGGACAAAACCCCCGCCGCGATCTATCCACCCGCCGCCCATGAAATTCAGTGTCGCCAAAGACAAACTCCTTGAAGGCCTGCAAACGGTGCAAAACGTCGTCGGCTCACGCACGACGCTGCCGATTCTTTCCAACGTGCTCATCCGCGCGGAGGAAGGCGTCCTGCGCCTGACCACGAACGATCTCGATGTGGGCATCTCCTGCGAAGTGCCGGCCCAGGTGGAGCGCGGTGGCGGCACCACGCTGCCGGTGCGGCGGCTTTCGGGCATCGTGAAAGAATTGCCGGCGGCCGACGTGATGGTGGAAGTGGACGGCAAAAACGTGGCGACGATTCGCTGCGGGCAGACGCTTTTTAAGATGAATGGGCTGGCGGAGGAGGAATTCCCCGCGCTGCCGCGTCTGGCGGATGCGAAGGTTTTCACCCTGAAGCAAAAGGAACTGAAGGACGGCCTGCGCAAGACGAGCTACGCGATCTCCACGGACGAGACGCGCTACGTGCTCAACGGCATTCTCTTCGCCTTCAAGGAAAACAAGCTGACGATGGTGGCGACGGATGGCCGCCGGCTCGCGCTGGTGGACATCGAGAACATCGAGTTTCCGCGCAGCCAGGAGGTGGACATCATCATTCCCGCCAAGTGCATCGGAGAGCTGCAGCGCCTCGTAAGCGACGAGGGTGAGCTGAAGATGACGGTGGGCGAGAACCAGGTGTCGTTCGAAGTGAACGGCAAGCTGCTCGTCTCCAAACTCATCGAAGGCAACTATCCGAACTACCGCCAGGTGATCCCAGCGGAGCCGAAGGAGCGCGTGACGATCGAGCGCGGACTGCTGTTTGACGCGGTGCGCCGCGTGTCGCTGCTCTCGAGCGACAAGAGCAATTCCATCAAGCTGAACTTCGGGAAGAATAACCTGGAGATCACCGCGAACACGCCGGAGATCGGTGAGGCGCATGAAGACATGGCGGTGAACTACAAGGGCAAGGAGATGTCGATCGCCTTCAACCCGCAGTTCCTGCAGGACCCGCTGCGCAATCTCATCGAAGAGGAAGTGCACTTTGAGCTTATCGACGAGATGAGCCCGGGCGTGCTGAAGGTGGGTTCGCCGTTCCTCTACGTGTTGATGCCGATGCGGATTTCGTAGTCTCCGAGGGCGGTGACTCTCGGTGACTCTCGGTGGCCCGAAGCTCCAGCTCCGGGCATCGTACCTTTAACGCCAGCGCGGAGGCGGATATTTCGCGCTGCGGGACGGTGAAGGTGGGACCGGTTTCCAACCGGTCGCGGGCGGAAACTCCGGTGCGGAGCCCCTCCATGGCTTTGTTGTTAGGCGTGAATAGATCGGGGCTGGGGGGCGTCGATGGGAAAGAACCACCACCACGCCTATGCAACGCGCCCTCCTTTGCTGCTGCCTGCTCCCCTTCACGTTGATCCCTGCTTCCGCGGCGCCGCCGGAGCGGGTCACGGCGGCGGATATCCATCCGGAGCGGGAGTTGTTGATCACTGATCCGGTCGTGGTGGATTCGCCGCTCGCGCAGTATCCGGGTCAGTGGTCGTTTGGCACACTGATGGAGGAGCTCTTTGGTGAGGACGGGGCGCCGGAGGCGGTGCTGCGCTGGCTGCTGTGCTATGAATTCGACTCGAAGGTGGGCCGCATTCCGCTGCTGGGCGAGGAGGTGGATGCGCAGGGGTTGCCGCTTGCCAAGTGGGTGCAATGGGTGGCGCCAGCCTTGGACAACACTGAGAGCGCGCAAAATAGTCGAGGGGACCGGGAATGGCCGAGCGACATCCCCCGGCGGGCGCAGATGCGCCAGTTCATCGAGGCGTGGCAGGCGCGGGACGGCTATGATCCGTGCTACGGGCCCTGGCGGCCGAATATGGCGAATGCGCCGTTTCGGCTGCTGGCGATCGTGAACCGGATGGACCTCGGCGCGGCGTCGCTGGTGGATGCCCAAAACGAAGCGCACTCCCAGCGCGAACGGACGGCGGCGCGTGCGCAAAAGGCGGTGGAGGCAAAGCTCGCCAAGGACCATATGAGCATCGTGGTGGAGCCGGAACCGGAGCCCGCCGTGCCGATGCCCAGCGGCTATGGCGGCGGACGCTTCATCCTGCCGCAGGTGGCCAAGGCGAAGAAGAAAGAGACACCCACGGATTTCGGCGAAGGGCGGCTCGTCTTTGGCGCGGTCGACGGTGAGGGAAAGCCGCTGGAGGGCGGATGGACGGTGATTCTGGAATACAAGCTGGAGCCGGTGCATCGCGCGGTGCCGAGGCAGGGGGAGCGGGTGGTGTCGGCGGAAAACTGGGCCGCCGCGTGGCATTGGCTGGGCACGATGCCGGTGTCCGATCCGCAGTATGTGGCGTCGCTCGCGCGGCTAACGAAGGTGTTCACGCATCGACCGAGGAATGAGAAAGGGGAAATTTCCCTCAGTACCCGGCCGTCGCTCGGGCAACTGCGGAGCAGCGAAGGAGTGTTTGGGTCGGGCCGGGAGTTTCGGCAGTTTGATTATCGAAACGGCGCGCTGGTCCCGGCACTGCTGCCGATGACGCCCGCGCCGTCCTTTATGGATGCGAGCCATCGGGAGGATGCGCGTTTCATCGGGACGTTCCTGAATGATCTCGAGCCGCTGATCCTCACCGGGATGCACTCGCTGCCGGAAAAGGTGGAATCGCGGAAGACGATTTTTCTCGTGCAAGGTGCGACGGCCGTCATTCCAGATGGAGAGAAGGATTTTCATTGGGAGCCGGTGCCACGGCTGACGCGCGAGGCGCGGCGGCTCTTCTCGATGAATACCTGCAACGGGTGCCACGCGGGCGATACGGGGTGCCCGGACGGGATGCATGTGCATCCGCGCGCGGATGGCGCGGAAGCGCAGCTCTCCAGCTTCCTCCGGCGAGATGGGCAGCCGAATGCCTTTCCGGATCCCGGGTGGAGGAATGAAGCGATCCGGCTGACGGAGATGGAGGACCGGGCGGCGATCCTGGCGGCATTTCTGGAGCCGACGGATCGGCGCCGGGTGGATAGTCTGGAGCGGCTGCTGCGCGAGCGCGTACGGCGGACGCATTGAGCGGGGCATCCGAGTCGACGCCAGTTCTTGGAGTGCGGCAGCCCTCTGCCGCTTTCCGTGGCGATCTTAAACCGGCGGGATAGGTGCGAGAGAGCCGATAGATCTCCGCCTCAAGGGTAGCCTTTTCCCTTCCCGTGATTTGATCGTGCAAGGGCTCTCTCGCACCCTGCCCGTAGATTCCACGCACCCGGGGAAAGCGGCAGAGGGCTGCCGCAATCCAAGAACTGGCGTCGTTTTGAAAGACCCTTTCGCATCGGACCGTGAAGCCGCTCTATCGTCCACCGCGGCTTCCGCCACCCATCATCCCGCCGCCAATGGAGCCAGTTCCGCCACCGCCGCGCCCAGACGATCCGCCAGAGATTCCGGTTCCGCCTCCGCGGCCACCGCCGCCTCCTCCATGGCCGATGGATCCACTGCGTCCGCCGGAGCTGCTTGATCCGCTAAAGCTCCCAGCAGTTGGTCCCGGCGTCACGTTGGAGCCGTTCGAGCCGAGCGGGTAGTAATTCAGCCCCGGACTATTCGGCGCCGTGGAGGTGCCATTCCCCCAAATCAGCGCGCCGCCCGACGGCACTTTGCCTCCCGGATAAATCGGATGCGTCGGCCTCCCTGGCGCGATGGGATAGCCACCGCCATAGCCATAACCGCCCCCATACGAGCCGTAGTAATCAGGATATGACGTGGCGTAATGATCCGCCGCCTCCGCGGCCGCTTCGGCCCGCGCTTTTTCCCGGGCGATGATCTCCTGCTGCTGCCGCATCCACGCCGCCTCGGCAGCGGCTTGCTCAGCTTGGGCCACGCGGTGGGCTTCCTCCTCGGCGGCTTGCGCAGCGATCTTTTCCGCGATGGCGTGTTGCTGCTCAGAGGACCAATTTTCAAAAGCGGTTGCATCCGCCGCCGGCATCAGCATCGCCGGGTCGCGTAACGCCTTTAGCAGCCGATCGGAGCTGCCCTCGGCTTTCAATTTCGCCTCCTGCTCCGGCGTGAGCGCGCGGAGCAGCCGCCGTTGCGTGAGCTGCTGGGTGATGTAGGCGTCGCTCTCGCGCATCCGCACGAGGAGGGACACTTCGCTAAAGGCCAGGGGCGCGGCGGGCAGCGCGTTCGCGAGGGCGACGAGCAGGGCAGCGATGGCAAGCTGCGTCTTCATGGAACGAAATTAAAGGCCGTTTAGGGGCGATTGCAATGAGGATGAGCGGGGGGGGGAACCGCCGGCCTCAGCGGTCGGGCGAATCAGCGTGGAGCCGCTGCTGGAGTAACCACAGAACTCCACAAAGAACACAAAGGGCACAGAAAAGTGGAAATGAGCGGTTCGATTACCGCAGCTGCCGCTGATCGCTCAGGTGGCGCAGAGGATGGAAACGGCGCCGGCAGTGGGTTGCTGCATCTGCGCTCTCTGATTCATCTGCGTGATCGTGGTCATTCGACCGCGGTTTTCCGCGGCCTCCCGGCCACGGCTGCAGACGCACAAAGCATCGCGAACGGCTACTCTCTCTGTGCCCTTGCTGGTAACCTGCGCCCGCTTCCTCGGGGCGATGGAATCCGCGCCCATCCGCGTCATCCGCGGTTCCAAAGTTCGCGGGGCACTTGTCGGCGGGCTCAGGAATCGCGCTCTACGATCCCGCCGTATTCGTCGCTGAGTTCGTAGCGGCCGGCTTCGAATTGCTGGACGAGGTGCGTGAGCCAGGCGCGGTAGCTGGCGGCGATGACCGGGCGCTCCGGGCCGTCGTGCCACATGGTGATGATTTGCCCGGATTGCCCGAGCGGGCCGGGGCTGAAATCCAGGGAATGGTGGTCGCCCGAGCCGCTGTAGGTCAGCGGAATCCAGCGCGGGTTCCACCAATCGGTCACGGTGTAGCCATCGGACTCGCTCTCGCTGCCGCGGAAGTCGCCGCCGTCGAGCAGGTCTTTCCAGACGGTCCATTCGTCGACGATGCGCTCGAGCGACAGGAATTCCCAGCCATCGAGCAGCCCCGGCGAACCGGCCTGCTGGCCGTTATGAATGAGGAAAGTGTCCACCACGTCCGGGGGGAATGAAATGCCGAGCGACGCCTCGGCGTCCGCAATCTGGGCGCGCTTCGCCGGCGGGTTCAGCGCCTCGCGGACGACGGGCGCGAAGGCGGTGAGCCAGTTATCAATGCGGTGCCAGAGATTATACATGAATGAAGTGCGAGATGCGGCGCGGGGGGGGCGGGAGTGTTCATACTCCGGCACGCGGAGGAAGCTGGAAATTGCCCCGCGTCTCGGGCACACGTCGTCGCAAGCCACACACCCTGCCATGAAAGCCACCACGTCCTTCGCCCTCGTCTGCGCCACCGCCACCCTCGCCCTCTTTTCCACTCCCGGAGGGCCCTGCGCCTGTGCCGATGTAACCATGGAAATGAAGATGGAGAGCCCCGCGCAAAACGCGACCATCATCACCCGGATCAAAGGCGACAAGATGCGCACCGACGTCGGGGACGACATGACCTCCTACGTCGACATCGCCACTGGCGACCAGGTCCTGGTGAACCACAAGACGAAGGAAGTCACGCGGCTCGACGGCGCCAAGCTGCGCGCCGACATGGAGGAATCGAAAAAGTTGATGGCTAAATTGGACCCGGCCGCCGCCGCCGCCGCCCAGGCCCCGCGTTTCTTCCCCACGGGCCAGAAGGAGAAGGTCGGCACTTACAATACCGCCGTCTACACCCGCACCGTCCAAGGCTCCGTCACCACGCTCTATCTCTCCAAGGATTTCCCCAACTACGCCGCGCTCAAAGCGGAGCTCGCCGTCCTCGGCAAACTCCCCGGCCAGGAAGAAGACGCCAAACTCGACGGCATCCTCGTCAAAAGCGTCACCGACATCCCCAACGTCTACAAATCCACCTCCACGCTGGTCTCGATCAAGCAGGAGCCGATTGATGCGGCGCTGTTCGTGGCGCCGAAGTAGGGCCAAGCTTGAGAGACCGCACAACAGATTCTGACTCTGTTTGTCGAGGTTCGAATCCTAGCGAGGCAACTCTGATCAGAGATGAAGTAGGCAGACCAAGTCAGAAACAGCCGCGCCGGCGTCGAACTCCCACGACTGAGGTCAGCGACAATTACTTCTTCTCGGTCGTCGCAATGACCCGCTTCGCCACGATGTCGTATTCGGCGAAATTGGCGACCTTGCGGTGCAGTTTCAGTTCGTCGCCGATCAGCTTGCCCTTGTACTCGATCGTAATGTCTTGGTCCTGAATTTTGACCTGTTCGGTAAAGGACACTTCGTCCTTCACGATCTTGCCGTTCTGGATCTCGGCCTCGGTTTTTCCGAACTGCGCGCCCCGATCAGCGACCGCCTTGCCGGTCAGTTTTTCGCCGTCGGCCTTCAATTCCAGAGTTAATTTTTGCGCGCCGACTTGGCTTTCGAATTCGGCGCTCCATTTGCCGTCAATGTCGGCGGCGTGAACCAAACCGGCGAGGGCGAAGGAAAACGCGCAAAACGCGGCGAGCTTGAAGGGAGTTTTCATGGATGGAGAACGATGAATAGCCGCGGCTGAGAGACAATTCAATTTCTCCGCAGAAAGTCCGGGCTAGGTAAAAGCGAATCAGGACGCTGGGCCATTGAGTGGCGGGGCGCTTGCCTCTCTTTGTTGCTCGCTCTGCGACCTTGCGGTCGCAGCTACATTGCTTCGCTCACGCTGACTAAAGGAGCATAAGCAAATAGGGTGGAGATCCGTAAAAAACGACGCACGTCCAAAGGGACGTATGTCCACTCCAGCGACCCAGGCCGGAGCGCCACCTCTACGGAGCTTTTCCAACTACCGCTCCTTACACTCCCAACTGCTCCCGCCGGCGTTTGCCGCTGAGGACGTAGACGTCGGCGCGGGGCTCGAGGAGGGGGTCGGCGGAGGGCTCGATGCCGGGGACGCGCGGGATGGGATCGAAGATGATCCGCACGCCCTCGGTGTCGTCTTTGTCGACCACGCTGGTGAGCGCGATGGTGCCGAGATTCACGAGCTTGCGGTCGGCGGGCCACGGCTCCTGGGCGTTGTCGGTGATGTCGCCGGGAGCGGCGAGTTGCACCTGGAGCTGGAAGTTCACGGGGCCGCGCGCGAGGCGGGCGGCGAGTTCTTCCATGAGGAAATTGGCATGCTGCGCGGCGGTGGCTTCGGCGCTCAGGTAGTCGTTCCCGGCCTCGGGTACGATGCGGTAGCGCACGAATTGCGCGGCGCCGGCGGAATCGAGAAACTTGAACGCGGACACGCTGAAGTACGACTCGCGGCCAAAGCTGGTCGGGATGGGCTTCGGGGTCTGGATGAAGGCGAGCGCCTTCGGGTGGCTGCCGAGGAATTGCTCAATGGGGGTGGGGTGCGGCACGTTCGGGCCGCTGGTGCGCACGGCGGTGAGAAACTGCACGAACTCCTCCGCGGTGCGGACGGGGAAGCCATCGGTGGAGTGCGCCACGATGTCGGTGTGCTTGTGCGCGCCGAGCTGGAAGCGGACGGCGCAGCCGCGCGGGCTGGCTTCGTCGGGCTTGTTGTCGGCGGCCATGGGCACGCCGGCGAAATTGGAAAAGCGCACCAACACGGGCGTGGCTGCCTGGAAATGTGGGGCCACGGAGAGCCGGGCGGCGTCGGCTGTGGGGGTGAAGGTGCCCGTGGTGAGAATGCCCTTGGCGTGGGCGGGGCGATGACCAGGGAAGACCCCGTGCAGGTCGTCAAAGGCTTGGACGACTTCCTTGGCGAGCGCGAGACGTTTGGGATCAGCGGGCAGCGGCATAAATCAATTCCTCCAATGGCAGTGAGACACACACTGAGAACGGGCGGGGTTGTAGGGAGCGGTGCCGCGGAGCGCAAGGCGGGGAAAATCTTTTGCGCAGGAAAATCGAGAAAGATTCTTTTTTGCCATTCTTTGAAAGGTGCGCGTGGTGCCGATTTTTTCCCGCATAGTTGCAGCCCATCCGCGAACCGGGTCTACGAGATAGCCACCGGCAAATCCGTGGTTTCTTTTTGGCCGCGGATAACGCGGAAGGGCGCGGATTCACTCCAGTTTCATCTGTGTTCTCTGAGTAATCTGTGGCCTCTGCGGTAACTAGACCTTGTCGTCGTTCTCTGTGGTCCTTCGTCTTATGTGTGCCCGTTCGGGCGCTGGATTAGCGCGCCCAATTTCCGATCTGCCAGCCACTTACGCGGCCATCGTCCCCGGTTTCCCGCCGGTGGCCCATTTCCCGCTCCACTTGCCGCCTCGCATCCCATCACTCTCTGTCCATAGACCTCTGACCCAATGCTCATCGACGCCATCCTCACGCCCGCCGACATCGCCACTCTCCCCCAGCGCGACCTCTCCGGAGTCACTTGCGTGGTTTTCGATATTCTCCGGGCTACTTCCTCCATGGTCACCGCCCTCGCGAATGGCGCGCTGGAGATTTACCCGGTGCGCAGCATCGAGGAAGCGCTGGAACTGAAAGCCAGGCTGCCGGAGGCCATTCTCGGCGGCGAGCGCCACGGGGACCTCATCCAGGGTTTCGACGTGGGCAACAGCCCGCTGGAATACACCGAATTTCCTGGCCGCCGCATCATCACCACCACCACGAACGGCACGGTGGCCCTGCGCGCCTGCGAAAAAGCCAGCCGCGTGCTGGTCGGCTCGCTGCTCAATCTCAATGCGCTCCACGCTGCCGTGGCGGAAGATAGCCAATTGCTCCTCGTTTGCGCGGGCACGTTTGACACTTTTGCGCTGGAGGACGCCATCGCCGCCGGCGCGCTGGCGGGGCGCTTCCCTACGGCCGAGCTTACCGACGCCGCGCGCGCCACCCTGGCCATCGCCCGCGCCTACCCGAGTGCGCTCGACGGTTTGCTCACCTCCCGCAACGGCAGCGTGCTGGCCACCCGCGGCTGGCGCGACCAAGTGGAATGGTGTGCTCAGGTCTCGCGTTTTGATGTGGTCGGTGCGATGAGTGCGGGCATTATCCAGGCGATTTGAATCAACGGTCATCCAACCCGTCACCGCTGCGACGGTGGCTCGACGCTTTTGTGGCCCTGCCCGAGCGTTTGAAGCTCCCGCTGGCCATCGTGCTCGCGCTCGTTGCGCACCTGATGCTCTTCGTGACGATTTGGGTCGCCCCGATCATCATCCATATTCTGCGGATCGATCGGCTCATCGCCCACGTGGAAACGCCCACGCCGGCGATTCCGCCGCCCACGCCGGAGCCCCGGCTGGAGGAACGGCGCACGCCGCCACCGGAAAAGAAGAACCTGGAGCTGGCGAAGATCGAAATTCTTCCGCCGCCACCGCCACCGCCCGCCGCTCCGCTCACCGCGGCCGAGCAAGCGCAGTTGCAAAAACTTTTTGAAACGCTGCCGCCGGAGGACCAGCAAAAGTACATCGATGTGGAAGGCCTCGCGCAGCAAAAAAACATGTCGAAGCGCGCGCTCTTCGAAAGCTGGAAAGACAGCGTGGCCGGCTCCCGCACGCCCGGCAAAGGCAAGGAGGATCTACCCAATCAGGATGGCCGCACGGATCTGCCATTCACCGATTTCAAAAACCAAAAGGCGAACGCGATGGCGCCCAAGCGTTTCGACGAGGAAGGCGGCGCAGCGAAGCCGCCCATGCCCTCCGTGAAATTCCCCGGGCTCGAGGCGCCGCCGATCTACCGCCCGCGACCCGTTTCCAAGGCGGACCTCGCGAACAATCAGAAGTCTCCGCAGACTCCGGCGACCGTCGCGCCCACGCCTCCTCCGCCACCGCCGCCGCCGGCAAATCCCGCGGAGGCCTCCGAGCAATCGCTCCAGGCCACCAAGGCCGAGGCCGACAAAATCCTCCGCTACGTGAAGCTGGACGACCGGGAGTTTCCGCTGCTGAAGCTCGGGCTCACGCCGCAGAAATTTATGCAGCGGCCTCGCGCCGTGATGCCGCTGCCGGAGCCCACGCCAGTGCCCGTGCCGAAGCCGACGCCGTCGCCCATCGCCCGCACCACGCCCGTGCCCACCCCAGCACCGACGCCTGCGCCGCAGCCCACGCCGGCCCCGCTGCTCGCCGCGAAGCCCACGCCGGTGCCCACGCCCGTCCCGGCCAAGGAAGTGGCCTCGGCCATGCAAAAGGAGCAGCGCAAAATCGAGGGCGGTGGCCCCGCCGGCGAAAATGGCGTCGATGCGGTGGCGACCGTGCGGGGCAAGTACAAGCGCATGATGTACCTCATCGCCAGTTCCCGCTGGAGACCGCTCGTGACGAGCCGTGAGGACGTGCTCGCCAAAGGCCAGGTGAGCATCAGCTACGCGTTGGATGCCCAAGGCCGCCTCACCAAATTCAAGGTGGACGTCAACACTTCCAACAGCGCGCATGCGATGATCGTGGAGCAAGTGATGCGGACCACGCACTTCGAACCACCGCCGCCCGAAATCCTCAACGCCAACGGAGTGTTTGAAGACGAGTTCAATTTCACCATTTACTGACCGTTTCACGCGCCATGCCACGCCTCGCTCTCGCCGCTGTTTTGATCGCCCTGCCCGTTCTCGGGCCGGCGGCGGAGCCTGCGTCGGCGGCTTCCAAGCCTGCGTCTTCCGCCCCGGCCAGTCCGGCCAGGCCCGACTACAAACGGCTGGCGAAATTGATGGTCACGTCCAAATGGGTGTCAGCCGTGAAAGAAAAGGGAGACGCCGTGGCCCCGGGCACCGTGAGCTGCGTCTTCACGCTCGATGCGCAGGGCAAGCTCATCAAATTTAGTGTCACCAAAAATACCTCGAAAAAACGCCCCCGCCGCCCGAGCTGCTGAAGAACGGCGAGTTCACGAGCGATTTCAATTTCACCATTTATTGATCCCAGCCCAACCACATGACCCGCACATCCCTGCTCGCACTCCTGCTCCTTGTCCCCCTCAGCGCCCCCGCCGCCCCGGCGCCGGTGAAACCCAAGGTGATTGCGACGCCCACGCCAGCCCCCGCCCTGCCCACGGAAGCCAAGCCCGCCCCGCGCAAGCGACCCGCCGCCAAGCCGGTGGCCACGCTTGTGGCCGAATACACCAAGGGCGTGAAGGCGACGCTCGGCGCGCGCTGGCAGGAGGCCGCGGCCGACAAGGCCAAGGACTTCACCGCCGGCTCGCTCGCGTTCACCTTCAAGGTGGACGCCGAGGGCAAGGTGGTGGAGTTCGCTGTGAAGAACAATACGTCCAACGAAGCGCTCGCCTCTTTCTGCGAGACACTCGTGAAGGGCACCGTTTTTGAAAAACCGCCGGCCCGCGCTCTCGCGGACGGGCAACTCGAGATCCCGTTTAATTTCACCATCTACTAGCCATGCCGATGCCGACGCTGCTCGCTGCTTCCTTCCACGACATCTACAACTTTTTTGTCAAAGGCGGCTTCTTCATGATTCCGCTGCTCGCGTGCTCGGTCATCGCCGTCGCGGTGATCATCATGCGGGCGCTCGCGCTGCGGCGGCACCTCATCGTGCCCGCGGAATTGCAGAAGGAAATCGAGCGGCTCGCGCCAAATGACACGCCCGATGCGGTGGTGCGGCTTTCGCGCTTCGTCCGCAACGATCCCTCCACGCTCGCCCGCATCGCGCAGGTGGGCCTCGTGAACTTGCACCAGCCGAAGGATGAAAATCTCAACTCGGTGCAGACCGTCGCGCGGCACGAAGTGGGCCGCCTCGAGCACGGCCTGCACCTGCTGGAAATCATCATCGGCATCGCCCCGCTGCTCGGCCTGCTCGGCGCGGTCAGCGGCCTGGTGACGGTGTTCGGCAACTTCGGTAGCGGCGCCGCCGGGGCCGATCCGCATCGAATCGCCGCCGGCATTGCCGAGGCGCTCAGTACCACGGTGGTGGGCATCGGCGTGGCCATTCCCACGCTCATCGCCCACGGCCTGCTCGGCAAGCGCGTGGAGACGCTCGCCGCCGACATGGAACTGCTCATCTCCGGCCTGCTCACCAAGTGCTACAACCAAAAGCAGCGCCGGCCGGGCCTTGCTGAATACTCGCTGGAGAGCGGCCAATGAACTTTTATCCCCGCCGCCGCCGCAAGCCCGAGATCATCATCATCTCGCTGATCGATATCTTCGCGATCCTGCTCATTTTCACGATCGTGACCACGACGTTCAAAGTCGAGCAACCCGCCGAGAAGATCAACCTGCCGCCCAGCAAAACGGCCGTCGTCGAGGCGCAAGCCGACGAGATGCTGAAGATTTCCGTGACGGAAAAAGAGGACATCTACATCGGCGCCAACAAGGTAACCCTCGACGAACTGAAGGCGAAAGTCCTCGAGCTGCAGAAGCTTCCGCGTCCACCGAAGCTCGCCCTCGCCGGTGACAGCAAAGCTTCTTACGGCGCCGTGATCCGCGTGTGGGATACCTTGCGCCAGGCAGGCGTCCAGGGCTCCCTTTCGGCGTTCACGGAGCAGGCGACGAAACAATAATGTAGCCGCGACCGGGAGGTCGCAGGTTGGAGGCCGATCCCGGATATGCCGCTCGAACCGGTGGGCGCGTGGAGTGGGGAGGATCAAAGAACCTGAGGCCTGCGCGTGAAACACAAATGTCTGTTTCAGGGGGCGAAGGACAAAAGGCGGCGTCGCGCTGTCGCTTGCCGCCGCACTCCAAGATCGCGCCTCGCCTACTCTGCCTCCACCCAGAGGCTCTCCGAGTGGCTGTTGAACTCGGGCGCGTACATACACTCAATGCTCGCAAACCCCGTCTGGTATTTGCCCCGGTGCACCACGCGAGTAGTGTATTCGAAGACGTAGGTTCCCTTGGGCAGGTAATCGATGAAGAAGTGACTCGCGGTGTCGCGGGTCGATTCGTAGTACCCTAGTCCGTCCTGGAACTTGTATTGCGAAAGCACGTTCACTGGCTCGGTCCCGCTCCCGCGGTGATCTTTCAAGTGCACGTATTCCATGTCCCGGTCGGTCCGGAGGACGATGCGCACGACCAGTTCGTCACCCACCTTCACCGGACCTTTCACGGGCTCGAGAACCGGACCTGCCTTGGTGAGTTGTCGGGTGGAGAGGGATTTCTCCAGCTTCAGCGGCGTGCCGTCGTACGCCGTTACTTTGCTCATATCCTCGAGGTACTGCCAGTGCACGCTGCCCCACGAGACGCCCTTGTCCGTCTTCTTCAGTGTGATGTGGCCCTGCTCGGGTTGGATCTCCCCACGAACAAACTTCTGCTCATAGAAGCCCGTGCCGGCTTCGACCTTCTCGGGCTTGATGACTTCGCCGCCGACGGTCATCTGCACCAGTGCGTCCGAGGCCAGCAGATTGTCTCCGCGCAGTAGCAGCGCGTAGACCGCATCCGCCGTTGCCTTGGTGGTTTTCCAATCCTGCGTCTGCTTTTGCTTCAGTAGCCACACTTTACAGTCCTCCACGGCGGTGGCGTCGTTCATTACTTCATCGAACGCTTCCACCATCAGCGCCTGCGTCTCGATCGGCGCGTGATACCACCACCACGAGTGCTCGGTGTCCCGCCAGTACATGCCCATTTCCTCCTCGTTCTTCGCATTCTCCTTGATGGATTTCATGATGCCCTCCGCGCTGGCCTTGTCGCCCATGCGCTTGAAGGCAATCGCGAGATGCCCCTGCGACTGGCGCGCCAGCGTGAGCCAGTATTGGCGGCCCTGGCCGAGGAAATAGTCCACCGCTTCCTTCGCGCTGCCGGGGATGGGGCGGTCCGCGAGGAAGAAGCTGCGGCCGTAGAGATACAGTGCGACCGTGGCATCGAGATGGTTGTCCTTTTGGTTGCCGTTCTTGAGGATATCGCGATAGCGCCGGTCGATCCACGCATCGAGCGAACCGAGCGCCTTCACGGCGGGCGTGGCGTCGATTTTCACGCCGAGGTGCTGCAATCGGCCGAAACCGGTGACGATATAGAGCGTGATGTATTCATTGCCCCGGCCACCGGGAAACCATGGCCACAAGCCGTCGCCGAGCTGCATGTCCGCCAGCTTGCGCATCACCCGCTTGGTTTCATCATTCAGCCGGTTCTCATCGAACAGGATGCCCACGTTGCGGCGCGACTGGCTCTCCGCCTGCGCCTGCCGCAGCCACGGTGTCTCCTCGATCATCACCGATTTGAGATCCTGATTCTTCTCGAGCGGACTATCCAGCGCCGGCGTGCCTTTCCATTGGTCGAACACGCGCCGAATCTTCGGGTCTGACTGCGCGATGTGCCGCGCGAGCGCATTCGCATACAGCCGGTTAAAGGTCTGCTCGCTGCATTCATGCGGGAACTCCATGAGATACGGCAGCGCCATCACCGCATACCACGAGGGGTTGGAGACCATCTGCACCGTGAGCGTCTGCGACTTCAGCGTATCGGACTTCGCCGCATCGAGCAGCCGCTGGAAATCGAACTTCTTCGTCACCGCGCCGCGGATGGGCAGCGGCAGCGATTCGGTGACGAGCACGCGCTTCGTCAGCACGGGCAGCAGGCCTTCTTCGCCGTCGGAGATTTTCCCGGTGGAGCCCACGGCCTTGTAGCTGAGCGGCTCCGCGCCGTCCGGCACGGTGAGCTTCCAGGCGAGGCTGCGCGATTCACCCGCGGGCAGATCGAACTTTTGCTCGGCGTCTGCGTTTCCCAGGTCCGCGTCCACGGTCTTTCCAGTGCGCGCATTGGCGAGCGTCAGCTTTACCCCGCCGCTCTGCCGCGTCGCCGATTGGTTCGACACCTTCACGGTGAAGGCGAGCGTATCGCCCTCGCGGAGGAAGCGCGGCGCATTCGGCTCCACCATGAGGTCCTTGGCGGTGACTACTTTGTCCTCGAGATAGCCACCGCGCAGGTCGCGATCGTGCGCAAAGCCGATGAAGCGCCAGGTCGTGAGCGCCTCGGGGATGGTGAACTCCATCGCCACCGAGCCATCCTCCCGCGCGAGGAGCTGCGGAAAGAAAAAAGCCGTTTCCTGTAAATTTTTGCGCGCGGAAACAGTGCTCAGATCCACGGCCGGAGCCTCACCGCCAGGTGGGGCCGGCGGCGGCACACCCACTCCGGCGGGTTGCACCATCGCTTTCGCCGGCGCCACAGTCGCCGGGGCCGCCGCATCCATGGCCATCGGTGCTTGGGCTGACAGGGTCGACAATCCTCGCATCCGCATGGATCCCGGCGCTCCGCCGAAAGCCATTCCCTCATTCCTGCCAAACCGGGTCGCTTCGTTCTCGTAGTAGACGTCATAACCCACATTGGGTGAAACGAAGGGCGGGAACTTTCGATACGTTGCCGTGACGTCCTGATAGTCAACCGTCCATCCGCCGAGGGTCTGCTGGAGCGGGCGCAGCATGTTTTCGAATTGCGCATTGAGTTGCGAGTAATCCTGCCGGAACACGCCGAAACCCTGGGTCCAATGATGCGGCAGATAGGCGTCGAGCGATTGATCATAGAGCGCCGCCACCATCTCGGCCACGGCCTTCTTCGCATCCGCTCCGCTCACCACCGCGGTCCATGTTTCCTTTTGCGCCGGCTCCATCTTGGAGACGAAATGCTCCCATTTTACGGTGAGTTCCTTATTGGTCCACGGCACGTCCACATGGCGCGAAGTGAGATAGGCGCGATTTTCCCGCACCATCGTGACATGCAGCGTGAAGCCTCCGCGCTGCGCCTCCGTCACTGCCTGTTTGACCTGCTGCTGGCTGAGCCCGCGCTCCGTCCAAAAGCTCTGGATCATTTTGCCCCGGTGTTCGATCTCGATGAAGGCCCGCGCTTGATCGTAGCCCGACCCCCATAGGCCCGTAAATTCCTCGCCCGGCTGCAGTGTCCACTTCGGCGCCGCCACGAGGTAGGGGATTTTCACGGCGAGCGGCTTGCCATCGAGCTTCAGCACTTGCAGCGGCAGCTCTGCCGTCACCTTTTTGCCAAAGCGGTCCTTCGTCTCCAGCACCGCGCGGTACGCGCCGGCCTCAAGTTTGAAGGATGCCGTGCCCTGGCCTTTGCCATCGGTCGCCAGCGCCTTTTCGGCTACCACTTCGCCGAGTTCCCATGAATTCGGATTCGAAAGGTCTGGCTCATGCTCGGCATCCGGCTTCTTCAGCGGCCGCACGATTCCGCGCCGCACCCGCGGACGCTGCTCCTGCAGCGGTGGGCGCACCACTTGGTCGGGTTGCTGGAGTTTGCAAATCTTGATTGCCACGTCCACGCCCTGGCCCTCGCCATCCAGCGTCTTCGTCGAGACGGCAACCTCCACCGGCTTCTCGACTGTCTGCCATTCGTCCGCGGTCATTGACGACGTCAACGCCGTGTAGCCCACATTAATCGAGCGCTGCGCCGTGCGCGTCTCGCCGGTGGTGTCCGTCACGTCGACATGGATCGCATAGCTGAACGTCGGCTCGTCCTTCTCCGTCACCGAGAGGTCTGGCCGCGCGATGAATTCCACCGCAAATGTTCCATCCGTCTTCGTCACCGCCGTCCCGTGGGCGATCTCCTGCGCCGCCTGCGCGGGCACCGGCCGCCAGTAGTAGCGCCAGCCCCACCACGCGGGATACCGCACCTGCCGTTCCACGCGGAAACGCAGCTTCGCATCGCCAATGGCCGCGCCCGTGTAGGCCGCGGCCTTCCCCTCTACCTGCACTTTTTCATTCAGCTTCCCCGGCACCTTGGGCGCATCGAGCGTCACTTGGAATTTCGGCCGCTTGTATTCCTCCACATTGAACGTCGTATTGCCCCGCGGTCCGCCCTGGTCGATGGAGAGGGACATGCGTCCCATGAGCCCCTGCGACGGCGCGGTGAAGCTGCCCGCAAAGGATCCGTAATCGTTCGTCTTGAAGCCCTGCTTCGCCACCTCCTTGCCGTTCGCATCGCGGAAGATCACCGTGACGCCTTGCGCGGGCAGCACCTTGTAGTTGTCCTTGTCGCGATCCGCGCTGATGCAGATGCCCTTGAACTGAATCGTCTGCCCCGGCCGGTAGAGTGAGCGGTCCGTGAAAAAGATGGTCTGCTGCAGCGTGTCGCGATTCCGGGTGTAGCGCTGATTGGAATAATAGTTCTCCGAGGCCAGTTGCTGATTCTTGAACGTCACCTGCGCCAGCACCGAGCGGTTCTCGCGCGCGTCGAAGCTGAAGAGGCCATTCGCGTCCGTGCGGCCCGATGGGCCTTTGCGCAAGTTGTTATCCTGCACCCATAGCTGCACCTCCGCGCCTTCCACGGGTTCTCCAGAATTGGCATTCAGGACGAAGCCCTCCACCTTCCCATTGCCCCATTCCGTTCGCATCACCAGCGCGAGTTCGCTCACCCAAAAGCTGCCGAAAGCGAGCACGTTGTCCTTTTCCGAGAAGTCACGATTCGCGCTTGCGATCAGAAAGTAAAAGCCGGGCTTTACGTCCTGCGGCACTGCCAGGTCTTCGTTGCGTTCGCGGTAGTCGGGGGTGGCGGGAATCTTTGCGCTCCACTGGCGCTCGGGTTTGGCCTTTAGCAGCGCTTTGCTGTCGTCCTCATCCAGCCAGCTCGGCGCGCCCTTGCGCTGCACGCGCTCCTGCCAGTCCATCCGCACGAGGCGGAAATGCACTTCGTCGAGATTGCGATAGGTCACATCGATGTCCGGCCACGGCGCATTCCACACGCGCTCCGTCGAGATACTCAGGGAGCGTGCCTCGATCTCCTGCACCACATTGTGGCAGAGCTTTCCGCCCAGGGTCTTCGGAAAGGCGCCCTCGCCCTCCTTCGCCAGCTTGCGCGCCTCCACCATTTCATTCTCACCCATGAGCACGCGCGCCCAATCCGCCCGCGCCCAGGCCGACAGCTCATGGTCGCCCCACTGCTCTACAAAGCGCTTTAGCGCGGCCTTGTAGCGCGCGGCCTTCTCGTCGCCCACCGCTTTGTTGTAGCCCACCCGCAGTCGGTCCAGTTCCACGCGCAGCAGCGCCGATTTATCCGCATCGTCGGCATGGAAGCGCGTCAGCTTTTGCAGCAGGCGAATCGCTTTCAGCGTCACGGAGGACTCATCCGTCGTCGCCGGCTCCCATTTTAAAAATTCCTCCGTGGTACCGAAGATGGGGCTGTCGGCCGTGAGATCAAACGCGTCTTCCGCCTTTGCGCCCGCCTGCTCGCCGGTGAGGTAATAGTCGAGCGCCTGATGCGCGAGGAAATCGTAGAGCGTGGGGCGGTAGCTGTCCGGCAGCGTGCCTTTCTCCAGCAGCGCATCGAAACTCGCGACCGGGATCTTTTTCAGCTCCGCTTCATTTGCCAGCGATTCGGTGAAGCGCTTGTCGATCTCCGCAAAAAGCCGCGGCAGATCCCAGGTGGTGATATCCTTGCCCGGCTCCGCCGCGGTCTGTGTCCGCTGCAGGAAGCGCCAGCGGTTGTATTGAAAGTATTCCCAGTACCACAGGGCCTGGATGGCCTTCATCGTGGGCACCATCTCGGGCGCGGCCTTGGCAAGTTCGGCGTCCATGCGCGCGATCTTTTCCTCCGGCTTCCGACCCTCGATCTGTCCCTCAAACGTGATGCGCTGCACCACGGCCTTGATCGCTTCCGGATACGCCTTGTCCGCAATCGCCCCTTCGATGATGGGCGCGAGTTTTTCGATGGCGGTCTTCGGCAGCCCTTTGCTGGTCGCGTCCTCCACCTCCTTCCACAGTGCCTCGCGGGAACCCGCCCCGCGCAGACTCAGGGTGAGCAACAGGAACATCACAGCCAGGAATCGACTTTTCATAACGGTAGGATGGAAGTGGAAAAGCGGCGTCGGAAATCTCAGCACACCCTCGATGATTGGAAACGGCAAAGATCGCCATCCTCCCATCGGGTGATGCCGCCGCAACATGGCCTACAGGGTGGCCTTTCGTGTCACGCGTTCCCGCGAGATTTGTAAAAGTAATGTAGTTGCCGCCGGCTGTCTCATTTGTCCGCAGCGCTTAAAATATCCACCGTACTCCAGGATCGTGGCCCGCCGTTTTTAGATCCCCCACTTCCGCCGCGGCGAGAAATCGTTGAACTCGTTCGAGGACTTCATCGCGATCCACATCGAGACCCCGATGACGGCGACCATCGTCCCAAAAAAGACTACCGCCACGAACCACGGCGGAATCGAGTGACCGACCGACAGGGCCTCGTAAAAAGTGCGCCACCCTACGATCGGCTCTTTCGCGTGGAGAAAGATCTTGGTGACCCACGCCACCAAGATCACCACATAGATGAAGGCGTAGTTCCGTTTGAGCCGCCGCCCCACCGCTTCAAACGCGGAAATCTTGAACGAGGGCAGCAGCAGATCCTCCGCGAGCAGTTTTCTCCAGTCACCCTGCAACATCGTTTCATTCTGCATCACGATGGGGACCATGAAATGTGCTTCCAGCATGCGGACCCGTGCGCGGAAGGCATCGTAGAATCGGTATCGCCGCGCCTCGATCCAGAGCATGATGCTGACGATCGCGAGGTTGAAGAGGAAGATGATGTGCGGCACATCACGAATCGAAAAGGCGACCGTGAAAATGGTGGACGTCGTGGTGATGGCCCAGTTCGTCGTATTATCGAGCCGCGCGCGCCACTGCATGATGCGCCCGATTTCCCCGCGATAGAAATGACTCATCGCGCCCACGTAGACACCATCCATTTGGATGCGCGGTGGAGTGTGCTCGCTCATGGTGGGAGTATGATGAAACTTCGGAAATTGCGCGAGGGGGAATTGCCGCGCACCGGCCTCGTCACGCTCGCGATGTGCGCGGGTGTTTACTTCGCGGGTGGCCATGGGATGCCAAGCGCGCAATCACTGGGCCCCGGCTCCCAGTGGTTGCGCCCCTACTTCCCGACGCACCACAGCTTATCCGTGGTGCGGATGAAAAGCTGTCCATTGCTTACCGCGATGCTGCTGCGGGTGGCCTCCTGGCCGCCGTCCTGCATTTTGGCGACGAGGATCACGCTGCCGTCTTCCACTTTTTGGATCACCACCGTACCGCGTTCGCCGAGGGAGTAGAGCTTGCCATCCGCGAGGAGTGGGGAGCTGCGGAAGATCTCGCGGCCTTTGGTGCGGTCGAGGTCGAAGGGCTTTTGCCACACTTTGGCGCCGGTCTTCGCATCGAGGCAGGTCATCGTCGCGGAGTCACCGTCGAGCACGTAGAGTTTTCCGTCCTGGTAGGTGGGGGTGCAGCAGTCGGGCGTCTTGCGCTCGTCAAAGGTCCAGGCCTTCCCGCTCTCGCTCACATCGCCTTTGCCGTCGGTCTTGTAGGCGACGGAGGCGCTCTGCTTGGGCCCGCAAACATAAGCGAGATCGCCCGCGCTCACCGCGCTGGGCACCAGCCGCATCCATTCGCCGCCGCCTTTGCCTTTCTTGTTGTTGATGCCGCCGCCACGCCACAATTCGGCGCCGGTCTCCGGGTCATGCCCGCTCACGGCGTCGCCGCCCACGATGAGCAACTGCGTCTTGCCGTTTACCGTGTGCGGGATCGGCGTCGCATAGCTCTCCATGCTCTCCTTGTCGGCGTCCGTGGGGCGCACGTGTTTCCACAGCGTCTTGCCCGAGTTCGGCTCCAATGCGAGGAGGTAGCTCTCGCGCGGCTCCGAGTCCTTTACGCCCGGATAGCTCCCATCCGCCGGTGTGCGTTGCAGCACCTGCACATAGAGCTTGCCGCCCCACAGCAGCGGGCTGCTGCCATAGACCCAGTTGATATTGAAAGCGCCGTATTCCTTGCCCAGGTCGCGCTGCCAAGCGGGCTGGCCATCCATCGTGAAGCACGCGAGCTGCCCCGTGCCGAGCAGCACCCACACATGCTTGCCATCCGTCACCGGCGATGAGCACGTGCTGTTGCCGCGGCCTTTTTCCAGCCAGCCGCCGGCAATGCTCCGCTTCCACAGGATTTTGCCGTCCGCACGGCTGACGCAAAAAATCCACTGTTCCTTCGCCGGGTCAGGCGTGACGATAAACACCTTGTCCTCCCAAATGATCGGCGTGGCGCCCGAGATGCCGGGTAGATCCACGCTCCATTTCACGCCCTCCGTCTGGCTGAATTTCTCCGGCAGATTTTTCTCCGGCGAAGTGCCGTTGAAAGCCGGGCCACGCCATTGCGCCCAGTTGTCAGCTTGGGCGGAAAGGGTGGCGACGAGGGCGAACGCGCTGGCGAGGAAGGCGGAGCGGAGTTTCATAAAACAGCGAATCTTGGAAAAAGCAGAAACAGCGGGAAACACAACCCCGGGGTGGATTCGGGCTTATGCAAAAAGCGCCGGTTCATTTCTGGTTCATCGATGCAATCCGCGAGACACCCGGCCCAGCGCGCGTTAAACTTCTCCCACCATGAAACGCACTGGCATTTGCCCCAAATGCGGCAGCAAGGACATCGTCAATGACGCCAAAGCCCAAGCCGGTCTCCCCGGTCACGAACAGCACGAACTAATCGTTTCGACTTTCCGCACCCCCCAAGCGTTGATTTTCAAAGGGCAGCAGGGAACTCCGGTCTCCGCCTGGGTGTGCGGCGGATGTGGCTTTGTGGAGTACTACGCGGACCGACCCGGGGACTTGAAGGTGTGATCTGGGGCGCTTGGAATCGGACGGCGAGGAGTGGTCGCGCGCAGGGCGTCCGGTAGCCGCCGGACGGAACCTCCAAACTGACCGCGCGACGCTCGAGCCCCGCCGACGGAATACTGAAAATTCAATACTGAACACTTTCAGGTACCCACACTTACGCCAAACGTGGCCCTACATGCGCCGCCACGCATGCATTCTTCCCCAAAGAAGTAGCCGCCTGCCAGATTCACCTCCCCAGCACATCCTTCCACCATTATGCGCTCTCCCATTGTCTTCAGTACCGTCACGCTGCTCGCCACGGCTGCGGGCGCCTTTGCCGCGCAGACCTTCGAAGTCTTTCCGGCCGAGGTGAATCTGAAATTTCAGCGCGACCGCCAATCGCTCGTGTGCCGGTTCACCGAGCCGAATGGCGTGCACCGCAATGTCACGGAGCAGGCCAAGTTTTCCTTCACTGACCCGAGCAAGGCCAAGATGGAAAACGGCACCGTCCTGCCCGTGGCCGACGGCGACACCAAGCTGAAGATCGAGTTCAACGGCCAGACCGTGGAGATCCCGGTGAAGGTGGAGGCGGTCAAGGAAGACCCCGCCATTTCCTTTGCGAATGACGTCATGCCCGTGTTCATGCGCAACACGTGCAACAGCGGCGGCTGCCACGGCGCCGCCCGCGGCAAAGATGGCTTCCGCCTCTCCCTCTTCGGCTACAATCCGGCCGGCGACTATTTCAATATCACCCGCGAGCAGGTGGGCCGGCGCATCAACCTGGCCACGCCCGAGGCCTCCATGCTCCTCACGAAATGCGATGGCGATGCCCCGCACACTGGCGGCAAGCTGTTTGCCAAGGACAGCGAGAGCTATGATCGCATCTACCGCTGGCTGAATGCCGGCGTGCCGATGGACGACCTGACGAAGCTCGCCAAGCCCATCAGCCTCGAAGTGCTGCCCAAGCAGCTCCTGCTGGAGGCGCCCGACCAAAAGTTCCGCATCACCGTCCGCGCCCACTATGCCGACGGCACGGACCGCGACGTCACCTCGATGGCGCTCTTCCTGAGCAGCAATGACGGCTCGGCGAAGATCGACAAGGAAGGCGTCATCACCACCGGCCAGCGCGGCGAAGCCTTTGTGATGGCTCGCTACGCCACCTTCACCACCGGCGCCCAGGTCATCGTCATCCCGAAGGGCCTGCAATACACCAAGCCGAAGATCGAGGAATGGAACTACGTGGACACCTTGGTGAACGCGAAGCTCGACAAGATGCGCATGCTGCCCAGCGGCATCTGCGACGACGAGACCTTCCTGCGCCGCGCGTATATCGACATCACCGGGACGCTCCCGACGCCGGAGGAAGTGACCAAATTTGAGGCGGACAAGAACGAGAAGAAGCGCGCCGCCAAGGTGGACGAGCTCCTGGAGCGGAAGGAGTTCGTGGATATTTGGGCCCTGAAATGGAGCGAGCTCCTGCAGGTGCGCACCGATAATAACAACCAGGGCTCCTACAAGGCGGTACTCAGCTACTACACGTGGATCCGCGAGCGCCTCGCCAAGAATATCCCGATTAACGAAGTGGCCCGCGAGCTCATCGCCGCCAGTGGTTCCAACTTCGAAAACCCGGCCGCCAATTACTATCAGCTGGAGACCGACCCGCTGAAGCTGGCCGAGGACACCGCGCAGGCCTTCTTCGGCACCCGCATCCAGTGCTCCCAGTGCCACAACCATCCGTTCGACCGCTGGACGATGGCCGATTACCGCGGCTTTGTCGCCTTCTTCACCCAGGTGGGCCGCAAGAACGGGGAAGACCCACGCGAGAAGATCATCTTCAACAGCGGCGGGGGCGAATCGAAGCACCCCGTCACCGGCGAAACGGTGCCGCCGCGCTTCCTCGGTGAAGACGCGCCCGACACCAAGGGCAAGGACCGCCGCCAGATCCTCGCCGACTGGGTCGCCTCGCCGAAAAATCCCTTCTTCCCGCAGCACATCGCCAACCTCGTGTGGGCGCAATACATGGGCCGCGGCATCGTGGAGCCGGTGGACGACGCCCGCGTCTCCAACCCGCCGAGCAACCCCGAGCTGCTCGACGCCCTCGCGGAAAAGCTCATTTCCTACAACTACGACCTGAAGAAGCTCGTCCGCGACGTCTGCAACAGCGCCGCCTATCAGCGCACCAGCCGCGTGAATGATTCCAACCAGCTCGACGAGCGGAACTTCGCCCATGCCACCATCCGCCGGATGCGCGCTGAGGTGATGCTCGACTGCATCACCCAGGTCACCGAGACCAAGGATAAATACCGCGGCCTTCCGATGGGTGCCCGCGCCGTGGAAATCGCCGACGGCAAAACGTCCAACTACTTCCTCACCACCTTCGGTCGCTCCGACCGCGAGGTCGTCTGCTCCCGCGAGCAGGTCGGCCCGACCCTCAGCCAGGCGCTCCACATGCTGAACGGCGAGATCGTGGAAGGCAAAATCGCCAGCGGCGGCGTCGTCCAGAAGCTGATGAAGGAGAACATGAGCCCCCGCGAAGTCGCCGCAAACCTCTACCTCCGCTGCTTCGGCCGCAACCCCACGGAGAAAGAACTCCAAAAACTCGAGCCCTACTGGGGCGTCACCGAGGAACGCCCGAAAGTGTACACGGATATCTTCTGGGCGCTTTTGAACGGTAAGGAGTTCATGTTCAACCACTAGGGGTGCATTAATGTAGCTGCAGCCGGAAACTGCGGTCACTCTTCCGCAGCGGAGTCTTGGCTTTGCGCATAGCGAGTCGGCTCCTAGCCGGGCGTACCACGCCCGGTGGGCGCGCGCTCAGGACCGAACCCCGGAGGGGGCGCGAGAAGCGTTCGCCTTTCCGGTCACCTCTCGTGCCCCATCCGGGGCACCTTTTATTCGATCCTCTCTGACCGGGCGTGGTACGCCCGGCTAGTTTCTCTTTCGCTCTCCGGGTTGGCGCAAAGGCCCAATCGATGCGGTTCGCCCCTTCCCGGCGCCAGCCGTTTTGCCATCACACGCCCGGACGGCGGCCCCCGCCCTTCTTCCCTCCGACCAACTTTTTCACGCTTCCGCTTGCCCAAAACGCCCAACTCGGGCAACCGTAGCGGTTTTGAAATCGACCACATCCGTTACAGAAAAGGCGCGCGCGGCGGCTGAGCGCTGGTTGCGCAAGAGCACGGCGCAGACACGGCAGCGCGGCGAAGCGCTGCGGGCGCAGGGTGCCGTCTCCAAGCTGAAGATCGCGCACGCGGGCACCACCATCCAGAGCCTCGTCCAAGGCACGTATCTGTATTCCGTGTCGCTCCGGCACCATGAAAAGACGGGCTGGTCCGGCACCTGCGCCTGCCCGGCGGTGTACGACTGCAAGCACTGCTACGCCACCATGCTGGCCGCGATGGACGCTTGGGCCGACGAAGATGCCGAGGCCTCCCTTCTTCCCGCGGAAGACGCGCCCAATGGCACGAATGGCGCCGCCAAGGCTTCCAAAGCGAAGAAGGCGGAGCCCGAGACGTTTCGCGAACTGCTCACGCAGCGCCTGGGCCGCCGCTTGTCGGCCGACGAATCCTCCCTCGCCGGCAAGGTGGACAATTTCCATACGCGCTTCCGCGGCGCCGAGCAGGTCACCAAAGGGGAGCTGAACAGCATCCTCGGCGTGGGCGACCGTTATAACGCTTTCAGCGAGACCATCTGGCCGAAAGCGCCGGCTTCGGCATGGGACACCTGGCTGTGCATCGCCGCCTATGCCCGGCGCAGCATGGACCCGCTCCCGGCCTGGCTACCGCCCATGGTTGATTGGGCCGAAGTGAATACCCTGCTCGGCTCCTGGGAGCGCGGGCTGAAGGTGGACTGGTGGCGCAACTGGCTGGAGACCGAGGCCCGCGGCGCCGAAAACACCGCCGCCGTCCCGCACCTGCTACGCGTCGCGCTTTCTCCTGAGGGCGCCACGCTGGAATGGCGCAAGCATAGTGCCGGCGAATTTCGCAACCTGCCCCGCGCCATCTTCGTCCAAATGCAGAGCGAAGCCGGCAGCGGCCAGCTCCCCACGGAGGAAGCCAGCCTGCGCATCTGGCGCGCGTTTAATACTGGCTATGGCGCCGAGCCGTCGGTGGCCTTCGCCTCGCGCGACGCCACCCGCATCCTGAATCTCCTCCTGCGCGACGACCTGCTGCACGACCGCATCGTGGGCTCCTCCGGCGAGCCGCTCCCGCGCGTCACCGAGCCGCTGCGCTGGGACGTGCAGGTGACGGAAAACTCGCACACCGATTACCGCCTGCGCCTTGTTTGTGCCGATGGCACCCCGCCACCGCCCGCGCTGGTCCAGCTTCAGGGCGCGCCGGCGCTCTACGTCTCGGAGGCCGGCATTTTCACTTCGCCGAAACTCGGCGGACTCGAGCCTGGCCACGAAGGCATCAGCCTGCCTGCGGAGGCCATCGAGCATCCCGCCGGCGTGTCGCTCTTCGAGCGCATCGGCGTCGAGCCGCCCGCCCGGCTTGCTGCGCGGGTGCGCACCGTGCGCCTGCGCCTGCTCTTCCGCTGCCGCCTGGAGATGAACAAGCTCGACGACACCGAGCGTCTCGTCGTGGAGGCGCTCGCGGAGAGCGAACCCGGTGTCGCCGTGGAGGACTACCAAAAGGACGGCTGGCAGCCGCTGGGCAATGCGCCCGCGACAAAGAACGGCCAAATCCTTCGCGTGGATCGCACCGCGCTCACGCCCGCCGCCGATCTCATCGCCCTGCTCAAGCCCGCGTGGTGGCCGTATGATCGCGAGTGGCACAAGCCCGTGGGCAAGCGCTTCGCCGATCAATTCGCCGAATGGCTCGCCGCCATGCCGCCGGATGCGAAGCTGGAGCTCGACCCCGTGCTCGCCTCCTTCCGCGATGACCCGGTGCGCGCCTCCGTCAAGCTGGAGGTGGAGGAAAGCGGCATCGATTGGTTCGATCTCCGCATCGCCCTCGACGTCGCCGACACGACACTCACCAAGGCGGAAATCAAGGCGCTGCTCGAGGCGCGTGGCGGCTTCGTCCGCCTCGGCAACAAAGGCTGGCGCCGCCTCCGCTTCGATCTCAGTGCCGAGGACGAAGCGCAACTTGCGGATCTCGGCCTGTCCGCACAGGACCTCAATGGCAGCCAGCAGCGTCTCCACGCCCTGCAACTCGCCGGCAAGAGCGCGACCAGAAAGCTCCTTTCGGAAGAGCACTCGCAAAGCATCGAGCGGCGCGCGGAAGAAATCCGCACCCGCGTGGCGCCCGCCGTGCCCGCTGGGCTGCAGGCCGAACTGCGCCCCTACCAGCTCGAAGGCTTCCACTTCCTCGCCTACCTCAGCGCGAACCGCTTTGGCGGCATCCTCGCCGACGACATGGGTCTCGGTAAAACGCTCCAAACGCTCGCCTGGCTGCTCTGGCTACGCAGCGCCGAGGGTGTCACGGATCCTGCGCATCAGCGCCATCCGGTCCTCGTGGTGTGCCCGAAGAGCGTGGTGGAAAACTGGCGCTCCGAGGCCGCGCGCTTTGCCCCGTCGCTCCGTGTCGCCGTGGTCCCGCGCGGCGCCGATGCCGAGGCGCTTGCCGCCGCCCGCCGCGATGGCGACATCGTGGTGATGAACTACGCGCAGCTCCGCATCCTGGAGTCCGAGGTGCTCGCCGAACCGTGGCTCGCCGCCGTGCTCGACGAAGCGCAGGCGATCAAGAATCCCGAGTCCGCCACCGCTCGTGCCGCCTGGGCGCTGAAGTGTGCGCACCGCCTCGCCCTCAGCGGCACGCCGATCGAAAACCGCCTCCTCGATCTGTGGAGCATCATGCAGTACGCCATGCCCGGCGTGCTCGGCAATCGCGCCACCTTCGGCAAAACATTCGACCAGCGCAGCGACCCGTTTGCCCGCCGCCGCCTCGCCGCCCGCGTGCGCCCCTTCGTGGTGCGCCGCACCAAAGGCGAGGTCGCCAAGGACCTGCCTGAACGTGTGGAAGAGGACATCCTCTGCCAGCTCGACGGCAGCCAGGCCACGCTCTACCGCGCCGAGCTCAAGCGCGCCCGCGCCGCCCTGCTCAAGATCGAGACCAAGGCCGAGCTCGATAAAGCGCGCTTCAACATCCTCACGTCGCTCATGCGCCTGCGGCAGATTTGCTGCCACCCCGTGCTCGTCGGCGCAAAGGCGAAGAAGCAGGTGGACGAAGAAGTGCCTGAGAGCGCCAAGCTCGCGGCACTGCTCGAGCTTCTCGAGCCGCTCATCGAGGAAGGCCACAAGGTCCTCGTCTTCTCGCAGTTCGTCGAGATGCTGAACCTCATCCGCGCCGAGTTTGTCGCGCGCGAGTGGAAGCACTTCGTCCTCACCGGCGAAACGGAAGAGCGCGGCGCGCTCGTGAACGAATTCCAAAATTCGGAAGGCTCCGCCGTGTTCCTCATTTCGCTGCGCGCTGGTGGTTTCGGCCTCAACCTCACCGCCGCCAGTTACGTCGTCCTTTTCGACCCCTGGTGGAACCCCGCCGTCGAAAACCAGGCCATCGACCGGACGCACCGCATCGGCCAGCGCAACACCGTCATCGCCTACCGCCTCTTGATGAAGGAGACGATCGAGGAAAAAATCCGCGCCCTGCAAAAGCAGAAGAGCTCCCTCGCCAGCGACGTCCTCGGCGAAGAAGCCTTCGCCCGCACCCTCACGCTCGACGACTTCCGCTTCCTGTTCGAAGGATAGCCGGCGGCCTCACGGAAATCCCGGTGCGGCCTCGCCCAATTCATTGCCTCTCTACAGTCACGGAGCGGAAATGGAAGTTTCTGGCGAGTTGTGCTGCCCTCCGGGCTGGCTCAGCACATTGTCGCCTCTCATCTTGCCCTCATCCCCCCTTCCTTTTGGTGCTTCGGACTCGATGCCTGCCACGCATCGTTTGCCGTTCGCCGGTCTCCATCTTTCCCTACCCATTCCAGTACTTTCTCTCACTTTTTTCGGAACTTCTCTCCTCCGACGGTTTTTCACATCCATATCGCCCCGCGATCTTCGTCTGAGGCCTTTGGCCACAGGTCCGGCAGACTGGATATTTCTCCACTGCAATCGATTCTTTTAACAGTCACGCTGCTTGATCAAAAGACCTTCCCCGCGCGGCGCTTATATCGCTTTATGGAAATTAAATTTCCAGCTTGAACGGCGCGGGAATCGCTGCCATTCCGCGACCCTATGCTTCCGTCAGGCCGAGGGACCCATCCCCAAGGGGGGCCGCGAACCAGTTTCCGCAACCGGGCCGTAAACCGTCTCTGCGCAGGGCGCGCCTGATAACATGGACCCTGAGTTGGAAAATTCCGTCACGCCCTCCGAAGCCATCACCGCCACCGCGAATAATCTGGTGCGCCTGGCCACGGAGGGCGATGCCCCCATGCCGCCGCCGCCGCCCGAGCACCTTACCCGCGAATATGCGGACGCACTCTACCAGGAACTCCTCCGCACGCGCGCCGCGCTGATGGAGGCGAAGGATGAGCACCAAAAGGAAATGCGGCAGCGCATGAAAAACGAGGCCGCGCTGCGCGTGAACGAGACGCGCTACCGCGCTTTTGTCGAGCAGAGCACCGAGGCCATCTGGTGCTTCGAGCTCGACCGGCCCGTGCCGCTCTCGCTCTCACAGGAGGAGCAGCTCCGCCATCTCTACCACCACGCTTTCCTCGCCGAATGCAATGACGCCACCGCGCGCATGTACGGCTACGACCGCGCCGAGGAAATGCGCGGGCGCCGCCTTACGCAACTGCTCCCAACGACCGAGCGGCTGAACGTCGAGTCGATGCGCAAGTTCATCCGGAACAACTACCGTGTGGCCGATTCCGAGACGCGCGAGTGCGACCGCCACGGCCGCCTCCGCTACTTCCGCAACAACCGGGTGGGCATCGTGGAGGACGGCACGCTCCGCCGTTGGTGGGGCACGCAGCGCGATGTCACCGCGCTCATCGAGGCGGAGGAGCGTCGCGAGGAAAGCGAGAAGCGCCTCCGCATGGCCCTCAGCGCGGCCGACATGGGCACGTGGGATTGGGAGCTCAGCACCGGGCGCCTGCAATGCTCGCCTGAGCTGAACCGCATTTTCGGCCTGGAGGAAAAGGAGTCCTTCGGCTCCCACCTTTCGCACGCCCAGTTCATCGTGGAGGAGGATCGCGCGCACGTTCGGCGCTCGGTCTTCGTCGCCATCCGCGACCGCATGGAGTGGGAGACGGAATTCCGCATCAAGTTGCTCGATGGCCGCGTGCGCTGGCTGCTGGTCCGCGGCGACCTCACCCGCGATCACGCCGGTTACGCCACCCACATGGTCGGCGCCGCCACGGACATCACCGATCGCCGTGAGGCGCAGGCCGAGCGCGAGCAGCTCGAGCGCAAGATGCAGGACGCGCAAAAGCTCGAGAGCCTCGGCGTGCTTGCCGGCGGCATCGCGCACGATTTCAACAACCTGCTCACCGGCATCATCGGCAACGCCAACATCGCGCTTCTCGGCGACATGGCTTCCGCTCGCTCGCGCATGAACGAGATCACGGCCATTGCCCAGCGCGCCGCCGATCTCTGCCAGCAGATGCTCGCCTATGCCGGCAAGGGTCGCTTCTGCGTGGCACCGCTCGATCTGAGCGCGCTGCTGCACAACACCGCCGCGCTCGTGCAGCTCTCGATCAGTAAGAAGGCCGAGATGACCTTCGACCTCACGCCGAACCTGCCGCCCGTGCTCGCGGATTCCACGCAACTCAGCCAGATCATCATCAATCTCGTGATGAACGCGTCGGACGCCCTCGGCGCCAAGGGCGGCCGCATCGTGCTCCACACGGGCACGGTCCATTGCAAGCGCGGTGATTTCCACGAGGCCCGCACGTGCCCCGAGGATCCCGAGGGCGACTACGTGTATCTGGAGGTGGAAGACAATGGCTGCGGCATGTCGGCCGACACCCTCGCCCGCATTTTCGATCCGTTTTTCACCACCAAGTTCACCGGTCGCGGCCTCGGCCTCGCCGCCGTGCTCGGCATCGTGCGCGCGCACCACGGCGCGTTGTTTGTGAATAGCACCTCCGGGCGCGGCACCGTCTTCCGTGTGCTGCTCCCGCAGGCCGTCGGCGCGATCATTCCCGACATCCCCGAGGAACAGCTCGCGTCCGAGTTTCGTGGCAGCGGCACGATCCTTGTCGTCGAGGATGAATCGATGGTCCGGAATATCGCCACGGCCCTCATCCAGGCCGCCGGCTTCACCACCGTGGAGGCATGGAATGGCCTGCAATCGCTCGATATTTTCAAAAAGGATCCCGGCCACTACGCCGCCGTCCTACTCGATGTCACCATGCCCGGCCTCGATGGCATCGAGGTCTTCGCCCGCATGCGCGCCATCCGCCGCGGTATCCCGATTGTGCTCATGAGTGGCTACAGTGAACTCGAAGTCGCCTCCCGCTGTGGAGATCTCACCCGCACCGCTTTTTTGCAAAAGCCGTTCACCAACGAACTGCTGATGCACAAAATTCGGTCGGTGTTGCCGGCGCGGGCGTAGCCTTGGTGGCCCGGAGCTCCAGCTCCGGGCAGACCTTGCCTACGTTGAGCCCGGAGCTGGAGCTTCGGGCCACCAAGATCCCGCTCCCTTCCGGGTTGTCTCCCCAGCTACTCATGCACTCCGCCTTCCATCGCCTGCTCGCCCGCCGGGCTTTTCTCGAGAAAAGCACCACCGGCCTCGGTGCGCTCGCGCTGGCTTCGCTGCTCACCCCTTCCGCTTTTTCCGCCGGCAGTGCGATCGCTGGTCTGGATGTCCCCGGCGTCCTGAAGCACCTCCATTTCGCGCCGAAGGCGAAGCGCGTCATCTACCTGTTCCAGAGTGGCGCGCCCTCGCATCTCGACCTCTTCGATCCAAAACCCAAGCTGATTGAGATGACGGGCAAAGACCTGCCGGACAGTGTCCGCGCCGGCCAGCGCATCACGGGCATGACGAGCGGGCAGAAAAATCTCTTCTGTGTCGGCAGCCCCTTCGCGTTCAAAAAGTACGGGAAGTGTGGCATGGACCTCAGCGAGCTCCTGCCGAACCTCGCGAAGATCGCCGACGAGTGCACCTTTATCCGCACGCTCAACACGGACCCGATCAACCATGATCCCGCCGTCACGTTTTTCGGTACCGGTCACCAGCAGCCCGGGCGGCCCACGATGGGCGCGTGGCTGAGCTATGGCCTCGGCAGCGAAAACAAAGACCTGCCGGCATTCGTCGTCCTGCATAGCGGTGGCGGCGGCCAGCCCCTGCAATCGCGCTACTGGGGCAGCGGCTTTCTCCCCGCGCAGCATGGCGCCGTGCCCTTCCGCAGCGCCGGTGACGCCGTGCTCTATCTCTCGAACCCGCCCGGCGTCGACGACGCTACCCGCCGCGACATGCTCGATGCGACGAATGGACTAAACCGCCTCTCGCTCGGCACGCTCGGCGACCCCGCCATCAGCGCGCAGATTTCCAACTACGAGCTCGCCTTTCGCATGCAGGCGAGCGTCCCCGAGTTGATGGACATCAGCAAAGAGCCGCAATCCGTCCTCGACCTCTATGGCGCCCAGCCCGGCAAAGCGAGCTTCGCCACCAACTGCTTGCTCGCCCGCCGTCTTGCCGAACGCGGCGTTCGCTTCATCCAGCTCTGCCATCGCGATTGGGACCATCATGGCGGCCTGCCCAAGGGCCTGGCTGGTAAATGCAAGGAGACCGATCAGGCCAGCGCCGCGCTCGTGATGGATCTCAAAGCGCGCGGCCTGCTCGAGGACACTCTCGTGATTTGGGGCGGCGAATTCGGCCGCACGGCCTACAGCCAGGGCGAAATCAAAAAAGACAACTTCGGTCGCGACCACCATCCGCGTTGCTTCACCATCTGGATGGCCGGCGGCGGGGTGAAGTCCGGCTATGTCCACGGCGAGACGGATGACTTCGGCTACAACATCGCGCGCGACGGTGTCCACGTGCACGACTTCCACGCCACGATGCTCGCCCTTCTCGGCGTCGACCACAAACAGCTCATCTACCGGCACGAGGGCCGCGACTACCGCCTCACCGACGTTTCCGGCAACGTCCTCCAGCCCCTGATCGCCTGAGGCGTTGTTGATCCTAATTAGAGCGGTTTGTGAAAGGTCGCAGCGCCGTCGCGCGGCGCCATTTCGAACGGCTGGAACTCATTCCACCTTGCTCGCCTAAGACCTCCGGTCGCCCATCCGTTTGACTTCCAAGCCGCATGCCCATTCGGGTGGGTGCTCTGGCTTTCAGTGGAACCTGCAACGCAGGGCTGGAGCCGGGGTTGCTTTCCGGCTAAGACCGCGCCGGCGATCGAGTAACAAAATGCCAACGATGTCCACCTCCAGCCACTATACCCAGCAGATCTACACGGGCCACAAAGCGCTTTCGCTCGTGTGGGAAGGCGACGATTTGGTGGACTGGGCGAGCGGCGGAGTGCGGTGGCATCCGGATGGAACGATGTCCCCGGGGCGGGTGGATTATGCGTTTCGGTTTAACATGGCGGTGTCGGAGCCGAAGGGGGAGTACGTGGTGCTCTACTCGCGCGTGGGAACGAAAGGGCTGCTGCTGCGGCGCGGCGAGATCGTGCGCGAGCTAAACCGGAGCTGCTGCCATGCGGAGGCGTTTGAATATCCGGTGGCGCTGGTACGGCGGGAGGACCGCGTGCTGCTCGTGCATTGCCCGAGCCGGTATCACCATTTGGAAATCGAGGATGCGACGACGGGGGAATGGTTGACATCGCGCCCGGCGCAGGCGGGGCCGTTCTTTCATTCGCGGCTTGCGGTGAGCCCGGGCGGGCGGAGCCTGCTGAGCGCGGGCTGGGTGTGGCAGCCGTGGAGCGCGGTGGTGTGCTACGATTTGGACGAAGCGCTGCGAAACCCCGCGGTGCTGGATTCGCTGGAACGCTCAGCGCCGACGACGAGGAATGTATCGCTGGCGGAAGAGGACTCCGCCTGCTGGTTGAGCGACGACGAAGTACTGCTGGCCGGTGGCGACGAGGAAGATGCCAAAGATCCGGAAGTGGCCACGCGCGGGGAGAACCGGCTGAAGCCGCACGGGCTGGCGGTGTTTCACGTGCGGGAGAAAACGATCCGGTCGCTTTGCGTGCCGGAGCCGCGCGGGCGCATCGGCACGATGATGCCGGTGGGCACCACGCATGTGATGGCGTTTTACCAATACCCGCGGCTGATTCGGCTCTCGGACGGCGCACTGGAGTTTTCCCTGCCCGAGCTGCGGAGCGGCACACAGGCTTCCAGCATTGTGGGCGGCAAGGAACTGCCCGCGCTGGCGCTGGACCCGGTGCGGAAGCGCTTTGCGCTCGCGCAGGGGGAGAAGGTGCATGTGATCTCGGTGGGGTAGGGGAAGAAACTGGTTGAGCGAGCGGAGCGAGCTGTGGACTGCGGCAGCAAGCTGCCGCTGTGAGGAGGACGCAGCTCGCTGCGTGTGGTGGGAGAGGCGTCCGGCTCGCGGGAGATTTTCCCGCCGCACGCAGCAAGCTGCGCCTCCCATAGAGCGGCAGCAAGCTGCCGCAGTCCACAGCTCGGTCACTCCTCCGCGATCACTACTTCCGTCCCCACAGGCACATCGTTGTAGAGTTCGATGACGTCCTCATTCCCGAGCCGCACGCAGCCATGGCTCGCCGGGATGCCGAGGCGGCTTTCGGCGTTGGTGCCGTGGATGTAAATGTAGCGCTCTTTGGTGTTGGCGTTGGCGGCGTCGAGACCTTCAAGCCAGAGGATGCGCGTCTGCACGTGATCGGTTTCGTCATCGTCGCGCCCGATCTCCCCGGTGGGCACGCGCGATTTAAAAATCGTGCCGGGCGCGGCGCCTTCCCCGTGCTTTTCGGCGACGCGGAAACGGCCGAGCGGCGTTTTGTTGGAGCCGGATTCCGTCCCGAGGCCAAAGCGCGAGGTGCTGCAGACAAACCGCCGGAGGAGCTGGCCGCCCTCGCCGAGGAGGTCGAGCGTTTGCGATGGCACATGGACAAAAATGCGCATACGCGCTGTTACTCTCCGAAGAACCGCGCGGAGTCCAGTGGAAGTCGCGCGTCATGCCACCACCATCATGCGTCCTTTTTCCATTCTTTTGCTTCTCGCCGCCGCCGCGACCGCGACCGCCGCGGAAAAACCGAATATCGTCTTCATCCTCGCTGATGACCTGGGCATCGGCGACGTGCACGCTTTCAACGCGGATGGAAAAATTCCCACGCCGCACATGGATGCATTTGCGGCGCAGGGCATGAAGTTCATCGATGCGCATACGTCATCCTCCGTCTGCACGCCCACGCGCTATGGCGTGCTTACCGGGCGCTACAACTGGCGCTCGCGCTTGCAGAGTGGCGTCTTGGGCGGGCTCAGTCCCCGGCTCATCGAGCCCGGGCGGCTCACCGTGGCGCAGCTGCTGCGGGACCAAGGCTACGCCACCGCATGCTTTGGCAAATGGCACCTCGGGCTCGACTGGGTGAAGAAGCCCGGCCGCGCGGTGACGGAGCTGAACATCGAGACTGCGCAGCAAAACGACGCCATCGATTTCACCCAGCCTTTTGCCGGCGGCCCGACGACGCTGGGCTTTGACTATTACTTCGGCATCGCGGCGTCGCTCGACATGGTGCCGTACACCTTCCTCGAAAACGATCACTGCGTGAAGGTGCCGACGACGAACAAGAAATTCCCCATGATGGGCGATGCGGAGAATAAAGGCTTCACACGCTTCGGCCCGGCGGCGGAGGACTTTGAGGCGATGAACGTGCTGCCCACCATCGGCAGTCACGCGGCGAAATGGATCGGCGAGCAAAAGCCCGCCGCGCAAGGCGGTAAGCCGTTTTTCCTCTATCTGCCGTTGAATGCGCCGCACACGCCCTCGGTGCCGACGCCGGACTGGGCGTCGAAGAGCAAGCTGAACGCGTATGGCGATTACGTGATGGAGGCGGATGCGGTGATGGGCCAGGTGCTCGATGCGCTGGAGAAATCTGGCGCGGCGGCAAACACGCTGGTCATCATCACGAGCGACAATGGGTGTTCGCCCATGGCGCGCATCCCGCAGCTCCGCGAGAAAGGCCACGATCCATGCTGGGGCTTGCGCGGGACGAAGGCGGACATCTGGGAGGGCGGCCATCGCGTCCCCTTCATGGCGCGCTGGCCGGAGCACGTGAAGCCCGGCACCACCAGTGAGGCGATCGTGTGTCTCACGGATTTGTTTGCGACGTGCGCGGACATCACCGGTGCCACCGTGCCGGAAACCGCCGCCGAGGACAGCGTGAGCTTTCTGCCCGCCCTGCGCGGAGAGACCGGCAAGCGCACCACGCTCGTCTCCCACAGCATCGCCGGAATTTTCGCCATTCGCAGCGGGAGCATGAAACTATGTCTCACTCCCGGCAGCGGTGGCTGGAGTGCACCCAAGCCTGGAGCGCCCACGGCGAAGGATCTTCCGCCCGAGCAACTCTACGATCTTGCCGCCGATCGTGCCGAGACGCGCAACCTCGCGGTGGAGCAGCCGGAGAAGGTGAAGGAACTCACGGCGTTGCTGGAGAAATACGTGGCCGATGGCCGCAGCACGCCGGGAGCGAAGCAGCAGAACACCGTGCCGGTGAAGATTCACAAAGGCGCGGTGGTGGTGGAGGAGAAGTAGCCGGGGATTTTAAGTCCCCTGCGTATGCCTTCTGAGGAGGGGCAGCGTGTCTGCCGGGCGCCAGAAAGTGGAACGGCCTTGCAAGCCGTGGCCTTGGCCGCGTGAAATTTCCGGGTGCTCTTGTCCAGGCGGGCGCTCAATGGCCACGGCTTAAAAAGCCGTTCCGCTTTCTGGCACCCGCGATTCCTACTTTTCCTTTTTCCCGACGAAGAAGAGGTAGCGCCACACGCCCAGGTACGCCCGCGCCACCTGGTTCACCACGGGCATGAAGAGCGACTCCAGTTTCGGCTGCAATTGCGCTTCCATCCGCACGTGGTTCACGCCCATCCAGCGGGCGAACCAGCGGAAGGGCGTGTTGTGAAAATCGACAACGGCGATGTGACCGCCGGGGGCGAGGTCGGCGTAGGCGGCGTCGATCGCCACGTCAAAGCCCGGGTTGAACATCGTCAGCGCGTAGGAGCAGAGAATGAAATCGAACGGCTTCTCCGCCGAGATCGGCGCATCGTAGGCGCGTTGCACGAGTTGCACGCGGTCGCCCCACCGTGCCACTTTTCGCCGCGAGATGTTGAGCATCGCCTCGGAGAGATCGAGGCCGGTGATGGATGCCTCGGGGAAATGGCGGCAGAGGTTTGCCAGATTCTTCCCCGTGCCGCAGCCGACCTCCAGGATGCGTGTGGGCCGCGCGCCGGCGGCCACGGCCTTGCGCAGGATGGCGGTGCGGCCGAAGAGAAAGCTCCAGCGCGTGGCGTCGTAGATGCGCGCGTGGAATTTGTAGTAGCGCTCGATGGCGGTGCCGGACCGCGGTTCACTCATAAAATAAGACTAGAGGACTTCCGCAAAGTGCGTGCTGCCGTAGGTGCCCACGCGGTCGAGCGGGTGATGCTTGTCCGTGAGCTCGGGAAAAAAGCGCAGGCGCGACCGCACTTCCTCCGGCACAAAGCTGAGGTCTACGCCCGCGGAGCGCATGAGGATTTTCGTGCCCGACTTGCTGTTCGCAAGGATGAGTTCCCATTCCTCCAGCAGCGCCTCGGGGTCGTGCCACGCGAGCCAGTCCTGGTGGTCGAGCAGCACGTAGTGCGTGTAGGCACCGGGGTTCTCCTTGAGAAAATTCGAGACCGTCGTGGTGTGCGGTTTGACGCGGTCGAGCCGGCTGGCGAGCGTGGCCTGGTGCTCTTTGCGCAGGTAGTTCGGACAGCAGGCCATCGTATAGGAGCCCGTCACGTAGACGCGCCAGAAATAGTTATCCACCGCGGGAATCTCCGCCATCACGTGGCGCAGCTTGTCCTTCACAAACGCGGTCAGGCCGCCGGGATAGCTTTCCTTGATGAGCCGGATCTGCGGGCGCGGCACGCCGAGCAGGGTCATCACCACGGACTGCCGGACGAGCCAGCTCGAGAGCCGGCCCCAGATTTTCGTCTCGAGGAGCTGGTAGGCTTCGCGCTGCTCCTCCATCGTCTGCGCATCGATCATGCAGAGCGCGATGTTGCGCGCGTTGGCCTTCACGGAAAAGAGCGCGCCGCCGAGCAGCCAGGCGGCGGTGCCGGCCGCGCCGCGATAGTAAAAGGATTTTTTCAGCCCGCCCGGTTCGAAGTAGGAGATTTTTTTGTCCCAGTAGCCTCGGGCCACCTCGGAGAGCCGCTTGCGCACGCGGTGATAGACCGCCTTATAGTTCTCGTGCGAACCGATGCCGAAGAACTGGAAGAGGTCGCCGAAGTCGCCATCGGCGATCAGCGCTTTCTTCAGCTCCAGCAGCGAATTCTGTCGGTAATTCACGTCGATGGCGTGGATTTCGGCGGGGCCGTCGAGCAGGTAGTCGAGCGCGTTACAGCCGGCACTGGTGATCATCACCACCTTGCTGTCGCTCCTCAGCGCCATGAGTTCGCGATCGATGCGCGGGTCTTCCCAGCAGGCGTTGTAAATGAGCGAGCTGCCGTGGACATGGCGGAACACCAGGTCGTGTGTGGCTTTAAGAAATTTCTGAACCCCGCCGGCTTGTTCCGTTCTCCGGGCAGTTTTGACCGTCATGAGGCGGCGAGTAACGCGAGGGAATCTCCCGCGCACAAGCCCCTTCCGGGCGCGTCACATGATTGTAACAATTACTGAAGGACGCCATCATTTTGTCACCGGCATCAGAGAGGATTTAATCGGGATGTGGGGCTTTGCCGGCGATCGTTTCGAGTAAAGTCGGCATCCCTTTCGGTTGCACGCTCTGCCAAATCCACGCGGTTTGCGGGGCTTCGGTTCGGATGATCGCCACGTGGAAAAGATGCGCGTAGCCGCCCGTTTCATAATGGACGACGTAGAGGCGGCCGTCGGTGGCGGCCCAGATGAGGCGCTTCGCGGGAAGCGTGGGATCGGCGATGTCGTCGGTGGGCTCCCATTTGCCGCCGGGATCGGCCATGGCGCCGGTGCCAGGGCCGCAGACTTTGCGCACCGCCTCGGGCAGATCGGAGGCTTTGGTGAGCGCGTGAAACTTGGCTGTGTCTCTTAGCTCGGCGCGGATTTTGTCGTCGAAGCGCGGAGGCTCAGCCGCGGATGCGACGAGCACGAAGAGGCTGAGGAGGAGCATTTTCACGGGTCCGGAGTGGAGCTACTTTTTCCCCAGCGCTTCGAGAAAGGATGCCAGATTTTTCAACTCGGGCAGCGGCCGGCCCCCGTAGGACCACAGCTCACGAGGCTCGCCTTTGCGCAGCTCCAGCACGCTCACGTGAAAGCTATGCGCAATCCCGCCGCTCTCGAAATGGACGACGCAATGGGCTCCGTCGGTCGCGGCCCAAATGAGGCGCCGCCCGGGGAGCTCTTTGCCCGGTTGGATGACATCGGTGACCTGCCAGTCTTCGCCGGGGTTGGCCATGATGTTTCCGCCATTGGTGATGGCCTTGAGTACTCCCGGCGGCAGGTCGGCCACCTTGGCGATCTCGTGAAACTTGCCGCTGTCGCGCAGCGCCTGGCGAATTTCGGGTGGCACCTTGAGATCCGCGGAAGCCGCATGGCCGCTGTCGGCGCTGAGCAGAACCCCGATGAACAACGGAAGAAGCAATTTCATGTGGGAAGGATGCAGAGGGCAGGCGGCGGTGGTAGGGAAAATTGCGCCGTTGGCCTCCTACTTTGGGATGAGGTGGCGAAAGAGGATGCGCGCCGTGGACTGCGGCAGCTTGCTGCGTGCGGGGGCCTTTCGAGTAGCGAGGCGTTTGCCACCACCGCGCAGCAAGCTGCCGCAGTCCACGGCGCGCTGCGCCTTCTCGCCTTTTAAAAACACCCGCCGCGCAAATCGCGGAAGGCGCGTGCGAGATGGTCGACAAGCTTGGTCGGAGTGAGCGTCTCCTCGGTTTCGCCGCCGTGGGAGATCGCGATTTCGGCGGCGCGGCCGCAGAGCCAGGCGCCGAGGCGGGCGGCGGCGGAGGGGAGGACGTGCTGGCCCATCAGCGCGGCGATGACGCCGGTGAGGGTGTCGCCCATGCCGCCGGTGGCGAGGCCGGCATTGCCCGTGGAGTTGTAGCTGGTGACCTCGCCATGTTTGGCCACCACGGTGCGCGCGCCTTTGAGCAGCACGGTGCAGTTCGGATGCTCGCGGGCAAATTCCTCGGCGCACGTGCGCCGGCCATGCGCGAGCCGGCCGGGAGCGAGGCGCTCCATTTCGCCGGGGTGCGGCGTGAGCACGCGCTCGGCGGTCTGCGCGCCAAGCAGATCAAGGTGGCCGGCGAGCGCATTGAGGCCGTCGGCATCGATTACCATCGGCCGTTCGCAGTCGCGGATGATTTCCCGCGCTTCGGCGTGGTGCCGCGCGAGGCCGGGACCGAGGGCGAAGACGTCGTGGTTGTTTTGCAGCGCCTTCGTCAGGAGATCGAGCGGGCGCACCATCACCTCCGGCGGGCACATGCTGGCAAGATGCGCGGCGGCTTCCGTGTCGCTATACAGCGTGACGAGGCCCGCACCGGCGCGCACGCACGCGGTGGCGGTGAGCGCGGCGGCGCCGATGGTCCCGCGTCCGCCGGCGATGATCCCCACGCGCCCATAGGTGCCCTTGTGCGTGTCGAAGCTGCGCCGCGGGAGCACCTGCGCGAGCGTCTGGCCCGTGGTCAAGGTATGCGTATCCGGCGCCGCCTTCACCGCGAGATCGTCGAGCACCACCAGCGCCAGCCGGCCGACCACCGCCGTGGCCGAATCCGCGACCAGCCCCACCTTGGGGTAGCCGATCGTGATGGTGGTATCCGCGATCACGCAATTTTCCGCGACCACGCCGGTGTCGCCGTGGAGACCGGTGGGTAGATCCAGCGCAAAGACGTGAGCGTGGCTTTCAGCGCGGAGACGATTGATGCGCCGGGCGGCACTCGCAATCGGCCCGCGGAGCTCGCCCCCGGCACCCGTGCCGAGCAGTCCATCCAGCACGATGAGCGCGCGGCCTTGCGCGTGCATGAGGGCTTCCCCATAGGCCGCGTCTGTGGCGCACGCCGGGCTGCCGAGGGCGCGGTATTTTTCGCGGACCAGCGGTCCCCACTCCGCCTCGGGAAAGGCGGGGACGAGTTTCACATCCCAGCCGACTTCGGAGAGATGGCGCGCGGCCACGAGCGCATCGCCGCCATTGTTGCCTTTGCCAAAGACAGCCAGGCACACGCCAGGCCACGGGAAAAATTGCCGCACGGCGCGGGCGATGCCGAGGCCCGCTTCTTCCATGAGGGCATCCGCGGAGACGCCACCGGCGATGACGCGGGCCTCGAGTTCCCGCATGGCTTGGGAGGTGAAGAACATATCAGGAAATGGTGGATGAAAAATGTCAGTGCTGGCTCCGAATCGGCGAGTGGTGTGTAAGCCGGTTGCTGGAAAGTGGAACGGGTTTGCAATCCGTGGCCGGCGCCCGCCTTTTTCCGTGTGCGGGCCAGCTAGTAGCGCGCCTTGATCCCTGCCGCCACGGCTTCGGCCAGCTTTTGGCGGTAGCGCGTGGTATCGATGCGGCCAGCCTCGCCACGATTCGTGAGGAAGCCGAGCTCGCACAGGACCGCGGTGTTGCTGTTGCGGCGCAGCACAAAGAGCGGGCGTGTGCGCACGCGGCGATCATCCTCGCCGGTGGCGGCCAGCACCTTGCGGTGGATGGCGGCGGCGAGCGCGGCGCTGGAGCGTCCGCCATAGTAATAGGTCTCGATGCCGTGGGCGTCGAAGTTGTCGGCGCCATTGAAATGGATGCTGACAAACACCGCGCCGCCGTGTGCATTCGAGATCGCCACGCGATCGCCGAGCGTCACGAAGACATCTGCGCGGCGGGTGAGGACGGTGCGATAGCCCGCAGCTTGAAGGACCGCGTCCAGCCGGTGCGCCACGTCGAGAGTATAGCCCTTTTCCGGAATCCGTTGTCCCGGCATCCCCCCGCGATCGAAGCCACCGTGGCCGGCATCGATGATGATCAAGGGCTTGGCCCAGGCACTCGCGACCAAAAAACAAAAAGCGCAAAGCAGGCGAATGAAGTTCATGGCAAAGCGTGGGCGCAAGAGACGCATACGGAGGGCGTAAAGCGCAAGCGCCAGATTGCGGGAAAATTACGCACCGCCTCCGCGGATCTTGCAGAACTCAAAACGCGCCGCGGAAATTTTTGCGCGCACGCAGTCTCGATCATCCGCGCCCATCCGCGGTCTCAATGACTGCGGAATTGCCGGTGGGTCGAGCCACGGCATGAGCCGCTGCCTGAATAACCACAGAGCTCACAGAGAACACAAAGAAGTGGAAACGAGCGGTTCGATTACCGCCGATGACACAGATACCACAGATGATGGAAGATGGCGCCGACGGTGGTTTCATGCATCTGCCTTATCGGCGGTAATTGGACCGTGGATAACGCGGATGGGCGCGGATAGTCACAGCCGATCGAGCGCGCTACGCGCTGCATTTAATCTCTGTGTCCTCTGTGCTCTTTGTGGTAGCTTGAGGGTGCCTCCCGGTCCCAAAGTGAGACGTGTGGGGGCCATGGGCGCCCCGCGCATTATTTTCACATCCCCTCCAATGCCGGGCGGTTTTCGTGGTTGTCCCCGGGCGCGGCCCGGCATATGCGCGGTGGCCGCCTCTCTAAACAGACCCATGAAAAAATCCATCGCCTTCCTCGCTACCATCGCCCTGGCCGGCGCCGCCCTGCATGCGGACGACGCCAAGCCCCTCAAAGTCCTGCTGCTCACCGGCGGCTGCTGCCACGATTACAAAGCGCAAAAGGACATCCTGAAAAAGGGCATCGAAGAGCGCATCAACGCCGAAGTCACCCAGGTGCACACCGATGACTCCAGCACGCACCCGCCGCTCGCCTTCCTCGGCAACCCGGACTACGCCAAGGGCTACGACGTGGTGATCCACGACGAATGCGCGGCCGACATCAAGGACCCCGCCCAGATCCAGGGCGTGCTCAAGCCACACCAGGATGGCATCCCGGGCGTGAACCTGCACTGCGCGATGCACTGCTACCGTTTCGGCGATTTCGGCAAGCCGGTCGCGGCGGGTGCGGAAAACTCGCACTGGTACGAATACCTCGGCCTGCAATCCACCGGCCACGGCGCGCAGCTCCCGATCACCGTCAAGGTGCTCGACGAAAAAAACCCCATCACCGCCAGCATCGTGGGCTGGGTGACGGGCAAGGAAGAGCTCTACAACAACATCCAGATTCTCACCGGCAAGGCGCTCGCCCGCGGCTCGCAGGGCGCCGGCGACAAGCCCGGCCAGAACGACACTGTGGTGGTGTGGACGAATGAATACGGTCCGAAAAAGACGAAGGTCTTCTCGACCACCATTGGCCACAACAACACCACGGTGAGCGATCCGAAGTACCTCGACCTCGTCGCTCACGGCATTCTCTTCGTCACCGACAAGATGGGTCCGGACGGCAAGCCGATCAAAGGCTACGAGCCGAAGGCCAAGTAAGCGCTTATCCGTTTTAGCAGTTTAATCGTCCAACGCCCAACTTCCTGCACCGGAAGTTGGGCGTTGTGATTTTTACCGCACCTTGCGGCCACTCGCTTCCTCGCGGTCGAACCTGAAAGTCCCGCCCCGGAATTTCTCCTCGTCACCTTCCCCCTCGTCGGTTCGTCTACCTCGCATGCTCCGCGCCCTCCTGGCTCTCGTTTTCTCCCTCACGCTGTCGCTCGCCGTCCGCGCGGCGGATCCAGCCATCACCACCGAGCGCGAGGTGGAATATGGGCGGGTGAAGGACAAGCCGCTGCTCCTCGACGTGACGCATCCCACGGAAAAACTCGCCGTTCCGCGCCCTGCGCTGCTTGTGGTGCATGGCGGCGGCTGGGTGGCGGGGGATAAGCGCGATATGCAGCCGCTGGCGGACGCCGCGGCCCGGGTGGGCGTGGTCTGCTTCAATATCAACTATCGCCTCACGTTCGGCGAAGAAAACCGCTGGCCCGCCGCACTCGATGACACGCAGCGCGCTGTCCGTTGGGTGCGCGCGAACGCGGCGAAATACGATATCGACCCGAATCGTCTCGGCGCCATCGGCGCCTCCGCCGGCGGCCACCTTGTCGCCTACCTGGGCACCGCCGACACGCGCGACAACTCGGATCCGGCCCTCGCCGCCTTTTCCAGCCGCGTACAATGCGTGGTGGATATTTGCGGCCCCACCAATCTCGGCGAGGACTTCTCCACCAAGGAAAAGCTCGGGCTCACCGCGAATGAGTTGGTGAAAAAATTCCTCGGGGGCGTGGGCTACCAGGAAAAGCTCGAGACCGCGAAGGAAGCCTCGCCGCTTCTGCACGTGGACGCGAAGAGCGCCCCTTTCCTCATCTTCCACGGGGCCGCCGATGACCTCGTCCCGCCGGACCAAAGTGTGCGCATGGACGCTGCCTTGCAAAAGGCTGGGGTGGAGTCGAAACTGATCCTCTTCGAAGGAGAGGGCCACGCCTTCAAAAAAAAGGAAAACCACGAGCGACTCGCCGCGGAGACGGTGGCTTTTTTGAAGAAGCATTTGTGGAAGTAGAGGGGGCGCGATGGAGCTGCTACCGGGAGGTCGCGGAGCGAGCCTGCGAGCAGAAGGCGGGCTTTGCTGGGAGCCAGCTCCCAGTAAAGCGCGCTTCCATCGCGATTGCCTTGTCCCGCCCGTGTCTTATCCTTCCGCCCTCCCTATGAACAAAATCTCCGCCTACCTCCGGATTCTGTTCGGCCTCGGCATTAGCATCGTCTGCTTCATCCAGAACGCCAAAGTCCAGGAAGGCCTGCAAAACGGCGGCACACCCCAGCTTTTCGGCCACGCGGTTGGTCTGGGTCGAGGCCAGGTGTATACGGTCTTTATTTTCCTGGGCGTGGTGGGTCTCATCCTCGTGCTCGCCGGTTTGGTCACGCTTTTCAAGCGATAGAGGCTCTTCGCCCGGGCCCCTGCTCAGCCGAGACGGACCACCAAAACTGGCCCGCTGGGCGATGCGAAGCGAAGGCAAATCCCCTCTCCGCGCGGCCCACGCCGCCGCCCCCCTTGCGTGCAAACCTTGCCAGAACCCCCCGGACCCGCTACGGTCTGCCCCCTTTTCCATCTATGAGCCGAGAGCCGTCTAAACATCCTGGTAGCCTGCATCGCAAGTGGTCACGTGAAGTGACCGATGGCCCGGAGCGCGCCGCAAGTCGCGCGATGCTGCATGCTGTCGGCTTTGCGCGCGAAGACTTTAAGAAATCGCAGGTGGGCATCGCCAGCCTCTGGAGCATGGTCACGCCGTGCAACATGCACATCGATAAACTCGCCCGCGAGGCCGAGGCCGGCGTGGGCGCGGGCGGCGGCAAGGGCATCATCTTTGGCACCATCACCATTTCCGACGGCATCTCCATGGGCAGCGAGGGCATGAAGTACTCCCTCGTGTCGCGCGAAGTGATCGCCGACAGCATCGAGACCGTCATGGGCTGCGAAATGTTCGACGGCCTCGTGGCCATCGGCGGGTGCGATAAAAACATGCCCGGCTGCTTGCTGGCCATGGCGCGGCTGAACCGCCCGTCGGTGTTCGTCTATGGCGGCACCATCTTGCCCGGCTGCATCAACGGCATCCTCGCCGAGAAGCGCCTCAATAAAGAGCGCGCCACGCTGCTCGCCGACAAGCCGCTCGACATCGTCTCCTGCTTCGAGGCGGTGGGCAAACACGCCGCCGGCACGATCGACGAACGCGAACTCGCGCTCATCGAAGAGCACGCCATTCCCGGCGCCGGCTCCTGCGGCGGCATGTATACGGCGAACACCATGGCCAGCGCCATCGAAGCGCTCGGCATGTCCCTCCCGAACAGCTCCGCGCAAAACGCGGTGAGCAAGGAGAAGTCCATGGACGCCCGCGCCGCCGGCGTGGCCGTGGTGGAGATGATCAAGCGCGGCCTGCGCCCGAGCGACATCCTCACGCGCGAAGCTTTCGAAAACGCCATCGCGGTGGTCATCGCCCTCGGCGGCTCCACCAATGCGGTGCTGCACCTCCTCGCCATGGCCCACGCGGCCAATGTGAAGCTGGAGATCGATGACTTCACCAAGATCGGCAAAAAAATCCCGGTGCTCGCCGACCTCAAGCCCAGCGGTCGCTTCCTCATGAGTGAGCTCGTGGCCATCGGCGGCCAGGCGCCGCTGATGAAGATGATGCTCGATGAAGGCCTCCTTCACGGCGGTTGCATGACCGTGACCGGCAAGACGCTGAAGGAAAATCTCAAGCGCGTGAAGGGCTACCCGAAGGGCCAGGAAATCATCCGCCCCTTCAGCAACCCGATCAAGAAGGACAGCCACCTCGTGGTGCTCTACGGCAACCTCGCCCCCGGCGGCGCGGTGGCGAAGATCTCCGGCAAGGAGGGCGAAAAATTCTCCGGCAAAGCCATCGTGTTCGACAACGAACAGGCCGCGCTGAAAGCCATTCTCGACGGCACCGTGAAGAGCGGCCACGTCATCGTGATTCGCCACGAAGGCCCCGTCGGCGGCCCCGGCATGCGCGAGATGCTCAGCCCCACCAGCGCGGTAATGGGCAAGGGCCTCGGCAAGGAAGTGGCGCTGATCACCGATGGACGCTTCAGTGGCGGCAGCCACGGCTTCGTGGTCGGCCACATCACGCCCGAAGCCGCCCTTGGCGGCCCGCTCGCCGTGGTGAAAAACGGCGACCCGATCACCATCGATGCCACCAAGCGCACGCTGGAACTCGGGATTTCCAAGACCGAACTCGACGCCCGCCTCAAGAAGTGGAAAGCCCCCGCGCCCACCTACACGCGCGGCGTGCTGGCCAAATACGCCCGCAGCGTGAAGAGCGCGAGCCTCGGGGCGGTGACGGATTTGGAGTAAACACTTCGCTCGCCGAACATGGAGCCGCTGCAGCCGCTCGATCGCTTGATTTTTAGCGAGCGAGGCAGCGATCAGCCGCTCAATGCCACGGACCAAATCTACCGCCGTTTCGCGGATGAGCTGGAAGCCTTCGACTATTTCGATCGCGCCGCCCTGATGGCACTCGAAGTAAAAGTCGCCATGCTCTGGCGCCTCTCGTCTTATTTCAAAAACGTCGTCACCACCAAGAAGGACGCCGGGCGATGGAAACTAAAAGCCCTCGCCTTTCGATGCCGAAACCCGGCAGCGCGGCGACGCCGGCGAAGTCGCCGGTTGGCGGGAGGAGATCATTCGCAACTTCGACCGGTTGATCGGTGTCTTGTTGCCCGGCGAGTCGGCGCCTATCCCATAGGTCCTAAGCGTCCTATTGGACCGATAGGTCCCATGATATGAGCGCCCGGTTCACCGTGACCCGTCGCGCCAGGCGCATTCTTTATCCTGCACTCGCCATTGTAGTGGCCTTATTTGTGGCGGCGCTCACCGTCCTCCTGCGCCTCGGTACCAGCGCTTTTCCCGGGGGCCGCATTGTGGATGGCCACTACTTGGTGACCGAGCACGGACGCATCATCGAGCTCACCCGAGAGCAATACTGGGGCAGCTACTGGCTCACCATCGCCGCTGTTGCCGGCGTGGTGCTCTACTTGTTGCTGGCGTTTTGCCTGCATCTCACCGGCGACATCGTTCCGCGAGAAAAGCCGCCGAAGACTTGAAACACTCTCCGCTTGCTGTCTCGTTCTAAAGCCATGGATGCCACGCCTTACACCGCCCTCGCCGCCGCCCTCCGCGAGCGTCTCGCCGTCATTGCCGATCGCGAGTTCTACGCCCGCGACCCCGCCGGGCATTTGGAAAAGCTAAAGTCCGTCTCCGAGCAAATTACCACGCTTGCCGCCGCGCTGCCCAAGCCCGTGCCCGGCGACCTCGCCCACTATATTCAGCGCGCCAGCTATGAAAAAGCCCTGGCGTGGCTCGAGGCGCACGGCTAGGCGCGTCGCGGAGTGCGGCAGCTTGCGGCCGCTGTAAGGAAGACGCAGCTTGCTGCGTGTGGTGGGAGCAGCATTCGGCTCCCAGCAGGGGTTCGCAGGACCGCGCAGCAAGCTGCGCTCATGACAGCGGCAGCGAGCTGCCGCACCCCACGGCATGGCACGCTATGCGCCTCAATTCCCCCCATTCGGCCGCGTCCCCTTGAGGCCCGTCTTGATGGCCTGCACGCCATCGGCGATCACAAAGCCATTCGTGCCCTGGTTGCCCATGGTGATGGTCGCCTTTGTGCCTTTGCCGATGTTGTAGTTCCCGAGCTTGGCCACCCCGCTCTTGTCCTGCTGGTTCACTTTGATCTCGCGTACGTCATCCCCGACGGCCACCCACACCGGCACGTTCGTCGCGCGGTTTGGATTCGGCGGAAAGATGAGATTGAGATCGTAGGCGCCGTCGTCCGGCACCTGCAGTGTCCAGATAATCTGGACGGATCCTTTGTTCGCATTGCCGTCGTGAATGTAGCCCGTGCCCACTTTCCCCTCCAGCGTCCCGTTCTGCCACTCGCCCTTCTTCTCGCCGACGGTGTCATCGAGCACCGTACCGGGCAGCGCGGGCGCGGCCGAGCCGGGGTTGCCGCCGCTTTGGTTGGGCGCCGCGCCGTTCCACGCGAGCACTTGGTTGGCCTTGAGCAGCGTTTCTTTCAGCTTCGTATAGTCCACCTTTTGCACCGTCACTTGGTCGGCGATGGCCTGCACGGCCGCGAGCGCTGAGCTCTCGCCGAGAATCATGAACACCGGCTCCATGCGGATGCTGCCATACGCGATGTGCGTCGCGGACAAACAGATCGGCACGAAGAGATTGGTACACTCGGCTTCCTTCGGGACGATGCTGCGGTAGCTGATGGGGTACGGGCGCACGCCCACCTGCACGTCGCCCTCGTTGCGCACCTTGCCGTTGACCACGATGCGCCGGCAGTTGTGCGAGTCCATGTTGTAAGCGCCGAGGCCCACGCTGTCCTCGGGGCGCTCCAGTTGGCGACACACTTTCTCGGTCATGATGTAGTCGCTAATCATGCGGCGCGCCTCGCGCACATACATCTGGTTCGGCCAGCCCGCGGTATCGGTAAACTCATCCTTGCACAGTCCCCATTCGCCCATCTCATGCCGCACATTTTCCGGCACGCGCCCGTCGGTTTTGAGGAAGTAAAGCAGCCCGTTGATGTAGGCGATGTGCTCCTGCCAGATCTTCGCGCGCTCCGCGTAGCTGGCGTCAGGATACGCGTAGTTCTTGCCGATGTAGTCGGTGGAAAAGGCGCCGTTGTTGTTAATGTCCGTCTTCTCCGGCGTCACCATGTCGATCTTCAAAAAGGTCTTCAGCGTCGGGGCCTTCTTCGCCTCGGTGAGTGCTTCGCAGTAGCGGCCAAGCAGCTCGAATTGCTTGGGGTCATAGCCCGTGGGCGCGGCGATCGGGATTTTGTTGCCTTCCTTTTTCGTGAGGCAGAGGCGGAAGTTGTAGGCCTGCACACAGGGATCCCCTGCGCCTGGCGTGCCCAGCGGCTCCGGCATCACAAAAGGCAGCAGCCCGCTGCTCGCGTCGCCCGGCTTAATATACGGATCCACCGCCACGCCGAACTGGTGCGCCGGCGTCTCCGCGCGCACGCCGTTCAGCGTCTCGCCAAAGCGGTCATTCGCCTCGCGGCCCACCATATATTTCACGCCGGCTTTCGCCATCAGGTCGCCCTCATACGTCGCATCGATGAACATCTTTCCGCGGTAGACGGTGCCGTCCTCCATGGTGATTTCCGTGATGCGCGCGCCGTCCTTCTTCACGCTGGCAAGGCGCTGGGAAAACTTCACCGGCACCTTGTTTTCGTCGAGCAGGGTGCGCAGTTCCTTCTCCGCCACGGAGGGCTCAAAGGTCCAGGCCTCCGGCTTGCCGTAGTGCGTGCCGAGCCGCTTGTAAAACTCGCGCGAAAAGCCGCCGATGGCCGCCTTGTTGCCGATGTCCGTATAGCCGAGTCCGCCCGAGGTGAGGCCGCCGATGTGCTTCCCAAACTCTGCCAGCACGGCCTTTTTGCCGGCCTTGGCCGCGGTGCAGGCTGAAGCGACCCCGCCAGCCGTGCCGCCGTAAACGATGATATCGCCTTCGACGGTTTCAGCGCGAAGCGTGGGGATGAGGAAGGTGACGGAAAAAAGCGTGGAGAGGATGACGGAACGCATGCGGACAGAAAACCCGTGACCCGCCAAAGTGCGAGGAATTGTTTTCTTACGAGTGGATTGCGGGCCGTTTGATCTGCGATCCGCGTTCATCCGCGTCGTCCGCGGTCAAAAAGAAAAACCGCGGAGAGCGCGGATGGGCGCGGATTTACTCCAACGACATCTGTGTTATCTGAGCCATCCGCGGTATCTGCGGTAAAGAAACCGCCCCACTCACTCTCTGTGCCCTTTGTAGTAACCGGGGGGCTTCTCGGCTCCAGGTCTGCCGGCTCTGAAAGGTCGTGAGTTCTTAACCACAAATTTCACAGAGGGCACAGAAAACACAAAGAGGATGGAGAAGATCCGCGGGAAAAGTTCGGCGATGGGCGGCCGCTCTTCTCCTACTTCCGCGCCGCCGCCGCACACGCCTCCGCGACGCGCTCCAAATCCTTCAAAAACCGATCCCGCTGTGTGGCAGGCAGCGCGGAGAGCACTTCCCGCTGCAGATCGGTGGCGATTTGGTAGGCCTCGGCAAAAGCGCGCCGGCCCTCCGGCTGCATGCAGACACGGCGGGCGCGCTTGTCCGTTTCATGCGCGCGGCGCGCGATGAGGCCCGCCTTTTCCATCCGCTGGAGAATGGAGGTGATCGTGTTCGGGTCGCTGGCCATCAAGTCAGTGATGGTTTGCTGCGTGAGCCCCCGAGCGTCGCCCTCCTGCAGCCAGCGCAGGATGCTGTATTGATCCGGCGTGATACCGAGGTGCCCGATGCGGTGGCGAAACGCCTGGTTCAGCGAATACCACGTGCGCCGCAGGATGGGCGGCAGGCGGCGTGGGCTGGAACTTTCGGAGGCCGGATCGTCGGACATCCCCGCAGGAAAACGGATTGCGAGGCGGGAGGCAAGGCCATGGGCGGGTATCGCTGCTCGCAGCTGCCACGCTACGAAGCTACGACTTTAGTACTAGTGCCAAATGGCCATCCCCCTCGCATCCTCCGGGTCGCGAACGCCAATCCACGTCCATACCATGAAGACCACGCCGCGCCGCCCGCAAACCACCATCGAGCTCCTGGAAGCCCGCATCGCCCCGGCGACCTTTCGCTGGGGCAGCCCTGGTGGCGGCGACTGGAACAACCAGTCCAATTGGTTCAACGAAACCACCGGCATGGCCGCCAACGGCTTCCCCAATGCCGTCGACGACGTGGCCAAGTTCACCAACGCCAACACCGCCGGCGCCATCGTGAATATCAACGGCGTGAATGTGACCGTCGGCTCCATCCTGTTCGACGACAGCGCCATTTACCAGATCAGCGCGATCGGCAGCGGCATGCTTACGTTCTCCAGCTCCGGCACGGCTACCATCACGGTGACGAAAAACTTCGGCGATGCCGCGCACGTAATCAATGCCCCGGTCACCCTCGCCTCTTCGCTGAGCATCGACCAGGAGGTGTCCTCCAGCTTCACCATCAACACCGCCATCAGCGAGACCGCCGCCGGCAAAACGCTCACGAAGCTCGGTGACGGCAAAGTCTCCCTCCTCGGTAACACGGCGAATACCTTCACGGGCCTCACCACGATTCAGGCGGGCACGCTGGCCCTGCAAAAAGTGGTGAATGTGAATGGGGTGGGCGGCAACGTTGCCGTGGGTGGTTTTGGACGTGACGCCACGCTCAGCATCGCCAATTCCAGCCAGCTCCCGGACACCGCCGCCCTGACGGTGAATGCCCAGGGCACAGCGGCGGTGAATTTTTCGGAAATCATCGGCGCGCTGACGATTAATGATGGGCTCTGCACCCTCGGCTCGCTCACGTTGAATTTCCTCACCGTAAGTTCGCTCTCGATGACCGGTGGCCAGATCCAGATGAACGTGGCGAATCAGATCTTCAATCTCGCGGGGGATGCCACCGTCACGTCGGATGCGACCGGTCCCGCGATGATCTCGGGCGGAACGTTGAATCTCGGCCTGGCCACGCGCACCTTCTTCGTCAATGACGGCCCGCAGGCGCAGGACCTCACCATCAGCTCCGCGATCCTCGGCAACACGGGATCCGGCCTGACGAAAAATAATCCTGGGGTGCTGCGCCTGGGTGGTGGCGTGAATAATTCCTACAACGGCACGACGACCGTGCTCGCCGGTACGCTGGAGCTCGCCAAGGCCTCCGGCAATTCGGTGAACGGCCCGCTGGTGATCGGCGATGGCACCGGCGGCGCCGAGGCCGACGTGGTGCGGCTGATCAACGGCAACCAAATCGCCAACAACGTGCTGGTGACCGTGAACAGCAGCGGTTTGCTGGATGTGAATGGCCAGCTGGAATTCGTAGGCAGCCTCTCCGTGCTGGGTGGCCACGTCACCACCGGCTCCACGGCGACCACTTTCACCATCCAGAGCGGCCTCACGCTGCAAGGCGGCCACCTCACCGCGGGCGCGCCGGGCAGCGTGGTGTCGCTGCCTGCCTCGATCACCATTGCGAATGGCGCGCAGTCGTTGCTGGATGGCGTAGGCGCCTTCAGCCTGGGCGCCGGCTTCACGTCTTTTAGTACCGCAGATGGTCCGGCCGACGTGGACCTCCTGGTCACGGCCCCCATTACCGGCAGCGGCGAGTTGAACAAAACGGGTCTCGGCACGCTCGAGTTGGATGCCGCCAACACGCACACCGGCGGCACGCTGGTCTTTGGCCGGCTGATTGTAAACGGCTCGGTGGGCGATGTGACCATCGGCAGCTCGCAGGCCACGCTGGCCGGCACCGGCACCATCGGGAATCTGACGCTCAACGCCGGCGCCATCAAGCCCGGCCACAGCCCCGGCATCCTCCACACCGGCTCCATTTCCAACGGAAATGGCGATACGTTCTATTTCGAAATTGATGGTGCGCATCCCGGCAACGGCCCGGGATTCCACGATCAGCTTGCCGTAACCGGCACGGTGGATCTGACCAACGTCAACGCCAGCTTCGCCGTCACTACCAACTACGTTTCCGGCGATCAGTACGTCCTCATCGATAACGACGGCAACGACCCGATCGTCGGCACGTTCAACGGGCTGTCCGAGGGTGCGGTGATGACCATCGGCAGCCATCGCTACATTCTCACGTACAAAGGTGGCACGGGCAACGACGTGGTCCTTACGCCCGAGCAAACCTACATCATCAATGGCGACCTGGTGCCCGGCGCGGATGATGCCTTCATCGTCACTCGCGATGCCAACGATCCGACACTCGTGCACATCACCGACTACGTCGCCTACGTGGCGCCCGTCACCTATGACGTCTCGCTGCATCAGTTCGCGAATATCTTGATCCTGGGCGGAGACGGGAATGACGGGGTGACCTTCGACGCGACGAACGGCTTCATCACCAGCGCCTTTCCCAATGTGCTCGATGCGGTCAAATTTGATGGCGGGACCGGGGCCAATTATGCGGGTCTCCACGGGAATATCGCCACGCCAGTCGATGCGGTTTACCTAAACTATTTTGGCGGACCACAGTTCGGCGAGGTCTCGGTCACGGGCGGCTTCCGCATGAGTGTTGATCAGGTGCAGTTTTACAACGACGATCTGCCGGCCACGGATTTCTACGTGTATGGAAATACGGGCCAGGCCGAGACGCTGTACGTCAGCGCCTACGGATTTTTCGGCATTACCACGGGTATCGCCGGACACGTCCCGGCGCTGGTGAGCCATAAGACCAATGTCCATCTCGTGGGCGGAGGTGGGGGCGACACTTATCAGATCGGAAACCTCTCCGTGGCCAACCAGCCGACGACGATCCAAATCCAGGCGGCGACCGACCAGGCCGAGGCGATCGAAATCATCGGCGGCGTTGGCGATGAGACGTTCACCGTCGCCACCACTTCGCTCACGGAGGGAAGTATTACCCATGCGGGCCAGCCGATGGTTTCCTATACCGGCACGGTGAAGCTCTCCCTCGATGGCGGAGCCGGCGCGGACACGTTTAATTTGCCGAGCACGAATCTCGATGTCCGAATCACTGGGGGCCCCGGCGCGGACACGCTCAGCTTCGGTGCTGGCACGGCGGGCATCGCGTTGCATCTCGATCAGCCCGGGCAGATGCAGACGTTGAATGCGGGCACGCAACTCGTGCTGGGTGACAGTCTGGAGCACGTCGTCGGCACCGCCCAGGCTGATTCTTTCTACGCGAAGCCCGCGCCGCTCGCCCGCATGCTGGATGGCGGGGGCGGCGGCGACCAGTTCCTCTTCGATGCACAGGGCGCGGACGCGGCGAAGTTGGGCGGGACGATCGCCACGCCCGGCTTTGGTGCGCTGGTGACGACCGGAGTTGAAGCGATCTCGCTGCTGAATGTGCCCGCCAAACCCGCGCTCGGCGCGCCGGGCAATACGTTCGCCACGCCCCTTGATTTCTCTTCCGGCAAAGGCGCGACCAGCGTGGCAGTGGGCGATTTGAATGGCGACGGCTTGGCGGATTTCGTCACCGCCGACAGCAAAGGCGGCACGGTGAGCATCGCGCTCTCGACCGCCACCGGCTTGCTCGTGCCCGCGGTGCAAAAACTCTCCGGCGGTAAAAAGCCCACGAGCGTGGTGCTTGGCGATTTTGACGGCGTGAACGGCCTCGACATCGCGGTGACGAACAGTGCCAGCGGCACCATCGGTATTTTGCTGAACAACGGCTCCGGCGATTTCGCCAGCGTGACCACGGTGAAGACTGGCAAGACCCCTGGCTTGCTCCGCGTGGGCAATTTGGATGGCGACACCGATCTGGATCTCGCGATGATCACCGCGGGCAACAAGATCAGCATTTTGAAAAACGACGGCACCGGCGCCTTCACCGCGAGCCCCGCCATTCCCTCCGGCGCCACCGTGCCGAAGGATCTGCGCCTCGCCGATCTCGATGGCGACGGGGACCTGGATCTGGCCGTGCTGCACGCCGGCGGCCAGCTGGCCGTGCAACTTAATGATGGCGCTGCCAATTTCTCGCTGCAGACGCTCGGCCGTCTCGGTGCCGGCGCGACCGCGCTGGCCATCGCCGACTTCAATGGCGACGGCAAACTCGATGTCGCCGCCACGCACGCCTCGGTCTCGCGCTTTGTCGCCGTCGCGCTGGGGCAGGGGACCGGTGCCTTTTTGCCCATGCTCAAAGTGGCCTACCCGCTGCCCGGCAAAGCCTCCGCGTTGCTGGCGAGCGACTTCGACGGGGATGGTGTAACCGACCTCGCCGTGGCCAATGGGGCCGGTGGACGCGTGAGCATTCTCCGCGGCCTGGGCAACGGCGCCTTCACCAAGGCGCTCACGCTCGAGCTGGAAGACACGCCCGCCCGCAAGCTCGCGGCGCTCGCCCTCGGTGATTTCAACGGCGACGGCCGCACCGACCTTGCCGCCCTCAGCGGAGCGAACGGCGACGTGAGCGTGATCCTTCGCGCGTAGAACGGGGGGACGGGAATTTCTTGCCGCATGCGGAGGCTGCTCCCGCCGCATCGGGGATGCTTACGCAGCTGCGACCGGAAGGTCGCAGTCACCGCCCGTGAGCGACCAAGCCCGCCCTATTGCACGCTTCCGCCCGGCAAACTGTTGCCGCCCCCGCCAGTTGGAGGCCGGCGCGTCGGCGTCGGTGTCGGCGTGGGTTGCGGCTGGGGCGTGAAAATAGTGCGCGGTGGTGGCGGTGGCGGCGGTTTTTGTCCGCTACCTTTCTCCGGTGGCGGCGGAATGGCGCCACCCGGCTGCTGCGTGCCCCGTGGCGGTGGTGGTGGCGGCGGCGGGGGGAAACCCGGCGGTGGCGGCGGACGATTTCCACCCGGGACGAGCCTTCCTTGCTGGATATCCTGCCGCTGTTGGAGTTCCGCTCGCAAAATTTTGGGCTGCGAAGGCAGGTTGACGTGAAAGCCCCGGATGAGCTTGGCATTCATCACCTCATCTTGCAGGCGGAAGTCGAGCACCTGGCTCATCACGCGGTTGTGGATGATCACCATCTGCCCCGCGGTCAGCTTGAGCGATTGGCCGCCCGGCAGGACCACCTTCCCCTTGCCCTCGATGAGCAGCACTTTCATCCCGCCATCGGGCGTCGCCGCCACAATGATCGTCGTCCCGAGTACCGCCGCCGAGGCCGCGGGGGTGCGGATGGAGCCGCCGCCCTTGCCCGGCTGCGGCTGGAAAAGGATCGCGCCCTTTTGCAACTCCAGCTCCCGCGAATCGCGCGAGAAGGAAAAGATCGTGTTGGAGCCCACGCGGGTCACCGTGTGGTCATCCGCCACCAGCTCCGCGCGGGAGTCGGCCCCCGTGCGCAGCACATCCGGCGCGGAGAACACTTCGCTGGTCTTCGCCGGGCGGCTCTTGCGCGTGGCGGAATCAATGACCGTCACGCGGTTAATCACCTCGGTAAAAGTGGAGCGATCCAAAGGGGCGGCCTGCGCCGGCAGGAAGCTGCCCAGCAAAACCGCAAGCAACGCAGGTGGAAAGAGCAGGCGTGACATGGAATGGACCAACAAAACAACGAACCCGCCCGCAAGCAAGTCCCACCTTGGGACCCGCAAATCCGCGGCAATACACCACAAAGCGCATAGAGGCTCTGGATCAGCAGAGCTGCAGCCAAACTCCGCTGGGTTACCACAGAGGGCGCAGAGAGCACAAAAGCCACAGAGTTTGGAAAAGGGAGGCTCCTTTTTATGGTCCACGAACAGGACGAAAGGCACGAAAGAGCGAGTGTGAGGAGGAAGGCAAAAAGGGGACCACGGATCACACCGAGGACACGGATTTTTACAGCGCTCACCGGACCGAAGAGGAACGGGAAAAATCAGCACAGACGACACAGAGTTGCTTGATGGGTCTCTTTTCTCTGTGGCCTTTGTGTTCTCTGTGCGCTCTGTGGTTATCGCGGCGCGGGCGGCGGCGGCATCTTCGTTATCCGTGCCATCTGTGACATCCGTGGTAAATTAAACCGTGGATCACGCGGATGGGCGCGGATCATAGAGATTAGCCCGGCTTTTGGCCGTTCTCTTGGTGGTCGGTGAGCCGCCGGTTCGTCACGGAGCGTCCCACAAAAGGCGGCGCAAAATCCTTCCCAGCGGTACGGCTGCCGCCTAGATCAGTTCCCGTGAGCTACACGGTTTTTGCACGCAAGTATCGCCCCCAGAAGTTCGACGATGTTCTCGGCCAGGAGCACATCACGCGGACGCTGCGCAATGCCATCGAGCAGGACCGCATTGCGCACGCCTATATTTTCGTGGGGCCGCGCGGCACGGGCAAGACGTCCACCGCGCGTATTTTCGCCATGGCGCTCAATTGCACCGGCGGACCGAAGGCGGACTTCGATGCCGATGACGAAATTTGCCAGGAGATCCAGCAGGGCCGCTCGCTCGACGTGATCGAAATCGACGGCGCGAGCAATAACGGCGTGGAGCAGGTGCGCGAGCTGCGGGAAAACGTGCGGTTCGCCCCGGCGCGTGGGAAGTACAAGATCTACATCATCGACGAAGTGCACATGCTCAGCACGGCGGCGTTCAACGCGCTGCTGAAGACGCTCGAGGAGCCGCCGGCGCACGCAAAATTTTTGATGGCCACCACCGACGTGCAGAAGGTGTTGCCCACGATCCTCAGCCGCTGTCAGCGCTTCGATCTACGCCGCATTCCCACGGCCACCATCGCGCGGCACCTGCTCTGGATTGCCGAGCAGGAGGGCTTCTCGCTTGCGCCCGCGGCGGCGGAGGCCGTGGCCCGCGGCGCCGAGGGCGGATTGCGCGATGCGGAGTCAATGCTCGATCAACTCGTCGCCTTCTGCGGCCAGACGATCGCCGAGCAGGACGTGCTGAACATTTTCGGTTTCACCGCGTGGCAATCGGTGAGCGATTTGTGCGCCGCCCTGCTCTCGGCCGATGCTCCCGGCGCGTTGCGCGCCGTGCAGGGCCATGCGGAAGCGGGCAAGGATCTTGGCCGTTTGCTCGCCGATCTCATTGCGCACCTCCGCAATCTGCTTGTGCTGAAAGCGGATCCGGAGGGCCTCGGCGACGACGTGATGCCCGAGGCGATGGAGGAACTGGCCGGACAAGCCGTCGCCGTCACGACGGACAAGCTGCTCGATCTCATTGAGCAATTCGCCGCCGCCGAAGGCCGCATGAAATGGGCGGCGAATAAGAAGATGCATTTTGAGGTGGCCGTCATTCGTGCCATCCAGACGCTGCAAAGCGCCACGCTCGGCGAAGTGCTGGAAACGCTCACTGCGCTCCGTGGAGGCCAGCCGCCGCCAGCGAGACCGCCGACTCCGCCGCCCGTCCCGCGTGTCATTCGCCCCGCCGCTGCTCCCTCGGCTGAGCCGCCCAAGGCCAAGCCAGCGCCGAAAGCGGAAGCGCCCAAAGCCGAGGCCCCGAAAGCGGAAGCGCCCAAGCCGGAGCCGAAGGCCGAGCCAGTGAAACCCGAACCCAAGGCCGAGGCACCCAAGCCCGCGCCGAAGCCGGTGGAAAAAGCGCCCGAGCCTGAGCCCATTCCCGCGCCGAAAGCCGCCAAGCCCGCAAAAGCAGCCAAAGCCGAGGCTCCTGCAGGGCCGGCCGCTGCCGCGGTTGACGGGGTGGAGTTCTGGCGTGGTTTCCTCGATGCCGTCCGCCGCGACCGCAAGCTCATCTCCGCGTGGGTGGAGGCCGGCGCCCTGCTGGGCATCGAGGGCGGCACGCTGACCATCGGCTTCCCCGCCACGCAGGCCTTTGCCCGCGAGTTCCTGGAGCAGGGCCACCTTGATTTTCTCGCCGACAAAGCCGCCGAGATCCTCGGCCGCAAAGTCAAAGTGCGCCTGGAGACGCGGGAGGGTCTCATTGTCGCCCCGCCGCCCCCACCGCCCACCCAGCGCGATCCCATGGAAGTGTACAAAGACGACCCGCTGATCAAAAAAGCGCTGGAGATCTTCCGCGCCGAAATTGCGCAGGAGTAGACGATGGGCGAGCGATGATCTTGCGGTGGGAAGCGACAGCGCCACACCGCCTTTGGCTGGGCACGAGTGTCAGATGATGAAATCTCACGCGAAGACGCCAAGCCGCTAAGAACCAGGATCCGCTCGCATGCAACGCTGTTTATCTTTGCGTCTCTGCGCCTTCGTGGGGTCCGTTTTTCCAAGCTTCATGCGTCCAAAGGCGGTGTCGCGCTGTCGCTTCCCACCGCTCCAAGATCGCCGCTCGCCGTGCACCTGCATTTCGTCTGTTTATCCCCTTGGACATTCCGCCGCATCCGCCCCATCTTCTCTCGTCTTCAGATAATTCCCATGGCCGCCAATATCGAAGTCAAAGCCCGTGCGCAGGATTGGGACCGCCTGCACACCGCCGCGAAGGAACTTGCTGATTCCAACGAAGTCCTCGAGCAGATCGACACGTTTTTCCTCGTGCCCGCCGGGCGTCTGAAGCTGCGCCAGCTCGCGCCGGACCGCGGCGAGCTCATCTTTTACCAGCGCCCGAATGAGCCCGGGCCGAAGATCAGCGACTACGTCATCACCGTCACCGATCGCCCTGATTCCTTGCGCGATACACTCGCGCAGGCGCTCGGCGTGTGCGGGGAGGTGCGCAAGCGCCGCTGGGTTTTTCTCTCCTCGCGCTATGGCGGGCACACGCGCATCCATCTCGATGAAGTGAAAGGCCTCGGCCAGTACCTGGAGCTGGAGGTGGTGCTGCAGCCGGGGCAGATGCCGGAGGAGGGGGAGCGCATCGCCGCCGAGTTCCGCGCCGCGCTGGACATCCGGGATGAAGACCTGATTGATTGCGCCTACGTGGACCTCATCACCTCCCACAGCGGCGGTGGCCTGTAGGCCGACGTTCCTTTTTTCCAAAACTCACATCCAACCCGATTCCGACGATGAACATTCAAAAGATGATGAAGCAGGCCCAGCAGATGCAGGCCAAAATGCAGGAAGCCCAGGAAGAGCTCGCCCAGCGCGAAGTGGAAGCCACCGCGGGCGGCGGCAAGATCACCGTGAAGGCCAATGGCGCCGGCGACATCCTCTCCATCAAGATCAGCAAGGACGTAGTGGACCCGAACGATGTGGAGATGCTGGAAGATCTCGTCCTCTCCGGCGTGCAAAAAGCCATCGAGGAAGGCCGCGCGCTCATGCAGGCCGAGATGGGGAAGATCACCGGTGGCATGGGCCTGCCGCCCGGGATGGGATTCTAAGGCTGCGGCGGCGAAGCCGGTGCCGGAGCCGCGTTTGGTTCCGGGGTAAGCGTTACTTTCCCGTGGGCGTCGACCACGATGGAAGACCCTTGCCGTATCCGGCCATAATCTTTCACGCGGACCGGCAACATCGCCCGTTGGGTCGCCAGGATCGTGCGCCCCTCGGAATCGATGATGGTAACCCTTCCGTCTCCATGCATCATGGTCGCTTTGGAAAGATCCGCGATCTCGATCGAGTAACCCTCCAAATTCACATGGAAGGGTGGCGGCGTGAAATTTTTGGAGTCTGCGCTGCGGCTGCAGCCGGCAATCGAAAGCGAAAGCAGAGCGGTCGCCGACAGGCTCACCATGACAGGCACCCATTTCATCGACGCGCTGTTATAGCGCGCGGGCGCGGTGTGGCAGCGTCTGAAGGCGCGAAAATTCCACCCTCCTAACTCACCACCCGCGAGCGTTTAAGTAGCCGCGCTTCTCCCGCGCCGCCTCAATGGCCTCGAAGCTGCTATTATGGGGATTACAGTAACCACATCAGACTCCTCCGGCGCATGGCGTTAATTCCGTTTGTCACGCGCCTTGGGCGTCCAGTAAACCTCTTCCCAATGACGCTTCCTGCCCTTCTGCGCTCCTTCGCCCTGGCCGCCGCGGCGCTCCTGTGCGCCTGCGCCACCCAGCAGCCGCAGGGCACGGTGACCAGCCGGGAGGGCGTGAAGACCGGACTGGCCACCAAACCGGCCCAGAGCATCAGCACCTCTGCTTCCAAGCACATGTACGTGCGCACCACTGCCTACCACCACAGCGAGCCCGGTGGACGGGTGACGGCCGTGGGCGGCTATCTGCGCCCGGTGCACAGCGCGGCGGCGGACTGGAGTTGGCTCCCCGCGGGCACCAAATTCCGCATCGTAGAGACCGGCGATGAATACGTGGTGGAAGACTACGGCCGCGCGCTCATCGGCAAATACACGATCGACCTTTATAAATCGACCCGCGAAGCCATGAACGCCTGGGGGGTGCGCTATGTGCATATCGATATCACGGAAATGGGCAGCTACCCGGTGAGCCTCGCGGTACTCACGCCGCGGCAAAAGTACGCCCATGTGCGCGCCATGGTGGCGGGCCTCAAGAAGCGCTTGCAGTAGTGGCTGCCAACGCCCGGGCCACCACCCTCCGCCTGCTGCTCGATTGGGAGCGCAAGCGCCCCCATGCCGACGACCTGCTCCACGAGAAGCTGGAAAGCGCCGGACTCGACCCGCGCGACCGCGGCCTGGTGATGGAACTCTTCTACGGCATCCTGCGCCACCTCTCGGAGCTGGATTTTCTCATCGGCCGCCTGCGGGAGGGAAATCTCGATGCCGAAACGCGCGCCGTACTCCGGCTTGGGCTCTACCAGCTTTTTCACACCCGCATCCCGGTCTTCGCCGCGGTGAAGGAAACGGTTTCGCTTGCCCGCCGCTCGGGCGGCCTCGTGAATGCCGTCCTGCGCCGGGCCGATCGCGAGCGTGCCGCTCTGCTGGCCGCGCTGGAGCAGGCCCCGCCCGAGTCCCGCTGGAGCCACCCGGATTTCCTGCTGGCAAAATGGACCGAGCACTTTGGCGCCGACGCCACCCGCGCACTCGTGGAGTGGAATAATACGCCGGCGCCCGTCATCGTCCGCGCCAATACGCTGCGCACGACGGTGGAGGCCTTGCGTGCCGAGCTGCCCGAGGCGGTGCCACATCCGTTTCACCCGCTCGCGCTCCTGGTCCCGCGCATCCCCACCGAGTGGCTGGCCGAGGGGCGCTGCTATGCGCAGGATCCCAGCACGCTCGCCGCGTGTGATCTGCTCGCGCCGCAGCCTGGCGAAACCGTGCTCGATGCCTGCGCCGCGCCCGGCGGCAAGACGACCTACCTCGCCGCGCTCATGCGCAATGAGGGGCGCATCGTCGCGTGCGACCTGTGGGAAAGCCGTGTCACCCGCCTGCGCGACAATTGCCAGCGGCTCGGCGCCACCATCGCCGAGCCTGCGGTGCTCGACACGATGAAGGAATCGCCCGTCCTCGCGCCGCAGTCCTTTGACCGCATCCTCATCGACGCGCCGTGCAGCAACACCGGGGTCATCCGCCGCCGCGTGGACGTTCGCTGGCGCCTGACCGACGAGGATTTCATTCGCATGCCCGAGCAGCAACTCGCCCTGCTCCGCCGCTGTGCCGGCTTGCTTAAGCCCGGCGGCACCATGGTCTATTCCACCTGCTCCCTCGAGCCCGAGGAGAATGAGCAGGTTATTGAGGAAGCGCTGCGCGCTTTGCCGAATTTCCGTGTGCAAACCACCCGGCCGGTCCGGCCGTGGATCGATGGGGTGGATGGGGCCTTTAGCGCGCTGCTAGTGCGCGAAACTTGAATCGAAACTCCAGTCGCTGGGGTGGGGGAGCAAGTGTCGGTTGATCAGTTCGGAGTTCCGCCTTTAGGCGGCCACCGCGTGTTCCCACGGGCGCGCTTTCGAATGAAGACGCCGGGCCCTGGGAGCGCCGCCGTCCTCGGGCGGCTTCTTCGAGCGCGAAGCGCCAAACAAAAGGTGCTGCCATCTCAAGTGTCGATTCTCTCGATGATACGGATGTGGCGGAATCGAATTCTTGTGGTTGTTCGGCGCTGGGATGGCGATGCAGTGGGTCTTGGCGCTTCGCGCTCGAAGAAGCCGCCCGAGGACGGCGGCGCTCCCAGGGCTCCGCAACGTACGATATTCTCTCGACGCTCCTTCGCCGTGCCTGTTATCCGCGCGGGTTCTCATGGACAATGACACCCGCCCTTCACGCGCCGCCACTCTTACTGGAGTGCTGCTGGTGCTGCTCGCGCTGGTGCCGATCGTCCTCTGGCCGCTGGAGACGTGTTTCTGCATCGATGAGCCGCAGCTCATCACCCACGCCGCACGGTCGAATGAACAAGGTGAGCTCTACATCACCGGCCTGTTCGGCAATTTCGGTGTCCCCTATGGCCCCGTGCCCACCCAGATTTACCAGCTTATCCTGTCCATCACGCACGACCCGGCGACGATCGTGATCATCCGCGGCCTGCTCTGCGGGCTCGTCACCGGCTTCTCGCTGCTCTGGCTCGCGCGTAGTGTCGGCCTCCCCCAATGGTTCGCCGCGGCGTTTCTGATTTCTCCGTATGTGTCGGAGCAAATGCGCGTCTTGTGGGATGCAAGTTTTACCATCCCCATCGGCTGTCTCGCGCTCGCATCCTTGGCCGCGTTTGCGCGGCACCGCGGGAAATGGCCGTTGCGGTTTGCCCTCGGCGCCTCCTGCCAGATCCTGCTCATCCACCCGATGTCCATGCCGCTGGCTTTCCCCATCCTCGGCTGCCTGGCCTGGCAGTATCGCCCGGCCCTGCGCTCCGACATTCGCGGCGTCGTCTACACGCTGGCCCTCCTCGCCACGCTGCATGCGAAATACTTCAGCTTCGCCTTTGGCGCGCTCATGTGGAAGCTGTCGCACCAGGGCGCCACGATGAGCTATCCGCACGGCGCCGGTCATCTGGAATCGGCCCTCGCCCCGCTGCTCGGCGGCAACATCTTCAATGGGATCCATGCGTTGCCTTCGCCGGCGCCGGAGAACCTTGTTCTCGCCGCGACGCTGACCAAATGGATCTACGGTCTCATCTGGGTGGGCATCGTCGCCTCGGCGTTTTGCGCGCGCCGCGCCTGGCAGACCTGGCGCCGGAAAGAGCCGGTGGCCGCGCTGGATATCGTCGCCGCCGCGGGCGTCGTCGGCTTTATCCTCCAGGCGTTGCTCTACGGCGCGCTCCGCATCCCTTCCGGACCGCAGTACTTCTTCGGCACGTTCGCGCTCCATGCGTTCTTCGCCTGGATGGGCGTGGCCGCTTTCACATGGATGGCCCGCGCCGCCGCCCGCCCGAAAGCAGATAAGGCAGGAGAGCCTGCGCCCATTTTCGCCCGTCTCATTGGCGCCCTGCCTGGGCTGTTTTATCTCGGCGTCGCCGCCTATCTCACCTTCGCCTCCCGGGTCTACAAGCACCAGCACGCGGACGACGCGCCCATCTGGCCCGATCTCAAAATGGCCACCGACATTGTGCGCGAGCTGAACCGCTACGACCAGCTCTGCGCCTACTCGGACATCGATTACCTCAACATCACCTTCTTCAAATATCCGCAGGCCATCCGCAGCGTCCGCCTGCTCCAGCCGTCGGATCCCGCGCGGCAGGTGCACCCGAAGGGGAAGCTCTTCATCACCTTCCGCAAGAATGCGGATGGCACGCCCAGCGGCAAAATCGAAGTCGTCGATCTCGGCGATCAACCTCTGCCGAAGGATGCCTATTTCTTCAGCACCGCTCCGCTGAGCGAGCTCTGGTTCCCCGATCCGTCGACGTGGTAGTCAGCCGTGGAGCTGCGACCGGAAGATCGCAGTCGCCCGCAGGCTCACCGCCCAAACGTCTGCGACCTTAAGGTCGCAGCTCCATCGCGCTCTGCCGATGCGAGCGGCGATAACTGCGTTTGGGATTTGCCCTACTCTTCCCGCAACGCCCGCACGGGATCCAGCCGCGCCGCAAACCACGCCGGCACCACGGCCGCGATCACGCAGATGCCAAAGGACAGTGCACCGATGATCAGCATGTCCCGCGGCACGATTTCCGCCGGGATGCGATCGAACTGGTAGACCTCCTTCGGGAAAATCTCCTGTCCCGTGATCTTCGCCAGCGCGGCCTGCACTTGATCGCGCCAGTGGATCACCGCCGCCGCGCAGCCGAAGCCGAGCAGATTGCCCAGGATGCCCACCACCACGCCCTGCGCCATGAAGACGCGGATGATCCGCCCCGGCGCCGCGCCCAGCGCTTTCAGCACGCCGATGTCCCGCTTCTTTTGAAAGGTGATCGTGATCAGCGTGTTGGTGATCGAAAAGCCCGCCACCACCACGACGAGCGCCACGATGAAAAACAGCAGCGTGCGCTCCATTTCCACCGCCTCGAAAAACTTCCGGTTGAAATCGATCCACGAGTTCACGCTGAGGTCCGGCCCCAGCTCCGATTGCAATTTTCGCTTGAGCACTTTGTCCGCCCAAAACGGATCCGGCGTGCGGATCGCGATCCCGTGCACTTCGTCCTCAAAGCCGTACAGCTCCTGCGCGATGTGCAGCGGCAGCAGCAGATATTCCTGATCAAATTGAAACTGGCCCGACTCAAACAGCCCCGTGACCTCCAGCTCCACCGGCCGGACGAGACCGCGGATATCCTTGATCGATTTGGCGTTCGGGTCCTTCTCTTCCAGCTTCTTCAGCTCGTCGTTGAGCGTTTTAAAATTCGTCGGGCCGTGCACCAGCACCTTGTCGTGGACGTGAATGCCGAGCTGCCGCGCGAGCTCGATGCCCACGATGCATTTGTCCCCGTCCAAATCATACTCACCCCACTTCACATACTTGCTCACATTGAGGAGCTTCTCCTCCATCTTCGGGTAAATGCCCCGCATCTTCGCCGGCATGAATCCGGAATCGCGCTCGAAGAGCACCGGGCCCATCACAAACGGCGAGGTGGCGAGCACGCCGGGCTCTGCATCCAGCCGCTTCCGCAGCGCGGACTCATTGACCAGCGGATTAGCCTCCCGCGCGACGACGAGGTGCGGGTCATGCCCGAGAATCTTCCGGCGCAGCTCCTCGTGAAAACCAGTCATCACCGCGATCACGACCACGAGGACCATGATCCCGATCGTGACCCCGGCCAGCGTGATGACGCTGATCACCGACAAAAAGGAGCGCTTTGGCTTCAGATAACGTAGCGCGAGAAAAAAGCTGAAAGGCAGTTTCAATGGATCCGGTGAAAGGCGCGGGACCGTGCGGGAAACCTCCGTCCCCCGTCAAGGACAGGCGGTTTCTTTCCTGATCTCTTTCCGCTGATAGGTCTCACGAGACCCATAAGATCGATGGTCCGATCGCCCCCAAAACGGCAATTCACCCCTTGTCTTCGGTCCGTTTCAGGTTAAGATCCCTAAGGCTTTCTCCTAAAAATGTCGGCTTTTTTTCCAAATACTGTTTGACCGCCTAATTGCCAGAAAGTTTAATACGTATCCATTCGCAATGAAAAAGGTCCTCTCTTTTCTCCTCAGCATCGTTTTCCTTCACGCCCAGACAGCGCCTCTGTTTGCGCATCGCGGTGGCCCCGAAAACACGGACACCACCCAGAATTTCAACATCGTCGGCACCTATTCCGGAACGTTGATCCCGGATGACCCGGCTGACGCTGCGACGGACACGATCGATGGTTCCGACAGCATCAATTCGCTCGGTCTCTTCAATCTCGGCGTGCCGTCGTCTGGCCCCGCCACCGGTACTTTCCTGATCTTCACCCAGGGTATTATCTTTACGGGGACGATCGTTGCCTCGGGCGACGAAGGCAAAGGCACCATCTCGGGTGTGGTGGAAGGCACCTACGACTTTATCGATTTCGTGCGCGACGACAACGGCAACATCATCATCGACAATATGGGCGTCCCGCAGACCGCGACGTTCACCGCAACGGTTCGTGGCACCCTCTTCGCCAATGTCGTTCAATCGGGTGAGTTCGACGCGAACGACCTCGCCAGCCAGCTCACCAGCTTCCAGCGAATCGAAGGCAACGCGGAGATGGGCGTGATTTTCCAATCTGGTGCGACGGGGGCCACCAACAAGGTGCTTCGTTACACGGTGGACGGCACGAAACAATCCGCCTCGGTGGATACCGGCACCTCGCTGAACGGCGCCCTCGGCGGTAACTAATCAAGCAGCGGCCACTGAAAAAGGGCTGCGATGGATTATGCCGCGCACCTTGGCAGCTTCCCGCTCCCGGTCCGGCATAACTCTGCTGGAACTCTGCACCGTCGTCATCGTCATTGGCATCCTCGCGGTGCTGCTCTACCCGGTGATGGCTTGGTATGGAGAACGGGCTCGGCGTCTCGCCTGCACTCAGAACCTGAAGGGGCTCTATAGCGCCACCTCCGCCTACATTAATGCGAATGAGGGACGGTGGCCTCAGATCAAGCTGAATGCTCAGCAGCCTCAGGACTATGCCCGGGGATGGTACGAAATCCTGCATCCCTATGGCTTGGCGTGGGTGAACTTCATCTGCCCATCCGTGCAAAAGAAGAGCGGTAACCCCGACTACAGCAATCCGAAGTACAACCGGACTGACTACGCTGCCATGGTCTTCGACGACAAACCGTGGACCTGCAAAAAGTGGCCCAAAACTCCTTGGTTCGTGGAGCGCCAGAGCATGCACGGCGCCGGCCAGCTTTTCATTCTGACCGACGGCACGATCATCGATCTGAACGAAGCCCGCAAAATGGGCACCCAGCCGCAGAATCCATAAGGCGCCTGAGGGGCTTGAACCGCCGGGAGTGCCGCGAGTCGGGGGATTTGGGGAGCGACATGAAAACCAGCCGAAATTGCCCTTCCTGCCAGGAACGCTGGACGCTTTGGGATGGCGTGCGACAGCTCCGTCCCGATCGATTCCGCTGTCGGCATTGTGGGGCGAGGTTTGAGATTAAGCCGGGATGGAGAGCGAAGGTATGGCTTTACGGGAGTATGGCGGCTCTTGCGACCAGTCTAGTGGCGCTGCTTGCGAGTAGTCCCGTGCCGCTTGGTCGGCGTTCCAGCTATTATTGGAGCGGAGTGGCGGTCCTGACGGCGGTCCTAAAACTGGCAATAGAACTGATTACGGGCGTGATTTCTACACATGTGCTGACTTTGTCCCGATGCTGGATGCAAACGGGGGTGGGGGAGGAGACGACAAATGAGGACAGGTGCCTCGGATGGAATCATTTCGGGCCGGCCTTTCGGGCTCCTGCCCAAAGCCAAGCGACACAAAAATGGCCAATTTCGAACAAGACCCAGCCACTCCCCTCTAATGCCAGGCTGGAAGGAGACGTTCTCCATAAGCTGCAATCCTTGTGATAGCGGCACGTGACAAATTCGTCCCACTCGTCTTTCTTCTGCGCCCTATGCCTTGTCTGAGATTTTGTATCGCTGTGACCGCGCTCGCTGCCGGATGCGCGGGAACCGCTTGGGCGCAGGAGGCGCCCCAAGGCAACCCGGCTTCAAATAACCCCAAGCTCCCGTCGTTCCGTCTGATGGCGCCCTCGTCCATCCAACCGCCCGTCAGCACCGAAGAGAGCGACATGCCGAAGGAGCCGGCGCCCGCCAAACAGAAGGATTTCTTTGGGGTCGGCTCGGAACTGAAGACCCTCTCCCTCAGCGACGCGATCCAGCTGGCGCTGAAAAACAACCTCGATACCAAGGTGGAGGAAGTGGGCATCCTGCTCGAGCGCGCACGGGTGCGGAATGCGTACGGCGAGTATGATCCCGTGTTCAGCTTCAGCGCCACCCGGTCTTCCTTCCAGCAGGCTGATGCGCGGAGCAACATCACCACCGCGGATTCCGTGGCGCAGCTCGCCGCCATCCAGGCGCAGACCGACGCCATCAACCAAAACACACTGGCGAACCAGCAGTTCACCAACGCCATTCTGCAAGCGCTGGGACGTCCCCTGCAAACGTTTCAGCCTCTCCCCAGCACGGCCAACCTGGTCAACGGCGGCCTCATCGTTTTCGATCAGCAGCAGGACCGCGGCGAAATCGCCCTGCAGGCCCGCTCACCGCTCGGCACCATCATCCGCCTCAGCGGTCGCGCCGCCCGCAGCCGCAACACGTTCGAGGACGATCCCCGCACCATCACGCCCTTCTATACCGCCGGCACGTCCGTCGAAGCCAAGCAGCCGCTACTCAAGGACGCCGGCTTCGATGCGAACCTCGCCGACATCCGCATTTCGCGCAAAAACAAGGAGGCGCAGGAGCTGACCTGGCGTTTCAAAATCGAGGCCACGCTGCAGGCCGTCGTTTCCACCTACTACGACATGCTGCTTGGCATGGCCGACCTCGAAAACAAGGGCGACGCCATCACCGCCGGCCTGCGGCTCGTCGCGGAATCGCAGCGGCGCGTCGATCTCGGCTTTTTCACGCCCTACCAGGTGGAGCAAGCGCAGGTGCAGCTTTCCTTCGATAAGGAAAACCTCCTGCTCGGGAAAAATTTCTATCTCGGCAAACAGTACACCCTGCAGCAGTTGATCCTCCCGGAATATCAAAACGGCCCGCGCCGCGTGCTGCTCCCGGCGAAAATGCCGTCGCTCAAAGTGCCGAAGCTCGACCGCGACGAATTGCTCCAGCTCGCGTATGAAAATCGCGCCGACTACAAAGCCGCCATGGTCCTGGCGGAGGCCGAGGACGTGCGCGTGAAGTTTGCCAAAAACCAGCGCAAGCCGCAGCTCGACCTCGTGGGCAGCTATGGCTGGACCGGCCTGGATTTCGCCGGCTACCAGGACGCTTTCAACCAGATGACCAACAGCCAGGGCCCCCAATGGACCCTCGGCGTGCAAGGCAGCATCCCGCTCGGCGGCATCCAGGGCAAAGCGCAGTTCGACCTCGCGCAGGCCCGCAAGCAGCAGGCCATTTTGCAGATCCAAAAAACGGAACTCTCGATCGGTCTCGGTGTGGAGCAGGCCATCGAGCTGATCCGCACGAATGAAGAGCGGCTCAAAGTGGCCCAACTCACCGTGAAGACCGCCGAGAACGCCGCCCGCATCGGCTATCGCCAGATGCAGGAGGGCATGATCCAAAGCTTCGATCTGATCGAGCAGCAGCGCCGCCTCTACGATGCCCGCACCCGCGAGCTCAACGCCCGCGCCGAGCTCAACAAGAGCATCACCCAGCTCTGGCTCGCCACGGGAACGGTCATGCAAAACCTCGGCATCAGCTACAACGAGGACCCGAAAAACAAGACGCCAAAAACGCAGACGCAGCCGCCGCCCCCGCCTGTGCCTGCCGTGGTCAAACCCGCTCCCCAACCGGCTCCGAAAAAGCGGAAGTAGCCGCGAGGACCAACGGGCTGGTGCATATGTTTCGTCATTTCCTGTCCGCATTTGCGTTTATCGCCGCGGTTCTCTTGCCCGCGCGCGCGCGCGAATTTGATCCGCGTCACGACGGCCTCGCCTTTTCCAACGAGACGCTCGACACCTACACCATCACCAAGCCCGGTGAAATGGCCGTGGGGAAAAAGGATCACCCGCCGGAGTTCCGCCAACGCTGCTTCTGCGTGGTGCGCTGCGCCATCCAATTCTACAACTTCGCCCGCTTCGAGCCCACGGCTCCGCGGCTCTCCGAGGAGGAATACCGCCTCCGCCTGCGAAAGCTTTTTCGGATCTCCGCCTGGCGCACGCCGTGGCTGGAAAAGGAACGGATCGTCTTCCCCGGCTATGCGGATCTCTGGAGCTTCTCCGCCGCGCACCGCGGACTCGTGCAGGCCGAAATCGGCGGCTGGATCGCCACCTATCTGCGCGTCGGCAACTGGCGCATGGCCTTCTTCTCCACGCGACTCTTCCAGGGCCCCATCGCCCGCAGTATCGAGCGCGATCTTCCCCGCGGCCCGCAGGGCGTCTATCTCGCTAAGTTCCCGTCCATGAACCACGGCGTGCTCGTCTACCACAGCGAGCGCCTGCCCGGGGGCGGCATCCGCTTCCGCGTCTACGACCCCAACTACGCCGGCCAGTCCGCCTGGCTCGAATACCACCCCGACACCAACCTCTTCACTTTTCAGCAGCGCTTTTACTGGGCCGGCGGCCCCCTCCGCGCCTTCCGCATCTACCGCTCGCCGTTTCAATAGCGCCATCCGCCGGCGCGGCGGCGCTATTTCTTCCACCCCGGAATCGCGTTGCGTCCGCCCACCTCCGTCTCGCTATCAATGATTTTCCCGGTCCCGGTCCGGGCTTGCTCGATTAATCGCTGATCGATCCCGTCTCGATCCCATGGCCGCGCTCCGACGTTGGCAAGCACCCACTCCGGTACCTCCGCTGAGGGGCGCGCGGTGAGCCCCGGCACCTCAAACGGTGGCTTCTCCAGCTTGTTCAGAATCTTCAGGTCATCCGTTTCCACCGTCGCCTTGTCCCAGGCGGGCTTGAACCGAATCGCCGCTGGCTGCGCCTCGCCCGCTGCGTTCTGCACGGCGTTGTCGGAAAAAAACGCGTCGCATGGCCCGGGCCCGACGAAGAGTGCGAACGACGCATTCTTCCCCGTATCACGCCCGTATTTCAGCACGTTGCCGATCACCGACACCACTCCGCGCTCCCACGGATGTTCGCCCCATTCTTCCGGGACGAATCCATAGAGAAAGGCCGCGCCGCCGGGGTTGTGGATGAAGTTGTTCACCACCGCCCCGCGCGCCCCGCCTTTAAAGAGCGGGTTTCGCGCATTGTTGCTCAGGTACAGATTTCCATAGATGAAGATGTCGCTCGTATTGTCGTGAATCAGCGAGCCCATGGAGTGCGGTCCTTTTTCATGCGAGGAATTCCGCAGCCCCTCCGCAATGAGGTTGTGGCTGAAAGTCACGCGATGCGACGTATTCTCCCGCCACTCCTTTGCCGTTGCCCCTTCGAAGCGCGGCCCTGAGGCGCTCAAGTTTTCATCCGTGGCCCACGTGAACGTGCAGTGATCGATGATCACGTTGTCCGCTCCCTGCACGGTCGAAAGTCCATCCACCTCCCATCCGCTCTTCAGCGCGTGCCCTTCCGCACCGGGCCGGACATGGATATGCCGCAGGATCACATCATGCGTCGCCACCGCTACGCCGGCGTTTGTCAGCGTGATGCCCGGGCTCGGCGCCGTCTCCCCCGCCACCGTCACTTGCGGATTCCGAAAGCGCAGTCCGTGCCCCTGTAGATCAATCGCGCCCGCGACCTTGAAGGTGATCACGCGCGGTCCCTCCGCCGCCACCGCCGCCGCGAGAGAGCCGGGCCCGTCCGTGTTGAGGTTTTCGACCACGAGCGTCTTTCCGCCCTCGCCTCCTTTCGTCTTCGCCCACCCCGGCGGTCCGGTCCAGACCGACGGCGCGTCCGCGGCAAAGATCGGAGAAAAGGGAATCGCGATTAGCGCGAAGAGAAGAAGCCGGGGTGAGCGATACATGGCGGATCAATCCAGCAAGCCCGGAGTCATTTGGCGAAGTCACGGGTTGCACCGTGGACAGCGGCAGCAAGCTGCCGCAGTCCACGGCCTATCGGCTGCGGCCGCTTTGGCCCGGATTTCCGAAAGCGCCTGGCAGGCTCTTCGCGGTTGCTCCCGCCGTCGAACTTCTGCTCCGCTCTCTCCATGACTGCCAGCGACTGTTGCATCTTGAATGGCGCCCGCGGCGCGTGGGCTTTTGAGCCGCTCGCCTTGCAACTCGCTGCCGACATCGGCGTCGTAATCTCCACGGAGCCCCGTCGCTTCAACTACGTGCTGAACATGGAGCCCCTGGAACCCGCGAAGATCGAAACCAGCTTCATCCCCCTGCGCTCCATCGAGCTGGCCGCGGACAAGCGCCTTCTTGCCCAATGCTTCGCCGCGCACGAAGTCCCGCGCCCGCGCACCGTCCTGCTGGAAACCTTTGCGGAAGTGCGGGACTTTCTCGGCCGGGAATTCGAGAGCGAATGGTGCCTGAAATTCCCCACCGGCTGCGGCGCGAATGGCCACCGCCAGCTGCGCCTCGACGACCCCGAGCCCGCCAAATGGCCGCGCCCTTTCATCGTGCAGGAGTTCATCCGCATGGAATCGCCCGCCGTCTACCGGCTCTACGCCGCGGGCGGTGAGCTCTTCGGCTGGATCGTCCGCCGCTACGCCGGCGGTGCGGGTTCGCCCTGGGTGGCTCATGCGCGCGGTGCCCAATACGCCACGCTCGGCGAAGCCCCGCCCGAGGCTATCGAGGTTGCCCGCCGGGCGCTCTCCGCGGCCGGCCTGCTCGGTTCCTTCGGTTGCGTGGATCTCCTTCCCGCGCCCGATGGCCGCTGGCTCGCCCTCGAAGTCGGGACCGATGGCCTCTACAACTATGTCGACCGCGAAATCAACGACCCCGCGTTGCTCGCCGAAATTCACACCCGCATCGCCCGCGCCTTTTGGCGGAAGGTAGAAGCGGCATCCTGCCACTTTTGAGTTGTCGGTAGGACCACCCCAAAAGCGCCTGGAAGGCGCTTCTACGGGCGCCGCCGCCGCCGCGCCATCATCGCCAGCCCGCCCAGCAGCAGCATCGCGCTTGTCGGCTCGGGCACCACGGTGAGCGCGATGTCGTTACCCACGCCGCCGCCGTCGCCGTTGGCGGCGTAGTTCACCGCGAAATCGTAACCGGGAATGACATAGTGCCCGCCGGGGGCGTTGGCGAAGGCGCCGTTGATCGCATCCGTGCCGTCGTTGAGCAGCACAAAAAAGGTGTCACCCGGTTGCGGATTGTATCCGGAGATAATGCTGACTTGCAGGTTGCCACCGAGGGTGACCGCGCCGCTGAGGACCGTATCGCCCGCTTGCAAGCTGCCAATGGTACGATTGGCCCCGAGCGTAATGTGCTGGCCGGGGATCCCGGCGGTAAAATTCATTTGGATGATGGCCACATCGCCCACGGCATTCGGGATCACGCCGCCCACCCAGTTGCCGGGGGTTCCCCAATCACTGTCGCTTTGGGATTGCCAGGTGCCGGTGGTGGCCATGGCCGGACTGGCCAGCGCGCACAGCACGGCGCACGAGCTTGCGAGAAAGTACCGGCTACCGCGGGAGGGAACGCGCAGCCCCAAAGCGAGAGGTGGGACGGGCCTCATGCAAGCCATGTTGCACGGGCGAAATTATGAAGTCCCGCTTATTCTTTAATTGTTATAAATGATTTATGTGTCGGAAGTTTCGTTGTGCCATGTCGCTGCGACCGGAAGATCGCGGACGCTCGTCCGCCGGCGGTGCGAACGTCCCCAAGCTCCCGTCCGCAGCGACATCGCCGCTCAACCGCTCCGGTGAAACGAGACATTAAGCACATCCGCGCCCTCTGAGTTATCCGTGTCATCCGCGGCAAAAAGAACGGCCCTTTTCATGCCCTGTGTCCTTTGTGCCTTCCGTGCCCATGGTGGTAACTCGTGGTCCCCTCCGCCCCCTCCCAGAAGTAAACCCTTGCGAATTGTCCCCAGCAGGATAGATGGCAAGTGTGAATTTCCAAGAGTTCGGCCTATCTGAGGCGGTGCTGCGCGGGATCGAGGCCAAAGGCTACACGCAGGCCACTCCGATCCAAGCGCAAGCCATGCCGCTCGTCCTGCAGGGCCGTGACGTGATGGGCTCGGCCCAGACGGGCACGGGCAAAACCGCCGCTTTCGCGCTGCCAATCCTGACGCAGCTCGGCAGCCATGGCCAGTTTCGCGCGCTCATTCTCGAGCCCACCCGCGAGCTCGCCCAGCAGGTGCACCAGAGCTTCGTGAGCTATGGCGAGTTCACCGGCCTCAGTCCCGTGCTCGTCCACGGTGGTGTCGGCTATGGCAGCCAGCGTGACGCCCTGCACAAAGGCGCCGATATTGTCGTCGCCACGCCCGGCCGGCTCCTCGATTTCCTCGAAGACGGCACCATCAAGCCCGGCCACGTGAAACACCTCGTGCTCGATGAAGTGGACCGCATGCTCGACATGGGCTTCCTGCCCGATGTCTCGCGCATCATCCGCCAGTGCCCGAAGGACCGGCAGACCCTCTTCTTCTCCGCCACGCTCCCGCCCGAGCTGGAGACGCTCACGAAATGGATTCTGCGCGACCCCGTCGCCGTCGAGATCGGCCGCCGCCAAAGCGCCGCCGAGACCGTCGCCCACGCCCTCTACCCCGTGGCCAAGGACCAGAAAGTGGACCTCCTTTTCGCCATCCTGGAAGCCGAGGAATACCACAGCGTCATCATCTTCACGCAGACGAAAGTTGCCGCCGATATCGTCGGCGCCCGGTTGAAAAAGATCATCCCGGAGAAGGTTGCGATCATCCACGGCGACCGGAACCAAAACGAGCGGACCGAGGCTCTCGCCGGCTTCAAGAGCGGCAAATACGAAGTGCTCGTCGCCACGGATATCGCCGCCCGCGGCCTCGACATCGCCGGCGTGACGCACGTCATCAACTACGACGTCCCGCAGCACCCGGAGGACTACGTTCACCGCATCGGCCGTACCGGCCGAGCCGCCCAGAGCGGCGACGCCTTCACGCTCTACACCGCCGAGGAACTCGACGCGGTCCGCAAGATCGAGCGCTACATCAGCGCCAAGATTCCGCGCGCCAAGCTCGAAGGCTTCAACTACCTTTACACTTCGCTCTTTAATGAAGCCTCCATCCCTCCGGGTGGCTTCGGCCGCGGCGTCCGCACGCTGAAAGGCTTCTCCATCGGCCGCCGCTAGCAGCGTCGGCTCGGTGTGGAAGGGTGGCCAAGGCTAGGTAAAGGCAGGGATGGGACGGAGCGCGATGTTGCTGCGAGCCCAGCGGCGGTGCCGCCTTTGCCCTAACATTGGGAAAGTCGCAGACTCACCCATCCTTGCCGCCCAAACGTCTGCGACCTTCCGGTCGCAGCTCCATGGCCGCCGGCGTCGTCGCCGGATCGCAGTTGAAAGCATTGACAGCTTTTGGGTAAAACTCGAAGACCGAGGAAAAAACCGCGCCGCGTGAAAACCCTCCTTTATACCGTCGCTTTTGACCGCCCGAATCAAGCCTATCACCAAAGGATGGCCCAGTTGCTCGTGTCCTCGGCGCTGCGCACGGGTTTTGAAGGCGATCTGATGGTTTTCACCAACGCAGACCATCGCCTGTTTGAGTTTGGCCGGGATCGACTCCAGGAAATCGCGGTTGCGCCGGAGATGGAAATCTCCAACGAGACGGCGCGCTCCGGCAAGAGTTTCAAATTTCTGGCGAGGAACTACATCGATGCGAAAGCATACGACACCATCATGTTCGCGGATTGCGATGCGCTGTTTTTGAAAAACCCCGACGAACTCGGGCCAGAAGACGCGCAGGGCATCACGTACGCGATTGAGCCGGATTCCTATGCGCGGCCCACGGACGAATGGCACTGTGGCTATCTCACGGACGCGGAGATGAAGGAGCCACGGGCGGCGATCAATTCGGGACTGTGGCGGATCGGTGGAGGCATCTATTCGGAGGTAATGCAGCAATGGGAGGAAGTGTGTGCCCGCCCGGCTCCTCGCAAGCACGCCTGCACCGACCAATCCGCCTGGATTCGCGTGGTGCTCGACAGCGCCTATGCTCCCCGCCCTTTTCATCAGCCGGGTGCGATTCGGTATCCCTTTTTCGAACGCGGCACGATGCATGAATTTGAAAGTGCGCGTTTCCTGCACTTTGCCGGGATGGATGCGGCCACCAAGTTGAGTTATATGGTGTCCACTTATCTGCGGCGCTTTTGCCCGGCGGCTACGCACGTGTTGTTTGATTCGCTCACCATGGCTTGATGAGAGCGGGTTCCGCAGTTCGGTGGCCGTTTTCAAATGACGAATGACGAATGCGGGTCGTTTTTTGGCGCTCGCATTTGATGACGCGACTTTCTCCGCGACCTTCCGGTCGCAGCTGCGTTGCGCTTCGCCAGATTTGAACGGCGACAACTCTCCTTAGAGCAACTGCCGAAGGTCATTTCCGATTCGAAGGCGTTCCGAAGGGAACCCTTTCAGGGTTCGTTGCCGTTCGGACGCCATTTCCAGGGTAGGCGTTGCGCGCCAACCCTTCGCTCATGTAGGCAATCCCTTCGGGATTGGGTCACCCGCCGGAGATTACTTTTGGCATTCGCTCTAAACCGTTCTAAGGAACGACTGCCTTCAAAAAGACATAGTCCGCGACGGCGTCGTCGGCTTTGGGAATCTGAGCGAGGCGATCCGGTCCTGAGCCGCCGGGCGCGGGGGGAGCGGGAGTCAGATTGACGGATTGCCACCCTTTCAAATCCGGGCTCGTTTTCCAATCCGCCGCCGGGAATCTTGTAAAAAGGAAATCGCCGAGATCCCGCACGGCCGCGTCCTGGCTCGTCACTTTCACGTTGAGGAAGGCGCCCGTCTCCTTCGGCTTCACCTGCATCCGCGCCGCCAGCACATCACCGTGGTTTAAAACCAAACTCCGCACATAGCTGGTCCGGCCCCGTTCGCCACGGAGGACGGGGACGCCGTTCAAGTAGAGCTCATAACTGGCGCTGCCATAGGTCGCGACGGTGGCGCTCTCGGCCGGCGTGCCGCCCGGTGCGGGAAACGCTTCCGCCACGGCGCCCGATGGGCCGGGCTTCGCGTCGGCCCCGGGAACGAAGAAGAGCGACATGGAAAGGATACGATCGGTCGCCCTGGTCGAAACCCCAATTATGCGCTGCGTGCCAGAATCCGCCCGGCGGTTGTCACCGGCCGCCGCCCCCATCCAATCGCTGGAATATTCTCGTTCGGTCACCAGGTGCCCGCCTTCCTCCGGAAGAAAGGTGAGGCGCATCCCTTGGAGGTGCTCCTTTCCGACGGCCTCGATCTGGCTGACCTCAAACCCCGGTTGGGCCAGGATTCGTTGAGTCGGAGGACGTTCACGCCCCTGCAAGAGCCCTACATATTCGTCGCTCCCATGGCGGAAAATAGCGCGCAAGGAACTGATGGCGGGTTTGGAGTCTCCCTCCGGCGTGAGCGTAAATTCGAACCCCGCGAGGCCATAGCCACTGGGAGGAAAGTCCCATGTTTCCGCCGGCGCGGCCTGCTTACCGGTTTGCTCTCCCAGCGGGCCAATGCGGTTCAAGGATCGAAAATAGATACTGGCCACCGGCTTGATCGACTTGAGCGGGCTGCCATTCGTGGCGGCTGCCGTCACCGGTGCCGTCGGTGTCTCTGCCGTGGTGGTTTTCCCACGGGGTACCGGCGCCGAGGTGTCGCGCGCCAGGAGCACGTAGGTCGCAATGCCAAGGGCCAGGACGAGGATGGCAAATACCAGGTAGAGCTTATTCATGGAAAGAGGAGCGACGGGCCAGGCCGTTTGAAATCGGCGCGCGCCCAACCTAGCAGCTGGCTCTCCGGCTCCGAGGGTGGGTCATGGCATTGAGCGCCGCATCCGCGATGGAGACCGGAGAAATGATGCGCTTGTAGTCGTAGGTTAGCACGCCATCCGGGAGGATGCGGGGGTAGACCGAGGTGGCCAAATACCACTCGTCTCCGCTGTAACCCGGCCAGGGATGTTGGAAATGTGGCGCCGTCTTGCCGTCGGGCAAGGTGACATCGAGACGGAAGGCACGCCGTTTATGATGCCAGACAAAAGCCTCCATGAGCCGCCGTGCCGGCAGCCGGACCCGGCTGCCGAAAGCGCACCCGATAATGGGGCGGTACTGAAAATAGTGCCGGTCGCCGCACAATTCCCATTTGGTGCCGTCGCGAAAGACCTCGCGCCAGCTCATGACTCCTTCCGACGGCAGTTTGACGGTGCGGTCCAGAAGTTCAGTCCCGGCATCTTCCAGCCGGTCGGCATCGATCACGGTGAGCCCGTCGAAAGCATCCTCCATGGCGAGGAATCGCCACATCGCGCCGGGATTATGTTTCAAGGAAGAGTGCCGCATGAGGTGCACCTCGCAGTCCTCCTGGAGCATCGGGATCAAAAAATCCAAATCGCGCGCCAGATACACCCGGACGGTGGCTTCCGGGCGTTGCTGGGCGAGCTTGCGTGCTCCGCGCACGAGCGGGAGGACATAGTGCTTCCAGGGATCAAAGCGTTTGCTCAAGCCGAGTTGCTTCGCGTTTTGGAGCAGATGGAGCGTCGGGGTGGGTAGATCGGGATCGCCCACATCCACATTCTTCCAAAACAAACTGGTGGCGATGACCTGTTCGGATTCCCGCCGATGGATCACGTCCTCCACCGCGAAGTAATCCTCGATTTCCTTTTTCTCGTCCGGCTCGCATTGCTCCCGGAAGGCAGTGAGATGTTCTTCCGTCAGCGCAGGGTAAAATTTTTCCCAGCCGCTGCGCTGGTATGCTTCTTTGACGCGGGGAGAAATCGTCGTGGCGACGGCTTCGCTCGTTCGGACAAGCAGAGTTTCGCGAATGGAGGGAGGGCACTTCTCCCACTTGGCGGCATACACATTGGGGAGTGCGCTCGGCAGATCCCGGCCGTCCCCTTGGGGAGGCCACTGCGGCAGCCCAAAACATTCCGCGGGAAGGATCGCCGGCCACTCCGGCCGCGGTAAATAGCGATACGATTCGCGGGCGTGATGGGTGAGGAATTCCCCGCCGACGGCTTGGGCGTAAGTGCCCCGCGCGTGCCGCTCCAACGCCGCCACGATGTGACTCCACAATGGATGCGCCGCCCGGCTGGCAATCGCGGCATCGGAGAGCGGCTGAGTTGCGCCCGGCGCGGCCGTGCCCCCGGCGACCCACGCGGTATGGCCGACCAGCAGCAGTGGTTCCAGACTTTGCAGACAGCAGGTGCGGGGATCCACGACGACCCCGCCCTCCGCGCGCAACACCAGGTACCGCGCCGCGCCCCATCGCGTGAGATCATCCGGGTAGGCCGCAAAGGTATCCATGAAGCCCGGTTCCAACTCCTCCACCAGCTTTCGAAGGCTTTCGATCGTCCACCGCCGCACTTCCCAGCCCCCGCCGGCATGCTTTTCCGCCCAAGAGTTGGCCGAAATTTCTTCCTGCGCGCGGCTCAGGCCCACCTTGCTTTGGAAAAGATGGATGATTCGGGGGATGGCTTGTTCTTCTCCCGCGCGCTCCCAAAGCCAGCCCCCACTGTCGCACGTGAGGGAAAAGCTGGCCGCCGCGAGCAACTTTCCATAGCGGGCCGCGCCCTCCTGGTCCTGTCCCACCAAGAGCACCATGGCCTTCGGAGCGCCCTGATCCCCGCGCAGCAATTTCTCCAGGCATTTGAGGCCCGCCTCGAGTTGGGTGTCCGCCGAAAAGACCAGCAAGGACCATCCTGGCGTCTCTTCCGCGGATGGCCGTTTCCCTTCCCATGCTGGAACTTTCGAAACGCTCACGCGCGCCAGATGTGCTATTTGCGCGGGCAGTCCGGAGAGGACCTCCTCGGCGAGCGCGCGAAATTTTACCGGGCGCGTCCGCTCATGCTGGCCGTTGCCGGTCGACGGTGCTGGCTCCAGGAGTTCCGGCTGGCCAAAGGCGGCGCCGCGAGCGCCGGAGCCTGCTTCAGCGAACTGCGCCAGGGCTTGGCCGGCGGCATCCAGCCAGTCGCCGCCAGTTCCCAGCCACCGCTGCAGGCGGCGCTCGACGATCTCGCCGTCCGTCTGCAGCAGGAAAGGCGCATAGCGGAGCAGCATGTTCACCTCGCGGCAGCCTTCGATGTAGCTGTGCCACCAATAGTGGGCGACAAAAGGCAGGCCGGCTTTCTCCGGCTTTCCTTCCTCATAGTCTTCCATCGGGACTTGCTCGCCATCCCGCCACGTGCGCTGGTGAATGAGCTGTTTGTAGGCGGCCGTTTGCGGCACGTGCACGAACACATTCGGCAGCGGGTAAATCCACCGCCAGGGCAGCGGCCGAATGCCGTAACCGTAGACGCCATGGCCCGAGTGCTCGATGACCCGGCTGAAGAGGCCCGGGCCGGTTTGCCCCACCACGTCGTCAAAGGCGCAGCCGAGCTCCAAGTTCCGGGCGTATTGGGCCAGGACGTCCTTCAAAAAGCGGCTGCCGGCTTTGGCGACGAAGAAGGCATTCATCCACATCGCCCGATCCTGCCAGTGCAGCTTTTCGTGGGCCGGATGGTCGCGGGCGAGCAGCACCTCCCATTTTCCATCGCCCACCGCCTGAATCAAATCATCCAGCGGTTGCAGGCACTCCACGTCCAGGTCCGCGTACACTCCACCCCGCAGATACAACACGGCCACGCGAAAAATATCGGCCCGAAAAATACCCTTCGGGTAGGCCAGATAAGTCGGATAAAACTCCGGCAGTTCCTCCGCGATCAGTTTCTCGCACTCCTCGTCCGTCCACAGGCGATATTCCCAATCGGGATTCCATTTTCGGAAGGAGTCCGCACACGCGGACAGCGGCCAGCGCAAGCTCGCATGCTTCCACGTCTGATGAATCACCCGCGCCACCTTGGGTGTCCGTGCCTTTTTTTTCGACCCGCGTGTACTCGGCGTGGCCGTTACTGAAATCAATGGTTGCTGCATCCGCTCGGTCCGCATGCTGAATTTCTGGAGCTAGTTGGTTTTATGATTTTCGACGATGAACCACGGCAAAAGGTCTACTCCGAGAGCAGGCGCCCTTTGCCCGATCGGGCTTTTCATGCCCGCTCCCCTTCCTGGATTTTTCTGGGAAATGTTCACGCGTAACCCCGCAGACATCCGTGCGCGCAAAAGGCCAGAGGAGGGAACCGTCATTTTTCTTACAGAATCCTGAAGCTCGACGGATGTCAATTTCCTTTGGGTGAACATTTTCGGACGGAATGGAGATTCAATGGCCGCGCCGCCGGATGGGGGGATTTTGGGTGACGAAATTCTCCGCAAGGCAGAGGAAGAGGAAACCCGGCAGGCGACGCGGGAAGCGGCCGAAGCAAGGCGTTCGGGGCTCGTTGGCGTCCGTTGCCACCAATCGTTGCATCTTCCGTGGATGGCTCATCCGATTCCTCAGCATGACCACCATCTCCAAGCACGGTCACGAGGTGACGCTCATTAACGTCTTCACCGTCGACCCCGCGAAGCAGCAAGCGCTCATCGATCTCCTCACGCAAGCCACGGAGACGACCATGCGCCATCTCCCCGGCTTTATCTCCGCGAACATCCACCGCGGCCTTGATGGCACCAAGGTCACCAACTACGCGCAATGGGCCAGCATCGAGGATTTCCAGGCCATGCAAAAAGATCCCGCTGCCGCCGCTCACATGAAGGAAGCGGCCGCCCTCGCCACCAGCTTCGACCCCAGCCTCTACGTCGTCGCCGACATCTTCACGGCCGAGCCCGAGCTCGTCGGCGTGGAAGTGGAGCCCTAGTTTTTGGCCGAGCTGACTTCCCGGTTGCTAGGAGCCACCTCAACGCACCGCTCGCTCCTTGGCGGTGATGATTTTGATTTCGATCTCCATCTGCTCACCGCGGGGAATAGCCTGGCCGCCAATATAGGCGTCTCCCTGGGCATCCCCGTAGCGAATCTCAAACCCATAATCTTGCCCGGAACCGCCCTGCGTCCCGTAGGTGCTTTTTCCGTCTTCGACCTCGTTGAACGTCGCCGCCATCTCCCCGTTCAGTCTCGCCGGCGGAAAATTCTTTGCCGGCACCGAAAACACGATCATCCGCAATGCTTCGTCGTTGGAGATGATGGAGGTGCGATCGCTGATCTTATGCACGGGCCCAAACCTCTCCATCCGCTTGAGCAGTGCCTGCACGTAAAGTTTCGTGGAGTCGCTGCTTCCTGGTTTCGGCTCACAGCCGGCGAGACAGAGCGCCGCGCATAGCAGCGCCCAAATCCGTCTGAAACGATGGGAAAACATGACCGCCATGGTGGCCATAGCCGGTGGCTCTCCGCAATTCCCCCTTTCCACCCCCGCGATTGCCCCGCTAAGAAATCGCCTCTTCATCGCTTCCCGTCGCATGCGCTTTCTCCTTCCCGTTCTTGCTCTCTCCGCCGCCGCTTTGGCTGCTCCTTTGCACGCCGCCGATGACTACCCGCTCGGCCCCGATTCCCAGCCGCAGGCCGGCGTGCCGGAGGGCGAGGTGAAAAAGTTTTCGTTCACGGACAGCAAGGTCTTCCCGGGCACCACGCATGATTGGGCGCTCTACATCCCCAAGCAGTACGACGCCGCCAAGCCCGCCTGCCTCATGGTGTTTTTCGACGGCTCTGGCTACGTGAACCCGAAGGGCGGCATCCGCGCCACCGTGGTGCTCGATAACCTCATCGCGAAAAAAGAAATCCCTGTCACGATCGGCCTCTTCATCAATCCCGGCGTGGTGAAACCCGCGGCGGCCGGCGAGAAAGAGCGGGCGAACCGCAGCTTCGAATACGACTCGCTCGGCGATGCCAATGCCCGCTTCGTCATCGATGAAATGATCCCGCTCGTGCAAGCCCAGGGCGTGAAGCTCACCGACGACCCCGCTGGCTGGGCCGCCTGCGGACTCAGCAGCAGCGGCATTGCCGCCTTTACCCTCGCGTGGGAACGCCCGGATAAATTCCGCAAGGTCGTGAGCTGGATTGGCAGCTTCACCAACATCCGCGGCGGCTATGTCTACCCCGCGCTCATCCGCAAATCGAAAGACCAGCCGAAGCCCATCCGCGTGTATCTCGAAGACGGCAGTACCGACCTGAATAATATGCACGGCAACTGGCCCCTCTCGAACAAGGACATGGCCCTCGCTCTCAAATACGCCGGCTACGACTACAAGTTCGATTTGGGCACCGGCGGCCACTCCTCTAAACAAGGCGCGTCCCTCCTCCCCGACACCCTCCGCTGGCTCTGGCGGGATTACGCGAAGTAGGAAAGGGCGGGAGCAAAACCGGGAAGGCAGCAGGGAAAGTATTCAGTATTCAGTGTCCAGTATTCAGTGGTGTCGTTCGAGCGTCGGGCGATGAGTTTGGAGTTTCGCCTTTAGGCGGCTAAACTGTGCGCTTTGAAGGCGCGTAAGCGAAGAGGAGTGCCGGTGCTGGAAGCGCTTCCTTTCGTCGCCGCGATTTTAGAGCGATTGCCAAAAGTAATTTCCGGCTCGAGAGGAGGACAACCAATCCGACTCGAAGAGCTGCCGACCGATCCGAAAGGCAACCGACGGATCCGGCCCGAAGGGCCGACGGACACTAGCCGGGGGCTTCAGCCCCGGGATCATGACGAACAGGAATGCGCCGCGAAGTCGGCGCCGGAAACCGAGAAATCTCCCTGCGCTTCCGCGCTTTCCACCAAGTTCAAGATCATCACGAAAGTGATGCTCGCAGATCATTTTTAGCGCCACCCGCACCGCCCTGCGAAACGTTTCCAGCGCCGGCTTCGTGGCGCGTTCCCACTTCTACCTATTCCGGGGGCTGAAGCCCCCGGCTAGTATCCATCGGCCCTTCGGGCCGGAAGCGACTTTTGGCATTCGCTCTAAATCACGCGAGGCCACTGAATACTGAATACTGAATACTGCATACTTCCCGCGCCCGCTCGCTCCGGCGATCGCCTCAATGGATCGACTGCAACTGCCCGATTTCCTGGTCCACGGCGTTCTTCTCTTCGATGTCCTGGGCCAGGCGGCGCTTCCACGCGTTCATCATGTTCGCATCCACCATGTTCACCGAGTTCTTATTAATCAGTGTCACGTCCCGCGTGCTGACCGCGCTCGTCCGAATCTTGGTGTTCATATCCGCGATGTCCGACGCCAGGTTCGCGCTCTTCTGCTGCAGATTGGCGATGCGCGTGGCGCGCGCCTTCGCGTTCACCATCATTTCCTGCGCCAACCCATTCGGCTTGGGCGCCTCGGGCGCCTGCCCCACGGGCGGCGGCAGCGGGTTGGACCGCGGCGTATTCAGCGCCATCTCCGCGACGTGCGCCTGCACCGCCGCATTGGCCACGCCGATCTCATTGGTCACCTGCGCGGCGTCCACGGGAAATTCCTTCCGGCCATCCGTGACCACGTAGCCCGTATCGGTCTTTTTCACGATTTTCAGCTTCGAGCCGCCCGGAATGGAAATCACCCCTTCGTCATTGGTAATCGTAATCCGTTGCGTGGCAAAGAGCGTTCCCTCGGGCGCATACAGTTTTGGCGGCGGAGTCGGGGCGGACACGACGGGCGTCTTTTCCGGACCCGTGGAGGTGGGCGCGGGTGTCGGCGCAGGCGTGGGCGCGGCCGTGCCGGTACTGGAGTCCGATTGCTGGCTGTCCGCGGAAGACGGCTTACTGCACCCGCCGACGCCGAGCGCGGCAATCGTGGAGACGATGACGAATAAACGAGAAACAGGGTACATGGTTGGTGGCCTGCCCGGGGGCATCGAGACACTCCCGGACAATCTTATGACAAAAGCCTCTAGCAAACGTTTTACAAGTGACAACATTGCTGAAGGATTGCTGAAAATTCGGGGCAATATGGTGCCTTCTCCGGGTAGTTTAGTGCGCGACCTGCAATTGGAAAATGGCAGCATCCACCTGCCGTTTTTCTTCCTGGGCTACGGCCAGTCGCCGCTGGTAGCCCGAATTCAAGGTGGGGTCGACGGAGCGGGTGGATACCCGGCCATAGAGGTGCGTGGCTTCCCAGGAGCGCCGGGCTTCCACATTAGCTTGTTCGATTTTGCTGGTGAGGTCGGCCATCTCCGCGGTCAGCGCCATGCTTTTGGCTTGGTAGACCCGAAGCTGCCGATCTTTCTCGCTGGCGGCCGCGTTGGCCGCCAGCTCTGCCTGCCGGGCTCTGGCGATTTCCATTTGCGCGGCCACCTGGGCTTGGTTCGAGGCCGTATTCGCCGCGTGCTCCGCTTGATGCGTCTGGGCTGCCGCGGTGGCGGCCTGCACTTCATTCGTCACCTGCCGCGCTTCCACGGGAAATTCCTTCCGCCCATCGCTCACGACGTATCCGTCGCTCGTCTTCTTCACGATCTTCAGCTTCGTCCCGCCGGGCACGGAAAAAACGCCGTCATCCGTCGTCACGCTGATCCGCTCCACGGCGAACAACGTGCCTTCGGGGGCCAGTACCTTGGCCGGGGCCGCCGGCTCCGCGGTTGATTTTTCCGGGGTTTTATCCGGCGCGGTGGACACCACCGGCTTGGGGGCCGGCGTCGGCTCCGGCGCCTTCACCGCAGACGGCGCGCTGCTTTCTGGCTGGGGCGCGTTTTCAGTGGATGCAGCCGGTTTGCTGCAGCCTGAAATGAGTACAGCGGTGGCAATGGGGATAAAAAGGAATCGTTTCACAAAATGGAGATATCGAGATGTTAAGTGGCCCGTTCATGCTCCTTGGGCCAGAGTATGAACATTGTAATGACGAAAGCGTATCAAAGGTACCCGCGCAAGCCGCAAGATTACCGTAAGATTACCAATCGTTGTTAGAATTCACGCTCCCAAACTACGGGCCGACCACGTCGATTCTTACAGAATCTGCGTCCTCACACCTTCCGCCCGAATTTCTTTTCCAGCTCCCCATAGCTCAGTTGGATCATCGTGGGCCTTCCGTGCGGGCAACAGTAGGGCAGCTCACAGGCGAGCAAATCCTGGATCAGCCGCAGGCACTCCGGCTCGCGCAGCACGTCATTCGCCTTCACCGCGTGCCGGCAGACCGTCTTGGCGATCATGTCCTCTCCCAGCCGGAGCTTGGAAGTTTGGGCCGAGGTTTCGCGCAGTTCATCCACGATATCCCGCAACAACTGCGGCGGATCATCCGCTTTTAAAAATTGCGGAAGCCCGTCGATTTTGAACGTCCCCACGCCGAATGGCTCCAGCCCGATGCCCGCCCGCGCAAACAAATCGAGATGCTGGGTAATCCAGTCCGCATCCCGCGGCGGCACCTGCAGCGTAATCGGCAGCAACAGCCGCTGCGACGGCACACTCTGGCTTTCCATGCGCCGTTTCATCTCCTCGTAGAGGATCCGCTCATGCGCCGCATGCTGGTCTACCAGCACGAGGCCGGCGGCGTTTTCCATCAGGATGTAGAGCTTGCCGAGGATGCCGAGCAATCGGAATTGATTCGCGCTGCCGCGCTCACCCTGCGGGCTGCCACCGGCAGCCTGTCTCGCTCCACCCGGTTGCTGATGGCTGATAGCGGATGGCTGATTGGTTGCCGGCGTGCCCGCCGTGGACATCGGAGCAAACGTCGACTGCCGCGCATCACCCACCACGTGCGTACTCGGAGAGTTTGGCGCGTCCGACATCGGTGGAGCCACGGTCGGCGCCGGACCATTTCGCGTCGGTGCGGTCGGAGCCGCCGATGTTGGTGCCGCGCTGGGAGCCTCCCCAAACGGGCTCGCCTCCGTTGCCGGTGTAAATCGAGCCACGGGCGCCGCCGGCATTCCGGTGGGTCCGCTGACTCCTGGTCCCGCCAGTTCCCCCCAATCCCGCCGCAGCGCATGCTGCTCCGCGAGCGGAATGAGCATCGGCGTCTCGGCTGCGGGGGTGTTGCTGAGCGGGGTCGATGGCGCGGCAAACGTCCGTGTCCACGAAGCCCGATCCGTTTCCAGGGTGCGCCGGATGATATCTTCGATTACCTCGCGCAGCAGCGCCGGATCGCGGAAGCGCACCTCGCGTTTCGCCGGGTGCACGTTCACATCCACCGCCGCCGGATCCATATCGATGAACAGGAACGTCACCGGATGCTGCCCCTTCATGAGCGCCGTGTGGTAGCCCTCGCGTAGCGCATAGTTCAGCGTGGTATTTTCCACCGGACGCCCATTGAGAAAAATGATCTGCTGCTGCCGGCTTGACCGGCTTACCCCCGCCTTGCCCACAAACCCGCGCACGCGAATCCCCGCCGTCTCCTCTTCCGCCACTTCCAGCAGCTCGGCCACCAGCGCCGGCCCGGTCAGGTCGCGGATGCGCTCCCGCAGGCTCTGCCCCGGCGGCAGTTGGTAGACCAGCCGCTCATCCTGCAAAAACGTGAACCCCACGTGCGGATGCCCGATCGCCTGCAAATGCAGCACGTGCTCCACGTGGCTCGCCTCCGTGTTTTCCGTGCGCAAAAATTTCCGGCGCGCCGGGAGATTGTAAAACAGCGAGCGCACTTCGATCTGCGTGCCCTCCGGCTCGCCGCAATCGCGCACGCTCTCCAGCTTTCCGCCATTCACCAGCACTTCCGTTCCCGCCAGCGCCCCGCGCTCGCGCGTCGCCAGGCGGAACCGCGAGACGCTCGCGATGCTCGGCACCGCCTCACCACGAAACCCCAGCGTGTGGATCGCCATCAGGTCGTCGCCCGTGCGGATCTTGCTCGTGGCATGTCGTTCGAGGCACAGCAGCGCATCATCCCGGTCCATGCCAAACCCGTTGTCAATGACCCGGATCGACGAGTTCCCGCCCTTGCGGATCAGCACCTCGATGCGCGTCGACTCCGCATCCAGCGCATTTTCCACCAACTCCTTCACCACGCTCGCCGGCCGCTCCACCACCTCCCCGGCAGCCACCTGGCAGGCGACAGTTTCGGGCAGCAAGGCAATGCGGGACATGAGGGGGAATGACGAATCACCACCGCCCATTTGTCCAGCGAAGCTTTTGCCATGTCCCGGTGGCCGAAGCTCGAACTCCGGGCTTATGATGCGACTGGAAAACTCCTGAAATGCTGAAAGGATCGTCACCATCTAGCCGTAGCCCTTACGTGAAATCCATTCTCCTCCTTTTCACTGTCACGCTGCTTCCCGAACACCTCAGCGACCTCGCCCTCGATTTTCTGGAAGCCAATACCCTCGTCTCCTCGTTCGGCGTCGAGGCCGATCCCCGCGCGGCGAAAAGTGGACACGCCCCCGGGCTCCCATGGCTGGTTCGCTAAATCCAGACCCTTCCCGTATGCGCCACCGGCAATATTTACTCCTCGGGTTGTTGACCGCTCTGGCTGCGGGAGCCGGCGAGGGAGCAACCCGCGCCAAGGCATCAAATATGGTGCGGCAGGCGATGGCCACTTCGGACGTGTCGCTCGCCCGCCAATGGTTCGCCACTCTGCCGGAGAGAACAATGCGGGATCGTGTCGCCGGGCGTCTGGCGGTGGATTTGCTTTCCAAAGGCATGCCGGGCGCGCGCGATTTTGCGCTCAGTCTTCCGGAAGGTCCTGCTCGGGCGGACGCCCTCCGTGCGGTGAGTGTGGAAATCACCGACCCGCAGGATGCCGCCGCCTTTTTCAATAGCTTGCCGGCCACAGAAACGCGGGATCTCGACCGATATTCGGAAGCGATGAGTCGCTGGTTTCGACTGGACCCTTCGGCTGCCGCCGTATTCGTCCAGGCTCACGCCGCCGCTTCTCCCAAGGAGATTCGGCTCGCCCAATAACGACTATCTATGCGTTCGACCTCGCTCTCGCTCTCCCTAGTCCTTTTGCTCTCGCTCTTCGCGTTTGGCGGCAACGCTCCGGACGACACCAAGCCCGCAGACATCGAGCACATGAAAAAGATCGGCGCCGCGCTGAATGCGTACAAAAAGGCGAAAGGCGAATTTCCCGATCACCTCAGCGATCTCGTCCCCGATTTCCTCGACGCCAAAACGCTCGTCTCTCCGCTCGGCGTGGAGGCGGACCCGCGCGCCGTCCAGCGCGAGTACGATCCGAAGCTGCCCTGTACCTATTGCTACGAATTCGGCACGAATGATTTTCTCGGGCGCGGCATTTCCTTCCGCGCCCTCAAAACGATCCAGCTCCAGGAATATGGCCCCACGCTTCCGCTCCTCCGCTGCTTCATTTACAAAAATTCCCTCAACCTCAGCCACGGTGGCGACTTCTTCGAATCGGAGTTTAACTGGGAGGACGACCCGGAAACCACGCGCCTCCTCAAAAAGAACGGCCTCGGCCCCGGTGCCCAGCTTGGCAAAAAACTCGTCGTCACTCTCGTCGATGCCCACGAGCATCCCGTGCCCGGCGTCGCGCTCTCCGTGTCCGATCGCACCTGCTATGGCCTCCCGCTGCTCGATCGCGATTTCACCACGGACGCCACCGGCCAGGCGACCGTGCCCCTGGGCATCGATTCCAAGCCGGAGGTCGTTCTCACTTGCCGGATGGACCAATGGTTTATGGCCGGAGGACGGTGGACCTGGGGCGATGCCATGACGCCCGAAAAAGGCGAAACGGCCACGCTCACGGCGCACGTCCATGCAGCGGCCCCCATGAAAGGCATCGTCCGCGATGCCGCCGGCCAGCCCATCGCCAATGCAGGCGTCGCCATCCATCCGGTCTTTGAAGATGACCAAGGCCGCGAGCCCGATCTCGAACATGCCGTGGTCCAAACCGTCACCGGTTCCGATGGTCACTGGTCCGTTCGCGGTATGCCCAAAGATGGCTTCCCGTTGCTGCTGGTCGTGCACCGCGTCGGCCACGCCACGCTCTTCCTCCGTCCCACCGCCACCAGTTCGCCGACGGCGGACGAGTTATTCGCGGGCACCGCCGAGATGCGCCTCGCCGACCCCTTTCCGGTGAAAGGCACCATCCGAACCGGTGGCCAGCCCATCCGCCAAGCCAAAGTGCACCTCTTCGGTGCGACCGACACGGGCGAGGCGGGCGGCGTGACCGACGACGAGGGCCGCTTCCAAGTCCTCGCCGAAACACCGGGCAAAGCCGCCATCGTCGTCACTTCTGAAAATTTCGCCCCGTACTATCAGCTCATCACCGTCGGCGCATCCGCCGAGCCGCTCGCGCTCACCCTGGATGCCGGCCGCACGCTCAAAGGTCGCGTCGTCCGCGGCCGCAATATCGGCGTCCCCCGCGTTCCCATTTTGTTCAATTGTCCCCAAGCCCGCTTCTGCTCTGACCTCACCGAAAAACCCGTCATCGCCACCACCGACGACGAAGGCCGTTTCGTCTGGCCCCATGCCCCGCGCCTTCTCCTCTCCTGCAGCGTTCTCACGCCCGACGGCGACCCCGTTGAATTCGACTGGGATACCACCAAGGACGACGAAACCATCGTTACGATCGGCCGCTGAAAAGCAGACCCGGCCCCCGCCATTGCCGGAACGATGTTCTCCATCACGTGCGCGATTTTTGGATGCGGCGGCAATCCCGCGCATGCGGGAGTGCCGCCGCCTTTTGCGCAAATTCTCAAATCGAATGCGCCGGATCTCATTCTGCCCTTGCGCGTCCCGTGCCAAAATTCCCCTCCCCATGTGCACCCAAAGGCGTTGAACGTGGACATCAGATAGCCCTTAATTCTCACCATCATTTCCCTTCGGGGGTTCTTACCCCGCCCGAAATTTTCCGTCCTATGTTTCGCATCCTTTCCATTCTGTTCTTCGCTTTCGCCGCCGTGGTGGTGCGCGCGGATGAAACCGGCCGCCTGGAAGTCCTCTTCCTCGGCGACAACGATCATCACGTCCCGGACAAGCGCTTCTTCCAGGGCCTGCCGGCCCTCCACCCGCGCGGGATCAATCTGACCTACACCGATCACCTCGAGGACCTGAATCCGGCGACGCTTGCGAAGTACGACGTGCTCGCGATCTACGCGAACTGGACGAAGATCCAGCCCGCGCAGGAAAAGGCGCTCACCGATTTCGTCCAGGGCGGCAAGGGCCTCGTGCCGATCCATTGCGCGAGCTTCTGCTTCCAAAATTCGCCGGAGTACATCCGCATCGTTGGTGCGCAGTTCAAGAGCCACAGCACCGGCACCTTCAGGGTCGATACGATCGTGAAGGATCATCCGATCACACAGGGCTTGGAAGGCTTTGAGACGTGGGACGAGACCTATGTCCACTCCCAGCACAACCCTGACAAAACCGTGCTCCAAAAGCGCGAAGGAGAGCCGTGGACCTGGGTGCGCAAAGAAGGCAAAGGCCGCGTTTTTTACACCGCCTACGGGCACGACGAACGCACGTGGAGCAACCCCGGTTTTCAAGAGCTGCTCTATCGCGGCATCGTGTGGGCGGCGGGTGACGCCGCGGCCGCGCGGCTGAAAGCCTGGACGCCGAAGCCCTTCGCCTACGATCCGACGAAGGAAGTGCCGAATTACGAGAAGCGTACGCCGGCCCCGCAGTATCAGCTTCCGCTGACGCCCGAGGAATCGCGCAAGCATCTCTACAAGCCGGTGGACATGAAAGTCACCGTGGCCGCGAGCGAAACGAGCCCGGTGAAGCTGCTGAATGTAATCGACATGCGCTGGGACGAACGCGGCCGGCTGTGGATTGTGGAGACGGTCGACTATCCCAACAACATCACGCCCGGCGGCCCGGGAAATGACCGCATCCGCATCCTGGAGGATACCAATGGCGACGGCGTGTTCGACAAGGCGACCGTCTTTGCCGACCAACTCAGCGGCCCGACTTCGCTCTGCTTTGCCAATGGTGGCATCATCGTGCAGGAGGCACCGAACACGCTTTTCCTTCGCGACTCGAATGGGGACGACAAGGCCGACGAAAAAAAGATCCTCATCACCGGCTGGGGCACGGGCGACACCCACGCGGGCCCCTCGAATCTCAAACTCGGCTTCGACGGCTGGATCTATGGCTGCCTCGGCTACGCGGGCTTCAATGGCGAGGTCGGCGGTGAGGCGTTGAAATTTGGCCAGGGTTTCTACCGCTTCAAACCCGATGGCTCAAAGCTGGAGTTCCTCGGCCGTACCTCGAACAATACCTGGGGTTTTTCCTTCGACGAGGACGGCGACATTTTCGGCAGCACGGCGAATAATCAGCCGAGCGTGTATGAGCCCATCGAGCGCCGCTACTACAACATGGTCGACGGTCTCGAGCAGCCGGTGAACCCGGGCATCATGGCCGAATTGAAAGCGCCCAAGCATATGGAGCGCATCCGGCAGGTGGACGTGTTCGACGGCTACACCGCCGAGGCCGGCCACAATATTTACACCGCCCGCAGCTTCCCGCGCACGTGGTGGAACCGCATGGCGCTCATCTGCGAGCCGACCGTGCACATTATGCATCTCGGCAGCCTCAAGCAGTCGGGCACGGATTTCGCCACGGGCAACGCGTGGAATCTGCTCGGCAGCGATGACGAGCACTTTGCCCCCGTGGCCGCCGACGTGGGTCCGGATGGCGCGATTTGGGTGAGCGATTTCTACTCGTTCATCATCCAGCACAACCCGACACCGAGCAAAGAGCGCGGCGGGTTCAAGGCGACGACAGGGCGGGGGAATGCCTTCGTGAGTGAGTTGCGCGACACGCAGCGCGCTCGCCTCTGGCGCGTCGCGTGGACCGGCGCCGCGCCCTCGAAGCAATGGAAACTGACCAAGGGCGACACGAAGGGCCTGCTCGAAGCACTGCAGAGCGACAACCTGCTCTGGCGTATGCATGCGCAGCGTTTGCTCGTCGAGCGCGGCGAGAAGGATGTGGTGCCCGCGCTGAAGGAAATCGTGGCCAAGGGCCAGCCCGATGACGCCGGCGTGGCCGGTGGATCGCTGCATGCGCTCTGGACGCTCCAGCAACTCGGCGCCGCCGATACCGAGACCGTTACCGCCGCGCTGAAGCATCCCGCCGCCGGGGTGCGCCGCGCCGCCGCCCGCATGCTCCCGCGCGCCATGACGAGCGCGCAGGCGATTCTCGATGCCGGCCTGCTCACCGACCGCGAGCCGCTCGTGCGCCTCAGCGCGCTCCTCGCGCTGGCCGACCAACCCGCGTACGATCCTGCTGGCGACGCACTTTACAAACTGAACGACGACGCCGTGGTGAAAACCGACAAGTATCTACCCGTGGCCCTCACCATCGCCGCCTCGCGCCACGCGAACGGTTACCTCACCGCCGCCATCAACGCTGCCAAGCTTCTCGGCGGTGGCGCCGGCGCCGAAGCGCCCAAGCCGGAGGAAAAGGCCGAAAACATTGTGAAGAATGGCAACATCGAGGCGATGACGAAGAGCCAGCCGCCGCAGCCGATGTTCTGGACTCCGCGCACCTATGTCGGCACCGCCGAGCACAGCATCGTGCAGAGCGACCGCGGCCAGAGCTGGTGCCTGCAAATTGAAAGCAAGGAAGGCGCCGACACGAGTTGGTACCAGGATATCCCGGTGGACCCCGGCACTGACTACGAACTCTCCTGCTCGATCCGCACCGAGGGCCTGAAAGGCGCCACCGGCGCACTGCTGGAAGTCCATCAACTCAATGGTGAGCAGCCAAAATCGAAGGCCATTACCGGCACCACGGATTGGACGAAAGTGGCCTTCCGCATCAGCACCGGGCGCGCGCGAATGATTTCGCTGAACTGCCTCTACGGCGGCTGGGGCAGCAGCACGGGCCGCGCCTGGTATGACGACGTGCAAGTGCTGAAGCTCGGCAAATCCGGCCCCGGTGGAGGAAACAGCAGCATCGGCGGCGCGGCGGATCTTTCCGCCATCGCGCGCAGCTTCGCCCACTACGCCACCCCCACGCAGCTCACCACGCTGAACACGCTCCTCGCCGCCAAGCCCAGCGAAGTCGGCCGCGAGGTTTCGCTCGGCCTGAAAAATCCGAGCAAGCCGAAGGTGGCCGAAGATCTCAAGGCCCTCGCAAAGACCCACCAAGTCGTGGAGCTCAAGGCCGTGGAGGGCATGAAGTACGACGTGATGTCGTTTACCGTGAAAGCCGGCAAACCAATCGCCCTCGTCTTCACCGACGGCGACCAACTCCAGCACAATCTCGTGGTCGTGAAGCCCGGCGCGATTGAGGCCTGCTGCACCAAAGCCGACGCTATGGCTGCCCAGCCCGATGCCATCGCGAAGAACTATATCCCGAGCTTTACGGACATCATCAAGAACACGAAGCTCCTCAATCCCGGCGAAACCGAGGTCCTGAAATTCGAAGCCCTTCCGCCCGGCGAATACCCTTACCTCTGCACCTTCCCCGGTCACTGCCACATCATGCGCGGCGTGATGAAGGTGGAGCTGTAGGAGGGGCGTGGAAGCGGCTTCCAGCCGCGTATGGTTTAGCCGTTGAGGAGCCGGCCAAGGCACTTTGCTCCAGAGCTACGAAGAAGGTGCCTCACTTGGATGAGGCATTTGCGCGCTCCGCTCGCGGACAAGACAAGAGAGGGGCGCAGCTCTCTGTTCCACATCAAACGCCTGATGGAGCCATTCAGTGGCGCATCCCCCGCCACCGTTGCGCCCTCGGACGGTTCGAACAGGTGTACGCTCGGACCCGCCGTGAACAAATTCGCGCCGGCCGCCGTCCAACCACCGCCACCACTATGAAAATCCTCCTTTTCATTTCACTCGCGCTTGTCTCCTTCCTCCACGCCGACGATCCCACGCCTTGGTGGGCGCGCGACAATGCCGGCCCGGGCGGCGCGGCGCGTTTCGCTAATGTGCGTCTTGCGGCTAAAGTGGAAGCCACGGACACCTCCGTGAAACTCTTCCACGAGGCGGAGGGAAAGCTGGTGCTGTATTGGCAGTCCACCGACCCCGATTGCGCAAAGGCCGTGCTGCAGCAGCTTAAATGGGCGCCCTCCGTTTTTGTCCGGACGGATGACGGCTTTTACGTGGCGCTGGCCGCCATTGCTTCCCGCGAGGAGACCAAGAATCCAGACGGCCAGGAGGCGCAGGTCCTGCGAGGATTCGCGGTTGAACTCGGCACGGTCTCGGATCCGGCGGCCATCAAGAACGTAAAGAGCTATTCCGGATTTCCGAAGCTGCCGCCAGATGTCGACCGAAGCCGGATTCGCATCCGCGATGTGCGGGATCGCTAAAAGGAGGGTGTTAAACTTCGCAACACCACGGTTGACCCCCGCGCCGGCTGGGGCAAGTTCCCCGGCCAATGCCCACACTGCTCGCTACTGCTCGCAATTGGGTGGATCACTTCCACGTGAACGCCGGCGCCCGTGTCGAGCGGGAGGGACGCACGGTGTGGCTGAAGCGGCGCCGCTGGCTGGCTGGGGCCGTGATGCAGTTGGCGAATGGCTTTTTCCGCCTCGCGGGCAACCCCGTGGAGGCGCTCGTGGACCCGTCCGCTTGGCGGGACTGGGAGATTGATTGCTTCCGCCGCCTGCACGGCCCGGCCTTTCGCGCGGGGAGCGACCCGGATGGCCGCCCGTGGGTGGAGATCCTGCCGGGCGCGGACTTGTCGTCACATCTGCAGATGCGCACGCTCACCCCGGAAATGCTTTACGCTGCTGCTGCTGAGCTGCAGCGGGCGCACAGGCTGGCCTGCCCGCACTACGGAGCCGGCTGGAGTCACGGCGATCCGCATACGGGGAATTTCTTGTACGATGAAAACTCGGGGCGCGCGCGCCTGATCGACTTTGAAGTGCGCCACCTGCATACGCTGTGCGCCGACGACCGTCATGCCGACGATGTGCTGGTACTGCTGCAGGACGTGTGCGGCCGCTGCCGAGCCGAGGACTGGCCGGCGTTCGCCCAAGCCGTCCTCGATGGCTACGGCGAGCCCGGCATCACGTCCCGGCTGGCTGGTCGCCTGCAGGTGCCGCGCCGCATTTTTGCCCGCCTCTGGTGGGCCGTTCGTACCACTTGGATGCGCCGCGCCGAGCTCGAGCCCCGGATGAGTGAGCTCAGCCGCCGCCTCGGTGGCGTGACCTCGGCGGCGTGACGCTCTGCGTCGCGCTTAATCAGGGGAGGGGTCTGCCGCCCGGGCGCAGCGGTTGACTATGGCCCCGCGCGACCGTAGTTTCCCGATACTATGGATGCCGCGTTGCGCGACCGAATCTACGATTATCTCGAGAGCAAAGGCTTTCGAAAGACGACGCAGCGCGATGCCATCATCCGCGCGGCGTTTAGCACCAACGAACACTACACCGCCGAGGACCTTCATGCGATGGCCAAGAAGCTCGACCCATCGGTATCGCGGGCCACGGTCTATCGCACGCTTCCGCTGCTGGTGGAGAGCGGTGTGCTGCGGGAAATGGACTTCGGGAAAGACTACAAATTCTACGACCCGAACTACGTCGACCACCCGAACCACAACCACCTGATCTGCCTCGATTGTGGGAAGATCGTGGAGTTTGAGGATGTGCATATCGACACGCTGGAGGTCTGCATCAGCAAGCGCCTCGGCTTTTCGCCCACGGGCAAGGTGGTGCGCATCGAGGCCCACTGCGACGAGTTCCAGCGCACCAGCGGCACCTGCTCGCGACGCAAGACCGCGTAAGGTAGCTGCGCGGGAGCTCGCGCGCCATCTTTTCGCTGAGTTCCTGAATGGCGGGGCCGGGTTTAGCTGCGAACGCCGCTTAGTAAGGCGTCGGAATCACCCGCCACTCCGGATTCGTCGCTTTCGGGTCGCGGTAGATCGGGCCCGGCGTGGTGGTCAGCACCTGCGCGCCTTTCAGCATGAACTCCGGGTAGAACCGGTTGCTCGCCGGCTCGTAGACGGTGCCGCCGGTAAAATTGCCGCTCAGCTTGTATTCGAAATTGTTGTCCGAGCCGATGTGGCCGCTCTCGCGATCCGGGGCGAGCTTCGAGTTCTCGTTCATCATCACGAGCTGCGCCGAGCTCCATGGCTCGCCGGCTTTGCGGATGTAGCCCCAGAATTTGTAGTCCACCTTGTAGTAGCGGCGGCCCACGAAGTAGGAGCCCTTGGGCTCCTGGGCGATGGCGTCCACCATGTCCTTGCGGGCCTTGGAGTCGCTCGCGGCAAAGCCGGTACCCGTGGTGGTGCAGCCGCTGAGAGCGAACGAAGCGAGCAAAAGGACAAGGAGAGACGAACGAATCATGGCGCAGGCTGTAGCCAAAAGGCCCGCGGCGCGCAAATGGGATCGCGCCCTATCCTGGGGCGGGCAAAGAGAGGGCTGGAAACGGCGGGGCGGCTTCGGCATCACCTAGGGGATGCCAAAAACCTCCGCTGCCTCCCGTGCCTATCCGCTCGCCGGCGAGCGCTATGCCGCGCTGGGGGTAGACGTGGCGTCTGCCCTGGCCCGGCTGCGGACGCTGAGCCTGTCGCTCCATTGCTGGCAGGGTGACGACGTGCGCGGCTTTGAAAATACTGGAGAGGAGCTGGGTGGCGGGTTGGCCGTGACGGGAAATTACCCCGGCCGCGCGCGCAATGCTACCGAGCTCCGGGCCGATCTGGAGGCCGCGCTGCGACTTATCCCCGGCCGGCACCGGCTGAACCTGCACGCCATCTATGGCGAGTTTGGCGGGCATCGTGTGGACCGTGACGGGGTGGGGCCCGAGCATTTCGCCGGGTGGATTGCCTGGGCGCGTGAACATGGGCTAGGGTTGGATTTTAACCCCACATGCTTTGCGCATCCGAAGGCAGCGGACGGCTTCACCCTCGCGCATCGCGACGCCGGCATCCGTAAGTTTTGGATCGAGCACTGCCAGCGCGCCCGCGAAATCGGCGCCGCCATGGGTAAAGCGCTCGGCTCGCCCTGCGTGACGAATGTTTGGATCCCGGACGGCAGCAAAGACACGCCCGCGGATCGGATGGCCCCGCGAGAGCGGCTCGCCGCCTCGTTGGACGCGATTTTTAAAAAGCCGCTTCCGGCCAAGCACGTGTGGGACGCCGTGGAGCCCAAGCTCTTCGGCCTTGGCAGTGAGAGCTACGTCGTGGGCTCGCATGAGTTTTACCTCGGCTACGCCATTACGCGGAAAAAGGTCTTTTGTCTCGATGCCGGCCACTTTCACCCCACCGAAAGTATCGCGGATAAAATTTCCTCGGTGCTCGCGTATGTGCCGCGCCTGTTGCTCCACGTGAGCCGCGGCGTCCGCTGGGACAGCGACCATGTGGTGACGCTGAGCGATGAACTGCGCTCGATGGCGGAAGAGTTGGTGCGCGGCGATTTCCTCGGCCGCACGCATCTCGGGCTGGACTACTTTGACGCGAGCATCAACCGCATCGCTGCCTGGGTGATCGGCTCGCGCAATTTTCTGAAGGCGCTGCTGCTCGCTCTGCTGGAGCCGCGTGGGCGCCTGCGCGCGGCGGAGGAAAGCGGCGACTACACCGCGCGCCTCGCGCTGCTGGAGGAGGCGAAGACGCTGCCTTTTGGGGCAGTGTGGGATCAGTACTGCGCCGAGCAGAATGTGCCCACCGATGGCCAGTGGCTGGCCGAAGTTCGGCGCTACGAACGAACGACCGCGGACCGATGAGCGCCCCCGACTCGCCGCTGCTGCAGCTGGCCGACATCCGTAAATCCTTCGGCGCCGTGCGTGCGCTGAAGGGTGTCTCGTTTGAGCTGCGAGCCGGCGAAGTGCATGCGCTGCTCGGTGAGAATGGAGCCGGCAAGAGCACGCTGATTAAAGTGATCACCGGAGCGCATCGGCCGGATGGCGGACAGCTCTCGGTCGCCGGGCAGGCGATGAACGGCCTCACCCCGGCGCGCGCGCATGCGCTCGGCACTACCTGCATTTATCAGCAGCCCGCGCTCTTTCCGGATCTCAGTGTGGCGGAAAATGTTGCCTTGCGGCTGGAAAAAATCCGTCCCTGGCAGCGGATGCGCTGGCGCGAGCAGCACACGCGCGCCGCGGCATTGCTGGAACGCATTGGCGCCCACATCGCGCCCGAGGCCGAGGTGCGCACGCTCTCCATGCCCGAGCAACAGCTGGTGGAAATCGCCTGCGCGCTGGGCGCCGGCGCGCGCATCGTGATCATGGACGAGCCCACCGCCTCACTCACGCAAAAGGAGCAGCATTTACTCTTCGCCGTCGTGCGGGAGTTGCGCGCGAGTGGCGTGGGCGTGATCTATATTTCGCACCGGCTGGAGGAAATCTTTGCCCTCGCAGATCGCGTGACCGTGCTGCGCGATGGCCAGAGCGTCGGCACGAATCGGGTCGATGCCATGACCGAGGCATCGCTCATCCAGATGATGGTCGGCCGTGAGGTGGCGGACATTTATCCGCCGGCCAAGGGCGCGCCTGGCGAAGTGGTGCTCTCCCTGCGGCAGCTCGGCTGCCGAGCGGGCGGCGTGCGCGAGGTGACGCTGGATCTGCGCGCAGGCGAAATCGTGGGGCTCGCCGGCCTCGTTGGCGCCGGCCGCACGGAGTTGGCGCGTGTGCTCTTCGGGCTCACGCCGGCCGATGCGGGAGAGATGCACCTGTGCGGCGCGAAGGTATCCATCCGCAGTCCGCGCGAAGCCACCGCGCATGGGATCGCGTATGTACCGGAGGATCGGCGCCGCCACGGCGTGATTTTGGAAATGCCCATCGCTGAAAATATGACGATGGCCGTGCACCCAAACCTTTTCCCGGGCACATGGTTGCGCTTCGGCGCGGAGACGGAGTTGGCGCGCGACTTTATCCGCCGGCTCAGCATCAAGGCGTATGGGCCAGAGGCTCCAGGCGGCAGCCTGAGCGGTGGCAACCAGCAAAAGGTTAGCGTCGCGCGCTGGCTCGCCACGAAGCCGCGCGTGCTCATCCTCGATGAGCCCACGCAGGGGGTCGACGTCGGCGCCAAGGCGGAGATCCACAAAATCATCCGCGGCCTCGCCGCCGAGGGTCTCGCCGTGCTGCTCATCTCCAGTGACCTGCCCGAAGTGCTCGGCATGAGCGACCGCATCGGTGTGATGCGCGGCGGCACCCTCACCGCCCTGCTTCCCGGCGGCAGCGACGCCCACATCGTGATGAGCGCGGCGCTGGGAAAGGAGGCGGCGTGAGTGGTGCTCCGCGAAGGGCGGTGAACCGCTTTTCCCGCGAGATTTCCGTGGCGGTGGCGCTGGCCGGGTTGCTGCTGGCGCTGGCGATATTCGCACCGCACTTTTTTGCGCTGCAGCCGCTGCTGTCGCGGCTCACGGCACAGATGCCGGCGCTGATTGCGGCCATCGGGATGACGCTTGTGATCGTCTCGCGGCAGATCGACATCTCGATTGGCTCACAGTTTGGCATGTGCGCGGTGATCGGTGGATTGGCCGCACGCGCGGGGCTGCCGTTGCCGGTGGCGCTCCTCGCGAGCATTGGCGCGGGCGCCGCAATGGGTGCCATCAACGGCGTGCTGGTGGCGTGGATGCGGCTGCCGAGCATTGTGGTGACCCTGGCGACGATGGTGACGTGGCAGGAAACCCTGCGGCTTTGGCAACAGGGCCGGTTGCTGGATTTGCCGCCCGGCACACAATGGTTCGGACTGGAGCAATGGGTTGGCCAGGCGGTGTCCATCGGAATGGCCGCGGCGCTGGTCTTCCTGGCAGCGTGGGCGATGAAAAATTTGGCGGCGGGACGGTTTGTCTATGCGGTGGGAAGCGACGCCGAGGCGGCGCGCCTCGCGGGTATTGAGCCACGGCGGGTGACCTTCGGCGTGTTCGTCCTCATGGGTGCGCTCACCGGGTTGGCGGCGGTGATGAACATGGTGCAGTCGCCCCAGGTGCAGCCGGCTTGTGGTGAGGGCCTGGAGTTGAAAGTGATCGCTGCCTGTGTGGTCGGCGGGGTGGCCGTGACGGGTGGACGCGGCCGCTTGTGGGGAGTGCTGCCGGGCCTGCTGCTGCTGGCCAATGTGAACCCAGCGCTCACGCATTTTCATGTGCAGGCGTATTGGGAAAAAGCTATTCAGGGCGCGGTGATCCTGCTGGCGGTGGTGGCGGACGGATGGCGGGCGCGGGGCAAGTCATGACGATCGGCTCGGACACGACGAATCTTGTCGCCGTGAGGTAACTCGGCTAAGGCTCCGCCCATGGCTGCCAGCTCCCGCAAGGCTCAAGCGTTTGTCCTCCGCAATCTCCCGGCTCCGTCCGTGAAGGATTTGCGGGAACGTCTCGCCCCCAAGCCGGGGATGCCCGCCCGCCCTGCTCCGCCCGGCGGGACGGCGGCCACTGCCAGCCGGGTGGCGGAACGATGGAAGGCCCTCGGCGTCTCGGCGGAGGCCCGAGCCGCGCTCTCGGCCAGCGGACCCGAAGCCTACGCGCGCAACATCGAAAATTTCATCGGCACGCTGCAGGTGCCCGTGGGCGTTGCCGGGCCGCTGCGGGTCAATGGCGTTTTTGCGCAGGGCGACTACTTTCTGCCGCTCGCGACGACGGAAGCCGCGCTGGTGGCCTCGTTCGATCGCGGCGCGCGCGTCCTGACTGAGGCGGGCGGATGCTCGTCGATGCTAGTGAATGAGGGCGTTTGCCGGGCCCCGGCCTTCGCGTTCCGAAGCATCGCGGATGCGGGCGAATTCGTGTTGTGGGCCATGCAGGCGACGGATTCCTTCCGCGCCGTGGCCGAGGCAACGACGCACCACGGCCGGTTGCTGGATACGGGTTTAACGGTCGAGGGGAATCACGTTTACCTGCAGCTGGAGTTTTCCACTGGCGCCGCGGCGGGGCAAAACATGGTGACCATCGCCACGCAGGCGGTGTGCGACTACATCATCCAGCACGCGCCGGTGAAGGCGGAGTATCATTTCGTGGAGGCGAATTTTTCCGGAGACAAAAAGGCGAGTGTGCTCTCCTTCACCACCGTTCGTGGGCGCAAGGTGGCGGCGGAAGCGGTGCTGTCCGCCGAGCTCGTGCGCAAGCGGCTGCACAGCACGCCTGCGCGCATGTGCGACTACTGGCGCATGTCCGCGCTCGGTGGGGTGATGAGCGGCACCATCGGCGTGCAGGGCCACTACGCGAATGGCCTGGCCGCGCTCTACCTCGCCACCGGCCAGGACGCCGCTTGTGTGGCCGAGAGCGCCGTGGGCGTGACGCGCTTTGAAGTGCGCGAGGACGGCGCGCTCTACGCGGCGGTCACGCTGCCGAATATCATTGTCGGCACGGTGGGCGGGGGCACGGGCCTGCCCGGTCAGCATGCCTGCCTGGAGTTACTGGGGCTCTCGCGTCCGGAAGATGCGAACGCGCTTGCGGAGGTCTGTGCCGCGCTCGCGCTGGCGGGTGAATTGAGCATTATCGGCGCGCTCAGTGCCCAGGAATTCACACGCGCGCATCGCCGCCTTGCGCGTGGGCGCAAATGAACACGGAGCCCCCGGAAAATCCGACGTCCTTTTTCGCTCGATGGTGGACTTACCAGCGCGAACGCTTCCCGCTGGTCGGGCACGGGCTCCTCATCGCGGCCTTCAGCTTTTGCGCCGTGAGCTATTCGCACCGGCTGCGCACCGGCGCCGTGGCCTTTCCGCTTGGGGCAGCACTGCTCGTGGCGTACGTGACATGCTTCCTCTTTTTTTTGCAGCTCCGCATCGCGGATGAGTTCAAGGATTTTGAGGAGGACTCGAAGTTCCGCCCCTATCGCCCTGTGCCGCGCGGCCTCGTCTCCCTGCGCGCGCTCGGTATCCTCTTTGTTCTTGCGGCGCTCATTCAGCTCGCAGCGGGATTGTGGCTGGCCCCGCGCCTGGGTCTGCTCCTGCTGCTGCCGTGGATTTACCTTGCGGCGATGAGCAAGGAATTCTGGGCGCGGGATTGGCTCGTCGCCCGGCCCATCACCTACATGTGGACCCACATGCTGATCATGCCGCTGGTCGATTTCTACGCGACGGGTTGCGACTGGCTGGCCATCGGTGCGCAGCCACCTTCCGGGCTCGGCTGGTTTCTCGCCGCGAGTTTGGGCAACGGCGTGGTTTTCGAAATTGGCCGCAAGCTGCGCGCACCCATGGATGAGGAAGAGGGCGTCCGCACCTACACCGCGCTATGGGGAATCCCCACGGCCACCACGGCCTGGCTGGGCGCGCTGCTCGTCACCGGATTTTGCGCCTGGCAGGCCGCCCGGGCCATCGGCTTCGGCGCCGCCGTGGCCGGCATTCTCGGCGCCATTTTTGTCTTGGCCGTCTTGCACAAGATCATCTTCTGCCGTGCGCCGGAGCCGGACCAGGGGAAGCCCTTTGAAGGCATCTCTGGCCTCTGGACGCTGGCCATGTATCTGAGCCTCGGCGGGCTCCAGTATCTTTTCTGGTGAAACTAATTCTCCATCCGGAAGACCCGCACACGCCGGCCATTGCCGGGGGCAAGGCCACCGCGCTCGCACGCCTCGCGGCGGCTGAGTTGCCGGTGCCGCGCTGGTTCACCGTGACGCCCGCCGCTCTCACTGCAAGTCTCGGCGCGCGTTCCATCGACGAGGAGCTGGCCTCGCTGGCGCCGGCGCCCGAGGTCGCCACGGCCATTACACAAGCGCTCGCGGCGTTTCCGGCGGACACCATCTTCGCCGTCCGCTCTTCTGCCGTGGATGAGGATGGCGCTGAGCATTCTTTCGCCGGGCAGTTGGAAAGTTTTCTGAACGTTCCCGTGGCGGAGGTCGGCGCGCGGGTCGCTGACGTCTGGCGTTCAGGCTTCACAGAGCGGGTGCGCGCGTATCGCCGGGAGCGCGGCCTCGTGGGCGATCCCGCATCCCCCGCGGTTTTGGTGCAGCAGATGGTTGCCGCCGAGGCCGCGGGCGTGGCGTTCAGCGCGGATCCCGTGAGCGGCCGCCGAGGCGTCGCTGTCGTCAGCGCGGTGCGCGGGCTTGGGGATGTGCTCGTCTCCGGCGAGGTCGACGCCGATACGTACCACGTCGCGCGCGAGGGCCGGATCGTCTCCGCCAGCTACGTCAAGGCGGAGGCACCCGTGCTGCGAGATGTGGAGGCCGACGCCGTCGCCACGCTGGCGCGGCGCGCCGAGGCGTACTTTGGCCGCCCGCAGGACATCGAGTGGGCCCAAGCCGGGGGCGCGCTCTACCTACTGCAATCGCGCCCCATTACTACGCTCGCGGCGCGGCCCGATCCCGATGGGGCCCTGCGCATTTGGGATAACTCCAACATCGCCGAGAGCTATGGCGGGATCACGACGCCGCTCACGTTCACCTTTGCGCGCCGTGCGTATGAGGAAGTCTACCGCCAGTTCTGCCGAATTCTGCGCGTGCCGGAAAAACGCATCGACGAAAGCGCCGAGACCTTCCGTTGCATGATCGGTATGTTGCGTGGCCGCGTGTATTATAATCTCGGGAGCTGGTATCGCGTCCTCGCGCTGCTCCCCGGCTACCAGGTGAACCGCGGTTTCATGGAGCAGATGATGGGCGTGAAGGAGCCGCTGCCCGCCGAGGCGCTGCCCACGCTGCCGCCCGCCGGCTTTTGGGCGAAGCTCCGCGATGGCCTGAATCTCTCCGGCTCCATCGCCGGCCTGCTCTGGAATCACTGGACGATGAACCGGCAAATCCGCCGCTTCTACGAACGCTTGCGCGTCGCCCTCGCCGAGCCGCGCCCGCCGCTCGCGGAGATGCGCGCCGATGAACTGGCCGCTCACTATCGCGACCTCGAGCGCCAGCTACTCACGCGCTGGGACGCTCCGCTGGTCAATGATTTCCTCGCGATGATCTTTTACGGTGTCCTGCGCAAACAGTGCGAGAAATGGTGCGATTCGCCCGGCGGCACCCTGGCCAATGAACTCATCCGCGAGCAAGGCGGCATCATCAGCGCCGAGCCCGCGCGACGGATGAAGGAACTGGCCGCCCTCGCAGCGCCGCATGAACCTCTGCTCGCAGCGTTGCGCGCTGGTGATCTCGTCGCCGTGCGCCGCGCCGCGCCACCAGAGTTTCGTCGAGGGTTGGAGGACTATCTCCAAAAATTCGGGGACCGCTGCCTCGATGAGCTAAAGCTCGAAAGCCCCACGCTGCATGACGATGCGGCTACGCTGCTGCAAGGCATCGCTGCTCTCGCCGCCGTGCCCGCGCGGAGCGCGCCTCCGGCCCCTTCATCACTGCCTCCGCTGCCTACCGGCTGGCGCGGGATCATCTTTCGCTGGGTGCTGCGGCAGGCGCGCGCCCGCGTGCGCGATCGGGAGAATCTCCGCTTCGAGCGCACCCGCCTCTTTGGCCGCGTCCGCCGCATCTTCGTGGAGCTGGGCCGGCGCTGCCATGCGGATGGCCTGCTGGCTGAGCCGCGCGACATCTTTTACCTGACCCTGGAGGAAGCGCTCGGCTTTTGCGACGGGACTTCCGCGACCACGGATCTGCGCGGCCTCGTCGCGCTCCGCCAGGCGGAGTTTGAGCGCTGGCGCCAAAGGCCCGCGCCCTCGGATCGCTGCGAGACCCGGGGCACCGTGAATCACGCGCACGATTTCCTCGATGAACGTCCAGCCGTGACCAGCGCGGCGCCCATCACGGGCGAGGAGCGCAAGGGCCTCGGCTGCTGCCCGGGCTTTGTCCGCGGCAAAGTGCGTGTCATTCGCGATCCGCGCGGCGCCACGCTGGAGCCCGGCGAAATCCTGGTGGCCGAGCGCACCGATCCCGGCTGGGTGCTGCTCTTCCCCTCGGCTTCCGGCCTGCTGGTGGAGCGCGGCAGCCTGCTCTCGCATTCCGCCATCGTCTCGCGGGAGCTGAGCCTGCCAGGCATTGTTTCGCTCGCCGGCCTCACGAGCTGGCTGCAGACCGGCGACACAGTGGAGATGAATGGTTCCACCGGCGTCGTTCGCCGCCTTTTCCGCGCATGAGTACCGAAGCCGCCAGCCGAGCCGATTTCTCCCACATTCGCTACGCGCAAGTATGGGAGGACGCGGATGTGTTGCTCGCCGCGCTGGACCCGCAGCCCGCGCACACCGTGGTGAGCATTGCCTCCGCGGGCGATAACGCGCTCTCGCTTCTCTCCCGTGGCCCGGCGCGCGTGGTGGCGCTGGACCTTAATCCCGCCCAGCTCGCCTGCCTCGAGCTTCGCGTCGCCGCTTACCGCGAGCTGGAGCATGCCGAGTTGCTCGAACTCATTGGCTCGCGCCCCAGCTTGCGCCGCTCCGCGCTTTACCAGCGTTTGCGTCCGCTTTTAAAGGCGGACGTGCAGGCCTTTTGGGATGCGCACCCGCGCGCCATCGCGGCCGGCATCGGCAGCGCGGGCAAGTTCGAGCGCTACTTCGCCACCTTTCGCCATTGTGTGCTGCCCTTCGTGCATTCGCGCAAACAGGTGGACGCTCTCTTGCGCGGCGGGACGCGTGAGGATCGCGAGGCCTTTTACGCCGAACACTGGAACACCTGGCGCTGGCGGCTCATGTTCCGCTTTTTCTTTTCGCGTTTCATCATGGGACGCCTCGGTCGCGACCCCGCTTTTTTCAAATACGTGGAGGGCAGCGTGGCTGACCGCATCCTCCAGCGCACCAAGCACGCGCTCACCGTGCTGGATCCCGCGGAGAATCCCTATCTCCACTGGATCCTCACCGGCCGCCACGGCGCCGCGCTTCCACACGCCTTGCGTGCGGAAAACTTCACCTCGATCCGGGCCAATCTCGATCGGCTGGAATGGCGCCGGCAATCGCTGGAGGAATTCCTGGCCGCCGAACCTGGGCTGCGCGTCGACCGCTGGAATCTCAGCGACATCTTCGAATACATGAGTGAGGAAAACACCGGTGCCCTGCTCGCTCGCCTGGCGGACGCGAGCCACCCCGGCGCGCGCCTTGCCTATTGGAATATGCTCGCCCCGCGCTCGCGTCCAGATTTGCTTGCGCACCGCCTCACTCCCCTCCCGGAGCTTTCCACGCGGCTGCTCGCGGAGGACAAAGCCTTTTTCTACAGCCGGTTCGTGGTGGAGGAAGTGCGGTGAGTCCCGCCATCGGCATGGGCATCGTCGTGGCGGCCTTTGGCCTGCTCATGGCGCCAGTGCTCTTGCTACGTCGCGCGGGCCGCCTCAGTGCCGAAGGTTCGCGCAAGCTCATCCACGTGGGCATGGGCCTCGTGGTGGCCACGTTCCCGTGGATTTTCACCGTTCTCTGGCCGGTACTCGCGCTTACGGGTGGGTTCGTGTTGCTGCTCGCCGCCCTGCGCGTGGTGCCGGCGCTGCGCGAGCGCTTCGGTGCGGCGCTCTGCGGTGTGGAGCGTGCTTCGTGGGGCGACCTGTATTTTCCTATCGCCGCGGGTGGGCTCTTTTGCCTTACCCACGCGCAGCCGGTAAACTACGTCATTCCCATTCTCATCCTCGCGCTGGCCGATGCCGCGGCGGCCCTCATCGGGACGCGCTTTGGCCGACATTGCTATCTTGCCGACGAAGGCGAGAAGAGCTGGGAAGGTTCAGCGGCCTTCCTGGTCGTCGCGCTGGGTTGCGTTTTCGTTCCGTTGCTCGTCGTGGGTGTTGCTCCGTGGCACGCTTTGCTCACGGGCCTGATCATTGCCGCAGTCACCATGCTTCTCGAGGCTACGGCCTGGCGCGGGCTGGATAATCTCTTCGTCCCCTTCGCCACGCTGGTGATGCTGCGGCTGTACCACGATGTTCCGGCCGCGGTGCTGGAGCGCCATCTCGGCGGCCTGCTCGTCCTCGCGGGGCTGCATCTGCTTTTTCGCCGTCGCGTACTGTTGCGCGAGGGCACACTGCTGGGCGCGCTCGTGGTGGTCTACTTGTGCTGGACGCTGGGTAATTTCTCGTGGGCGATTGGACCGATGATGGTTCTTGTCACCCATCCCATTCTGAATGTCGGCCGCCGCGCGGACACGAGTTTCTATCTGCGCTCGCACCCCACGCTGCTGGCCTTTGTCGCGCCTCCACTGGGGTGGTTGCTGCTGGATCGCTTGCTCGGCGTGCACGGTTTTGGTCCGTTCAATATCGCTTTCGGTGCGCAGATGTCGCTCGCGGCCGTCTCCCTTTGGCGTGCGCACGAGCGGCCGCGCGGCTGGCTGCTTATCCTGCCGGCCACGGCTTTCGGCTGGGTGCTGCTCGTGCTGCCGTGGTGGCTCGCGGGCTCGCTGCCTGGCCGCACGGCTTTGCTCGCGGCCGGTAACTTCCTGATGATTGATGCCATCTTCTTTTCCCTGCAACCCATGTTGGCCAGCCGGCCCATTCGCCACTGGAATTTGCGCGCCACGTTGGCCGCGCTCGCTTCGCTGGCGGGAATGTGACATCTCCCCAGCATGCCGCGTCTCGTTGCCACCACTTCGCCCGCTGAAGCCGCTCGCTTCGCCGGCCCGCCTTTACCGGCTTTCGACCCGGAAACGATCGCGCGCCAAAGCGCTGATGATCATCTCGTGTGGCTCGACGACGACGGCGCCCCGCGCGCCCGTGCGTCGCTGTGGTGGAGGTCCGCTCCGCCGCTCGAAGGCCATCGGCTTGGGGCTATCGGCCACTACGCCGCGAGCGATCCCGACGCGGCCGCCGCCTTGCTCCAGGCTGCCGTCGCGCGCTTGCGCGGGCAAGGCTGCACGCTGGCCGTTGGACCGATGGATGGAAACACGTGGCGTCGCTATCGGTGGATCACTGAGCGTGGGAACGAGCCGCCTTTTCTCATGGAGCCGGATAATCCGGGCGCCTATCCCGCGCAGTGGGACGCCGCCGGCTTCCGCCCGCTCGCTTCCTATTTCTCCGCACTGAATTCCGATCTGTCGTATGAGGACGCGCAGGTCGGCCGGGCGGGCGACCGCCTCCATCGCGCCGGCGTGCGTCTCCGCGCGCTCGACCCCGCCCATTTCGAGGAGGATCTCCGCCGTATCTACGCCGTCTCCGTGCGCTCCTTCGTGAGTAACTATCTCTACACCCCGCTGCCGGAGGACGCCTTTCTCGCGCAATACACCACCATCCGTGAGCGCGTGCGCTCGGAGTTAGTCTTGCTCGCCGAGCTGGACGGCGAGGCGGTCGGCTACGTGTTTAATGTCCCCGACTGGCTGCGCGGCCCGGCGACGGATACCGTTATCGTGAAAACGGTCGCCGTAATACCCGGTCGGTTGGTCGCCGGGCTGGGCACCTGGCTCGTGGCGCGCGCCCAGATCGTTGCGCGTGAGCTTGGCTACCGGCGCGTGATCCACGCGCTGATGCACGAGTCGAACAATTCGCTGAACCTCAGCGCGCGCTACGCCAAGCCGTTCCGCCGCTACACTCTTTATTCGCGCCCGCTGTGAATATCGCCGGGATCCTTGCAGAGCACGTGGATGCGCAGCCGGACGCGCCGGCCATCATCGAGTGCTGCGGCACCACCACGTTTGCGCAGCTTGAGGATCGCGTCTGCCGCGCCGCTTCACTGCTGCGAGGCGCGGGCGTGGCCGCGGGCGATGCCGTGCTCATCTTTCAGCCCATGTCCGCGGAACTCTATGTGGCGCTGCTGGCTGTCTTCCGGCTTGGCGCCGTCGCCATGTTCCTCGATCCCTCCGCCGGGCGCGCGCACCTGGAGGCCTGCTGTGCGTTGCAGGCGCCGGGTGCCCTCATCGCCACCGCAAAGGCGCATCTCCTTCGGCTTTGGTCGCCGGCGCTCCGGCGCATCCCGCACAAATTTTCCATCGGCCCGTGGGTGCCCGGTGCGACGCGCTGGCGGTGCCGCGAGCGCTGCGAGCCGCTCGCCGATCTCGCTCCCGTGACGGCCGATACCCCCGCGCTGCTCACTTTCACCAGCGGCAGCACCGGCCGGCCCAAGGCGGCCGTGCGCACCCACGGCTTTCTCATCGAGCAGCATCGCGTCCTCGCCCGCAGCATCGTGCTGGAAGCCGGTGAAGTGGACCTCGCCACGCTCCCCATTTTCACGCTGGCCAATCTCGCGAGTGGGGTAACGAGTGTGATTCCGGAGGCTGACCTGCGGCGTCCCGGCGCGATCGAACCGGCGCCCGTGCTCGCGCAAATGCGGCGCCACGCCATCACCCGTTGCACCGCCTCGCCAGCCTTCTTCGAGCGCTTGCTCTCGGCCGACCAAGGCGAATTGCGCGCGCTGCGCAAGATCCACACCGGCGGTGCGCCGGTCTTTCCCGCGCTGCTCACGAGCCTGCGCCGCCATGCGCCCGAGGCGATCATCGAGGCCGTCTTCGGCTCGACCGAAGCCGAGCCCATCGCCCATATCGAGGAACGTGAGATCGCCGCGGAGGACCGCGCCGCCATGCTCGCTGGCCGCGGATTGCTGGCCGGCGCGCCCGTGTCCGAGATTCAGCTCCGCATTCTCCGCCCGCAGTGGGGTACGCCGCTCGGCCCGTGGACATCTAGGCAACTCGCGGCGGAGTGTCTGCCTGCCGGGGAGGCCGGGGAGATCGTCGTCGCCGGCGGCCACGTGTTGCGCGGCTACCTGCACGGCCATGGCGACGAGGAGACCAAAATTCGCATAGATGACACCGTGTGGCATCGCACGGGCGACGCCGGCTATCTCGATGCCCGTGGCCGCCTCTGGCTCCTCGGCCGCTGTGCCGCGCGGATCACCGATGCCCGCGGTACGCTCTGGCCCTTCACCGTGGAGTGCGCCGCCTGCGCGTTGGAAGGCGTACAGCGCGCCGCCCTCGTCGAGGTAAACGGCCGCCGCGTCCTGGTTCTCGAGGCTGAGGGCGACAACGCCAGGCCAGTGGAACAGGCTCGCACCGCGCTCGCCTGGGCGCAGCTCGACGAAGTCCGCCTCGTCTCCCGCATCCCCTTGGACAAGCGCCACAATGCGAAAGTCGATTACCCCACTCTGCGAGAGATGCTGAAGTGAATACATGGACTGCGGCGGGAAGCGACAGCGCCACGCCGCTTTGGGGATAGACGAAGGTGCACTCATCACGGCTACAGCGGTTCGAACCGAAGTCGCAATCGGCGATAGATGTCCGCATAGCCGGAAAGCGGCGTGGCGCTGTCGCTTCCCGCCGCAGTCCGTAAAGGCCTCCCGTCACTTTCTGCGTTTGCGACGGAGAGCAAATTCCGCCATCCATCTCCCGCGCATCACCATGACCTCTCCTCGCCGCTCCTGGAAACACTGGTTTCTCCGCCACGAGTGCATCCTGCTCGTGGTGCTAGTGGCCGAGATTTTCCTGTTTGATGCGTTGGGTCGCAAATTCCTCACGGGCGCGAACATTGCCAACATCGTTCGGCAATCGACGGAGATCGGCCTGCTCGCACTGGTGATGACGCCTATCATCCTTACCGGGGGTATTGATTTGTCGGTCGGTTCGCTCATGGGGCTGTGCGCAGTTGCTTTTGGCATGTTGTGGGGCGAACTGGGCTGGTCGCCGTGGCTCGCGATGGCCGGAGCCGTGGTCGTTGGGGCGTTGGGTGGCGGGCTCAACGCCACGCTGATCACCCGCCTGCGCCTGCCACCGCTCATCGTCACGCTTGGCACCTACTCACTTTTTCGCGGCCTCGCGGAGGGTTTAACCGGTGGCACCAAGGCGTATTCCAGTTTCCCGGATTCCTTCCTGGAACTCGGCAATGGCTTCGCGCTTGGCGTGCCGGTGCAGGTGTGGATCTTTGTCGTGGTCGCCATCGGCATCTGGCTGCTCGTCCATCGCACGACGATTGGCCGCTCTTTCCGTGCGATTGGATTTTCACCGGAAGGCACTCGCTACGCCGGCATCCCGGTCGGTCGCCGGCTGGGCCTCGCCTACGCGATGGCCGGCGCCGTGGCCGGGCTGGCGGCGGTCATCTTCGTCTCCCGCGTCGCCGAGGCGCGGGCCAGCGCGGGCGTAGGCTATGAGTTGCGCGCCATCACCGCCGTCGTGCTCGGTGGCACGAGCATCTTTGGCGGCACCGGCACCGTGGCCGGTACGCTGCTGGGCGTGGCCGCCATCGCTGTCCTGGAAAATGGGTTGCTGCGCATTCCTGGCGTGCCGCGCGAGCTCTTCGGTATTTTCACGGGGGCTTTGCTGCTGCTGGCCCTGGCGGCGGGGGTGGTCACGCGGGCGTGGGCGAATCGGCGGGTGGCCGAACCAAAGGCCGCGGTGGAGTAAGCGCTCTTGGTGCCCGGAGCGGGAACTGCAGGCCACCAGGGCCTTTCATCGGCGTGGACTTCCCCTCTGCTCCCGCGCTATAGCAGCCGGCATATGAAAGCCTTCCCTCTTTTCTCCTGCGTGCTGGCCATCTTGCTGGGGCTGGCGGGGTGCAACAAGAAATCCGAGTCCCAGAACAACGGTGGCGGCAAGCAACTGCTTGTCGCGCTGCTGCCGAAGAGTAAGGGCAACCAGTATTTCGTCACCGTGGAAAAAGGCGCGCGGACGGCGGCTTCGGAGCTGGGCGTGCAGCTGCTGTTCGACGGCCCGCTCGATACCGATGCCGCGAAACAAAACGAGATCGTGGAAAACTGGATCACGCAGGATGTCGATGTCATTGCGGCGGCGGCGGAGAATAAGGCCGGTCTTAGTTCTGCGCTGAAAAAGGCGGAGGCCAAGGGCATCAAGGTCATCACCTACGATAGCGATGCCAACACTGATGCGCGCAGCCTCTTCGTGAATCAGGCGACGGCGCAGGGCATCGGCGAAGTGCTCATGGATACCGCAGCGAAACTGTGTAACGAAGAGGGCGAGTTCGCCATTATCACCGCCACGCTCACCGCCGGGAATATGAACGAGTGGCGCAAGCACATCGAGGCGCGCCTCGCGGCGAAGTATCCGAAGATGAAGCTCATCGCCACCAACCCGTGCGATGACAACAAAGACAAGGCGCAGCAAGAAGCGACCAACCTCATCGGGGCCAACCCGAATTTGAAATGCATTATGGCCATCTGTTCGCCCGCCGTCCCCGGTGCCGCCGAGGCGGTGAAGCAGGCCGGCAAGATCGGCCAGATTAAAGTGCTCGGTCTCGGCCTGCCCAAGGAGAACCGCGCGTACGTGAAGGCAGGCATCACGCAGGCGGTGATCCTGTGGAAAGTTGAGGACCTCGGTTACCTCACCATCCAGGCCGCGAAGGCGCTGGCGGAAGGGAAGCTCAAGCCGGGCGACAAGACGTTTAAGGCCGGGCGGCTCGGGGAAGTGCAGATGGAGGGGGATAATATCGTCCTCGGAAAACCGTTCGTTTTCGACGCGGGGAATATTGACCAGTTTGATTTTTAGAGAACAGCGAGGCGCGATCTTGGCGTGCGGTGGCAAGCGTCAGCGCGACACCGCCTTTGGTGATCGACGATATATCAAAGAACTTTTGGACGCGGAGGCGCGCCTCCGCTGGGCACCGGGGCGCCGTCGCCTCCGAGCCTGGTTATTTGTGAGGTCGAATAATGCAGCTGCGACCGGGAGGTTGCAGAGTTCGCGCCCAACTTTCTTCGAAGCGTTCGACTATAAAGTAAGCTCGGGGCGAGGGCGCCCCGGCTCCCAGTGAGAGCGCCTCTTCGCTCTTGAAGCTCCCATATATCGAGAGCATCCAAAGGCGGTGTGGCGCTCGCTTCCCACCGCACGCCAAGATCGCTTACCGGGGCCAGGCGTCCCAAATTAATTTCACGGTGATCGCGAAGACGACGGTGAGAAAGATGGGGCGGATGAGCCGGGCACCGCTGCGGACGACTAAGCCGGAGCCGGCGCGGGCGCCGAGGAGTTGGCCGGCGATCATCACGCTGCCGATGCCGAAATTCACCGCGCCGCCGACGAGGAAGACGCACAGGGCGCCCGCGTTGCTCGCGAGGTTGGCGACCTTTGTGTAGCTTGTGGCCTGGCGGAGTTCGAAGCCCATGAGAGTCACGAGCGCGACGGTCCAAAAGGAGCCGGTGCCGGGGCCGAAAAAGCCGTCGTAGAATCCCAGCGCGAGGCCGAAAACCGTGGCGAAGAGCGCGGGCGATAGTTTGCGTTCTCCTGCGTGCAGGCCAAAGCGGCGATTCAGCGCGGTGTAGATGGCGACCGAGGCGAGCATCCAGGGGATGGCGCGCTTTAAGAGGTCTTTGTCGAGCACACTCACGGCCCAGGCGCCGGCCATGGCGGCGGCGAAGGAGAGCAGGAGCGCGAGGCGCAGGCCGGGCGATCGGGTCAGGCCGGCACGGGCGTAGCGATGGACGGCCACCGAGGTGCCGAAGACGGACTGGAATTTATTGGTGCCGAGCACCGTACTCGGCGGCAGGCCCGCAGCCAGCAGCGCGGGCACGGTGAGCAGTCCGCCGCCTCCGGCAATCGCATCGATAAAGCCGCCCGTGAGTCCCGCGAGGAACAGCAGCAAATACAGCAGCGGGGACATGGGGAAGACGCGCGGGGCGCAGTGCTTACCCCACGACTTCGCCGACCAAATCGTACACCTGCGTGCCGGTAATTTTCACCTGCACGAACTCGCCGACGGGCGCGGGCTTTTTCAGCAGGATGCGGCCATCGATATCCGGCGCGTCGGCCTCGCCGCGGGCGACGAGAGGTTGATCCACGAGCGCGCGGACGACCTGGCCGACTTGCGCGGCGCTATGCTCGCGGGCGATGCGCTGCTGGAGCTGCATGGCCATCTTGTAGCGGCGCTGCTTCACCTTCGCGGTGAGTTGGTCTTCCATCTTGCCGGCGCGGCTGCCTTCTTCCTGCGAGTAGGTGAAAATGCCGAGGCGCTCAAAACGGGTGCGCCCGATGAAATCGAGCAGGTATTGGAACTCCTCCTCCGTCTCGCCGGGGAAGCCGACGATGAACGTGGTGCGAATGGCGATATTCGGGATGCCGGCGCGGATGCGGGCGACGAGATCCACGATGTGCTCGCTGCTCGTCTCCCGCTTCATCACGTCGAGCAGGCGCGGGTGGATGTGCTGGAGCGGCATGTCTACATAGCGGGCGATATGCTTGCTCTGCGCGATGCAGGTGATGAGTTCGTCGCTCCAATGCGCCGGGTGCGTGTAGAGCAGGCGCATCCAGAAATCGCCTTTGATTTTGTCCAACTCGCGGAGCAGGTGCACAAGCGTGACGCCGCGCGAGGTATCCACTTTTTGCCGCGGGCCCGCTTTCTCGGCCCACAGGTCCATGCCATAGTAGGTAGTGTCCTGGCTGATGAGATTGATCTCCTTCACGCCCTCGGCCACGAGCGCTTTCACTTCGGCGACGACACTCTCCAGCGCGCGGGAACGATGGCGGCCGCGCATCTGCGGGATCACGCAGAAGCTGCACGGATGGTTGCAGCCCTCGGCGATTTTCGTGAACGCCGTGTGCGCCGCGGTGAGGCGGACGCGCGGGGTATTCCAATCCGGAATGTAGGCCGGCTTGCGCGTGACGAGATTAAGCGGCTCCCACTCGGTATCGGTGAGCGCTTCGTCGTGCGAGGTATCGAGCACCACTTTCGCGGAGCCCTTCGTGGGGTGCGACGCCTTTGCGCCGGCGGCCGGGGCGGGGCCGCGCTGGAGCACGCGGTCGATGATTCCGCCGACCTCCTGCACTTGGTCGAGGCCGATGAAGGCGTCGACTTCGCTGCTAAATTCCGTGGCGAGCTCACCGCTGAAGCGCTGGCTCATGCAGCCCGCGACGATCAGCTTCTGGTCCTTGCGCTTCTTCTTCAGGCCCCGCGCCTGGTGCGCTTCGAGGATGGCCTCGATGCTCTCCTCTTTCGCCGAGTCGATGAAGGCGCAGGTGTTGACGATGAGCACGTCGGCCTCCGCGGCATCATTCGTGATCGTCATGCCGCGCGCGAGCACGTCGCCGAGCATGATTTCGGCGTCGACGAGATTTTTGGCGCAGCCAAGGGAAATCATCCCGACTTTCGGGACAGTGCGGCGCGCGGGCTTGATCGTGGTTTTGCTCATTCGTGCGAAAAGAAGGGCGCGGAGAATACACGGTTTTGGGAGAAATGCTACTCTGAAGGGTAACAGGGTAGAGTGGGGGCTATAGGACGGCTGGGACTGGGAGGACGGAGAGGCGGTGGACCGCTCGGGGATGCGCCTTTCAGGAGCGGGCGTGAGCTCGGGCGAGCCGCTACCGCTTCATCAAGCGCGCGGCGCGGGTGGCGGCGCGTTCGATGAGGGGTTCGGCGTTGGCCATGGCTTCCTCGAGGGACATGGGGCGGTCGACGATGGGAAGCACGGCGTCAAAGAGGCCGGAGTTTTCGGCGGCGGCGGTGACGGCACCGCCGAGGGCGAGGACGCGCTTGCCGGCCTTTTTGGCGCGTGCGGCGATGCCGGCGGGGCCTTTGCCATCGAGCGTTTGGTCGTCGAGGCGGCCTTCGCCCGTGATGACGAGATCGGCGGCAGCGATGCGTTCATCAAGGCACATGGTCTCGGCGACGATGTCGAAGCCGGGGCGGATGGTCGCATTCGCAAAGGCGAGCAGGCCGAAGCCGAGTCCGCCGGCGGCGCCGGCGCCGGCGACATCGCGGCAATCGAGGCCGAGCGACTTGGCGGTGACATCGGCGAGATGGCGCAGCGCGATTTCCAGGGCCTCCACTTCGTGGGGCTGCGCGCCTTTCTGCGGAGAATACACGCGGGCCGCGCCGCGGTCGCCGAGGAGCGGGTTTTGCACGTCGCAGGCGGCGACGACTTCCGGCAGGTTGAGATCTGCGGGAGGCTCGATGCGGTCGAGTAGGTCGAGGGTGCCGGGGTGGGGGATGAAATCGCCGCCGACGTCATTCAGAAAACGGTAGCCGAGCGCCTTGGCCATGCCGGCGCCGCCATCGGTGGTGGCGCTGCCGCCCACACCGATGAGGATCTTCTTCGCGCCGCGCGCGATGGCGTCGCGCATGAGCAAGCCAGTGCCATAGGTGGTGGCGGCCATGGGGTTGCGCTCGGCGGGCTTGAAATGCCAGAGGCCGCTCGCGGCGCTCATTTCCATGATGGCCAGCTGGTCCGCGGCTTTCCACGCATAGCGGGCCTCGATGGGGCGTCCGAGGGCATCTTGAGTCATCAGCGTGATCCATTCGGCGTCGAGCGCGGTGGCGAGCGACTCGGCGAAACCTTCGCCGCCGTCGGCGATCGGAGCAATGTCGGCCTGAGCTTCCGGAAACACCGCCTGAAACCCGCGCGCGATGGCTTGGGCCACGGCGAGCGCGGGAAGGGAACCTTTAAATTTATCGGGAGCAATGAAGAGCCGCATCGATCTCATTGAGTGCTTATCGGGGGTGGCAGCGTCAATGCATGGGTGATTTCGAAGTGGTGGTGGGGGATTTAGCGGGGGGAGATAGGGCCGATGGGACCTATCGGACGAATAGGTCCTATGTCCTTTTAGTTACGCATCTTACAACTTTCCGAGAAACGTCTCAAAAAATGCCACGCCATTTTCGAGGTCCTCGACGGCGAGCCACTCGTCCTTGGTGTGGGCCTGGGCGATGGAGCCGGGGCCGAGGGCGATGGCGGGGACGCCGTGCTGGGCGAAGATGCCGGCATCGCTGAACCACGCGGCGCCTTTGCACTGCGAGCCACATTGCTTCAGCAGGCTGATGATCGGGTGCTGCTCGTCGGTGAGCATGGGGACGGAATCGAAGTGCTCGATTTCCACATCGGCGCAGGCGGCGCGGAGGAGCGGGGTGACTTTTTCCAGCGGGGCTTCGCCGGGGAGGTAGCGGATGTCGACCTCGGCGCGGCAGACGTCGGGGACGATGTTGATCTTGCTGCCGCCGGTGATGGTGCCGGCGCTGATCGTGGTGTGGCCGAGGAGCGGGTGCGTGCCGCCTGCGCTGGCGGGGGCGGGGGCGATGGTGTCACGAATGGCGCGGAGGAGGTCGGCCATTTTGTAGATGGCGTTGTCGCCGCGCTCGGGCTCGGCGGCGTGCACGGCGCGGCCGCGGGTGGTAAGCGTGAGCCAGAGCGCGCCTTTGTGGGCGATGACGGCATGCAAGCCCGTGGGCTCGCCGGCGATGACGAAATCGAACTTCTCCTCCACGGCCAGCGTGCGGGCGCCATTTTGGCCGGCCTCTTCGCTGCACAGGCCGGCGAACCAAATCTCGTAGCTGGCATCGGCGAGACGCTCACGGGAATTGCGCAGGGCCCAGAGCATGGCGGCCATGGAGCCCTTGGTATCGCTCGCGCCGCGGCCCCAGATGCGCCCGTCGCGCAGCTCGCCGCCGAAGGGGTCGATGGTCATGCCGCCGACGCTGACGGTATCCGTATGCGGAGCGAAGAGCAGGCGCGGCTTGCGGCCGGCGCTATCGGAAAAGCGGACGACGAGATTGGGCCGGTCGGGCAGCACCTCGCGCAACTCCACGCGAGCGGCGGGAAACTCGGTCCGCAACCAGTCGGCGAGCCAGGTGGCGATTTTCAACTCGCCGGTATGCGGGGTGCCGGGATCGCCCGCCGGGTGCACACTGGGGATGCGCACGAGCGTCTGCAGCAATTCCACAACCGTGCGCGGAGCGTTCATGGAGGAGGACTACACAGACCCAGAGGAGAGGGCACGGAACTTTTCGGAGACAATGGGGACGGCTCCAGTGGGCTACCGTCGTTTCGGGCGGTTCATCGAAAGGATGCTGGTGCCGCGGGTGATCAGGCTGCCGCCGATGATGATGCGCTTCACGGGTTCGCCGGTTTTCGGGTCGTGCGTGAGGGCGGGGTCGCTCATCTTCTGCTCGATTTCAAAGCGGCGGGGCTTTTGACCCTTCTTCTGCGGGATCGTTTCGTAGACGTAGGTCGCCATAGTACGGGTGCTGTGCCACATGGAAAGGCGAGGCGCAACCTTGGTTCGATCATCGCGTTCGGTGAATGCGTCCGCGTGCATGCTTGCTTGCGTAACGAGAACCGCGCTCAATCTTTCTCGCTATGGATCTTCAACTCAAAGACAAGGTGGCATTGGTAACCGGATCAACCAAGGGCATCGGCCTCGCGATTGCGAAGGCGCTGGCGGCGGAAGGGGCAAAGGTGATCGTGAATGGGCGCAGCAAGGAATCGGCGGAGAAGGCGGCGGCGAGCATTGGGAACGGGGCGCGGGGGATCGGAGCGGATGTCTCCACGGCGGCAGGGTGCGAAGCGCTGGTGCGGGAGGCCGGCCAGGTCGATATCCTGATTAATAACGCCGGCATCTTTGAGCCGAAACCATTCGCGGAGATTCCGGATGCGGACTGGGATCGGTTTTACCAAGTAAATGTGATGTCGGGCGTGCGGCTCACGCGGGCGTACTTTCCGGGAATGATTGAGCGGAACTGGGGGCGGGTGATTTTCATTTCGTCGGAGAGCGGCAAGCAGATCCCCAGCGAGATGGTGCACTACGGCATGACGAAAGGGGCGCAGCTTTCGCTGGTGAATGGGCTGGCGCGGCTGACGAAGGGGACGGGCGTGACGGTGAACGCGGTGCTGCCGGGGCCGACGGCGTCGGAGGGCGTGGAGGAATTTGTGGGCACGCTGGCGGCGGGGGCCAAGATGAGTCCGCAAGACTTTGAGAAGGAGTTTTTCAAGAGCGGCCGGCCCACGTCGTTGCTGCAGCGGTTTGCCACGGTGGAGGAGGTGGCGACGATGGTGGCTTACCTAAGTTCGCCGCTGGCGAGTGCGACGAATGGATCCGCGGCGCGGGTGGATGGTGGGGTGTTGGTGGGGACGTAGGTGTAGAAGCGGCATCCTGCCGCTTTTCCAAGGATGAGCTTTCGTAAAAAGCGGCAGGATGCCGCTTCGACGAAGCTTTTGCATTTTTCCCAAGGGAAATGGCGGAATCAGGTTGTTCGCATCGGCGCACCGCGCCAGACCAAATCCCGTCACCTTTCCAACATGAAGAAATTCCTCATCCTTGCCCTCTGTGCCTTCGCCTCGCTGTATCACGCCGAGGCGGCGGATAAGAAACGCGTGCTCGTTTGCTCCGTCACCACGGGCTTCCGACATGGCTCGATTGGCGATGCGGAGAAGACGCTGACCAAGCTCGGAGCCGACAGCGGGCTCTATGAGATCGTGGATTTTGCGCGCCAGCCGGACGTGAACGTGCCGCAGAAGCCCAACAAGCCGAACAAACCCAAGGACCTCGCGCCGGATGCCGACCAAAAGGCGAAGGATAAGTATGCCGGGGACCTGAAACGGTATGAGGCCGATCAGGCCAAATACGATGCCGAGATGGCGAAGTGGACGCCGGAGAAGGAGGCGGAGATGAAGAAGGCGCAGGGGTCGAAAGACGAGCAGATCAAGGCGAGCCTGGCGAAGCTGGACCCAAAGTATCTCACCGAGCACAAAATCGATTTGGTGATTTTTGCCAACACCACGGGCGACCTACCACTGCCGGACAAGGAAGGCTTTATCAAGTGGGTGGAGGACGGCCACGCGTTCTGCGGCATGCATAGCGCGAGCGACACCTTCCACGGCTTCAAGGGCTACATCAACATGCTGCAGGGCGAGTTTCAAACCCACGGCGCGCAGGTGCCGGCGGATCTCTTGGCCGGCGACGTGAAGCATCCGGCCAATGGCGGCATCGGCGCCAAATGGGACATCAAGGTGGAGGAAATGTATGAAATCAAATCCCAGGATCGCGACAAGGTGCACGTGATTTGGTATCTGCCGCATCACCCGCAGCACAAAGACCAGGCTGGCTATTGGGCCGTGAGCTGGTGCCGCGAAGTGGGTAAGGGCCGTTTGTTTTATACCAGCCTCGGGCATCGCGAAGACCTGTGGAATGCGGACCCGGCGATGAAGGGCCGCCAGAACACGGTGGAGATGGCGCAACAGTACCAGGCGCACATCCTGGGCGGCATCAAGTGGGCGCTCGGCCTCGCCGAGGGCAGCGCGACGCCGAATCCGGAAGTCGGCAAGTAAGCCCGATTTCCAACTCCTCACGAACATGAAAGCACTCGCTGCGCTCGCGCTCCTCAGCCTCACCGCCATTGGTTTCGCGGCCGATGACGATAAGGACTTCAAGCCGCTCTTTAACGGGAAGGATCTGACGGGCTGGCATCTGCGCCGCCCCGACGGGCACAACTCGTGGACCATCGAAGAGGGCGTGCTGAAAAACACCGTGGCGAAGGGAGAGCACGGCACCGATCTCGTGGGCGACCCGAAGTTTTGGAACTTCACGGTGCGCTACGAATACATGGTGCCGGATGGCTCGAACTCGGGCTTCTATCTGCGTGGGCGGCACGAGATTCAAATCCTCGGCGACTACGCGAGCGGCAAGCCGAGCAAGGGCGGCAATGGCGCCATCTACCAGCACACGGAGCCGAGCGAGTTTGCCAGCAAACCGGGCGGCGAGTGGCAGACGGTGGAGGCCACGATGATCGACAACAAGATCACGGTGATCCTGAACGGGAAAAAGATTCACGACAGCGTACCGTGCGATCGCGCCACGGGCTCGGAGTTGGATAAGAATGTGAATGAGCCGGGGCCGTTTTTCCTGCAAGGGGACCATGGCACGGTATCGTTCCGGAATATCCGCGTGAAGGAGCTGCCGGGGGAACCGCCGAAGAAGTAAGCGCGCTCAACGGCATGACCTACGACCTCAAAATGCGTAGGGAATGGTCGCGGCGCCACTCGGAGTTCGGTGGCAAGCGACAGCGCGACACCGCCTTTGGCCGTTTTCGATATGCACGCCGGCGTCGAAGTCCGGTTGCAAGGAGCGATCTCGATGCAGCTGCGAGCGGGAGCTCGCGGTCGAGTTTCAGATTAGACCGCGATAGACCAAGCGGGCGTCGCCAAAGGCGGTGTCGCGCTGTCGCTTGCCACTGCATTCCAAGTGGCGCTGCTCCGTTTCGCCGTTGTCAGTGACTCTTTAGCCCGCACAATCCGCACATCTTTATGTTTCCCACAAAACAGACCCGTCCCGCGCTTGTTGCGCTCTTTCTGCTGCCCGCCGTGCTAGCCCACGGCGCTTCCATTTGGGTGGAGGGTGAGGACGCGACGCGCAAGAAGGTGGAGCATCACGGGTGGTATGACTCGGTGAAGAAAGAGGTGCTGAGCGGGGGGAACTGGCTCTCGCACTATGGCGGGGCGCCGGGCGAGGCGGAGTACGACGTGGAGGTAGCGGAGCCAGGGAGCTATGTGCTGTGGGCGCGGTTGAATCCGGTGGCGTCGGTGCCGAGTTGGAAGTTGGATGGCGGAGCGTGGGCGAAGATCGATCTCAAGGAAGTGCGGCAGCAGCAGAACATTGCGGGCGATGGGAAGATCGATCACCGGTTTATCGCGTGGGTGAAAGTGGGCGCGGTCCAATTGGCGAAGGGGAAACGGACGATCGCTTTTCAATGGGAGGGCGGAGCGCAGAACAGCGGCGGGCTGGACTGCTTTTGCCTCACGAATGAGCCGTGGGTGCCGCAGGGAACCGTGAAGCCAGGCGCGCAGGCGGTGGCTGATGGAGGCGGCGGGACGACGGTGGCGGATGCGAAGGAGGCGATTTGGATCGAGGGCGAGGCGCCGACGAAGAGCACGATGAACCGGCATCCGTGGTGGTATGATCAGGTGAAAAAGGATGTGTTGAGCGGGGGGGATTGGATTTCCAATTTCGACAAGGACAAGGAAGGGACGGCGGAGTACGCCTTCAACGCGGAGGTGGCGGACAGCTATGCGCTGTGGGCGCGGGCAAATCCCGCGGTGGGCGCGAAGCTGGCGTACCAGCTCGATGGCGGCGCCTGGACGGACGTGGATTTTAAGGACGCGCGCGGGCAGCAGAACATCGCGGCCGACAACAAGCCGGACATGCGTTTTCTCGCGTGGGTGAAGGTGGGTGACGTGAAGCTCACGGCGGGCGCGCACAAGATCGTGTGGAAGATGAACAGTGGCGCGGAGCACTCGAACCACGGGGGGCTGGATTGCTTCGTCTTCACGCGCATCCCGTTCGTGCCGCAGGGCGCGCAGAAGCCCACGCGCGCGGCGGTGGCGGGGGGGCCGGATGCGTGGTTCCCGCTGCTCGCGGACGAGGACACCTTTGATCCACGGAGCGTGATCGACATGTCGAAGTACGTGCCGGCGCCGGCGGGTCAGCTCGGCTTTCTGCATGCGGTGGGCGACAAGCTGCAGTTTGAAAAAGCGAAGGAACCGCAGAAATTTTGGGGCGTAGGCGCGAACGTGGAGCCGGGGCGCTACTCCCATGAGCAGTTGGCGCGACGCGCAAGGTATCTGCGGAAATTTGGCATCAACGTAGTGCGGCAGCATCCGGTCTTCGACGAACTGACCACGAATGGCGTGCTCGATCCGAAGAAGATGGATGAGTACGATTTTTGGTTCGCCGAGCTGAAGAAGAACGGCATCTACACGGGATGGTCGGTCTTCTACCATTTCACCGTGGGGCCGGAGGACGGGTATCCGCCGGAGCTGTTTGCGGAACTGCCGAAGCATGGCGGGCGCGGTGATACGTACGGGCTGATTACGGGGTCGCCGAAGGGCTGGGAGATTCGCAACAAGTGGCTCGCGCAAGTGCTGCAACACAAGAATCCGTACACGGGGTTGCGGTATGTGGAGGACCCGGCGTTGATCGATGTGGAGATGCAGAATGAGGACAGCATCTTTTTCTGGAACCCGCTTGGCGGGCTCGCCGATGCGAAGACGAAATGGCCGCAGCACGCGAAATTGTTGCGCCAGCGCTTTGCGGCGTGGGTGAAGGCGAAATATAAAACGGACGACGCGCTGAAGGCGGCGTGGGGCGCGCTGCGCAATGGCGACAGCGTGAATGCCCCGGAGTTGGCGCTGATGTCGCCCTGGGAGCTGGATGGTCCCGGGCCGCGCGGGCCATTTGCCGGCGAGACGCGGCGGGCGGGCGATTTCATCCAGTGCCTCGCGGAGATGCAGCGCGGCTTTTACGAAGACTGCTATAAGGTGATTCGCGGCGCGGGCTTCAAGGGTGTGATCATCACCACGGCGTGGCAGGTGGGCGGCGCGGCGAGCGACGTGGCAAATACATGGACGGATTCGGTAGGCGACATGATCGACCGCCACAATTACGCGGGCGGCGGCGCGGGCGTGCACGGCATCGCGGAGGGCAAGGTGAATAACGAGTCGCACCTGCGCACGCCGGGCGGCGGGATTTTTTCCGTGGGGATGAAGCAGGTGGCTGGGAAGCCGTTTTCGATCACGGAATGGACGCAGTCGGCGCCGAATGAGTGGAAAGCGGAATGCGCGCCGATCATGGCGTTTTACGCGCTGGGCCTGCAGGGCTGGGACGCGAGCTGGCATTTCATCCAGAGCGGCACCCGGTTGGGCGATGGCTGGCCGGGCATGAGCAGCTACTCCACGGACACGCCGGCGTATATTGGGCAGTTTCCGACGCTCGCGCTGTCGCTTTATCGCGGGGACATCAAGGAGGGGCCGGATCTTTGGGACCTGCGTCTGATGAGGAACGACATGTTCTCCGGCAAGGATCCGCTGCGGCTCGATTTTACCAAAGGTGGCTACGATACGAAAAACGTGGAAAGTCAGGGCGGTGTGCCCCCGGAAATTTTCGCCGTGCGGAAAGCGGCGATTCATGTCCTCGATAAACCCATGGAGCCCACGGTGACTCCAGCGCCTCCCTTTCACAAACCGGCGGGTGGAGCAGATAAGGGGGGTGAGGGCCGCTGGTGGGATGTGGCGGGACAGACGCTGCGCAGCCAGACGGGCGAGCTGACGTGGGACTATGGGCACGAGCGCATTCTCGTCGGCGCGTCAAAAACGCACGCGATCATCGGCAAGCCGGGGACGGAGGCGATTGCGCTGCCGGGGCTCACGGCGACCGTGAAGACACCATTCGTCTCGTTGCTGGTGACGTCGCTGGATGATGCGCCGATTGCGCAGAGCAAGCATCTCCTCATCACGGCGCTCGCCAAGGACAAACAGACGGGCGCGCGCTACTCGGCGGATGGGAAGACGCTGGAGGCCGCCGGCACCGCGCCGCTGCTACTGGAGCCGGTGGTGGCGACGATCAAGCTGACGGGAGCGGCGGCGAAATCAGTGACGCCATGTGACTGCTATGGCGTGCCGATGAAGGCGAGCGTACCGGTGGAAGCGGATGGGACGTTCGTGATCGATGGGCGGTACCGGGCGTACTATTATGAGGTGAAGCGGTAGGGTTACGCCCCCCCTTCACTTCGCTCGGCTGCCACGGGTTGAACCCCCGTGTCACTTTTTATGCCTGCTCGCGCGTCCTCACTGTTCGAAGATGGAGACGCGAGGAGCGCCGTTCACTGAGAGCTAGGGCCCAGTGACAATGTCGCGTTCCCCGAGCGCGCCATTAGCCCCGCCCTGGGAGAGCGATGTAGCTGCGACCGGAAGGTCGCAGAGTGGCGTCGCCACTCTCCCAGAAGCGCTTAGCGCAGTTTGCGAAAAGTCGTGACCGTTTTCTGCGACCTCCCGGTCGCAGCTACATCGCGTTTCGTCAAATTTGATCGGCTGCAACTCGATCTAGAACGGTCCCTACTTCTTCACCTTAAAGATCACAATGCTCTGACCCGGCACCGTGAGCTGCGCAGTATTGCCATCCCCCACCGTTCCCTCCGCACCCGTTGTATTGGCGGGGACAGTGGCTAGCACTTCGAGAGCGGCGCCACCGGCGAGCAGCGCTTTGCCGACTGGGCTCTTCGTGTGCATGGGATTGCCGGGGAGGCCGGTGGTGGCGGCTTTGCGGGCGGCGTTGACGGCGACGATGAGCGTTTGTGCTGGGTCGGGTTCACCGGCGGCGCCGGCCACGTAGCGCGCGAAAACGAAGAGGCCATCGTCCGTCTGGCCGCCGCCGCTGTCGACCCAGAGTGGGGCGGTGGCGCCGTGTTGCAGCGTGGGGGAGGCGCGACGGACTTGTGCGAGGGCGGCGAGTTCCTTGAAAGTGTCGGTCGCGCGGGCCTCGGCGAAACGTTCTTCGTGGCCTTTGGGGATGAAGGTGATGCGGCCGGTCTCGCTGTCGCGCATGGTGCTGCCGGCAGGATCCTCGAGCGCGGTCTCGCTACCATAGTACAAGCACGGGATGCCCTCGAGCGTGTAGAGTAGGGCATCGGCGAGGAGGTTTTGGCGCTCGGCCACGCCAGCGACGCGGAAGCGATTCAGGCCGTCATGGTTTTCCACGAAGTTCACCAGCTTTTGGCGCGCATTGAGGCCGTCGAGACCGGGCGTGGGATTATAGGCGGTGCCGAGCGTAGCTTTCACGGCGTTCTCGAGGGTGGCGGGACTGCCATAGTTTCCACGGGTGTGACGCAGGTATTCGCGTGCGCCGAAACACAGTTGGAAGTTGAGCACGGAATCGAGCACGGGCTCCTTCTTCGCGGGGTAGGTGAGGGGATATGTATATTTGCCGCAGATGATTGCGGAGCCGTCGTAGACTTCTCCGAAGAGGAGTAGCCGTTTAGCGCGCTCGGCGCCAACTTTCTCGCGGAGGCGCGCGCAGAAGGCCTCCCAAAATTCGCGGTGGACGTGCTTCACGGTATCGATGCGGAAGCCATCGACGCCGACGTCCTGGAGGTAGAAGCGGTAGATTTCCACAAACTCATCGACGAGCTTGTCGAAATGCGCGCTGCGCGGGTCCGTCCAGATGTCGCGCAGGGAAAAGAAGTCGCACATCACCTCCTCTCCGTCGTGCTTGCCGAGCGAGTCCGGGCTCATGCCTTTACGGCCGTAGGTGTCGAGCTTTTGCAGGACGCCGGTGGTTTTGAGGTCGTGGCCGAAGAGCGTCACCGGGCCGCCGGGCATGGTGGGCAGGGCGTTCCACTCGGGGATGTTCATCCATTTGGCGAACGCGTAAAAGCCCTCGGGGCGGTAGGGGAGCGTCCACTCCATCTTACTGTCGCGATCGAAGCGGCCGTTTTCATTCGCGTCGTAGTAGAAGACGGGGCCGGTGTGGTTGCAGACGATGTCCTGGATGACCTTGAGCCCGTGCGCATGAGCGAGCGTGACGAGGTCGCGGTAGTGCTCCATGCGGCCTTCGCGGGAATCGGGGTATTCGCGCGTGCCGTCGAGCGACTTGCGGGAAGTGAGATGCGGGTCGATGTCGAGGAAGTCCTGCGCCCAGTAGCCGTGGTAGCCGGTCTTGGGGCCGCCGAGATCGGCCATGGAATTCCAGACGTTGCGCACCGGGGGAGAAATCCAGATCGCCGTGACGCCGAGAGCCTCGAAGTAGCCGCTGCGGATCGCTTTCTCCAAGCCGCGGAAATCGCCACCCTGATACAGCGGGACGTTCTTTTGTTCGGGATCGTACAGCGCGGGGTCGCTGCCGGCGGGGATGTTGTTGTCGGGGTCGCCGTCGAAGAAGCGATCGGTGAGGACGAAGTAGATGAGGTCCTCATTCCAGGGGCGCTGCGGGGCAGGGGTATCGGCCGCGGCGAGGACAGGGCAGAGCAGCGCGAGGATGAGGAGTGTGGGCGGGCGCATAGATGAGGAATAGCGGGCCGGCAGCAAGGGTGCAAGGAGGGGTGATGGAGTGGCTCCCGACTCCGTTCGGGAGTTTGAAAGCAGTGTGCAAAGCGCCTAATCAAATGAACCTCGATCAAGTCGAGAGACTCCCAAATTGGCGCTGGCGCGTGTTTTAAACTCCTGAACGGAGTCAGGAGCCACGTGGGGCGGCCACTCAGCGGAGGTCGGCTGGGACGGCGCCGTAGGGCCAGGGCTCTTTGAAGGGCGGGGCCTTCTTCGCTTCTGGCAGCGCGGAAGGCGTGAGCTGTTTGGCGAGTTCCACGCCGGTTTCGAGCATCTGGCGGCCGGCAGTGATTTCGAGGTTGGAGTGGCTGGTCATGCGGGTTTCATAGCCGCCGCCATGTTCACTGAAGGCTTCCTCGGTGGGGACGTAGCCGGCGCAGCCATTCGTCAATTCCACGGGGAAGGAGATGGGGAAGGGCGAGCGCCTTTTGAATTCCAGGCCGTATTCCACGAAGTATTCGGCAGGGACCGAGAAGAGGACGACGGGGCCGACCTGAAAGGCGTTGACCTCGATCTCCACGTCCTTCTCCTTGGTGAGCAGAAAATCGAGCAGCACGATTTCCTTGGCGAAGGTCCACTCGGTGGTGCCGACCTCCTTCGGATTTTTGTGGGTGATTTCCAGGCAGCGCTGCACGCGGTCGGCGTCCGGGACCCGGCGCGGGATCCGCCAGACTTTGGAGCGGGCGTCGACCGGGAAGGGGCCGGCGGAGCGCTCGGAGCGGAAGAGCACCTTCAGCGCCTCGGCGCCGACGCAGCCGCCGACAAGCTGACCGTAGTAATCGCCGGTCTTGGCGGCGTAAGGATCGAGATTGTCGACTTGGGTGATATCTCCACAGTCACCCTGCAGAAAGACGACGGGGATATTCGCGCCGAGGCCGCCGCGGATGGTCTTTTCGAGAAAGTAGATCCAGTTGGCTGAGTACGCAGCGGGGCCGGTGGTGGCGTGGCAGGAGAAATTCACGATGACGCCGAGCGGCTTGCCGTCCTTCGTCCAGGCGCCGATGACGCCGACATCGGGATCGATGGGGCCGGCATAACCGACGATGTCCGGATTGCCGCGGCCGGCATGGCTGAAGCTCAGGCCATTCTTCATGCGCTGGCGGCGGTTGAAGGAGACCTTGTCCTCGTGGCCCACGCCGAAGCTGAGCTGGCACTCCTGAAGGTTCTCGTTGGCGGCGACCACGGCGTCGACGATGCCGGGGATGAAGCGCTCGAGGTAGGCGGGGTTGGCGTTGGGCGACTTTTGAAAGGCGAGCTCCTGGATGTATGGCGAGGCGCCGTCGAAGTCCGCGGGGAGAAACGGATACGTGGGGCCGGAGGTGTGCGAGTGCGAGGCGGTGAGGAGGATGCACTCCGCGGGGATGCCGGTGCGCTCGGCAATGAGCTTGCGCGCGGCCTGGGTGGTGTCGCGGCGGATGGCGAGGCAATCGAGCCCGACGAGGGCGATGCGCTTTTTGCCGTCATTAAACACGGCGGCGCGGATTTTTGGCGGGTCGTGGATTTCGTTGGCGATGACCTTGCCGTAGTTGCCGGGGACTTCCATGCCGGGATCGGGTGGGACTTCGCGATCGGCAAAGCCGGCGCGGATTTGGGCGTGGGTGCTGGTGGTGGCGAAGGCGAACAGCAGGGCGAGGAGGAGCAGCGGTTTCATGACGCAGTGAGAACTACCCGCGAACGGGGGAAATGTGAGGGGCGTGCGTGAGAGCCGGCTCCGGTTCTCGGTCCGGCGGCTCTAGGTGCTGGACGCGCTAACGGACGGGCGGTCCCACTTTCCACGCCGCTCCGTTCGATGGCGCGGTCGCGTTACTTCCGCTGCCAGCGGTCGGCTTTCTCCAAGACGGATTTGGCGTCGTCGCTATCGAGCCACTTTTTAGCGTCGGTGTCGTCGCGAAGGTAGGCGTCCCAGAAGGCGGTGGTGAGGGCGAGGATGGCGCGGTGGTGATTGGGGTTGCGCGGGTGGGTTTCGCCGGGAAGGGGGCGATCGCCGAAGGCGGAGTGCTCGGCGCCGTCGAGAACGAGCTCGTATTTGTTGCCGGGCGGAAGACCGGGGTAGACTTCGAGGCGCGAGGCGGGAGATTGGTCGCTGATGGGCGAGGCGTCGAGTGTGCCGGTCATGAGCATCCACGGAATCTTCACTTTGCCGAAAGCGGTAGCGGCATCGACCCCGCGGCGGGCGGCGCTGGGGCTGAAGGCGACGGCGGCCTTGATGCGGCCATCGGTGAAACGCTGGCCGGTTTGCGGGGAATTCTGGCCGCTGACAGCTTGCGTGGTGACAGCGCCGAAGGAATGGCCGCACATGCCGAGGTGGGTGAGATCCAGGCGGCCCTTGAGCGCGTGGCCGTCTTCCTTGTTCCAGCGTTCCAATTGATCGAGGACGGCGGGGACGTCGCGGACGCGGTCGAGCAGGTTGACCAGTGAGGCGGCGCCTTTCATACTGTCCATACGCTCGGCGACCGGTTTGTCCTTCCACACTTTTTCATCGCTGCCGGCGTGCTGCATATAGACCACCGCGTAGCCACGGGCCGACCAGTGCTGGCCGAGATAGGGCGAATTTTCGCGCGAGCCGCCGAGGCCGTGGCTGAAGAGGACGACAGGCGCGGGCGTCTTGGCTTCGGGGAGGTAGACGCGGATGGGGATATCACGGTGGCGGGTTTGGTCGGTGACGGTGAAATCCTGAGGCTTCATTTCGGAAGCCTTGGGCGCGGCGAGCGGGTCATAGGCGCGCGCGGGGGCCGGGGAGAGAGCGAAGAGGCCGGCAGCGAGCAGGGTGACAGCGGAAAGGAGTTTCATGCGAACGAACGAGTAAATGAGAGTGTGAGAACGAGCAGACGGCGCCAAGACGGCGGGAGTTACATTGGTGAGGAGGAGTAAATCGAGCAGAGAGAGGAAAGTCGCGGTGGCTGGGAATACCGAGGGCGGGGTAAGAGTGGTACGGGCTTGCAACGTTGCAAAACCAGGCCGTTCTTTAACGGTGCCCTAGGATTTAGAACGGTTTCAGAAACGTCTTAGTCGTTTCCCGCGGCCGGCAGGCCGCGGCTACAGACGCACACCGCATGGCGAGCGGCATCCGCTTCTAATTTGCGCCACCGGACCCTACGATATTTCGCGCGCTCCCCCAGTGGGCATGGCGAGGTATTTAAGCACCGCTTCGGTCCGGGAATGGACGTGGAGTTTTTCGTACACTTTGCGGATGTGCGTGCGGACGGTGTCGATGCTGATGCTCAGCTTGCCGGCGATCTCCTTGTACATCGCGCCCTCGGCGAGGAGTTGGAGGACGGCGCGCTCGCGCTCGGTAAGGGCTTCGAGACCATCGGCGATCGGCTGGCGGTGGAAGAAGCCGACGACTTTGCGCGCGATTTGCGGGGACATCGGCGAGCCGCCGTTGTGAGCCTGCACGATCGCGGCGACGATCTCCTCGGCGGGGGCACGCTTCAGCAGATAGCCGCAGGCGCCGGCCTTGAGCGCGTTGAAGATCGGGATGGTGTCCTCGTAGGTGGTGAGGATGAGGCTGAGGATTTGCGGGCAGAGTTCGCGGAGGCGGGCGACGAGCTCAATGCCGCTCATGCCGGGGAGATTGATATCCACGATGGCGACATGCGGCGGGTTTTTCGGCAGGCGGCGGAGCGCGTCCTCCGCGGTGTGGTAGATGCCGATGCACTCCACGCCGGAGCCGCTGACTTCGATGTATTGTTGCAGGGCGCGGGCAAAGGGAGCCACGTCCTCGATGAGAGCGGTGCGGATGGTCATGGCGCAGCGGGTGCGGATTGAAGATTTGTTTGCAATTGGGCTTCGGTGCCGCCCTCGGGGCGGCGGCGGATGTCGGCGGAACCGCCGATGGAGGTGAGGCGTGTCTTCATGTTGGTGAGGCCCTCCTTGCCGGGGCCGGAAACATCCGCCGGCAGGCCCGCTCCGTCGTCGGCGAGGAATACAGTGAAGAGCGGCGCTTCGTAGCGAAGGGTGAGCGTCACGTTCCGCGCGCACGCGTGCTTGGCGATGTTTTGCAGGGCCTCGCGGAAGGCGAGGATCAGCTGGTGGCGCACCTGCGCGCGCACGGTGACGTCGGGCCAGTCGAAGGGGGCATCGAGCCGGCACTTGATATCCAGCGGCGTGAGGTAGCTGCTGGCGGCGTAGGCGAGATATTCGGCGAGGCCGTTCAGCGTGTCGTGGAGCGGGTTGACGGCCCACACGACCTGGTCGAGCGCGTCCACCGTTTCGCGCGTGCTGGCGGCGAGTTCGCGCATGCTCCGCTCCATCTCGGGGGGCAGCGGATGGCGCCGGACGATGATGTCTTGCATGAGCGCGAGCTGGGAGAGGCGGGCGCCCACTTCATCATGCATATCGCGGGCGATGCGGCTGCGCTCCTCGGCGAGCGCGGCCTGGTAGCGCTGCGCGGCGAGGCGGCGGGCCTCGCGGCGACGTGCGGCTTGGCGAAAACCGAAAAGCGTGCCACCCACGGCGGTGCAGCCGATGGCCGCGAAGAAGATCGGTGTTTCCCAAAAATGGCGGGCGATAGTGACGGGGAGGCTGAGCAGGCTGGTGTCCCACTCGCGATCGGTATGGCTCACCTGCGCCTCAAATTGGTAGGCACCGGCAGGCGGGTGCGCGAGTTCGATGGCGCGCTGGTCTGTCTCCTGCCAGTCATTGTGCAGCCCGCGCAGGCGCCAGCGGAGCGGCAGGCGCTCGGGCAGGCCGCTGCCGGGAATAGCGAGAGCGAGGCGCAACACGGAGGTGCCAGGCGGCACTTCCAAGCCGTGTGCGGTGGAGAGAGCGCGGCCATCGGCCTTTGCGGATTCGATTTGCGGCGTGAGGACGGGATACGCCTCCACTTCCGCGAGCTGCGGGGAATAGGCCACCGGGCTATCACTCGAGATGCGAAGGTAGCGCCCCGCGCCTTTGCCTTTTCCCTGCGCGATGCGGACAACATCGGTCTCACCCGGGCCGGGGTACGTACCGTCGGCGCGGTCTTCGGCAGTCCAGACGGGCGCGACGTTGTCGCCGGGCTCGCGATCATAGAGCGCGAGATGGAGGTGCGACATGCGGTCTGTGCCGTAGCCGTCGGCGCGGCCGCGGAGCGCGACGTGATCGAGCGGCTGCACGGAGCCGAGATCGATCTCGAAAAAGAAATCCGGCCCGGGCGCGGCACTCGCCGGGTGATTGAAGCTGCCGGGCAAACCGTCGGTGAGGACGTCCGCGGAAAGGTCCGCCCACGTGGCGTGCGAGGCTTTCGCCGGGCGGCCGAGCGCGATGTTGGTGGTGTTGATCGTCAATGCCTCGACACGCAGCTCCGTGAGGCAAAAATCCTTGTATTCACCCCACGCCACGCGCCGGCCGGGAATGTCGGGCCGCTCGAACGGGAAAACGTCCACGCGGAAGCCGGTGACGGCTTGTTCCGGCGCTTCGATGCGGATTTGGAAAATGGCGTCGCCGATCATACTGTCGACGTTGGTCGTCACGAGGTGGCCGTCGTCCTGCAGCGTAAGCGTGGTGCCCGTGGCATTGAAGCCGACGGGGACGACCTTGGTCCAGTGGCTCTCGAGCGTAGGTTTGGCGTCGGTGGTGTAGGAGAGGGCGAAGTTGCCGAAGTAGCGCTTGGGCAGGCCGGAGAGGAAACAGAAGGTGAGATCGAATGCGCGGGCGCGGACGGGCTCGGCGGTGCGCACGTAGAGCGCATGGGCCTCGTCGGTGCGCGGGAAGACGGACCAGCCGATACGGCCGGCATCGCGGCCATCAATGACGGACGGCACGCGCTGGGTGCGGGCCTCACCATAGCTGGCGTCGACAAAGGTGAGCGGGACGCGGGCGCCCAGGAGCGGAGACGCAAGCAACCCGAGCCCGGCAGCGAGCAGGGCGAGCAGCGGTCTTGCGGAGATCATCATCGGGCGAGGTAGATCGGGCAGAATACGGGAATCATGGGGGATGGCCACCGCATGTTTGTGTGAGGGGGAGGGTGAGCGAATGGCGGGAGGGTCCTGGGAGCGCCGCCGTCTCGGGCGGCTTTGGAAAAGCAAACGCGAAGCGCCGATCGAAAGCACTTCAAGTTAGGCGCTTTGCGCTTTGCTTTATATGCCGCCCGGGACGGCGGCGCTCCCAGGACCTGCCCGCGGATCCGCAGTTACTTCGTCGACACGGCCGCCAGCAGCTCGTCTCCCGTCATGCGGAACGCGGCTTCGTGCGGGCAGGAGGCGACGCACTGCGGGGCCGGGTGGGACTTATGACCGTCGTCGTCGCAGAGGTCGCAGGCGGCGGCTTTGAGCTGGCCCACGCGGTGGGTGTGGCCGGGATTCGTCGGATCCGGCGCGTCCACCATGCGATGCTCATTGGGCACCATGAAGATGCTGCCGTAGGGGCAGTTCGACGCGCAGAGGCCGCAGCCGATGCAGTGATCCTCGATGACGATTTGCAGGTGCCGGCCACGGTGGATGGAGTCGACCGGGCAGCCGACCATGCAGTGCGCATCCGTGCAGGAGCGGCAAGAGGTGGCGACCAGGAAGCGGTCGAAGCGCATGCCATCGCGCAAGAGGCGCGGGATGGGCGTGCCGTGGGATTTTTGGCCGTGCTTCTCAATGCAGCCTTTCGTGCATTCGTCGCAGCGGGTGCAGCGGTCCATGTCGAGCACGAGAATGCTGCGGCCTTCGTAGAGACCCTGGCGGACGAACTCGCCCTCCAGGCTGTCGAAAGAATTATCGCCGCGGAGGCGGATGAGCGATTGCTCCACGAGCCGGCGCCGCAGATTCGGGAACGTCCGGAGCAGATCGAGGAAGTCGTTGCGGTTGAGGCGGGCGAGCTCCAGCTGGCCGAGCGCAGAGCACGTGGCGGTGCGACGCCCGGCTGGGATGAACTCCTGCGTTTCCAGCGCGACGCGGATGTCATCATCCGCTTGATCGACCGTCTTCGTTAGATCGCTCGGCGAGAGCGCGAGCAGGCTGATTTCGCCCAGGATCGTACCAGGACCGCGCGAGACCACGCGGCCCTCGCCGCCCTCAAAGCCCGCCACGCTTACGCGGACGTTGCCGAGACGCACGAGGAACATGGAGTCTGACGGCTCGCCCTGTTTGAAAAAGACCTGGCCGGGGCTCACGCGCACGAAGCTGAGCTTGGGCCGCAGGAAATCGACGACCTTGGCGTAGGTGTCCTCGTCGAGTTTTTCGAAGAGCTCGGAGTCGCGCAGCACGAGGTCGAGCACGTGCTTGCGATACTTTTTCTCAAACATCTGCTTGAGGTCCGGCAGGCGCATGAGGCGGTCCAGCACGTTGCGGCGGACCTCCCACACTTCACCATCGTCGAGTGCTTTCACCGTGGCGGTGCGGGGTGTGCCGCTCATGCAGGCCATTTCGCCGACGACCACCGAGGTGGGCTCGACCACGAATTTGCCGGGCTTCTCGCGGACACCCTTGAAGATGCCGCTGAGGAAACCATTGCCCTCGGACTTCGGCGCCACCGTTACTTCCAGGCGGCCTTTCTTCATAAGGAAGGCGGTGTTGCCGGCCTCACCCTGCTTGCAGAGCGTGTCGCCTGCGCGCATGCGGCGGCGGATGACGAGACCCTGTTGCCAGAGCAGGAATTTCGGCGAGATGCCGGAGAAGAGCGGATCGGCGACGAGCTCGCCGGCGGTGAGCGCCTGCTTGGAGCTGTCGCCGGAAATCTTCACACGCGCCCCGGGCTTGAACATGATCGCGCTCGTGGGGCAGGAGACCATGCACTCGCCGCACTGCACGCAGCTGGAGCTGCCCATGGCATCGTTCAGATCGAAGCCGATGCCCGCATTGGCGCCTTTGCCCGTGCGGCCGATAACGTGGTTCTCCTGCACGTCGTCGCACGCGCGGATGCAGCGCTCGCAGAGGATGCACGCGGAGTGATCCACGTTGAAGACGGGCGAAGAGGTATCGAGCCCGCGGCGGCCCACTCTTGGCGGGGCGGGCGGCACGGCGTTTTGCAGCTCCAGCCGGCGGAGCCGCTCGGGTGTGGCGCAGGTGAGCTTGGCCATCTTGCCCAGCTCATTGAACGGCGCGAATTCCTTCTCGAGAGCCGGCGGCTCGGCGGGCTTGAGATTATCCACCGCCAGCATCTCGGTGAGAGTCCTCACCGTGGTGCGGACGCGCTCGCCGTCGGCGCCCTGGTCGTTCATCGTGAAGACCTCCATGCCGGGCTTCACCTGGTGCTGGCAGGCCGGCAGGAGTTTGCGCTCGGCGGAGCGCTTGCCGCGCTTCATACCGTAGACCTGCACCACGCAGAGGCGGCACACGGCCACAGGCTTCATGTGCTCCTGGTGGCAAAGAGTGGGAATCGGGATCTTTCCGCGGTCGCCCACGTCCTTTACGTAGAGGCGCACGGCGGCGTCGTAAATCGTGGTGTAGCGCGGGGTGGTCTCGCCTTTTTCGTTCAGGACGATGTTGCCCTGCGCGTCCTTGAGCGGCTCGGCGAGCGGGACGGTGACTTCCTGGCCGTCGATCTGCATCGTGACGGTCTTGCCGTAGTCGCCCTCCGTCGGTGAATCGAGGCGGACGAGCTGGCCATCGATGTCGCGGCTGAAGAGGCCTTCGTCGTCATCGCGGATATATGGTCCTTCTTCGAAGTCAGGCATAAGATGGAGTGGTTAGCGGTGATGGCGGCCGCTCCGCCCAGTATTCCGTATCCAGTATGCAATATTCAGCGGGCACCTACTGAATACTGGATACTGAACACTGAATATTGACGTGAGCGGGTGGACACTCATCGGTTACGTGAGGTGGCGGTCCAGATCCTCCGGAAAATAATCAATCACCGTGCGCAGCGGCATCGGCACGGAGCGGCCAAGGCCGCAGATGGACGAAAGCTCGATGGCCTTGCTCATTTCCTTCACCAGCGGGACGAGCTCAGCCTTCCACGCCTGACCGGCCACTTTGCCCTCCAGCACATTCGTGCCGAGCGAGGTAAATTTTTGCGAGCCGGTGCGGCAGGGCACGCATTTGCCGCAGGATTCGTTGCGGAAAAACTCGAGCGATTTCACTGCTTCCTCGAGCATGTCGCGGCGCTCATCGTAGACGACCAGGCCGGCGCCGAGCGCCTGCGTGGGGCTGATGGCGCGGAACAGATTCAGCTCCAGCTCGAGGTGCAGGATGGACATCTCGGTGGACGCGGGATCAAAGCCGCGCCGCGCCGCAAGGGCCTGCCATTCCTTTTTCTCCGTATGATTGCGCGGAAGTCCGCCGCCGGCCTTCAGCACTGCGGGGAGAAAACCGCCCGACGGCCCGGAGGGCGCAAAGGCTTTCAGCCCGTATTCCTCCGTGGCCATGCCGCCGCAGTATTCCTCGCCGTAGATCAGCTCATTGAGCGTCAGGCCCATGGGCACCTCGTAGACACCGGGGCGCTTCACGTCTCCGGAGATGGAAAAATAGCGCCGACCCTGCCAGCCATTCACGCCGCAGGCCGCATAGGTGGCTCCGCCTTTTACCGCAATGAAGGGCGCCCACGCGTAGGTTTCGACGTTGCTCACCAGCGTGGGCAGGTCGAGGAGGCCGTTCGTCTCCAGCTTGGGCGGCATGTTGCGGGGCTCACCGCGGCGATCGGACATCGCCTCGATGAGCGCGCTCTGCTCGCCGCAAATGTAGCCGCCGGGGCTGACGAAGACGGAGACCGGGAAAGGCCGCCCGAGGAAAGACGCATTCTTGCCGCAGACGCCGAGTTGCTCGGCACGCCGGATTTCGGCCTCACACGCGGCGATCTGCTCGGGGTATTCGTGCCGGATGTAAATGAAGCCCTGCGTGGCCTCGCTGAGCAGGCCGGCGAGGATGACACCCTCCACGATGAGGTGCGGTGTGCGGAGCAGGAGTTCGCGGTCCTTGAACGTGCCGGGCTCGCTCTCGTCGCCATTCACCACGATGAAGCCGCGGTCGTCCACGTCGCGGCTGCGCAGCGTGCGGATGGCGTCGCGCACGTCCTTCCATTTTTGGATGGCCGGAATGCCGGCGCCGCCGAGGCCGCGGAGATCGCCGCCTTTCAGTTCATTGAGCAGCGCATCGGCCCAATCGCCGAGCGCGGGGCCTTTCGCCCAGTCTTTCCCCGCCTGCCAGCAGCGGATGGCGCGCTCGACGGTGGTATCCGTGATGTCGGTTCCGCGCAGCTGGCGGATGGCGCCCAGGCGGAATTGGTCGAGCTGGTCGGGCGAAAAATCGTATTTCTCCTGCAGGATGGTGCGCGCCGCCGCGAGCGAGGCATCGCGCGCGGCGATGGCCTTTTGCACGCCCTGGTAATCGGGTGGTTGGTCCCCGTAGAAATTGATCTGCGCATTCGGCGGCAGACCGGTGTGATGCACGTCAAGGTCCGAGGGCGGGAGCGCCGCGCCTTTCGCGGCTTGGGCGGCGAAGTGCTGCAGATCCTGCAGCGAGCGGCCCATGTAGTAATGCTCGTGGTGCTCGCCCTGGACTGCCACGCAGGCGGCTGGCGGTCGATCGCAGCGGCCCAGGCAGGAAGCGCCTTCCACATGCACCTCCGCACCGCAGGAGGCTTTCAGCTTCTCGAGCATTTCCGCGGAACCAGCGAGATGGCAGGCCATGTCGCGGCACACCCGCACCGTCGCCTTTTTTGGCGGCGTCAGGTTGAAATGCGGAAAGAAACTGGCGACCGCCTGGAGCCGGTAAAGCGGCACGCCGATTTTGGCGGCGAATTGCTCCATCGCGGTCCGGTCCAGATAGCCATAGTCATGCTGGATTTTTTGCAATCCGGGGACGAGAACGGCGCTATAGTAGGTGTTGTTCGGCACGGAACTCATACTTCTGCTCTCCGGCCACGTTCTACTATGAGCCAAGGGAGGGGGGTCAAGTAGGGAACCGACGAGATTTCGGATTTAAGGTTTGGGATTTAGGATTTTCCGCGCCGCGTGCGCTGGTAGGCTGGCGTGAATGATGCGGCTTTTCACTAAATGGCGCCTGGGATGGGCACTATTGCTTCTCTTAGCGGGGTTCGCGCCCGCTGCTGAACCCGTCCACGTTCTCTTCGATACCGATATGGAGACCGACTGCGATGATGCCGGCGCGCTGGCGGTGCTGCACGTGCTGGCGGATCGGGGGGAATGCGAGATTCTCGCCACGGTGGTGAGCGTGCGCGATCCCGCGTCGGCTGCCACGGTGGATGCGATCAATCGCTACTATCACCGTCCGGCGCTGCCCATCGGCATGGTGAAGGGGGCGGAGGGCGTGCTGGAGAAATCGGCGTATGCCTCGCGCATCGCCGCAGAGTTTCCGCACCGCTTTGCACCGGGCGTGGAAGTGCCGGATGCCGTGCAGGTTTATTGTGACGTGCTCGAAAAGCAGCCGGATCATTCGGTGGCCGTGGTCACGGTCGGCTATGTCTCAAACCTCCGGCAGTTGCTCGAACTCCCCGCCGCCGAAGGCCACCCGAGCGGCCTGGAGCTGGCGCGGGCCAAGGTGGCGCGCTGGGTATGCATGGGGGGGAATTTCATCGGCGATCCGCCGCACGATGATCTGAAATTGGGCAACGTGAATTTTCAGCGCGATGCCGCCTCCTCGCTCTACGTGATGCAGCATTGGCCAGGTGAGGTCGTGTTCGTCGGCCGCGAGATTGGGTCTGTGCCCAGCGGGCTGAAGCTCGGGGAATGTCTCGCGCGCGCACCGGCAGATAGTCCCGTGCGCCGGGCGTATGAGCATTACTTCGGTGGAAAAGCGAAGAGCCGCCACGTGGCGGATCTCACGACGGTGCTCTTCGCGGTCCGCGGGCTGCGCGACTACTGGGACTTATCCGCGCCTGGCCGCATGGACTTGCAGCCGAAGATGACTTTCGATTGGCACCCCGCCGCCGATGGCCCGCAGACGTATCTCAAGAAGAAGCTGCGCGATGGAAAGCCGAATGACCGCTACATTGAGAGCGTGCTGGAGGAATTGCTGATGCAGCCGCCTGGACATCGCCCATGAAACGCGCCCTTCTCTTCACCGGTCTTCTGCTCCTCATCGGAAGCCTTGTGGCAGTGCTCTGCCTTCGCGACTCTCGCGGCTGGGGCGAGGTTACGCTGAAGTCTGTCCATGTGACCGAAAATGGGCAAGTATCCTTGCAAATCGAAACCAGAAACTCCAGCGACACGAGACTTTGGCAGGGGGGATTCGACCGCAACCACACCGGCAGTGCGAAGGGTGGCTCCAAGGTTCCCTTCGGCGCCTATTCCAGTTCCGAGGAATACACGTTTCGCATCGAAGGAGCGAATAAAGCGGACCTTCGGAATTTTACCGCCAACCAGCTCCGGCTGGTGCCCGGCCAGTCCAGACAGTTCCGCGAAGGGGAGAAGTTTGTGCTCTACGATTTTACGACGGCTGACGGAAACAGGTATTGGCGAGCCTATCATTTGGAGTCGAGGGAAGAATAATTCGTGGGCGCGAGAGTCTGGCGCCTCACGGATTCTCCAGTGACTCCACCTTCACCAAATCAAACGCCGCATCCGCCTCCGCGGTCGGGTTATGCCCGGAGAGACACAGCCCCGGCAGTACCGGCCCGGCGAAGGGAATCGTGGCGCGACCGGTTTCCTTCCACGTTTTTCCATCGATACTCACGCTAGCGACCACATCGCCGTCCTTCCACCGCAGGCGCAGCCAGTAGGGTGCGGTAACGGCGGGGCCAGGCGTGTGGAGGGTGCCTTGCCCGGGCTCTTCGCGGCGCTGGAAGGCGCTGCCCTGGCCGGGTGTCACGGCCATCAGCGCGTGACGCGATTGCGGGTCGGCGCTCTCGCGGATCATCACGCCGGCTTTGGTCCACGCATCGGTGGGCGTAAGGCTAGTGACGCGCGCGGTGATTTGCCCGGCACGCATCGGCTCGCGGTGGGTGAAGACGAGCTGGTCGCTCTCTTCCCAAATGTCGTGGCACTCGGCGCTGATATAGAAGCTGCCTTTGCGCCACGTCACCTCCGGCGCCTTGCCCTGCGCGCCGATGGGATCGACTTTCCAGTCGGACGGCACCGGGCCGTCCTCCTCGACGTCCATGCTGGCGATCCATTCCGCCACGAGGCCGATGCCCGTTTTATCCACGCGCTGCTTGGCGAGCGGCGGCATGGAGTGCGGCTGGCCGGCCACGCTGATGCGCTGGAAGAGAATGGAGCGCGTCCAATCGCGCGGCACCACGACGCGGGCGTCGCCCTGGCCAAGGTTATTGTTCACGATGCCGTTGATGATCCCCGCTTGATCCAGCGGGGTTTCGGCGCGCGCGTCCCAGAAACTCTGCACACCGCCGGGACGATGGCAGTGCGAGCAATTCGCATCGAGGTAGCTGCGGGCGCGCGTTTCGATGGGTTCGTCGAGATTATCCGCGGAGGCGAGGTGATGCAGTTTGGCCACATCGCCGGGCCCGTGATCGAAAAGGCCGATGCCTGCGAGGGCCTGCAGCTCGTTTTCCGCGATGCCCGTTTCCTTATAGCGGAAGGCGCGGTTGAGTTGGCGGGTGTTCACGCCGAGCACACCGCCGGTCGCACGCGTGTGGCAGGTGAGGCAGTCCTGCCGGCCGGGGAAAAACCAGTTCTGCGTGATGTCCGGTTTTCCTTTCTGCCCGGTGGCGACGACGATGCTCGCATTCTGCCCCGTCTCCACCAAGTCGGCGTCGCTGCCGTCGGGCCGCCAGCGGTAGCTCGCGCCGTAGACGAAGCCCGCGGAATCCCGCACCAGCACGCGCGTTTCGAGCCGGGTGCTCGTCTTCGTTTTGCCGTCGGCGCCGACTTTCGGGAGCTCGAAATGTTTCACGAACACGCTGCCTTCTGGAAAGGTCCAGTCGCCCGCGGCAGTGAAGCCAATCTTCTTGCCGGTCGGGATGGCGAACCACCGCGCCTTGCCCGCGCCGTCGGACCACAGCGGGCTGCTCACATCATACGAAATCAGCGAGGGCGAGGGTTGCAGCTTCGCGACGTTGGCGAAAAGCTTGGTCTCCGAAAGTTTCTTCGGCAGCGCCACCGGCGGCGGGCCGCCACGCTGCAGTTTGAGGATGCGCCCCTCGGTGCTCGACATGAGGCAGAGATACAGCTCGCCGCGCGCATCGATGCCGAAGGACGAGAGCCCGCAGTAGTTCGCGCCGGAGTTCGGCCCTGGGCCATCGGGCACCGTGCAGAGCAGGTGCTTCGTCGCGGGCTTGGTGTTCTCATCGAGATACCACACCGTGCCCGTCACGTTGTCGCCGAAGATGAATTTGCCGCCGAGGTCGCGCGCGAACTCCTGTCCACGGTAGACGTAACCCGCGATGATGGCGCGGCCTTCGAGATGCCGGTAGGCGAGCAGCGGATTCTTGCTCACGCCGAGGGTGATCTTCGGCGGCTTGTCCGGCATGCCCTCGGCGAGGTTCCATTGGAAATTCTGCCCCGGCGGGTCGTTTGGTTCGATGACGTCCAGTTCCTCCTGCGCGCCCTCGCCCACGTCGCCAATGAAAATGCGGCCGCTCTGCGCATCGCACGTCATGCGGTGGGGATTCCGCAGTCCGACGGCATAAAATTCCTCCAGCGAATCTTTGCGCCCGACGAAGGGATTATTGTTCGGGATGAAATAATTGGCCGAGGTGCTGCCGGCCGGCAGCGGCTGCCGCACGGGCGCATGGCTCACATTGCCGCCGCGCGAGTCTACATCCAGCCGCAGCACGCCGCTGAAGAGTCCGCCATTCAGCCGCTGGTTGTTTTTCCCCCGTGCGTCGTCGCCCACGGAGAGGTAGAGGAAGCCGTCCTTGGGCCCAAAGAACAGGCCGCCGCCATGGTGCCACACGGTCTCGGAGACTTGCTCGATGAGCACCGCCGCGCTGTCGACCGGCGCCGGGCCATCCGCGCCGCACGTGTAGCGCACGAGCCGGTGGCGATTGGGAATGTCCGACTTCGGCTGATGCTCCGCATCGCCCTGTACCGTGCCGGCCGGCACTGCCACATAGTACAAAAAGAGCCACCCGTTTTGCGCAAATTTCGGATGCGGCGCCACGCCGAGCAGTCCGCTGTCGTGCCAGCCCTGGCACATCGCGCTCACGTCGACCACGAGCGTCTTCTGCGATGTGTTCGGGTCGTTCGGAAAGCGCCACACTTTTCCCTCGCGCTCCCACACCAGCAAATCGTTCGTGCCGGGCAGCGGGCAGAGGCCGAGCGGATTTTGAAACGTGAGATTCGGAAACGCCACGCGCACCGACCAATCGCCCGCCATGATGGGCGCCGTCTTTGGCATCGCTCCGCCGCTGTACGCCGCAAATTCCGGACGCTTCACCAACGCCGCGCGCTTTACCACGGGCACCGCTGCCGCCACCGCCACGCCTGTCGCGAGCGCCAAAATGCTTCTCAGGAGATAAGTCATTCGATGGACAATGAGACACCGAATCCTCTCGCTGCCAAATAGGGAAAACGCCGAAGCCCAAATTTCACGCGCATCCAATCACAACGGCACCTGCGATGTCGCACCAGCGCGTGCAGGCCATCGTCAGCGGGGCGCTCGCGCCTGCGCTTATCGTTTCATCGGCATTTTGCCTAAACTCGTAGGGGAGAAGCAGCATCCTGCCGCTTTTGTTCCGCTTCCCAATAAGCATCGATCCATTCCGTCTCGATGACTTCCTGATCGTCGCGGATGACGAATCCCAGCTTGGTATTCGCCCGGATCTTGTCACGGCTCTTCGTTCCCGCTTCACCCATGTGCACCGTTGCCATGAAAATCACTCCCGTCCTGCTTGCCCTCCTCTGCGCCACTGCCGCTTTTGCCGAGCCGCTCCCCAACGAAATTTCCGCCCAGGATCCGCAGCTTCACTATGTCGGCCGCTTTGAAACCAAGGCCGGTCCGGGCGTGGCGTGCCAATGGCCGGCGAGCGCGGTGGAATTGCGTTTTACGGGCACGGCGCTGAAGGCTCGCATCAAAGACTCCAGTGGAAAGAACCGATGGCAGGTGGTGGTGGATGGCGAGCCGCGGAGCGTGCTCGATCTGAAAGCGGGCGAGGCCAACTACGACGTGGTCACAGGTCTTTCGAAGGGAGAGCACCAGGTGTCGCTGGTGCGCTGCACGGAGTCGCATGTCGGCACCACGGAGTTGCTCGGCTTCGCGCTGAACGAAGGCGGCAAGCTGCTCCCGCCCAAACCCGCGGCGCGCCATCTCCTCATCATCGGCGACTCCATCAGCTGCGGCTATGGCAACGAGGCCGGCTCGCGCGATGATCACTTCACGCCGAAAACGGAAAACGCCTACCTCACCTACGGCGCGATGGCCGCCCGCGCGACGAAAGCCGAGTTCGTTTGCATCGCGTGGTCCGGCAAAAAGATGTGGCCGGACAACACCATCCCCGAGCTGTTCGACCGCACGCTGCCCATGGACCCGAGCAGCCATTGGGACGGCGCGCAGTGGGTGCCGGAGGCGATCGTGATCACGCTCGGCACGAATGATTTTGGCAAAGTGAACCCCGAGGAGAAGGGCTGGACCGAGGCCTATGGCCAGTTCGTCGCCAAGCTCCACACCGCCTACCCGAAGGCCCGCGTCTACTGCGCCACCAGCCCGATGATGGGCGATTGGAATGAGCGCAAGCCGCGCACCACGCTGCACGGCTACCTCGAAAAAATCGTCGCCGCCCGCCAGGCCGCCGGGCAGTCGGCCATCTCGCTGCTCGAATTCCCGATCCAGGACGACAAGCTCGGCTACGGCGCCGACTGGCATCCCAATGTGAAGAACAACGAGGTGATGGCCGGCATCCTCACCGCCGCGCTGAAGAAGGATTTGAAGTGGTAGGAGTAGAGGCGGCTTCCAGCCGCTTTCGAGTAGTCCGTAAGCGGCTGGAAGCCGCTTCTACGCGCTACCCGTAGCGGAGCGCTTCGATGGGCTCGATCCGGCTGGCGCGCCAGGCGGGGTAGAGTCCGCTGAAGACGCCAATCAGGCCAGCGAAGCCGAAGCTGATGATCGCTGCCTGGATATTCACAATCGGCTGGCTGCCGCCATTCGTGGCGACTTTGATGATCTCCATCAACCCCAATGCGGCGCCGATACCGAGCATGCCGCCGAGGATGGCCACCACGGTGCTCTCCACCACGATTTGCGTGAAGATGTGCCGCGATTTCGCGCCAATCGCGCGCCGCACGCCAATCTCCCGGATACGCTCCGTGATACTCGCCAGCATGATGTTGGTAATACCGATGCCGCCTACGATCAGGGCGATGCTCGAAATAATCCCGCCCACCATGCGCGTCTGGCTGATGGAACTTTCGGTCGCGTCCGCCCATTCCTGGCGTGTTTCAAAGGTAAAATCCTCCACCCCCCGGTGGGTGTGCATCAGAGCCGCGTGCGCCTGCTCCAGTGCCTCGGACATGTGATTCGCATCGGCCACCTGGATGGCCAGTTCGTCGAGCATGTAGTTCGGGCCCGGGTCGTCCTTGATGCTTGTATTCGCCACGTTCGCCACGCCCGTCGCGGAGCCGCCGCTGGGCGAGCCGCCCGCGCTCTTGAAATCGAAAAAGGCCGTGGTGAAAGGAATCAGGAACGTCTCGTTCTTTTTGTCGTACGGATTCCACTGCCGGCCAAATTTGCCCTTCGGCTGCTGGCGGCCTTCGGCGCGGGCCCGCTTGGCGTCGTCGCTCTCGTAGTATTCGAAAATGCCCACCACCACGAAGGGCCGGCTATTGACCAGGATGGTCTGGCCCAGCGGCTTGCAGTCGGGGTTTTCCGGCCAGAGTTCGCTGACGACCTTCGTGCCGATCACGCACACGTGCTTCGCTTCATCGAGGTCGAGTTGGCAGATGTTCCGGCCGTATTCCACGGTGTGCGCGTTTACGGCCACGTGGTCCGGCCACACGCCGCGGGCGCGTCCGCGAAAGTCGTTGCCATTTCGCACAAACACCGCGGGCTGTTCTTGAATCGGCGAGACCGCCGAAATGAGCGGGCAGTTGTCGCGAATGGCGATCGCGTCCGCCACGGTGCGCCCGGGCGAGGTATCCGCGATGCCCATCTGCTTCGACGGCACTTCCTGCGACACCACATTCACGCGCTCCACGCCGCCGAGCGACGTCATGATCTCCCGCTGGCTTTTGGCCAGGCCCTCGATGAGCGCAAACGTGGTGAGCAAGCTCGCCACGCCCAGAATCACGCCCAGCATCGTGAGGAAGCTGCGGAACTTGTGCGAAAGGATTTCGCGCAGGCCAATGCCGAGACTGTTCCAGAAGTTCATGGTGTGAGCGGCGCGGCGCGCAGGCCGCTGTGCCAGTTATCCGCATTCTGCAGGATGCGTCCGTCCTTGATCACGATCCGGCGGGGCGCGTTCTCGGCGATTTCATTGTCGTGCGTCACCAGCACGATGGTGCGGCCCTGCTCGCTCAGTTCGCGGAACAGCGCCAGGATGCTCGCGCCGGTGGTGGAATCGAGGTTGCCCGTCGGCTCGTCGGCAAAAATGATTTTCGGATCATTCACCAGCGCGCGGGCGATCGCCACGCGCTGCATCTGCCCGCCGGAGAGCTGCAGCGGCGTATTTTTCATGCGGTTGCCGAGGCCCACGCGCTCAATCGCTTCCGTGGCGCGCTCCCGGCGTTTCTTGGCACTCGCGCCGGAGTAAATCATCGGGAGTTCCACGTTCTCCAGCACCGACATTTTTGCGAGCAGGTTGAACGCCTGGAAGACGAAGCCAATGCGGCTGTTGCGCATCTCCGCGAGTTGGTCGTCCGAGGCTTTCGAGACATCCACGCCGTCGAGCATCATGCGCCCGGTGGTGGGAATATCCAGGCACCCGAGCAGGTGCATCAGCGTGCTCTTGCCGCTGCCGCTCGGGCCGATGATCGCGCAATATTCGCCGCTCTCGATTTTTAAATCGATCCCGTCGAGCGCGCGGATGACCTGCTCGCCCACGCGATAGCTTTTCGTTACCTCGGTCAGTTCGATTAAGGCCATGTCAGTGCCGCGGCAAAAGAAGCGGGCGGGCTAGGAGCGCTTGTGCGGGGTGCGCTCCGGCTCGGCGAGAAGGATTTCCTCGCCCTGCGAAAGCCCCTGCACGATCTGCGCAAAATCCACGTTCGACACGCCCACTTTCACCACGCGCTTCTCCGTTTTGCCCTGGCTGAAGACATACACCACGCGGGAATTGTTGTCGCCGCGGAAGACCGCGCGCACCGGCACCGTCACCGCGTCTTCCACGTGCGCCACCGGCACCGTGAGCTGCACGCTCATGCCCGGACGCAGCCGCGGGCTCGGCTTTTCAATAATCGCCTGCACCGTGAAGCCCTTCACGCTGTTCTTCACCGTCGCCACCGGCGCGATGAAGGAAATCTTGCCGTCCATCTCCGAGTCGCGGATGGACTCCGCCACCAGCTTCACATCCTGTCCTTCGCGGATGCGCTCCACGTCCACCTGGTTGACGTGCGTCTCCACCAGCAGTGTGGAGAGATTGGCGATCGTCATCAGCGTCGTGCCGCTGTTCACGCTCGCGGCGGGAATAATCACCTGGCCGGGCACGAGGGTCATCGTCAGCACCGTGCCGCCGCCGGGGGCCAGCACCTTCGTCTTGGTCAGCTTGTCGTCCACCAGCTGCTTCTTCCGCTGCGCCTTGGAGAGGCTGTTCTTCGCCAGCGCATAATCCGACACCAGGTCATCATACTTCTCCTGGGTCATCAGTTTCTGCGGATAGAGGTCCTTGGCGCGCACCAAATTTTTCTCCGCCAGCTCGACCTGCAGCGAGGCGCCTTCGATTTCCGTGATGGCCGTGTCCCGCTCCGTCAGGATGTCCACCGGGTCAATTTCCAACAGCAAATCGTTCGCCTTCACCTTCGCGCCCGCCACGACGTTCAGCGTCTTGATGTGACCGCCGACCTCCGCCTTGATATCGAGCTGCGTCAGGGGCTGCACGTCGCCACTCACCACCACTTTGTAGTCGATGTCGCGGATCTCCGCCATCGCCGTCGGAGTTGCCGCCGGTTGTTCGGTCTTCGCCGCACCACCTCCGAGGCCAAACATCTTGTGCGCGTACGCGTAATAGCTCCCGCCGCCCAAGGCAGCCAGAAACAGGAGCAGGAAAATTTTCTTCATGTGACAGGGTTAAAGCCGGTCCCGCGCCATCGCATGCGGCCAGCGCGGCCCGACTTCAACCTGAGTATACCCCTACCGTTGCGGTCTCTTGTAATGAATTTGATAGGTTTTTGCCCAGACTTGCTATTCGTGTTACGCAAGTTACTTATAGAAAGCTGGATGTGCATCGTAGCCTTCGGAGCGCGGCCCTCTTTCCCGTTCCATTCCCTCTGGCTCGGAAAAAGCTTTGTTCGCACGCCTTAAGCATGAACTCGTCCCGCTCCCGGATGTCGCCCTCCAGCCTCGAACCGCTTGAAAACCGCATCGCGCCGGCATTGCTGAGCATCATCACCGCCACCTACGCCAAAGGGGTGCTCACGCTCACGGGCGACGATCAGCCTTCTGAATTCGCCATTGCCCTCACAGGGATCGACGCGATCACCCTTTCCGCCAGTCTTCATACGCAGATCGCGCTGAACGGTGCGGCCCCGGCCGATTCCGTGGTGCTCACCGGTCCAATCACATCGCTGACCGCGAATCTCGGCGTGGGTGACGATCACCTGACCCTCACCGGCCTCAGTGTCACCGGGGCCCTTAGTTTCGATGGCGGCGATGGAATGGACCGGCTGGACATCAGCAACTGCGTTGTCGGCGGGGCCGGCACGCTCAAGGGCGGCAACGACAATGATGCGATCTCGTTGCTTACGCTCGAAGTGGGCGGAGCGCTGTCGATCGATTTGGGCGAAGGCGACAACCAATTTACGTATGGCGGCGGCGCTTTGAACGTGAAGGGTGTCACTACCCTTGCCGGCGGCGCTGGTGTCGATGCCATCGATATTTCCGGCAATACCACCTTCTTCGCCAAGGGCCTGACTGTCAGCCTCGGCGCGGGGGACAACACCTTCCATCTGGAGAATGGCGAGAGCGTTTTCGGCGGCCCGCTCGCCATTACCAATGGCGATCACACGGGCGTGGCGAAAGTCACGCTCGACGTGGGTTCCCTGCAAATCAAAGGCGGCCTCACGGTTGCCTATGGCACTGGCCCCAGCACCACCAGCCTCGCCAGCGATAACCTGCAAATCTCCGGCGCGGTCAAAGTGATGGCCTCCGAGGGCACCGACTTTTTCGGGCTCACCGTGGATGGTGCCGCCACGGTGAAGGGCGGTTTCAAAATCGATCTCGGCGGCGGCGCCAATACGAATGTTTTCCAAGGCTCGGCGCTGGTCGCGCCCTCTCTGGCGATCACCGGCGGAGACGGCACCGACAACGTCATTTTCGGCACTAACTCCTTCCGGCTCGGCACCGTCACGCTCGCCCTTGGCGGCGGCGGCAACTCCGCGAACATTGGGGCGGCCGCTTTCAAGGCCAGCGGGCTCTTTAAATACACCGGCGGCGCGGGCAATGATCTCCTCGCCTTCAGCGGCCAGGAGGTGGTGTTGGCCAAGGGCGTGCAGATGCTGGGCGGCGACGGCGCGAACACTTTTTCGGAAGACGTCATCAGCTTCCGCGGCGGGGCCCTCGGCTTTACCGGCGGCACGGACACCGATGTCCTCACGTTCCATTCCGCGGAAGCGGTGCTGGGCGGCATCAAGGCGGTGCTCGGTGCCGGCAACAACACGGTGGATGCGGAGGGCGGCTTCCTCGCCGTCGGCGGCGCCGTGTCCTTCACCGCCGCGGATGGCGACGACTCGCTCATTTTCGGGACTGCCCATCAGCGCTTCGCGAAGAGCCTCACCTTCGCGCTCGGTGAAGGTCTCGCCAACGTTAGCCTCATCGGGACGCTCAATACGAGCGAGACGCTCCGCACCTTCCAGGCCGGCGGCCCCATCACCGTCACCGCCGGCAGCCACGCTACCGGCCAGAGCAGCTTCATCCTCGCCGCCACCAATTCCGTCAACGTCAGCGGCCCGGTCACCGCTACCTTCGGCGACGGTGATACGCAATTGATCGTCGCCGCCACCTCGCCCGGCAAAATCGCGAGCGTCAAATTCGTCACCGGAGCGGGCAACGATGCGGCCATCGTCTCGGGGCAAAATGCCGGTGTGAATATCGGCGCGGTTTCTTTCAATGGCGGCGACGGCGTAAACAGTCTCGATATCTTCACGGCGCATGCCCGCATCGGTCTTGTGACCTATCTCGGCGGCGCGGGCCAGGATGTTCTCGGCGCGCACGCGTCCGCGCATTCCCTGATCGCGGGTGTAAACGCCAACTTCGGCTCCGGCACCTACCTCCTCGATTTGAGCGGCGATCTCTCCGGCCGCCTCGGCGCCGTCACCGCCCAAGCCGCTAATGGGCCGGTGGAAAATGGTGCCGTCACTCTCCAAAAAACTACTTATCTGGGGGCGGTGAAAATCAATACCGGGGAGGGCAGCGACTCCGTCACCGTGGCCGACAGCGTCTTCGCCGGCCCCTTCGCCCTCGGCACGTCCGGCGGCCCGGACGTGGTGAACATCGAGTCCGGCAGCGCCCTCATCGCCACCACCTTCCGCGGCGCCGTTCAAATCGCCACCGGCGCTGGCACCGACACCGTCAACATCGGCTCCAATACGCCCGCCAGCCACGCCGAATTTAAGTCGACCGTGAAAATCGACGGGGGCGACGGCGTTGATGTTGCCCACCTGAGCGCCGTGCTCTTTGGTAACGTCTACCCTGCGGGGCAACCGGTGCTCAGCGGCGTGGAGACCAACGATTAACCGACGCGTCCCCAGCATCCGACCGCGCCCTCGCCACCACTTTTAGCTGGGCCTGCTCGACCCGCCGGACGACTCGCCGAGTAAAAGGATGCATCAGATGGTCGCTTTTGTGCGCACATCCTGCTGCCTTGCGGCACCCAATCACAAGACAGCGTGCGCCCGCGCTCATCTCCTCCTCCGTACGGCTGATGCCCAAAGTCCCCAACTCGTAACACTCTTGGAGTATGCAAACCATCCGCTCCCGCACTTCGTCCCGCCGCGCCGCGCGCCGTCCGTCCGCACGTTTTTCCGGCATCGAACTTTTGGAAACCCGCATCGCTCCGGCGACGCACACGTGGATTGGCCCGGCCACCGGCGGTCTTTGGAGCAATGCGGCGAACTGGAGCGGCGGCGTGCCGACGACGGGAGAAGGGGGCGGCACCATCGTGCAGTTTAATGGCAACGTCTCCTCCACGGACAACATCGCCGGCCTCGTTGTCGGCCAGATCCATTTCACCGGCGGCGGCAATACCATTCTCGGCACCGGGGGCGTGAGCCTGGGCCTCGATGGACTCGCCGTGCCCAACAACCTGATTAACGACACCGGCGACAACACCATCGATGCCTCCCTCCCTGTCGTCTTCACCAACGCCAACGTCTTTGCGCTCGTCACCACCGGCAAAATCCACCTCAACAGCAACCTCAGCGGCACCTTCGGCTTTACCATGGTGGAAGGTTCCGCGAATGGTACCGTCACCTTCGCCGGAACGGCCAACACCTATGCCGGCTCCACCGTCGTGCGCGATGGCACGCTGGAGCTGGATTCGAATGGCCTCAGTACCGCGGTGCCCGGCCCGTTGACCGTCGGCAACAACCTCGGCGCGGGCTCCAGTGCGGTGGTGCGCCTGCTGCAGAGCCAGGAAATCGCGAACACTTCCGCGGTCACCGTCGATTCCGACGGCTGGCTCGATTTCAATAATCACAACGATACCGTTGCTTCGCTCACGGTGCAGAGCGGCACCACCAGCGGAGCGCTGGTAAGCACCGGTTCGGCCAACCTGGGCCTCACCGCCGGCAGCGCGCTGACGCTCAGCGTCTTCGGCACGGGCGCGGTGGGCGCCACCATTTCCGGCACCCTCGATTTTTCCACCGGCACGCACCCTGTGAACGTGGCCGATGGCGCGGCCGCCACGGACCTGCTGCTCACCGCCCGCGTGCTGGGGAGCCTGACGAAGAATGGGGCCGGCACGCTGGAGTTCGCCTCCACGCAGGCCAATGTGCTGAGCTCCGATCTCACCGTTGCGGATGGCACCCTCGTCCTCAATTCCAGTGCCGTCGACGGCGCGGTGCAGATGGGCCTCATCATCGGCGACAACACTGGCGGCATCGCGAGCGCCCAGGTGGTGCTGAAAACCGCCAACCAAATCGCCAACGCTTCCGCCATCACCATCCACACCGATGGGCGGCTCACGCTCAGCGATGTGAGCGACACGGTCGCCGGCCTGACGATGGAAAACGGCACCGCGATCGCGGCCGGTCTCATCACCGGCAATGGCACGCTCGGTCTCGAAGGCAATCTGACCATCGCCATCACCGGCACCGGCGCCTCGGCGGCGGTGATCGTGGGCCATCTGGATTTCGGCGCAAACCTGCACAGCATCGTCGTGCCGGACGGCGCGGCCAGCTCGGACCTCCTGCTGGCCGCGTCTGTGGCGGGCGACAACGGCTATGCCAAATCCGGCGCCGGCACTCTGCAGACCCTCGGCGCTGGACCCTCCGGCCCCATCTATGTGAGCGCTGGCACGCTGCTGCTGAATTCTCCCGGGACGAGCGATGCCGCGCCCGGCGGCATCTCCATCGGCACGGATTCCGGCACCCCAGCCACCGTGCAGCTGCTGCATGCGGCGGAGCTGGGGCAGACGTCGCTGGTCTATGTGCATTCCGACGGTGTCCTCGATTTGAACGGCTTCTCCGACACACTCGGCGGCCTCACGCTCTACGGCAACACCGCCGCCGCCGCGACCGTCACCACGGGCGTGGGCACGCTCACGATGATGGGCCAGACCAACGCGTCATTCCTGGGCACGGGCGCCACCGCGCCGACGATCTCCGGCCAAGTCGATTTCCATGGCAGCGTCATCAATGTCAGCGACGGAGCAGCCTCCTCGGATCTGGTGATCCCCGCGAAGATTGTGGGCAGCACCGGCTATACGAAAAGCAATGATGGCACCATGGAGGTAAAGAACAGCGGCCCCACGGGCACGGTCTCGGTTTTCGGCGGCACTCTCCTGCTTAATTCGAACGGCATTAGCGACGCCATCCAGGGGACGCTCGTTATCGGTCTTTCGCTCGGAACCACCCCGGCCACCGTCCGGCTTCTGCAAAATCTGGAGCTCGCCAATACCATCACTGTGTCCGTCCGCGGCACGGGCACGCTCGATCTAAACAACCACACCGATACCCTCACGAATCTCGTGCTGGACGAAGGCCCGCAGAGCGGCGCGCAGGTCGTCATGGGGACCGGCACGCTGACGGTGAAAGGTAACGTCGTCCTCACCGCGATTGCGGGTGGCGGCGCCGGTGCCACCATCGCCGGCAAGCTGAACCTTCCTGCCGGCAGCCACGAGTTCAACATCGCGAAGGGTGCCGCGGGCTCCGATTTGAAAATCACCGCGCCCATCGCCGGCGCGGGCGATCTCGTGAAAGATAATACTGGCACCCTTGAGATCAGCAACCACCCGACCGACAACACCTACACCGGCGTCACCGCCATTCACGATGGCGTGCTCTTGCTCACCGCGCCCCTCAGCACCGACTCCACGTCGGATCAAATCATCATCGGCGACGGCGTCGGTGCTCCTGGCACGGCCATTCTGCGCCTTGGCCAGAGCAGCGTGATTGCCAATGCCGCCGTGATCACCGTGGCGTCCGACGGCCTGCTCGACATCGGGAGCCAAACCGATGGGATGGGGCCCGTGACGGTGCAGGCGCACGGTGCGCTGAGGGTCGGCAACGGCATCCCCACCACCGGTGATTTCAATCTTCAGAATGGCAGCACCCTCATCCTGGATTCGGCGGGTTACGTGAGCGTCGCTGGCACCGTCACACTCGCCGGCGCCATCACGCAGGGCTACGCCACGGCCATTCCCATCGGGAATACCAAGAACTTGATCCTGAATGATGGCAACGACGCCGTCGCCGGCACCTTCGCGGGGCTCCCCGAGGGCGCCGTCTTTGGCACGCCGGCCGGGCTCCTCAAGATTTCCTACCACGGAGGCGACGGCAACGACGTCGTCCTCACGTCCGTCGATGCGGCCAACGTCGTCACCATCGCGCCCACTGGCAAGAGCGCGACCTTCACGGATGTCGATGGCGACCTGGTCACGGTGAAGATCACCAAGGGTACGCTCACAAAGGACAACTTCCAGTTCGGCGGTATCGGCTCCGGCATCGCCAACGGCTATCAACTCCAGACGCTGCTGCTCACGCAGTCGCAGTACGATGGCGCCGCCGTGACGATCACGGCGAAGCCCACCGCGCTCGGCGGCAATGGCCACGTGAATGTGGGCTCGATCAATGCGCTCGGCCACGACCTCGCCTCCGTTTCCGTCCCGGGCGATGTGAGCTTTCTCCAGGCTGGCGACAACGACGTGAAAAAGCCCGGCCTCGGCAAGTTCGTCGCCGACAGTATGGGCGTGCTTGGGCCCATCACCCAGCGCCTCTCCTCCGTGCAGTCCGCTGCCGTGGTGAACGTCGGCACCTTCCTGGTGAAGGGCGACGTGCGCGCCTCGAATTTGAGCCTCGGCAGTGCTGGCACCGTCACGATTGGCGGTTCGCTCTTTGGCGATGCCGCCAGCGGCGCGGGCAATCTCGTCGTGGACTCCGCGAAAAAGGTTACCGTCGGCGGCTCGCTGGTCGCCGCCCCCGGCACGCTCACCGGTTGCATCATCTCCAATGGGGACCTGCTCGCTGTGACCATCGGCCTCGACGTCGTGGGTGCCGCGCGGATCGTCAGCAATGGCAAACTCGGCGCCGTCACCATCAAGGGCGGCGTTGCCGGTGCGGCACCGACTAATCCCGCACTCATCTCCGGCGCTGGTGCAGCCGTCGCGCCCAAGTCCGGCCCCGATACCGCTATCGCCAGTCTCACCATCGCCCACAGCGCCGAAAATCTGCTGGTGAGAGCGGGCTATACCTTCACCGGCACCCCCGTCTCCGCCGATGCCGCGATCGGCAAAGTCATGATCGGTGGCGACCTCCGCGCCAGCAACATCCTCGTCGGCGCCGCCACCGGCAACGACGGACTCTTTGGCACCGCCGACGACACCAAAGTATCCGTGATGCGCGACTCCGCCAGCCGCTACTCCACCATCGCCAGCCTCATCATCAAAGGCCAAGCCCTCGGTACCGCGAATGGCGTGAGCGCCTCTGATTTCTACGCCATCGTCGCCGAGCAAATCACCTCCGCCAAAATCGGCGGCGCCACCCTCAAGCTCAAACCCGGCGCGCGTACCCTCGCCGACACCTTCCCCCTCGGCTTCCTCGGGAGCGGCCCCGGCAACCTTCCCAGCGACTTCTATCTCCACGAAATCAGCGCCTAAAATGGAGCTGCAGCCGGAAGGCTGCGGGCGGATCTTCGAACCAACTGCAGCGCCCCATTTCACGGGCTGCGACCCACTTTGAGTCGATGGAATGAGTTCTGTTGGGATTCTGGGGAATCTGCGCCTGCGCCGACGTCCCGGCCGGCATGTTGCAGGCATCCTGCCATACTGAACACCGGTCCACGCCTAGAGCCTGTCCGGTACTTTTGCGCAGAGCGCATTTGAGGACCTTTGGTCCTGTATCTTTTTGGCCGCGGAACGCATCCGTCAGGCGTTTGCTAATTTAAAATAGCGGGCGCCATCCCTACCTGCGCGGCTCGCTCCGCTCGCTGATCAAGTGGGGCCCTGCCTTCGTGGTCCGAAGGCCAAGCGCCTTGGCTAGCCTTCAGACAGCCATCGCCAACAAGTGCCGGACAGCCTCTAAGCATTCCCCGCTGCGGTGCTTTTCCCCATAACCTTCCAAACCCGCTCCGTCACATGCCAACCGTCACTTTGCAAAAATGCCTCCCGCGTCGGGCTTTCCTGCGTGGGCTCGGTGTCACGCTCGCCCTTCCACTGCTGGAGGCCATGCAGCCTGCTCTCGCGGCCGGGGCCGCCGCCAAGCCGCGCCGGCTCATCGGTATCCAGACGAATATGGGCATCCTGCCGCAGTTCTTTTTTCCCGAGCAGAGCGGGCGCGACTACGCCCTGAGCCCATATCTCGAGCGGCTCTCGGCTTTTCGCAATCAGTTCACGGTGTTCTCGGGCGTGAGCCACCCGGGCGTCACCGGCGCGCATGCGGCGGAGAAATGCTTTCTCACCGGGACGCCGCACCCGGAACGCGGCGGGTTCCGCAACTGGGTTTCGCTCGACCAGGTGGCCGCCGAGCAAGTGGGGAATCAAACGCGCTATCCGTCTCTCGTCCTCGCGATGAGCGGGGAGGGCAGCGCCACGCTGAGCTACACCCGGAGCGGCGCGCCGATTCCCGCCGAGCGCAGCCCGAAGAAGCTCTTCCAGCGGCTGTTCGTGCAGGGCAAGCCGGAGGAGGTGGCGGCGAATGTGGAGGCTCTGCGCCAAGGCCAGAGCATGCTCGATTTCGTCGGCGAGCAATCGAAGCGCCTGAACCGCTCGCTCTCCCACGCCGACCAGCAGCGGCTCGATGAATATTTCACCTCCGTGCGCGAGCTGGAGCAGCGCCTGCACAGCTCCGAGGAATGGGAGCACAAGCCCAAGCCGGTGGTGAACGCCAAGCCGCCGGAAGACATCGACGACCAGCGCGAGTTCGTGGCCAAGACGCGCTTGATGTTCGACGTGATGAAACTCGCCGTGGAGACCGATTCCACGCGCATCATCTCCCTCGCGATCGACACCACCGTCATTCACAACATCACGCATCACGGCAACCGTCCCGAGGTCATCGCCGAGCTGCGCGGCAAGGAGGAAGGCCAATTCGACGCCCTCGCCGGTTTCCTCAAAGCGCTCAACGACACGAAGGAGGAAGGCGAGAGCCTGTTCGACCGCACGATGGTTCTCTACGGCACGCCGATGGGCAGCGCCAACTCCCACAGCAACGTGAACCTGCCCGTGATGCTCGCCGGCGGCGGCTTCAAACACGGCCAGCATCTCGTCTTCGACAAAGACAACAACTACCCCCTCACCAACCTTCACCTCTCCATGCTCCACCGCCTGGGCATCGAAACCGAGACCTTCTCCACCGCGAAGGGCACCATGCGCGGGCTGGAGATGGCTTAATGGAGCCGCGGTCTGATTTTTCAGCACCCCGACGAATCGTAGTACCCAGATGAATCTCACCCCATGGTGTCTCGCCCTGGCGGCCTTTGCCGGAGTCTCTGCCGGCGCCGTCGAAAAAATTCCCGGCGCCTATTTCGATCAACATTGCACGGACTGCCACGACGCCGAGCACCACAAGGGGGGTCTCGATCTCGCCGCGCTGAAGCCTGATTTTGCCAACCCGGAGATCTTCTCCAAATGGGTGAAGATTTACGACCGCATGGAGACCGGCGAGATGCCGCCGAAGAAGCGGGACCGGCCTCCAGCGGAGGAGACCAAGGCGGTGGAGGCCTGGCTGCACGATGCGCTCATCACCGCGGAAAAACCTCGCCTGGCCGCAGAGCGCACGGGGTTGCGTCGCCTCACGCGGTCCGAGTACGAAAATACCATCCGCGATCTGTTCGCTCTTCCCGGCATCCCGCTGCAAAACGAACTTCCCGCGGATGGTTCGGCACACGGTTTCGACAACAACAGCGACGCGCTCGATATCTCGCACGTCACCCTCGCGAAGTATTTGGAGGCTGCCGAGCGCACGCTCGACATGGCCATCTGCACGCGCCCCACGCCGCCGACGGTGGTGAAGCAGCGCATCTCGCTCGCGAATCCCGGCGGCTTCGTCGCGCACATCATCATGAATGGCGATGGGGTGCTGCTGAAGGACAAGAAGCCGGACCCGGAGTTTCTGCCGGCGGGCGAATACAAGCATCTCGACCAAGGCGCGCATGAGCGGATGGGCTCGTTTAGTCACGGCGCGACCGTCGGCATTTTCCGGCATGAGGATGAATCAGTGAGTCCCTACTTCATCGAGTTCATCGCGCTCTATCCGGGCCAGTATCGGGTCACCACGTCGTTCTGGGCGTTCCAGTGGGACAAAGGCCAGGTGCTCCCAGCGCGCGGGACCGAGGCGGCGCGGCTTTCCGTGGTGCAACTCACCGGCGATGGCCGCGGTGGCCAGCATCCGAGCACCGTGCTCGGCTACTACGATGCGCCGTCCATGGAGCCGAAGGTGCACGAAGTTACCACCTGGCTGAACTACAAGGAGATCATCGGCTTCAATGCCGCGTCTCTCGCGCCTGTCGCGAACTATGCGCGCAAAGGGCATGCGATGGCTTTCACCGGACCGGGCATCGCGTGCGATTATCTGGATATCGAGGGACCCATCCACGACGTGTGGCCGCCGCGCAGCCAGCATCTGCTCTTTGGCGACATGCCGCTCACAGAGTACCAGCCGGCGGATCATCCGAAGGAGCGTCCGCCCTTGCACAAGCCGCCGAAGCGCGAATTTGGCGCGGGCAAAAATCTACCCGATCCCGAGCCGGGGTTGTGGAGTGTGCAATCGAGCCAGCCCAGCGTGGACGCCGATCGGCTGCTCGCGAGCTTCCTGCCAAAGGCGTTCCGTCGTCCGGTGCCGGACGATGTCCGCGCCGCGTATCTCGCGAAATTCGAGGAGCGCCGCCAAGCGGGCGACAGTTTTGAGACCGCGATGCGCTGGGTCTACCGCGCCGCGCTGTGCTCGCCAGATTTCCTCTACCACGTGGAGCCGGAGGGAAAACTCGATGGTCCCGCGCTGGCCAGCCGCCTCTCCTATTTCCTGTGGAATTCGCAGCCCGATGAGCGTCTCGCGTCCGTCGCCGAGAAGCTGCGCGACCCCGCGGTGATGCATGCGGAAGTGGAGCGCATGTTGAAAGATCCGAAAGCACAGCGCTTCCTCAACGACTTCCTCGGCCAGTGGCTGAAGCTCCGCCAAATCGCCGCGAATGATCCGGACAAGAAACTGTATCCGGAGTTCAGCCCCTACCTGCAGGACTCCATGGTCGCCGAGACCCGAGCATACTTCCGCGAGCTGCTGGAGAAGAATCTGGATGCCAGCTACCTCGTGCGCTCGGACTTTGTGATGGTGAACGAAAAGCTGGCCACGCACTACGGCATTCCCGGTGTGAGCGGATCGCAGATCCGTCGCGTCGCGCTGCCACCGGGTTCTCCCCGCGGCGGTTTCCTCACGCAGGCGGCGGTGCTGAAGGTGACGGCGAATGGCACCACGACCTCCCCCGTGCCGCGTGGCGCCTTTGTGATGGCCCGCCTGCTCGGCAAGCCACCGGAGCCGCCGCCACCCAACATTCCCGCGGTGGAGCCCGACGTGCGCGGCGCGACCACCATCCGCGAGCAGCTCGACAAACATCGTTCCAACGCGACGTGCGCCAGCTGCCATGCGAAGATCGATCCCGCCGGTTTTGCGCTGGAATGCTTCGATGTGATTGGCGGTTACCGCGAGCGCTACCGCTCGCTGGATAAAGGCGATCCCGCGCCTCGCGGTTCGATCGACCCGTTCATTGGTATCAGCTTCAAGCTTGGTCCCACCGTGGAGGCGAGCGGTGAGCTGCCGGATGGACGCAAGTTTGGCGGCATCCGCGATCTGCAGGAGATCCTGGCGCAGGACCCCGCGCCGCTGCTGCGCAATCTCGCCCAGCAATTCACCATCTACGCCACCGGCCGTGATGTCGCATTTGCGGATCGCGATGCGCTGGATGCCGTGGTGGTGAAGACCCAGGCGGCGGGTGGCGGTATCCGCACGCTCATCCACCAGATCACCGAAAGCCCACTGTTTCAGACGCGATGAAAACTTCAACCACGCTCCGAAATCCACTGTGCGGATGCAGCTGCAGCCGGATTCGAGCGGCCGCGAGCATCAACGCTGCAGTCTGCGGCCTCCAGGCCGCAGCTACATTCAGAAAAGCCGCCGCGCTCTTCTTCTTCCTGCTCGCCGGCCTCGCCCCGCTCCATGCCGGCGAGCAAACCGTGACCCACCGCATCACCGGCCTTTTCGAGCCCGATCGCGAGGCGGATCTACGGGAAGTGGTGGGGACGCTGAACGGCATCACCGTCGTGTCCGTGGATGTGCCGAATTCCGAGGCGACCCTGCGCTACGATCCGGCGGTTGCTTTCAAGGATACGAAGCCGGACAAGATTGTGGAGCGACTGGACAACCTGCTCAGAAATGCGTCGCATTCCACCTTTGGGGCGAAGCCGCTCTGCGCCACGCCCAAGGACAAGCTCACGCGCATCGAGCTCTCGGTCGGCGGCATCGATTGCCGCGCCTGCTCGCTGGCGTGCTATGAGATCGTGGCGAAAGTCGAGGGGGTGGAGGCCGCCACCGCGAGCTTTCACGATGGAAAAGTGACCGCGCTCATCGACCCGGCGAAAACCAACCGGGAAGCGATCGAGCAGGCCCTGAAAAAGCGCGAGGTCGACGTCAAGAAAGCGCCGTAACTTTGGAATTTGCGCTGCTCATGCCTTGCAATTGCAAGGCTTGCCGAGCTTCCCCGCGACCTCCCGCCGCTCGAAAATAGCTTACGGCCTCAGCCGAAGACCGCTGCCGGAAACCACGCTGCTATCCGGTGGACTCTTCGGCGCCGGCGGGTGAATCGTGGCCAAATCGGCCGTGGCGTCATCGATGGAAAGGCTGCTCTCAGGCTCCGGCTCAGGGACGGTCGAAGCCTCGGCCGCTGCCGCGGCGGCTTCTTCCTCGATCACGCGAAGGCCCGGTGCGGTGGGATCGGCGGTGAGTTGGCGGATCCGCTCGGTGAGCGTCTCGCGCTCGTGATAGTACTCGCCCACGGCCTGGCGCAGGCGCTTGTTCTCTTCCCCGGCAACCTTGAGTTCGCCGGTGATTCGCTGAAGTTCACCCGAGACATGCAAGTAGCGCTGGCGTTCGCTTTGGAGCTCGCCGCGAGCATGCTGGGCCGAGGATTCCGCGTTGCGGACGGCACGGGCAGCGCGCTCGAGGCATCGCGCAGGGCTCTGATTTGCAGTTCAAAAGAGGAGTAACGCTCCTCGGCGGGATTTGGCATGGGTGGTCTTTTGGGGTTGTGAGGACCCAAGTTCATTAAGCAGGCGTTATGCCGCCGACCCCCGATCGGTTAGGTTGCTAAAGGATTGTCATGGATTGGGGCCCGGCAAAATACCGAGGCTAATGGAGGGATAGAATGTATTCAGTGATCAGTATTATCCCGCCCAGGACCTATAGGGCCTATAGGAATCATAGGCCCTATAAGTTGGGCATTCTGCAAAGCTCGACAAAATGCCCGCCGTGACGAGTGGAGATGAGCGCGCCTTCATCTTATTCGAGCGCGTCGAGCAATGAATCGATACTTGGAATGTCGAGGGGTGATCCGAGCGGGAAATGATTACCCGCCCTGCTCCATCCCCAACAAAATCTCCGACTCCTTCTCCCACTGCACGCTCAGCGTCACAATCTCCGCTGTCGTGCGCGTCATCGTCCGGCTGAGCTCCGCTCCTTTTCCACTGCCGTGGGCTTCCGGATCCTGGAGCGCCTGCGTGAGGTCCTTTACCTTCGCCTCCAGTTCCTGAATGCGCGCCTCCAGCGTGGCTACCTTTTGCTCCTGGTCACGCTTGGCTTTCGCCGCCGCCTTGCGCACTTCCGCTTCCGCGCGCCGCTGCTGCTTCATTTCCTTCAAGCCCAGACCGCTCTTCTCGCGCGTCTGCTTCGCTTCTTCCGGCTGGAAGTTGCTGAGTTGCTCGCCGGCCACGAGGGCGTCGCGCGCGGACGTGGCCTTCGTCTTGTCGAGATAGTAGTCATACCCGCCGGCGTAGGGCGTGAGTTGCCCGGCGCTGATGTGCAGGACGCGCTTCGAGAGGCGCCGGATGAAATCCACGTCGTGGCTGATGAAGATGAGCGTCCCCTCGAATTGCTCCAGCGCGCCGATGAGCGCGTCGATGCTCGGGATATCGAGGTGCGTCGTGGGCTCGTCCATCAGCACCAGGTTCGGCGGATCGAGCAGCAGCCGGGCGAGGGCCAGGCGCGATTTTTCGCCGCCGCTCAGCACCGCCACCGGCTTGAACACATCATCGCCCCGAAACAGGAACGACCCGAGAATCGTGCGGGCGAGCTGCTCGCCCGGCGTGCGGGGCAGATCCATCGCCGCCTCCAGCACCGTGTGCCGGGGGTTAAACATTTCCGTGCGCTGCTGGGCAAAATAGCCGGCGTTTACATTGTGACCGAGTTCGCGCGTTCCCGCCTGCGGCGTCAGGACGCCGCCTAGCAGCTTGAGCAGCGTGGATTTGCCCGCGCCATTCGGCCCCACCAGCACGATGCGCTCGCCGCGCTCCGCTTCGAAATTGAGGCCGCGGTAGATCGTCAGCTCGCCGTAGGCAAAGTCCAGATCCTTGAGCGTAATCACCCGATGCCCGCTTCGCGTCGGCTGGGGAAAGCGAAACTTCACCCGGGCCTCCGCTTCCTCCGGCGCCTCGATGATCTCCATGCGCTCGATCTGCTTCAGCTTGCTTTGCGCCTGGGTGGCCTTGCTCGCCTTCGCGCGAAAGCGGTCCACGAAATCCTGCAGCCGATCGATCTCGCGCTGCTGGTTTTCGTACGCCGCCGCGTGCTGTACTTCGCGCGCCGCCTTCTCGGTGAGGTAGGAGTCGTAGTTCCCCTTGTAGCGATTCAGCTTGGCGCGCGAGATCTCCACAATGTCGCGCACGAGCTGGTTCAGGAAGTCGCGGTCATGCGAAATCATCAGGATGGCTCCGGGATATCCGCGCAAATGCTCGCGGAACCACACCAGCGATTCGAGGTCGAGGTGGTTGGTCGGCTCGTCCAGCAGCAGCAGATCGGGCTGCTGCGTCAGCAGCCGGGCAAGGTGGGCGCGCATGATCCAGCCGCCGCTCAGGCCCTTGGCCGGCTTTTCAAATTGGTTCTCGCGAAACGCCAGCCCGGCCAGCACGCGCTTTGCCCGCGCCGTGATGGCATGGCCGTCTTGATCCGCAAATTCGCCCAGCGCTTCGTGGTATTCGTGTGCGTCCGTGTCCCCGCTGGCCTCGTGCTCGCGAATCGTGCGGCTGGCCTTTGCCAGTTCCGGTGTCACCGCGGTCGCCAGCTCCAGCACCGTCTCGTCGCCCACCGCCGCGCTTTCCTGCGGGAGAAAACCGAAGGTGATGCCGCGCTCCATGCTGATGCCGCCATTGTCCGGTGATTCCTCACCGAGGATGAGCGAAAAGAGCGTCGTCTTGCCCGCGCCATTGGCGCCCACGAGCCCGATGCGATCACCGCGGTTGACCTGCAGGGAGACGTCACGAAAGAGGACGCGGCCGGCGAAGGACTTGGAAACAGCGGAAATGGTGAGCATGCGAACCCGCACCCATCGCCAAGCAGGCTGCCAGACGCAAGCCCAAGGTCACGAATGATACCGGAGGGCGTGGATTCTTTCGAAAGGTGTCGGATTCGATCCAGAGAGGCCGGACCGGAACCGGGCGCGAGGTTTGCTAAGTAGCGGCGATGTCCCCACGGTCTGTCATTTACATTTCCGCAGTGAGTAAGGAGCACGAGGCGCGCCGGGGCCCATTGCGGTCCATGCCGCGACGCCGAAGAATAATGGCTGCGGGCGGTCGGTGCCGAAGGAAGAACGGGAAAATCCCGAACCAAAATAACGTTTCCTGCGTTTGTTACTTAAACAACTCTTCATGTGAGTTTTGTGTAAATAGGCTGTCGACGCCGGGAATTCTGTGTTTGGTCCGCGCGGCCCACTCCAATCCAACCCACGTCACACCATGCGTTTCCAAGCACCGTCCGTGTCTTCCCATCGTCGTGTTCTCGCCGGCAGCATCGCCGCCGCTGTGCTCGCCTGCTTTTCCACCGCCACGGCCGAGGCCGGCCTCCTCTATTGGGATACCAATGACGTGGCGGATGGCACGGGCGCGGCGACGGGCAATTGGGGGCTGGACCCGTTTTGGACGACAGACCCGCTGGGCCAGACCTCCGGTTCTGCCTATATCGCGGGCAGCGATGTGATTTTCTCCGCCGGCACGAACGGGACCGGCGGGACGGTCACCGTGCTGGATACGCAGGTGGTCAACAGCATCACCTTCAAAGACAATGCCGCGCTGAATCTCAGTGGCGGCACGGGTCTGGTGCTCGGGGGGACGACGGGACAGGGCATCTTTGTGACTTCGAATGTCGCCTCGGCCAACACGATTAGCACCGTGATCGTGCTCGACCCGAATGCGGCGCCGACCATGCAAAACTCCGGGACCGCCGCACTGACGCTCGGCAATATCACCGGTGGCGCCGTTTCCGGCACGCAAATGATTAATTTCTCCCTGCCCAGCACCGGCACCATCGTGGATGCCGGCATCATCGCGGATGGCCTGAGCGGCGGCAAGGTGGGCCTCACCGTCAGCGGCACGGGGACTGGTTCCGTGAATCTCAGCGGGGCCAGCACTTTCACCGGCGGCGTAAATCTGAACAGCGGCACGCTGCGCATGGGGGCCAATGGCGCGCTGGGCGCGGCGACCAACGTGGTGACGATGAATGGCGGCACGCTGCTTGGCGGCGCGGTCCTCACCGTCAGCCAGCCGATCAACTTTGGCGCGAATGGCGGCACGATCAGCACCGTGGGTGCGGCGGGAAAAATCATCCTCAGCGGCGCGCTCAGTGGCTCCGGCACGTTTACGCGCGCGGGTAACTTCGTCACCGCGTTTTCCAGCGGGACGACCAATGATTTGCAAATCACCATTGCCAACACGGGGTTTACCGGGGCGATTGTGATGAATGGCGGCGTGATCGAAATGGGGACGAACTCGCTGGGCAACGGCAGTGCCGGGACGAATAAGATCACCGTGAATGCTGGCGCCGAGCTCGTGTCCAACTTGTCGATCGTGGCGCTGCCCATCACGGTGAACGGCAATGCCATCCTCACCGGCAACGGGACCGGCGCGAAGGAATTCTCGGGAGCGATGACCACCTCGGGCAACTTCAAAGTGCGCTTGGGCGAATTCCACCAAGCGGTGGCCCGCAACCTGACCATCAGCAGCGCGATGAACGGCAGCGGCGTCTTCACGATGATCAGCTCCGCCGGCGCGGTGGCCAGCGGCCAGAATCTTGTCATCAGCGGCAACAATACGGCCTACTCGGGCCGCTTCACTGCGGCGCCCGGCTACAGCATGATTTTCAACACCGCGAACAGCCTCGGCACCGGCGGCCTCTCCGTGGTGAGCACGGGCGGCCAGCTCGGCGCGATCGGGTTTGCGTATGACTTCGGCGCCTCGGTGCCGGCCTTCACCAACACACGTGTGGGCAGTAACACCACCACCGGCAGCGTCTTCGGGGTCAATGCCGTGCTCGCCAATACGACCACGCTGGATCTGTCGACTCTCGGGGGCGGCGGCATGTTCCTTGGCACGGCGGCGAACACCGGCACCTACTCCGCGAATACGCTCGGCGCGGATGCCGGCGTGTATCGTCTGGGCGGCGGGGGCGGCACGCTTACGCTGAATGGCACCAACGCTCTCACCGGTGCGGCCAATCTCGTGGTCAACGACCCGCGTACCAATGGCGGCGGCACCGTGGTGCTCGCTGGCGCGACCAACTACACCGGCACCACGCAAGTCAACGCCGGCACGCTGAGCCTCAATTACTCCGCGGGCACGGCGCCCACGGATAACATCATCTCCAGCGGTTCCGCGCTGACCATGCGCGGGGGCAACCTCACGCTCACCGGCCGCAGCGGTGGCCCCTCCTCGCAGGCCTTTGCCGGCACCACCGTCTCCGGCGCGGCCACCACCACGCTGACGCCCAACGGTTCGAACGTCATTCGCGCTGATTACGGCGCCATCACCCGCAGCAGCTCGGGCATCTTCACGAGTAGTACGAGCAGCACCGCCACCGCCGCTGCCACGACGGGCGCCATCGCGACGACGACCAATACCAACAGCCTTTCCACGAGCCTCCTCGGCACGTGGATGTTTACGGGCTCCGGCGTGAATACCCGCTATGCCACCCGGGATGATTCCCAAGCCGTGCAAGGCCAGGTCGTGGGCCTTCTCGGGTCCACGCTGACCGACGCCACGGGTCTCACCGATACCACGGGCACCGCGAACTACAATTTGCCGGTCGCCACGGGAACGGTCACCAGCCCGTTCTATGGCAATACCATCCGCTACACCGGCACCGTCGCGGCAACGACCACGCAGGGCGCCAGCTTCCAGGTGAATGGCCTCCTTAATGCGGGCACGGCGGGCACCGCCGCGTGGACGATTTCCGGCGGCGCCCTCACCATCGGTGGGGACAAGGAACTCGTGGTGAACGCCGCCAGCGCCGGTATCACGATTGGCAGCGTGATCGCGGACAACGCCGTGGGCGTTGCGTCGGCGGTGACGGTCACCGGCGGCAACGCGGTGACCCTCAGCGCCGTGAATACCTTTACCGGTGGGCTCAATGTCATCGGGGGCACGGTGAGCTTTCCGGGTAACACGACGGCCAATACGAATCTGGGCGCGGCCGGCAAGCCGATCTTCTTGAACGGCGGGGTGCTCAGTTCCACGGCCGCCGCTGGTTCGCCGGCCATCGATCACCCCATTGTCATCGGCCCGAATGGCGGCACGATTGCGACCGCCGGCACGGGTACCGCGGGGAAAATCTCGATGAATGCGTCGCTGCTCACCGGCACCGGTACCTTCACTCATACGGGTGCAAGCGATCTCCAAATGACCGGTGCCGCCTCTACGTTTAGCGGCCAATTCAATGTCTCCGGTCTCGTCGAAGCCAGCCTTACGGGCGCTCTCGGGACGGGCGTGGTGAGTATTAATAACGGCGGCGAACTTTCCGTCGGCGGTTCCGGCGTCTTGCTGACGAATCCGTTTGTCTTCACCGGTGGCACCCTGAGCGCGATCAATAGTTCGATTACCATTCCAGCGAGCACCACGATCACCGCCACGGGTGATTTCCAACTCGCCACCCGCGCCTTCAACACGACCACAAACGTGTGGGGCATCACGCTCGCCGCCCCGATTAGCGGCAATGGCAGCCTCGCTGCCGTGGTGGTAGGCACCAACGCCACGAACAACCGCCAGATCATCCTGCTGAGCGGCAATAACGTGAACTGGAACGGCAACGTTTCCACGCAAGGCGCCAGCACCACCAACGGCATCACCCTCCGCCTCGGCAATGCCAACGCCCTGGGCAGCTCCCTCGGCTATACGACCATTGCGCCGAACAGCACGCTCGACCTGAACGGCATCACGCTCGCCAATGCCGAGCCGCTTACCATCGGTGGCACGGGACCGCTGGCCTTCGCCACCGCGCTCACGAACGAGTCCGCCACCTCGGCCGTCTTCAGCGGCCCGATTACCCTCACCGCCAATACTTCGATGGGTAGCACTGGCGGCGGCAATTTCACCCTCAGTGGCACGATCACCGGGGCCTTTGGGATCACGAAAGGCCTTGGCCCGTCGCAAGCCCTGATCCTCTCCGGTAACAGCGCGAGCACCTACACCGGCCCCACGTCGGTGACCTCCGGTTTCCTCTCGGTCAGCGGCTCCATTGCCGGCAGCGCCGTGACGGCCAGCGGCGCGGGCACCCTCACCGGCAGCGGCACCACCGGCGCCATCACCATTACCACCGGCGGCACGCTCGCCCCGGGGGCCGGCATTGGCACGCTCACCGCGAATGGCGGGCTCTCCATCACCGGCACGGGGACCTTGAGCGCGGAGATCAACACCACCACGCTCACGGCTGATCTGCTCAATGCCTCCGGCGGCCTCACGCTGGATCCCGCCAACACCGCCACCCTCCTGCTCACTGATTTCGGCGGCAACGCCATGCCCCTTGGCAGCGTTCTCACGCTCATCGACTACAACGGCGCGTGGAATGGCGGCATCTTCGCCGGCCACCCGGACGACAGCACATTCAACTTGGGGGTAAATCAGTTCCGCATTTCCTACGATGGCGCGGGTGGCGACACCGCGGTGACGCTCACCGCCGTCCCCGAGCCCGCGGCCGCGCTGGTCCTGCTCAGCGGCGTCGGAATACTCTTCGGTCTCCGCCGCCGGCGGACCGCGTAAGCGCACCGGCTCCCAGTTGCTGTCCTTCGCTCGCCTCGAACGGCTATTCGCTCAGTCTTCAGTTTGTGGCCCGCTACCTCGGCCGAGTGCGCCGAATGCGATTCAGTTCGCACAGGAAGCGCGCGAGATCCGTGCAGTGGATCGCGCTGATTTCCAAGAGCGTCGCCTGGTAGTCGCGCGAGGCGCGGCCGCCAACAATAATGGGCGCGCCTTCCGGCAGGTAGCGACGCAGCATCCGGAGCTGGTCGGCCATGGTGGCATCGTCGGCGGGGTAGACGAGGCTGATGGCGACACCATCCATATAATTTTGCCGGTAGGCGCCGGCGATTTCCTCGGGTGGGAGATTCGGGCCGAGATACGTGGTGCGCCAGCCGTGCTCCACGGCGGTGGCGGCGGCGAGGAGCGCGCCGAGTTCGTGGAGTTGTCCCGCCGGCGTGGTGACGAGCAGATGCGGCGCGCACGAGGTCTCGCAGTGACAGCGAATGAAATCGCCCAGCATCGTGCGAATGACGGCCGAGGCGACGTGCTCGTGAATGACGCGCATGGTGCCTTTTTCCCACTCGATGCCGATCCGGTGGATGAGCGGCGCGATAATCTGGTGCATCACCGCGGTGCGCCCGTGGCAAACCAGCGTGCGGTGCAACTCGAGTTCCAAGGCTGCGGAATTAAGCGCCGCCACGGCCGCCACGCAGGCTTCGAGAGATTCCGCCAGCCACTCCGATTTGCCGGTGCATTCCTTCGGCTTGCCGCAGGGGGACTCGGCTACGAGCTTGCGGAGACAACCCTCCTCCAGGTGCACGATGTTTTTGATGGTATGCCCGGCCGCCGTGGCCTGGCGCAGGAGAGAGAGTCGCTCAATCTCCTCATCGCAATAAAGGCGGCGCTGGGTGCCGCTGCGGCCGGGACACACGGCGCCATAGCGCTTTTCCCAGGCCCGGATAATGTGTGGGGTGAGGCCGGATCGCAGGGCAGCGATCTTAATGGAGTATCCGGGTTTCGGTTGGCGGGCAGGCACTTGGTGGCAAAGGTGTAGACGACAAAGAAACTACGGTGCCAGCCTGCGTTTCAGCTGCAAATATCCAGAGGATAGTTTTAGACAAATAGTTGACAACACGGAAATACTAGACAACTATTAGACCCATGAAGGGGTTTCGATTTGCTCGGATGCCGCTCGGAGAGCGGATGTCGGCAATCATTACGCATGGGCCCCTCGGAGAGGATGCCACGGAGATGGGAGTAGAATGTTACGGTTTTTATTCCGACCCACGACCAGGACCGGCGGCGGAGCCGACCCTCCGCACCAGCCAATGATACACCATGAAAGCACCCACGGAGCCCTACGACCTGTGCGCCGACCCACAAGCAGACCGCGCCATGGAGGAAACGAATCTCCTCACCCAAGTCGGCGCCGGCGATCGGCGCAGCTTTGAGGAATTGCACCGCCGTTTCTCTACGCTCCTCTTTTCCTCGGCCCTCGGGATTCTGAACAATCGCGAGGCAGCGGAGGATGTGACGCAGGACGTTTTCCTGCAGATCTGGGAGAAGGCACCGAGCTTTGATCCCGCTCGCGGCAAGGCCGCCACGTGGGCACTGACGATGGCGCGCAATAAGGCGATCGACCGGCTCCGCGCGGCGCAACGCCGGGCGCGGCTGCGCGAGGAAGCGGCAAAGGAGAAAATGCAGGACCAGCATTTTGACGACCGCGATTCGCTGCAAAACGCGCTCACCCAGGAGCGCGGGAGCACGCTGCGCGCGATGGTGGAAAAGCTCACGCCGGAGCAGCGCGAAGCCATCCAACTCGCCTATTTCGATGACCTGCCGTACCCGGAAGTCGCGCGGAAATTGGACGTGCCGCTCGGCACCGTGAAGGCGCGCATCCGCCGCGGCATGCAACGGCTGCGGGAGCTGCTGGGCGGGAAGCTGTAAGTTTCCTTTTTGGATTACTCAGTTTCTGTCGGAGCGGATCCGAGTGGGAGCGTCGGTGCCGGGAGCGCCGACGTCCCCGGTCGGCTTCCTCCAGCGCGAAGCGCCCAGCTCAATGGATTACCATCTCCGCTCGGCCCGGCCGCGGCGCTCTCGCGCGGATATGCGCCAGGGAAGCACTTACGCTCAGACGCACAGGCGATTCTTAAATCACCCTGCCGCTTGCCACCGCATCCCATCTGGCGTCTTGTCGCGGCATGCTGGCACGTATCGTGACGTATCTTGATGGCCTGCTCGATCACGGGCGGATCGGGGACTACCCGGGCGCGCAGAATGGGCTGCAGGTGGAGAACAGTGGAGCCGTGAAGCGCGTGTGCGCGGCCGTGGATGCGTGCGAGGCAACGATCAGTCGGGCAGCAGAAATACCGGGCACGCTGCTCCTCGCGCACCACGGATTGCTGTGGGGCGGGGCGCAGCCATTCACGGGGGCGCTCCGGCGCAAGCTACAGACAGCCTTTGCCGCGGACCTCGCGGTCTACAGCTCGCACCTCCCGCTCGACCTCCACGCAAAGTTTGGCAACAACGCGCTGCTCGCCAAAGCCGTGGGGCTGAAGAAGGGAGCGCCGGCGTTTTCCGCGAAGGGACAAAATATCGGGCTGGTGGGTGAACTTTCCGGGACCCGCGAAGCGCTGCAAAAGAAGCTCGCGAGCATCACCGGCGCGCGGGTGCATTTTGCGCCCGGTGGCCCGAAGAACGTGCGCCGCGTAGGGATTTGCTCCGGCGGAGCGGGCACGGAGGTGACGCAAGCCGCGGCGCTGGGCTGCGATACTTTCATCACCGGAGAAGGGCCGCATCACACTTTCACGCTCGCTGAGGAACTCGGGGTGAATCTGATCTACGCGGGCCACTATGCCACGGAGACCTTCGGCGTGCGCGCACTTGCGGAGCATGTCGGCAAAAAATTCCGGCTCCCATGGGAGTTTCTCGATCACCCCACGGGACTGTGACTACGCCGACTGGCGCGCTGCCGCGCACTTTTTTCCAGCGGGATCCGGTGACGTGCGCGCGGGAGCTGATCGGCTGTCGGCTGGTGTGGGGACGCTGCGAGGGCATTATCGCGGAGACCGAGGCCTACGCGGCGGAGGGAGACGAAGCATCCCACACGTGGACGCGCCCGAGCGCCCGCGCCTTTGTCGCCGCGCATCAAGCCGGTGCGGCGTATGTTTATTTTAACTACGGCATGTATTGGATGCTCAACGTGCTGGTGAAGGGCGGGACGATGGATGGCTTCGTGCTCTTTCGCGCGCTGGAGCCGACGGCCGGGCTGGGGGACATGACGCGCCGCCGCGCCACGAATCGCCGCAAAGTGAAGACTCCGCTCGCGGCCACCGCGCTGTGCAGCGGGCCGGGCAAGCTGGCCCAAGCGCTGGCGGTGACGGGCCGCGATCACGGCCGGGATTTTTGCGGGGAAAAGAGCATCGCCTTTTTCCCGGGGCCGGCGCCGGTGGCGATCGCGGAGGGGACGCGCATCGGCATCTCGCGCGCGCAGGATTTGGTGTGGCGCTTCGTCCTCGCGGGCAGTCCGCATCTTTCGGTGCCAGTACGATAAGGCCGGCCGTTTTCGCCATTCACCTGCAAAACGAAAGGCCAGACCGACGAGCGGTCTGGCCTCGAAAAAAATCCCGTGGTTGGACGGGATTTGGCCTTACTTCTTGAGGCCGTGGCTGGAAGGAGCGGGCTGAGGAGCCGGCTCAGGCTTGGCGCAAGCGGCGAAACCAAAGGTCACGGCCACCAGAGCGATAAGAGCGAGAATACGCATTTCTAGACTGTCACCCCCTTTTGTGCAGGTTGCATTGGCCTGTTGTTATGCGGTTTTGCAGCATACTGACAATGTAAATCTTCCCGCTTGCTTGTGTGCACGGGCCTCGGGACGTTACGTTCCAACGACATGGACACTCCTCCGCGCAAGATCGATCCGGGCCTGATCGCCGCCTTGATGGCAATCGGCAGCGTGAGTATATTGATCGCGCTGACGGTGCTCGGCATCTTCAGCATCCTGCCGCCGTGGGTTAGTGTGCTGATCGTCGTGCTCGAGCTGACGATCCCGTTTGTCGTCTACCTCATGCTGAAGCGGAAGACCAACGGGTAGTGGGCCGCCGCGCACCGCTGGTTATGCGGCGCGGTGCGTGCAGGTGAGGTCGCGGGTGGGCTCAATGTTCCAGCGCGTGGCGATGTCGAGCAGATCGTTGGTGAGCCCCCATTGATCCGGCGCGGGCTCGCCGGTGTAGACGGGGCTGCCGCCTTTCAGGGCCATGCAGCCCTTGTTATTGCCGATCGCGGTGATCTGCGCGATTTCGTCCGCGGTCAGCTTCACTTCGGGGAGAGCAGCGAGTTCGTCGATCTTCGACTCCATGGATTTGGCGGTGACGCCATTGGTCTGCGCGGCTTCCTGGATAAGCGTGGGAATGACGCTCTTTACCGGCGCCTGGCTGAGGTTCCACACGCACGCGAGCTGCAGCGGGGTGAGGCCGTGCTTCTCGGCGATGGGGCGGATGGCGGTAAGCTTCGCGTGTGCGGCCTCCACCCAGCCGGCCGGCCGGAAGGTGCGGTGATCGCGCGGGCCGAAGGTGTGGCTCGGGCGCACGTCGTCGTGGAACACGCCGCCGTAGTCCACCACACGGGTGATGAGCGAGATCTCGTGCTTTTCCGCCGCGGGCAGCGCCATCTGGCCGGGCCAGGGCTCGAAGGGATTGAGGATGATCATGGCCCAATCGAGCAGCGGGGCAAAACGCTCGAAGCACAGCAACAGGTCGAGCGTGAAACCATTCGCGGGCCCAGGCGCCACGCCGAGTAACTCGGTGAGCTTTTCGTCGCGCACCCGCGCCATTGCCTCCCACACACTGTCCTGCGTGTAGCCGATGCTGTCCGGATTATGGAGCATGAGGCAGTCGAAGTGATCGGTGCGGCAGCGCTCGAGCGATTTTTCCGTGGCCATGCGCACGTAGGCGGCGAAGTCGCGCGGCTGGCGGATGCGCGGATCCGTGAAGCGCGGGAAACCTTTCTGGCCGTCGCGCGGAGCGCCGTAAAAATCATGGCCAATGAGGCCCACGAGGCAATAGCTGTCGCGCGGCACACCCGCGAGCGCGCGGCCGAGCGCTTCGTCCGCCGCGCCGCTGCCATAGGTGTCTGCCGTCATAAAAGTGCGGATGCCGGCGTCGTAGGCGTGGCGCAGGCAGCGTTCGAACCGCGCTTCATCGAGCGGTTCTCCAAAGTGCATGTAGCGGCCCCCATTCCAGGTGCCGTAGGCGGTGCGGGTCAGGTTCATGCCCGTTGGTGTACCGGATGCCGGGAATTTTTCAAACGGCGGATTTTGGCGAAGACAGACCGTTGGTTGCTCACGCTGGTCTTGAGCCGGAGCCCCGTGGAAGCCAGTTCCGGCTTGAATGTCTAACCAAAGCCCTGTATATAAACCATCGCCTCCGTGGCAGCGGGTTGATTGCTCCAAGGTCAGAGAGGTTGCACCAACACTTATGCATCATCTCTCATCATGGGCGCCACACGGGACGAGTTTCGAAAATATCCGCGCACGCCGCATCTCTTCGGGTCGAAGGGGACGGATGACGACAAGCATCTAGGCCGGCGCGAATCGGAGGCTTTTATCGCGAGTCCGTCGCTCGTGGTAGAGGAGAAGATCGACGGCACGAATGTCGGCATCCACTTCGCGTCCAATGGACGCATGGTGCTGCAATGCCGCGGGCATGAGATCACCGAGGGGATGCATCCGCAGTATGATCTCTTCAAGCAATGGACGTCGGTGAAGCGGCCCTTGCTCGAGGCGCTGCTGGAAGACCGCCTCATCCTCTACGGCGAGTGGCTCTATGCGCGGCACAGCGTGCATTACCGCGCGCTGCCGCACTATTTTTTCGAGTTCGACATCTACGACAAGGACCGCGAGGTCTTCCTCGATTTGGAAGCGCGGCTGCAATTGCTCGAAGGCACGGGACTGCAAACGGTGCCGGTCGTGCATCGTGGTGCGATCGGCGCGGAGGCTTTGCGCGCGCTGATCCAAAACTCTGCTTTCGATGCGCATTTCGAAAATCCGCTGACCAACCGTCCGGATACGTTGATGGAAGGACTTTATCTGCGTACGGAAGCGGACGGCGTGGTGACGGGCCGCGCGAAAATGGTGCGCCCGGAATTCGTCGAGAAAATTAAGCAGAGCGAGCACTGGCAGCAGCAGCGCATGGTGCCCAATCTCTTGTGGGAAGGAGCGGACATCTGGGCATGAGAACGTGGACCGAACTCGTCACTGCCGAGCCAGCGGCCATCCTCGCATGGGCCGAGGCACAGCCTTGGGCACGTGCCATGGCGGAGTGCCAGCAGGATGCCGGCTGGCATGCCGAGGGCGATGTGTGGACGCATACCCGCATGGTCTGCGCCGAGGTGCAGCGGCTGGACGAATGGCCGTCGCTGGACCCCCCGGCGCGGCTCAAGCTGCTGCTCGCCGCGCTGTTTCACGATTCCGGCAAGCCAGCCACCACCGCGCTCGATCCTGAGACCGGCCGTCTCCGCTCGCCCAAGCACGCCCTCGTGAGCACCGAGATCGCGCGCGCTGTCTTGCGCGAGCTCGGCTGTCCGCTGCGCTGGCGTGAGGATCTTTGCGGCCTCGTGCGCTATCACGGCCGTCCGCCTTACTTGCTCGAAAAGGAAAGGCCGGAGCTGGAAATCATCCGCCTCTCCTGGCTGGTCCATCATCGCTTGCTGCACCTGCTGGCTGTGGCGGATACGCGCGGGCGCGATGCCGAGGAAATGGCGCGCCCCGAGGAGAACCTCCACCTGTGGAAGCTGCTCGCCGAGGAGCAAGGCTGCCTCGATGCCCCCTACGCTTTTGCCAACGATCACGCGCGCTTTCTCTTCTATCGCGAGGCGCTCAGCAGCTTGCACTACACGCCGCATGAGGATTTTCGCTGCACGGTGACGATGATGTCCGGTCCGCCCGGCGCCGGGAAAGATACCTGGCTGGCGCGGAATCGTTCGCCGCTGCCGATGGTCTCACTCGACGGTGTGCGCGCCGATCTCGGCGTGGAGCCGACCGACGATCAAGGCCGCGTGATCCAGGAGGCTCGCGAGCGCTGCCGCGTGCATCTGCGTGCCGGGCGCGATTTCGCCTTCAACGCGACCAACCTCACCGTCCTCGTCCGCGAGCGCTGGCTTTCGCTTTTCGCGGAGTACCGCGCGCGGGTGGAGATCGTCTATGTGGAGCCGCCGCTCCGAACCATCCTGGCGCAAAACAAACACCGGGAGCGCGTCGTCCCGGAGCGCGTGATCCACGACCTGCTTGCCAAAGCGGAGCCACCCACCCTCACGGAGGCTCACGCGCTCACGCTCGTGGATGACCGTGATGTTTCGCGCGCTTCCTAGCCCCCCGTTACCTCCGCGCATGGAATTGATCCTCTTCATCGGCCTCCCCGCCACGGGGAAATCCAGCTTCTACCGCGAGCGCTTCTATCGCACGCACGTGCGGCTAAACCTCGACATGCTGAAGACGCGCCACCGCCAGCGCCTGCTGCTGGAAGCCTGCTTCGCCGGAAAAACCAAAGTGGTCATCGACAACACCAACCTCACCAAGGCCGAGCGTGCGGAATATATTGAGCCCGCCCGCGTGGCCGGGTTTGTGGTGCACGGATATTTTTTCGAATCCCGCGTGGCCGACGCTCAACTGCGCAATGCCCAGCGGCCGGAAGGGGAGCGCGTGCCCGAATTGGCAATCCCCGGCGCCAGCGGACGTCTGCAGCTTCCCGAGCGGGCCGAGTTCGATCAGCTCTATTTTGTTCGGCTCGCCGCCGGACAAGGATTTATGGTGGAGGACTGGCACTCATGAAATTCGATGACCTGGAAGCTAAAATGCGGCGGTTTGAAAGCGCGCACGATCACTGCGTCCTGCCCGGCATCTACATGGTGGCACGGTTGGATGGCCGCGGCTTTACGCGCCTCACGAAGGAGCTCCACGCCTTTGAAGCACCCTTCGATGAGCGCTTCCGTGACCACATGGTCGCCACGGTGGAGTGGTTGATGAATGCAGATTTCCGCGTGGTGTACGGCTTCACCCAGAGTGACGAAATCTCGCTCCTGTTTCACCAGGATGCAGACCCGTTCGATCGCAAGCTGCGCAAACTCCACTCGCTGCTCGCGGCGGAAGCGAGCGCCGCGTTTTCATTACGGCTGGGCACCGTGGCCTGTTTCGATTGCCGCATCAGCCAGCTGCCCGCGCCGAATCTGGTGCGCGATTATTTCCGCTGGCGACAGGAGGATGCCGCACGCAATGCGCTGAGTGCGCATTGCTACTGGCTGTTGCGCAAGAAAGGTGACACGGCCACCAAGGCGAGTGCCGCGCTGGAGCGGCTCGGGACCGCGGAGAAAAATGAGCTGCTGTTTCAAAACGGCATCAACTTCAACCGGCTGCCCGTCTGGCAGCGTCGGGGCGTGGGCTTCTTTTGGGAGAGCTATGAAAAGGACGGCTTTAACCCCAAGACCGGCCGCACGGTCAAAGCCATCCGCCACCGGCTGCGCGTCGAGGACACGCTGCCGATGAAAAAGGAATACGACGCATTCCTCGACCAGCGCCTCGCGGAAGCAAAATCGACGGAGGCCTGAGCGGGGGCGCATTCAACCATCCCACCTCTCGCCGCCCGGACTTGCCATGCGCGCGCCCCTTTTCAATGGTGGCGGCACGCATGAACCAACCCACACGTCTATGAGCCGCCGCCGCGTCGTCATCCTTGGCAGCAGCGGGAGCATTGGCGAGAGCGCGCTGAAAGTCGCGCGTGATGTGCCGGAGCGCATGGAGGTCGTGGGCCTCGCCGCCAATCGCAGCACGGCGAAGATGCTCGCCCAAATCGCCGAGTTTCATCCGAAAGCCGTCGCCATGACCGATGCCGCCTGCGCCCAAGAAGTGCGCGGCGCCACCACGGTGCCCGTCCTGGAGGGCGAGGAGGGCCTGTGCGAGCTCGCCACCATGCCGGAGGCGGATCTTGTGCTGATCGCCATCATCGGCACGGCTGGCCTGCGCCCGGCGCTGGCCGCGATCGAGGCGGGCAAGGACATCGCCGTAGCGAGCAAGGAAATCCTCGTCATGGCGGGCGAAACTGTGATGGCCGCCGCCCGCGAGCACGGCGTGTCCGTGTTGCCCGTCGATAGCGAGCACAACGCGATTTTCCAATGCCTCGAGGGCCGCAGCAGCGAGCAGGTGCGCCGCATCATTCTCACCGCGAGTGGCGGTCCCTTCCGCACCTGGCCGGCCACGGATCTGGCGAAAGTCACCGTCGAGCAAGCGCTGAAACATCCCACCTGGACGATGGGCGCGAAGATCACCATCGATTCCGCCACGCTCTTCAACAAGGGCTTGGAGATGATGGAGGCTCGCTGGCTCTTCGACGTTGAGATGTCCCGGGTGGAGGTCATTGTGCACCCACAGAGCATTGTGCACTCGATGGTGGAATTTGTGGACAACTCCGTGCTCGCGCAACTCTCCACCACGGACATGTGCTTCCCCATCCAATACGCCGTCACGTGGCCGGAGCGCGTGCCGAATCGCTTGCCGCCGCTCAATTTTGCCATGCTCGGCCAGCTCACGTTCGAGGCGCCGCGCTTCCAGGATTTCCCCGCGCTCGACCTCGCGCGCTGGGCCGGCGAGACGGGCGGCACGCTGCCCGCCGTGCTGAATGCCGCGAACGAAATCGCCGTCGCCGCCTTCCTCGAGCGCCGCTGCAGCTTCCCCGCGATCTGGCAGACCGTGGAGAAAGTGATGCGTGCGCACCACGTCATCCCGCACGCCTCGTTGGAGGAAATCGTCGCCGCCGATGGCTGGGCGCGCACCGCAGCGCGCGAGCATTTGGGGTAGATCGGTTTCCCGGCGCCCGGCGGTTCGGTCTTCGAAAATGCCAATCGCTCTGGCCCGTGCTAAAAAGGGTAAAAGCAAACGAACCACCCAACTTTACCCATATGCCCCAGCGCGATATTTCACCCGAGCGAAAAGCGCTCTACTACGTGGGCAACGCCGTCAGCCTCGGCGGCATCATCTGCTTTTTCTCGGGCTTTTTGCTGATGGTCTCCAATTTCGGCAATTTTGATCACTTCGAGGAGCGGGGCCGCACGACGGGCGTCCGTTGCGTCCTCGGAATTATGCTCGCGGTGGGCGGCCAATTCATCGCCCGCGTTGGGCGCATGGGCGCGGCTGGCTCCGGCCTCAAGCTTGACCCGCAGGAAGCCCGCCGGGATGTCGAGCCGTGGTCGCGCATGACGGGTGGAGTCATCAAAGACACGCTCGATGAAGCGGGTCTCCAATTCGGTGGCCGCGGGGGGGGCCCGGGAAAGGACCTTCCTTTTGACGAACGCCTGCGCCGCCTCCGCAAGCTGCGGGATGATGGATTGGTGAGCGCTGAAGAATACGAGGCGACGAAGAAGAAGATTCTCGAGGGTGCGTAGAGTCCTGGCCCCTCGACAGATTTGGGTTAGGGAGAGCGGCTAAATGAAACGGATCGTACGGAGGCTGTCCTTTTGATCGAGAAGCACCGTATGATATTGCCCCGGGGCCCAAAGCACATCCCTCTATTTAAACAAATGCATGCCGGTGTGGCGTTCATGAATTGTCCCTCCCCATCGGTCCTCCACCCCAGAAAATGCGCGAAATTTGTATAATTCCCGGATCTCCTTCCTGCCGCGGGACTTCCAGATCGGACAAAGATCGCCCTTCCCGAAAGCCGGTGCGAACACGCTCCAGAAAGCTGCGTAATCAACTTTTCCCAAGGGACTTAGTGGGAAACTTATCCCTTGGGGAATATGCCCCGGCCTATTGTCATCCTATTCCCACTTGCTAATCCAAGGTAATATTTTATCTCTCTTAAAAGCATACCCCCGCTTGCCGTTTTTGCGTGCGCATTGCGTTCCACAGAAACTCCACCACATAGCATGAAACCCAACCACCCGGCCGAGCACCGTCGCTCGCGTTCGCGCTCGTTTCCCACCGTCGAGCCCCTGGAATCCCGCATTGCCCCGGCGGCCACGGTCTCCGCCAACGCCGGGACGCTTCTCGTGCAGGACGCAGGCACCATCGGCGATCACATCACCTTCTCCGTCAACGGGCCGAACTACCACATCGTGGATCCCGGGGGGCTTAGTGCGGGGATCGGCGCAAACCAGATCAATGGCACCACCGTGGAAGTGCCGATCAGCTCCATCAACGGCCCCATCAATATCTTCCTGGGCAGCGGCAATGATACCGTCTCCCTCACGGGAACCATCTCGACACTGGGCGGGCTCACCATCGACACCGGCGCCGGCAATGACGTCGTCACCCTCGGCGGACCCCTGACGACGGGGGGCAACGTGAGCCTGACCTCCGCGGGTGGCACCATTAATTTCGCCGGCACTCTCGGCCTCGCCACCGGCAAAACGCTGAACGCGTCGGCCGGAACGATCAGCGTGGGCAGCGGCGCGAGCATCACCACGCAGAGCGCGGATATCGTCCTGGCGACGGACGTCCTGAGCATCTCCGGCACGCTCAACTCGAGCGCGGCCAACGCCGTGGTGATCCAGCCGTTTACCAGCAATGTGGGCATGGATCTGGGCTCCGGCAACGATCCTGTGGGCGGCCCGCTGAGCCTTTCCGATGCCGAACTCGATCAAATCTCGGGTGGCTTTCTCCATCTCGGCGGCCCGACCACGGGCGCGATCAATATCACCGCCGGCATTACGCTCAGCCCCATCGGAAATATCACGGTCACCTCGGGGCCCGGGGCGGGCATCCGCTTTACCGGTACCGGCCAGCTTGATGTGGGCACCAATGCCCTATCCCTGGTTTCCGGGAGCTCGATTGATTCGGGCGCTGTCGCAGTGGAGGTAACGGCCGGGACGCTCTCTCTGGCTACGCTGGGCGGCGGCGACATCGGCAATAGCAGCAATCCGCTGGGTTTCAGTGCACAGTCTTTAAACGCCATGACCAATGGCGCCGCCGCCAGCTTGTACCTGGACTCGACGACCACGACCAGCTTCACGAGCCTCGACGCGGGAGGGGGCACCATCTTCCTGCGGCACGGCACCTTTGTGGCGGCCTCGGCGGTTGGCGCCCTTAATGGCGGCTCCAACCTCGCGCTGGATGGCACGCTGGACCTGGCGGGATATAGCGTGGCGGTGAGTAATCTGACCGGCTCGACCACGGGATTGGTGACCAATAGCGCGCCGTCCCCCGCAGGCTTCAGCTTTGGCGGCGGCCTCGGCGCCACGGCCACTTTTGCCGGCGTCATCGCGGACGGCACCGGGCCGGTGGGCATCACCAAGACCGGCACGGGCACCGAGGCGCTCACCGGCGCCAATACCTACATCGGCCCCACCGCGATCAATGTTGGGACGCTGCAGATCGGCGCGGGCGGCACCACGGGCAGCATTGCCGGAACGACGGTGACCATCGGCAGTGGCGCCACCTTCGCGGTGAACCACTCGGACACCGTCAGCTTCCCGAATACGTTCAGCGGCTCGGGCACCTTCCAGCAGATCGGCAGCGGCACCACGGTCCTCACGGGGTCGAATGCTCTCACCGGTACCGTCATCATTTCCGCCGGCGCGCTGCAGGTGGGCGGCGGCGCCCCCGGCGGTACTCTGGGCACGGCGAGTGTGATCGACAACGGCACCCTCGCTTTCAACCAGAGCGGCATCATCGCGTTCAGCAATCCCATCAGCGGCACCGGCGGACTCCACCAATTCGGCATTGGAACGGTGAGTCTCTCCGGCAACAATAGCTATACCGGCAACTCCGTCATCGATGCCGGCAGTACGCTGGAATTCGACACCGTGTGCGCGGCGCTCGATAGCTCCCTCACGCTCAATGGCGGCACCGTCGCGTACAATTTGGGTGGCACGCATACCGCCGGCCCCGCCGTCTCGCTCGGCGCCAATTCCACCGTCTCGGTCGCGGGCGGCAGCCGCGTGGATTGGTCAGGGAATTCCATCACCGGCGGCAGCTTCAGCCTCACCAAGAGCGGCGCCGGCGCGCTCTCGCACGACGATGCGGTGTGGGACACCAAGCAGATCTTCATCCAAAACGGCGCCCTCATTTCGCTCAATCCCGGCGCGCTGGGCACTTCGCCCATCGACGTCACCTCGGGCGCGGCGCTCTGGATCGATGGCAGCTACACCTTCCCAAATGTAATCACCCTGCGCGGCGATGGCGACAACGTCAGCGTCCCCAGCGTTGCGCCTTCGGGCGCGCTGGTTCACACGGGTGCCGGCGGCGTCGCCACGCTCACCGGCTCCATCAATCTCGCCACGACCAGCGAGATCAATACGACGGGCGGCGACGTCGTCCTGAACGGCCTCGTGGTGGGGCTCGGCGGCCTGACCAAATCGGGCGCCAACAAGCTCACGCTGGCCAACAAAAAGAATAGCTTCGGCCTGTCCGGCGGCACCAGCGTCAGCGTCACCGGTGGCACGCTACAGGTCGGCTCCGACCACGCGCTCGGCGACGCCGGCAACAGCCTGCTCTTCTCGGGTGGCGGCGGCTTGACCACCACCGCCGGCTTCATCTCGCTCCGCCACGTCACGGCGGTGAACGACACGACCTTCGATGTCACGGGGACGGTGCAATTGCTTGGCACCGTGGATGGCACCGGCGTGATTACGAAGGCGGGCACGGGCAAACTGGTCTTCGGCACCGGCTACACCGGCTCCACCACCGTGAGCACCGGCACGGGACCGGTGGCCATTGGCGCCTCGAAATTCTCCGTCACCGGCGATGGCAGCGCGGTCATCACCATCGTGCCCGACGGTCTCGGCGGCCAGAAGGTTCAGAGCATCGCGCTGTCCGATACGACCAACCTCACGAAAGTGGTGGTGAAAGGCCCGAGCACGCCCGGAGGCACGCTCGTGGTGGAAAATATCACCAGCGCCGATCCAGCGGATGAGATTCTTTCCATCACGCTCCGCAAAGGCGTGATCTTCGGCGATGGTGTGGCCGATGCGGTGCCCGATCTCAATCTCGCCGGCAAGGTCACCAAGCTCAGCCTGGACACCATTTCCACGAACACGCTCATCCGCCTCGGTACCGGGCTGACGTACAACAACACCGGTGACGACACCTCACCGGATACCTACAACAACCACCCCGACTTCATTGCGCGGAATGTGGGCGATGGCGTGATTATCGATGTGACCGGCGATGGCCTGCCCGCCGGCACCGGTGGCGGCGGCTTGGGCCGCGTGAATATTACAAACTGGCCGGGTGATGGCGTCATTCGCACGACGCAGAGCATCACCAGCTTCACACTGCGCAATGGCGACTGCAACGTGGTCTTCGAGGTGGATAAGAACCACACTGGCGCGGCCACGGTGGCCGATGTGGGCCACATGGTCATCACGCATGGCGCGTGGGGCAGCTCCGGGAGCGAGGTGGAGGGCGCCATTGGCTCCTTCTCCGGCCAGGCGTTCATTATGGGCGCCACGCTCACCGCGGGAAACATCCTCAAGTTCGCGGTGAAGAACGGGCCCTTCGCCGGTACGCTCACGCTCACCAAGCCCGACGATGCGCGCCTCGGTACCTTCACGGTGAATGGCGATTACACCGGCACTGTCGACGCCGCTGAGGCGATCAAGAACGTGAACGTGAAGGGCGACTTCCACGGTTCGCTCAGCGCCAAGGCCATCGGCTCCATCACGGCCTACACCTTCGACGGCACGGCCGTCGGCGACACGTTTGGCGACGCAACCAAGCTCAACATCATCGCGCGCGAAGGCTCGCTCGGCACGCTCAAGGCGAAGGTGGGCCTCATCAAAAATTTCGATATCTCCGTGGCGACTGTCTTCAGCGGCATCAGTGTGCCGAAGGTGACTGGCGTGCCGCCCGTCGAGACGGGCGTAAAGAACGTGACCGTGAATGCCGCAGTGATTACCGGCATCACTTCCGCCTACGATATCTCCGACTCCATCTTCGCTTCCGCGGGCACCATCGCGAAGGTGCTGGTCGGCGCCGCTTTGCTCAACGCCAATGTGAGCAACACCAAGATCCTCGCCGGTGCAAATCTCGGCGACGACCTCGCCATCGGCGGAGCCGGCGATGCCGCCGACGTCTTCAGCAGCGCCGCGATCACCAACTTCAAGATCTACGGCAACATGAGCGCCGGCTCCTTTGTGGGAGCCGGTGTGGATCCCGGCGACGGCATCTTCGGCAACGGCGGCGACACCGTGATCGGCGGCGTGGCCAGCAAGGCGCCCACCATCGCCGTCACCGGCACCGTCAGCGTCGACAGTCACTTCACCGCCGGGATGTTCAAGAAACCGAAGATCGCTAACGTGGTGATCAACCCGCTGGCCGATGCGCGGTTTACCGTTGGCTAGGCGGGCTCGAGCGGAAGCGTGGCTGCTGGGAGCGCCGACGTCCTCGGTCGGCTTCTTCAAGCGCGAAGCGCCAAAACAAATGCGGTGGAATCTCAACGCCGAATGGTCTGCAGAGTTCGCCTTCATCATATCCGCGCCCATCCGCATTATCCGCGGTTCTTATTAACCGCGGATAGCGCGGATGGGCGCGGATAGAGAGGCAGGGCAAGTAGAGCGACACTTCGTACGCTGAGATAGTAATCCATCGCCTTTGGCGCTTCGCGCTTGAAGAAGCCGACCGAGGACGTCGGCGCTCCCGGCAGTGGCGCTCCCGCTCGGTCGCGCGCCTCCAATGGAGGCCCATTGAACTGGTGGTTTAGGTTTAGAAAGAGCCGCCGCTCCAAGAACTCGCATAAGCCCGCTGACTGCGTTACCAGCTACGGCTCATCCCTTTTCCGGGTCTTTATTCACGTGAGATCATTCCTCACCCAAGCTCCCACACTCACTTTCTGCCTCCTGAGCGTCGTGCTCGGCTGCGCCGCCAATGCCGCCGATCCCGCCTCCGCTTTCTTCACCGAAAAAATCCAGCCGATCCTGGAGTTGCGCTGCTACGACTGTCATTCGCATGCCTCCGGCAAAATGAAGGGCGGCCTCACGCTCGACTCCCGCAGCGGCTGGGCCGACGGCGGCGGCACCGGACCGGCGGTGGTGCCGGGCAAGCCGGAAGAAAGCATCCTCATCCAGGCCGTGCGCCGCACGGATCCCGATCTTTCCATGCCGCCCAAAAAAGCGCTGCCCGCGGAGGAGGTTGCGCTGCTCGTGGAGTGGGTGCAGCGCGGCGCGCCGGACCCGCGCACCACGGCCGTTGCGACCGGTAAGGCGGAAGATTGGTGGTCGCTCCAGCCGCTCGTCAAACCGGCGCTGGCGCAACCAGGCATCGACCGCTTCATCTCGGTCAAACTCGCGGAGAAGGGACTCGCCCTGGCCCCAGCGGCGGATGCGCGCACGCTGTGCCGGCGTTTGTATTTCGATCTCACCGGCCTGCCACCGACCCCGGAGGAACTGGAGGCCTTTGCCGCGGCCTCTGCGCGCGACGCGGACGGCGCGTATGAAAGGCTCGTCGATCAACTCCTGGCCAGCCCGCGCTACGGCGAGCGCTGGGCGCGTCATTGGCTCGATGTGGTCCATTACGGTGACACGCACGGCTACGATAAGGACCAGCCCCGGCCCAACGCCTGGCCCTATCGCGACTATGTCATCCGCGCTTTTAATGGGGACAAGCCATACGCCCGCTTCGTGCAGGAAGAACTCGCGGGCGATGTGCTTTTTCCCGGCACGCAGGACGGCATCGAAGCACTCGGCTTCATCGCCGCGGGGCCGTGGGACTTCATCGGCCACGCGGAGTTGCCCGAGGAAAAGATCGATGGCCAGGTCGCCCGTCACCTCGACCGCGACGACATGGTGGGCAACGCCATGGGCACGTTCACCAGCGCCACCATCCAGTGTGCGCAGTGCCACAACCATAAGTTCGATCCCTTCACGCAGGAAGACTACTACGCGCTCCAGGCGGTCTTTGCAGCGCTGGATCGCGCCGACAAGAGCTACGATCTCGATCCCCCCTTGGCCGAAAAGCGCCGCCTGCTCACGCAGCAAAAGGCGGAACTGGAAGCGCGCGCCGCGTCGCTCGCGGCGGATATTGCCAAAGCGGCCGGGCCCGAGCTGGCGCCGCTGGAAAAGGGCATCGCCACCGCGGAGAAAGCGGCCTCGCAGGGGCGCCGGCCCGAGTATGGCTGGCACAGCGCCATTGAGCGCGCCGCCGAGCAGCGTCAGTGGGTGCAAGTGGATCTGGGTCGCAGCGTGGCCCTCGATCGCGTTGTGCTCGCCGGCGTGTGGGATGACTTCAATGGCATCGGCCCGGGCTTCGGATTTCCTGTTCGTTTTCGCATCGAGGCGAGCGACGACCCGCAATTTGGGGGCGTCCCGCTCGTGCTCGCCGCGAACGATTTGGAAGACTATCCCAACCCAGGAACCGCGCCGCAGACTTTCCCGGCAAATGGCAAGACGGCCCGCTATGTGCGGGTGACGGCCACGCGCCTGGCTTTGCGCAAGGACGACTACATTTTCGCCCTCGCTGAACTGCAGGCCTTCGATGTCACGGGAAAGAATCTGGCCGCCGGTGGAAAGGTGACTTCCTCCAGCAGTATCGAGGCGCCCGTGCGGTGGACCCGGCAGAATCTCACGGACGGCATCTACCCCGCCGCGACCGGTGGCGGAGAGCAATTGGCGACACTGCGCCAGAAACGCGAGGCCCTCGTCCGGAAAGTGGACGCGGCTCTGCTCCGTGCCCGCGCGGAGAATGCCGCCGCTCTCGCTGTAAATGCCAAAGCCGCCGCGCAGCTCCCGCCCGCGCACGTGGTTTACGCGGGCACCGTGCATACAGGCACCGGCAATTTCCGTGGGACGGGCGCGAAGGGCGGTGCTCCCCGCGTGATCCATCTGCTGGCGCGCGGACAGGTCACCGCGCCCGGTCGCGAGGTCGGGCCCGGCGCGCTCTCCGCGCTGAAGATGCTGCCGGGGCGCTTCGAGCTCCCAGCGAATGGCCCGGAGGGCGAGCGTCGCGCCGCGCTGGCGCGTTGGATCACGGACCGGGCCAACCCACTCACGTGGCGCAGCATCGTGAACCGGGTGTGGCAGTACCATTTTGGTCGCGGCCTCGTGGATACACCCAACGACTTCGGTCGTATGGGTGCGCGGCCCACGCACCCCGAGCTCCTCGACTGGCTCGCGCTCGAGTTTCGCGACACCATGGGCGGCTCGCTCAAGCAACTCCACAAGCGCATCGTGATGAGCGCCACCTATCGCCAGTCGTCCGCCGTCGACAATCCCCCGGCCGCGCAACTCGACGTGAACAACACGCTCCTTTGGCGCCAAAACCGACGCAAACTCGAGGCTGAGGCCGTGCGCGATTCCGTCCTCGCCGTCAGCGGCAAACTCGACCTCGCCATGGGCGGCCCGGGGTGGCAGGACTTCGTGGTCGAGCACCCCGAGCACTCGCCACACTACGAGTACGCGCTCGCCAATCCCGATGATGCGAAGACCTGGCGGCGTGGCATCTACCGCTTCATCGTCCGCTCGCAAATGCAGCCCTTCATGACGTCGCTCGATTGCGCCGACCCATCCATGCGCGTCGACAAGCGGAATGAAAGCGTTTCACCCACCCAGGCGCTCGCTCTGCTCAACAACGGCTTCATGCTCGCGCAGTCGACGCACTTCGCCGAGCGTCTCCAGCGCGAAGCCGGGCCGGAGCTCGCGGTTCAGATCGACCGCGGGTATCGCCTCGCACTCGGCCATGCGCCGAGCGCCGAAGACAAAGCCAAACTGGTCGCCTTCGCGCAACAGTACGGCCTGCCCAATCTTTGCCGCGTGCTCTTCAATCTGAACGAGTTTGCGTTTGTGGACTAACGGCGGGAATCTTTTTAGACTGCGGTGGGAAGCGACAGCGCCACACCGCTTTGGGAAAAGGCGAACTGCTCCTCATGTTTCACGGCCAGCGTTCGGTTCGGAGCCTTCCCGCTGAAGAAGGAAATTAGTCCGCATAGCCTGAAAGCGGTGTCGCGCTGTCGCTTGCCTCCGCAGTCCGTAGGGCTGCCCGCGGTTCGAACGTCATCCCTGAAACTCCACCACTCCGAATCGCTCTGGCGTGTGGAAATTGTCCCGCATCGGCGCCGACCATGCGCTGAGCTCACGCGGCAGCGACCCATCCCGTGAGGGATGATCGATCCGGCAAAAATTCGCCCGCCATGCTCCAGCCGGCGCGCCGTTCACGGAGGCGAAGGGAATGGCGAACTCGGTGGACCAAAAGCCCTCTCCCTTTCGCACTTTCGTGCGCAGCTCTGCGCAGTTCCAGGCGCGGTCGCCTTTGTAACCGCTGCGGCTGCGGCGGAAGACGAGGTCCAGCTCCGCGCCCAGCGGATTCACTTCGATCTCGAAGTAGCCTTCCAAATCGCCAACCGGGTCGAAGAACACTTCCACGGTTTCCTCGTTGTAGAGGTCGCCGTCCCGCTGGGTGATGGTGGCCCACGCGTCACGGTCTTCGCAGTGAAAGAGCACGCGCCATTCTTGACCATCATGCGCGGTGCGAACGGAGGTGCGCTGCACCGGCGCGGCGCCGCTCCCCGCGACGACCAGCTCCACGGCGGGCAGGTCGCGCCAAGGTCGGGCAACGATATCGGCGGTGAGTCCGCCAAATTCCCGCCGCGCACACATCAGTTTCGGCAGCACGGCGCTCATTCCCCGGCCTGCCAGAGAACCTTCGCGCCGCGCAGCGCGGCTTCCACTTTCAATTCGCCTCCACTCCAGGTGGCCAGCACCGTCGAGCCCAGCGGACCGCGCACGGCGCCAGCTTGGCGGAGCAGCGCCCAGGGAATCAGCGATGCCGCGTCCCACGCATCCGCCAGCGCAATATGCGCCACGCGCACGAGGTTCGCCACCGCCTCGCACATGGTCAGCGCGGAGCCTGCGAGATTCTGTGAGCCGGGCTGGCGCACGATGCGGTCCGGTCCCACCTTCACGGCGAGTTCTCCGATGCTGTAGAGCCCGGGCGGCGCACCAGCCGCGGCCATGGCGTCCGTCACGAGCACGCCTCCTCCTTTCGCCCGCCAGAGTGCGCGCAGGACTTCGTCCGGCAGATGCACGCCGTCCGCGATAAAACTCGCCAGCAGGCGGTCCTCGCCGAGTTGCGCAAAAATCGGGTTCGTATGGCGCGGCAGCACCTGCGGGCAGCCATTGCCGAGATGCGTCGACATCATCGCGCCGGCATCGGCCGCGCGGTGGATACATGCCGCATCGGCTAGCGTGTGCCCGATGGATGGCAGCACTTTTTCCGTCCTTAGTTGCGTGATGAAATTCATCGCGCCGCGGACCTCGGGCGCGAGCGTCACGAGGCCAATGCGGCCGCCGGCGATCTTCTGCAGCCGCTTCCACAGTTTCAGATCCACTGGGCGGATGTGTGCTTTCGGGTGGGCGCCGCGCGCGCCGTCCTCGGGACTGATGAACGGCCCCTCCAAATGAAAGCAGGGCACCGAATGCGTGGCTTCCGCATCGGTGGAGAGTGCCTTCACCATGTCGTCCAGAAACTCATCGAGCGCATCCGCCGCGGCGGTGATGAAGGTCGGGAGAACCGTGGTGCAGCCATGCTCCCACATCGCGCGGATCGCACCGGCGATGACGATGGGTTCCGTCTCGCGCCGGTTGAAGTCGACACCCGCGTAGCCATTGCATTGGAGATCGACGAAGCCAGGCCCGAAGACCGCGGTGGCCGCCTTGCGCACGCGGCTGGTGGAGACCACGCGGCCGCGCTCCAGGCGAAACTCGTGGGTCTCACCGGTTCGATAGTGCGCGGCGAGAATGGTGCGGGTGGCTGGTCGCGACATTCGTCCTACCTACGCACATTTTCCACGCGCGCCAAGTGCGATGCGCTCACGCTACCTGTTCGGGTGTGATGGGGAGAGGGGCCTATACTGGGAGCCGGGGCGCCCCCGGCCCGGGCTTAATTTGAGGGAGAACGACGTTGGGGCCGAGTTATATTACTCGCTCAACATACGGCGGCGCTGTCGTGAGGCGGTCGAGCTTTCTGCCAACATGAAGCATCACCAACGAAGCTCGGGGCGAGGGCCAATGGTATGCTTCGGAGAACGCGACTGCGTCGCTGGGCCCCGGCTCCCAGTGATGCGCGCGCGTTCTCGCAAGCTTTACCCCGACAATCCACGCCCCGTGCCTCCTCTCCCTCACGCGCTACTTGTTCACGCGGTCGAAGAACTCCTTCCATTCCGACATATCAATTTCCTTGAGGCGGTCGTTCTGAGGAATTTTGATCCAGAAACGATCCGGAGAGACGAAGTGGAAGGTCACTTGGGTCTCGCTCCCTGTCTTCTCGTCGCGGGCTCTGGTGGTGACGGTGTCGGCGGTGACCGCGGTCACTTTGTAGGTCTGCGTGGAGCGATAAGGCTCCTCCTCCGGCTTGTCGATGGAGGGCATCTCGGTGGACAATTTGTCCCCGGCAAAGGTCAGCTTCAGACGCCCGAAGATGCTGAAGAGAAGCGTTTGCGCTTTCGGGGGCATCTTGAGATGTGGTCGTAGTGCCTCCACGGTGACGTCACGATTGGACTTCCACGTGCCGAGCAGGCGCGCGTCAGTGAGCGGATCGTCGGCCCGCACCGGGGCGAAGGCGAGCAGCAGCAGCAGTATAAAGAAGCAGAGGAGAATCTTCATGCGCCCGGCGGCTGAGAATATGATTGCGCCCTGAGCGAGAGCAGGGACGGCGGCGGCGCACCATCCCTACCTTCACTGGGGAGAGCGCGGAGCGCTGTCTTAGCCGAGCTTCGCAGCGATCATACTTTCGAGCTTCACGATGTCGGCCGAGAATTTGCGGATGCCTTCCGCGGTCTTCTCGGTGGCCATCGCGTCGTCGTTCACTTCGAAGCGGAAGCTCTTCTCGTCATAGCTGCGCTTCGGGATATCCATCGCGACAGCCTTGGCGGCGTCGAGCTTCTTGGCGATCGGGTCGGTGCTGGCTTGCAGTTCGCCGAGGAGGTTCGGGCTGATGGTCAGAAGGTCGCAGCCGGCGAGCTCGATGATCTCGCCCTTGTTGCGGAAGGACGCGCCCATGACCTCGGTCTTGTGGCCGTGCTTCTTGTAGTAGTTATAGATCTGCGTGACGGAGACGACGCCCGGATCTTCGGCCGGCGCGTAGTCTTTCTTCGTGCTGGCCTTGAACCAATCGAGGATGCGGCCCACGAAGGGCGAGATGAGCGTGATGCCGCCCACGGCGCAGGTCACGGCCTGGGCGAGCGAGAAAAGGAGCGTGAGGTTGCAGTGGATGCCTTCCTTCTCCAGCACCTCGGCAGCGGCGATGCCTTCCCACGTGCTGGCGATCTTGATGAGGACGCGGTCGCGGCTGATGCCGTTCTTCTCGTAGAGCGCGATGAGCTGGCGGCCCTTGGCGATGCTGCCTTCCTTATCGAAGGAGAGGCGGGCGTCGGTCTCCGTGCTCACGCGGCCGGGGACGATCTTCAGGATCTCGAGGCCGAAATTGACGAGGACGTGGTCGATCACATCATCCACGCGCTTCGCGCCGGTGAGGCCGCTGCCCTTGCGATCCGCCACGGCCTTGTCCACGAGGTGTGCGTACTCCGGCTTGGAGGCGGCGGCGAGGATGAGCGAGGGGTTGGTGGTGGCGTCCTGGGGCTTGTAGGCCTTCATGGACTCGAAATCGCCGGTATCGGCGACGACTTTGGTGAAACCTTTGAGCTGATCGAGTTGCGTAGTCATGGCGTTTGGAAAAGTTGCTTCACGTTATCGCCCCGCGGCGCATGTGGAAATGGTTATTTTTGGGAGGTTTTGTGTCGAGCTTTGGGCCGCAAATAGAAACGCGGGACGGCCAGAAACCGTCCCGCGCTTCGAAAACTTTGAAAGCTAGACCGCAGCCTGCCGGCTGCAGCTACATCACTTGAACTTAATCGTGATAACTTCCTTCGGGTCGACTTTCACGCCCGGGATTTCCTTCAGGACTTTGATGCTCTCGGCCCAGTTGGCGGCTTTGTTCATCGCCATAAAAGTGTCCTTGCTCTTGAGCACTTCGTCGAAGGGCACTTCGGCCAGGGTCACGCGGCTGCCGGCACGATGGGCGGCATCGGTGTCGGTGATTTCACCGCCCACTTCCACGGCGATGGTCATCTTCATGCCCTTCATCATCTGCTTGGCTTGGTCAAACTGGGAGTCGTCCACGGGCTCCGGCTTTTTGTCGCCGCCGTGCGAGGCCTTGATCACCAGCGAGGCCGGGCTGCCCTTGGTGAATTCAAAGGTCACCGCCGCATCCTTGCCGCCTTGGGTATCCATGCTCGGCTTCACTTTGGTGACATCGTCAAACTTGAAGGTCATCTTCGCGCCCTCGCCCACGGCATTCTTGATCTTCTCCGCTTTCACAAAGGTGACGCCCTCGCCGAGGTTGCCGGCCTGTTCCTTGCCCTTCTCCTCGCTGACCATCTCGTCCACCGGGTTTTTCGGTCCGCCAGGCGCGTCCTTGCTGAGCTCTTTCATCGCCGCGAGGCCTTCATTGGTGATGATGACGGACATTTCAATGGTCCCGCTGCCGTCGGGTTGGACCTTGATGACCTGCTCCACCTGGAAGCAGCCGGTGAGGAAGAAGGTGACGCTGAGGGCGAGCAGGCCCGCCAGCATGGAGCGGAACTTGGCGATGGTTTGCATGGATGTAATGGAAGGGCGCGGGTGGTGTGGTGGCAATGCGAAACTGGGAGAAGAGTATGCCGTATCCCGTGTTCGGCATCCAGCGGGCACCGGCGAGCGTCGGGCGACCAGTTCGGGGTTCCACCTTTACGCGGCCAGTGGTCACGAATCGAAAGCGAGCTTACGAGTCGTGACGCCGCCTGGTTCTGGGAGCGGCGTTCACATCCGGGCGCCCGCCTCCAGAGACATACGCTCGGTGCCCAAAGGCGGAACTCCGAACGAAGTGGCCGACGCTTGGACGCGCCATGCGCATGGGGCACTTATCTCCGCGGGCGCCCACTGCGTATTGAATACTTCACCTACTTCCGCTTCTTCGGCTCGTCATCAAACCGGTCGGGGTGCCAGTCGGACTTCACAGGCGGGCCGCCGCCACCGGCTGGGAGCACGAAACCGTGCTCGGCATCGGCTGGGCCATCGACCATGGTGGTGAGGGCAAACTCCACAAAGGTGTTTACCGGGATTTGGGTGGTCGGCGTGGTGGTGGTGAGTTTGCGATGGGCGAGGATGAAACTCGTCGGGTCCCAGTAGGTGCGGTCGTCGCGCGGGAATCGGTGGCGCGCCATGCCCACGCGCAGGTCCTTGCGCAGTTCGAAGTGCAGGTGCGCCTCATACAGCCCGCCACCCGTGCCGATGGTGCCGATCTGCTGTCCGCGCCGGACGTGGAGCCCGTAGCGGGTGAGAATCCGGTCGAGGTGGCCGTAGAGGGAGTCCACGTACTTGTGTTGGCCGTCCTCCTCATAGACGTGGCGGATGATGACGACATTGCCCCAGCCATGACCGAAGTTCTCGGCAAAAAGCACGAGCCCATTCGCGCAGGAATACACGGGATCCCCGAGATCCGTGTCGCCTCCGCGCTTGCCGTTCCAATCCTCGCCGAGGTGCCCATTCGCTCGATAGCCGCGGGCTTTATAGTAGTTTTCCCCATCGGGCTTTCCCACCGGGAAGTCGAAGCCATCGGCCACCAGCGCCGGCCATTTCTTGATTTCCTGCGCCCGCGCCATCCCCAGCAGCATCGCAAACAGGCAGAGGATGGCTGGCAGGTAGCGCATGGGACGGGCGCGGGATTAAAGGGAATGCGCGCGGGGGAAGGAAGCGGCAAATTGAGTGGAAACCGCGCCCAGGAATCGTGGCCGTGCGTTTGCGTTGCCGACGCTCTTTCGCGGCGAGCCGGCGCGCCAGCCGCAAATGGCTCGCGATAAGCACGGTGACAATTTTTGACCAAGGACGTGGTTCCCGTGGGGCAGTTTCGCACCGTTGCGAAAAATCAGCGCACAGTAGTGTGCCAGCCTGCGAACCATTTGTCCGCCTTGGTTTGCGGAGTTTTTCTTTCCGCGGGCGCCCGGGAAATTCTCGCAATTATCAGAATGGTACTCGCGGTGCTAAGGGAACCCCGAAGAAAAAACCAAACCAACCCGTCGAGCGTGCCGAGCCCCCGGAGGGCGTTCGGGTGGGGCATCATATTTCAGACTATGCTCACCGCCGCAGCTTTTCAGCCCAAAGGCTTCGAAGGAGTCATGCTTGCCGCCAGCTTGAATGACGTCATCCAGCTGGAGTGTCTCGCCATGAGTACCCGCGCCGTTCGCGTGGACCGCGGCGATCGCTCTGGGCGCATCTTTTTCGCCGGCGGCCAGGTGGTCCACGCCGAGGTCGGCGCCCTGACCGGCGAGGAGGCGTTTTTTGAGATCACCCATTGGACCAAAGGTTCCTTCCAAATCGAGGAAGGGGTGCGCGCGATGGATGAAACGATCACCCGCAATTGGGAGAGCCTCTTGATGGAGGCCGCCCAGCGCCATGATGAATCCGCCACCACGGTCACCGCTTTTCCGCTCCCCGCTCCCGCCTCCGCCCCAGCCCAAACCGAAGCCATGCATACCCATCCCATCGTCGAAACTTTCAAGGACCCCGAAATTCTCGGCGCCGTGCTCTACAACCCTGAGGGCGAAGTGCTCATCAGCAAAGGCGAGGAAGCCGAGGAGCTCCAGGGCACGGCGGCTTATGTGCTGCAGTTGCTGGCGCATATCGGCACCGCGCTCGGGGCTGATAATCTGCGGGAGGTGCAGCTTTCCGGGACGGAGCAGCGAGCCCTGTTCCTTCATACGCCCGAGCACCACGTCGCCGCCATGACCAATCCCAAAACCAATCTCGCCACCCTGGCCAAAAAACTCACGCATCCATGAGCTCCGCGCTATCTTCCCTAAAAGACATCCCCGGCGTCTTCGGCAGTTTTGTCTTCGCCCCGGACGGCGCGCTCGCCGCGCGCGACATGCCCGCCCTGTATCCCGACAGCGTCTTCACCGAGATTGGCCGCCGGCTGGAGAGCATCGCGGAAGCCGTGGACGGCCAGCTCAAAGGCTACCACGAACTGCTGGCGAAATTTGACGGCCACTGGCTGCTCTCCCGGCGGACACCCAAAGGCACCCTCAACGTGCTGGTGGACGAATCGGTCAATTTTCCGGCCCTGAAGATGGCGGCCAATGTGGCGGTGAAACATCTTGATAAGCTCGAGGCATCAGTGCCGGCGCCGCCGCCGGTGATGGAAAGCGCCCCCGTGCCCGCCGTGCCCAGCATTCCGCCACCGCCACCCACCCCGCCCGTGGCGGCGGCTGCGCCGGTGTCGTCTGAGCAAAAGCCGCGGCGCATTTGGCGGGGCCAGGTCGTGGAGTAGGGCGGAGAGGATCTCTCGTGGAAGAGGTAAAACGCCACTCCGGGCCAAGCTTTGGCCTGTCCCGGAGTAGATTGAAACGGTTTGGTGGTAGACTTCCGATCGGTACTTTTTCCGTCTCGCCAAGTTTTCACCGCCCGCGTAAGCAATCCACACACATGAAGACGTTCCGCTTTCTCTCACTGATGATCGGCCTCGCCCTGGCCGGATGCGCAAGCGGGCACTTCAGCTCCAGCGTGAAGAACATCGGCGTGAACACCACGCCGCAAAAAACGGTGGTGATCCTCGCGCCGGACAAGGCGAACATTTTTAACTCCATGGCCCGCGAGCAGACCGGCTGGCTGGAGAACCAATTGCACACCGCGATCACGCATCATCTCTCGGAGTCGGAGCGGTTTCAATTGGGTAAGGGCGCCGAGGATGGCAAAATTGTGGTCACGGGCCTCCGCCATGGCGTGCTCGAAGTGAGCCCAAACAACTATGCGGTGCAGGTGGTGGGTGAGTTTTCGCTCTTCAACAAGGCCGGGAAGAAAATCGGCGACCGCGAAATCACCTCGACGGCCGGTAATGTGCAGCCGCTCACGGAATTTGAAGACTCGAAGACTTACCAGGAATCGTTGATCAGTGCGACGGAGAAGATGGCACTGGAGTTGGTGAGCGATCTGTAGAACAGGGGCGCTCTCTTGGTGGCGTGACGCTCCGCGTCGTGCCTGTCATATTGGCGCGCTGTTTTCGAAAGCCCGGAGGGCCGGTTCAATATTCGCCGGTTGCGCCGTATCTGTTTAGCCCCTGAACGGGTCCGTCAGGCGCGTGGTGGTGGAACGGCGGGACGCGCCCGTCTTGGTAAGCGAGCAGCAAACGCGCTTACGCGCTGGGCGCCATCCTACCTACGCTGCTCGCTTCACTTGCTTGGAAAGAGGGGCACGCGTCCCGCAGTTCAAAGGCCCAGCGCCCTGGCTGGCTCTTCTATGGCAAATCGGTATGTGGCGTCAGCGGCCGGCCTCGAACCGCCCGTCCGGGCCTCAAAACAGACTGCGCCAGTCGATGCGCCGCTCTACTTCCCGCCGCCTCCGCACAGCTTCTCCAGCAGGGCGGTCATGCGGGCGAGCATGCTACGCGGGTCTTCAAGGAGGCCGGCGGCGGCGAGCGCCTGATCATTGAGTTGCTCGGCGATCTGTTTGGCGAGCTCGGGATTTTCGTGGCGCGTTTTCTCGAGGCTGACCACGAGCGGGTGCGTGGGATTCAGCTCCAGGTGCGGCTTGGGTGCGGGCGGCATCTCGGATTCGCGATTCATCGCGCGGAGCATCCGGCGCATGTTGGTGGTCATCTCGCTGTCGCCATTCAGGGCGATGGCCGGGCTGTTGGCGAGGCGCTGCGAGGTGCGAACTTCCGTCACCCGATCCCCCAGCGTTTCCTTCACAAACTCGGCGAGTGATTTCGCGGCGTCGGCGTCGAGGCCCTGGGCGTGCTGCTCGATCTTCACCTCCGCGCGCTCGGCGGCGACGAGTTTCTTGCCGTCGAAGTCGCGGAGATTCTCCAGCACGAATTCATCGCGGGCGTCGGTGAGGAAGAGCACCTCCCAATGCTTCTCGCGGAAGGCCTCGTAAAAGGCGGAGGCCTCGGCGGCTTCGCGGCTGGCGGCGCTCAGGTAGTAGATCTCGGTCTGCCCCTCGGCCATGCGGCTCACGTACTCGGCAAGGCTGGTGAGCTTGCCGGCATCAAGCATGGAGCTCTCAAAGCGCAGCAGCTTGGCGAGCGCGTCGCGGTGGCTCCAATCGGTGGTCACGCCTTCTTTGAGGCAGTGGCCGTGCTCGCGGAAAAACTTGGCGTATTTTTCGGCGTCGGACTTCGCCTCTTCATCGAGGAACTTCAGCCAGCGCTTCACCAGCACCTCGCGAATCTTCGCGAGGAGCGCGCTGTCCTGCATCGTCTCGCGCGAGATATTCAGCGGGATGTCCTCGCTGTCCACCACGCCGCGGAGGAAGCGGCACCACTCCGGAAAGAGGCCCTTCGACTTCGGCTGGATGAGCACCTTCTTGCAATAGAGGTCCACGTGGGGCTCCTCGCGCGTCATCGTGGCGAGCTCGGTATTCTTCTCCGGCACGTAGAGCACGGCCTGAATGGCGAGCGGGGCGTCGGCGCTGAAGTGCAGGCGATACATCGGCGGCTCGGAATCGTGCGCGATGTATTTGTAAAACTCGTCGTATTCCTCTGGTTTCACCTCGCTCTTGCTACGGGTCCAGATGGCCTGGACGGTGTTCACTTCCTTGCCGTTGAGCTCGATGGGGAGGGGGACGAAATTCGAGTAGCGCTTGATGATGGACTCGACGCGCCATTCAGAGGCGAAGTCCGCGTCTTTCAAGTGCACGATGACCTTCGTGCCGCGCGAGAGATCGTCGGCGGGCTCGAGCTCGTAGCCGGTCTTGCCATCGCTGGTCCACTTCCAGCCTTGGGCGCCGGGCGTGTGGCTTTTCGAGAAGACCTCCACTTTATCCGCGACCATGAAGGCGGAGTAAAAACCCACGCCAAACTGGCCGATGAGCGTGGCGTCCACCTTGCCGCCGGCGGCCTTTTCCTTGAGCTGGTTCAAAAACGCGCGCGAGCCGGAGTGCGCGATGGTGCCGAGGTTTTCGATGAGCTCCTCGTGCGTCATGCCGAGGCCGGCATCGGTGAAGGTGATCGTCTTCGCCGTTTCATCGGTATTGATGCTGACGCGCAGCGAAGTCTCGGGATCGGCGATCTCGACGCCGCTCGTTTTCAGAAAGCGGAGCTTTTCCGACGCATCGGCGGCATTGCTGATGAGCTCACGGACGAAAATCTCTTTGTCCGTGTAGAGCGAGTGGACCACGAGATCGAGGAGCTGGGCGATCTCGGCCTGGAATTCATGTTTTTCGGGCGCTGAAACGGAAGACATAGGAACGGATGATTTACGGCAAAGGTGGGGAAATGTGCAAGGGGGTCTCTCAATCTTTCGAGGGGCGATCTTGGAGTGCGATGGCAAGCGACAGCGCGACACCGCCTTTGGACGTGTCCGGTAGTCAGGGTAAGCTGATCAAATCGAGGGCCTAATCCGCGACCTTCCGGTCGCAGCTACATTGTTTCGAACATCACCTGCCGCTTGGAGATCTATAGCCGGGCAGAAACCTCCAAGGGCGGTGTCGCGCTGTCGGTTGATGAGCGCCGCCGCGCTCCAAGATCGCGCTTAACCCTGCGGACCCTTCTCGACCTCGTCGATAGTGAGGTACGTCGGCTGCGGATCATCTTTCTTCACGCCGTCAGCGCTTTCGATGCGCATTTTCTTCAGCAGCCAAAAGCCGTTGCGCTTCATCACGTCGCGGACTTCGAAGCGGCGCGCCCATTTATTGTTGGCGTCATAGCTTTCGGCGCGCATGAGGGCGCCGCTTTCCTTGCCGATCCAGAGGAGCACGCGGCTGTATTGCGATTCGTTTTTGCCCGGGGGACGGGCCTCGACCTTCCAGCAGCGCACGCCGCCGGAGAGTTCGTCGTCGATGACCTTGGCGTCTTTCCAATAGAGGAAGCGGAGGGCGAGGTCTTCGTACCGGATGTCGGTGCCGCGCACCTGGTCATCGAACCGGGCGGGGCCGACCTTGCCTTGCTTGCCGCCGCGCTTTTCTTCCAGCGTGGAGCCCTTCTCACCGAGCTTGAGGGTGATGGAGTCACCATTGTCGAGAAATGCATAGGTGACCTGGCCCTTCGACATGGTGAGGCGAATGGGCGTATGCACGCTGCCGAGCCGCAGTTCGCCTTTGAGCTGCCATTCCTGCGCACTCTCCGTCTGGCGCGACATGCGGAGGAGTTCGACGGCATCCGGATACTGCTCCGCGGCGTGGGTGGGGGTCATCGAGCCGGCGATCATTCCCCATCCGGCGGCCGCGAGCAGGAGCTTTACAGAAAATTGGCGTCCCATAGTGTCCGCTACCTTCGGCGACTATCGGATGGATCAAAAGCTCCTTTTTCTCATTAACCATGACTGGGCCTCCCCGTGGCTCGATCGGTTCATGGCCTTGATGTCGAGCGCGGCCTTCTGGGGTGTCCCGCTGGGGCTCATGGCTGTGGCCGCGGCGATTTGGGGCGGTTTTCGCGGGCGGGTCTTTGTGCTGCTGGCGCTGGTCACCTTTGGGCTGACGGATGGGGTCATCGGCCGGACGCTGAAAGGTGTTGTCGGCCGGCCACGGCCCAGCCAGGCGGAGGCGGGCACCCGGGTGCTGGACCTCGCGTCACCGGTGTGGAAAGGCGTTTTCTCCCCGCTGAAAGTGCGCGTGGCGACGGGCGATGAGAAGGGCGAACGCGGAGGCTCCTTCCCATCAAACCATGCGTGTAACACTGCGGGGGTGGCCATGCTGGCGGCGCTGATCTGGCGGCGCCGAGGCTGGCTGGCGTTTCTGCCGGCGCTGTGCGTGGCGTATTCGCGGGTGTATATCGGGGCGCATTGGCCGAGCGATGTGCTGGCAGGCGTGGGCATCGGGAGCGTCACGGCGCTGCTCGTCTTTTTCCTCGCGGCAAAAATTTGGCGCCGGCATGGACCGCGGATTGCACCCGACCTCGCCGCCCGGCATCCTTCGCTCCACTCCGCATGAAGCTCGCCGCGTTTCTCATCATCCTCACCATCGTCCGCTTCGTGGCGATCGGGCAAATGGAGCTCTCCCCGGACGAGACCTACTACCACGAGTGGAGCAAGCAGCTCGACTGGTGCTACTTTAGCAAAGGCCCCGGCGTGGCGGCGACCATGTACGCGAGCACGGCCATATTTGGGCACAGCGCCTTTGGCATCCGCTTCTTTGCGCCGGTGCTGGCGCTGGGCACCTCGCTCATTCTCTACTGGCTGGCGCGGCGGATGTACGACGACCGGGTGGCCTTTTGGACGGTGGGCATCATGAATCTCACGCCGCTCTTCAACGTAGGCGGGCTGATGATGACCATCGATCCGCTCTCGATTTTCTTTTGGGCGGCGGCGATGGCGACGGTGTGGCTGGCGCTGGAAAAGGGCTCGGACAATGAGCCGCGTTTCTCGCTCTGGTGGCCGCTGAGTGGGCTGCTCATCGGCGCGGGATTCCTATGCAAATGGACGAACGCGTTGCAACTGCTCTCCATCGTGCTGCTGCTCCTGCTCACGCCGCGCTGCCGCAAGGAGCTGCTGCGGCCGGGCTTTTGGAGCATGGTGCTGGTGGCCCTCACGGCGCTGATCCCGGTGTATATCTGGCAGTCGGCGAATGGCTTTCCGGTGCTCACGCATCTCTCGGCGCGGGGCGGGCTGGAGACGCCATGGTGGAAGATCAGCCTCAAGGATTTCGGCGCCTTTGTGGCGTCCCATTTCGGCGTGTATTCGCCGCTGCTGTTTCTCGGGATGATGATCGCGCTGTGGTCGGAAATCCGGGAATCGTGCGAGCGCTGGGCTATTGCGATTGGCCGGAGCGTGCCGGCGATTCCGCGCGGGCTGAAGCGGCACTGGGGCGGGCTTACCATTATCCTGCTCATTGCTCTCGCCTTTTATTTCGCCGGGAATTTTTGGGATGAATATGCCGGGCTGCACAAAGGGGCGGTCTACACGCTCGTGCTCGGCGCCATCCTCGGCATCTACCTCTGCAAGCCGGCGGCCAATGTGCACTGGCGGGCGCGCTATCTCGCGGCCTACGCCGTGCCGATTCTGCTGATGTATTTGTGGATCTCGCTGCACCACGATAGCGAGGTGAACTGGACAGCGCCCGGGATGGTGGGGCTCTTCATCCTCACCGTGGCCCATTATATGGACCGCGTGCCGCGCAAGCTGGTGCAGTGGACGTGCGGTGTGGCGGCGGGCCTTTCGATCATCGCCGCGCAGCCGGATCTCGTCCGCGCGGTCGGCGTGCCGTGGCCGGCGAACCGCGACCACACGACGCGCACCCGCGGCTGGGCGGAGAGCGCGCGTGCCGTGGACCGCGTGCGCACGGAGACTGAGCAACAGCTCAAGCTGGAGCGGCCGATTTTCATCATCGGCGAGAACTACGGCGTCACCTCGGAGCTCTGCTACTACCTGCCGGAGATCCAGCGCGCGAATCATCAGAAGCCTCAGCAGCCGGAGGCCCCGGGCCATCCATTATGTTACGTTCCGGAGTCTGTCGTCGCGGCGAACCAGTACTACTATTGGGGGCGCTACGACGAATACGTCGAGCGCAACATTCCCAAGAACATGATCAATGACCAGCAGGACTCCGTGGAGTTTGGCGTCTGCCCGTTTGCCGGGCGCACGGCGATCTATGTGACCACGCGGCCCGAGGGCGATCCGCCGGATATTCTCAAGGACACGTTTGCCGACTGGCAGTATCTCCGCGACGTGGAGGTGAAGGAAAACGGGCGCGTGTTGCGCACGCTCCGCTTCTTCCTGTGCCACCGGTATCTGCCCGGAAAAACGCTGAACTGATCGCCAAAACAGACTTGCCATTTTGGTCGATTAGCGGCTCCTTTTACCGATTGTTTCCTCTGTCGAATGGATGTCATGCATCAGAGATTGCTGGTTGCAGCTCAGGGCTATAGCGAGCTCGGCCTCCCGGAACTCGCACTGGACGAACTCGCTCGGATTCCCGGCGAAGAACAACATGAACCGGTCGTCGTGGAAGCACGACTCTCCGTGCTCATGCAGGCGCGGCGTTTCCGCGAAGCGCTGCCGCACAGCCAGGAGCTGTGCCGGCTGCAACCGGAGAAAACCGCGGGCTTCATTCATGCGGCTTTTTGCCTGCACGAAATGGGCAACACGCACGGCGCGCGCGAGCTGCTGCTCAGTGGCCCCGCCGCGCTGAAAGCGGAACCGACGTACCACTACAATCTCGCCTGCTACGAAGCGGCGCTGGGCAACCTCGACGAAGCCCGCGCGCATCTCGATGTGAGCTTCGCGATGGACAAGAAGCTCCGCGACCACGCCCGGACGGATCCGGATCTGCGCTCCATCACGGGTGTGGGGACGATGTAGTGCTCACTGGGAGCCGGGGCGCCCCACCCCGGGCTTCGTTTATGGAATGAGTGTGTGACGAGGCAGGGAAAGGATCTTCGCCTTACATTTTATGGCGACTCTCTGTCACCATTCCCAGCGAGGGGCCGGCGTTGTCTTCGATGGCGGTTTCGGAAAAATCGCAGCGCCCTCCTGCGACTTCCCGGTCGCAGCTCCATTGCCCTGGCGCGCCCGGGAACCGGTACGGTTTTTCCGAAACAGCTCTAACGAACTCGGGGCGAGGGTGCCCCGGCTCCCAGCGCTTACTTCTGCTCCGGAAAATCCGCCTCGTAGCGCTTCAGCAACGCTGGGACGTCATTGGGGACCAGGTACATTTTCCCGTGGATCTTTTTGGTCTCGCCGGCGGCGAGACCGCCGAGGCGGAAGTCGCTGTGCAGGCAGCGGATGACGCCTTGGAACAGCTCCTGGTAGGGCTCCCAGGCGGTGGCCCAGATCCAGTGGTCGTCGGCGCTGAAGCAGCCAATGAGGCCATTCGACGGAACGAGCGGGCTGAGCGGACGGGGATTTACGTCGGTGCGCGGCACGGCCTTGGGCGCCCAGACTTGGCCGGGGATGTAGCGGGCTTTGGTGGCCCAATCTCTGGTGGGCATGCGCTCGAGTTTGCCGTCGAGAAACAAGAAGCACTTGGGCAGGTAGTCCTCGGGGGCGCCATTGGGGCCGCGCTCGGCGGAGGTGAAGCCGGTGAACGGGCCGAGGCGCACGCAGGGCTGGGCCCAGTGCGCTTCGCTGGCTTTATCGGTGGGGTTGTGGGCGACGAGCTGGAAGTCTACCTCGTCGTCCTTCGCCGTGATGGTGTGCTCGACGACGACACCGTCGGCGAGGGTGTCGCGCAGACGCAGCACGCGGTGGTCATCGCTCAACGAGATGAGTTCGGAGCGGTGGGGAATGACGGTGTGCTGCATCCAGTCCGCGTCCGTGGAGCCAGGCCGGCAATACGCCTCCAGGTAATTCACGCGGATCTCGCCGCCGGGCACGCGCGGGGCGTGGATGACGAGCCAGTGGTCGTCGCGCGAGAGCGTGATGGCCGGTGGCTCGGCAGCGAAGACGAGCGCGGGCAGGAGGAGAATGAGGGCGAGGAGGCGCATGGGGAGACTACCCGGGAAGGGTTGGATGATTTGGCTCAGTGCAAAGCGCGCCGTGGAGTGCGGCAGCTTGCTGCGTGGCGGTGGGAACACGCTCCCTGACTTCGAGAGGCTTCCCCGCCACACGCAGCAAGCTGCGCCCACCGCACAGCGGCAGCAAGCTGCCGCAGTCCACGGCGCGCTCCGCGTTTCGCCTAATCGCGCTTGGTGCCGGCGACGCTGCGGCCGCTGCGGCCCTTCACCGGCTTCGCGGGCTTCTTCTTCGAGGTCTTTTCCAGATCGGTGCGATGCTCGATTTTTTCGATTTTGCCGTGTTTGAAATACATCTCGCGGACTTTCTCGAGCATGGCGTCGCGGCGATCGTAGAGGCGCTTGGGTTTGCGGGGCTTCACCTGGTCGATCGCGTAAGCGGTGATAATCGGCAGCGTGATCGTAGAATCGGCGTAGCAAACGACGCAGTCGGGCAGATTGTCGGGGTCGATCTTGCCCCAGCTCACGGCTTCGCCGGGGGTAGCACCGCTGAGACCGCCGGTGTCGGGGCGGGCGTCGGTGCATTGGAGGAAGTAATCGTGGCCGCGTTCCTCGATGCCCATGACTTCCTGGATCTGCGGCTCCGTTTGGAGCATGAAGTTTTTCGGCGAGCCGCCGCCGAGGATGAAGACGCTGCTCGTCGCGCCGGAAGACTTGGCGGCGTAGACGATCGCGGCGGTCTGGTTCACGTCGCGGTTCACATCGATGAGGAGCTTGGAGCCGCGCAGGGCCATGGCGGCGACGTTCATGCCGATGCTGCTATCGCCGGGCGACGACGTGAACACCGGCACGCCGTACTGGTAGGCGGCGGCGAGCACGCTCGTCTCAGCGATGCCGAGCTTCTTCTCGCGGGCGTGAACGTATTTGCCGAGGAGGTAATGGAACTCGTCGGTGCCCATGGTGCGCTGGAACTCGGGCCCTTGGATGACCTCGCGGACGAAGGCATCGGTATCGAGCAACACGTCGTAATCGAAGAGCACGTCGTAGATGCGGATGACGCCTTCCTGGCGGAGCGTGACGTCATTCAAAAAAGGCGAGCCGGCGTAAAGCTCCATGCCCAGGCCGTAGTGCAGATCGTGGTAAAGGTTGGCGCCGGTGCTGATGATCCAGTCGACGAAGCCATGCTTCATCAGCGGGACGATGGCAGCTTTGCCGAGGCCGGCGGGCGTGAGCGCGCCGGTGAGGCTCATGCCCACGGTGCCGTTGCCGGCGATCATCTTTTGCGTGAAGAGGCGGCAGGCCTCGGCGAGACGCGCGCCGTTGTAGGCCTTGAAAGTGTTCTCCACGAGGTCGGCGACTTTCCAGCCTTTGCGAATGGGATTGGGCAGGAGGCGCGGGAATTTTTTGTTGAGAGACATGGTTTGGAAAAATTTCGGTGTGGCGCGGGTGTGTAGTGGGATGGGGGCAGGGGTCAATCCAGTATCGGGGAATAGGACCTATGCGACCTATAGGACCTATGCGACCTATAGGACCTATGAGTTAAGAGTGACCGCGCCCTTCCGGGCGCAGCTACATTTTGCGGCTCAGTAGTCGTCCATCCGCAGGATCTCGCGGGGCTTGGCGCCTTCGCCGGGGCCGACATAGCCGCGGGCCTCGAGGATATCGAGGATGCGAGCGGCGCGGGTGTAGCCGAGGCGGAGGCGGCGCTGGAAGAGGGAGGTGCTGGCCTTACGCTCTTCGCGCATGACCTCGAGGCATTTTTCCACAAGCTCCTCGTCTTCATCGCTGATCTCTTCGCCGTCGAGGTCGCCATCGCTGGCGGAGAGTTTCTCGTGGATCTCGGCCTCGAAGCATTGATCGCTCTGCTTGCTGACAAACTCGACGATGCGGTGGACTTCCTCGTCGGTGACGAGCACGCCCTGCGCGCGGACCATGCGGGAGGTGCCGGGTGGGCGGTAAAGAAGGTCGCCCTGGCCGAGGAGGCGCTCGGCGCCGTTTTCGTCGAGGATGACGCGGCTATCGAGCGGCGAGGCGACCTGGAAGGCGATGCGGCACGGGACGTTCGCCTTGATCACGCCGGTGATGACGTCGGCGCGCGGCGTCTGGGTGGCGATGATCATGTGGATGCCGGCGGCGCGGGCTTTTTGCGTGATGCGCGCGATGAGGAGTTCCACATCGGCCGGCGCGGTCTGCATCAGGTCGGCGAGCTCGTCGACGATGACCACGATGTAGGGCATCTTTTCCGGGACGATGATGCCGTCGTCGCGCTGGACGGTGATGCCGAGCTCGGCCTGCTCGGCCCGGTCGAGTTCATGCTCGCCGGGTTCGCCGGTGGGCTCGCCGTATTGCTCGCTGTCGCCGTTCATCACCGGCTCTTCGCCGAAAGATTTGCCGAGGATGTCCGAGCTGCTGGCGGCCTGGGGTTCGGCATCTGGATCGATGAAGATGGGCTCGGAGCCCGGAGCCGCTTTGGGCTTTTTAGGCGCGGACGGGATGCCGGCGGCTTCGTCCAATTCCTTCTGGCTCTTCGGCTTCGGGCGGGTGTTGAAACCGCCGATGTTGCGCACGCCGACTTTCGCGAAGATGGCGTAGCGCTTTTCCATCTCGTTCACGGCCCATTTCAGCGCGAGGAGCGTCTTCTTCGGGTCGGTCACCACGGGCACCACGAGGTGCGGCAGCGTGTTGTAGATCTGCATTTCGACCACCTTCGGGTCGATCATGATGAGGCGCAGATCCTCGGGCGAGAAGCGGTAAAGGATGCTGGCGAGGATGGCGTTGATGCAGACGCTCTTGCCGGAGCCGGTGGTGCCGGCCACGAGGCCGTGCGGCATGGCGGCGAGGTCGGCGATGATGGTGTGGCCGTAGACGTCCTTGCCGAGGGCGATCGGGATTTTGCCCTTCGCGTTTTGGAATTCGTCGCTGTCGAGCAGTTCACGGAGCGTGACCTTCTGCTTTTTCGAGTTGGCGATCTCGATGCCGACCGTGTCTTTGCCCGGGATGGGGGCGAGAATGTTGATGCGTTCGGCACACGTCGCGCGGGCCAGGTCGCGCTCGTAGCTGGCCACACGGTCCACGCGCACGCCCTTGGCGGGGTAGACTTCGTAACGGGTGATGGTGGGGCCCTTGGTGATGTCGCCCGCGGTCACCGTGATATTGAATTCCGCGAGCGTCTCGATGATCCGGGCCTGCACGCCGAGCAGTTCTTCCGGAGAAGCAACTTCGCGGTTGGTATCCATCGGATCGAGCAGGTCTAGCGAAGGAAATTCGTAGTTTTCGCTGTGGAAAGCGGCGAGCGTCTCCACCTTGCGCTTTTCCTTTTTGACCGCGGCGGCGCTGGCGGAGTCAAAAATCTTGGGCGCGGGACGATCGGACGCGGCGGGCTCTTTCGTTTCGTCGGCCAGCAGATCGCCCTGCTTGAGGTTGGCGGGGGTGAGCGCTTCGTCGTCGTCCTCTTCTTCCTCCCCCCGGGCGGCGGCTTCGCGGGCGGCGAGCCTCTGCTGCTTGGCAAGTTCCTTTTCCACGCGGCGGGCTTCGCGCTCCATCTGCTTTTGCTCAATGTCGAGTCGGGCCTGCTCGGCGGCTTCCTCGCGCTGGCGTTCGCGGCGGGCTTCGGCCCATTCGCTGGGCAGGGCGAAGAGTTTCCGCAGCACGGCGATGGGGCGCAGGCCGGTCATGAGCATGAGCGACGTGACGTAGAAGAAACCGAGGACGAGAATCGAAGCCCGGCCGAAGATGCCGAACATGAATTTCCCGCCGAGATAGTAGCCGATGATGCCGCCTTCGCTGGAGAGGCCGAGGCGGGTGCGGTCGATAATGGTGAAATCGACGACGTGGACGAGGCAGGCGCCGCTAATAATAAAGATGGCGGTCCAGAGAGGGCGGAAGGTGAAGCCGAAGTTGCGTCGGAAGAGGATGGCGAGACCGTGCCCGAGGAGGGCGGCGGCGAGGAGAAAGCTGGCCGCGCCGAGGGCGAGATAGCTGAAGCCGGCCATGATGGCGCCGAAACCGCCGACGAAGTTTTGCGTTTTCTCGTTCTTACCGCTGACGGTGGCCATCCAGGAGGGGAGGTCGCGGGCGGAGAAGGAGATGAGAGCGAGAAAGAGAAGCACGCCCAGGAGCAGCAGAGTGATCCCGGTAATTTCCTGCGCCGTGGTGGCAGAGCCAGCAGAGGCAGTGGTGGTACGTGCGCGACGTGATTGCGCCATTTTTTGCCGGGCCATGGTAGCTGGTCTCAGGAGAGTTTCAATGATTTAGCGAGGGGAGCAGAAACGGGGGCACAAGGGGTAGTGGTGGTGTGAACAAGTGAGTAAGTTGTGAATAAGTGGCGGGAGTGCGGGCAGGAAGTGGGCCAAAGGGCATTACCAAGGGGTTTTACGATTTCTACGCATTAAGCGTGAAATGTCATGAGTGGGCCGAGGAGATGGCTGCGGTGCGGGTGTGCAGATCTATGTAAATTACTGGTGATAAGCTGTCTTCGTAATAAACATGGATTCGGTATGGCGCTGGGATTCGGCTGGTGAAGTGAGAAAGGAGAGACGGGCGATGCGAACTTTACGCGTTTGGCGCGGTTTGGAATGGCAGACCTAGAAGCATGTGAATGAGCGTCATTAATTAGTATGACTGGAAAAGCGGGAAATCGGATTAGGGGGGATTTTTCGGGGATGGGAGGGATGTGGTGAAATCCTCCCCGGATCGACCTTTGAAGAAGCGGGCGTGGTACTCGATGCGCTGGCCCTACATTCTTCCGCTGGCGTTTCTATTGGCGATGTTTGGCGTGGGGTGGATCAATTTCCGGATCCATGTGGGCATTTTTGAGCGAGCTACAGGGCGTAATTTGCAGACCATTTATGATCGGACTTGGGATGAGGCGGGGGAAAGGCCGCAAAAGCTGGACGCCGGATTGGTGGCGCGGGTGCTCCGGGGGAAAATGGATTCGTCCATGGATCCGAGAACGAATGGGTTGTGGGTGAATCGAAGGGCGGTGACGGTGGGGAGCGAGGAGCTGTTTTTGGTGACGGCATGGCCGGGGAATGAGGATCTCTTTGTGGGGGTGACGGCGGGGAGGACTGTGAAGTCCTTGCGGAGAGGGGAGTGGGCGGAGAGGGAATTCGTGAATGTTTCGTGGGTGGGACGGGAGGACGAGATCGATGGAACGACCGAATTTACCCGAGGCGTAAAAAATTGAGCGCGCTTCAAAGGCCTGCCGCAATTACTTCGCCTACCATTCAAATGCTGCAGAGTGAAACTGGGGAGCGATTATGGTTTCAGATAGGGAGCTTGTGTATTATGGTGAGTCTGGCACAAGGAGGTTTACATGCGCGTAATATCGCCAGTTTGGGCGCGGAGGCTCTGGCTGCTCTTGATGGGGTGGACGGTGATGATGGGGCCGACTCGTGCAGGGGTGCCGGCGCGGGCGCCGGTAGCGCTGACGGAGGCGGAGTCGGACTGGCTGAAGAAGCATCCGGTGCTGAAGGTGGGGGCGGATCCCGCGTGGCCGCCGTTTTCGTTTTATAACAAGGATGGGCAGCACGATGGCATGGACGCCGATGTGCTGCAGAACTTGGGGGAGCGCCTGGGTATCCGGTTTGAGGTGGTGCAGACGGCGAACTGGGAGGAAACGGTGGGGCTGGCGATGGCGGGGAAGGTGGATCTGCTATGCGGGATGGCGGCTTCAGCGGAGCGGGAGGAAAGTTTCTTTTTTACGCAGCCGTACATGCGGGCGCCCGTGGCGGTAATCATGCGGAGCGATGCGCCGTTTTATACCGGGCTGCGGAATTTGCAGGGGCGCATCGTGGCGGCGCCGAGCGGGTACGTGACGACGACGCTGATCGAGCAGCAGCATCCGGCGATCCGGCTCATGAAGACGAAGACGTCGGCGGAAGCGCTGCAGGCGGTGTCGCGCGGGCAGGCGGATGCCATGGTGGAAAACATGGTGAGCGCAAGCAGCCTGATGCGGAGCGAGGGACTGACGAATCTGAAAATCGTGGGCATCGCGGAATTCGACTTTGAGCTGCGGCTGGCGGTGCCGCGGGCGGAGCCCATCCTGCATGACATTTTGCAAAAAGGGGTGGCCTCGATCTCGGACGAGGAACTGGCGCGTCTGCGAGACAAATGGATTCCCGTGGACATCACGGGGGCGATCAATTGGGGGGTGGTGAAGCGGTTTGGGCTGTGGGTTTTTGGGACGGCCGCGGTGGTGGTGCTGGTGGTGTTGATCAAAAATCGGCGGTTGGCGGCCGAGTTGAAAGCCCGGCGCAAGGCGGAGGCGGAGCTGCGCGAGGCGCACGTGGAGAAGGACCATCTCATGGCGATGCTGGCGCATGATTTGAACAATCCGCTGCAGACGATCACGCTGGCGTGCGACGGGGTGGAGGATTCACCCGACGAGACGGTGGATGTGATCCGGCAGACGGTGGACCGGATGTCGCGGCTGGTGAAAAATGTCCTGAAGGTGAATTCGCTGGAGGCGCAGGCGACGCCCGTGGATCTGCGGCGGGTGGAACTGTGCGAGGCAGTGGCGGATGTGGTGGCGTCATTGCAACCGCGGGCGAAGGCGAAGGCGATCGCGCTGCATTTCAAGGCGGGAGAGGGACACATTTTAGGGAACTCGGATGCGCTGGCGCAGATCACGGACAACTTGGTGGGGAATGCGATCAAGTTCACGCCGAATGGCGGGCGTGTGGATGTGGCGGTGGACAAGCATGGCGGGCAGGTGGAGTTTCGAGTAAGCGACACCGGCCCGGGGATTCGCGACGAGGAGCGGCCGAAGATGTTTGGGAAATTTACGCGGCTCAGCGCGCAGCCGACGGGCGGAGAGAGCTCGCATGGACTGGGCCTGGCGATTGTGAAGCGGCTGGTAGAGGGGATGGGTGGGGCCATCTCGGTGGAGAGTGCGGTGGGGGCTGGGGCGACGTTCCGGCTGGTGTTTCCGGAGGTCGGCGGGCGCGGGAATGGTGAGTGACGAATTGCTGATTGGAGCTGCGTTTACGGTTCATCCGCGCGCTCCCGAAAACATGCCGGCATCGGAGAGGCGCGTGAGCGGGGTGGGAAAAAAGCGGCGGGTGGTGTGGTCAAAAAGCGACATGCTGGTTTTTTCTTGGCATGGAAAACTTTGGTTTTCGGGCGAGCGATTTTGAGTTTTGAAAAATGATCAAAAAATCGAATCGGCTGGAAAGGCGCATGAATACAGTGGTTTTGCCCGGGTGCGGGTTTGGTTTCTGACTGTTTGGAAAGTGGTGGTATGGGCTCTGCTAAGCCGGGGCCACAGCCGGGCTTGCGCCCGAGCCACCTGACTGACTGACACAACCAACCTAATTACCAAATGATGAAGAACACCCTCTGCGCGCTTGCCGCGCTGGCCCTCGCACCCGTGCCGGCTCTCATGGCTGGAACGACCACCGTCGACAAGAATCCCAAAAACCCAATCGAAACCATCAAGGAGTCCTGCATCACAGGCGATCTGGGCGTCAACTTCGTGACGCAGTACGTCTCGCGTGGTGTCGTATTGGAGAACCAGGGGGTGATCGGTCAACCGTACGCGGACCTGTACTTCAAGCTCTATGAGGGCGACGGTTTCCTGAACAAGGTGAGCCTGAACCTCGGCCTGTGGAGCTCGATCCACTCGCGCGGCACGGACTCCGGCGCCATCAATGGCGGGCATCCGGGTGGGACGCGGGACTGGTATGAATTCGACTATACGGTCGGCCTGGCGATGACCTTCGCCAAGAACTGGACGTTCACGCCCAGCTTCTACGCGTTCCTGAGCCCGAACGATGGCTTCTCCGACTTCTACGGCATCAACCTCAACCTCGCCTACAACGACGCACCGCTGTGGGGTGACAGCGGCTTTGCGCTGAACCCGTCGGTGACCGTCCTGTTCGAGGTCCAGAACAAGGCGGGCACGGGCGCGGACGAAGGCGTCTACTATGAAATCGCGTTGAATCCGTCGAAGACCTTTGGTCCGGTGACGATCTCGCTGCCGTTGAAGGCCGGCTTTGGCTCGGACGATTTCTACGGTTCGCTGAACCCGTCCACGGGCACGATCCAGGACGAAAGCTTCGGCTACTTCTCGGCCGGCTTGAACATTGCGTATCCGCTGAAGTTTATCCCCGAGTGCTTCGGGGCGTGGACGCTGAATGCCAACGCCACGTTCTACTACTTGGGTGATGGCACGAGCGACTTCAACACGGCGCCGCGCGGTGGTGCGGTGCGCGAAGCCAACGACACCGAATGGGTGTTCGGCGGCGGTCTCGCGATCACGTTCTAACAATCAAAATAAACCGCTCGCTGCGGTTGGTCATGCGGCTCCTCCGGGAGTGGTGTCCCGGAGGAGCGCGCAGACTCAAGCGATGGTCGTTGGTTGGTCTTCGTAAGGCATACTTGGTGTGTGTGCCGGAGGTGGGAGAAATCAGTGGAACGAAAACCGGGGTAGGGACGTCGATTGAGGATCAACCGCGCGGGCGGGTCCCTTTTCCAAACACAGAAATTAACCCAATCCCGATCAACTAATGAAACTCTCTCATTGCTTCCGCGCCCTCGCTGTGGGCGCCGGTATTTTCGCCTCGGTCTCGCTCGCCCAGGCCGAGGACACGGTCAAAGTCGGCGTGCTCCATTCGCTCAGCGGCACGATGGCCATCTCGGAGACGTCGCTCCGGGACGTGCTCCTCTTCACGTTCGATGAAATCAACGCCCACGGCGGCGTGATGGGCAAAAAAATTGAGCCCGTGGTGGTGGACGGCGCGTCGGACTGGCCGCTCTTTGCCGAGAAGGCCAAGCAACTTCTCGAGCAGGACAAATGCGCGGTGGTCTTCGGCTGCTGGACGAGCGTGTCCCGCAAATCCGTGCTGCCGGTCTTTGAAAAGGACAACGGGCTGCTCTTCTATCCCGTGCAGTACGAGGGCGAAGAGGAATCGAAGAATGTGGTCTACACGGCGGAAGCGGTGAACCAGCAGGCGACGCCGGCGGTGGACTACATGCTGAAGGCAGGGAAGAAGAAATTCTACCTGCTGGGCAGCGACTACGTGTACCCGCAGACCACGAACCTGGTGCTATTGGAGTATCTCCTGAGCAAGGGCGTGCCGCTCGAAAACATTGGCGGCGGCTACAAGAAGGATGAGTCCGGCAAGATCATCTCGGCCGGTCGCTACACGCCCTTTGGCCACCAGGACTACCAGCAGATCGTGGCGGAAATTAAGCAGTTTGCCGCGGGCGGAAAGGCCTGCGTGATCAACACGCTGAATGGCGACACGAACGTCCCGTTCTTCAAGGAGTACGCGGCGGCGGGCCTGACGGCCGAAACATGCCCGGTCGTCTCTTTCTCCATCTCGGAGGATGAGTTCCGCTCGCTGCCGGCCGACAAGCTGGTGGGCCAGCTCGGTTGCTGGACGTATTTCGAATCGATCAAGTCGCCGGCGAACAAGAAATTCACCACGGACTTTTTTGAATGGCTGAAGACCTCCAAGGTGGACGGCATCAAGAAGGAAGGCCGCGTGACCTGTTCGCCGATGGTGCTGAGCTATGACGGCGTGTATCTGTGGAAGGCCGCGGTGGAGAAGGCGAAGAGCTTTGATGTGCCGGCGGTGCGCGCCGAAATCATGAAGGGCGTTTCGTTTGAAGGCCCGGGCGGCAAGGTGACCACGCAGAAGAACATGCACGTGACGAAGAACGTCTACATCGGCGAGACCAAGGCCGATGGGCAGTTCAAGATCCTGAAGGAATTCCCGGGCGTGGTCGGCGAGCCGTGGCTGAAGGGCACCTTCAAGCCGAAGACGGCGGCGAAGTAAGGCGCCCGTTTCGTAGTTCGTTCAACCAATCACTAAAAGGGGCGGGCCTCCGGAGTGGGGCCCGCCTCTGCAGTGAAACTTGAGTTTACCAAACACCACACTCATCCATGCTGCACCGATTGCTTTTCCTGCTCGCGTTCCTCGTGCTGCCCGCCCTGCGCGCCAGCGCCGAGACGAAGCAGGAACTCATCGCCAAGGCGATCGGGATTGAGGATGAGAAGGAGCAGAACAAGTTCATCCGGGCGATGGCGAAGGAGGAGTCGCCGGAGATTGGCGCGTTGCTGGAGAAGTGGAAGAACAGCGAAATCTTCGTCTATGAGGCGGCGGATGGGATGAAGACGTTGGTGACGCTGGAGCCGAAGAAGAACGCGAAGGATAATAAGGAGACGCAGCTCACGCACAAATTTCTGACCGGCGAGGCGATGAAGGATGAGGCGGGGAAGCCACTAATGCTGCTGGCCTCCGATCTCAACGAAGCCAAGTGTGACGGTGGGACGCGCGAGGCGATGAAGGTGGTGCTGGACCGGATCCGGCTGAACTCCTCCGTGGACAAGGAACGTCAACTTGTGGCGGAGATGATGGGCGCGGAACAGAAGAAGATCCGCGTCCCGGTGCTGGAGGGTCGATTGGCGAAGGAAACGAATGCCGAGGTGCAGCGTGCGCTGAAGGCGGGGGTGGCGATCACGCAGCTCAAGCTGAAGAAACTGAAGGAAGACGGGACGGCGGATACGTCGGATTTTGACGACGACGAGGAGCTGCAAGACTATGACGAGAAGACGCAGGCGGCCGCCAAGACCGAGGAGAGCGATGAGGTGAAGATTGCGGCCTGCAACACGCTCGGGGAGCTGACCTACATTCCCGCGCAAGATGCGCTGAAGCAAGTGGCGGCGGCGCCGACGGTGGCAGCCCCCGTGAAAGCGGCCGCGAATGCGGCCCTGGCGAAAATTGCGTCGCATGTGTCCTTCGTGAATGGCGCCGGAACGGTCTTTCGTGGGCTGAGCAGCGCCAGTGTGCTGCTGGTGGCAGCGATCGGGCTGGCCATCACGTTTGGCCTGATGGGGGTCATCAACATGGCGCATGGCGAGATGATCGCCATCGGGGCCTACACGACGTACGTGGTGCAATGCATCTTTGGCGATGGGTTCGAAGCCTCGCCGTTTGGGATGCATTTTTCTATCCCCGGGCTGCGGCTCGCGGGAACGCCCGGATTTGGCTGGTATTTCGTGGTCGCCATTCCGATCAGCTTTTGCACGGCGGCCCTGGCCGGGCTCGCGTTGGAGCGGAGCGTGATTCGCTTTCTCTACCGGCGGCCGCTGGAATCGCTGCTGGCGACGTGGGGCGTTTCCCTGGTGCTGCAGCAGCTGTTCAAAATGGTTTTTGGAGCGAACAATGTGTCGGTGACTTCTCCGGTGTGGCTGAGCGGAAGCTGGACTGTGCATGATGTGGGTATCGGCTGGAACCGGGTGTTTGTCATCGGGTTCGCCATTGCGATTGTGGCCGGGACGCAGGCGCTGCTGAAGAAAACACCGTTGGGGTTGCTCATTCGTTCCGTGATGCAGAACCGGCAGATGGCGGCGTGCATGGGCGTGCGCACGAGCCGGGTGAACATGATGACGTTTGCTTTTGGCAGCGGGCTGGCGGGGCTGGCGGGTGCGTTTCTCAGCCAGCTTGGGACCGTGGGGCCGCGCATGGGGCAGGATCACATCGTGGACAACTTTATGACTGTCGTCGTGGGCGGCGTGGGCAATCTGTTCGGCACGGTGCTCAGCGCCCTTGGCATTGGCATGGCGAACCAATCGCTGGAGCAGGCGCTGGGCAACTCGGTCCTCGGCAAGATTATCGTTCTCGGCGCGATCATCCTCTTCCTCCAATGGAAGCCGGCTGGCTTGTTTGTCACCAAATCCCGGAGCCTCGAAAGCTAGTGAATACCCGACGCACCAAAATCGAAGTCATGTCGTTCGCGGCGGTGATCGTGGCCTTTGTGATCCTGACGCTGGGGCTCAACAGCGCGGGCGCGGTGGACATTTTCACGGTGGGTCTGTGGGGTAAGTATCTGTGCTATGCCACGCTCGCGATGTCGGTGGATTTGCTCTGGGGCTTTACGGGCCTGCTCAGTCTGGGGCAGGCGCTCTTCTTCGCGCTCGGGGGCTACATGATGGGGATGTACCTCATGCGGATGATCGGGGACTTGGGGCAGTATCACAAACCAATCCCGGATTTCCTGGTGTTCCTCGGCTGGGAACAATTGCCGAGCTTTTGGGTGCCGTTCTCGAGTTTCGCGTTTGCGCTCTTGATGGTGATTGTCCTGCCGGCGGTGGTGTCCGGGGTCTTTGGATTCCTGGCGTTTCGTTCCCGGATCAAAGGGGTGTACTTTTCAATTCTCACCCAGGCGCTGACCTACGGCGCGTGCCTGCTCTTCTTTCGCAATGACATGCTGATGGGCGGCAACAACGGATTCACCGATTTCAAGTATATCCTGGGTGCGGACCTGCGGCAGAATGGGACGGTGCGCGCGTTGTTCCTCGCAACAGGCATGTTGCTACTGGGGGTCTATTTGCTATGCCGCTGGCTGACGGCGACGAAGTTTGGCCTCGTGCAGCGAGCGGTGCGGGACAGCGAGACGCGCGTGCTCTTTTCCGGGTATGCCGCGGCGAACTACAAACTCTTTATCTTCGTGCTGTGCGGGATCATCGCGGGGCTGGCGGGGGCGCTGTATGTGCCGCAGGTCGGCATCATCAACCCGAGCGAGATGGATACGGCGAAATCGTTGGAGATCATCGTGTGGGTGGCGCTAGGCGGGCGTGGAACGCTGATTGGACCTGTGCTTGGGGCCATTGTGGTGAATGCGATCAAAAGCTGGGCCTCCCGGGCATATCCGGATCTGTGGCCGATTTTCCTCGGGGGCATGTTTGTGCTCGTGGTGCTGCTGATGCCGAAGGGTCTCGCGGGGGTGCCGGCGCAGATTCGCGGCTGGCTGGCGCGAAAGACGACGGAGATCCCGGACGGCGCCGCGGAGGTTTCGAAATCCGGATCAGTGGCGGCACCATGAACATCGGCGCTCCTGACCATCCATCGACACAGCGGCCGTTTATCATCGCGGCGGAGGGCGTAAACAAGTCGTTTGACGGCTTCAAAGCGATCCGGGATCTGAATTTTTACATGGACGTGGGCGAGTTGCGCACGGTCATCGGCCCGAATGGCGCGGGGAAGACGACGTTCCTGGATCTGATCACGGGGCGGACGAAGCCGGACGAGGGGAAGATCGAATATTTGAACCAGCACGATCTGACGAAAATGTCGGAGTACGAGATCTATCGGCTGGGAATCGGGCGGAAATTCCAGACGCCGACGGTGTATACGGACCACAGCGTGTGGGAGAATCTGGTGCTCTCGCTGGAGGGGAGCCGGGGCGTGTGGTCCTCGCTCTTTGCGCGGCTGAACAGCACGGAGAAAGACCGGCTGAATTCAATTTTGGAGACGATCAACCTCGTGCCGCACAAGGATCGCAAGGCGGGCACGTTGGCGCATGGCCAGAAGCAGTGGCTGGAGATTGGGATGCTGCTGGCGCAGAATGCGAAGCTGCTGCTGGTGGACGAGCCGGCGGCGGGAATGACGGATGTGGAGACGGCGAAGACAGGCGACTTGCTGCTGAGCCTTGCGGGGGAGAAGCACAGCATCGTGGTCATTGAGCACGATATGACGTTTGTGCGGCAGATTTCCGCAGGGCGCAAAGTGACCGTGCTGCACCAGGGGCACATCCTGTGCGAGGGCTCGGTGGACGAAGTGCAGAACGACGAGCGGGTCATCGAGAGCTACCTCGGGCGTAAACAGAGACACTGATATTCCATGCTTACCGTCAATGCGCTGAATGTTTCGATTTCCGGCAGCCAGATTCTGCGCGGAGTGACGTTTGAGGTGCCGCCAAAGAGTGTGTTTTGCCTGATGGGGCGCAATGGGGTGGGGAAAACGACGACGCTGAAGACTATCGTGGGGTTGCAGTCGACCGACAGCGGGAGTGTGACGCTGGATGGCGACACGGTGACGCGCAAACGGCCGGAGCAGCGGGCGCGCGAGGGGATGGGCTATGTGCCGCAGGGGCGCGACATTTTCCCGCATCTCACGGTGGAGGAGAACCTGGACATCGGCATGCGCGCGCAGGGGAAGACGGCGAACAAGAAGGCGAAGCTGGAACGAGTCTATGGGCTGTTTCCGATTTTGAAGGAGTTCCTGCCACGCAAGGGCGGGATGCTCTCGGGTGGGCAGCAGCAGCAACTGGCCATCGCGCGGGCGCTGCTCACGGAGCCGAAGCTGTTGATTCTCGACGAGCCGACGGAGGGGATTCAGCCGAATATCATCGACCAGATTGGCGAGACGATCAAAATGCTCCGGAAGGAAGGGCAGATGAGCATACTGCTCGTGGAGCAGTATCTGGATTTTTGCAAGGAACTGGCGGATGTCTTTGCGATCATGGATCGCGGCGCCGTGGTGGCAAGCGGGCCGATCGCAGAACTTACAGACCAGGTTGTCAGAAAGCATCTCACTGTGTAAGAACGCCCGCATGAAATACACCCGCGCCCTTGCTTTGCTCGCTTTCACTCTCACGCCCACGCTGGCGCACGCTCATCCCGGCCACGCCGGCCATGATGAAGTGGGCGGCATTGGCTGGGGGTTGATGCATCCCTTCACCGGTCTGGATCATCTGCTGGCCATGGTGGCGGTGGGGCTGTGGGCGGTGCAACTGGGTGGGCGCGCGCTGTGGGCGCTGCCGGCGGCGTTTGTCGGCACGATGTGCCTGGGTGGTCTGATGGGGATGAATGGCGCGGTGCTGCCGCTGGTGGAGCCGATGATCCTGACGTCGGTGCTGGCGCTCGGGGCATTGATTGCTTTTACGGTGCGGCTGCCGCTGGCGGCGTGCGCGGGAGTGGTGGCGCTGAGCGCGCTGTTCCACGGCCAGGCGCATGGCGCGGAAATGCCGGTGGGCGCGAGTGGCTGGATGACGGCGCTCGGTTTTGTCGCCGCGACGACCGCGCTGCACGTGACGGGCGTGCTGGGCGGACTGGGCCTGCAGAAATTTGCGCAGAGCCGCGCGGTGCGCGTGGCCGGTGCGGCGATCTTTGCCGCGGCCGTGTTGATGGGCGCAGGCATTCTCTAAAACGATGCATCTGGCCCCACGCGAAACCGAAAAGTTGCTCATCGTGGTGGCCGCCGATCTCGCCCGGCGCCGGCAGGCCCGTGGGCTGAAGCTGAACTACCCGGAGTCGGTCGCGATCATCAGCTATGAAATCATGGAAGGGGCCCGCGATGGCCGCTCCGTGGTGGATCTGATGAGCTATGGCACGACGATCCTGAAGCGCGCTGACGTGATGGACGGCGTGGCGGAGATGATTCACGAGGTGCAGGTGGAGGCGACGTTCCCCGATGGGACGAAGCTGGTCACGGTGCATCAGCCCATTCGATGAAAGTATTCAGTATTCAGTTTTCAGTATTCAGTGGGCCTCCCGTGAGTGCGGGAGGTGTGGGTGATATTGCCACATGCGGGGTCGAGTTTCGGGCCGGGGCGACTGGATACCGGATACGGAACACTGAATACTACCCATGATCCCTGGAGAAATCATTGTCGTGGAAGACGAGGCGGGGCTGGCGGCGAATTTGACGCTGGCGACGAAAGTCATTCGGGTGGCGAACAAGGGGGACCGGCCGATCCAGGTGGGGAGTCACTTCCACTTTTACGAGGTGAATGAGTCGCTGTCCTTTGAGCGTGAGGCGGCCCGCGGGTTTCGGTTGAATATCCCCGCCGGGACAGCGGTGCGCTTTGAGCCAGGGGATACGCGGGATGTGGAGCTGGTGGCGCTGTCCGGCCTGCGTGAAGTCTACGGTCTCAATGCCAAAATTAACGGCAAGTTGTGAAGCGTTCTGGAAGTCGCATACTCGAAAAATCCTAAACCTAATTCTTAAATCCCGATGCCTCTCAGTCTCACGCGCCGCCAGTACGCCGATATGTTTGGGCCCACGGTGGGGGACTGTGTGCGGTTGGCGGATACGGAGCTGATCATCCAGGTGGAGCGCGACTTGATCGCGGAAGCGGGCGGCTATGGGAATGAGGTGAAGTTTGGCGGGGGCAAGGTGATTCGGGATGGGATGGGGCAATCGTCGACGGCGCTGGATGCGGAGTGTCTCGATTTGATCATCACCAACGCGACGATTCTCGATGCGCGGCTGGGGGTGGTGAAGGCGGACATCGGGGTGAAGGGCGGACGCATCGTCGGCGTGGGGCACGGGGGAAACCCGGGCATCCAGCAGGGTATTACGCCAGGGATGGCGGTGGGCGCGGCGACGGAAGTGATCGCGGGGGAGGGCTGTATCGTCACGGCAGGGGGCATCGATACGCATATCCATTTCATCTGCCCGCAGCAAATCGACCATGCGCTGGCGAGCGGCATTACCACGATGATCGGCGGCGGCACCGGCCCGGCGCACGGCACTTATGCGACGACGTGTACGCCGGGCATCTGGAACATTCGCCGGATGCTGGAAGCGGCGGACCAGTATCCGATGAATCTCGGCTTCCTCGGCAAAGGCAACTGTTCCACGCCAGAGCCGTTGCGGGAGCAAGTACGTGCAGGGGTGATTGGGCTGAAGCTGCACGAAGACTGGGGTACCACGCCGGCGGCGATCGATTGCTGTCTCGGCGTGGCCGATGAGCTGGACGTGCAGGTGGCGATTCACACGGACACGCTGAACGAAGCGGGCTTTGTGGAGGCGACGCTGGCAGCGTTCAAAGGGCGCACGATCCATACCTTTCACAGCGAGGGCGCGGGTGGTGGGCATGCGCCCGACATTATGCGCGTGTGCGGCGAACTGAATGTGCTGCCGTCGTCGACCAATCCCACGCGGCCGTATACGGTGAATACCATCGCGGAGCATCTGGATATGCTCATGGTGTGCCATCACCTCGATTCGCGCATCCCGGAGGATGTGGCGTTTGCGGAATCGCGCATCCGCCCGGAAACGATCGCCGCGGAAGACTTGCTGCACGATCTCGGAGCGATTTCCATCATGTCGAGCGACTCGCAGGCGATGGGGCGTGTGGGTGAAGTCATCACGCGCACGTGGCAGACGGCGCACAAGATGCGGGTGCAGTTTGGCCCGCTGGAATCGCCAGTGCCCGGCCACGCGGTGGCGGACAACTTTCGCGCGTTGCGCTATGTGGCGAAGTACACGATCAATCCGGCGCTGGCCCACGGCATCGCGCACGAAGTGGGAAGCATCGAACCGGGCAAGTTGGCGGACTTGGTGGTGTGGAAGCCGGCCTTCTTCGGCGTGAAGCCGGAGGTGGTGCTGAAGGGCGGATTGATCGCCATGGCCAATATGGGCGACCCAAATGCGAGCATCCCCACGCCGCAGCCGATGTTTTATCGGCCACAGTTCGGGGCGCATGGGCGAGCGAAGTTTTCCACGTGCGCCACGTTTATCAGCCAGGCGGCGATGGCGAATGGTTCGGTGGCTGAGCTCGGACTTGGCAAACGGCTCGTGGCCGTGCGCGAGACGCGGAAGGTGACGAAGAAGGATCTCGTGTGGAATGACGCGACGCCGCACATCGAGATCGACCCGGAGACGTATACGGTGAAGGCGGACGGGCGAATCCTGACATGTGAGCCTGCGAAGGTGCTGCCGATGGCGCAGCGGTATTTTTTGTTTTGATGCAGATCATCAATCATCCATTGGGCGAATGGGATGAATGGTTGAAACAGCGAGTATTATCCATGGATCGTCTCACACTCGCCAAACGGCGCTGGCGCGGAGTGGCGGAGGACGGTGTGGAGTTTGGATTTGATTTGGTAACGCCGCTTTCGGACGGGACCCCTTTCTACGCGACGGAATGCGCGCTCTATGTCATCGCGCAAAGGCCGGAGCCTTGTCTGGAGATCGAGCTCATCCCCCGCGCGGCCCCAGTGGCGCGGCTGGGGTGGGCGATCGGAAATTTGCATTTTCCGATTGAGGTGAAGGAACAGGTCATTCGGGTGCCGGATGATCCAGCATTGCGGCAGCTCTTTGAGCGGGAGAAGATTCCCTTTGTGCTGTGTGAGCGCGTGTTCAAACCCTTCGCCAAAGCCCATCGCCATGAACCCTGATTTTTCCTGGCTGCCGGCATTTTTGCAGACGAGCGATGCACTCTTTCCCACGGGAGCGTATGCGCACTCGCTGGGCTTTGAGGAGTTTGTCCGGATGAATGGGCTCCGCGATGAGGCGGGGCTCGCGCTCTTTGTGGAAGAACACTTGCGCCCGGCACTGCAAGAGCAGGAGCTGCCGTATCTGCGCTTTACGTGGATGGCGGAGGGCGCGGTGACACGGCATGAAATCGACCGGGAGATTTCGGCGTGGAAGCTGGCGCGCGAGACGCGGGAGGCGAGTATACAAATCGGGCGGCGGCGGCTGGCGGCGCTACGGGCGGTCAATGAGCAGGCGGTCTATCGGGAGCTGGCGGAGGCGATCGCGCGCGGGGAAGCGCAGGGGCATCATCTCACGGTGTCGGCGCTGCAGGCGCGCGTGGAGGGCTTTCCGCTGCCGGCGGCGCTGAACGCGTGGTACTATCAGGCGGTATCGGGGGTGTGCAGTGCGGCGCTAAAGATCATCCGCATCGGGCAGGAGGGCTGCCAGCGCGTGCTGCGCGGGGCGCTGCAAAAGGCGGAGACCACGGTGCGGGTCTCGCTCGACGTGGAGCGCGAGACGGCGGGATGGTTTGATCCACTGTTGGAGATTGCGTCCATGCGCCATGAATTCGCGGACGAACGGCTTTTTATTTCCTGACACTTTATGAAGACACGACCAGCGCGCATCGGCATCGGAGGGCCCGTGGGCTCGGGCAAAACCATGTGCGTGTGGCGGCTGTGCCAGTGGCTGCGCGACGAACTCTCCATGGCGGTGGTGACGAATGACATCTACACGCGGGAGGACGCGGAGTTTCTCACGCGCAACGAAGCGCTGGCGGCGGACCGCATCCTGGGCGTGGAAACGGGCGGATGCCCGCACACCGCGATTCGCGATGATACTTCCATGAATGTGGCGGCGATTGAGGAGCTGGAACGGCGGCATCCGGATGCACGCCTGGTGCTGGTGGAGAGTGGCGGGGATAATCTTTCCGCAACCTTTTCACCGGAGCTGGTGGATGCCTTTATCTACGTGATCGATGTGGCGGAGGGGGACAAGATTCCGCGCAAGGGCGGGCCGGCGATCCGACACAGTGATTTGCTGGTGATCAATAAGATCGAGCTGGCGCCGTATGTGGGCGCAGATTTGGACGTGATGGCGCGCGACGCCAAGCTGATGCGTGGGGAGCGGCCGTTTATTTTCACGGACCTGCGGTCGGGGAAAGGGAAGGACGAGCTGATCGCGTGGATTCGCCGGGAAGTGCTGTGGAGCTGAGGCCGTGATGAAAGGGCATCTCGATTTGCTGGCGGCGCCGGGGGCGAACGGAGCGACGGTGCTCCGGCGGCAGTCGTTTGCGCCGCCGATTCATATCAGCAAACCACACGTTGACGCAGGGTGGCTGGTGGTGAATCTGGCGAGCCCGACGCCGGGGTTGTTTGCCGGGGATGTGGTGGAGGCCAGCGTGGAAGTGGAGCGCGGAGCGCGGCTGCTGCTCACGGCGCCGAGTGCGAGCCGCATCCATACGATGGCGGGAGGCGTTGCGGAGCTGCGGCAGCAATTTCGCGTGCAGGCAGGTGGGGCGCTGGATGTGTGGCCGGAGTACCTGATTCCGCAAGTGGGGTCGCGTTACCGGCAACGGACGCGGATCGACATGGAACCGGGTGGGACGCTGCTGTGGACGGAGAGCGTGGCGCCGGGGCGCGCGGCGCGGGGGGAGGTGTTTGCCTATGCGGAACTGCGGTTGGCGACGGACGTCTATGTGGGTGGCGTGCAGGTGGTGCGGGAGCGGTACGCGTTGGGGCAGGGAAGTGTGGCGGTGCAGGCACTACGGCAGCGGTTTGCGGAGGCGTATTATGCGAGTGTGATTGCGGTAGGGGACGCGGCGAAAGATTTGGATTTGCGGGGGACCCATGCGCTGCATGACCCGGAGGAGGCTTGGGTGGGGGCGAGCCGGCTTGGGGATGGGGCGATGGTGGTGAAGATCGTCGCAGGGAATAGTCCAGCGTTGCGGCGCACGGTGGAGAGAGTGCGCGGAGAGTTGTTTCGGGGGATGGGGATGACGGGGGCGTCGCTGCGAAGGGTGACGGGGGCACCCTTGGTGGCGTGACGCTCTGCGTCGCGCCAAAGCGAAGCCGTTATACGAACAAGCTGCTTAAAAAGATAGGCGCGACGCGAAGCGCCACGCCACCAAGAGGGGCGCGGTTTTGCTATTTGGCGAGATAGGCGCGCCAGCCGCCGTAGGCGGTGATGTCGTCGGCGCCTTCGAGGGCGCAGGGTTCGCAGAGGAAACCCTTCACGGTGGTGCCGTCTTCGAGTTCCACGGTGCCAATGCCCATGGGGGCGGGGGTTTCGGCGACGAAGCTGCCGAAGGCGCGCGTGCTGAGTTCCCACACCTCGAGTTCGATGCCGGGGCCGGTGAAGCCGGGGGTGCGGCGCAGGCCGGGTTTTGCAGGCTTCGTGTTGGGCAGGGCGTAGAGCCGGTAGTTGGGCGCAGTCCGGCAGGTGCGGCGGAGCACGGCGCCACGGGACGTTAGCTGGTGGTTGAGTGGTTGTTCGCTCAGATGCGCACCCACGACGGCGAGCAGAACGCCAGAATTGGTCGAGAAAGGTGTCGGTTCATTGACGAACGCGGCGCCGAGTTGGGCGAGGAAGCGGTCGCTCCACGCGGGGGCAATAAAGGTGACGCCGAAGGGCAGGCCGGAGGGACCGAAGCCGGCGGGGACGGCGAGAGCGGCGCAGTCGAGCAGGTTGACAAAATTCGTGTAGGCGCCGAGCTGGGTGTTGAGCTCGAGCGGCTCCGCGAGGACGTCGTCCACGCGGTAGATGCCCGGGGCCGTGGGGAGGAGCAGGGTATCCATCTTTTGCCACTCGGCTTCGGCGAGGCGGCGGAGGCGCTGCAGCTCATACTCGGCACGGTAGCCTTCGGCGGCGGTCCATTTTCCTGCACGCTCGATGATACCGCGGGTGACCGGGTGAAAGGCGTCGGGGTTTTTAGCGAGGAAATCGCCGACGCCGGCGGAGCGCTCTGCCACGCGGGGGCCGGAGTAGAGGAGCTGCGCGGTATCGCGGAAAGGTGCGTAGTCGATTTCGACAATGGTGTGCCCGAGCGCGGCGCAACGCTCGATGGCGGCGGCGTACAGCGCAGCGGATTCGGTGTTGTCGAAGAATTCACGCTGAGATGCTGGAAGGACCCCGAGGCGAACGGTAGTGGGCTGAGGTGTATCGCCCAGCGGACGCTGGCGAGAGTAGGGATCGGCGGCGTCGAAACCCTCGGCAATGGCGTGGAGCGTGGAGGCATCAGCGACGCTGTGGGCGAAGATGGAGACGCAATCGAGCGAGCGGCAGGCCGGCACGACGCCGCGCGAACTGAGCGCGCCGACGGTGGGCTTGAGGCCGACGAGGCCGTTGAACGCTGCCGGGACACGGCCGGAGCCGGCGGTATCGGTGCCAAGGGAGAAGGCGACTTCGCCCGCGGCGACGGCCACCGCGGAGCCGGAACTGGAGCCGCCGGAGATGTAGTCCGCGTGGAAGACGCTGCGGCAGGCCCCATATGGCGTACGCGTGCCGACAAGGCCCGTGGCGAATTGATCGAGATTCGTTTTGCCGATGGGGATGGCGCCGGCGGCGCGGAGACGCGCGACGACCGGGGCGTCGGCGGTGGCGATGTAGGAATACGCGGGGCAGGCGGCGGTCGTGGGCCAGCCGGCGACGTCGATATTGTCCTTCACGGCGAAGGGAACCCCGAAGAGCGGAAGCGTGGGGTCGGTGGGGGCGGAGGTGAGAAGTTCCTCCAACGGTGGGCGATGGAGCCACACGTGGTCGTCACCACGTTGTTCGATGCGGCGATGCACCTCGGTGAGGACATCATGGATGGTCTGACCGGAGGCGTAGGCCGCGCGCAGATTTTCGAGCGTGAGAGCAGGGAAGCGCAGCGTGTAGTGGCTCATGGGTTTGAAGTTTCCAAAATCACGAGGTTTTGGCCGGGCAGGACTTGTTTGCCGGCGGCGCAGAGGACGGACTTCACTGTGCCGCTCGCCGGGGCGGTGACGGGGATTTCCATCTTCATCGCTTCGAGGATCACGAGCTGGTCGCCTTTCTGCACTTGGACGCCTGGTTGCACGAGAACCTGCCACACGTTCGCTGGAAGCGCGGCGGAGGCGCCGATTTGGCCGGGTGGGAGATCGGCGGCGTCGAGGCCGACTTCGGGCTCGGGCTCGACGGGCGGCTTATCGAGGCCGGCGGCGCGCCAGCGCTCGCGCTCGGCGTCGAAGGCGGCTTGCTGCTTTGCTTTGAAGGCGGCGGCATCGGGCGCGATGTCGGTAAGAAATTTTCGGTAGTCGGCGAGGCGGAACGTTTTCTCCTCCACACGCAGTTTCATGCGGCCGCGGGGGAAATCCTCGCGGAGCTGGAGGAGTTCCTCGGCGCTCACCGGATAGAAGCGGATTTGATCGAAGAAGCGCAGCAGCCACGGCTTCTCGAAGTCCTTCGTGTGGTGGAAGCGATTCCACATTTGGACGGTGCGGCCGACGAACTGGTAACCGCCGGGGCCCTCCATACCGTAGACGCAGAGATAGGCTCCGCCGATGCCAACGGCGTTCTCGGGCGTCCACGTGCGCGCCGGATTGTACTTGGTGGTGACGAGGCGGTGGCGCGGATCGATGGGCGTGGCCACGGGCGCGCCGAGATAGACGTCGCCGAGGCCGAGCACGAGATAGCTCGCCTCGAAGACGATGCGCTGTACCTCGTCAATGCTCTCGAGGCCGTTGATGCGGCGGATGAACTCAATGTTGCTCGGGCACCAGGGCGCATCGGGACGCACCCCAGTGGTGTATTTTTCAATCGCGAGACGAGTCGCAGGATCGTCCCATGAGAGCGGCAGGTGCACGATGCGGGTCGGCACCTCAAGGTTGTCGGTGGTGCCGAGCTGCGACTCGGCGCGGCGGAGCGCGTGGAGCAGCTCCGGGCGGGGAAGGCGGCGCTGGTCATAATGGATTTGCAGCGAGCGGATGCCGGGCGTGAGATCAATGATGCCGGAGAGATTTTCCTTCTCGAGCCACAGCATGAGCGCGTGGACTCGGAAGCGTAGCTCGAGGTCGAGGACGAGCGGGCCGTATTCCACGAGCAGGTAATCATCGCCCGCGCCGCGGTAGACGACTGTCGGAGAGGCGGGGCCGGCGGGAAACTCCGCGAGCGGTGCGAAGGCGGGAATCTCGATGCGGTCGGGGCGCGGGCGTACTTGCGGACGGAGATTGAAGATCTCCGAATCCTGTACGCGCAGCATCTCAGCGGCAGTGGCCTCGTCGAGTGGGCGGAACCGTACTTTGTCGCCAGCTTTGAGCTGGCCGACTTTCCACAGCTCCGCCTGGACCACACAGGCCGGGCAGACGAAGCCGCCGAGGCTGGGGCCATCCGGGCCCAGGATGATCGGCATGTCGCCCGTAAAATCGATCGCGCCGATAGCGTAGGCATTGTCGTGGATGTTGGACGGATGCAAGCCGGCCTCGCCGCCATCGGTGCGCGCCCATTGCGGCTTGGGGCCGATGAGACGCACCCCGGTGCGCGCGGAGTTGAAGTGCACCTCCCACTCCGTAGAGAAGAACATGGCGATGTCTTCGCGCGTGAAAAAGTCGGGCGCACCGTGGGGGCCGTAGAGCACGCCGATTTCCCATTCGCGCGAGAGCTCGGGATAGAGTTCCGTGTCGAGAAAGGCCCGTGGCTCGGCGTGGTCGGGTGCGGAGAGCGGGAGAACATCTCCCACGCGCAAGGCGCGACCACCGTGACCTCCGAACTGACCGAGGGTGAAGGTGGCTCGGCTCCCGAGGTAGGCGGGGACATCGAAGCCGCCGACGACCGTGAGATAGGCCCGGCAGCCAAATTCTTCGAGCGCGCCGATTTCCAGAATTTGTCCGGCCTCGATGCGCACCGTTTGGCAAAAGCGGATGGGCTGTCCGTCCACGGTGGCCTTCATCGGCGCGCCCGTGAGGCAAATGGTGGTGGCGCAGTGGAACAGCAGCGTGGCGCCGGTGAGCGTCATCTCCAGGCCGGCGGCGGATTCCTTATTGCCGAGCAGGCGGTTGCCGAGGCGGAAAGAGAGCGCGTCCATGGGGCCCGAGGGCGGGACGCCGACAGCCCAATAGCCGAGGCGCGCGGGCCAGTCCTGCACGGTGGAGAGGGTGCCGGGGGAGAGCACCTCCACGGTGCGCGGGCGGTAGGCGAAGGATTTGAGGAAGCCCGTCCACACCTCGCCGCGGCTGAACTCGGGGCTGGTGCTCACCTGGCGGAGATAGTCGAGATTCGTCTCAAAGCCATCGATGCGCGTGGCGGCGAGCGCGGCGTCGAGTTGGCCCAGCGCTTCGGCGCGGGTGGGCGCGAGGACCATCAGTTTGGCGAGCAGGGGATCGTAGTAGGGCGAAACCTCAGTGCCGGCTTCGATCCAGTGGTCGCAGCGGACGTCCTCGGGAAATTCTACACGCGTGAGCAGGCCGGAGCTGGGCTGGAAATTTTTGCGCGCGTCCTCGGCATAGATACGGACTTGGATGGCGCTGCCGGTAGCGGGATAAGAGCGCGAGAGATCGGGCGGCGTGTCGGCGGCGACGCGGAGCATCCATTCCACGAGGTCGAGTCCAGTGACGAGTTCGGTGACGCCGTGTTCTACCTGCAGGCGCGTATTTACTTCGAGGAAGTAGAAAGCGTTCGCGCGGACATCGAAGACAAACTCGACCGTGCCCGCGGAACGGTAGCCCACGGCCTCGCCGAGGCGCACGGCGCAGGCGAAGAGCTCGGCGCGCTGTTCTTCGCTAAGACCGGGCGCGGGCGTCTCCTCGATGACCTTTTGGTTGCGGCGCTGCGTGGAGCAGTCGCGCTCGCCGAGGGCGATGACTTGGCCGCGTCCGTCGCCAAAGATCTGCACCTCGATGTGGCGAGCGACCTCCACGAACTTTTCGAGGTAGATGCCGTCGTCCTTGAAATTGTTCCGGCCGAGGTTCCGGACGGTTTCGTAGCGGGCGCGCAGCTCCTCTGCATTTCCGCAGAGCTGCATGCCGATGCCGCCGCCGCCGGCGGTGCTCTTGAGCATCACGGGCCAGCCGATGCGTTTCGCCTCCGCGAGCGCGTGATCCACATCGCGCAGGAGCCCGCTGCCGGGAAGAAGCGGCACTTCGCACTGCTGGGCGATTTCACGCGACGTGTGCTTCAAGCCGAAGCGGCAGATTTGTTCGGCGGTGGGGCCGACGAAGCGGATGTTCGCTTTTTCACAGGCCTCGGCAAAGGCGGTGTTTTCGCTAAGGAAGCCGTAGCCGGGGTGGATGGCTTGGGCGCCGGTGGCGCGGGCGACTTCCAGGATGCGCTCGGCATTCAGGTAGCTGTCGCGCGCGGGCGCGGGACCGATGCACACCGCTTCGTCGGCCAACTCCACATGAAGCGCATGGCGATCCGCCTCCGAGTACACGGCGACTGAGGCGATGCCGAGGTGGCGCAGCGTGCGGATAATGCGGCAGGCGATCTCGCCCCGGTTGGCGATGAGGACTTTGGTAAACAGCGTCATTTATTTGTCGGAAGTCAGTTTCAGTCCCACCACGCCGGCGAGGATGAGGGCCATCATGCCCAGGCGCAGGGCGGAGCGCGCCTCGCCGAGCACGAGGATGCCGTAGGCGGCGGTGCCGATGGCGGCGAGCCCGCTCCACACCACGAAGGCCACGCCGATGCTCATGCCTTTCATGGCGAGTGCGAGGAGCCACGTGGTGCCGATGCCGGCGGTGATGCCGAGCACGGAAGGCCACAGCGCGGTGAAGCCACGCGAGTGGTAGAGGCCGATGCCGTAGAGCGCTTCGGCGATGGCGGCGGAAAGCAGATAGACCCAGCTCATTTGTCCCAAATCAGCAGCCGCACGGGCGTGGGGTTGTAGGCGTTGCAGGGGTTGTTGAGCTGCGGACAATTCGAGATGAGGCACACGATGTTCATCTCCGCGCGAACCTCCACGTAGCGGCCGCCGGCGCTCACGCCGTCTTCAAACGAAAGCCCGCCTTCGGGTGTGACGGGCACGTTCATAAAAAAGTTGATGTTGTGCGCGATGTCGCACTTCGTCGCGCCGCGGCCCCAGCGCTGGATCTGGAGCATGAACGTATCGCGGCAATTATGCATCCAGCGCTTTTCCAGTGCGTAGCGCACCTGGTTGCTTTCCGCGGCGCAGGCGCCGCCGAGCGTGTCGTGGCGGCCGCAGGTATCGGCGACGATCGTGGCGAGCGTGTTCCCGCTGCTGGAAATCAGGCGCGTGCCGGTGGTGAGATAGATGCCGCGCTGCTCGCGGATGGTGTCCTGGGCGCTGTAGCGATCGGAGAAATCGTGCGCGTTGTAGAAGAGTGTGTCGGCGGCCTGGTTGCCTTCGAGGTCCACGATGCGGAGCGTCTGGCCCTGGCGGACCTCGTGCATCCAGCCATCACCGGAGGGGAGGGTGTGATCGTAGATCGCGGTGGTGGGATCGAGCGGGCTTTCGGTGTAAACAAGTGTGCTCATACGTGCAGCCTTTCCGTGAGTGTGAAGGCGCGTTGGTTTTCTTGGCGGAAGCTGCGACAGAAATCATCGGCGTCGGGGGGCGGCGTGCGGAGGAAGGTCAGCTTCACCGGCTTTGGCGTGTACTCTGGCGAAGGATCCAGCGGGTGCGGACAGGTATTCAGGACTACGAGTACATCCGTCTCGGCGCGGAGATCCACGGCGGCGCCGGGAGCGCTGTTGCCGGGGTGGAAGGCCATGCGGCCTTCGGCGTCGACGTCGACGCGACTAAAGAGGTTTACGTTGGCGACGAGGTCGCGTGGGCCGAGGCCGTGTTTGCCGAGTTCGATCAGGAAGTTGTCGTGCGCGTTGCGATGCCAATCGTTGCGGGCCTGCTGGTAATTGCGTTCGCCGTATTTCGCACGCACATGCGCGGCGTTGGCGTGGCCAGCGAGCGGGTCGTGCCAGCCGACGGTGTCGGCGGTGAGGCTGAGGAGGGCGTGGCCCATGTCGCTCATCAGCACGTGGCCGCGCGTGAGCTTGGCGGTGTATTGCGCCTTGAGCGTGTCGGGCAGATTGAGCCGATCGAGCGGCTGCGCGGCGCGGTAGGCCAGCAGGCCGACATTGGCACCGCCTTCCAGATCGGTGAGGCGCAGCGTGGTGTGACGCCGCAGCACTCCCGACCACATGCCCCCGCCGGGCACGTGTTCTTCATAGAGCAGGGTTTCGTTGGTCATGCGAAAAACGGAAAGTTTGAGATTGGTGGAGGGGCGCGGGGCTACTCCACTTCGTCGCCGGCGGAAGTCATCTTCACCATGGGCACGCGCTCTTCCTCCACCTCGACGGGCGGATGGATGAGCTCTTCGAGCCGGTGGCGAATGGCCATGAATTCGGGCGTCACGCATTGGTCGGGCGTGCGCGGGCGCGGGACGGGATTTTCGATAAACTCGAGCACGCGCCCGGGATTCGCGCCAAGGACGAGGATGCGATCGGCGAGGTAGATGGCTTCGTCGAGGTCGTGTGTGATGAAGAGCACGGTCACGTCCACCTTCTTCCAAATCTGCAGCAGATAGCTCTGCATCTGCGCGCGCGTCTGGGCGTCGAGCGCGCCGAAGGGTTCGTCCATGATCAGGATGCGCGGCTCATTGGCGAGCGCGCGGGCGATGGCGACGCGTTGCTTCATGCCGCCGGAGAGTTCGTGCGGATACGAATTTTCCACATGCGCGAGCCCCACCATGTCGAGCCACTGGCGGGCTTCCACGTCGGCCGTCTCGCGGCCCTTGCCTTGCATTTCGAGGCCAAACATCACATTGCGCTTCACGGTCAGCCACGGGAAGAGCGTGTAACCTTGGAAAACCATGCCACGATCCGGGCCAGGGCCGCCGACCGGCTTTCCGTCGAGCAGCAGCTCGCCGCCGCTGCATTCATCGAGCCCGGCGACGATGCGGATGAACGTCGATTTGCCGCAGCCGGACGGACCGATCACGCAGATGAACTCGCGGCGGTGCACGTCGAAGGTGAGGCCATCGAACACCGTGCGTTCCTGGCCATCGCTCAGGAAGCTCTTCCGCAGGCCGCGCACGGTCAGCCGCACGGGGCGCTGTTTGATCCGCGCAAAACGATCCGCCACTGCCGGGTTTTGGGATTGGTAATCGGCGATCATGGTTGCGCGGGAGCGGGAGTGATTTTGCGCACGGATTTGCGCCAGGCGGGGCCGGGTTCGCGAATCCAGGCGATCCAGGTGCGTTTCGCCCCGGCGCCGCGTGGGCGCTTCCACGGGAAGAGCACCGTGCCGAGCTTGGCCAGCAGCAGGTCGGAGCCGAAGCCGATGATGCCGATCATCAGGATCGCCGCGTAGACATTGTCGAAATGCTGGTGGCGTGCCTGCATCACGATGAAGGCCGAGATGCCCGACATCGCGCCCACCACCTCCGCGATGATGAGGTAAGTCCACGCCCAGCCGAGCAGGATGCGCATGTCCGTGTAAACATCGCTCAAGCTCGCGGGAATGATCACCCGCCGCACCAGCGCCCAGCGGCTGGCGCCCAGCGTTTGCGCGGCTTCGATGAGCGCAGGGTCCACTTTGCGCACCGTGTTGGCAATCACCAGCACCTGCTGGAAAAACGTGCCGATGAAAATGATCGCGATCTTTGGTGCGTCATCGATGCCCAACACTGCGACGCAGAGCGCACTAAAGGCGGGCGCCGGGGCATAGCGGAAGAACTCAATGAAGGGCTCGTGCAGCCGGGCGAAGAAGCGGTACGTCCCGCACAAAATCCCCAGCGGCACGCCGATGAGCGACGACAGCACGAAGCCCCAGAAGATCGTCCGGATACTGCGCCCGAGTGCCTGGTAGAGCCATGGGTCATCCTGCAATTCCGGCGCCGTCGTGAAGGCCGTGTAAAAGGCACGGAAGACCTGATGCGGTGCGGGGAGATAGACGGGGTTCGTCAGTTCACCCTCCGGCGGGGCCACCTTGTCCCGCTGGCACTCGGCTACCTGCTGTTTGAAGTCCGCCACGGGCACATAGGTGCCCTCATCGTATAGGCCCACATCGCCCGGCACCGTCACGCGCACATAGGGATGCCACAGCCACGGAATGTAGCTCACGGCGGACCACAGCGCGAGCGGCAGCAAAAAGGACAGGATCGTGAGTACGAGCCGTCGCCGGGCAGGCAATTCCTTCTTTAATCCGAGCCAGTCTTTCTGCGCCATGTGGGTGGTCCCTTGCGTCTTACGCAAAGAGAGCGGCGACCGGAGACGACCGCCGCTCCCTTGCGCAACAACAACACACGAAAGTTACTTCATGCCCTGCACAATGGACGGGAACACATAGTTCTCCGGCTTTTGCGCAGTCTTGTAGACGCCGTTGGCACGGTTAAAGTTGTCACCATTCTGCATGGCTCCGTAGACGGAGTCCAGCCCCGTTCCCTTTTTGTATGCCTCTTTTGCTTCGGCCAGGGTGAGCAGGTGGGTGCCGGGCACATTCTTCGTGTAGTCCGCCACTTCGGCGCCCACTTTCGCCGCCATAATCTTGATGGCTTCGTCCTTGGTGGCGGGGTCCTTCAAATAGTCCACGCACTTGTAGAAGACGGTCACCACTTTGGCCCAGTCATCCTTGCGCTTGCCGAGGCTCACGGGGTTCACCGCGAGCACGTCATAGATGAGGCCCTTCGCATCCGAGCTGGTGAAGAGCGCCTTCGCGCCGGCTACCTGCTTCAGCGCCTGGCCGGAGACCGGATACCACGCGCCCACGGCCGCAACTTTGCCGGAGGAAAGCGTCTGCGGCGCGTCATTCGTCGACATCTTCACGAGCTCCACGTCGCTCTGCTTCATGCCGTTTTCCTTCAGCGCCTTCAGCAACAGCAGATGCTCCACGAGCGTGAGTTCGATGCCCACTTTCTTGCCCTTGAGGTCCTTGATCGAGTTGATCCCCGGCGCGCCGATGATCATATCGCTGCCCTCGCTGTAGTCGAGCAGCGCAATGAATTTGCTCTTCGCCCCGGTGGCGCCAGTGCCGAGCATGTCCGTGCCCACGGCGGTCACTGCGTCGACCTTGCCGGCGGCGAAGGCGTCGATGGACGGCGCGTAGTCAAACCACACGAGCTCCACATCCACGCCGGCTTCCTTGAACCAGCCTTTTTGTTTGGCCACTTCGAGAATGGTGAAGCCGGGCCAGTCGGAATACGCGATTTTAAGCGGTTCGGCGGCGGGCGCCGTCACGCTGAAGAGCACCGCCGCGAGGGCGATGAGGATGGATTTGAGTTTCATGGTTGCTTTCGAGTTAGGTTGATTTGCGCGCAGCATCGCGCCGCCGGCCACGGCGGGTCCGAGAGAGCGGAAAACGGGGCTGCCTGGCAGGCAGGCGGATCGGCGTGGCGTTTGGCGCAAATGCTCGGGCCACGCTCATACCCGGGCGGGGGGACGCGTGATATAGGTCGACAGACCTAGTCCCGTCGCAGGGCTCTCCGCGGCGCCGGCGCCCGCCGAGAGCAGGGCCGCGGCACAGCGATTTTCCACGCCCAGCTTGGCCAGGATGCGCTCCACGTGCCGCTTTACCGTATGCACGCTGCGGCCGAGAATCGCCGCGATTTCCCCATTCGTTTTCCCCTGGCCGATCCACTCGAAAACTTCGCGCTCCCGCGCGGTCAACGCATCCTCGGGCGCGGGCGCCCCGCATTGCTCCTCCACGATCAACACGAAACGCCCGCGCCTCGGATGGCGTACAAATCGAATCCGCAGCTCCGACACACCGCGGCGAAAGACCGGTAATTCCTGCGGCTGAAGGCCGCGCACCTTTTCCCGCAGCCGCCGCCAATGACCGGCGAGCGAGGCCGGCAGGCGATCTCCCTCGGCCCGGCCCACGTAGCGCGCGATGAGCTCCCGGGTGTGCGCGCTCCAATACTCCACACGACCATTCTCCTCCAGAAAGACAAACCCGCGCCGCAGCGTCTCCTCGATCGGCGCCGATTGCGGGTCCGCAAATTCATCCATCGCCACGTCCACCCCGGCCACGCCCCGGCACTCGCCGCCGACAAAAATCGGTGCCACCATGCTGGTAATGAAGACCGGGCTGCCATCTGCCGGCACCTCATACGGGTCCAGCACCGTCTCGCGGCGCCGCTGCATGGGCACGAAGTACCAGTCGCCCAGTCCCGGCACATCGTAGTTTACATTCGGCTCCACGTGGATGCTCCCGCCGCGGCGATGCCAGAAAGGGATGAAGCGCCCGGTGCTATCGTGCCCGGGGGCGTCAGCAAAATCGCGGTCGCGCCCATCGAGGGCGTCCGGTTCCCACACGGTCCACACGCCGAGGAATTCCGGATGCCGGCCCAGTGTTTCGCGGAGGATGTCGTGGAAAATTCCGCGCTGCGTCACGCCGAGGCCGCGCAAGCCGGCAAAGGTATCGGCCAGCGCCTTGGCGGGGTTCCCCGCAGGAAGGGGCAGAGCAGTCGTGGCTTCGTAGGACGGGCGCAGCATTCAAGCCGCCCTTTAGCAGCGGGTGTGCCGGAGGTGGGGGATCGGAAAATCCCCTATTTTTGTTGAGGCGTAAGCTTCTGAAAAACAACAGATTGCATCTTTTATTTTGGGGATTTTTCCGATGTGCGGCAATGCCGTATCCGCCGCTGGAACGGGCAATTCTCGCCACTACGCGCAATTTACGCCAGAGGCTCATCCCGTTATCTGGAGCCCAATCTAAAACTTCTCCAGCGCGACTTTGGTGCGCTCGGCGCAACTCTTAATCTCATCCAGCGCTTTGGCTGGATGGTCTTTAACCCAGTCTAAATGGCTTTTGAAATAGCTTTCTCCGCCATTCTCCTTGACGCGCAGCATCGCGCTTTTGACGTAGGCAAAAACGGCTCCGCGGCGTTTGGCCGGGGTGCTATCCAGGGTGGCCACGACGCGATCGAGGCTCGCCAGGCAGTCTTTCTTTAAAGCGTCGACGGTGGAAGTCCGGGCAGTCGTTTGCAACTCGTCCAAGGGACGGGTGTTCCGGCCGTTCGCACTGAGTTCGGCATTTTGCAGATGGGCGTACGCCCGGGATAATTGCTCCACTTTGGGATCGAGGACCGCCGCCGGGGGCGTGGGGGCCACCGAAGCCGCAGGCTCAGACTGAGCCGATGGTGGCTCGGCGGCTTTGGCGGGCGGTGGGTTTGGAGCCGCAGGGGGATGTGCGGCTACCGCCGCGCTCGCGATGATCTTGGAGGCGAGTTGAGGTTCGGAGGTCGTGATGGTGACGCTCGCGCCGACGGGGATTTGACTGAGCTTGGCCGGTTGGCCATTGAGCGTTACCTCCACGTCGGGACGAAAGCGAAACGTATTAAAAACCGAACCCTGCGTCACGGTAATGGTTCCGGCACGCACATCATAGGACGCGACGTGGCCCTTGAAGTTGAGGGCCAACACGGCCTCTGGCAGGAAGAGGAAGGCCGCCAGGAGGAGAGCGAGAAATCTGGGCATAAGACGGCAGAGCTTTTCGGCAGCTTCGGAAACCACCTCCGTTCCGGCCAGACTTAAATTTAGACCGTATTTGGCTGCGCGCCGAAGTCTCTTGGAGGTTAGGAAACCGGGCGGTGCTTTTGATTTTCCGGCCCGAAAAATAGCGATGTCTGCAAGAGGGCGGCTTCCGGCGACGTATCCCTGGAAGAAGCATCCGTCCGCGGCCATGAAACCCATTTTCCACCTCCTCGTCTTCTGCCTGCTGGCCACCCAAGCCGTGGCGACTGAGCCTTTCAGCCGGTTGGTGCGGGAGGGGCGCTTTCTTCCGGAGGTGGACCTGGTTTCTCTCGTCCAAAAACCGCTCGGACGGGCTGCGACTTGCCAGCTCACGGCCGACGAATATCGCGCCTACCGTACGAGCTTCGGCGTCTTCGGATTGCGCGTGGATTATCCGCCGGGCGATCCGGATTACGTCATTTGCGATGGATGGCTCATCGGCATCCGGCCTGATCGCTATGATCGCCTTCCGCCTCTTCATGCGCTGATGGGCCGCAAGGTCCGTGGTGTTCGCCTGCTCGCCAGGCGGAGCGAATTGGAGGCGCGGCTGGGCGATCCGCAGCATGAAGAGCGCTCCACCTATGGCGGCCGCCCGTGCGCGAAGCTCGATTACTACTCCGGACCGGAGGGCACCTGCCTGAGCTTTTACGTGGCCAAGGAGCGGGTGCTGGCAATTGCGGTCTCTGTCCTGTAGCTGCGAGCTTCTCCCCGCAGCTACATTCCGCATTGCACCCCACCCGCCGTCGCGCGCATAATGCCTGCATGCCGCGCCTCCAAGTCCTCAAAACGTACAAACTGGCCATTGGCGGAAAATTCCCCCGGGGAGAAAGCGGGCGCGTCCGCCCGGCGGTCGGGCCCGATGGCGCCAGCCTCGGCAACTACTGCATTGCCTCGCGCAAGGACTTTCGTGAGGCGGTCGTTGCCGCGCGCAAGGCGCAGCCCGGCTGGGCGAAGGCGACCGCGTATCTGCGCGGGCAAATCCTCTACCGCGCCGCGGAGATGCTCCAGCAGCGCCATGCCGAGTTGGCCGCCGAGCTTTCTCGCGCCGGCACGAAGAACGCCGCCGCGGAGGTGGATGCCTGCATCGACCGCCTCGTGCATCACGCTGGCTGGACGGACAAATTCCCGCAGCTCTTCGGCAGCGTGAATCCGGTGGCGACGTCGCATTTCAATTTCACTTTTCCCGAGCCCACCGGTGTCGTGGCCGTCGTGTGCCCGGATGCGCCCGCACTACTCGGCCTCGTCTCGCTGGTGGCGCCGGCGATTCTGAGCGGCAACACCGTCGTGGTCCTCGCCAGCGAAACCCGGCCACTGCCGGCCATTACGTTTGCGGAAGTGCTGGCCACCAGCGACCTGCCCGGCGGCGTCGTGAACATCCTCACCGGCACCCGCGCGGAACTTGCTCCGCAGTTTGCCAGCCACATGGATGTGAATGCCATTGTCGATGGTTCCGGGGATGCCGAGACGGGCACGGCGTTGCAGAGTGGGACGGCGCTGAATCTCAAGCGCTATGCGAAGCGGGCGCTCGGAGAGAGTGAGTGGGCGAGCGAGAAAGCGGAGGATCCGTTTTGGATTCTCGACACGGTGGAGATGAAGACGGCGTGGCACCCGGTGGGGGTGTAGAGACGCACGGCCATGAGCGTTTACCCCACTTTCAAAGGGCGGTCGTTTTCGATTTTTGTCAGGATCGCCATTTCCCTGCTTTCCTTACTGGTGCTCATGTCTGGCGTTACTTTTAAACGCGACTTTTACTACGTAATGCATGAATGGCATGTTCCATGGGTGGTGTTGGTCGTTGGCCTATGGAATTGCTGGAGGTACATAAAGGTGATGGGCTTTGACTTCATTGCGTCGGCCTCGGTGTTGCTATTCGGAATGGCGGCCCTCTTTGGTTTTCTCATGTAGGTCCAGATTTCGAAGCCCCTCCGCTCTCATCCACCGATGCCCTGGCCTCAGAACTACGACCCCCTGCATTCCCTGCCGTTGTCCGCGCTGGTCGCGGCGGTTCCCGTGGTCCTGCTGCTCGCGCTGCTCGCGTTCTGGCATGTGCGGGCGCATCTGGCGGCGTTCATCGGGCTGCTCGCGGCGCTGGGGGTGGCGATCTTTGTCTGCGGGATGCCAGCGAAGCTCGCGGGCGGATCAGTGCTCTTTGGTGCGGCGTACGGGCTCTTTCCGATCGGCTGGATCGTGCTGAATGCCGTCTTCATCTACCACCTTGCGGTGGAGACGGGCACGTTTGAGCAGCTCAAGCGGCAGATCGCCTCGCTGAGCGCGGATCGGCGCATCCAGGCGCTGCTGATTGCGTTTAGCTTTGGAGCGTTCATCGAGGGCTGTGCGGGCTTTGGCGCACCGGTGGCCATCTCGGGGGCGATGCTCATTGGCCTTGGCTTTAAGCCGCTGGAGGCGGCGAAGCTTGCGCTCATTGGGAACACGGCGCCGGTGGCGTTTGGCAGTGTGGGCATTCCGCTGACCACCCTGCACGACGTGACCGGGCTCGACCTCCAGCTCCTCAGCTCCATGGTAGGGCGGCAGCTCCCGTTTTTCTCGCTGATCGTTCCGTTCTGGCTCGTCGCCGCCATGTCCGGGCGCCGCGGTATTCGCGAAGTCTGGCCGGCCTGCCTCGTGTGCGGGCTGTGTTTCAGCGTGGGTCAGTACGCGATGAGCAATTTTCACGGGCCGTATCTCGTCGACATCGTGGCGGCGGTGTTTTCCATCCTCGGCCTCGCGGGGCTGTTGCTCGTGTGGCAGCCGAAGAACATCGATGCCTCGGAACAAGCGTCCGCGCCCACCGGCGAAGTCTCCGCGGAGGCGCGCACGTCGCATGGCGGCATTCGCGCTTGGTTGCCCTGGCTGCTGCTCGCCGTGGCGGTGGCGGTGTGGAAAATCAAGCCCGTGGAGAATTGGCTGAAGTCCGCGGCGAACCTCAGCATCCCCGTCCCTGGGCTCGACAACACGGTGCAAAAAACGGCCGTGCAGGTGAAGGACTGGCAGGTGCTCCCCGTCCCCGGCGCCACGCCGAAATTTGAAAAAGGCACGCTCGATTTCCCCATCCTTCAAGCCACCGGCACCGCCCTCCTCGTCGCCGGCCTGCTCGCGGGCCTCCTGCTGCGCGTATCTCCGCGCGATCTCGCGCGGCTGTACTGGCGCACTATTCTGCGGGTGCGGCTCAGCCTGCTCACGATCTCCATCATGCTCGCGCTCGGTTTCACCACGCGCTATGCGGGCACCGATACGATTATGGGCCTCGCTTTCGCCGCGACCGGTCCGTGGTTTCCTTTTTTTTCTCCGCTCCTCGGCTGGCTCGGCGTCGCGCTCACGGGCAGCGATACGTCATCGAACATCCTGTTTGGCAACCTGCAAAAAGTCACTGCGGAACAAACGGGCGTCTCGCCTGTCCTCCTTTGCGCCGCGAATACGTCTGGCGGCGTGATGGGCAAGATGATCGATGCCCAAAGTATCGTGGTGGCGCAAACGGCCACGGGCGGGGCGAAAGATGCGCCCGACGCTGGCGCCATCCTGCGCGCCGTTTTCTGGCACAGCCTCGCGCTCGCGACGCTGGTGGGGATTCTCGTGTGGCTACAGGCGCGGGTGTGGACGTGGATGATTCCCGCGTAGTGCGAAGTATTCGGTGGGCTGGGTTTTGCCGAAGGGCGCCGCTTGCCAGCGCGGAGCGCTCTACCGCACCGCAGTTTCGCCCGGCTTGGTCCAGGGACTTGGCGGGGTGCTGACGTAGTTCTTGGGGATGGTGTGCGTCTTCAAATATTCCGCGTAGTGTCCGGACTCCTCGGTGTAGCGCTTCAACAGAAGGTCGTAATCCTGCCGCGCATGGGTGTCGGTTGGCTTCAGGTTTTGGCGCATGGTTTCCAGCATGGCATGTTCTCTTTCCAATTGTGCGCGCATTCCGGCTGCCCAATTTGCTGGGTCTGACGCTCCGACCGCCTGCACGGGGGCGGCCCATTTCGGGCGGCTTCTTTTTTATAATAGGAACCCAATGCGATGCAGCTCCAGGTCAGCAGCATCGCGAAGCCAATGGACCATCGCATCACGGTCGGTTTTTCGAAGCCCAGCATTTTGCGAAGGTAGGGCACGAAGCTGATGGCCGTGGACATCATGCAGGCGATGATGCCCGGGGTTTTGATGCCTCGGCTAAAAGATATGTCACCACGAACATGACGGCACCAATGTCCCTGAGACAGCTTCCAGGGTTCTCGAAAATGGCGGCGAGCGTGATCACCCACATGGCAAAGCGAGAGGTGCGCCACCAGGACACAGGGAGGCGGGCGTAATTGTACGCTCCCCGGCGCGCCTCCGCCGCAAGGCCACTCTTCCTCTCCGTCAAAATCCATGCGAAACTTCCTACTCCACTGCATGTTCGCTTGGCTCCAACGTCGACTCGCGATCCGCCGGTATCGCCGGATGCTGACTCCGTATTTGGAAGCGAAATACGGGTGGAGCCTGCACTACACGCCGTCGCAAGTGGTGGAGGCGATTCGGAGTGAAAGTCTATCGTCGTCCTATGTTCCGTACGCGCTGGCGATGTTTTGCGGTGCCTCGGATTTTGCAGCCCATTTTGCCGGGCGTGGGGAGCAGTTCGACTATACGGCAATGCACGCGGAAACGCAGCGCTTTGGCACCGGCTATCGCACTGAGGCCGGCTGGATCCGCGTGCGCGAGCGGAATCCGGAAGCGCTTGAGGAAATGGGCTCCTGCCCGGAGATTTCGGATGATCCCGGGCCTGACTTTCACGGCGACGCGGGCGGGCATCACGGGTAGCACGGCGGACCTACGAAGCTTCCCCCCAAGATTTGGGGACGAGGACGCCGGTGGCCTCGTCCGTCATTGCGGGGCGGCGCTCAACTACGGAACCGAGCGGCTCCCAGTGGTTGCTCCATTAGCAAGGTTTGTCTGTAGAGTCGCTAGCACACAAATTGCTTAACTAGCGCGGCATTTCATCACCCATTATGATTGAAGCCCTCGAAGCGCGTATTGCCCCCGCTGGCGTCGTCACCGCCTCCCTCAAAGCTGGTTCGCTCATCCTCACCGGCGACGCCATGGATAACCAAATCCACATCGCGCCAATCGGTGGCGGAGACTTTATCATCGAGGGCCAGAGCGGCACGTTGATCGACACCGGCGGCTCCGTGGCACAGCCGTTCTTTTTCATCACGAATCTGCCCATCCTTGGCTTGCAAGTGGATCTCGGTGGCGGCAACGACACGTTCGATTCCACCGGCCTCCGCGTGGTGGCGGCGACGACGCTGAATGGCGGCGACGGGAACGATACCTTTACGCTGAGCAACCATATCAACCTCGGCACGGTCGCTTTCACCGGCGGCGCGGGCGACGACAAGCTGACCCTCGACGGCCATTATGCCGTGCTGCGCTCCAAGCTCACGTTTGGCGATACGGGTGGGAACAACGAGTTGGATATTCACGCGACGACCACAACGCTGGGTTCGATTTCCTACACCGGCGGCAGCGGGAGCGACAGTATCAACGCCGACGGCCCCATCCTGCGTGGCACGTCGATCACCGCGAATTTCGGCGATGGCGGCGCAGTCATCGACTTTCAGAGTGCGAGCGTGACGCTCGGCGGAGCCGTGAGCATGACGTGTGGCGAGCCGGGTGATGGAGCGCGACAGATGCTGACGGCGAATGCCGATAATTTCGCGGTCGCCTCCGGCATCACGCTGACGCTGAACGGGACCACGGCGCCGGCCGGGTTTCTCAGCGGCGTCTCGATTCTAAGCTTTGATACCGGCCGGGTGGGCGGAGCCCTTAAAGTGACTGGCGGTCACGGCGGTTCGTCCATCAACGTCGGCGGCGGGGATTTTTCGGTGGGGGGCGGAATCACCTTTCAGCCAGGTGCGGCGGCGGACAATGGATCCATGGGTTTTCACGGGACCATGGTCAGAATCGGGGGTGACATCAATTACCTCGGGACGGGAGCCGATGATACCATGACCATCGACGCACAGCTGTTTGTCGCCGCGAAAAAGACGATCCTTAAATTGGGCGACGGGGAGAACAGCTTGGGCGACGGAGCCAGGCGCAGCACATTTACGGGCGGGCTCCAGTATGTCGGCGGCAGCGGCGAGGATTCGCTGCAGATCAATGGCTCCGTACGGGGGGGCGTGGTGAATGCGCAAATGGGAGGTGACACGGGGATCCTGAAGATCAGCGGCGCGTCCGTCGCGCTCGGTGGCCTCATCGCCAGCGGCGCACCGGCGGGCAGCAGCGTGGCCGTCGAGGTCACGGGCGCGGATGTTTCGCTGAAGACCGGTGCGACGATTACGGGCGGCGCCGGCACGACGAGCGTGACGCTTGGGCAGCTGGGGGGAGTGTTCAGCGCGGGCGCGGATCTCGTTTTCACCGGCGGCTCCGGCGCCGAGACGTTCAATTTGTATGGCTCGGAAGTCCACGTGGCGAAGATCCGCACGGAGCTGGGCGACGGAGCTGGGACGGTGAATGTGATCGCGGATGCCTTGACTTCCACCGGGCTGAAATTCCGCGGCGGTGTGGGCACGGATGCCATTCTTGTTCAAGCCGGCACCGGCGCGATCGGGCTCGTGGATGTCAATACGGGCGCCGGAACCTCATCGCTCACCGTGACGAGCCCGGACGACCAGCTGCACGTCGCGGGTATTAACTACAATACTGCCAACACCGAGCTGGAGACCTCCGCGCTCACCATCGCGAAGCTGCTCGTGGCCGGCGCGCTCAATGTGAATACCGGCGATGGCGCGGATACCATCACCGGCGGCGATTCCATCTTTGTCGGTCCGGTGCTGATGCAGACCAAGGGTGGCAACGATATGCTTTTGTTCGATGCCACGGACACGAGCATCCCGAGCACCTTCCGCGGGGTGTTCAGCGTGGCGCTCGGCGATGGCGACGATTCGCTCACCGTGGGAAATAATACCTTCGGCGGGCGTGGGGTGTTCTTCGCTACCGTGCTGGTTGACGCCGGCAACGGCAACGACACCACCGGCCTCGTCACCGGGCACGGGAACTTTTTCAAAACACCGGCCGTGATTAAAAACAGCGAGACGGCGAGCTGAGGCGCCTCACCACGTCGAATACGGGCGCCGGGAAAGATTGGAGTTGGTGTAACGATAGTCGCTCGTGACCTCGGCCCCGAGCCAGGGCGGGGAAGCGAAGGGTTCGTCTTCGCGGTCGAGTTCCACTTCGGCGACGATGAGCTTGGCATTGGCGCCGTGAAATTCGTCCACTTCCCACAGCGTGCCGAGGTGGTCGATGACGTGTCGCGTTTTGTCGATGGTCGGGCCATCGCACAGGCGGAGGAGCTGCTCCGCATCGGCGACCGGGATGTCGTATTCAAACTCCGGCCGCGCCAGGCCGGCCGCCGCACCCTTGATGGTGAGGTACGCCTTTTCTCCCGCGACGCGCACGCGCACCGTGCGGCCCGGCTCGCGGCAGAGATAGCCCTGGCAGATGCGCGTGCTGCTCTGCCGTCCCGGGTCGGTTTTCCATTCACCCGAGCGGACAAGAAATTTGCGTTCGATTTCCGTAGCCATGTGCCCGCACTACAATCGGCAACGCGAAAAATGGCGAGTGGCGATCTTGGAGAGCGGTGGGAAGCGACCGCGCCACACCGCCTTTGGGGACATTCGGTTCGCGGAGATCGGCAGCGTCTCTGCACCGCGAGCTTTTGAGATCTATTCAGAGTCGAAAATACCCACAGGCGGGGTGGCGCTATCGTTTCCCACCGCACCAAGATCGTCGTTCGCAAAACACACCTTTGCTTGTCTCGCACGCCGCCCCATGGCAACGCACCGGGTATGTCCGAGGAATTCAGCATCGTCACCGTGGCGGCCGGCGCGCGCAGTTTGCGCTCGCTGGAGTATGGGGAAACTTTTCATCCGGTCGTGGGTCCGATGGCTGAGGCCCGGGGACTGCACGTGGGCCAATCGCGGCTGGCCGAGCGTTCCCGCGCGGCCAAGGGGCGTTTTGTCGTCTGGGACGTGGGGCTCGGCGCCGGGGCGAACGCCATTGCGGTGATCGAGGCGCTCTACAGCCGGCGCGACGTGGTGGAATTGCACAGCTTCGATTGCACGCTGGCGCCCCTCCGCTTTGCCCGCGCCCACGCCGAGCAACTCGGTTACTTCAACGCCTGGCTGGCCCTCGTCGATACGCTGCTGGCCACGGGCAGCGCGCAAGCCGGCGCCATTCGGTGGCACTTGCACCTCGGCGATTTCCGCGAGCCCACGGCGGCCGCCCCCGCGCCGCACGCGATCCTCTACGATCCCTACTCGCCCAAATCGAACCCCGGCATGTGGACGCTCGAGCATTTCACCAAGCTGCGCGCCCGCGCGGGTGAAGAGTGCATCCTCACCAGCTACAGTCGCTCCACCGCGGTGCGCGTCACGCTCGCGCTCGCCGGCTTTTACGTCGGGCGCGGAGCCGCCACCGGCGAGAAGGACGAGACCATGCTCGCCGCCACGCGGCGGGAGTTGCTGGAGCATCCGCTCGGCGAAGAATGGCTGGGCCGCGTGCAGCGCTCCACCCGCGGCGGTCCGCTCCGCGAAGGCCAGGAATCCGGCCCCATCACTGCGGAGGAATTTACCACCCTGCAAAAAATGCTCGCGCCGGATTCAGCATCGTAAACCCGCGCCGCCACGCCGAACTTCACGCCATGTTTGCCTCACTTCCCAAGGACCAGAAAACCGAATTGGTCTCCTCGCTCCGCCGCTATCTCACGGAGGAGCTGGACGCCGAGTTAAGCGACCTGCAGGCCGGCCCCTTCCTCGAATACCTCTTCAGCGAAATCGCCCCGCTGGCCTACAACCAAGGCGTGGACGACGCCCGCAAATTCATGCTTTCCGCCACGGAAGATCTGCCCGGCACCTGTTTCCAGGAAGCGCTCACGTACTGGAAACGGAAAGGCAGCCGCGAGGTGCGGCGAAAACCAACGGATAGAGCCTGAGCGGCACTTTTAGTAGCGTCCCTATGTCGGGTGTCGGGGGGATTTCCCCGCCATTGCGCTTCAATCGATGGCGCCTTGCTCGCAACCCGCGTGACGTGGTAGTCATTCCGCGCGATGAACCCCATATCTCCCCGCCTCCCCACTGACATGAGAACGCGTTGGCGCGCGTCGGGTAATGAATTCCAAACGGGCCAGATCACAGCGGAGACCGAGACGGTGCACTTCCACGTTGTATGAGTACTCCTGCACTGCCTTCGGGTTTCGTCACGTTCATGTTTACTGACATCGTCGGTTCGACCGCGATGAAAGGAAAAATGCCCGGAGCGACTTCCGAGGAGCGGCAGCAAGCTTTCCTCGAGCGCATCAAAGCTCCGCACGAGCGCATCGTCCGTGAGTGTGTGGACGCGCGCGCGGGACACGTGGTGAAAGGCACGGGCGATGGTTTTCTCATTGCGTTCAGCGATGCTGAACAAGCCGTGCTGTGCGGCCTTGAAATTCAGCGCCGTCTTGCTGCCGCCGCCATCTTCACGCCCGAAGGCACTTTGCAGATCCGCATTGGCCTGCACTCCGGCCAAGCCACCCCGCACGATGGCGACTATACCGCCTCTGCTGTGGACAAAGCTGCGCGTGTCGAAAGCAAGGCCGCGCTCGGCGCCGTCTATCTTTCCCGTGAAACGCGCGGAGTCATCGACGGCAAAATCCGTGGTGTTACCACCGCCTCCACAGACTCGCATTCGATGAAAGGCGTCGGTGAAGAGGAACTTTTCGTCGCTTCGTCTGCGGGCGGATCGCCGCCTTCGGCACCTACCATCGCACCGGTCAGCGCTCCCGTTCGCACCTCCATCCGGCACAATCTACCAACCCTCCAGCCATTTTTCGGGCGCGAGGAGGAGTTACGGAAGATCGCGGAGGCTCTGGATCCCGAGAACCGCGGGTGGGGGGCGCTCATTGATGGGCCGGGCGGGATGGGCAAGACCTCCCTCGCCGTTCGCGCTGCCTACGATGCTTCGCCGGATGACTTCGAGCGCATCCTCTTCATCTCCCTCAAGACCCGCGAACTGGATGACGACGGCGTGCGCGACCTGAGCGGCTTCCTCATCAGTGGGCTGGCGGAATTGTTCGGTGAACTGGCGCGCGAACTCGGCCGCGAGGACATCGTGAAGGCCCCCGGAGACCAGCGCCCACGCCTACTTGTCGAGGCTCTCCGCAGCACGCGGATCCTCCTCGTCCTCGATAACCTCGAATCGCTCACCAAACCTGAGCGCGACACCCTGTTCACCTTCATCAACAAACTGCCGGTGGGCTGCAAAGCCATCCTCACCTCCCGGCAGCGGGTCGGCTCCGGCGCGCAGGAGCTCATCCTCGAAAAACTCAGCGAGGAGGCCGCACTCGCCACGCTGGAGGAGTTGGCCACTCACAATCCCGCACTCGCAAAGACCAGCGAGGCCGAGCGCATCGCGCTCTACACACAGACCGGCGGCAAGCCGTTGCTGTTGCGTTGGACCGCCGGGCAGATAGGACGCGGCCATTGCGTCACCTTTACTGACGCACTCGCCTACCTTCGCTCCTGTCCGGAGGGCAACGACCCACTGGAATTCATTTTTGGCGATCTGGTGGGCGACTTCAGCCCGGAGGAAGAAAAAGTCCTCTGCGCGCTCACCTATTTCAGCCTGCCGGCGAAGATGGAGCATATCCGTGCCATCGCCGAACCGCTTTCCGAGGCAGAGCGGAAGCGATTGGAGCAAGCGGAAAAATACGGGGAGGATGCTCATCTATTCCGGGATGAAAAGGGACCGGTGGAGACGCCGCGGCAGTTCTTCGACGAACAGATCGACCGCGCATTGCGCAGCCTCGTCAATCGCTCGCTGGTTGTGCCGAGTGACGAGTTTCAAACCTTCGCCCTCGTGCCAATGGTGGCGGACTTTTTGCGCAAGGCGAAGCCCGCGGCTGTGGCCGAGACGGGCGACCGGTTGGAAAAGCGCGCCTATGCGCTGATCGTTGAGAACGGCTACGAGAAGCATAACCGCTTCCCGGTGCTCGACGCCGCGTGGCCTAGTGTGGCCCCGAGCATCCCACGCTTCCTCGCCGGCCCGAATGCCCGGCTTCAGACCGTGTGCGATGCGTTCGATAACTTTCTCGATTTTACGGGTCGCTGGGATGAACGCCTGGCGCTCAGCGTGCAGGCGGAAGGGAAAGCCGTTGCGGCGGGTGACTACAGGAACGCTGGCTGGCGAGCCTATCAAGCGGGGTGGGATCACCACTTACGCGGGCAGGCGGAAGAGGTGCTGGTCTGTGCCGACCGCGCTACGGAGCATTGGGCTCGGGCGTTCCCCCCCGGCCGGGGCACGGCAGCTGGCTCCCGCGAGCGAGCACTCGCCCTCCGATTGCGCGGCGTCGGGTACTGGTTAAAAAAGGATTACCCCGCTGCCATTGCCGCCTACCGCGAGGTGGTCGAACTGATTGGCCGCTTGTCCACCGAGAGTGAGGATATGGCTATAGCCCTGAACGACCTCGCCAGTGCTGAATCGGACTCTGGCGATTTCGCGGCGGCGGAGCTGGACTATCGCGAAGCGCAACGCATCGCTCGTGTGGTCAATCAAGCCGAGATCGTGGCCGGTTCCACGGGTAATCTGGCCGGGTTGGCCTTGGACCGGGAAGACTGGCCGGGCGCTGAGCCGCTGGCCCGCGAGGCGCTAACTTTAGCCGAAAAGGTGGGCCGGCAGCAATTGATCGCCTCGAACTGCTACCGCCTCGCTGTGGCTCTGGCGCGGCAGGGGAAGGGCGCGGAGGGGCGGTCCTACGCCCGGCGCGCCGTAGAGATTTACCAAAAACTCGGCTCGCCGCACCTCGAAAGCGCCCGCGAGACGCTGCGGGAGTGTGAGGGATAGGGAGGCCTGGCAAAAGCGGAGCTTTGGCACGTTTTTGTTGGCGGCCTCTGCGCGGTGTTCGGTCCAGGCGGACTGGTATGCTCGCTTGCTGGCTTATGCTGGGCCTTTGGCCCGGGCCGCTTCGCCGCCAGATCTCCCGTTCTTCACGATCTAGTTGCCCCGCGCGCGATCCCGTGGATAATCCGGCGGCAAGCCGCACCGGAGGGATGGCAGAGCGGTCTAATGCACCGGTCTTGAAAACCGGCGGGCCGCAAGGCCCCGTGGGTTCGAATCCCACTCCCTCCGCCATTTTGCTCCATGCCCGAGAACCAGCTCACTTCCGAACGGATCTCCATCTCCCGCAAGGTGACGCTGGGCATGGTGTTCACGCTGCTCATGCTGGGGCTGATCGCGCTGGTGAGCTTTATCAGCTTGAAGCGCTTTATTTCGGGCTGGACCGAGATTGCGCAGACGCGCGAAATCCTGGAGCGCTGCGAGCGGGTGGAGCGCTATTTCATCGAGATGGAGAGCGGCGTGCGCGGGTATTTACTCACCGGTAAATCGGCCGATCTCGATCCGTACGATCACGGGCTGTCGTTCATCGTGCAGGAACTGAAAGCGCTGGGGCGGCTCAGTACCGAGCATCCGGAGCAGCAGGCGCACATCACCAAATTGCAGTCCATCGTGAGTCGCGCTTTTGCCGTGCATGGGCGCGTGGTGGAAAAACGGCAGGAGGGGTTGGACGCGGCCGTGAAGCTTTACACAAACCCGGACACGGTGCGCGAAGCCGACGAGGCGTTTTCCGCCGTGCGCGATGAGCTGATGGATTTTTCGCAGAGCGAGCGAGTGCGGCTGGCGGCGTTGCAGGAATCGCTGGAGCAAAATCGCGACGTGAATAGCTCGCTCATTTTTGGCGGCGTCGGTCTCACGTTCATCGCGCTGATCGTGGCGGGGCTGCTGGTGCTGCGGGATATCAGCGAGCGCCGGCGGGCCGAGCTGGCGCTGGCCACGGAGCGCAACCTGCTCCGGAGCATCATGGATACGATCCCCGACCTCATTTTCGTGAAAGACCTGGAGGGCCGCTACACGCGCGACAACCATGCGCATCGCCGCCACGTGGGCGTGGTGCGCGAGGAGGAAGTGACGGGCCGATCCAACGCGGACCTGCATCCCTCGGATCTCGCGCTGCGCTACGCGCTGGATGATGCGGCCGTGCTGCGCGAGGGCAAGAGCATCATCGACGTGGTCGAACCAGGCCGCACCGCCGACGGCAAGCTCGTGTGGTTTGAGACCACCAAGGTCCCGCTCATTGGGCCCGACGGCCGCTGCAGCGGCCTCGTCGGCGTGAGCAGCGACATCACGCAGCGGCGGGAAAACGACGAGAAGCTGAAGCATTTCGCCGCGGCGCTGCAGAAGTCGAATGAAGAGCTGCAGAGCTTTGCGAGCGTGGCGTCGCACGATTTGCAGGAGCCGCTGCGCAAAATTCTGTCCTTCGGCAATCTGCTCAACGCGCGCCACGCCGCGCAGCTCGGCGAGCAGGGGACGGATTACCTCAAGCGCATGACGGAGGCCGCGGAGCGCATGCAAATCCTCATCCAGGATCTGCTGAAGCTTTCGCGCGTCACCACACGGGCGCAGCCGTTTGAGCGCTGCGATCTCGCCGAGATTCTCAAAGGCGTGCTCAGCGATTTGGAAGTGAAGATTACCTCCACCGGCGCGCGCGTGGTGCCGTCGGGGCTCGGCACGATCGAGGCCGATCCCACGCAGATGCGGCAGCTGTTCCAAAATCTCATTGCCAATGCGCTCAAGTTTCAGCGGCCCGGCACGCGGCCGGAGGTCGTAGTGGCGGCGCGCACGCTGGAGAATGGCACGGGCGGCCTCGCCGAGGTGCCGCTGGGCGCGCCGATCTATGAAGTGCGCGTGCAGGACAACGGCATTGGCTTCGGCGCGCAGTTCGCCGAGCAGATTTTCAGCCCCTTCAAGCGGCTGCACACCCGGGCGGAATTCGAGGGCAGCGGCATCGGCCTCACGGTCTGCCGCAAAATTACGGATCGCCATCATGGCCGCATCGTGGCACAGAGCGTGGAAGGGCAGGGTGCCACGTTCATCGTGACGCTCCCCGTCAATCAACCAGCAACCCATGAACGCAGAAGCGAAGCCCATTACCATCCTGATGGCCGATGACGATCCGGACGACCGGCTCCTCACAGCCGACGCCCTCAAAGAGGCGCGCCTGATCAATGACATCCGCTTCGTCGAAAACGGCGAGGAGTTGCTCGATTACCTGCGACGCACGGGAAAATTTGCCCCGCCCGCCGATGCGCCGCGTCCCGGGCTCATTCTGCTCGACCTCAACATGCCGCGAAAGGATGGCCGCGCGGTGCTGAAGGATCTCAAGCAGGATGCCGAGCTCCGCACCATCCCCGTGGTGGTGTTGACCACGTCCAAGGACGACGAGGACGTCTACCGCAGCTACGATCTCGGCGTAAACAGCTACATCGTGAAGCCGGTCACTTTTGAGGCGCTGGTCGACATTTTGCAGACGCTGGAGAAATACTGGTTTGAGATCGTGGAGCTGCCGCCCGTGAAGGAGTAGAAGCGCATCCTGCCGCCTTTAGAACCCAGAAACGGTAGGAATTTGACCTATTCCGGTTGCTGGGCGCTGCGGGGCGCGTTTGTAAGTCACTCGTCGTTAGGATGTAATGCCATGGAATCTCAGTTTGCCCCTTCTGTAACTGCCCTGTTACACTTTCCCCTTGGCCATAAACACTAGAATTACTACCCTCGGCGAAACTGAAACGCTGATTTAACCCATGAAAACCCGCGCCACCAGCATCGCCTGCTGCCTCTTGGCAGCGCTCGGCTGGCTCGTGCTTGCGACGGGGCTGACGGGGACAGCTCAGGCAGGTTCGAGCCTGACGGGCGGCATCAGCGGGATCACTTCGGCGCTGCTGGATTCGGATGGCGACGGCGTCCCGAACATTGTGGATCCGGATGTGGATGGCGACGGCATTCCCAATGGTCTCGACCGCAATGTGGATGGCGGCATCGCCCGCACGGGCCCATACCGCGGCAAGTGGGTCGGCGATCATTTGGTGAACGAAAACCCGATGGAAAAGGACATCGATGGTGATGGCCTGGCGGATGATTCGCTCGCGGAAACGGATATTGATGGCGACCTGCTGGCCGACGACTCGCCGCTGGAACTCGACATCGATGGTGACCACCGACTGGATACGGCCTACGGCGAGCGCGATATCGATGGCGACGGCCTGCTGGATAATTCGATCAAGGAAGAAGATATCGATGGCGATGGCCTCGATGACGATGATCCGGAGGAAACGGACATCGATGGGGACGGCCTGGCCGACGACGACTTTGACGAGGATGACATCGACGGCGATGGCCTCGATGACGACGCCGTGAACGAACACGATATCGACGGCGATGGGATCGATAACGCCAGCGACAGCGACGAAGACGGCGACGGCATCGATAACGATCAGGACGATGATATGGATGGCGACGGAATCCTGAATTCCGCCGATCCAGACTACACGGACGACGAACCGGTGCCGTAGGGCATCCGTGGCTCTCACCGAGCGGAAATGGCGGGATGGAGGTATGGCGAAGACGAAAGAGGGGTTTCTGTACACTTGCGACGCCGTGTGGTGCGCCCGTGCTTCGGCCTGAGTATTTGTTCAACCACTGAACGGGGCCGTCAGGCATTTGATGATCGAATGGCGGGTAGCGCGCCTTCCTTAGTGAGCGAGCGGAGCGAGCAGCGCAGGTAGGGATGGCGCCCAGCGCGCCAGCGCGTTTGCCACATGTTACCATTGGCCGCCGCCGTCCCAGATCTCGCTCAGAGCGCCGATGAATTTCACTACTTGCTACGCTAGGAAAATTTTCTAGTTCCCGCGTCTTTGGTACGCATCCACCCGGGTGTCAGTGCGCGATGACATGGCAACTCCTACCTACCTACATGTCCCAGCCCGTACAACACCAATCCCTGTACCCGGATCGCGCCCCAGTGGCTTCCCTCACCGAGCAGATGCAGCGGGAACTCGTCGAACTCTATCAGCGCTCCGATAGTCTCTTGCGCGAACTCACAACGGTGCGCCGCCGAATGGATGAATTGCACTCCGCCATCGGCGGACAGGACATCACCCTGAAGGCGCTGCAGGACTCAATGGGCGGGCGCCCATCGTTTTCCTTGTACGCGCTCGCGGACGCAGAGTAGCTCACAGCGACGCCGGGACGTCGCGGAGCGTGGAAGCGGTTTCCGGCCGGCAAAAAGGGGCAATCCGGATGAACTCCAGATTGCCCCTGCTGTGAATTTTAGGTTGGAAAGCGGCGAGGCTAGCTCTTCTTCGTCATCGCTTCGCCCGCTTCGATGGACTTCTTCCACTCGGCGGCGAGATCCTCCACGGATTTGCCCGTGCGCGTCTTCCAGAATTCCGGCGTGTATTTGCCCTGGCGCATCGCGGCATTCACTTCCTTGAGCAGGTCCTTGTCATATTTGGTGATGACAAAGTTCATGAAGTTCGCGGTCACGCGGTAGCTGCCGTCGTATTTGATCCGGGCATCATTGGCCTGCGAGGGCCGGAGGTCGGCGCCGTGCGACTGCGGCTCGTAGAGATACCAGCGGATGTAATCGCACATGCCCTCGACGAGCCAGCCGGGCGGGCGCTGGCCACCGCGCGGGATGCGGCCATACTGCTGCACCACGTGCACGAGTTCGTGCACCACGGAGCCGATGCCTTCGCCTTTCAGGTTCTTCCGATACCATGGCGGGGAGCACATCACGCGCGTGCCCGCGGTGGCGGCCACGCCCTGGTATTCATTGGTGAAGTTCACGCTGAAAGTACGCGGGGCGGTGAAGCCCTCGCTCGGCAGCATCTTCACCAGGATGGGGTACCATTTCTCCATCACGGGGATGAGATCCTTTTGCGCCCAGTCGGTGAGGTCCGGCGCTTCGGTGGTCTCCACCGTGAAGCGCGTGCCGTCCTCGAGTTGCACGGATTTCAGGATTTGCTCGGCCACCGGCGCCTCGGCGTTGGGCTCGGCGATTTTATCGAGCACGTCGATTTCGCTGAGGAACGTATTGCCGAAGGGATCCTGGCTCTCGGTGCGATTCACATCGAGCAGCAGGTAGCGGAATTGCCCAAGGCTGCCGGCGGGATCAAAGATACTGACGCCCACCTGGCCACCGCCGCGCCCGCCGTCCTGCCCGCGTGTGTCCACGCTGGCAACGAGCTTCCAGCCGGCCTTGGCCGGATCATCGGGGCGCTTGAGCTTCTGGGCGAAGCCGTCGGCTTTGCCGTCGCTGGCATAGAGGTGATACACCTGCGGCCCGCGTTCAGCGCGGTGCCAGGAGTAGGTGTTGATTTGCTTGAGCTCCTTGATGTCGCCGAGATCCAGCAGGAGGCGGCCGCCGTCAGAGCCCTGCGCGAAGAAGAAGTTCGCGCTGGGATCGTCAGAGGTCTTCGGCAGTTGGCCGTCGGTGAGTCGATCGAGATCGCCGCCATTGGCGTCGCGTTCTCCATCGACGAGGGTGAGTGCCGCTTTCGCGGCGAGGTCATCGCCATGCGGGGAAGGTACTCCCGGGATGGCGAAGTTGGCGGCGCCGCGAGCGGCGTCGATGCGTTTGGTGACAACCTTCACCTCGGCTTGAGCGGAAAGCGCGAGAGCGAGACTGGCAACGGTGAGACGAAGCGAGGTGTTCATATGGACGCGGGGTCAGTAAGAAAGTCGACCATGGGCGACGCCGGAGAGGTTGTCGAGGGCCGGAAAATGCGTCGCATCCACCAGAAAATATTCCTTGCTGTCGTCGGGATTTTTGGAAAATAGTTAACCATATGGTTAACAATATCCGCGCGCTCAACGGTGTTTTCTCGGCCCTGGCCGATCCGGTGCGGCGGAGCATCCTGCAGGGGCTCGCGCAGGGCCGGGCGTGTGTGGCCGAGATCGCCAGCCCCTTCAAAATTTCGGCGCCCGCGGTGTCGCGCCATCTCCGCGTGCTGGAGCGCACGGGCCTGATCCGCCGCCGCCGCCGCGGCCGGGTGCACGAGATCGAGCTGGTGGCCGGGCCGATGCGGGCCGCAGTGAACTGGCTCGAGACGTACCGCCACTTTTGGACCTCGAGCCTCGATGCGCTGGCCGACTTTCTCGAATCCGAAGAATCCGCGCCGCCCGCCGCGGCTAAAACCAAATCGCCACGAACAACCCGCAAACAACCATGAACACCGCCGATACGAACACCCTTCAGCTCACCCGCCACATTCGCGCCCGCCGCGAGCGCGTCTTCGCCGCCTGGATTATGCCCGATCAAATGGTCCGCTGGATGGGCCCCGCCACTGCTCGGGCAAAATCCGCGGAAGCGGATGCCCGGCCTGGTGGGGCGTATCAAGTGTGCTTTGACACGCCGCGCGGCGAAATGACCGTCCGCGGCGAATACCGCGAGATCCAAGCGCCGAAAAAACTCGTCTTCACCTGGCAGTGGCAGAACGACGAGGACTGGGCCAACATCACCAGCGTAGTCACCGTGGAATTCGCCGAGAAGGATGGTGGCACCGAGGTCCAACTCACGCACTCCGGCCTGCCGAACGCCGAGTCCCGCGGCCACCACGAGCACGGCTGGAATGGCACGCTGGATAAGCTGATGATTGGCTTCGATGTGGTGTCGGCGCTCCGGGGACCATCGCTGGTGAACTGGAACGAACTGCTCACCTCCGACGTGACGGCGGCCGCTTCGTTCTACGGCCAGCTCTTTGGCTGGGGGACGGCGCAGGTGCCCGGACTCAAAGGGCCCTATACGATCTTCAAAAAGGGAAGCAGTGACGTCGGCGGGATGATGGCGCACCCCATGCCCGGCCAGTCGCCGCAGTGGCTCCCTTACGTATCTGTCGAATCCGCTGATGCTTCCGCCGCGCAGATCACCAAGCTCGGGGGCGCCATCCTCGCTCCGCCGATGGACATCCCAAACGTCGGTCGCATCGCCATCGCCAAAGATCCGCAGGGCGCCACGTTTGGCATCTTTCAGTCGGCGTGCTGAGCGGAGGAGGCGCGCGTCACGGGGAGCCGGGGCGCTCCCGCCCCGAGCTTCGTTGTCCGGGAGGGCGACCTGGTTTGAGTCAGTTTCAGAAAAATCGTGGCCGCTTCCTGCGACCTCCCGGTCGCAGCTACGTTGTCCTGCGTCGATTTGGACAGTAAACCAGTCTAACTAACTAAGCTCGGGGCGGGGCGCCCCGGCTCCCAGTGAGCGCTTCACGCTCTCCTGATGGGCGCCGGTCCTTACATCCCCCGCGGATAGTGCTCCAGCGGCTTCACGCTATTCCCCGGGAGCGGCCACACCTTTTCCTGGATGCGCGGGGAGAGCGCCTTCGCCGCCGTGTACGCATTCGCCATCATCTCCATCTTCGCATCGAGATTGTCCACGTAGTGCAGGGCCCAGCCCTCGGGCGTCTTGGGCACCACTGGGCTGCCAAATTGCAGCTCTCCGTGGTGGGAGGCGATGAGATGGAGCAGGTGCAGCCGCACGTCCTCGCTCGCGGGGTCGAGCGGCAGCCAGGCCTTCCACTCTTCGCCCTGCTGCAGCTTGCGCCAGAGCGTATTCACGAGCTCGATGCCGATGGTGATGTGCCCGAGCAACTCACCCGTCTCGTTATACGGCATGCTAAACCCATCCGCCGCCACTTGGTTTTCCCACAGCTTGCCACAGTCGTGGAAAAGCACGCCGGACACGAGCAGGTCGCGGTTCAAATGCGGATATACACCCGCGATGGCCAGTGCGCTGCGCATCATCTGCGCCGTATGCTCCACGAGGCCGCCCCGGCGCGCATGGTGATTATTCCGCGCGGCCGCCGCCCGGCGGAACCGCTCGCCAAAGTCGGCAAGAAACAGCCGCGTCAGCGCCCCCAGCCGCGGGTCGGCGATGGACGCCACGCTTTGCTCGATGAAAGCGAAATCCGCGCGCTGCTTTTCCCGCAGGGACCCGGAGCCGGCCAGCACGCCCTCGCGTTCCTCGGCATTCAGCTCGCGCACCGACCATCGCGTCGCCTCCAGCCCAAACTTGCCGGTGGCGAATTCGCCCGACACCTCCACAAACAATCCCGCCGCCGCGCGTTCGAAAAAGGAAAAGACCGGCGAATCATTCCAGACCTTCAGTGCGAGTTTCCCCTCCGAATCCGCAAACGTGGCCTCGAAAAATGGCTTTCCGTTACTGGTATCGCGGCGGGTGAGGGCCTCCAGCTGTACGTGGACACGGGCCTCCAGGCGGGTGTCCGCGGCGGCGCGCTTGAGCTGGCTGATGGGTAAAAGATCCACGTCGTTTTTCTCGCTCTGCCACGGAGGCACTGTCGAGGCGGAAGGGCGGGAAATCCGCGAAGCCGGGGTGCCGAGGTCACTTTCCCGGCCCTCCTCCCTCAGGAGTGGGGAGGAGGGTGGCCAACGGGACTCGAACCCGCAACAGCCAGAACCACAATCTGGAGCTCTACCATTGAGCTATGGCCACCATTTTCGGGGCGGAGATTGATAGCAGTAATTTTCCGTCTGCCAAGGGGAAGTTTGGGCGGTGGCGAAATCCCCGTGCCAAAAGAGATTTAACCACCAAAAGCCCGAAAGACACGAGATGGCCATTTCGTGCCTTTCGTCGGGTAAAAATTCCTCAGCTACGCGCACCCGCACCCGCTCCCACACGAGTGCCCTCCGCCACCCCCCATGGCCCGCTGCATGTCGGCGTGGCGGGGTGCATTACCGGTGGCCGCATAGCCAAAACCACCCGTGATCACGCGGCGGATGGGCTCACCCGTCTCGGGGTGTTTCGTCAGCGCGTCTTCCTTCATGCTCTGCTGGATTTCAAAGCGCTGGACCGGCTTGGTGGTGTCCGTGGATTCGTAAATATACGTGGCCATGGCGCGAAACCTACGCCGCCCCGGAGTTTTTGCCAAGGGGCGGCTACCGGAGGCGCGGAGGCACGTCCGGGGGTAGGAAAATTTCATCCACATGCATCTGCCAGATGCGCAGGAATTCCCCATCGGCGGAAAGAGCATATTTCCCACTCTTGGAAAAACCGGCGGAATGGACGGCCGTATTAGCCTTGAATTGCCCGATAACCTTCCCGCTCCTGCTCTCGTATACCCCGCCACGTCCCTGAACTCCGGCGATGGCCAGCCAGCGTCCATCCGGACTGAAGGAAGCGGAGGTCATGGTTCCGCTGGCTTGGCCCACGGCGAGGGCGATCGATTTTCCGGTCTCGGCATCCCACACGCGCGCGTAACCGCCGGTCGTGGCGGTGACGACCATTTTCCCGTCCGCACTGAACTCCGCGTCGTTGACCGCGTCCACGTGATCAAACACCTGCATCGTCACTCTTCCTTGGTAGTCGTAGATTACGGCCCGGCCGTCGTCGCTCGCGGTCAGAATTTGAGGTTTGCTCGGGTGAAAGGAGACGGCATTGACCCCGTTCCGGTGCCGGGCGCTACTGACCAGAGATCCCGTGTGGGCATTCCACACGTCTATAACCCCGTCCGTGCAGGCGGCCGCGATAAACTCGCCGTCCGGAGAAAACGCCACCGCTCGAATGGTTCCTTTGAGCGGGAGGGTTTGGCAAATCAAGCGGCCGCGATCGGTGCCCCAGACCCGGACAACGTTATCGGCGCAGGCTGTAACCACCCGATCGCCCGTCCGGGTGAAAACGGCCCCGGTGACCGCTTGCGGATGGACGAGCGGCTGGCAGTAGCGCTCGCCACTGGCATACACGCTCCAAATTTGTGCGGTGCCGTCTGAACTCCCGGTGAGGATCAAGGTGCCACTGGGGTTGAATCGCGCGACGCGGACATTTTGGTGCGGGAGGACGAATTCCAGGTGGTCGCTTTCGACATTCCACACGCGAGCCTGGCCTGATTTATCGAGCCACAGGACCAGCTTGTCGGTGCCAAATTCTGCGGATAGCAGCGGTTTGTCATGCCGGTGGGCAAGGACGAAACTGAGCGAAGACTGCGGCTTGTGCATGCCGCTGAGTGCGTCGAGGTCGATGTTGTTTTGCGGCGAAGAATAACGCTGGAGATACTGCGATGAAGAGGACGGTGACGACGGCGAGTGGTACTGCGTCGTCGAGCACCGGGCCGCATTCATGATGATGACGATCAGGATCCAGACGAGTCCGCCGAGCCCATTGCCGCCTGAGCTGCCGCTGGATGACGGCACGTAGGGCCGCCGCCGTTTCGGCGGAGGGGCCGGCGCTCTTGGGCCGGGGACGGGATAAGGATTCGTGTAGACCGAGGTGGGGCGGCGGGCCGTCGGCAGCACGCGTGGGCGCATCGTGGCCGCGGCCTGTTTGCGCAGGTCCTCGATGCGCCGGGCCCGCATGCACCACGGGCAGGTGGAAAGGCCGTTGCGGTGACGGTGCCCTTTCGAGCAGGTGACGAGGGTGGCCTCCGCCTGTCGTAATCCTTCCCGCCATTCTCCGGCGGTGGGCCGGCGAGCGGGATCCCCATGACCATCGATGAAGCAGCGGCGGAAGAGGTTCTGCAGCAGCGGATCAAGGATGTTGAAGTCCAGGCCATTCGGCGGCGGTTGCGCGGGATTCCCCGGGCCCGGCGCATACGGGAAATGTCCGTGCTGAATGCAGTAGAGCTGCGCCTCCGGCACCGAGTGCGGCAGCGTGAGCCGCGCGCGGAAGGGATGCGAGCCCTCCATCAGGAGCTGGAAGAGCATCACCGCCAAGCCGAACCGATCCTGCTCCGGGCCGCGTGCGTGGTCGGCAAAGGAAGAGCCTTGGAGTTCCGGCGGCGTGAATTCCGGCCGGCCCACCGCGCACAGATGCCAGTGCCCCGAGGCGTCCTGGATTTGGAAGGAATCCGTGTCCACCGCCGAGACCAGCGCCGTATCCTGCACGAGGAAATTCTGGTCATTCATGTCCGCGACGACATGGCCGGCGCGGTGGATCGCCTCAACGATCGCCGAGAGATTGTGCGCCGCGCGATGCAGGTAGAACCAATCGAAGTTCGGGCTGTGCTTCTTGCGCTCCTTGGGGTTGTGGTAGCGGAAGAGCACGCTCCCCTTCACGCGCGGCATGAGGAAGCCGACAAAGCTCCCGCGGTTGCGCAGGATGGACGCCGGCCAGGCAATGGTGCTGTGGCGCCCGGTGATTTCCGGGGGGCGAGCCAGCATAGCGGCAATTTTGGCTTCCTTCTCCCGCAGCAGATCCGCCAGGCGGGTTGGGTCATCCCGGTGGTAGAGCTTCGCCACGAGGTCGGGACGGCCGGCGACTTCGTGGATGGATGCCTCACCACCGCTGCCCAGCAGCCGGCCCAATTGGATATTGCCACCGTCATCGGTGTGCAAAGTCGGAATGGTTGGAATGGCCGGCATGGCGTAAGACGCCCGAAAATTTACACGACCGGGCAGCGCCACGCCACGACGAGTGTCTTATCGTCGTCGGTGCGCGCATTGACCCGGTCGGATTGCAAAAACTCTCCCAGCGCCTGTGCGGTGATATCGAGCGAAGGCTGGCTGGTGAGAAAAGCGAAGACGGAATTAAAAAACGGCGCATGGGGGGCGGCCGCGGCGAGATTCAGCGCGAGCCGGAGGAGCCCGTCGGAAAACAGCGCCACCCGCTCTGGGGTCGCGGCCAGAAATTCCACCTGCAGCCGTGTCGGCCAGCCGGGCGAAGTGAGAAAAGTCGTCTCATTGGCATACTCGCCCCGCGCCGGCTTGATGGGCAGGGACCACTCACCGGTCGTGCCTTGGGCCCCGTCCGGGCTCGGGGCGCTGCCACTGGTCTGGGCCACCGCCACGCAGTCTCCCACGCCGGCCATGAGGCTGCGCTGGGGGTGCACCACCGCCAACATCAGGGTGGTGGACAACGCCGTTAGTGGGAGGTTGCGCTCCACGGCTTCATTCACCAAGGCGGTGGCCGCCGCATCGAAGGCCTCGCGGATGAGGGTGGCCCACGCAGTGTCGTCCGCGGGCGGAGCCGACTCCAGCCGCTGCGCAAGAAAAGCCAGCACCACATCGACCGCGAGCCGGGAGCCCACTTCGGACTTGGCCGCCGAGCCTGCGCCGTCGGCCACCGCAGCGAGAAACCCGCCCCTGGGCAACTCCTTCAGTCCATGCGAATCCTGGCAGGGCGCGCTGTCCGCCAGATGGCTGGTGCCCATGGCCGAGCTGCCGGCGGCGAGCCAATCAGCGGTGGAAAGTTGAGTGCAGGTTGGGGATGGGGCGGTCATGGCCGATCTCCGAATTGGGAGTGCGCGATCTTGGAGTGCGGTGGCTCTTGGCCCGGTGTGGCCTCACGAGATAATGATCGGTCCCGGCGGTGCTTCGAGCGGCACCTGGTCGCCGGGCGTCGATTGCGACACGCGGGCCATGCTGCTCGAGACCCAGCGGAAAATTTTGCCAAACGAACCCGCGTAATCCTTCAGCAGGTAGGAGCGCTCGGGCGCAATGCTCTTGAGCACTTTGGTGTCCGCATTATCCACGCCGAAGCACCAGCACAGCACTCCCTTGCGGGCTTCCTCCGCCTGCAGCCGCGCCGCGGATGCCTCCCATACGCCCTTGTCCGTCGGCGCGCCGTCGGTGATCAGGATGATCCACGGGCGGTAGTAGTCGACCGCATTCGCCTTGTAGGTCGCTTTGCGGTCGATCACGAGGTCGAGTGTCTGGTTCAGCGCGTCACCCAGCGGCGTCATGCCCCCGGCCACCAGCGTTGGCGGCACGAAATCCCCGGCGGAGACAAACTCCTGCGCGACCGTCACGCCGTTGTCGCCAAAGGTGATCACCGCCACCTCCACGCGCGCCGAGGCCTGCGGGTCCTTGGCGAGCGCATTTTTAAACTCCGCCAGCGCCAGATTGAGCTCCTGAATGGGCGTGCCGCTCATGGAGCCCGAGGTATCGAGCAGCAGCACGCATGCGCAGCGGGGTTCAGGGTTTTCAGCGAATTCGATCGAAGCAGCTTGTGGCGTCACGGGGTCCTTTCTGAATAAAAATCGGCGAGGTCATCGCAGGTCTTGTGCCGAGGCAGAAAACCGTGAGGAGCATCATGGGGAAGGGGGCAAAAGTCAAGTTGGCCACGGGCGGGGAACCAGTATTCAGTGTTAGTTTCCAGGATTCACTGAATGGTGAATACGGCCTAAGTATTCGCCATATCGTACCGGTCGTACAGCTTTCCTAGCCACGCCACCCCGAGCGCTGCTTCGAGCGCCAGGACAAAAGCCCCGATACCGCCCGCGACGAGCGCTTTTCCCAGCAGGGAGGTCACCCACATGTCCGCCAGCACCCAGCCGCAGGCGCCAAAGAAGGCCACCGGCAGCAGCATCGCCACCATCGCCGCCAGTTGGGCAATGCCCACGACCAAGCGGATGCCGGTTGCCTCCAGTCCGCGGCCACCGGCTTCATCCGGCTTGAACCACGCGGGAAAGAGCAGCGCCGCGGCGGAAGGGAGAATGGACATCGAGATATTAAAAGCCGGCAGGACAATCGCGAGGCCGGAGGCGACCAAGCCGATCACGTTCCCTGCGCCGGGCGTAATCGCATTGGCCAGTGCGCTGGTGAGCAGCGCGGCAATCCCCAGCGATGCCCATTGCAAGAGTGAGCCGATCAGGAGGGGGCCGGAGAGTTCCCCCAGCGCGAGCTGCCAGCCGGGGAGCGGATATGTCTTCAGCAGATCCATCGCCGTCATTCCCTGCCGCAACTGGGCTGTCGCCGACTGGCCCACCATCACGAAGCTGATGAGGACGGTCGCATAGCACCCCACGCCCACGATTCCGGCCACCACGTAGGCCCAGTTGGGCAGCCGCTGCCCCGGGAACTGATGAATGCACTGGGCCCCGATGGACAACATGAAAAAGAAGATGGCCCACAAGCCGCCGGCGCGTTTGCCGCCGAACTTGATGAGCGATTTCCACAGGAAACCGGTGGGCGCAAAGCCCGTGGGGCGCAGCCGCCAGAGTGGACGCCGGGCCTTTTTTGAGCGCAGCCGGAATTCTCCCCGGCGCTGGGCGTCCACCGCCGCCGCCCGCTTCTGAGACGCTACGATGGACGCTTCCTCGAAGGCGATATCGGCGCGGACCACCCACAAAAAATGCAGCACCATGATGGCGAGCGCCGGCACGAGCGTGGAGACAAAGCCATCGAGGTGGTGGGCAAAATACGGTGCGGTGATCCAGCGGAAAGGGGTGAGAAGGTACGGCACCGGCCCGCTGTGCGCGATTTGGCCGATGATGCCGTTCAGGTCCGGCCCGGCCTGGGCCCCGGCGCCGATCAACGCCGGCAGCGGCGGGAGGCTTTTCCAGATCATCACGACCACCGCGATCAGTCCGGCCAGCGCCGTCCCGAAAAGAATGCGCCGCTTGGGATCCGCCATGCCGCGCTCGCGCAGGCGCTGCAGGGCAAACGAGGCGCCGATGCGGTGCATGGACAGCGTATTGAGGATTACCCACCAGCCACCGACGCGAAACCAAGCCTCGGTCCCGGCGCGAAACCGGCCGGTGAGAAAGGTCATCACCGACGCGATGATCAGAAAGCCGAGCTGCGACTTCAACAGCTTATGGGTGACGAGCATCCGCCGCGAAATGGGGGCCGGAAAGAGAAAGGCGATCTCGGCCTCCGTAAAAGTGATCGCCGCCCGCGAGCCGGGTAGAATCCACGCAAAGACAAGCATCGCTACGAGCAAGGTTGCCGCCCCAATGGCCTGCCAGGAGGCATCCACGAGCACCGGCGTGCCCGGCGCATTGCGTCCCGGGCCACCCAGTCCGCCGCCAAACAGAAAGCGATAAAAGTAGAAGTAAAAATACGCCGCGCCCACCAGCGCCGCGAAGAAATACTTCGGCTGCCGGAGACGCTTCAGCCGCGCAATGATCCCGTTGCGCAGCGACGTCGCGAGCAGGTATCGGAGGGCTGGGGTCATGCGTTATTTGCCGGCGTCCTCCCCGACGAGGCGGATGAAGATCTGCTCGAGGCTGAGGTCGGCGTCGCCATTGCCATGGTCGAGCCGGATCTGCGCGAGCGTGCCGTGCGCGACCTTTACGCCGCGCTTGAGAATGAGCACGTGCGTGCACACTTCCTCCAGGAGATGAAGCAGGTGCGAGCTGATGAGAATGGCCACGCCCTGAGCGGCCTGCTGCGAGATTAAATCCTTCGTGCGGCGGATCGCCAGCGGGTCCAGGCCGGTGAGCGGCTCGTCGAAAAACATGACCTGCGGCCGGTGGATAAAGCCGCACGCAATCGCCACCTTTTGCTTCATGCCGCGCGAGAGTTCCCCCGGCAATTGGTCCGCTTTGTCCGTAAGTTCGAGCAGATCCAGCAACTCGTCCATCCGCGACTGCACGTCCTTCACCTGATAGAGCCGGGCGGTGAACTCGAGGTGCTGCCGTACGGTGAGATAGTCGAAGAGCCGCGGCTCATCCGGGAAATACGCCAGCTCCTGCTTCGCCGCCAGCGGCTCAAACGCAATATCGTGGTTGGCGATGATCACCGTCCCCTGCGTTGGCGGGATGATCCCGGCCAGGCAGCGGAGTGTGGTGGTCTTGCCCGCGCCATTTGGCCCCACCAATCCCATCACCTCCCCGGGCCGGACCGCAAAGCTGAGATCGCGCACCGCGGCAAAATCGCCGTAAAGCTTCGTGAGACCATCGGTGGCAATCATGGATTCACCCCAGCATGCGGGGAGCGCCCCGTCGGTGGCAAGCGCGCGAACGACGGGCCTTTTTTATGGACTGCGGTGGGAAGCGACAGCGCGACTCCGCTTTAGGGCCAGCCGGAAGGACCTACTTGCCATCGGGACGAGGCCGCCTTCTGAGCATGCCATTCTGTGGAGATCGGCGTTCAGTCAGTTGCGGTCGGCTCTTCGCCCAGCCCCAAAGCGGCATGGCGCTGTCGCTTCCCGCCGCAGTCCAAAATCACTGCCCCTGGCATTGCACGCACCAGGCGGTCGTGCGCCCTGCCACTGTCGCCCGCTTCAGCTTGGTGCCGTGGCGTGGACAATGCCCATCCCGCTTGAAGCGCTCGTGCAGCAGCCAGCCCTCCGGCGGGTCGCCCCAATCCACCCCGATGGTCTTCAGCGCCGTGCGGCACACCGCGCGGGTCACGCGCCAAAATTCGCGCACTTTTACGTCCTTCAATTCCGAGGCCGTGGTGCGTGGATGCACGCGCGTCTGCCACAGGATTTCATCCGCCATCCAATTGCCCACGCCGGGGAACAGTTTCTGGTTGAGCAACACGCCTTTGAGCGGCGCCCGCCCGCGCCGCCGGAAAATGTCCTGCAAATGCGCGAGCGTGAATTCTTTCGACGTCACCGCCGGTGGCAGCTCCGCCCACCACTCCGGCGCGGTCTTGCTGCGCGAAAAACGCACCCGCCCGAACATGCGCGCATCCGTAAGCACGAGCGCGCGTTTCTTTTGGTAGAGCACAAGGTGGTCGTGTTTTCCGGGTTTGAAGTCCGGCGTCTCCACATGCGTGTGACCCGTCATGCCGAGATGCACCCCCAGCCACGCGTTTTTGGAAAAGCGAAAGCCCATTTGCTTCCCGTGCGTCTCCGAGTCCAGCAGCGTGGCGCCGCGCAAGGTGCGCGCGAGTTCCTCGGCGGAGCTGCCGCGAAAGAGGCGCTTCTCCGCATGCAACGCCACACGGGTGATCCGCTCGCCCGCGCCGGCATCCCACAGGCTCCGGTAGTATTCGACTTCCGCGAGCTCAGGCATCGAGAAACTCCATCAGTTGTTGCGCCAGCTTCGGGCCGAAGCCGGTCTCCTCGTGTTTGAAAAAGATGAACGCCTCGCCCCAGTGCTTTGCCTCGCTGCCCTGCAAAAATTTACCCCATCGCGTGAGGTCCTTCTTTGCGTAATCTTCGCGCCGCAGCCGGAGATAGCCGAAGTCCGCCGTGGCCATCGCCGGCGTGGTCATCTCCTCACTCTCCGCGATGCAGAGCGCTGCCCCGCCCGCCCGCAGCACGGCGTAGACTTCATCCGCAAACCACGACTCGTGACGAAACTCAAACGCTGCCCGCAGGCCCTTCGGCAATTCACCCAGGAAGGACGCCAGCACTTCCACGTTCTTCGAAAAATTTGGCGGAAGCTGAAACAGCACCGGTCCGCACTTCTCTCCCAGCGGCGCGACCGCCCCGTGGAAGGCCGCCATCGTCTCCGCGCAGTTTTTCAGCCGCGCAAAATGCGTCACTTTTTGCGGTGCCTTCAGCGCAAAGCGGAATTTCGCCGGCGTTTCCTCCAGCCAGCGCGCGGTGGTCTTCGCACTCGGCAGGCTGCGGAAGGTATAGTTGATCTCCGTCCCGGTGAAGCACTCAGCGTAATAGGTCAGCATCTTGGCCGCCGGCATTTTCTCCGGATAGAAGCCGCCTTTCCACTCGGGATACTGAAAGCCGGAGGTGCCGATCCACGTGTTCATTGCTTTCTCCGCTATCCAGACGGCGCGGCGCCGTCCAGCCCTCAGCGCCTGCGACGCCGTGACAAACCAAGCGCGCCCAGCGCCAGCAGCGAAGCCGTGCCGGGTTCCGGTGCGGCGACGGGCGACACATCCGCCCAGCTATCGGCCACGCGCACTTCGTCAAACGAGGTGGTGGTGGTGCTGAATTCGCCCAGGCGGATGCGGTCGAACGAGAAAGGCTGCGAGCCATTCCCCGTGTAGGCCGCCGTGAGACCGCCGCTCGGCGCCGCGGTGCCGTAGCTCGCCACGCTCGGGTCGTAGAAGTAGGTGAAGGTCGAATTTCCCGTGCCGGCATTAAGTTGCAGATGCACCGCGATGAAATGAGTGTTGTTGTCCGCCACCGCCGTCGTGGCCGCGGCTGGATTGCCCGTGGAAGTGGTCGCGCCGCCAGTGCGCACGCTCATGCCAAACTGGTTGTTGGAGACGACGCCGATCGCGAGCTCCTCGGTGCTGCCGTTGAACAGTGAGAGCACCTGGCTGACGTGGGCGGTGGACGCATTGAGTAAAAAGCTCACCCACAGGTCGGTACCGGCTCCGCCGAAGGTCGTGCCAAAGGATCGAAAAATGGAAGCAGTCGCTTCGGGCCCGAGTTGGGCGTGGTTGCCCTGGGTGAGGACGCTGCCGCTGAGGCTGCCGGAGACGATCACGCTGGTGCCCGTGGGTGTGAAATAATTTTGTCCCGCAGCCGGCCAGATCGCGTCCGGAGTGCCTCCGCTGCTCGAGGTTCCATTCATCGGACCCGCCGCTTGATTGAACGGATCGTACGCGAACAGCGTGGCCCGGGCGGAGGGGACGGAGAGCGCCAGCCCGAGTCCGAGGATGGCGGCACGACAAAGACGATGGGACGAAATACGCATGACGGATTTTGGAGTTTGCCGACGACGTTCGTGTGGACGGGTGAATGCGCGGTCGGTGACTAAAAGAGCGCTCGCCTCCATTTCATAGGGAAATATTCCTTCGTGCCGCTGAAGCGTAACGTTCCCCCGGCTTGCCTTTCCCGGCCCGCATTCGTACGTCGCTCCCACTTGCTATGCCTGAAGCCGCTGCCGCACCCTCGCCCCAACTGTATCTCGAAACGATCAACGCCTTCCAGAGGACCGGCGCGCTGAAGTCCGCGCTCGATCTCGAGTTGTTCACCCTGCTGGCGGGCTCTCCCGCCGCGCCGGCAGAGCTCGCCTCGCGCTGCCAATGCCCGGAGCGCGGCATTCGCATCCTGGCCGACTACCTCACCATCCAGGGTTTTCTCACGAAGGTAGACGGCCGTTATGCGCTCACGCCGGATTCCGCGGTGTTCCTCGTCCGCACCTCACCGGCCTATCTCGGCGGCTCCGCGGATTTCTTTCTCTCGCCGGCCATCTCCGACGCCTTCCGCGATCTCACGCCCACCATCCGCCGCGGCCGGTTGCACACTTCCGAGCTCGGCACCACGGCGCCCGACCACAACGTGTGGCTGGAATTTGCCAAGGCCATGGGCCCGATGATGGTCCCTGCCGCGGGTGGCGCCGCGGAACTCGTGACGCTCGATGCGGCTCGCGATACGCGCATCCTCGATATCTCTGCGAGCCATGGCGTCTACGGCATCACGTTTGCGCAGAAGAATCCGCGGGCCCATCTGGTTGCGCTGGACTGGGAGGCAGTGCTCTCCCTCACCACGGCGAATGCGAAAGCCGCGGGTCTCGGCGGGCGCTTCAGCACAATTTCCGGCGACGCCTTCACCGTGGATCTTGGCACGGATTACGACGTGATCCTCGTCCCGAATTTCCTTCACCATTTTAACGATGCCGACTGCACGCGCTTCCTTCGCCGTGTGTACGCCGCGCTCCGCCCGGGCGGACATGTCGTGATTGTGGAATTCGTTCCCAACGATGACCGCGTCTCGCCCGCGCCCGCCGCCGCTTTCAGCTTCGTGATGCTCGGCACCACCCCCGAGGGCGATGCCTATACCTTCGCCGAGTTCCGCTCCATGCTGCTCGACGCCGGGTTCCACGACGCCACCTTCCACCCGCTCGAGCCGACAGCCGCCAGCGCCGTCATCGCGCGGAAGTAGGAATCAACGAGTCGGGATGGCCTCGCCTCGGGAGCCAAGAACGCTATCGATCTGCCAGAACAGTTTAAGTTGTAGCCGTTCGAAATGACGAGGAGCGATGTAGCTGCGACCGGAAGGTCGCAGAGAGCGGCTCCGACTTTGCGCAAACCGCTATAGCTCCTCAGAAATCGACCGGTGTCCCCCGAATCCCCGAGGAGAGGGCGCCCCGGCTCCTTGATTTTTACTTCTTCGCCTCGTCCTTTTTTTCGTCCTTCTTCTTTTTGGCATCGATGATGGTGGCATCGGCCTCCAGCGAGGCGCCGACTCCACGGACGGCGAAACGCGTTGGCGTAGTGGGAGTCACCACGTTGCGCGGCTGATTGCCGTTGTTGAAGATAATGATCGCTCCGGGCCCGGCCGGCGGCTGCGGCGGTTGCTGCTGCGGCGGCTGAGCCCCGCCAGCAGCGGGTTGGACGGCGCCAAGTTTGGGCGGCGTGTTTTTGTTCACGGCGCCGGCTTTGGCAGGCGCGGGATTCGCCGGCGCGGGGGCGGCGTCCGCTTTCTTCTTCTGCGGCTTGGGATCGAGGTTTAGCTCGATCTGATCCTTCGTCACCGTCGAAGCGACGCCCTCGGCAGGGACGTCGAGCTTCGCCAGCCACACGAGGCCGTTCAGCACGATCTTTCGAAACTCATCGTTGCCCCAATTGTCGTGGAAATGGCCGCCGGTGAAGCCGAGGCCGCGGCCGCCGTCGGGCCGCTCCAGTGCCCACATCATTGCCTCCTGCCGGCCTTTCATCGCCTGGATGTGCGGGTAGGGCCCGGCGGGGAACACGTAGGGGCCATTGCGCACGGCGTCGCTCGGCTTGGCCACGAGGATGGGCGTAAACTTTACGCCATCCTTTTCCACGATCGCGTCGGCGCTGAAGCCGTCGGTAAAGCGGATGTTGAAGTACCACTCGTCCTTGATCTGAAACGGCTTCACGCCACGCGTGATCGGGTGCTCGGGAAACTGCACGAAATTCGGCTCCCAGAGCGGATTGCAGGAAAACTTCTCCTCGTAGTGGCCGCCGATCCAGCGCTTGAACTGTTCGCCCCCATTCTCCGGCGGGTCGACCGTCACGCCATAGTGCAGGCAGCCGATGCTGAGGCCTTTCTTCACCCACTCGTCCACTTTGGCGAGCCGCTTCCCGCCATCCTGCAGCACCTCGTGCTTCGTGCCGCCATCCATGTAAAACACGATGGCATCCGCGCCCTCGAATATCGACTCGTCCTGCGGCCACCCGTTGAGGACGTATTTCACGTCGAGGTCCTTCACATTCTTGAGGCAGCCGGCGAGGAGCTGCACGCCAGCGTTGAACTCATGCATGCGCGGCGGGTGCGAGGGCTTGCCGGCGATGAGGACGATCTTGTGCTTCCCATCGGCGGTGACGGCAAAAGAGGACAGCGCCGCGCCGAGCAGGAGGGTGGTGGTGAGGAAAAGTCTCATGACGCTGGTTGGATGCGGCGGCGCGGCGATGTATTCAAGGAAGTTTGGGCTACTCGTTTGGGGTGGATGCCGCGCGCCGCCGCGGCATGAGAAAATACCTGCCCGAAGCGCACCATCGGCGATGTGTTCGGTTCTCAAATTAGCGCCGGCGGCGGATTCTTTCCCATGCTGCGGCGGAGCGCAGCATCCACCGAAACTCAGCGCGCCAGCACGGCGATGAGGTGGCGCAGCTCGTCATCGATGTCCGACTCCGCGGGGACGGTGTGGGCAATTTCGGTTTTCACCGCTTCGCGAAAGCGCTGGCGCAGGCGATGGATGGTCACCTTAATGGCCGACTCGGAGAGGCCAAGCTGGGCGGCGAGCTCGGCTTGCGGGGTGATGGCGCCGCTGCCGCTGAGCCAGGGCTTGAGCGCTTCGAATTGCGCGGCTTTGCCGGTGGCGGCCAATTCGCCCTGCACCGTAGCGAGCGCGCGGGCGATGACGGTGAGCGCCCACTGGCGATCGAAGATGGCTTCGTCGGCGGCGGGCGCGGGCGTATCGTGGCCGGCACTGGTGCGGGTATCGAGCGAAACGGGCTCGGTGCCGCTGCCGCGCTTCTCCGCCTGGGCGCGGGCGCGGACATCGGACAGGAAATGCTTTACCGCGCCGAGCAGATAGCTGCGGAAGCGCCCGCGCGCGGGGTCGGCGCCGCCGAGGGACCGCCCAGCAAGGATGCGGGCGAAGAACTCATGCGCCAGTTCGCGCGCGCGGTCTTCGTCGCGGCCATCGGCGCGGAGAAAACTGACCACCGGAGCATAATACGCCGAGCACAGATCGCTGAGCGCGGCGCGGGCGGCATCACTGTCGCCGCGAGCCTGCACGACCAGCGTCCAGCGGGTGACGGCGAAATGAGAGGTTTCACTCATGGGTGGGGCGAGGTGGCGAGGGCGGGAAAGTGGAACGGGTTTTCAACCCGTGGCTTTGCTGGCCGTAGACGGAGGGCCAGTTCGTTTCCTCCCCGGGCCACGGGTTGAAACCCCGTTCCACTTTTCGGCGCCAGCAGCTTCATGGCTGTTTCACCGGAGCCTGTCCGGCGGGGTTATTGGCGGGTTGAGCGCCGGACTTGGCGATTTCGATCTCGGCTTCGATTTTGTCGTTTTGGACGGCGTGCAATTCCTCGGTGCTCGCGAGGCCGGATTCGACGCGGTGGCGGACCAACTCCAGCGCCTGGTTGGCGTAGGCGAGGCGGGCTTTGGCGATGCGCAGCGTGTCGCCGCGCGCTTCGGCGACGGCCACATCGCGCTCGGCTTTGGTAACGTCCAGCGCCGCACAAAGACCCGCCTCGAAACGCTTGCGCGTCATATCGAGATTCTGCCGCGCGAGCTGGATGGCTTCCTCGTAGATGGCGTCCAGCTTGGCTTTGTCCGGCGCGGAGGTGGGGGCGGACGCGACGGCCTTGGTGATTTCGATTTGGAGCGTGGTCTTCTTCACCTGCAGGGCGCGCAGTTCTTCCGTGGAGGAAACCCCGGCCTCGACCTGGGCGGTGGTGCGTTTCAGTTGCTTTTCCACGAGGATGAGCCGGGCTTGGTTGGCGCGGAGCGCGTCTCCGCGAGCCTCGGCCACCGCCAGCTCCTGCTCGGCGATCTCTAATTCTTCCATCGAGGCGACGCCGGCTTGGTGACGGGCTTGGGCTTGCTCGAGATTCGTTTTCGCGAGGCGGATGTTTTCGTCATAGAGCGCATCGAGGCGCTGGCTGGTGGCGTCGTTCGATGGCTTGGCCGAAGCCGGGGCGGCTGGCGGCGTGGCGGCTTCGGCGGAGACCTGGTTTCCGGGATGCGCCTTCGCTTCCTCATATTCCGCCTGCAGGACCTTGAGTTCCTTTTCCTCCTCGGCGGTGCGGCCGGGGGTGTTTTGCTCGATCTCCGGGGTGGTGCGCAGAGTTTTCAGGAGCGTCTCTTGATAGGCGATGCGCGCCTGGAGGATTTTGGCGGCGTCGCCGTGGGCCTCGGCGATCGTCAAGTCGCGCATGGGAAGAGCGCGGTCGAGCGGGGTCGAGCGCAGGTTCATGGTCGCGGCGTACTTCTTCTCCAGGTCGGCGATGCGGGCGTCCAGCTCCGCTTTGGCTTCGGCGGAAGTCGGCCGTTTTTGCGCCAGCGGAACAAGGCGGAGCGGCTCGCGGAACACACCGTTGGCGGGTTCATCCAGGAGCGCGAATTTACCGTCGGCAGCATGCTCCTGATCCTTAAGAGCGAGCAGTTTTTGGAGGAGCTCGTTCTGAGCATCCGGGCTCAGCCAGGCCGGCAATCGCCAGGTGACGGTGTACATCGGGGCGCCGGCGGCCCGCTGGATGTTGGTGCTCGACGCCGTGAGGCCGGAGAGCGTGAAGGTCATTTCCTCATCGGCGCCCAGCGGCGAGACGAAGACGACGACCAAGGAAGGCCGGCCGCTGCGCGCCGTGTTGATGGTGGCAATCCGCAAGGTGAATCCAAGATGGTCGGCCAGTTTTGGCGCGTCCGATGGCGCCGCGGATTTGGGCCGCACCTGCAGGCGGGTGCCGATCACCGGCGCACTCTCCTCCTCTTCCTGATTCCGAAACGCAAAGGCCCAATGCCATTTGCCGTCTTGCGCGGTGACGACTCCGTCGGTGCGCAGGGTGCCATCGGGGAGACGGCCAACGAGCCTTGCCTCCCAGCCGGCCGGCACCTCATAGGTGAGGAGAAAGCCGACGCCTTTCCCTTCGATCAGAGACTCACGCCAGCTCTGGGAAACACGCCACAAGAGGCCGCCGTAGCGCACGTTCTCCGTGTGTTCCTGCAGGTAATCGTCGGTTTGAAAGATCGTCTGCCAATCCGCGGAGGGAGCGGGCTGGCGGCGCGCCAGCTCCAACTCGGCTTGCAGGGTTTTGCGTTCCTTTTCCTCCTCGGCGACGCGCGCCGGCGGAGGCTGAGAGGCCGCGGCCCAGGCTGGCACCGTCTTCACCAGCACCTGCTGAAAGGCCACCTTGGCCTGGAGGATTCCCAGGCGATCGCCGCGGGCCTCGGCGATGGCGAGGTCGCAGGCCAGCCGGGCGGTGAGCACCGGCTGCGGGCTCATGGTTTTTAAGATCGCCTGCTGCTTTTGGAGCCAGGCGATTTTCGCGTCCTGTTCCGCGCGGAGCGCCGCTTCGGAGCGAAGTTTCCGGGCCACCGGGCGGATGGAAATCGGTGCACGGTATACCTCATGCGGCTGCTCATGCACGAGAAGGAAGGCGCCGTCGGCCGTTTGTGGACGGCCCTTCACCGAGAGAAGATTTTGCAGCATCGTCTGGCGGGCATGCTCGTCCAGCCAGGTGGGCAACTCCCAAGTAGCGGTGTACCAAGAACCGTCGGTCGTGGAGTCAACCGTGACCCACGGTTCCCCCACGCCCTGGCACTGAAAGGATAGTTCTTCGTCCGGCTCCAAATGGGCCCAGAACACCACGCGGAGCTGGGGGCGGCCGATGGAGGAAGTCGGGAGGCTGGCATCCGGGACGTTGATTTTGAAGGTTTTCGCCAGCTCGGCGGGAGGAATCGGCGCCTTCTCGCCGGCGAGTTGCTCGCGGTAGAATTCCATTTGGGCGCAGAGCGCCTGCACGCGCGGATGCTTTTGGCCCACGCCCGTTTGGAGCAACTGCTCCGTTTCCGCTTCCGCATCGTGCAGCGTCCGCACCACCTTTTCGAGGTCGATGAAGGAATTGGTCTCCGGAATGTGGTCCGGGGCGGACGGCACGGCGGCCGGGGATGTTTCCGACTGCCCAGGTGTGGCGAGTTTGGTGGGAGCGGGAGACGTGGGAGACGGACCCGCATCCGTGCGCAGGGAGAGGCTGTATTGGGCGGCGATTTTGGCGAGGAGGGGGCGGTCGTAGTGTGGGTTGAGGGAAATCTCGAACGGCTGGCCCTCGGCGATCGGCGCGTCTTTCGTGGGGAGCACGGTGCCGTGGAAGGTGGGCGTGCCGTCACTGTCGTACGAGATCTTCGCGCTGGCGGGGATGATGCGGTCCTCGGCCATAACGGCGTCGAGTTCTTTGAACGTGAGCGCTTTCACGCTCGCCGTGTCGGAGGGGGAGGCGGAGGCGTTGGGATTGAGGGATGGGGAATCCGCGCTCCGCACGGGCGGCAGGACGATATCGCGGAACTCCACGTACTCGATGGGGCGGACCTGGAGGCGGAAGAGGGCGATTTTGGTTCCGTCCTTCGGCGTGGGAAAAGTCCACTGGCGCTGGTTGTCGATCCGAGAGAGGCGGAGGTGCGGGATCTCGCGGCCGTCGCCCATGACGCCGATCACGCGAATCTCCCAATCCCGCGGCGTGAGGCACACGTAGGTGACGATGGTTTCGCCGGCGTTGGTTTCGTAGGCCGAATCGTGGCTGAAGTTCCAGCGCACGCCGCCGTAATCGGTGGAGTTGCTGATGGAATTCTGGGCGCCGGTTTCACTGATGGTCGTCCATTCGTCGAAGGCCACGGCGACGCGGACATTCGCCGTGCGCGCGTCGGCGGGGAGCACGGTGGAGAGCGCCTCGTGGCTGGGCAGCTTCCGGCCCGGGGAGGAGGCAAGTTCCACGAGACTGCCGCTGCTCTGCTCGGTGCTCCCGCGGACGCGGTAGCCCTCAAAGGAGGTTCCCGCGGGAAGACCGACGCGCCGGAAAACGAAATCGTAGGCGCGCTGATCTGCTTTCACTTTCAAGTCGCGGCGGTCCACGACGAAGGTATTGCCGGCAAAGGAGCCGTCCATCCTGGACCACCGCTCGCCCTGGGAGGGGCTGGGGGCGAGGGCGACGAGCTCGATGGTACCGCCGCCGACCCTTCCGATGGCATTTCCGCCGGCGGGCAGGACGATGGAGACGGGCGGCTTGTCTGGAAACGGATGGGGGTACTGGCGCTGACGCTGGGAGATGATGCTGAGTGCCTTGAGGATGACGAAGGCGAGCAGCAGGCTCCCGGCGACGCTCATGAAGATTCTCTTCCCCAGCCCGCGGCTGCCGGAGGCCGTCGCGACGGGAATGGAGCCGGGGCGGCGGCCACCGAAGAGCAGGTGCGAGACGGCGATCATCGCGCCGAAAACAGGACAAAGCAGCGCGAGGGTGGCGGGCGAGACGATGTCTCCCACGGCTCGCGAACCGCCGGCCAGCGGAATCATGGCGCCGCTCAGAGCGGTAAGCCCGATAAAAAATCGACCGAGGTACCAGCCGAAGTCGCCGGGGCCGGGGGCGATGCTGGGTTGGCCGGAATGCGGGGCCTGGCCGGGATTCCACGCGCCGGATGGACCCGAGCCGCCGCCCCGCCCAGGAGGGGCATGGCCCGCGGGCGCGTGGGCACCCGTGCCAGGATTGGTGCGCGCATGTTCCACCTCGGTCTTCATCTCGGTGGCGCTTTGCTGGCGGCGCTCGCGCTCTTTTTCCAGCGCGCGCAGGACGACGTCGTCGACGCCGCGGGCGACGTGCGCTTTTTCCGAGGGCGCGGCAAAGCGGCCGAGCGGGAGTTCGCCGGTGAGCATCTCGTAGAGCACCACGCCGAGGCTGTAGATATCGGCCCGGTGATCGACGGTGGCGGGCTTTTCGATTTGCTCGGGCGCCATGTAGGCGGCGGTGCCAAGGGCGGCGCCAGTTTGCGTGAGGCCGGTCTGTGGTCCCGCTTCCCCGGCAAGTTTGGCGATGCCAAAATCGGCCAGCTTGGGCGTGCCGGTGGTATCGAGCAGGATGTTCTCGGGCTTGATGTCGCGGTGGAGGACGCCGTGGTCGTGCGCAAACTGCAGGGCTTCGCAGATGCGGGGCACCAGGATGAGCGCCTGTTCCGGCTTTACCCCGGTGCGCATGGCCTGACGGAGGTTCACACCGTTCACAAACTCCATCATCAGATAGAAAATCCCGGCACGCTGGCCGAAGTCGTAGACGGCAACAATGTTCGGGTGGCTGAGCCGGCCGAGGGCGCGGGCCTCGCGCGTGAAGCGCTCCGCAAAGCCCGGCTGCGTGGCCAGCACGGGTGGCAGGATTTTCAGGGCAACGAGGCGGTCGAGCCGCGGTTGGCGCGCCTTGAACACCACGCCCATGCCGCCATGGCCGATGAGCTCGATGACCTCCAGCTCGGGGAAGGCGGCGCGGACGGTGTCGAGATCCGGGGCGGCGGCAATGCCAGGCGGCAAGCTGCCGGTGGAGGCTGCGGCCAGCAGGACGCACGAAGGGCAGAGCCCGCCCGGCGCATCGGGCGGGATGGGCGACTGGCAATTCGGGCAGATGGGATGATTCATGGCACCCATTTCCTGAGGGAGTGGCGGCAGGAGGTTACGGGGAAAATGCCGGGGGAGGAATGACGAATGACGAATACGCGACGCGACGAGCGTTCAGGACATGGGTGACACTCTCAGAAATCTACGTTAACGCTTGGTGGAAAGCCGGATGCGCATGAGAATTTTCGTGCGTGTGACCAGATGACGAGTCTTGGCTTCCAGTAATGCCGGGTAGACGAGGCGTGCTAGAGATAGGAGGTTATGAGCATCCGGCTGAAAAAGATTCTCTTTGGAATGGCGGCGAATGTCTTCGCGGTGTTGGCCCTTTTACCGCGGGTTGGGTCCGTGCCTGCTTGGCTGTGGGCGCTGGAACTCGCGGTGGTTTGGTGGGTGATTGCGAACGTGATGGAACGCTGCTTTGACCGGAAAGCGGAGCGGTAGGGTGACAGGGCCAGGAGGAGAAAGAGAAGGGATTTCATCGGCTCTAAATGGGCAGCACGATGAGCGCTCTTTCCAGGAAGGAGCGGCGGGCGGGGGAAAGCTTTGGTTGGGCGAGCATTGCTTCGATGGCGGACTTAATTCCCTTCCACTTTTTAAGCCGTGGATCATCGAAGGGGGAGATGGAGGTGTTGCGAACGGAGAACGGCCCAAGGGCACAAAAACGGATCGAGGAAATCCCGTAATTCCCGGTGTCCGTCGCGCCATGCGCCTCGGCAAACTCCACGCCATCGAGGACAGCCTCGACGCCCGGCGCGCTGCCGAATTCAAAAAAGGCGAACAGCAGATCGGTGCATCGCCTGGACCTCCCGAAGGAGCGCCAGGGAGCGCGGGTCGCGGATCGCCGCCAGCGCCAGTTGGCATTGGCCGGGCGAGAGACGTTCCGGAGCAAAGAGGAGGGCTTCCCAAGCGGTGCGGTACTCGGGCCGCAGGTGGACGACAAAAGTGTCGTAGGGATGGCCCGTCCCGTGCATGGAGCGTGGGTCGACCCCGCGATAGGCTTCAGGGACCCACGTTTTTTGCGGGTAACCGAGTCCTTTCATGTAAGCCAAAGTCTTTTGACGCAGTTCCGGCCGGAACTGGAAGGAAACGCATGCATACCAGCCCAGCAATTCGTCCACTCTTTGCGGGTCATGCGCGTAGTCGATGGCCGCCAGGGCCATGGTGGAGGCGGCGTCGACGGGCGCGGCGGCAATCTGGGCCTGGGCGGTTTCATCCAGGGAGGAGCCGAGCTCTTTCACGCGGCGCCAATACTCCGCCCGTTCGGCGTCGAAATTGCGGGAGGTTGAGGAGGCGATGGTGGTTTGAAAGGTGAAGAGCGCATCCACTTTGGGGCGCCAATCGTCGGCAGCGGTGGCGGCGAGGGGGAGAATCAGAAGGAGGCGGAGGAGTAATCTTACGGTGAGATTTCTCATATAGTTTTGGGGGCGAGGAAGATGATGAAAGACCGTTTACTGCGGCTTGCGGAAGGGGCGCAGGAGCTCGGACACGGGACGATTGTCCGGTGATGTGGAGTCTGGTTTCCGCGGCGCGGGTGTTTGGTCGGCGACGGGCGGTCTCTCAACGACCGGTGGGCGTTCCACCACCTGCGGGCGCAGCGGGGCATCGGTGCTTTGCGGGCGCGGCGTATCGGGCGCGGGAGCGATGACTGTTGGCCGCATGGCGGCGACTTGTTTGCGGCGGGAGAAATCCTCGGCGGGGTATTTGCCGGGGTCGGCGCGCTTCATTACGTCGACCCACACCGGGAGGGCGAGCGTGGCGCCATAGCCTTTTGGGACGATGGTGGCGGGTTTATCGAGGCCCACCCACACGCCGCAGGTGAGGGTGGTGGTGTAGCCGATGAACCAGGCGTCGTGGTAGTCGTCCGTGGTGCCGGTTTTGCCGGCGGCGGGTTTGGTCCAGCCGAGCGACTTCGCGGCGGCGGCGGTGCCGCGTTGCATCACCTCGCTGAGCACGGAGGTAGTCATGGCGCAGATGCCGGGATCGGCGGCGCGGAAGGAGGCGTGCGAGGCGCGGTAGAGGACTTCGCCCTCGGCATTGTCGATGCGCTCGATGAGGTAGCCCTGCTTGCGCTGGCCACCATTGGCAAGGACGGTGTAAGCGATGGTCATGTCGCGCGGGGTAGCGCCGAAATTGCCAATGTAGCTCTGCGGGTTGCGCGGGATTTCGCCGAGGCCGACTTGATTGGCGAAGCCCAGCACGGCGTCGAGGCCGGCGCGGTTGCCCACGCGGACGGTCATGGTATTGCGTGAGTGCACAAGTCCCTCCGAGACGGGGAGCAGGCCGTTGAATTTGTCGTCGCTATTGCCGGGGTGCCAGCCGGGGGCGCCGGTGATTTCGCCGGGCTGGATGGGCGCGTCGCTGATCTCGTCGTCGGGCGTGAGGCCGCGCGCAAAGGCGGCGGCGTAGACGAAGGGCTTGAACGTGGAGCCGACGGTGCGGCGGGCCTCGATGGCGCGGTTGAATTTGCTCTCGCGATAGTCACGTCCGCCGATGAGCGCGCGAATGCCGCCGGAGCGATTGTCCACCACGACGACACTGCCTTGCAGGTAGTCGGTGGGGAGCTCGGCTTTGCGGGCCTCCTCGGTGAACTGCGATTTTTTCGGATGCGGGTAACCGGGGCGCTGCTCGATTTTCGTGAGCGCGCGGTCGAGCGATTTTTGCGCTTCGTCCTGCAGCGCGGGGTCGATGGTGGTGTAAATTTTCAGGCCGCCAGCATCCTGCTGATCGTCGTCGAGGATGACGTCGAGCTCCCGCATCACCATGTCCATGGCGTAGTTTTCCTGCGTGGTGGAGCGGCGGGTGGCGACGACTTTGAGCGGCTGCTTCTTCGCGGCGGCGATGAGGTCGTCCGTCACGCCGTACTGCTTGCGGATCTCGGCGCAATCGGGCGTGGCGATGCGGTCGAGGACGGCATCGCGTTCAGCCTTGGCGCGGTCGAGATTGGTAAAGGGCGAGGCCTTGGTGGGGGCGCGGATAATGCCGGCGATCATCGCCGCTTCGCCGAGAGTAAGGTCGGAGGCGCTCTTGCCGAAGTAGGCCTTGCTCGCCATCTCGATTCCATACACGCCGCTGCCAAAATAAACGCGGTTCATGTAGTGCTCGAGGATTTCGTCCTTCGTGTACTTCCGCTCGATGCGCAGGGAGACGAAGATTTCGAGGAGCTTGCGATCCATGCTCTTGCGCTGGCCGAGGGCGTCGTAGCTGTTGCGGACAAGCTGCTGGGTGAGCGTGCTGCCGCCCTGCTGCTGGCCCTGGCTGGTGCGGACGACGGCGCGGAGGAGGCCTTTCGGATCGACGCCCCAGTGCGAGTAGAAGCGGGTGTCTTCGCGCGCGAGCAGGGAGGCGACGAAGAATTTGGAAACGCCGTTGAGCTTTACCGGCACGCGGTTTTCACCCTGCAGGCGGCCCCAGATTTTGCCGTCCATGTCGAAGACGGTGGAGCGCTCGCGCATCTCGGTGATGCCCTTGAGATCAAACTTCGAGGCGCGCCACGCGTAGAAGCCGGCGATGGTGCCGACGAACAACACGGCAAAGAGCAGGGCGAGGAAAAACCACCGCTTCCATGGAATGTGCCGTCGCATTTTGTTCTGCGATTTCCGGCGCGTGGATGTGGATGCTGACTTTTTTTGAGTGCTGCGGGCCAATGGTGGATTGAGTAGAAGGGCGGTTACTCAAGAAGCAGCATACTTGAGGCCACGCGTTTCGCGAGGAAGAAGTGAAGGGAGGAAAACATCCGATACCCAGCGCTCAACATGGAACGCTCAACGGAACGCGGCGAAGCGGGAACGGGAACGAGTGACCACAGAAGCTACAGAAAGGGAGAGAGAGTCACTTTTGGTCCACGGAAAACGCCCGAGGCGCGGAAAAGAAGATGCATGCGAGGGCCTTGGCTGCCCGGCCGGAAACTTCCCGTTCGGATCAGAATGACGTCTCCGGCCCCACGGTTGATTCGGCTTTCCGCTTTTCTATCATTGGCGCAGGGAGCGAACGGATTAGGTTAGTCGCTCCTGAAAAACCCACTCAAGCGAAAGTGCGAGTGGAGGGAGGGTAAGGAGAGCGAGCCAGGAAGAGTTGGCAGAAGAGCCGCCAAAAGCGGAGCCACTTGCGGAGGTTCCAGGCGGCGGCGGCGAGGAGGAGATTGAGGGTGTCACCGAGGAAGCCGCGGAGGAAATTGCGGGCGAGACGGAAGTCGGTCTTGAGATGG